>Ga0209536_100000003_pt1 | contig 460879 bp, 669 predicted proteins | sample DeeMarSeWOR28_12_FD_187461 | JGI IMG/M metagenome (GOLD analysis project Ga0209536, IMG submission 187461) | Marine sediment microbial communities from White Oak River estuary, North Carolina - WOR-2-8_12 (SPAdes) (version 2) | ecosystem: Environmental > Aquatic > Marine > Intertidal zone >... | reverse complement strand
CATCTCCTTGTATGAATACCTCCGTCATACCCCGGAGGCTCGGGTCTACAACCATGCAGAACTGCTTGGAAATATTGATCCTTTCTCAGGTTTTGCAGCGCCCGGAGTCTCTTGGATCTCTGCAGCATGCTTTTTACAACAAGCATAGCGATACATGAGACCACTATCAGCTAAAGGTACTACAATTTGATAGAAATCGACCATACACCATTTGCCGCAAACTCCGCAAACATACTTCCACTGCGTATCTCTTGATTTAACGACATACATGATGTCCTCCTTACCATACCCCAACAAACTCTCTAGTATTGTCTGGAAGCCTTGCTTGATGTCGATACCAACTTGATTGTGGCATACGCCACGGAGGATGCTTGGACGGAAAATTCTCCCGCACCCATTGATCTCGGCTTTCTGGAAACCATACGCCACGTCCAGTTTGCTCAAACTTATACAGCGCATCCGACGCCGACGGAAACATGTGGTCTGGGATAACTGCCAAAATCTCCTTGTCGCCGTGAAAAAGGTTGTACCTGTTCTTCAACTTGACAAGCAACCACAACTCTCCTCCAGCTTCTACGAGGAAATTCTTGGCAAAGTTGCCAGTGCCTCCAGTATGTCTCCAGACGACATTGAAAATAACGGGGCCCGGACTCCATCCTCGTTTGTCAACGAGTCTTGGCCGTATTGAATTGTCTGCCTCTTCAAGTATACTCTCAGTTAAAAGCCTATATGCTCGGCTTTTACGTAGATGAAAAGTTGTCGTGACGGGGATGACTTGCTCGCTCATCGCATCGAACTTGCGTCCAAAACTCGCATAAATGGTAAAACCACTATCTGGCTTCACTGGTAGCGGAAACAGATTTATTCCGCCAAATGCAACGCGCAAGGCGTTTCTCCAAAGTCCACCCAAATTGACAACGGAACTCTCCATTTTCCTGTACCCACCATATTTATTAACACGCTGGTAGTGTTTCATGACGTTTCTCCTCTAATTGGCTGAACGCAGCTACCAACCCGCCACTTGGTGTGACTCTTCTCGTGAGTCAATGCTCTGGACGCAGTGGAACGCCACGTTGGCAACAGGCTTGCCCCAGAATACGGGTCTGCAATATTCCACAGAATAAACCGAACTGGGAATCCAATTTATCTGCACCCACATCCAGTTAGTAGCTGCATTCAACCAACTAGTCAGCTGACCCACAACCGTCTCCTGAAAATAAGTTACTTGTCGAACCACACAACGTGCGTCCATGGCTGTTCCCAGAGTCCTCCAACAACATCAGACGGAGAGACTTCGATGTGAGTCATCCCGCCGGGAAGGGCGTAGCAACCCGTGCCATCGTCATCAATGATAACGCCGGCCATACACATCTGGATAAAATCACTCTTGGTGAAAAGGTGAGCGTCGTCGGGGATCGGCTCCCATTCATCCGGTAGCCGGATCGTACCGTCTGTCCCCATCGCTTTGAACTCCTCCTCGCGAGACGCCCTAGCCGCCTCTATGTACGGCAAAATTAAAAAATGTTCGATCTCGCGATTAATGCGGTCCAAAACATCGGTTGTCTCCACCACTCCAAGCTCCAAGAGGGTTTCTGCAGATGAACGATGAGCGCGCAGCATGTCCACCACTTTATGGCCGTTTTCTTTTAGCGTCAACAGACTCTCTCTGAACTTATCCATTGTTTCCTCCTTAGCGAAACCTGAGGGAGTTGAACCCTCTTCAGCATACTCTATATGCCCCGACCCATTGTCGGATAGGTTCCGTCTTGGCAGTCTATGTCAGGTCGCGCGGCGTCTCGCTACTCAACACCCCTACGATCTCCCAGAATCTTCCAGGGAAGTCTGGGGCGTCGGCAACAAGGAATCCGCCACACGGCATGCTCTCGGGCAAAGAAGGATGAACACTCAGCCCGCTCAGGCAAGAAGAGAAGTGCTCGTACGCCTCCTTCACAGACCCGAACGTTTTGGGCGCCGTCGCCATGATGTGGTCTTCGCTCGACTCGCTCTCCCGAATGACCAGACAGTACCTCAGCATTCTTAGCCTCCTTCCCACTTCACCTCGCCGTCGTCCACCCTTCCGATCTTCGCGCCGTTCTCCCTCCAGTACTGCAGCCATATGTCAATGCCCACAGTGTCGAGAGACGAGAAACCCTGCTCCCTGCACGCCTCTTCGAGACGCACGATGGCCCCGAGAGGATTACCGGGCTGAGACTTTACAGCCTGAGCGACGAGGCTGCTGTCGAGTTCTTCCTTCGACAACCTGTCCACTTCGTCCGGCTGCAGGTTCAACCCCAACATCGGGGCCCTGATGACCTTCACCACGGGGTCTTGGACGGCGCGGAGGTCTACGATCCATCCACCCGATTTGACTCTCTCGAAGTTCTCTTCAACCCCGTGGAGACCGGTGGTAGAACTCCTCATCCCGTTCACACAGGCTTCGCCGCTGCAGCTCCCCATGACGGATATGAGTAGAACGTCAAACTCCTTGGGCATCGTCGTCCTCCACCTCTTTGTCGATGGTCAGAACCTTCACGTCGAAGGTGCCGTTTGGCTTCCTCCGCACCTTCACCGGCTTGTCCGAAGGACACAAGGTATGCTCCTCCAGATAAATCGGCTCATCGCTGGCCAGCAACTCGTCCCGCACAGCGTTTGCCTCGGTGAATGTACTCTTGGTACAGTGAACCTTCCACGCACGATAACGTTTCATTAGGCCTCCTTTCTAGTCGATCTCCTTCTTTGCCTGGTTGTGACCGGCCTTCACCGCCTCCTTCACCACTCGCGAGGTCGCCTGCCCCGTGTCGCTGTTGTAGAGGTGGTAACCACCCACAACCGCCATGGTGAGGACCACGATCAAAATCAGCCAGCTGATGAAGCTCCTCTTCCTTCGCGCCATTATTGGCCTCCTTTCTCTAGGGCCGCCGTTCGGAATCGAACCGATATTACTGACACGTTACCACTTAACGTTCAGCGGCCAACTTGTATTGTTTCTCAAGCCTCTTTAATCCCAATCCGGTCCTTGCTCGGTCTGCTTTCCCTGACGAGCCCACCTCTCGTAGTCCCATGAGTAGATCGCCTGCTGACCACCTACTAGCCCGACGGTCTGCCCCGTCATCCACTTCGAGAAAACCTTCCACTCTTCCTCGGAATGGTATGCGAGAAACAGACGCTTCGTGACGTAGGTAAACTCGCCGTCTGGCGTCTCATAGTAATGCGTATTTGGAATCATTGCACTCTCCTTTTTCATGGGATACAAGAAAGTAGCGACACAAAATCGACTGGCCGCCGAACGGGAACTTGGACATGTCAGCGATAAACGACTGGCACAAATGTCCTTCTCCTTCTACCCCCTATGGCTCTTTTCCCTACATTCTTCCTCTTAACCACTTTCTTCTTGGCTACCTTCTTCTTGGCCGTCTCTTTATTTACTTCTTTTGCAACTGCCGGCGGCAGTATGTAATCGTATCCCCTTTCTAGGACCAAATCCATAAAGGGGCGCAGATCGTCAGGATCCTTTGGGACAGTCGTGATGACAAGCTGAGCCTTGCCGTTTGCCCCATGTCTAAGGCTAAACGATGGGCTATATAAATGAAGGTCTGGCATAGGACCTGGAATCTCTTTCCCAGCCTTTTTTAGAATCCTAATACAGGTCTTGCACGTTACTCGCTTCAGTATGTTGGTAGTAGTACCGTAGTGACCACACATAGTATCAGGCGAGCCCTCTCTTCCAAATCGCCGTGGCATCGCTCGCCAATGAACCTTCTTGTTTGCCATTACTTCTCTCCAGCACTAAGCAAAATCTATAGAAAATCAAACAGCGTATACCGTGGTGCCACAAAGAAGTGCCAAGCCTTGGTAAGGTCATATACGTCTCGTTCGCACACAACCTTCTTACGCCGCTTTGCAAAGCCAATCACCCGTTCGGCCCAATTGGCGTCGAAGAGGTCGCCGTAACTGTACAGCCAATCGGATAGTATTTTTCTTGCCTTACAACTCTCCGGATGTACGTTGGCGACATTGGCATCCCGGCAACCATATGCACGATTAAAAGCATGCATCGCGCGGTCGCCGAGTGCGCCGTTCCCCACCAGCCTAATCGATCCTATATGAAACCGCATTTTGGTATACGGTGAAACCATTCTGTGCGTACTCTTTACATCGACATCTAGCGCTGGCGTGCACGCCACACCAGTCCTAAACCCGAGCTTGTAAAGAAACTGTAGAGACCCAAGCCTTTCCTGCAACCCTGGAGCCTTTGGTTCAACAGCAGACATCAGCTTCGCGTTAGTTGTTCCGATAGTGATCTGAATTACTAGGTTTTTCTTCCGGTACTTGTATAATTCAGATCCTATTATCTTAGCTACGCTGAGACTCATTTTCGAGTGGACCACTACTATGCCGTCGCGCTCCAAAATCTCTCTGATTGGCTTTACCAGTTTCATGGCCATCTTGCATGAGGTTATGTCATGAGAGCTGGGAACTTGAACTACGTCCCCCGGCCTGATTTCCCAAAGACTTTCGGATATGTTTGTGCCACAATGTCTATCTAAACGGCGAATTGTTACCTTCCCCTCATCCCAACTGAACTTCTTTCCCCTGATATTTTTGAGACCATTGCTGGCACAATAGACACACCCAAAGGGACACTTGTGCGTGTTGCAATTGACCACCCAGTCTGATTTATCTGATACTCCACCTTTTTCAAGCCTAGGAGAAGGCATCACGTTCTTCCTTTCCACCAGACCTTTCGTCTAGTCGCCTGCTTAGAGGGGATGGTAGGAGTCGAACCTACGCCCTCCACGTTATCGTGGGGCTCTGCCGTCTGAGCTACATCCCCTGCCCCGCTACGGCATGAACTCCTTCACCAGCTTCTTGACCTCCGCGTGCTTCTCGTCATCGAGCTTCTCGATCTCGGCGTGCTGCTCGGGAGTGAGCATGGAAACGAGGACCCGGAGGGTCCCGTTCCGGTCAGCGAGCATCCCGGCCTGCTTGCGGTTTTTCTTCGCCATCACCTCGACCTGGCTCTTCAAGTTCTCCTTCGCACTGGTCAGCTTCGCCTCGATACGCTGCCTTCTGGTCTTGGACATCTCTCCTCCTTTGTTAGGTCCCGCCTGGGTTCCTCAGAACCCACGAGGCACTCAACAATCATAATATAGTATGACCAAATGCTTTCGCCCATTCCTTAAAATGGTCTGTTATCGGTCCAGTATTGCCAACGTGCATCAACCCAACTAATGCATCGCCAGGGTCGCTGTTCTCGCGACTCGTTAATACTTCCCAAGCACATTTACACTCTAGGCTGTCAGCATCCGCTGTAAGCATGGACCAAAAGATCTCGTACATCCATTGTCTGAATTCAAACCAATCGCCTCGTCCGTGTCGGCCATCTGTGGTTATAATAATAAAGCCACCCAATCGCGCAACGGCAGATGGGAAACCACAACTACTCGATGGATATGGAATACCTCTGTATACCATCTGACCATGTGCAATGGTATCTAACTGAGTAGCAGCATTCAAGAATTTAGATGGATTCAAATAATATATGTTCGTCTTGGCAACTATAAACATCGATCGCCCTGCTACATTCAACGTGGTCGCCGCAAAGGAATTCTTTGCAGTCGCGTACTTTAAGCATAACTTACACCACTCGCAGTTTCTTGACGACAATCTCCAAGATGGAGAAATAGATATTCCACAGTACGAAAAACAAAAATTGCTAGGAGGGGCCAGGTATAAGTGTCTGCGATATCTTTTAGACAAGTCTATGTCTCCTAGCTCGCGGGCGGAGCCAATCTGGTCGCCGCCTCCAACGCCCTGATGTACTGCTCGCGTGGCACCTCATGTACAGACATCGTCTCGCGAAAACTCGCGATGCCGGCAATGCTACCCTCTCCTTTAATGATACAAGGATTGCCAGCAGCATCTCTACCACATATGGCCCACGAACGCTTTGCGACTCCAGAGTCGATTGACACCGTATCAAATCTGACACACTCTGCTTGGTGCCTCACGTAATATAGCTTCATCTTTCGCCTCCTACGGCTCTAGTCGCGCCAGTACCGATTGCATGATCTCCAAGCCCTCATACCACTCTCGTGTCCATACAGCGTCCGCGACGGACTCGTATTTCTTGACCAGCCTCTGGTACTCGGCAGCATTGCCGAAATTACGTCTCTCCTTCTGCCAGAAGGCTTCAGCCTCAAGCTCTCTCAGGCACCCCAGGAAGTTCTCGCGAGCCCTCATAGCTTTGATGTGATTGTCAATCTGGCCGTACTGCCAAGCAACGGAGACTCGCTCCTGGTTTAGCTCGTCTAGCTTGTCCGTTACGTCCTCGATTGGCACGAGGTCCATATGGACAATACGACACAGATGCCACCGCCCAGCGTTGTCGATCACCAGTTCGATCCGGTCTCTCCAGTCGTAGCAAACTGAACCACGAATGTCTTTATTTCGCATCTGGACCTCACATCTTGTTGATCTGGGCGATGAGGTACTGCTCCCTCCACCACTCCTCGGGGTCTCTCCTCTTCCGCTCCACGTACGCCAGCACGCTTAAACCCTGGAGAGGCGTGAGATCGTTGTCCTCGCTGGCCGGAATTCCGAGTGTTGCTTCGCCGATTTTCTCCCACATCTGGGTGATCTTCTCGCTGCCAGGACACTGACACGGTGGGCCATGCCACAACTCACCTGGCAGCCGCTTCTTACACTTGTCGCAAAACGCTACCTTCATCTCTGCCTCCTTTGTTTAGTATCGCTTGCACTCGCTAAAGTACAAGCGGCACTCAACAACTCAGGGCTTTCTGCGGCACTCTTTGCATGCCGCCGTCCTCGGCGCACTCTTCCTTTTGCGCCTTGGGAGAATCAGCTCATGGCCGCATTCCAAGAATAACAGCCATTTGCCGACTCCAAACGGTTGTGCCTCTATTACCTTTTTGTGCCTACCACTGCGCAACGTAGCCTCCTAATTGGGCTTGAACTTACCCTCGTCAACCTCTTGTTCCATCTTCTTCCGATTCTCGCGGAAAAAGACCAACACGTCCATGGCCGCGAACTCGGCGCACTCTGGAGTCTCATGGATGCCGCCGACAGAGCCGTCCTGAAACTTCGCCATGGTAGCAAGCCTACCACAGTACATGCACTTGATGGTGGCGAGAGGTCGATATTTCATGACCGATCCATCCCCCATCGTGACTCCCTCGGGATACTCCTCACCGCCATCGTGGTGTACAACCGTCTTCCTTTCCGAGTCGCCGAGGATGCACACATTACGATTCTCGACGACTTTCTCCATGCGCTTGCCAAACTCCACAACCGCCTCATCGGCTCGCTTCTCGGCGTCGGCCACCATCTCGTCCATGATGCGGATAAGCTCATCGCGCTGCTCCGGGCTCACCACGAGGCACTGATGGAAGCCGTGAAGTTTGAAGTACTCGCTGCCGTCCGCAAATTTCCTTAGCGGAGCAGCCTTGAGTCGACTCAGCATGGATGCGAAGTCCTGGGACGGAATGGAAAGTCTGAACTCCCCAAGCACCACCTCCTCCATCGGCCTGTCAGCCATGCACATCCCGGGCAGGTCGATGTAGCCCTTGTCCGTGCTCTCGATGAACCTGATGTCAGCTTCCCTGGACTCCAAGTCCTCTACCAAGCCATCAGCGAGATCCGATGGGCAGTAGTGAGATTTGAAGCCAAAGCAGCAAATGAAAACGAACGCAGTGTCCACTGTCTTCTCCATTGTATCCTCCTCAGTCAGTGAAACCTACTGGATTCGAACCAGCCTCGAGTCATAAAGACTCCTGCTCCACTAGCAGATAGGTCCCATCAACGCATATGATCTCTTGTGTTGCACTCCTCAATGTCCTCGCCACAAATCTCGCAGCGAGCAAAGGGAGGTGGATCACAAAACCACAGCCTGCGAATAAGCTTAACGATTTTTCTCATCTTCAGTCCCTTTACTCATTGCGTCACCTTAGCGTGATCATAATAGCCACCAAAATCTCTGGTGGGCTTCCTCGTTGGCCTGAACCCAGCGGTCCAAGACATCATCGCCGTCGCAAGCTTTGCAGGTGATAAAGTTGCACACGCCCCAAGTCTTGCCATCGAGATCTTTTACCTGTCTATTGTCACCGTAAACCTATCTTTAAAAATCGGCTATAGGATCACCATTGCCATCAAACTTATGTGGACAAACAGCCTCACACTCGCCCACACCGAGGTATTCGACGGCTGCACATTTGCCGCCGCATTCAGGAAAAGGAACTGCCTTGAGTTTATCAGCTGATACCTTAGTATCGTCTAACGCGACCCTCCAAATCGGCTGGTCGCGAACGAACCCGTAACTACACCGCTTACCGGTGTCCTCACACCACTTCGCCAGGATCTCGGTCCTGAGTTCGTCGAACAAAGGACCGTTAAGGTCATGGTTCAGTACGAACTCGTCGTCTTCCAGCTCCACTCCAGGTACATTGGTGCTCAGCGTACAATACGGCATTCCGGAGAACGGCCCATCGTCGTCCTCGTAAATCTGGACAACGAGGCGACCATTCATGTATCTCTCTCTCGCCTCAACTCTAAAAGGCATTGTTGGCCTCCTTGGTTATCTCGTGTAGCACTTCACTTCACCAAGTCGCGGAATGGCACGCCTCCGCCCGTCATCTTGGTCCTGAGAAGTTCAGGATCGATGTCGGCGAGAAAGTCGTAATCCAACAGCTTCTTGGTCAGCTCAACTCCAAGAAATTTTACCATGTCCTCACCAACTGCAAGCGGCAGGATGTTGGTATCGATGTCTCTCGGCGTTGAAGCCGTGCAATGAGTGCGAATGATGATTGGTATTACCTCATCGTCCCACCTAGAAGCATAGTTCGCATCCTTGATTGGAGTGAGGTTTACTTCCACGTATGGCCCGCTCTCGTGGTCACTTGAGAGCCTACGGCTCCATGTTCCCCAATAAGAGGAATAATGATACTTTGCCATTTTGACCTCCTTGGCACTATCGGAGAAGAGTCGAACTTCTCGTCTACCCCAACCTATGAATCCGCAAGCACCTCTAAGAAGTTATGCGGTAGGCCTTGGTCGCTTTTCCGCTAAACTACGATAGTACGTCAGTGTGATCTGGATTATTATTCCGCCTCGTCAAACTGACCGCACGCTAGGCGAGGGAGGTAGCCGAAGCCAAAGGTCCTCATCAAACCTATACGACTTCACGCATGGCAACAACGCATCCAGACCTAACGTTAACGCTGCCATGCGGCATGAGATCTTACCGGCCGTTCTTGGCCGGGTCTTGATGCTTCAGACAAGGCTCTCTGGTAGAGCAATAGATATCAGCCTCCAATGACGGGTCCTCCTTCAAACACTGGGGGCAAACGACAACATCATCTCCACCTTCATACGCCCCACTAGTGTTGATATAAGCCCGCCAATTATGCTCCGGTTCCTTGTACTCGATAACCTCGATAGACTCGGGGCCACCGGCGTAGTAGATGAACATGAAGACCGCTTTCACTGGACAAGTGAAAGGCTTCTGCCCACTACGAAGAGCGAGCGTATACTTGCAATCTCCATCTCGCTTCAAGCTAATGGCACCCTTCTGAAGCTGGCAACCATCTGCCAACTCGCTGGCCAACTTCCGTACCGGAGACCAGCAGTCAGGCATTGCAACCCTTCTTTTATCAACAGCCATAGTAGTCTCCTTGGTTATTCTCCTGGCAAAGCCTGGTGAATTCGAACCACCATCAGGCTAAAAGCCCCTGCCCCGCCAGCAGATAGGTTTCGTTAAGTCTGGGTTGCCTCGCGATGTTTCCGCAGAAGCTCGTGCAGACTCGGGAACTTGTTCTCTAGGACATGCTCGCTGCCCTGGAAAAACTCCTCAAATATCTGCACTACTTCGGCGGTTCGGCGAGTCTTGTTGAGATGATGGAAGTAGGCGATCATTCTATCTTCCTTCGCTCCATCATCGAGCAGCGCAACCACTGCTGCTAGTGGCTTGTGTTGCTGTGCCATGTGACCTCCTAGCGGTACGGGGCCTGGGATAACTTTTCCCGACACATGTCGCAGGTCGCCGGCTCAAGTGGCTCCAACGATGTACCCATTATGTCAGGGAAGGCGGCTCTTTGCGGCAGAATTAACGCCCCTAGAATGGAACTAAACAAGCGTTTGAGCAATCGCCAGAAGCGCCCCAACGTCATGTCGGCGATGCGTATGATGCCGTGAATCACGATTTTCATGACTAGCGACACGATTGCCGCCGCCAGCGATAAAGGCCAGAAGATGGCAGCAGCAGCACAATAGCTTCCTGCTGCCGGATTTTTCAGCCGAAAGGTCGCGCCGGCTGAAGATATGACCGTCTCGAACTCCCACCACCACCCCACGATTTGCGAGTAGAAGACCAACCCGAGAACCGTGTATACAAACACAGACGCGAGCACACAGATGACGTAGTACGCCGTTACCATATCTCCTCCTTGGTTAAAAGTGAAAAATTGAACGTCATGGGGTAGATTTATGCAGCCATCTGCCCAGTCGATGTCCTACAACTCGGCGGCTCGAGCCGACCATTGTAACGAGTTGATCTTTGGCGATAACCGGACAACCATCCCATCGTTACCGGCTGCTAGACGTACTTGGAGGCTAAGGTAGGAATCGAACCCACGCGGCGCTGCATGTCCCGGAAACACGCCCAAACCGTTGCCTAGTTCCGGTACCGCTCTACCTCGCTACCACGGCCTAAGACTTCCCAGCAACCATGCTTACCCTTCATAGGGGCAAACCGGGAAGAAGTATCATCAGCCTAGATAACGCAAGACTTAGCCTTTACTCCCTCGACCGTTTTAACGGCTATGTAAGAAAATTTTTTCGGGCAGCAAACCCGGAAAATCGGGGCGGCGGCCCAAATTGCTGCAAGCTCGACGTTTTTTTGTTGATAAACGAGCCGCCGCCCCGCGTTTCCTTATATATGGCGGCGTGGGAGTCCGGCCCCGTAGCCTACCCCGTGTGGGCAGCCCGTGCTCATGCCGCTTGCCACGCCGCGTTACTTAAAACAACCACGGTCGACAATACTGACCATTTCGTAGTCCCAGTAGACTCTCCTGCTTCCATCCTCAAAAACAAAGATCGCCCTATCCGCAACGAAAGCCACGGCCTGGATAAATGTTGGAGTGCCTTCTACCAGGATATCTCCGCTCTGCACCTGTCCCGCATACACTTTCTGTGTTTTTAACCTACCGACCAAACCCTCTACAGTCATCCCACATCCTCTTCTTCCGGCCCGGCAGCCTTGCTAGCCACATATGCCACTGCCCAAAAAGGCAGCGATATGGGGCCAGTGACCGGCAGACACACGATCATGAGAAACCACAAGAACGCTATCTCGGTAGGAATGTTCGCTTCTCCATTATCGAACAATCTCATGGGGGCCACAATGATGTGAGCAGCTACACCTCGACACCAGTCATCGATTCTACGAAACAGTCTATTCATTGCCTTCTTTCCGTTACTACGAAACCATGTGAAACTGAGGATGCCGCTGCAACAAACCTAACAGCGACTTCGCCGCACGGTCGCTGCACGTACAGAGCAGATACCTGTTTTGACCGGCAACGAGAATCCCGATGTCAGAAGCAATAGACGTATGCAGGTTAAGTCGAAGACTTATCCTAACGTCCATGCTATTACCAGCAGAGTAATGCACGGCGAAGAACTTCATGCGAAACTCCTTCTAAAGTTGGCGAGTGATAGAGGATTCGAACCCCTTCAGACCAAATTCTATCAACACTCATTCCTTTGGTGGCTTTAAGAAACCAGGTGCTCTCTCTAATAATAAATCTACTAACACTCTAAGGTTGTCAATATTGTCCTCAACAGTGACTATTTTAAGTGCTCCTACTTCACCACCGACAGGTACTACATCGAAAGAGTCGCTTTGCTTCTTAAAGTATTCAATAACATGTAGAAGATCGTTTGAAGTAGACTCACCCATATACTTCAGACACGTCTTACAAGTAACCAGTTCTGGCAACTCCGTTATTTTGCCAGTAGGTTCGAGTTCTCGAAGCGCAGATCCTACCCAACGCCCACATAGAGAAGGATCTCCTAATCTACCAACTAAATAATGAACTGTACTTTGTTTATCTTTATTATAAATACGAATACACGTCTTACAATCTGTGTTTTCTATATCTGTGGCCACGTGACTAGCTCCATCAGAATAACCGGCAGCCATACCACATAAAGACCACATCGAAGCAATCTGTGTATCCGTTCGCAACATCCTAAAATAATGTCTCTTAGCCATCACACTCTCCTAAAAATTGCCGGTCTAGGCTATCATCCGGCATGGAGTCTTCCGCCATCGCTCACTGCCGCACCCGGTTTAAGAGGCGCACCACTCTGATCTGGGGCAACTATGAACACTTGAACTCTTCGTAGGGTTTATTTATATAGCGGATCTACCCCATCACGGTTGTGCGTACCATTCTCACGCCTGGTACAAAGCCAATGACGCTTCTTTGTGGGGACACTTACTTACCCTCAACCGCTATTATATCCTAGCCGTATAGCTCTCTTCTCATGGCCCAAAGGGCTGGCAGAGCATAGACATATGTCTGCGACCTCAGCCGCACTGTACCGCGCTAGATATAAGCCTCATAAGCTAAAGCAAAAAAGAAACTCAGTATGTGCCAGGTTCTTGTTTCGCGTTCTCCTTCGGCGGCACGATGAATGTGCGCTTACCCGTCTTTAGTTCAAAAGAACGGAAAAAAGGCACCAGCACTCTAAGAATTTTCCTGTTCGCTCTAGCTTATGAAGCCTAAGCTCGCTTCCAACATCGCGGGCACTTGTAAGCAAAGTTCACGTACTCCATTGGAACGTTGCAATCAGTGCAGATAGGATCTGTGGCGCAAGACGACGCATGGACCGGGACGAATATCACAACGCCAGAGTGTGTACCAACCCCATTCTCATCAAGGCCTATATAGTTAATATCGTCGCTATCTTTGCCGGCTATCTTCTTCCAAGCCACTCTATAGTCGCCATTTGTTCTGCGCCAACAGCTCTCTATCTCTAGGTCCGTATACCATCGCTCAAACCAGCTAGAGTCCCCACGGTCTTCCAAATACTTGATGAATTCCGGACTAAATCTAACTATATCTCCTTTCTTAGGAACCATGACTGTCTCCTATATCGCTCTACGCCAAGGACGAAGCGGCAAATGACCATAGGTCATCCATGCGCGGACAACCTTATGAGGGCGACCTTCCCAGTCAGCCGGCGCTTTGTAGCATCTTGATACGACCTCGCCTCCGCTGTCTGGACCAGGACCAGAAAGGATTAAGGTCCCCGCCGTAGGATTCCAATAAGCCATGCGACATGCCTTCTCTGGCAGCCACTCAGAATTGCCGTTGTTTAAAGTTCTCATTAGCATAAAAGCCTCCACTGTTACTGCCCCCCTGGGCACTGTTACCCAGGGGGGCCAGAGAGCATTATGCTTGCAGATTGGGGAAAATGTCCAAACCAAAGCCCAGACGCTTTCCCCAACCTGCCGGCTAGGGTACGACGCAAGCCTAGAAATAAAGGGTCAAGACCCTCGTCTCCTTGAACTCGACGCGCCGCAGACCATCGCTGTCCTGCGCAACAACCTCGCGAGAAATTACGCGAGGCTCAGGAAGCTGGCGAGGAATCTGCCTCATGGCGAACATGGCCATCTTCATCAATGCCACAATGCGACTCATTTTCATCCTCCTGGCTAGAGTCGGTAGGCGATGCAGGGCTCGAACCTACGACCTATTGGGTGTAAACCAATTGCTCTTCCAACTGAGCTAATCGCCCTTCCAACTGAGCTAATCGCCCTCAGAAAGCTTCGCCGACTAACGTCCAGCACGCTTTCGCTCCTCGTTGCTCAACTCCCTCCACAAGCCATCCATCTTTTCTCTAATAGCTTCTGCCTGGTCAGAGTCGAGCTTACCTTTGCGATCTAGTCTATGTAATTGTTTTAACAGGCGCAAATAGTCTCTGTATGCGTCCATTTATTCCTCTGGAAATTCAAAGGTGGATTTGGGCTGGAACTTCTCAGGGCAAAGTGCCTCGCACTTGCCGTGGTAGACCTACCGCCATGCGCTACTACGCTTTCGACGCCCGCCTTTCGAGCAACACGATGTAGTCAGCACCGTCTGGCCGCTGATACTTGCGCCTCTGCTTCATCGACTGCTGCAGGCGGGCCTTCCGCTGGCCCTTGGTCAGCTTCTTCGGACCCTGACTCTCCCTCTGCTTACGACGTCTCTCCCGTCTACGCTGGTTGCGTCTTCTACGCTTCCTCGTATCCATGCGACCTCCTTTTGGTTGTACGAAAATTGACGCCCACAGCGACTTCCATCCCGTCACGGATAGAAGACCTCGGACTAAACGGCTGTGGGACTTCTGCGTGCCCTCATAGAGCGACACCGCATCGTGGACTCGCCGGGAATCGAACCCGGGTCCGCAAGTGCTTCACACGAGATTCTACAAGCTTAGCTGATGTTTTGTATACCCACCGAGACGCCCAGCAGCAGGCTTCTTGACTTCGTTTCCCGACTGAATCTTAGCGCTAGCTAGCCGAGATTGCTAGCGCCCAGCCTGTCCGTCGTCGCTCTATCCAGCCGTCACAGACGGGAGAGCTGGTAGAACGGAACTGCTATGCAGCAGCTCTGAATTCAACTTCGTTGGAAGTTATTGTGTGGTCACTTTTTAACGAGGCTGTAACCATCCCCGGCTTGCATCCCTATGCTCCATCACCCACGTCGAAACCTTGTCGAGCCCAAAAGAAGCTGGCAGCGGAACTGCCCGATTTAAGTCCTACTCCGTCCTGCTAAAGGCTGGTACTTTCTTATGGACACCTTCAGCATCTTACCTGCCAGCTTCAGTGGTCGATGCAGGAATTGAACCTGCGCACCGTTTGCACATGGCTAGTGCCAAGAACTCCGCCTATCCTAGAGGCGCTCTCCCTGCTGTCATAGCCTAGAACTTGCAGCGGACACAATAAGTCCCAAAAACCATGAAGCACGAGAATCGACCAGCGCCGGTCGCTAACCGGCTCGTAATTCCCTGACCCCGTCGCTAACGGGAGGGCCGTGGGCCAAGCAGGGATCGAACCTGCACACCTCCAAGGCTAAAGAGAATCGAACTCCATACGACCCGTTACGGAGGTCGTGATGCACCAGCATCTTTGGCCCAAGGGGGCGACAGGTTTCCCCGTCGCTCCTCCACCACTCCGTTTTTAGAGAACGGAGAAACTCATCTCAAGGCTCCAACCGGAAGTCTTCCCGGCATGAGCATCGGCGGGATGAGCGCATGTTGCTCCGTCGAAACTCCCCTGACGACACAACCGCGCCTCTTTTGCAAGGCGATTTCCCTGGCCACCAAACCAAAGAAATCGGCCTCCTGATGAAGCACAACCACTCGCTCCATCATTCCATCGGGATGCATCACGTGCAGATCCACTCTGTCAAACATGATGTACCTCCTTTCCTTAGTGACCCTGCCGAGAGTCGAACTCGGGTTATCGGCGTGAAAGACCGATGTCCTGACCGCTGGACCACAGGGCCATACTGCTACTTAAGTATCGTTTTAAGCCACTTTCTAAAAGCGGCCCATCTAGAACGCTCATAGTCCCCGCATGGCCCGCTGTTCCACTTCACATCATGCGAGTTTGGATATGCCCAGCGTCCAGGACTGCGCCACCTACCACATCGTATCCAGCCCGCGTAGACGTAGATCCTTGGCACTTCAACGTTCCCATCTGGCCAACGTCCTATGTGTCGACATGTTAAACAGTCGGACGTAGTCCAAAGTTTTTCCGGTATCTCTCGCACGCTACCTCCTACAACTACAATTCTCCCACCGCTTGCAGCACTTCTTGCAGCAACGGTATGTCCTTCCGTTAAGTCCTAGCAGCCCAGGGCTGCGGAGGTACACGGACTCCGTGTCTTCCGACACCACGTCCTCTATCCCAAACCTCCACCAATAGCGCTGCTTGCACCCATCACACACCAACTGGACAAAGATGCCAGAAGTATGTTTAAGAGTCGCAATTGCGACCTGACAGCAGTCGCATCTGTGTCCACGTCTGCTGCTAGGAATTTTGATGAGCATTATGCTCTCCTTGTTGTCGGGTGAAAAAGCTAGCAGCTATAATACCATATCGTTAGCAAGTTGATGATGGCCCAGAACACTGAGAGACCCAGCGCAAAAAATAACCACTGCCGCCTTTGCTTAGCATGTAGCTCACTCAGCTCATCCAAATCACTGCAATGCGCGTGGTGCGATTTCTCATAGGCTTCCCACACCTCGTCGTTATGTTTTTTGAGCTGGCTGTAGGTATTCCACAGTTTCTTGTAAGAGTTCCAGGTGTCAGACTCCAACTTACGTAGTCTCACCACTTCGTCCCTTAGCTGCTCGACACTCTCGGTCGTTCCATCCTTACACATGAATCACTTCCTTATACGGAAAATAACAATAGTAGAGCTTCCAGAGCCCTAGAATGGAAGATCTCTACCTGCAAGTGTCAGGACAGCTCCGAGCCTGCCAATGCGCCAACAACGCTGCCTGTATCGCGCACCCTTTGTACACACACCCACGTTAGATGAGGATCTAGGGATCATCCGTGTGGGAACCGTTAATTTCTTTGTAGTGGACCTGGCCGGATTCGAACCGGCAACCTCCCAGCGGGGCCACTAGGCATTGCGGTCACCCCATGTTTCCCCTCTACCAATTGAGCTACAGGCCCATCTTTATCTGTGTAGACGTAGAGCCCTCTCTTTTAACTTGTCTGAGAGGTACTCATCCCCTTTGCTAGTGAGATCCGGCCGCCCAGAAGCCTCTTCTATCAGCCCGTCTCTCTCCAACTCACCCAACAACTTTCCCACCTCTGGTGGAGAAATAGGGTAGTGCATATCCGTGAGGATATAGGAAATGAGATTCGGCAGTTCGAAGCCCTCCTCTCGACCCGCCCAACGAATGGCAAGAATTATCAGCAAGATAGTGTACTTCATCCTGTCCTCCTTTTGGTCGACCCTCCGGGATTCGAACCCGGGACCTGACGCTTATAAGACGCCTGCGCTACCGGACTGCGCTAAGGGTCGATAATGCATACTAGTATGCGCAAATTGCCACGCCGAATTACATTATACCCAAAACTAAAAGTTGGTGAGATGCCCCACTTCCTGCGATCCCACCTGCGTTAGCCTTCTCTTGTAAACCCCTTTCGAGGGCACACCTCACGCCGTCCAAAGACGAGCAGAGTCTAACGCGCCGGTGCCAATAGATTGGTAAAGCACCCTCCCACTTTACCATGCAGCAACCGAACTCTAGCGCACTTCCACACTGTGCGCGATCTCACAATTTTGCGCGTGGAAGCCTGTTTTAAAGGCAGATTGATTTGCTGCACCCGGCGCGACCAGCTTGGTCCCAAGACCACCATGCTAGCCGGTCGCTGTACTCTACCCCCGGTACGCCGTCGCCTGCTGCCTTCTCCTGGAAAGCCTGAACTCCCAGGAAAAGGTCTCCGCCTCATCAAGGGTCGGCTCGCGGCCAAGCAGGTCGCGGAGCCTTCCCAAGTCCTCCTGGTGAGGCTCTTCGGACCACAAGGGTCCCTGTGGCAACTTCTTTCCAAGTTGCCATCCGAGAGACCGGATTAGTCTGTCCATACGGATACCTCCTTTTATCTGTTACGCTTCTTCACATGCCCGCGCCCAAAGCAGCAAGGACACGTCTTCTTACCATGGAGTGCGCTGTAGACTTCTCCCTTACCTTTGCACACTGGACACTCCATTACCGTCTCCTTTCGGCAGCGAAACCTGATGGAGTCGAACCACCACAACCGCGATCAAAGATCGCCGGTCCCCACCAACATATGGGCTAGGTCTCGTTGAAATCCGGGCTACAGAAGTTTCTTGAAGATTGCATCGATGATCGCCAAAGTCCTACCGCCAGGAATGATGGATGTGATCGTGTACTCCATCCATACCAAGATGCAATATACGATGTAAACGTGGTACACCACCTCCTCCTTAGTTGTTACTTCGGCGCAGAGTAACGCCCGTCATGATGAGTCGCCTGGCACTTATCGCACCACGCCACAAAAGCGCAGTCCTCATCACCGTATAACCCATCACGACCGGGCTCTTTGCGGTACAACAAAAAGCCCAATCTCCCGCGATGCTTTTCCAATTGCATCTCAGGAGCGTTTAGTGCCCCACACCCTGGGCACTTGAAACGCTCGACCTCCATGCCTCCTCCTTGTTGATGGCGAAACCTAGCGGATTCGAACCGCTTTCCTCCATGTCCTTATCATGGAGCCTGCCCAGAGCAGGTTAGGTTTCTTGAACTCTAGTCAGTGCAAGAGTCCGTGACGATGAATTCGCCGCGATCGGTCACTCCCCACGGCGGCAGCTGGAAATACGCTCGGATCGTCTCCTTCTCCTCAGAAGTCAAGGGAGCCTTGTCCCTCTTCTGAATGCGACTCATGTAATTGCCAGCAGGCTTTCGAGTCGCCAAGTCCAGCAGTCTTTCGACCACTAGCTTTCGTTCGGCCTGCTCAGCAGCATACTTCGCCGCTTCCGCCTTGTGCTTCTCGGCGTCTTCGTCCCACTTCTTCTTGATGACCTTGGCAGCCTCTAGGACCGCTCTGTCATTCTCGAATTCGATATCGAGGGGAAGCCAGACCCCGCGACCGTTGATGAAGATGCCGGTCTCGATGCGACCGAACATGCAACTCTCGATCTCCTTGGCGATGTCCACAGGCACCTTCATGCCCGGCTCGACAGAATGACGAGAGCTTTTGTCCAAGAGGATTACCTTGCTCCCTTCCGATACCTTGGCAACCCACTTATCGCCACGCTTAGAAAGACAACAGATCGTAGCGATCATGGTCCACATACGTCGAATCTCCATTGCTCCTCCTTGCTTGAGTTCCGGATTCCCAAGCAAAGAAGATCTATAACTCAGCCTCTCTTTCTCACCCTCATCCCCGCTCAAATGGGAGCAAGACAATGAGGACCGGGAACGCTGTGTAGGTTTGCGAGGTCTCACAATTCCCCTAAACCATGGACACGTATCACCATGGCCACATCTACTTCGTTGTTGCCCAAGTCTCCTTGGTTGCCCGAGGTAGGAAAGACCAAGCGCGTCAACATGGCATGCCTAACTACGCCAACGCCCTCAGATTGTTGGAGTTGTATTACACTTATGAGTTGAGGTGCCAAGTCTCCTATTAGCCTCGCTCCTCGCCCCAATAAGTCAGGGTGGTATTCCAAGCTCGGCAGGAGCCTCCCACCTATCCTATACAGACTACATGGAGCCTTTACATCTCTCCCTACGTGCCCGTTCACGCAGGGGTCCATGAGAGATGGAGGACCAGTAGGTCCTTGTAACACCTCAGCCCATAAGCTAAAACTAACAAAGGTGATGCCCACACTCTGGACACTTGAGCACCAACCTAATCCATCGTCTCTCTTCCGTACTACATAACAAAAAGTTATACGCCTGTTCCAGAAAAATTTTTTCCAGAACAAAATCGGGATCTTAAAACTCTACAACACATTTCCCTACAACTTAAGGCTTGGCTAACGCCCTGGGCTGAGCCCCTACCACCATGTTTATGTAGGAGTTTCCCTAAGTTGCAAGGAAATGTATTGCAACTCTTCATAGAAGCCCCTGGCAGTGCTAGACAGCTCTCTTCCTTACCAGGTGTTACCTGCTGTTCGGCTTCTAGTTGCTACAACTGCAGCACGGCCACTGCCGAGGCTGCGATTACTCCCACACACGTTAGACGCGTGTGTACGATCTCGGCGGACGGGTTCCGCCACCACTGGTAGCCCACAGGGCTACCATCGTCGTGACAGTACCTGACGACTTCTGTATGCAGAAGGGTCCAGCCAGAAGCGTCCAGGTTGCTTCGGACCTCAGCCGTGCCGAGACCCGAGTCTCTCAGTTCCTTTGCCGTCTTAATCATGCTATCTCCTTTTACGGCCCTCTTGGGCCGAATCCCCTATTCATCGGGGAAGGAGATAATAGGCTTAAGAGCCATAACACCAGTATTCCCAAGAACTTATACGCCATTTTGGGAATTTTTACGTATAGCACGAGAGCCCCCCCGGTGCCCTCATATAACGCTTTAAATTCACAGGTTTACGGCACCCACCCTCGCTTCGGATCTAGGATCACACACATAAGTGTATGTATATATGGTAGATCTTTCATGGTGATGAGCGCCAATGGCGCTGGATCATATTTGGTGAGCCCAGCAGGAGTTGAACCTGCGGCCAACGGATTAAAAGTCCGTTGCTCTACCAACTGAGCTATGGGCCCATTGGTGTTTGGTGGACCCTGCTGGATTCGAACCAGCGACCGACCGGTTATGAGCCGGCAGCTCTAACCAACTGAGCTAAGGATCCATTGGTCGCCCCACCAGGAGTTGAACCTGGATCTAACGGTTATAAGCCGCTTGCTCTACCGTTGAGCTATGGGGCAAGATGTTTAAAGCATTAGAAACATGCATTATTTAGCCGCTCTTGTAGGGCCAAGGTAAAGGTCCCCGCCTACCTTCACATACGTCAGCATAGCTCTTTTCACCTAAGTGTACCAAGCTTAGATAAGTTCTTCCACTGTAAGGATCAGAGGTACGTACTTGGCCAAGATCCTCTACAGCCTGACGCTCCAAGACATTTAGCCACGCAGTACTCTGTTGATTTAGGGCTAAGAAGATGCGTACCGCCTATATGTGTACGTGTGCGGCTTTGCATTCTTCCGCCCTTCATCTCAAGCCATAGGGCGGCTAAAAAGTTCTCGTGTATTCACCTTGGCTTTCACCATCCAGGTGTGTATCATGGATACACAACACACGAGAGCTTGGCGGTACATGTGGGAGTCGAACCCACAAAGATCGGTGGCCCAAACCAATCCAGATCTCTGTCCTGCGAGTTTGATCAACCTGCTAAGGTCAACCACCTAGCCGAGATCTATACCACGTTCTTGTTGCGCGACCTTCGTAAGCCGTCTGGGGGAAAATCCCAATAGCATGTCTCCACGCTAATCCCCATGTCATCACAACACAAGTTTCACGCAGAACCCTACTATTACAGGCACTTACGGGTACACAAGAACATAAGTACCCACCCAGTTATATGCGACTCCCCGTCCCTGAGATACAGACGGGGAGAGTCATTGCGATCTCCAACAACCCTCCTTTCGCTCAAACCCATTGAAACTAGAGGCTTTTGCCTATTACGCCTCTAGCGGCGAACGCAATAGGAATCGAACCTATATCCTCCTGGAGAAAACCTATGTGTAATCGATCACACATAGGTCCCACGAGTGCTCTACCATTGAGCTATACGTCCATGTGGGCAAAGCCCACGACTCCTCCTCCCAACTTCTCTAGGAGCAAAACCTTGTTAGACCCACTGCGTCATTTACGCAAATGCGTATAAAGACACAGCATTAGAGGGACACCTGGTATCGAACACAGCACCACATACACGGATGTATATGGGACGCCCAGCGTCCATGTCCCTTGTACCGGATGGTCTTGCGTGCTCCTCCTGTGGGTGATGGGTCTCTAGAGACCCAGGAAGGTGCGGAGGTTGTTGTTCTTCTTGGCGGTCGCCTTGGCCACCGCCTGCTTGGCGGTCGTGCGGCCGAGGTTGATCCTGGCCCGGAGACCGGTCTTCTCCGAATTCCAGTCGACGGCGCCGCTGACGAGCTGGCCGTTGATGTTGATGGTCAGCACGAACTGCTGGCCCTTCGCCTCCAACTCGTCCATCTTCTTCTGGGTCGCGGCCTTCCTCTTCTGGCCGACCTTGTCGGCCTCGGTCAACGCCCGCTCCTGGCCCTTCTCGTCCAACTGTTCGAAGTCCTTGGGGAGGGTATCCATCCCCGCGAAGAAAGCCTTCGACCCCTCGAGTGCCACCGTCGCGTTGATCATGACGGGGACCCTCTTCTCGCCGTTCTCGTTGTTGCTCGCCATTGCGATTCTCCTTGTTGGATGTTAGTATCCAGAAGGAGACACAACAAGCCCATACTATGGTCAAGGATGGCACGATCCTTGCCATAGGAAACCACCGCCCGTCGCAGACAGAGCGATGCCTTCAACCCCTGAAAGCGGAAAAGCTTCACGTTCTTGGAAGTTTAATGATTTCGCAACGTTAAGTTTAGTGAATTAATTTCACACTTGTTGCAAATTCTTCACGGGTGCCATAAAAGCACAGTGTCCCCACCGCGCACGGCCCCCCCCGAAAAGGGAATTTTGTATAGAGTTTCATATTATAGAGCTATTTTGGGTAATGTTATTTCACATCATGAGTTATTTTAGGGTAATGTTGTAGTATTTTATTCTTATAGTTAGTATAAGTAAGTGATAATGGGAGTAGTGGTAGTATATATTACTCTTATGTGTGTATGTAATGTCTTTTTTATATGCTCTTTATTTGGATATTTATGGATACCTTTGTGGTGGGTTCTTGTATAATATTTGTATGTATATTTCTTTAATGATATTGGTTAGTTGCAGAGGGGGTATTTAGGCTTAAAAAGTGTAATGATATTAGTACGTTTGGGTCAGATAAATCTGATTATATTTTATAGCCTGGGAGGGTTAATTGTTGTGGATATTTCTTTCTAACTTTGGCTATTATTTTCTCTAGCTCTTTTTTTGGCAGTCGCGGGATGTGTACAGCTTTTTGCATAGATCTTACTGTGGGGTAATATTTTTTCGGTTTTTCACGATAGAGGGTTTTAACTCCATGCGTCACATCATGTTTTGGCAGTACGTTTAATATATCTTGTTTTGTGGTGATAGATTCATAGATTTTATATTCATTTGGCCAATTAAAGGTTGATTGGATTGGGTAGAGTTTTTGCATTATATATTTCCTTTCAATTTTTGTTGTCCTATAAATTTGATAGTATCTACTATACGTTGTAGGTTTGGGATATTATTTATTGGCGCGGTTATTTTTGTTTGTTTGAGTCCTGCTCTATGGAGGAATTCTTCAGGCCAGAGTAGTTCTAGTGTTGCTTGGTCATTTTCTATAGTCAATCTTGTTTGGATGATTTGGAATCGTTTTTTAGTTTCCATGCCGGCGACGAGCATTTTTTCATTTGGTGTTATGTGTGTTTTCCATCCTGGGAATATTTGCGGAGGCAATATTCTGTATGGCGAATCTACTGGAAGGGATTCTTCGAATTTATCTTGCATGGTGTAGTATATTTCTGACAGGTGTTCTATTAGTGGCATAATTTTGTTAGCCAGTGCTGGTAATTCTTCTATAGTTACGATTTCTTTGAATTCTTTCCATTTACTTTCCCAATTTTCTTCTGGTTTTGTAATTTTTATGAAATCTTTTTCTTCGTACGAACTAATGGTTGGGTCGTAGTACAGGGACACTTCCGCGTGTGTTTTTGGTGGTTTAAAGGTATTCATTGCTTCTTGGTATTCTTCTTCGTACATACCTTCTTGGAAGATATCGTAATCATGGATATCTTTTGTTGGGTCTGGTATTAGTTCAGCTCGGAATCCGGCGTCATTTATTCCTGGTGGCAAGGGCAGTTGTCTATAGAGATTATCTGGCTTAGAGATCCGAGATTCTATCCAATTAGGGAACTTATCTTTAGGAAATATTTGAAAAAGGTTAACATCTTGTTGTGCTCGTTTTGAGAGGTGTGTAATGGGAGCCACTTTGCTTCGTTGGTTTTCTTCTCCTATTTCTTTAATCCATTGTTTTAGCTCGTTTAGTTTGTTTTCATCATCTAATGAGATATCGTATTCTACGGAATCGTTTTTATGGTGAATATAGAAACCTATTTCGTCGTTCAATTTTTCTTGTATGACCAAGCTAACATCAATACTTTTAATGCTATTGAAAAATGCTTCGGCGTGTATAGTTGTAAACCCTTCATCTTCATGTAATTCCAGGAAATCCCATCCTGAAAACAAGCTTCTGGGGAAAATTCTTTCAACAACGCTTGGTGGCTGAAACTCCTCAAGTTCTTGATTTAGTTGATGATTAAGTTGTCCCAATATATATGCTATTTCATCTTTTAGGGCCATTAGTTCTTCTTTTGTAACTGTTTGGGACACATATAGTACTTCGTCTTGGTATTCCTCTAGAAAATCTGAGTAATCTTCATCATTGTCTTCTATTTTGTACTTTACTTCCAGGTTTGTATCTATTTTATATTTTGGAGGCCATGAGATGACAACTATGAAGGCATTTTGATATAATTCTGTTTTAAAGAATATTTTTCTGGTTTCTGTTATTGGCGAGTTTGATGGTTGTGTAGTATTTAGATAAGCTGCTATTGATTTTGGCGTATATTGTAGTATTGTCCAGGGGATTGCTGCTCCAGCTCCACCCATTCCGCCGAATATTTGTTTAGGTAGTATTTGAGTTAGATCCATGTTGTCTGCCGCTCGTTTTGAGAGGTAGAAGTCTCGTTTAGATAATCTCATGTTTTTATAGGTTCATCAAACATATGTTCTTGGGTTTCGGCGGCGAGGTACGTCAATCTGCTAGCGAATTCTGCTGCTGACATTTCTCCGCTCTGGTATTTATCTATAATAGATTTCAGGTAATCGATAGTTAGATCCATGAAACCTTTGAGTTTTTTCTGTTTAATTTTTGGTAGGGGCAGAATTTGAGCGGGTTCGGATTGTATGGTTTCGGTTTCTTTTGTTGGGAAGGGTATTATTTCTCCTGCTCGTTTAGACAGCGGGAAATCCTTATATGCTTTTACTGCAAGAACACGAGAGCTAGCTTTATTAATGAAATTCAATATATAGGGCGCCAGTTTTTTCAATTGTTCTAAATTAAGGTCTTCGATGCGGACAAATTCTATTCCTGCGTATCCTTTTTCTATTTCGAACACACTACTTTCCATATTAGCTATTTTGGGAAAGCTCATATATATCATAAACGTAGCATTTTTAGGGTATGGTTGTCGGGACGGCGATGTAGCTTCCGCCAGAAATTCGATTCTTTTATGTATATTGTATTCTGGATCTTTAGATGGGCTAAGGCCTCCGATGGTATCTGCCCATACTTGGTATGTATTAAAAACTGCAAATTCCCATTGAGGCATAACGAATGCTTCTTTTGGGAACAATTCTCTTAGGTCGAAGCCTTTTTGTTGAGACCATTCTTCCATTTCTTTTTCTTGTTCTTCGACTTCTTCTGGCATTTTACGAGTAACATTAACAACTTCTATTGCTCGTTTAGACATGGCTTTTTTCTGTCGGTAGTTTTGGATCTGATATTTGACATATAGGTCTCTAGCCTCTTTTAGTTTATTCAGGTCCACTAGGATCTTGATATTCTTTAATTGTTGTTGGGATAGAGTTTTCAGATATCTTTCTGGTATGGACAATTTTTGCGAGATATATTTAATCATTGTTCTGGTTCAGGGTTCTCCTGTTGAAGCGGTTCTGGTTCTGGTAGATCTAGGGTATTTGCTTTAGCCAAATCTCCAAGGTATTTGATCACTTTCTTAAGCTTATCTAATTTATCTTCGTCGTCGAACGACATATATCCACCAGATGTAAACTCATGTTTTGATCTACTAGTGGGTACTAGGAGTCTTCCCAAATCTCTTGGCCAACTTATCGAGACATAGAACGCATCGCGGCTTGGAAATTCTGATATAGAAAAGTGGCATGTTGGAGAAAAAGTATTTCCTGACAATGTATATCTATGTGCTAGTTTATCATATATTAAGCTCCAACCTTCGAAAACATTATGAGGAAATACTCTTTCGATCATATTTTCGACATGTTCTAGCTCTTTTTCTGTTTCAAGCGTTAAAGATCCAATAAGTTCATGGATTTCTGGGACAAGGTTCAACAATTGATCTTGTGTTATATAGTCATCAATTTGGACCCAGCCTTGTGGTCCGAAGAGCCTCTGTCCTATTTTGGACTCATCCGGTTTTAGTGGTAGCGTTTTTAATCCTTTAATATCGTAATGTTTGGGCCAATCAATATGTAGAATATATTTATTCTCGTGGGTTGAGAGCTTTACATAAAACTCCATTGAGCCATGTTTCGTAAATAAGTTGGTAACTACCGCATTTGGCTCAAAAATCACAAATTTCCAGATTTTATCTCCTCCCATACTTCCAAATGTTGCCGGTGGGAACAATTTTCTGAGGTCTAATTCTTGGGCAAGTTTAAGTTGTGCTTGCACTTTAATTTTGCCGGAAGTTAGATAATGTTCTTCTATAGATGGGATAAGATATTGGTTTTTAAGGGTAGCGGGCTCGTGTCCTACTTTTTTTGCGGCTATTTCTAAAGCTTCTTTGAACTCTTCTTTAAGCTTCTTCTCTTTCTCCTTTTGATCTTTTGGTAGAGTTCCATTCCTATTTGATTTAAGAGCTTTTTTCATCTCTTCGTTGGCGTGGAATCCTCTTATATCTTTGGCAGTTATATTATAAGGTTTAAGGTAAAGGTTTACCAGTCTGCCATTAATATCAGGAAATATTTCATCATTTGGTTTTTTATCTTTTATAGCTCTTTTAAGAGCAGCGACGAGGGGGTTTGATTCCACAATTTTTTCTTGTTTGACGCCGGATTTTCCTACATATTTAATAGTAGCTTTTCCTTTGGAGAACGTGACGTGTTTCTTTCTCCAGGTTGTAACGCCGTGGTGATCTTCTTTAGCGGAGCTTGGGTTTCCCACTCTTTCGTATGTATCATCGATCAGTCCAACGACGGCGGCTATATCTTCGAGCACAGGTTCTTTGGATGAGATATCTTTTTGGACCTGTTTTCTCACATCTTTGATAGATTTTTCTAGTTCCAAGATTTTCTTAGCTTTTTTCTTATTTCTTTCTTTGATGTGTTTTTCCGAGTAGATATATGTTATATTGCCGGATTCTTCTTCTTTTTTTTCGATATATTTTGATTTAGCGCGCTTAGATATTGGAAAATGCTGATTTTGTAGTTTTACCGGCTGATTTTCTTCGCCTTTTGTTTTTATTAATTTGAGCAATTTTTCTGAAGGGAACTCATCTTCTGTTTCTGTCCAGATATTATGTGCTGCCGGCCCGACTCGGATTTCATAAAAGCCAGGCACGCTTAACATTTTTGGTTCATATGTTATTAATAAGTGAAAGGTAGGGCGGGAAATAGAAGCATTCAACACGTGGCTATAATACTCTACAAAATCCCATCCTCTAAACAATTCCTTGGGTAAAAGCGATTCTAGTCGTTGAACTGGACGCTGTGGGCGTTCCAGCTCTTTTTTCAATGTAAATTCACCAATCAAATCGTAAATTTGCGGCAGGAGTTCTTCGAACTCTTCTTTTTTAAGGCTAGTGCCATGAAACACACTACTTTGTGATTCATTTTCTTTAAAACCGCCCATTCGAAAAGATTGCGGCCATGCGAGTCGAAAACCGAATATATCTGAGAAAATAGCTCTTGCAACGATAAACGTAACGTCTCCTTCTTCGAAACGCAAACGTGCTTTGATTTCATTCGCTTCATATTTGTTAATAAACCATTCTGGTTTATCGGCGTCCATGGTAGCAAAAGTAGAAACGGGGAAATATTTTCTGAGATCTGTAAGATCTGACTTTGCTGTATCATCGTCCGCTTCATACTCATCATCCTCTTCCACATATGCCTCATAGGCGCTGACAGCCCGCAGGAGAGGGTTTAAACTCTTTAACAGAACAGGGAGCATGTAAATCGGCTGATTTTCAAAATTTATGATATAAGTATCATCTCTAGTCTGGGCAGCCGGAAAAGCTTTCCCAAAGAAATCAGGCCATTGCAGATACAAAGAGAACGTTTTTTGGTCGCCGCGCACGTTAAGAGACGCAGCTACAGTGCCATCTGCAAAATGAAATACCTTCCATGTATGTATATATTCAGCAGGATCCATTTTAGGGTCGTCTGTCAGGTAGTCATCCCATGTTGTAAAATTTTCTGGGTGAAAATACTTGTGAATACTAGTATCTGGAGCCGTCCTGAAACGATGCATTTGTTGTGTTTTCTCAGGGAATTCAACAACTTCCCCAGCTCTTTTAGAGATGTAAAAAACCATTATTTAAATCCACCAGCCGTAATATTAATATACTCCTAGCATAATTATGCTAGGTTATTAATAGGTTATACGTAATAAGGGAAGTTGCAATGGGGACAATTAAACCAAAAAGGCGAGGAGCATTTCTTGTTACAGTAGACGTACATTTCTTTTTTGCAGCCCCAACATTTGCTGGCCCAGATAAGTCGAAAGCCGTGATATGGAGTTTTTCTTTTTGCGAATACCGTAATTTTTACTTTTGAGTTCAGGAGTTTCATAATTTGTGCGTTTTGGCCAGCTTGGTGGAAAGTGCATCGAAAATCCCATGAACCGTCATTATAAATACTTTCTCGGAGCAATGCGGGCATTGTGTTTTTAGCCACTTATGAGGACCCTTGTGACTACAGTATATAAACATTTTCTTATCGCAGCTGTCACACGTCCAACTACCCCAAAAAAAGAAACCTTCGTGAGTTGTAATTGTGCTAACGAAAGACAGAACTTTTATTTTGCTATTTAATATCTTCATGATCCATGGGAAGTAAACCAACTTGCTGCCGCCCCGCAAGATGGGCAATTCGTATTAAATCTTCGCGGCTTCGTTTTATTGCAGTAGATATAAATCATTTCTGCACAATGGAAACAATGACATGACAAGAAAAAATGGAATCCATTAGGCGGATCGTCTTGTTCTTCGTCAAATGTCAGGACTTTTGTTTTTTTATTCAAAACCCTCATGATTTTATGGTCACAAGCAAATCTTGCCCACAAGATGGACAAAAAACAGATGTGCTTGCATTTTTATAATTCCGGCGTATATAAAAATATAATGCTGCTGCACATTTTTCGCAAGCGACACAACTACTGTTCCGCCTCTGGAGTTTAGTAATCTCACAGTTTTATGTCACATACCCAGAATTTCACAGGTTCGACAGGCACTATTGTATACGATATACCGTTACCATCAATCTTTAGATCTTTCCAGCCCTTTATATAACCGTCTTCCACTAACATATTTAGACTTTTTTCTAATCTTTCATATTTCTCAGATTTCCGTTTTGCATTAAGCAATTTCATAAAAAAACTCCTCGTTCCTCATACGAAAACACTGCGCCTTCTCAAATTTTAGCTTAGTCCCACAAAAACAAGTCATTTTATCAGTTGTCCTAAAATATGAACGTTCTATTACAAACATAGAAAAGCATGTAGGACAATAAAACTGCAACTTTATTGAAACACATCTGGGCACATATTCTGCCTTTGAGGAGCCTATATCATACACTGGTGTCCATGGATACGGAGAAGTAACATATAAATCCGAAGCATCCTTTTCATCTGGCCCATTTTGTATTGGATTGTCAGATATCTTTTTGATATATATGTCGTTGCTATTCTTTTCTTTCATTATCTTTTCCTATTAGTCAATTCGGCGGATGCCGGAATAAATACATCAAGACCACAGTGCGGGCATTCGATTTCCCACGGCCCATCGTCATCATATTCTGTAATCTGCACTGACCGATACCGACAGCGGGGGCAAAGATACTTTACTGTAAACGTATGTGAACCCGCGCTGACATACCTATTGCCCTGCCAATTAAACTGAGAAGTCCAGAAAAATTCTTTTACTATGGCTCTGTTTTTATTATTTGGATTAAAACATCTCATAGATAAATGCGTATCTTATACCCACAATTTGGACAATATATTAGTATTTTATTTAGCTTGGGGTTGATAATGTTTCTACTGTAAACAAAGATATGCTTGCATTCATGGCATTGTTTTAACTCATGTATTAGCAATGGTTTGCCCGCATTTAATAATTTCATTTTAATTCGTCTGGTATCAAGATCGAAGCCACGAAGCTCCACCCTCTTCGATAACCCTCATCCATTTCTTCGAGCGCTATTAACCTGCCATTTGGCTTCCGAAATATGCGGTACCACCATGGTACCCGGAGCGTCTCAAACGTAACCATTCGCATGCCCACACCTCTTACATAAACCTTATAAGATATTTTTTGTGAACTATTGATTACAGTTGTCAAATTCCATAACCCTCCTCAATGTTTATAACTTTTTATTATTATTTTTGGGTAAAATAGGATCGGTGAAAACATCAAAATTTCCGTTGGGATCAGTGGCGATATCACCAACACACTTATTCAGATGTTTTTGGAAGTGTCTTGATATAGATTTGATAAGAGCATCAACAAGTTTTTTGGCCCTTATCTCCTTAGAATTTATGACTTTTGCCATTTAAGCGTATCCTCTAGGTAGTTTTTTGCCTTTCACAATCTCTTTTGCTTTAAAATACGGATCTTCTATATCAGAAAAGAATTCTTTAATTTCTAGGATATAATTTTCTTGATCATCGAGATTGTCCGGCATGAACGCCCAGATAAGCGCATCCATTTGTATTCCAAGAGTCTTAAATTCTTCAAGCTCTTTTTTAGTGAGCTTTTCCGTGTACCCCAAAATCATATACTCCTGGCCGCCAGCAGCTTTTAGTTCAGCCAGTCTTCTTCCTTTCGTATCAAACCACTCTTTAAGCCTATCATTCATCTTCATGAAACCCCATCTTTTTGCTCACATTTTTGACAATTTTTTCTTCTGAATCTTTATTAAGCTCCAGATTTAGTTGTTTTAGTGTCTCTTCTAAGATGTTTTTGACAATCATTATATTATCGTTTTCGGACACTACTATAGTTGCAGACATCGGAAGCATCTTAAGTCTCTGTTCTATCGGTGTCTTTTCCCTTTTTTCTACTGTAAATGTGTCTTGGCCTGTTTTTTCATCAACAATTCTGATCACTCTGTATGTTTCATTCTCTTTTAACTTTGCTCCAGAACGCTCAAAACACCCACCAAAAAGCGGACGCCCTTTAGAATCTGCACTTCTATATTTGGATTGTGATCTTTGTAAATCACCAGAACTATAGTATTTAAGCACCCAACTAACATTTGCAAACGGGCCAAACTCGAATAAATGCGTCCATGATAATTTTCCTAAATATTCGTCCAAGCCCTTATATTTAAGTATAAACTTGCAGGCTCGTTTGATTTTCTTGAACTCTTTCTTTTTAGAGCGATATATTTTGTCTGGGAATAACACACCAAAAGCCATTAACCGTATGCTTTTCCAGAATATTTCTTTCTTGATTTGATGTACGATATGTAGCAGCTGTTCTTTTGAACTAGCACCTGGTGCGAGAATTTCTACACTCACTGTTGACTGCCTGATACTTTCTGCAATAATCTCAAGAGCTTGTTCTATATTATTAATTTTCATCATCATTTCTTGCCTCCTTATGTTATAGTCTTAATAACATAAGTCTTTACGAGCGGTTGTCAAGCGGCTCAAAGATCGGGTCGATTTGTTGGTTCAAGAGCATATATGTTGATGCGGAAGCTATCCGTTGCATGGGGAGATAACCTTTTTTTCTAGCCCTAATAACCACAGATATATCTTGGCCATCGTTTTGAATTGTATAAGATATTTCTGACCCTTCAACGATTTGTTGTTCAACAAACGGTATGAACACTTCGCGTCCCTCTACTAAATCTTTGCCACCAGTTATATTTCCGATAGCATTATTAAGAAAAAATATATTAGATGCCCTGTTTACTGACCAATACGGGAACCTCATATACGCACCAGAGTCAGGGTTTCTAATTCTCAGGACGCCTTTTTTTGGTATGTCCCTGGGAAGCGGACTCACACTTCTAAAGTAATCTTTTAGAAGAACTATTTTACTTTGAGCCGTATTATAATCTCCAATATTTCCGACCGCAAATTCTGTGTACAAAATTCTATCGCTGCCAATAGCATCGGCATAATATATGCCCAGTCTAGTTCCCGGGGTCAGTCCAACGAGCCTTATGAGTTGTTGATTACCTTTTTTCGTATTTATTAATCTCATCTATATTACCCATACCTTTTCTGTTCAGAGCCCGTTGGCTCTTTTGTATAGTTCTATATGATGGTATGATCTCCACGCCATACACATACTGAATAAAAAAAGAGAAGGCTGTGGGCATTTTTAATGGTTCTTTCTTAACAACCTTTATCCTGAATATTGGACTCGCCGTAGAGATCGAATACTCAGAGGTTTTTTTCAATTTTTTTACGTTAAGCAGCTTCACTTCTTTCTCCTTATTATTCTCCATATATAATCAATAGAAGCATACTTCAGCATCTCTCTTTTGCCCATTACACCGTGCAAGGGATCTAAAAATTGACCCCTTGAACTATCCCAAACGACATAATGGCCAGTAAAACCTTCATTTTTCCATTCTATGGCTACGAGCGCTCTGCCTCTTTTTGGCAGATGAGCCACCTCATCATAGTCATAGCCAATTTCATCCAACACTTCAAATACATCATCGGGATATATGCTTCTTGTAGATTTCTCTAAAATATGGAAAATAGCTTCTATCTCTTTATACATTCGATCTGCGAGCATAGCTGCGCAAGCCACACCACAATCCTTGGTATGTCGCTGCTGAATAAACTCCAATTGTTTTGGCTTGTGCGCCGGAAAGATTTTTTTCAAAATCCCGTAGACACTCCCTGTTAGGATTTATCCTCATCATCTTCCTTTTTAGAAAACGGAAACGAGACCGGCATAACATTCTGCAGTTGCTCTAATAGCGGATAGGCCAATTTAATTGACGCGGCCAAGTCTGCTGTGGCAACTACTTCTTTCCTTATGGTTTCGATCAGTTTCTCTCTAGCAGCTTGCACTCTTGGGTTATCCTTAACTGCAGAATTTTCCATCACAACTTCTAAATCGTGCAGAGCTTTCATTAGACTCTCGAGTATTTGTGGTATCTGGCCCGTCGAATCATTAGTATAATGTCGGTTCTTGTGCATCTTGGACAATTTTGTACACCACTCCTCTTTTAGTAGTACAATGAGCCTCGATATCTGCCACTTCTCTAAAAAGTTCTAATTTTTCATTAATCTTAGCCCTAGATTCCGTACCCAAATCGCGCGTCTCTGCATACGCTGTGGTATGGCTACATATGTACGTTGTAATTGTACCACCATCGTCAAACTTCTCAGTTAGTCTATAAGTGGGACAAATCGCAAATCTTTCGTCTTCTGATAAATCACAAAACAACGCTTTGCCTTGCTCAAAATCTGTTATCATCTTTGCTGATAATTGTATACGACTTTCTTCGCTGCAAGTCGCACCAGCCCAGAGATGATCACACAATAAATATCCGCCGGCTACCGCTGCAACAAGCCCAAGCACACACAGTGACACTATCAATATAGTCTTACTAACTAACGCATTTCCTTCTTTTGCCATGATTTTATCCTTCATTTCCTTTTCTCGAAAGTTTTTAGTGTATTTCTAAGCAGCTTTATATCCTCGGTCTTAAGTATCTGAAGCCACTCATATATGTTGGGTAAATTAATATCGTCTTTATTAAGCTTAGATAACGGATAATTCATTAGCTCCCTGGAATCAATTAGAAATCTAAGCTTGCCGTTCTCCCAGTCAACATTAACTTCCCAGCAGGGGCTTTTTAATTCTTCTTCTAAAAAATCGTATAGATCTCCTGGATCGGATTTATCATCAACGATTTGTTTAATATCTTTGCTATTAACCAATTTCATAACTCCGCCTTTTATTCATCCTCGTCAGTTTCCAGTTTTTTGTAACAATAATCGCAGACGAGCCAGTTCGCATCTTTATCTGTAGGGTCTTTATATTCTAGAAGCAAAGAATATTCCCCGCAATCTTCGCATGGCCCAAAATTTCTTTTCTTTTGGTGTGCTAGGAATCTTCTATGACCGCGATTCATGAGGGTAGTAAAATCAACCATTTTTACGACCTCTTAATACCAGGATGCCTCTTCAGCCACGCTTCATATGCTGCTCGTTGTTTAGCTTCTTTGCTAGAATGTGGGCCCATAGCCTCTGTAACTCCCAACACTTTCGCTCCTTCGCCAGAAATGCTTCTATGATATGCGCCATCTTCGCTGCCGTCTTCTCCTACGGAAACTGTTCCAGTTTTGGTTGCCGCTCTTACCTCAAGCTCAGAATCTATTTTAACGCCGTTATACTCAAGCTCAGGTATTTTAACTTCAGACGACGCTGCAGCAAAAATTACTCTAGGCGGATCATCCTCAAATCTTATATCTACAACACCAGGAATTGTTTTTCTTAAATCCCAGGATTTTTTCTGTAGAAAAGCTAAGACCAACTTTTTATCTGCGCCACTGGTCTCTTTTGAAGCTTCTACAACATCTTTATCTTCTGGAACCTCTTCAATGTCCGTAATTAATGGTTCGTTGTTCTCAAATATTTCCCTGGGATCAGCTTTTTCCAAAACCACCGCTTCTTCAGGTGGATCCGCCAGCTTTGTTGCGGGCGCTTCTTCAGTTTTCTTTTTGCCAGCCAATTTAGCAGCTTCAGCAGCTGCTTTCGCCTCTAGCTTGGCGGCCTCAAATGCCAATTCAGCTTGTAATTTAGCAGCCTCGGCTTCTCTAACTTTATTCAGTGCTTCTTCAGCTTTTTTAGCTGCCTTCACAGCTTCTTCATTACTCATTTTTTCTACTCCTTTAATATAGTTCGCCCGACAATTAAGCCAGACGCTATGGCTCCTATTAAAGAGCTTACTCTAGAAGTGCACTCTCCGGCCCCATATAGGCCTGGCACCTTGGTTTTCATATATTGATCAACATCCAGTATGCCCCTTAATCGTATCTCCGGCGCATACATTATTGCGTATGACATAAATGCAGGAAACACTTTCTCTAAATTTCTGAACGCTTCTCTAAGCATTCGAAATGTATTTATGTGTTCAAGTGCCGATCTTCCTTCTACATATTCACTAACTCTCTCTGGGCGGATTTTATCATTAGATAATACATTAGCAATCCGTGCGTCCCTGATACCTTCTTCATCCGAGTCAAGCCCAACCATAAAATTGGTCCTTTCAGATTTTTTACCCGGCATGCAATGCCCGAAAGCAGACAGTAAATTAGAGTCTTCCCACTCACCAACGAAAGCATTGAGACGAGCGTCGTCTGTACTTGCCTCACCGCAATCTAATTTTATATCTCCAATCTCAGATATTACTTTGCGCATCCTGAACGTTGGAACTTCAACTCTTACGCCAATTCTCACCGGCTGCTCAACTGGCTCGATGCCGAATTGGACACATATTTTTTCTAACCATTCCAGGGAGTTTTTGCCCGTGGTTATTAAACACCTGGACCCAGCATATGTACCTCTGTTTGTCTTTATGTAGAATACGTTGCCATCGCGAGTAATTTTCTCGGCATCTGTGTTAAATGCGATGGTTCCATTTCTCGAAATGGCATTAAAAAAATATGTCGCTAACTCTCTGCCAAAACCATCGGGAAGAACACAATATTTCCCCTCTCCAAAACCCTTGGCTTTTAGGACTGTAGGTCTCTCTAGGGAAACGTTTTGTACTATTTTGAACGCTTCTCTGATAGCTTTAGCATTTTGAAGTACTGGGTCTTCCAATTCCAGTCGATTCATGGCGTACAAACCGTGCCCAAACCACCCGCAAGTTAGGTCTCTTCGCCTATTTAAATCTTTCCCACGTTCTATTAAAAGAACTGACATGCCTTTTGATGAAACAACCTTGGCGGCAGCAGTCCCGGCAGGTCCTGAGCCTATGATAATTAAATCGAATATTTTCATGCTCTTAGTTGAAACAACAAGTCATATACTTCCCTGTATGCTGGGTTTGTATCATCAAGACAATCTAAATTAAATGGATCTGACCACTTATCTATTTCTTCTTCTATGCTTCTTTTGAAAGGCCACATATAATAATATGTTGGCCCCGTAAAATGCCTGACATACCATTCTCTATAATGTTTAGGAAACAAGCCATAGAGCCACACCATAAGTTTAATGTTCATTCCGTAGCCCCTCATTTCTGCCCATTTTCTACCAAGAGATGGTATTGGTGCCAGGAACAATGCTGTAAGCAACACCCACAGTACACAAGCAGGTACCACGCCGAAGACAATCAAAGGAATCAATATGGGAGACAACAACACAAACAATAGTGCGGGCGTAGCTAGAATTTGCGGAAAAAGATAACCCAGTGCAAATTTCACTGGGTTTCTTTTATAGTCCATAACATGTACGAATTCGTGTGCCAATGATCCAAAAGTCTCGCGCGGGTTTCGGTCATAATCTTCCCTACTTGTCCAATATACTTTCGTACCAAGCACAGTTTTAACTTTCGTCATAAAGCCCTTGTTAAAAAAAAGAATTTTACTCATTATTTTCATAAGTGTGCTTTCATTTTTAAAACGTAGCTCATATGTTGGGACATTTTTCTTGATTTTTTCTTCAAGCTGCCTCAACATGGGCAAATAATCACGTTCAACCATTTGAGCATTCATCCGTTAACTCCTGACCCATCCAGGCAACCAACTCAATAACTTCATCCGGCTTTAAATTTATAGTAGCCGATGTGGTTTTAATATTGCTTCCCAGATGCTTAGCCTGCAAAGTAATAGTTGTTGCCCCGTTTTCTTCTATTGTTACTCGTAAAAAACTTTCGTCTTCGAATTTTAATATTTTTTCTTTTGTCATGTTTTGTGCCAATTTAACACCCGTCTGCTAAATGGAGATACTTGATAATATTCCAAAACGTGTTTAAGTTCAAATACAGAAATTAATACGTCATCGTAATATTCTTGGATACACGTAATGGTAAATACATTTTCATTCTTCAATATATAATCCACAAAATCAGAATGCACCGGTACCACTCCAGTGAGTATATGATTTGGCGGAAGATACTTGTTCTTAATTCTCACTAATCCGCCAACTTTTATCTTTTTATATTCATCTAGAAAATCAAACGGCAATTTGATAAATACCTCAAATTATTATTTCCCTTCTATAAAAACAATATATTCCAGAATAACGGGCGTAGTCGACAATTATTAGTTACATTTATGTTATTTTATCCAGTAATTCTTCCTGCTCTTGTTTACTGAGCCCGCTATCACATAGCATCGTAGAAATGTCATTTGGATGAATTTTATTGAGTAACCCCTTTATAATATTCATTTCTTTGCCAGAAAACGTTCTAGCATTCAATTTATATTCTGCGAAGGCCTGACAAGACACTGGAACAATTGGTTGTATCAATGCGAAAATCGCTTTAGCGTATTGCCGCATTTCATACTGGGCGTGCGGATGCAGTCTAAGTGCAAGAAAATGAAAAAGATTATGTAAATCCATCTTCCAATACCACTGGGTGTAGGTAGAAAGCGGAAGATTAATACGTGCTATTTCTCTAGCCAATCCGCATTTTAAGTAACTATTATAATTCTCGAACGACAGTTTACATTCATCCTTGAAAGAATCTTGTATCCAAGTGGCCTCTTCTATTTGCTCTTCGCCACTACCCTGTAGATTTACCTTATCTTGTGTTCGCAGCCTGTCAATTTCTGGTATGTAATATTCTTCAGGCATTTGCGAATACCGGCCGCTCATTTCATTCAAACTGGCAGTTCTATGTCGCACCATTTGTCGAGCACAAAAAATTGGCAATTTACAATGAAACTTAAACTCCACTTGTTCAAAAGGACTTGTATGACGCATACGCATTAAATATCTAATCAGCATTTCATCTCTTTTCTTATCAGTTGTTCCTTTATTAGTGCTAACTCGCGCTGCTTGGACAACTGAGGCGTCAGAACCCATGAAGTCCACCAGTCGCACAAACCCTTTGTCCAGACACCCAATTTGAGAATTTAAATATTTCTTTTTTAGATCAGCCTCGTGTTCAATTGCATCTATAATTCCTTGTCTACTGCCGTCCATAGCTATCTTACTCCTTTTTCTTTCGTTACTAAATCCAACATGTACTCAGTTTTTGCTCCCCAAACTCCATCGGGGCTTAATTTATTATCCTTCTGAAACTTTTGCAAAGCAACTTTTGTTTTTGGCCCAAAATCACCATCAACGGGCCCAGGATCATAACCAACCGCTGCTAACCATTTTTGTCTGTCACGCCAATTATCAGTTCGCATAAAAGTCGATGATTGATATGGATTATCATTCATGATGCCTTTAATTAACCTGTAGTGGTCTAAAGATATAGGATCGTTTTTGGTTGCGCTGTTGTTATAATGACAGATAAGGCCACTATGTTTATGAGGTTTTTTAAGCTCCGATGTGATAATCCTTCCTTTCGAATTTCTTGGAAAATCCATATAAGTTCCAACAGCAGAGCCACTCATGAGCGGGAATGTTTTCTTTAATACAATTCCTAACCGCATCAGTGTAATATATTGTTTGTCATTATATTCGTAGCCCAAAATCCAACGATTGCCGACGAAATCGATTCTTTTCTTTCTACTTCCCACCCTATGTTTCTTCTGATGGGCTTCATCATAGGCGTTGGGAAACCTTTCCGCATGCGCTCTAGAATCTATCTCAATGCCTACAGACTGGGGGTTATTTTTCCCTCCATGCCACGCCTTTTCTCTAAGATCTAACGTCTGATATAATATCCCATCATCGTCCAAAATAAAATGTACGGATAGTCTTCTCTGTCGGTGTAGCACATGAAATGTATCTTCTGCTCTATATAGACCAGAATGGTGTAAAAAAAACTGGTCTACCATTCCCTGCAACTGTTTCAACGATAAATTTTTCTTGAGTTTGTTTCTCCTACTATATCTAACCCCAGATACCGTTACCTTCTTTTTCTTTTCTTTGCCGGTTTTTCTATCCTGTACGGTTTGAGTGTAGGTATATTTGGAGGTATCATACGCATTTAGCCCGCCAGGTTCATCCCATAAAACAACCCTTGTCCCTATATCGTATTTCTTCCCACAAACGACAATAGATGTGTTCATGCCTCCTCCATCACATTAGTTATCCATATTCTTTTTGAGATGTGTTCAACTATTTCATCATGGATCTGCTCTATGGTCTTTGGGGGCGCGGCGTTAATTATTTGAAATCTATGTTGTTCCTTGATGCTTTCCGCCAGCTTTAGGAAACCGTACCGCACATCTTCATGGAATTTGGTACCGGCCTTTTCCATCCTGTCCCCTTCCTTGTAAATGCTCTTGGCCTTTGCTCTTGCCAACCCAACATCCACAGGAATGTCTAAAACAAAAGTTAGGTCTGGCAGCAAACCATCAGTAGCGAAGTCTAAAAGTATATCTACCTTATCCCTGCTTAATCCTCTAGCACACTGATATACTCGTGTTGAATCTGAATATCTATCGCATATTACATGCTTTCCTGCATCTAGCGACGGTCTAATGAGACTGTGTACATGTTGCGACCTATCTGCTAGAAATAAAAATAATTCTGACTTATCCGAAAGATTATATTCTGGGCTAAGTAGTAAGTTTCTTATAACCTTGCACTCCACTATATACGGAGTACCTGGTTCTTTAGTTAAAACGTGTCCAATAGCACGTTCACCCATCCATCCTGAAAGCAACTCTGCTTGTGTAGTTTTAGAACTCCCGTCTATACCTTCAAAAGAAATAAATAATGGTTTCATTAATCTCCCCTCACCAAAACACCTTGGTTTGAAGTTATAAAAAAGCCGTCAAAGCCAAAATCTAAAAAACGCTGTTCGCCTTGACAAATAAATTGTGGTTTTATAAACCCATAACAGGCTTTGTGTGTCCTACCGACAAATTCACCGCATTTCTTTTTTAATAGGTGTGGAGAACACTCCTCTAGTATTCTTTTTGAGAATAAATTTTTCCTTACATATATTTTGTACACTGGTCCGTTCACATATTTGCTCCTTCCATCTACACAAATAAGTGGTTCAGTCTGCCATAGCGACAAAATTATAAAATATATACCATCTATGATGGATTTCGACTGACTAAACCAATTAACGGTAATGCGCATATCATCAACTTCTATTGATCCGTCTGTGTCCAACAGTCCGGAAAGAAATCTTATACAGCTATCCCTATTCCATGTCTTAATTATGTCTAGGTTAACAATTTTTTGATGTGCTTTTCTGTTTTTACACCACTTATTATAGTGATGACAAATAACGGCCGGATGCCCCACATTACCCGCACACCCTATGCCATTGCTTATAATATATGTGTAGTTATCTCCCCTTTGTTTTCTTATATGTTTGGCACCTAGCTGTTCTCCAACAAACTGTGGTATGTGCCGGCTATCTGAGCTAATGTATATTGCGTTTTTTCCTTCACAACAACAACCGTCTCCGAGTAAAGCGCCAATGGAATAGGCATGCGGCTCGTCAGCTGTGCCCATACTAATATCTACGAATTTCCTATGAACAAGGTCATGCCGGCCAACATCCGACACTTGTTTTTCCTTTGATAAGTGTTTTCTTCTGTCGTCACTAACAATCACTTTTGCTGTTTTTGGCACCACGCATATGTTTTTAGAGTAATATTTTATAGCGACGGCTTCACTTGAAACACTTTTCACAAAAGTAACAGCTTGTACACCCATATTAGATCCCCTATAAATATAGACGTCATCTCCAGGCCCTATCTCTTCAGCCCTTTTGGCTCCGCTTGGGGTCAACAACAAAGAATCTAGAGATATCAATTATTACTCCTATCTGTTAAAATAAATGGCTTCCCGTCTGTTACTAAAATAGTATGTTCACAATGAGCAGCCATGCCACTTGCGATAACGGACCAGTTGTCTTGATCCGACACACGTGTCTTTCCATTATTATAAGCGATTAACATTGGTTCTATGGCAATAATCATACCTGGACGCAACTTTATGTCGTCTTCATCTTCAACTGGAATGTTCGACACAAAGGGATCCGCATGTAAACGGTGTCTGTCAATCCCATGCCCCCCATATCCACGCGCTATCGAATATCCAGCTTTTCTAGAAACGTCATAAATTGCTTGTGATATGTTGCTCAGTCTGTTGCCAGCCCTAACCTTGTCAATTCCATTTTTTAAAGCGATCCTACATTTCTCTATCAAATCATTTGGTTCGCCGCCCACGATAATGGACTCAGCTGAGTCTCCTATATATCCTTGTTTTTCTACACCAATATCTATCGACAATATGTCACCGTTTACAAGGGCCGTATCATCAGGAACCCCGTGCACCAAAGTTTTATTGACAGATGTGCAAATCGCGGCCGGGAAGCCGCGATAGTTTAAAAATGCCGGCGTGACGCCGCGATTTTGGCATTCTGTTTGTGCCACTGAATCAAGTTCTCTAGTAGTTACTCCTTCTTTTGCTTTGTTAAGTAATATTGAAAGTATTTCCGCAGTGCATTTGCCAACCAATTTAAAATTTTCTATATCTTCTCTATCTTTTATATAAACTATCATTCAATAAACCTTAAAGTTGTCAATGGTGTCAACTCTTATTACCCACAAGCCAAACATAGACCCATCGCCCAAAAAAACATTTTTGCCAATAGCTCGTTTTTGCTCCATTTCATATATTAATGTATCGCCCCAAGGAAGCTCTTTTACGGATTCAATCCATTCATCTTCTATCATTTGATGTATTTCGCTTCCAAGCAAAATAATTCTAGGTTTGAAACCATTTTTTTCCAGGTCCATTTTTTCCTTCAAAATGGCGGCTACTATTTTATCATGTTCCATCATCTGAATCTCCTTCAGACATCTCCCTATTTTCTCTTAATTCTTGCAATGTGTTTTCAAAATCTGGGTCATTAAACCAGATAACACTGAAGTCGCCGTCTATAACTCTGCGAGTTAATTCAGCATCTACTTCACGAATTCTAAGGCTAACCTTTGCGGCCTGCTCTTTCTTCATGCCACAAGAATCGCGCGAATTTCCGACCATTATTAGCCATTGTCTCGTTAGTAATAGCTCTGTGAGTGAAAGCTTTTCAACTACCATGTTGTTCTCCTTAATTACTAAAATTCTTACCAAAAATATCTCTTATATCATTTGACGGCACAAAACCGGTGGCCTCCGTCAAAAATGCCAATCTGCGATTTCCAGAAATAGCGATTTGTGTTAAACCGCCATCACCATATCCATCATTCGTTACGACGAAAATAGTCGACAATTCGTCTGAGGACACGGCCGTAACCCTCGGAATTGTTCCACCAATTGATTCATATTCGGCGCCGCTTCCTATTATGCCAAATGTTGTGGCAAGACCATACCCATCATATCCGTCGCTATATCCGTCTACCGTTTGCTGATCATATGTATCAATGCGAGTCATACCCAGAGATGTCCCAACAAATAGTCTAGCACCACCGCTTAGCACAACTGAATTCCCATCTTCTACATGCATACATAGAATTTCTCCTGGAAACAAAGACGGTGAAGACGCGGTATTGTAAATAAAGTCTGGACCTCTACTGCCGCTTCTGAAATGAGCCCCATAGTAGACTTCTATTCTGTTAAGATTTCTATTTATTACATATAAAATTCCTTTATCAGTTATAGCACCGTCATTGGTGCTGTACCCATCTAAATACTGTGTGACACCGGCCTCATTACGTATGACAGATACTCCGTACGCATCGTCAGCCATACCATAAGCATCTATTACACCTCCATAGTCGTCATAGCAAGAAACCAGATAAGAATTGCTGGATATGAAATTACCAGAAAGCGAGATTACGTTATTTGATGGTATCAGCGGATAATCCAAAATCGTAACGGCTTGACTCTGACTTTCTCCAGCTATATTGGCAATATATATTTTCTTTATGCCATACCCATCAGAGTAATAGATGACATTGATATTTTCAAAAAGTGTTGTAAAACCCCAGGAGTCGTCTAGGGTGCCGCCGGTTGGGTCGCTAGCTATAACTCTGACCGGTACTATAGCATCGAGCGCAGAGGTTTTATCAATAACAACATGATAGCCATCTCCACCGGGCTGACTCGTAAAGGAAACATAAGAGCTAACACCGTCATACGGCGATATAAATGTACCGCCACCGTACGCAAGATTTCCTTCTACATATATATTTATAGTATCCGAGCCCATCTCGCCCTCTGGATCCAGCACGTCAAAGGAAATGAGTGACGACTGAGACACGCCAGTGGCATTTCTAGCAGGACTCTCATTATCAACAAACGGATCTAATGACGTCTCAATTTGAAAAGTCCATGACTCGTCCAGCGTATTGCCGCCGTAATCATCAACCACAATGCGAAAAGTAACGTAAGATAGCGGAGGATAATATCCAGTTCTATCAAAGGTAATAGTATATCCATCATAACCATCTAGAATCGTAGGTGTAATGCTGGAAAAATATCCATCATAAGGAGCTACAAACCCAACGCCAATTCTATAAGCATCAGCACCGTTGACATACGCATCAAGCGTTGATAAATCTACGTAAGATTCTGCGTCTGCAACATCTATGGAAACAAGTGTAAACTTGTCCACATTAGAGTAGCCATCTTGAGGACTTTGATTATCATAGAAAGGCGGGTTGCCTGTTTCAAAATACCAAGTGGGCATGTTTTTTTAAAAACTCATCTCCTTATAGTTTTATACCCCTCCAAATGACGACGTGCCGTATATTGAAAACCCAAACCCGGTAGTGGAAGTAACCGTGAATGAATATGTGATGTCTAAAAGATTTCCGAGCAAATCTGATGCCACCACTCTAACTCTTACAGTGGACTCTGGAGTGAATGGTACAGGTGGGTTTATAACAAAATCAAGTCTCCTAAACTCCACTGTAATAGTGCCAGTATATCCATTATCCCAGCCGCCGTCGCCACCATTAAAAGCTATGACATCGTTGACATATACGGTGGTGGAAGGGATTTCCACCGCTGAAGAAACGTCTGTAACCGTAAACAATATAGGATCTGAAGTGTAAGAAGTGCCCGAGGCCGGCGGATCCTGATCTGTTACGTATGGCGGCACTGTATCAGTAATCACTAAGTCGCTAGTGTAATTGGCCACAAACATGGCGTTAATACCGTATTCGTCTAATATTTGACCCCATCTTACTGGATTTACTTCAGTAACTTTACGAAAAACATCTATTCCTCTTGTGCCAGCTAAATAAATTCTCTGACTATCTGCGCTTATCAAATTGCTCTGACGCCACGATCTAACTTTTCCATCATAATTACTCATATCGGCAGAAGAATAAAAAGGTGTGGTAGTTATGGGATCCGTATATATAGAACCGCCGTAACTGTCTTTTAGATTGGGCGAAACAGTTAGGCTAAATGTTGAATCACCCTCATAAAGTTCTGTCCACAGCCTATACGTATCGTTTTCCATGTGCTCTACTAATCTGGCATACATTCCATTATCAAACAAATAGTAAGCAGGATTTAGCGCACTAGAGGATACTTCGCCAGAAAAAGTAATATCAAAGGTAATTTCATAAGGGCCGTGCACCAATGAAAGTACGGTTTGTGCTATATGAAATGTCCAACTTTCATCTATAGAAGCTCCATAGTTATCTTGACATACGATTCTAGTAGTAACGGCCGAGCCTATACTGAAATCGGTTGTATTGTCGAATACTATGTTATAACCATCATAGCCGTCCACAGTGGTGGCAGTAATTGAAGATGAGGGTCCGTTGTATGGCGATATAAAGGTTGACGGACCGGTAAATGCTAAGGCTCCGTTAACATATGCATCTATTGTGTTGAGATTTATACCCGTGTACAGACCTAATATGTCCGTAGATATGTTCGTAGACGGCAGAGCCCCGTAAGAATCGTGCGGTGGATCTTGATTATCCAAAAAACCGCCTCCTGGATAATCTTCGCCTGCCAGATCATAATATAACGCTCCAGCATTCTCGGCAGCTTCATCATCGCCGCACGCGCCAATTGCTATGTGGTGGCCATTCCAATCAAGAGAACTGCCAAAATAATGATAGTCTTCTGCATCCGCTGCTGCAAAAATCTCCTCATTGCCTGTATCAAAAGCATCGGAAACAATCGGGATAATCCAAGCTCGGCCCTGCTCGTTGTAAGCGTCATCGTAAAAACCTGCGGACGTTGCCACGCTTGTACCATCTGGAGCCAACTTGACGATCACGCCGAACCAACCCGCCCCACCGCCGCCGTCCCGGGTCTCGACGTCCTTCTCTTCCCACGTTGAGGACCCGGATCCGGTACGCTTCAATAAACGAATCCTATCGCTGTCATCAACGCCGGTCACAGCATAGGTGGCGGTGGCATCCATATCGACGTCTGTCAATCCAACATCGGTGCTGTAGTCAAGCGTTTGCTGATGTGGCCAGCTGGTCTTAGACGACCTTAACCAGTAGTTGACCTTCTTGTACGCTTGCCCCCCACCAGTTGCGAGCAAGTGCCCATTGCGGAGTGCTAGGCCGATGCCAAGATAGTAGTTACCACCGAGCAACTCACTACCAGGCAGAACAACGGAGGCATCCTCGGTGCCGGGGGTAACCACACTACCAGGCCACGAGTCACCGTCCTTTTCGAACAGGTAGATCTTCCCGGCATTGCTGTACGTTGGATCGTCCCAGCCCCTGGCGGTCACAGCAATGATACCGTTGATCTCGTCTACTGCGACTCGCCACCCGAATTGGTCGTTCGCCCCTTTGTCGCTGGCCTCCAACTTGGTGACCAAGCTGAAGTCGGAGTTGATGTCGGCACGTTCAAAGACGTAGACGCGACCTGTCTGTGTCGCGTATCCGAAACACCCGACGACGAGGACGAGCGGCACCAGCATTGTCTTGTCCATAGCGACATGAAACCCGAACAAAGTATTTGGAGCATCATCTGGGTGGGTAATGTGATGCTTGCGTACCCAGGTATCAAGAGCCGAATTCCAGTTCCAGACATCCAACTCGCCTCGTGAAGTATCTTTGGTTGGACTACCACCGACCATGGTTTTGCCAGCAAGACATAACGGCCTATCACTCCACCCTTGACAAGGAGAGTTGTCGGAACCAAATGATACGTCATTTGTTGCGTATCCATCCAAAAATAATTTATCTGATAAGTAAGTTACCATTTATATAGGCACTCCACAATTAAACACTTCTTAACCGAAATTTGATCACCGAACCTTTTGGCTGGTCATATGAGCCAGCTTCTGGCTCTACAAAATCTCCTAAGGCGTTTTTCTTAAACGAAATCTAACCACAGAGTCTCTGCTTCGATCAAAAGACCCAGGCTCTGGCTCTAAATTGACTGGGTTGTTGTACGCATCAATGGTTATATCCATAGTGATTCTTCCCAGATCCCAATAAGAATCTTTTATGATTTCAATATCGTAACCTTGCCAGCCGTCAGCATCGCTAAACGTAACGGTAGAATTTTCAAATGGCGGCAAGAAATAACCGTCGAAAGCTGTCTCATATCCTAAACCATACCCCTCCTCTATTTCCATATAAAAATACGGTTGTACTGGCGCATCTTCTAGAACCGCCAAATCACGCCACTGCCGAGGTATAACTTGATCTGAAAGCCATACATGTTCCCCGTCTAACCCGCTGCGATCCCATCGTCTGTAAACCGCGCCATTAGAGGTAGCACCGGTACCAGTAGCAAGATATACGCCGTTACTTAGTCCTGATTGAAGCCCGAGCATACGACGTGCTACATAATCGCCAGTTAGTTTATTGTCCCAGGTTGAACCATTCCAGCCAACTACGATAGGAGCGATACCGGCGCTGTCATCTCCTGCCGACCATAATTCGTTGGCAGTAAAAGTTAAGCCCCACAACACTTGTTGACCCTCGTCTAACACGCCACCTATAATAGACCAACTTACACCATTATAATGAGCCACTCGGCCACTTACGGTAGGATTATCACAAAGATCAAAGGCAACCCAAACATCATCTGCTAAGTAACTGCCCCAAACTGCCATCGGAACACCAACATATTCGTCAACTAGCTCTATATCTGAATAGAAATTAGTCCATGAATAGCCATCGTAGTAATATACGCCCTCATTACCAGCGGACCCGCCAACTACCCACGTTTTGGTAATCATTTCAGAGCGTTTGGACCATATGCTGTATACTGGAACCAGTTCATCTAAAGGCCCTAGCGCTTCCGTCCACGAATAGCCATCATAAAATCCCACATAACCATCACCGCCAGCCCACAATTCTGACATACTCATGCCACCCAAAGCTTCACATACCCAAGCGTCCGGTAGAAATCCTAACACATTTGACCAGGAGTATCCGTCATAATGCATAAAACGGTTAGTTGAAATAGAGTCATGGACTACGATTCGCCCATATCCATCGCTCCACACAGCCTGGGCTTGAGAATCCGTACGCCAAGAAGGTTGTGGATCAAATAAATCCCACCCAAAATCTGAGTTTCGCCACAAAGCTGCCTGATTCGATCCTTGGTATTCGTGGACCGCCACCAGCTTGGGGTCTTCTAGTTGTTCTGTAGTTATATTAGCCGAAAACGATGCCATAATAATTTAATACTGCGGTGTAATGTTGAGCGGCCAGATCACACCAATGCCATAACTAATATGAAAAGCATAACCATCGGCAGAATCTATATCAAGCGCGGCGCGCGGAGATACGGCAACAGACCACCCTGGTATAGTAAACATTAGATTGTTAATCTCGCCCATAGAAGCGAAAGGCGTATGTTCATTATTAGAGTTACTAATATCTGCCCACATTGGTATGCCATTTAACACATCCCATCTACCACTTCGGGCATTAATCTCTCTGCCGGTCCATCCAATTAGTCCTTGTGCACTAGCCCATCTTGAATAATCTATCGGCCACAATTCACGATCGTTACCTCCATTTTGTTCGTTCCAGTGGCGAACACCATCTCCCCAATAGCGATTACCGCTCTGAGCCCAAGTAATGGAAATTAGATTGGTACCAATAACCGTTGGGCCATATCCTGACCCAGCCATAGCATATTTTTCAGTGTTGTCTCTGGGTGGAATCGATTCATAAGGTATTACAGGCACATGAGCGAAGCCAATATTGCCACCATCCACACTAAATTCTTGCCAAAATATTATTGTACTTGCATCTGTATCAACAATCATATAGCGCACTTGTTCCGCAGAAATATCGGTTTCATACGTACTGCCTGTTCCATATCTCCAGCTCCCGACAATTTTGCCGCTACCAGACCAATCACCATCCATACTCACTCTAATGTCTATATTTGTTCTTTGCCACTGACCTACGTGATAATAGTTTTTAAATTCAATTTCCCAACCAGTATCTCCACGTATTCTGCAATAATCGCCATTTCCAGCTGGAAAACCGCTAAGTTTATCTAGTGTCCACCAAGATAAGCCGCCGGAAGCGTCTGGATACTCAGTTGCACCACTACGAAAGTCAAGATCTATATTGCTAGAATCAACGTAAGTCATTTTATACCAGCCAGAATTTCTAGGATAGGTAGTATCCTTAATTAATATATAAGACCCGGTGTCGGTTACCGTAAAAGACGACGCCACATTGTCCGTGAACCGTTTGTCAGAGCCGGTAAAATAGCCGTCTGATCCGCTTTTGGTAAAGCTTGTTGGATCCCAAGTGCCCCCACTGACCGACTCGCTAAAATTAGTGAAACCACCGATATGGTACATCATCATAACAATTTGCTTAACCCACAAAGAAAATCCATTACGTGGCTCGCCTGCAGTATGTATTAGTTCTCTAGTCCAATGTATCGCCATAACTCACACTCCTACGTAGTCGGCCAATCAAAAGAATATGGCACTAAATAAAGTACATCACTATTATGCCACGGATGGCTTAATCCGCTAAACAAATGAATATATGAGTTTCCAAATGGGCGCCCAAATGGCGGATAGGCCCCGCCCACCCACATATCAACCAATCTCCCTCTAATTTCCATATGCGAAGCTGTAATGGACTCGGCTAATATTTCTGCTCTAAAATACCCATTCCCTCTTCTCGAGATTCGTCTTTGGTATCCATGCCAAATTGGTATCGCAGATTCCGCGTGATTTACTGGAGGACAAGAAGGAATCATCGTATAAAAAACGATTGAAGTTGCATCATCTTCGGCTAACATATAACCTTTGTCCGTAAAGTTGGTCCCGCCAGACTCAATTCCGACCATCTGATCAGGTAATGTCATGCTATCATGCGCATAGTAAATAGATCCTGGGTTTGTATCTTCGTTGGGGTTAAAGGGGTCAATTATCTGGCCTAACCCGAGACAATGCCAATATGTTGTGGTAGTGCCGTGGTTCCACCACATCCATATATGATCACTATCGCCAAACGCAAACACCGAATCGACGCCGTTAGCTGCGAGTGCGGTGCTTGATCCCCGCAAAAGTTGTCCTGTATTTCTGCTGTCGCCCCACGAATGACTGCCGCTATCCCAAGTTCCGTATGGTCCCATTTCAAATCGCGGCAACATTTTCCAAGTATTATCATTAGGGCCCACTTCTATTCTAATATCAAAATTCGGCTCCGACGGCGCATGTGAATAAGAAGACCTAATGACTGCCCAATCGGCAGCGGATGGACTGTAAGAAGAGTTTTCAGGATCGAATAAACGCCAGCTCAAATTTGTGTAACCATCAATTAGGCCATCGCTATGGACGCCACGCTGTATATTAACCTTAATTGTGTTTGAATCAACCACTTCCTTAATTCTATAAATACCATTGCACTGTTCTTCTGCAGCATCTGCGCCAGATACGCCGGTTAATGTAATAAGCATGTCTTCATCACCTGCAGACCATGACCTGCCAGAACCGGTCATATCAAGCGTATCAGGATATGAGGTGGTATCAGCAGAAGACCCGCTAGCTACAACACTAGTCCAACCAGACCCACTTGAATCATAGAGGGTCCACCCCAACACCTGCGTGGCGAATTCCACAATTATTCTATTAATTATCGTATAATGATTAAAAGTGCCACCAGGATACAGAAAATTAAGAAATCTTCTACTACCAGCCATATCGTTATAACCCCATCTATTTTATTTACACGTATCCTAATAAGGATACCATAGATATCCGTATAAATGTGACATTATTAATATATTTATGATATCTTAGAGGATTTCAGAGGCAAGGGTGGCAAGCTCAGATCTCTCACCTTTTCGCAAGGTTACGTGGCCAGCAACAGCCTTATCCTTAAACCTTTCAACAACATGCGTCAGTCCGTTGTCGGCAAAGTCTACGTAAGGATTGTCAATCTGCTCGATATCCCCAGTTATGACAATCTTACTATCTTGGCCAATGCGCGTAATAACGGTCTTGATTTCCTTGGCGGTTAAATTTTGAGCTTCATCCAATAATATGAAGGACTTAGGTATGCTTCTGCCTCTTATGTAGGTAAGTGGTTCAACCTGAATAAGTCCATTATACTTATATTCATTAAGCATCTGATAATCAGAGCCTAATAGAAACTCCAAATTATCGTAAATAGGTTGCATCCACGGTTTAAGTTTGTCTTCCAGGTCGCCAGGAAGGAAACCTATATCTCTACCCATAGGTTGTATTGGCCTAGAAATTAGCGCTCTTTGGAACGTGCCAGAATTATTAAGGATATGGTGAAGAGCAGCAGCGGCGGCAAGCAATGTTTTCCCAGCTCCAGCGCGTCCTATGAGAGTTACCAGCTTGATATTGGGATCCATCAAAAGTTCCATGGCGCACTTTTGCTCCACGTTTCTTGGCCTAATGTCCCAAATCTCTTGTGGTGGGTTAAACTTCTCAAACCTATTAGATCCTACACATCTTGCTATACCAGATTGATTATTATGGGATTTTAGTATGACAAATTGATTGGGATAACATTTGCCGTACCCAGGATCTCCTTCAAGATACCCCTCATCGTACAATTGGTCTATGGTACGCGGAGTAACTCTGACTGTCTTAACTCCACTATAAATGGACTCTAAATCTGTAGTAATTTTATCTTTAACATAGTCTTGCGCCTCTATGCTGAGGGCATCACATTTTACTCTCAGATTAATGTCTTTAGATACGACTATCACAGGGCAATCGCACTCCGCTTTAAGCCCTAATGCAGTGCTAATAATGCGATTATCTGTCTTATCAGACGACAATCCTCGAGGTACATTACCCCTGTGATTCAATTCCACTTTAATTATTGATTCATGTAACTTGACCCCTTCGCTTAAAGATCCACTTGCCCTCAACTTATCCAAAAGGCGCACTACTGCCCTGGCGTTTCTTCCGCGCTCATCTGGTCTTGTTTTAGCATTGTCGAGTTCATCTAGTACTGAGACGGGAATGACGACCTCATTGTCGTCGAACACCTGGAGGGCTTTTGGATCGTGTAACAAAACATTCGCATCCAAAATAAATTTTTTCAAAATGTACTAGCCTCCTGTAGGTAGGTTTCTTGCGGCTGGTATTATACAAAAATATTAGTAGTCTAACTACCCCTTCTGCTCCTTCTTGTGTCGCACCTCTTTTTTATATCCATAATTTTATTATATTCATCAACTGTTAGCGGAGTAGGTAATACAACAACCTTCTTTGCCTTCCCTCTCAACTGTTCTCTAGCTTTTTTTTGCAACTTTCCTAAGCGAGAAAGGTCATCGTCTCCGGTAACTTTAACTGCTACACATTTAGAAGCCACATCCTTTACACTGTCTAGCACTTCAAAACTTAAGCTATGCATTGTAATTAGAAAACTAGTATTCTCTAGACTTTCTAGAGCGTCAGCGTCGTTTAAACTATCTAACGTCTCCTCAATTTCTGATTCCTCGGCCGGGCACTCATCGCTACCTATTCGCACAACGATCAGTTTATTTTCCCAATCTTTGGTAATAATTTGCTTAAAACTTATTGGTATATATTTACCATCTGCGTTTTTCATATAAAACTCTGACATGCTATCTCCTATTTTTCATCTGAAACGGCAGGGCCCATTCGTTTAGATGTATTTCATAGTACCATTTTCGTGGTGTATCTTTAATCAATATCAAATCTGGCACTTTCCATTGGGCGACAATTTTCTTGTTGTCTTCTCCATCGAACCTATATATGTCCAATGACCCGTCACAATTACTCCACACCTCTATACCTGCCATAGAAAGATATTTTACAAGCTCGTGTGACCCAAGCTCTAATGCCTCTTCCCTGACTCCGAGCGCCAACAAAACATTGACCAGCCATTCTCGCTTTTCTTCTGCGATAACTCTATTCTGATCTCCTCGATCAGCTAAAATGATAGTTTCGCTCATGTGCACCCGGCCCAATCACAATCAAGACACCGCATACATCCTTCCTCCATCCTCATGTTAGAGCCGCCGCAATTTCTGCATACAACTGACTTTACTGCCACACTTTTACTTAATATGTCATGCAGTTGGTAAGCCAAAGTGCCGACAAATGCATGGTCTTCGAGAATATCTACAGCTTTTTCTAAATTCTCCGTTTTCATTGAAAGTGATATAAATCTAGTGAGTTTGGCCAACGAATTTGTGCTCCTTGTTATATACTTATCCACCCTTTTTTGCGGGACGCCACTTTCCAAAAGCATTTTTATCAGACTGTTGCTTATTTTTATAAAAGAATCGTGCTCGGACCTTTTATAATTTAACACAAAAACCTGATACGGATTTTTAATATCTTTGTTTTTGTAAGAGATCATTATATAAAATTTGTCGCCGCCCTCAGCACGTACGCAATATATAGCTGTATCCATGGTAGGTGACCCAGCCAGCTTAGCAAACTCATCCGTTAAAAGAATGCCCTCACGAGAACCCTCTCTATATACCGTGATACCTTTTAAGCCTTCTTTCCAAGCATCTATATATATTTGTCCCACAGTCTCAGCATCAATGTCTCTAGGTAAGTTAATTGTACTACTTATACCTGCATCTGTATATTTTTGTATAATTCCCTGCAACTTAACTCTATTTTTGTAATCTATCTCATGTGCAACAACCCAATAATTTGGTAAATCTGATAAATCAGTTGACCAACTGTCACCGTTACTATTACTTGGATGTACTTCAAGAAACCTGGCCAATCCTTGATGTAGAATTATAAACCTTTTCTTTTCTTTTTGGCCCATCTCAACAAATCTACGATATTTCAATGCAAATATTGGTTCTATTCCACTTGAACATTGGGCTATAATTGACAACGATCCGTTTGGAGCCACTGTGGATATAGCTACGTTCCTTAAACCATGAAGTTTAGCCATCTTTATAAGCTCTTCTGGCAAAGTGGCAGCAAACCCCCTAGTAAAATGTTTATTCGGGTCAAAGAGTGGAAATGGCCCTCGTTCTATTGATAAGTCTATAGAAGCACCATATTCTGCACGTCTTTTTGTATCCATAATTTGCTCGGCCAACTTTAATGCCTCTGCGGAATCATACTTGACCCCCAGGGCTATATACATGTCGCCCAAACCAGTAACACCCAAACCTATTCTGCGACCAAGTTGAGAAGCCTTTTTTTGTTCTTCTAAGCCATGTCTATCCATATTTAGCTCAACAATATTATCTAAATGACGAACTCCTCTTTTAACCATTTCGCTAAATAATTCGTAATCAAATTGAGCTTCATTTGTAAATGGCTTTTTAACAAATTTGTGTAATAATAAAGAAGACAACATACAAGCGCCGCCGGGCTCCAAAATTTCTTCTCCACATGGATTTGTTGAGTGAATTCGCAGACTTGGGTAAACTTCTGACGGAGATGTTTCTACGGCCCTGTCCCAAAACAGAATGCCAGGTTCTGCGGAGTCGCGAGCTGATTTTACAATTTTGTTCCAAAGTTCACGAGCTTTAATAGTTTTTTCCAGCGTTTCGTGTTGAGTAACAAATTTTAATGTAAAATCTTTATTATCCATCACGGCGTGCATAAAGTCATCGGTCATCTTAACACTAAGGTTTGCATGTTTTACTTTGTCAATATTATTATGTTTAATTTCTATAAATTCTTCTATATCTGGATGACTCACTGGCAAAGTAATCATCAAAGCCCCTCGACGAGAAAGTTGTCCTATCAGCCCCGTAGTTCTGGAGTATAATTCCATAAAACTGACAGCTCCAGTGGAAAATTTAGCACTATTGGAAACTTTAGATTGAGCAGGTCTTAGCTCTCCTATACACAAACCAATACCTCCGCCGTACGAATATGTGCGAGCAATTTTTTTAGCAGCATTAAATATGCCTTCTATGCTGTCTTCCTCGATTTTTGTAACATAACAGTTTGTATAAGTGGCTTTGGTCACATAAGTGTTGCCCAACGCAAACATCTGCCTTCCAGCTGGCAAAAAATATTCGTACAACTCTCTAAAATACTCATATGGACTTGGTTTCAGAAAGCGCCCCTTTTTTCTTTTAAATAAGTTCTCCGCCTCGGACACAGTTTTTGCCCACCTTTCCTTAGCCTCCTCAAGTGTAGACTCCAGTATAATATTATTTTCGTCTCTTAAAGCATATTTTTTAAAAAAGACGGAACATGCAATTTCATCACCACTGAAAGATTTTAAACATCTTGTTACTTTTCTTTTACCAAGTCCACAATTATCAAGTTCATTGTCCGAAAGAATTCGTTCCACTACCGCATCTATATCGTCGGTCAGATAAATAAGCTCCATTTCACCACCGTATTTATAATTCACAAAAGAAATTTTTAACCTGATTGTTTTTTCTAAGAGATGCAATGGCCCGCGAAGTGACCTGTTCTGCATATTGACGCGATACAGAAAACACATCCCCTATCTGCTGATAAGTACGGCTACCATTGCCGTCCATGCCAAACCGCATTGATACTATTTGCCTGTCAATATCCGGCAAAGAATTGAGCGCAGACCTTAAAATCCTCTTACCCTCTTCCATTTCGTACCATGCGTCTGGGTTGATACGACGACCTTCTGGAATACAACTTATCTCACCGCTAAGTACCTCGAACCTATTATATTTTCTGCATGATTTAAGATACCTATTTACTTTATTTTTGATATACCAATTACCAAATTTAAAAAAATTAATGCCACGACTTGAATCAAATCTTCTTATCGATTCTATCAACCCCGCTTTCCCTTCCTGCAACAAATCTTCGTAATAAGACTGACTTCTATAATGACGAATTCTAGCACACACTAAATATGACAATCTTCGAACTATATGTCTCTCTACAGCTGCTCTATTCTTAGCGGAGCTTGTTTTCCAAATTTTTACCAACGCCAGAGCTTCGTGATTGTTGACGTAATACTTGTTCCATTTTGAATTGTCTTTTTTACTCATCTTTAAAACCCTTTGTTGTAGGGGGCGTCCAACCATTTTTAATATCCTCTTTGAAAAGTGGACGTAGGCCATCCATAGCATTTAACACAAATTTCGATTGTTTTAAAGAATATTTAATAGCATTTACTGTGCCGCCTCTCTTTTTGCCCACCCAAAAAGCAATCGTAAAATTGGCATCGTCGACCATTTTCCTATTTCTCTCTTGATATAATGCTACATTATATGGAGCTTCCGGGTTTGGTTCTACGATATTTATACCGGCGGCATATTGCATTTGTTTGTCCAACTCTGCTTTCTGTTCATCGGACCAATATTTTGCCTGAACGCTTGGGTGAAACGGGAGGTATAAATGAAATTTAACTTCGTGCGCCATACAAGCTGTCCCCACCCATTGATCAACACCAATTGCGCCGCCGAGATTAAGACATAGCTCATGTTTGTATTCTCTTTGTAATTGCACAACCAGATCATCTGCGATTCGCATTACTGTTTCTGGTGCATAGTGTGACACCAAGAACGCGTCAGGCCTGTGTCCGGTAATTGCTATTTTTACCATAATTATATCCCCTTATATCTCCAACTCTATGTCTTCTTCACCAAAATTAAGCTCATCTATCCGCTCTTTTTGGTAGAAACCCGCTTCATCAAAACACAACACGACGTCATCACCAGGATCGTCTTTTACATGCAGTTCGATGGGAGCGGCCCACAAATCCCACAAATACTCAATAGTTTTTTCAGCAAAGCGAAAATCCAATGTACATATTTCTTCACTCTCGTGTTTTAAAATTAGCTCGCCCTCTTGACCAACCCCTGTTATTGAAATTTTGGGGGCTCCGCCATTATACAGCGGTTTAATCATGCTTTCAACGATTTCATCCCTGAGCCTTTCCTTAATTATGATATATTTTGAACCGCCGTGGTCCTTGGGATAATCTTTCATATATCCATACGTGAATAGCTCTAATTCTTCGACCAGTTCTGTAGTAAGATAGTTTCTCAGAAACGAAATGTCATCATCCTCACACCTAACCTGAAACATTTTTTCGCGGCCAGCTCCTTTCCCATGTTTTGCATCCCATCTCTTTTCTATATCCTTAAAAATTCTGTATCCAAGAAAATACGGATTTATTCTAAACGGGTTCATGCCAGGCTGAACAACTTTTTCATGGTCGCGCACAAAATCCATATGCTCTTCGGGAGTAAGACCTTCGTATCTGAACATTAACTCCGCGTGCCAATAACTAGCCCAACCTTCGTTCATAATTTTAGTCATTTTTTGTGGATAAAAATAAAACGATTCTTCTCTGATAATATCTAGAACGTCGCGCTCCCAATCATCAAGCGGAGCGTAGTTAACTAAAAACCATAGCAAATCTTGTTCGGGACGCGGCGGGAACTTGTCATTTACCGTCTTCCTAATTACAGTCGGCTTTTGCTCTCTATATAATAAATCATCAAACTCTCCGCGCTTGCGGTATTTGGTCACGACATGCTTTTGTCCATATGGCTTTCTGTGCAACCCCTTGTTCCAGTCGATATTGTTATCAAGTGCAAAACCTATATCCATAATGTGCTCAACCTTTTCGAAACCAAATCGTTCTATATATTCTTCAATTCTTCCAGCATGTTGTGCGGCATGTCGTATCATATTTCGATTAGAACCTGCAAACATACAGTTATTTTTAAAAAAATCCGAGTGACCGATGCAATGCGCAGCAATAAAAAGATTCTGGACCTCACTGTTGGTATCTAACAGGAATGCGTATGAGGGGTCATTATTCAAAATAATTTCATAGACTTTTGATAGCCCCATTTCGCCGTGTGTTTTTTGATGATCATAAGATCGTCCATAGCTCCAATGTCTAGCCCTAGTCGGAAGACCGTATGCACATACGTTGAACATTGTAGTTCTTTCTACAGTTTCATATACAATTGGATAAGGATCTAGCCCGAGATTTTTTGCAAGCCGTAAAATTTCTTCCATTCTATCTTTCATTTTGTTTATCGACTCCTTTCAAAAACTTTCTAAGGCCGGCGTAGATATCTTCTCGCTTCTCTATTGTTGCCACTATAAACCTTTCATTTTCAGATAATTCTGTATCTTTTTCAAAAATTTGCGCCAAATTAGACCACATTGAAGAACTGGTAGAACTGCCCCATTTGTAAAAACTGTCGTTTATATCAACCTCTCCATAGCCGACGGCCTGACAAAACGGTAAAATGTCCTTTATGGACTGAACACATCTTACATTATCTTCGGGCCAATTGTCGCCATCAGAAAATGCAAACACATAATTGTTCCAGGTTTTATGAGAATATCTGTCTTCAATAATGGTCTGAGCCAGTTTAAACGCGGAGCTGACCATTGTGCCACCGCCGTGTGAAATTTTAAAAAAGTTCTCTTCTTCGACCTCATGCGCCTCTGTATCATGTGCAATGAAAATCAACTCAACGTTTTCATATTTTCTCTCTAGAAATTTCACCATCCACCAGAAAAAAGATTTTACTATATATTTTTTTTCGGATGTCATACTCCCAGATCTATCCATCAATAAAAACACAGCGGCATTTGAATGTTTTTCTATGACTTGCTCCCACACCCTGTAGCGCAGATCGTCTAGGGCAAAACCACCAATTCGCATTTTGCCCTTAAGTGCATTTCGTTTAAGATTGCGCAAAATTGTTCTTCTCTTATCTATGTTTGCTGGCAACCCCCTTTCAGCTATATCTTGGAATACTGTTTCTTCAGTTTCTATTTCCCTAACGTTTTCCTTTTCTTCCATCCATGGCAAATCTAGGTTTTCGAGCATCATCTCTATGATTTCTTCGATTTCTACTTCTTCTTCGTATACCTCTTCACCGGCCTTATCACCAGCTTTTCCTTGCCCACTCATTGGGTCCTCTTTATAAATAACATCGCCTGGTGCGCCCTTACCATGTCCAACACCCTTATGCTTGTTATTTTTCCCGAATTTAAACCGCCACATGTCGAGGTATTTTATTGGTACCTTGACTTTCTTTCCACCGCTTGACGAAATAATATTTTCCTCAGAGATGAGATCGTGAAGATTTTCTTTTATAGCTTCCCGTATGCGCTCTTTATGACGCTTTGAATCTTTAGCGCCAGGTTTGCGCAAACTCCAAATATCTTTAAAATCATCACTCATTATTACCCCTTGTTAGCGGTCTTGGACATAATATTATTTACATATCGTAATAACTCATTAGCACTGTCCGCATTATATCCATAATGTACAACCAGCGCATCGATCACTTCATTAAGCTTTCTTAAAGCTTCAGGGTCTGGATTTCTCGAAGATACTGTAAGACGTATTACATCTGCACGTTCGTCAAACAATTGTTTTTCCAGCGCTTCCCTTAGTTTTGGATGATTTTGATAACCATATTCACCAGTTTTATTCTTAGATTCCAACATTTTACGATAAACCTCTTCACGGAATGAGTCTTTACCAGGGTTAGTAATTTCTACCTTTTCTTCAACACTTCTCATCAGGTTTTCATCTGGATCCACCATATCACCCCACTCGTTCTTCGTCTTGTGGTCATCTAAGTAGGCACCAACATTATCCAAATAGTTCTCTAATAAGTTTTTAATTTCGCGCTCAAAATTCACGAAAAACGCTTTTTGTACCTCGTTGGTTGCAATTTTATTATATTCAACGATGCAATCTGAAATTAAATTCTCAAGTCTAGACACTTCATCATTTTCTAGTTTCGCATTAGTTGGAAGGTTCTCTTTTATACTACGCAAAGCACTTATGGGGGTAACATATGTAACTCCAGGCTTAGCGAAGCAGTCAGATAGGCAATTAACGATATATCTTGGAGAAATACCATCTAGCCCCTCCCGCTCTGATTCTTTTTGTAGATCCTTTATATTTTCTTTGCTAAACCCGTCTACTTCTTCCCCATTATAAAGTTGCATTTTTTGCAGCAGTGTAATACTTTTATCTTTTGGTTCCGTAAGTCGGGACAAAATAGCAAACATCGAGGCAATTTTTAATGTATGTGGAGCAATATGAATATTTTTAAAGCCCGGCGTATGACAAATAAGTTTCTCATAGATTCTTACTTCTTCGTTGAGGATTAGATTGTAGGGGAATTTCATTAAACTGGTTCGATCATGTAAGGCTTCCTCGGCTTTATCGGCTTTGAATTTTACAAATTCGGTTTCATTACTGTGTGCAATTGGAAACAAATCAGCAAAAATAAGAGGAAAACGTTCTACTTTGATTCTCTTCTCCTGTGTAAGGGTTAAAAGTATGTGTCGGAATTTGGGATCTACTTTTAATAGCTCAATAAATTCCATTAAGCCTCTGTTTGCAACATTTAATTCTCCGTCAAAATTATAAGCGAGTGGATGTGATTCCACACCATATTCTTCCAATTGCGCAAAATTCACAGAGCCAACAAGTTCTGACTGCGATTGGCTTTTTCTATCCCCCGGTTGAAAAGTACCAATGCCTGTTCTATTCATTTCAGAAAGAAATATTCTTTTAACAGGAATATTTTCCCACTTACCAGAAAATTTCGGATCGTGTGCTAATTTATAAGCACAACGCGGACACAACTCTCCCTCAATTACAAGGTCATATTTTTCTTTCAGCAGTTTCCTCTGCGGAATTGGTATAGCATTCAACGGATTTTCAAACATGGGACAACCATCTATTGCAAAAACTCTTCCTTCTTTGGTTTTTGAAAACTCCTCTAAGCCCTTCTTTAATAGAATTACAAATTCGCTTTTACCAGAGCTGGTTGGCCCCCAAAGTAACAATATCCTCTTTCTAACTTCAGATCCTGCTGCCGCACCTCTAAAAAACTTCATAGTTTTTTCTATTACATGATTAATACCAAACAAATCGTCAGTGAAGAATTTATAGCGCGGGTGTTCTTTTTTCTCTTCGTCTTCAAACTCTACCCCTTTACTTTCAATCATTCTACATATTCTAGCATGCGCAGTCTCGTTGAGATTTGGGTCATCAATAACCATAGGGAGATAATCTTTCAAAGTCCCAGACCACGGAGTGGTATCCTCTTTAACATTACATTTCGCAAGGGCAGAAAAAATGTCTGTGATTTCGCTCATTTCCCGTTCTCCTTTCCTTCCATTAGAATTTTTAACCTTCATTTTATCTCCTTCGTTCTAAAACCCCATACACAAGGGTAAAATTAAACACATATAATATAATACGTATGAGCGCATGTAAAATCAACCAACTATTTTGGCTCTCCAAAAATATCTGCCGCCGCATCTTCATCGCCGTTCCTGATCTTGTCGGCAATTTCTTTTGCTTCAGGCCTTATTACCTTCTCATACAGCTCCCGTGCGTCATATTTCACGTCACACATCCCGATAGAAATTAGCCTGACCACAATCCCTTTACACTCAGGACATTCGGTCAGCGGATCGTCCGACATTTTTTGAAATTCTTCGAATTCATGTTTACATTGTTTACATCTATATTCATAAAACGGCATGTTATTATCCTTTAGGAAACCAATTTTTCATACTTTTCAACATATTTTTAAAATCTTCTTTACCGAAACCTTTTTCTAGACGATCTTCACAATCTTTTATCAATTCGTCACTAAAAAGTTTCTCTTCAATAACAAGCTTCACCTCTACATCTTGCCATTCTCTTAAGATTTTTTGCTTCCAAGTTGGATCTGTAACCTCCATCTCTAAAAAAACTCGCCCTGTCTTGGTATCTACCTTAACATTAAGAAGTTTAGCTATTTCTATGTCAGACATGATCGTCGTCCTCCGCACTGGCATCATATGATTCTGGGCTCCATCCTTCAGGAGCATCATTATAAACCCTCATAATATCGAACCTTTTCCACAACGTGAAAGCCCCTTTTTCGCCGTCCCGCATCTTTGCAATATTAATAGGCATATCAGATCGCGTATCTTCATCTGGTCTAGAAGTAATATTGAGCATAATGTTGCAATTTTGCGGTAACATTATACTTCTCCCCACCCTATGTTGGTCGGGGGGTTGGATATCTCCAGCTGCGCCAGCTTGTTTAGGTCTATTAAGCTGCACAGGCGTAACACATGGAATGTTGTATGTTCTGCAAAATTCATGCAACATCTCAGCAAGTTTTCCAATATTGAGCCAGTCGGATGCCATATCATGTTCAACCTTCATCAAGCTGATATAATCTACAACTACGAGTTCTGGCGTGAAATCATACAACAACTCTATGTACTTGGATTCTATCTGGCCAACTGTACATCCTCGAGGAATATCAATAATTTGAAATTCTTTCGGATATCGTTCCTGAAATTCCAGCCCGGCCTCAAACCGAGACTCTTCATCTGTGCTCAATGTACCATCACGTATGCCATACAATTTAACACCAGACACACATGCATCTACACGACGCCTTAACGGATCCCACGGCATCTCAATTGTAAAATACATTACATTTACGCCGTCCGTCGCAAAATTATCTAACGTAAAATCTGCTGAGTCCGGCAACGGGTTACTACCCTTCCACGCGTTTATAGCCATATTCATGGCGAGCGCCGATTTGCCTGCGCTGGATTCACCGCCAATTAACACCAATTCGCCAGGCTGCAGGCCATTTGTAATTCTATCAAATTCCCTAATACCGACATGGATTCCTCTGGCTAGTGCCGGATTGTCTTTAATCTGCTGATATCGTGTCCTAGCTTCTGCTGCCGTTCCTGACAAAGAACCTTCCTTGAAGACTTCATTGGTGTGTATACTATCTATCGTTCCTATAGCTTTTTTGATCGCTCTGTTTGCCTCAGTTAAATCTTTAAAATCGCTGCCATCCCAATTTGACTTGAACACTTCCTTACCCATAACAAGAATTGTCTGCTTGTTATATCGAGTTTTCAGTTCTTCATAGTCCAGCGCAAAATCTGCCTGGTCGAAATTTTCTGAGTCTCTAAAACCTAATGCCTGCTCGTAAAACTCTACGAGACTGTTGTCCCACGCTTCTTGACTTTCCAGCATTCGTTTAGTAGGTGTTTCATTATATAATTTAGTACATGCTTTAATCAAATGCATGAAAGGCTGGTACTTGGGCTTTAAATATTCTACTGAAACAGAATTTATTACTTTTAGTGTTAACGATTTGTTTGCAAACAAATATCCTAAGATTCTTATATCGAGTTCAGGAATCATAACTTTTCCTCGCCTTTTCGTGCATCTTTACCACCAGCATGCAGTATCCTAAAAAACTGCGACTCTAGCGATGCAAATGATTTCTGAAATTCACCACCAAAAATCTGTTTAGTGTCTTGAGAATTTGTGCATATGATTGTTGGCATCCTATTCTGTGTCCTACTTCGAAGCATACTTTCAAAGTGATTGCCATACAACTCCATGCTGCCTCGCGACGGGAAAAATCGCCGATCCACTTCATCAATAACAAAAAAATCAATGTTTTTGATGGCTTCTCTAAAAACATAAGAATCTGGAGTCATTAACCTGTCAACGGCTTCCACCATGGTCGTATAAAAAGCGGTATAATTATCAAGTAACGCTTGTTTAAGTATAGCACAAGCGGCCATCGTTTTCCCACGACCTCTTTCGCCTGTAAAACATAACGTCAATCCATTATTAAACTCAGTATGTAAATTATTCATATATGATAACACATTATCTTTGAAGTGTTGTTCACCATAAAAACCCTTCATATCACGAAACCAGTAATCAACTGGAATGTGTGCCGCAGCCATTTTATCAATATAGGCAGCATATCCAAAACACGCGTTGCAGCCATTCCCGTCGCACGCACGACAGTTACTGATTATTTTCTTTTTTTCTGCCTCTACCTTTTTATAGGATATCATTCTCGACCTCTAGGAGTCTGCCTAACGAACTCGGTCTGACTGGCGTACGTACTGTCAGATTCTATAGGCGATGCCACCATGGAAAAGTCGTTATCTGATTGGACATATTGGCGATCCAACGCTTGATAGTCGGCCATTTGATTCTCGGCCGCGATCTCGGCAACACTAATATCCGTAACTTTTATAATTGCTTCACGATTATCAGTTCTTATTAGCTTAAGATAACCATCCTCTTCACTGTGGACAAACCCTCTTGCCACATGTCCATTACTCATTATTATTACTACGTGTTTCGATAAAATGTGTTGTAGCAGCATTAGTCCTCCAAACTTCTATATCCATGTTCTGGAAGCATACCCCTATGTATCGCCTCTCTAACTACACAATATTCAGTATTATCCTTGCCATAGCTATTAATAAATGTGACCAACCCATTAAGGTCATTCCAGGTTTCTAGGCTGTGTGTTTCTAGAACGTCAGGATAATAAGCACGACACCAATTTAGAAAATGATCTGGCAACTTCGTAGACCTTCTTAAAACTTGGCTATATGCTTTGGCAGCCTTATATTCATTTACAAATGGTGCGGAAGCAAAGAATCCAAAACTTGTCACATTATATTTTTGAGATTTTAGTTTCTTAGCAAATACCCATCTGATGTATGTTCGCACATCGTTAGCATCCGCATTAAACATGGCCAGAATCCTTCTTGCTATTACAAAATCTTTACTCTTGTAAGGAATTGGATTACTATAATCAAATGTATAGTCATATTCATAGAACTCTTTATATTTATGACAAAAATACCCTATTATACAGGACAACTTATCCGCCGGCTTATCCCAATATCTCTTTTCTCTCCATCGGTCACGGTATTGTTCCCACCATATTTTCCATTCATTGCGACTGTCTGGGCCATGTTCTGGACAAGAAAAAACGGGGTATTGAACCCCGTCTCCTTCAAACACCACCTCTTTTTGTGCGCCGCACGTTTTACAATTGTGAGATTTTTTCATTTATTAAACCTTTCTAAAACGTATCGCACTTTAGAGTGCGACAGGCCCATTTCATTTGACCATTTTAAAAAATCTTTTGTTCCTTTTCTTCCATTGCACGTGCGACAAGCTGGAACTAAATTTTCGTATTTGGTTATACCACCTTTAAATACTGGAATTATATGATCAACAGTTCTGTTTGCCCCAGATATAGAACTTCCACAATAAAAACATTTCCAGTCAAATTCTTCCATTAGATTATACCATTCGTTTGGAGATAGCTCAAATGGATCTTGATTTTTCCTTTTATAATGAGTTTTAATCCGAGCTATTATTCTTTCTGGTTGAGCATCATAACAAGATATGCATAGAGGGCCATTTTTTAATAATTTTCCCACCCTTTTGGTTTCCCCACACATAATGCACCTTTTTCGCGGCCTTCGTTCTTTTTCATAACACGCAACACATATTTTTTCTTTTTTATTATTTAACTTTATTTGCCCCATTTTGTTACATATGGAACATCGACACACCCTGGGACGCAAATCATAACAAGCTTGACAAATACCCTCTTTTAAAACTGGAAAACAAAACCTACCACAACTTATACATTTTGTTTTTATAGAATATTTTTCCCTATAACATTTGGTACAGTACGGCCTATTTTGTTTTCTAGAGTAAACGGCGCGGCGTTTTCCACAAAATGAACAGTTTTCTTTTTTCTTTTTGGAACATTTCTTACACCAATAAGATAACCCATCCTTTTAAGAGGAGTTGCGAAAAAACATATCATTTTCTTTAAGTTTTTGACATTTTGGGCATTTCTTAGGCATCTTGCCTCTCTTTTCCTGATTTATTGCGCACTCTCAACTTTTGTCGACATTATTTAGCCAAACGTCGAAAACCATTGAAAAATGCGTTTTTTATTTTACTTTTCGGATTATTTTGCTCGGAGCTTTCAGAACAGATCGGTCAAAATTCTTCGGAAATTTCATTTTAAACAGCGGCTCTGTCTCATATACTGCTATTCTTATTGCAGAATGCTTATCCAAATATTTCGCATTATCTATAAAATCTACTACAATAGCACGCTTTTTGTTACCGCATGTACGAATAACCCTTCCTATTCGTTGTAAAGTACGAACCGTTGATTTTCCTCCGCCAGCAAGTATTAATGCGTCTAAACTAGGTATATTTATTCCGATGTCGAAAACGCTCGAAGCTATTAGACATTTAAGCTCGCCATTTTCGAAATCGCGTTTCACAGCGATCCTGGTTTTGCCGTCTACTTCACCATTAACAAAATATATTGGCAGATCTGAAAGCTCTTCTGCTATTGCATTGCCGTGGGAAAGATATCGTACCAATATAAGTACCTTTTTACCCTTATCTATTAACTTGCGGGCAGAGTCTACTACCATGCCGTTCCTTACAGAGTTTTTGGTAATATATCTGCTGTATATAGATGAGTAGTTTTTGTTAAGATCTCCTTCATATTGCGGGACGTCTAGTAGAACAATATTTGGTGGCACTAAAAAGTTCTGTTCAATCAGCTTAGAGGACGGCATATTGTAAATGCGCTCACCGCATACCGATTCTAGCAAAAGATCTGCGCCATCATCTCGCCAGTCCGTACCAGACAGGCCGAACAAATAGCGGCAATTTTTACTGGCTTTGAAGATGGATTGTAATGTATCAGTGGCCAAAAAATGAGCTTCATCAAAGATAGATAATTTTGATTTTTGTATGGCTTCTCTGATCCGCGCCTTACCCTTATTATCGACAGAGACAACTTCTGGTGACCAATCCTCATCATCTAAGGATATCTTGGTTTTTAAATTAAAGGCTGTAATAGCAGTCCAGACAGAACATACGTTAATCTTTTTAACGTCGCAGTGACCATCGCCGATAATGCCAACCTTTATCCCTAAAGTCTTTTCCATTTCCTTATGAAACTGGTAAAGCAGATCTTTACCTACTACATAAATCATAGTCGGCACGTTGTACTTTGCGGTAATCATTGCGGAAATCAGCGTCTTGCCGCCTCCGGTCCCAACCCTAATAATTCCGCGACCTTGCGCAATAGCAGCATCTGCAGCTTCCTGCTGATATTTTCTAGGAGTGTATTTCTTAATTTTAATTTCTCGACCTAACTTTACATCACCTCTTTGATCAATAATCTCTACATCTTCACCATATTTTTCAAGAAATTTGCGCACCCTTGACAAAAGACCGGTTGGAAAAACCATCTTCTGTGTTAACAAATGCTTTTTCCCGTCCCAATGTACAAAGCGTCCGCGCTTATGATCATAAAACCCTTCTCTGAAAGCTTTGGTATATTGGTACCCCTCAACGTAAAAGCTAGTTTTCCTATCCAAGGCATCAACGGTTTTAATATTTTTGAGGCCACGTATGCGGGACCATACATTGTTAACAACAATTTGAACTGTCATTTCTTTCTCGTATTTATGGTTCTTGAGCTAAGCGGCTTTCTTTTAAAATAGATGCCCGGCCCTTTTATTTTATATACTTTTACTACTTCTACCCCGTTATCGCTACTAATTTTAGCAATCATTTTATGTGTATCTATTTCAAGAATTTTCGATATTAAATGCCCATATCTATTATAGACATGTATCTTTTTGGCGTCGGGGTGCTGGCCGGTGATAATCACTTTTATATTACCTTTTTAATTGCTTCTATCTTTTCTTCTAGCTGTTCTTTTTCTTCTCTTAATTTCCTAGCCTCTGCGGCCAGTGTACAAAATACAGCATTGTCAACCAACATGGGACCGGACATGCCACGCAGTTTTTCCAGGCTATGAACTGATATAACTTTTATGTAATCATATGCTTCTGCATATTCTTGTGCTATCATTCCACGTATATAGCGGGCCATTTCTTCGTTATGTGCAATTATAATAGTTCTTTTTTTATCATCGGCAACTGCCGCTGCGCCACGAATTACAGCTGTAGTATGACCAGCTTGTCTTTGCATATTAAAATATGCTTCCAACTCTTCAATTTTGGTTTTCATCGTTTTCTCCTTGGTTTTCATCGTTTTCTCCTATCCTTAATTACCTTTGTACTACCTGACACTTTTTTACTAGCATTACCGGTCAATTTTCCAAAGCCTGATTTTTTTTGTTGAATCATTCTATGGACCTCTTGAGCTTTAGATTTGGTATCTACACCAGATCCATATTCTATGTTCATTTTGTCTGCACGGGATTTTTCCTTTTCTCGTAGAACCGCCATTCTTTCGCCTGCGTCTTTTTGTAGCGCCTCTATCCTGGCCGACGGTAAGCCAAGTCCACTAAAAAGCGTATAAACCCTAACGATATTGTCCTTGGTTGGAACTTCATAAACGCCGCTTACTAAGCTGGGAGAATCACATGCTTCACTAATCATGTGGGAAGCATAATGAATGTTCATAGCTGGAAGCTCTCTGAGAACTTCTGGGCTGCCAGTTACGATAAATCCACCAAACCTAGTTTCTTTGAGATTAAAATCGTTCGTAAGCAAACCAGCTTCTAGGTTTTCTACTACAGCTTCTGCTATAGCTGTTGTCTCCATATAATCTTCTACTTCCAACATCCCATAAATTGTGCAGTCTCCTGTAGTAAAGATCCTTCCAAAATCCATTGAATCTAGACTATCGTATTGTGTTGGCATAGCAGACAAATGATTAAACAAATGCAGAGGCTCAACGATGGCGTTGTTAGCCGTGTTCCAAAAATCGGCTTTGCTCAATCCTGGATATATTAGCTCGATTTTAGCATTGTCGACAACAATTAACGTTGTGATGGCGTCTGTGCTTGCCATCTTGGCCAATTTACCCAATGTTACTACAGAGTTATGTTTGCTCAGCGCATCTTCAGATTCCATTGGCAGCACATAAATTACGCCAATCGGCTTGCCAAGTGAGGCCATCAGCCCTAAAAGCGCTTCTGCGCCGCCTGAGCCCGTTCCACCGCCACCTGAGACAGCTAATATCAGCATTTCTTGTTCGTCGCCAAAAGTCTCATTAAGTTTTTGAAGAATAAGTTCTCCATTTTGTTCTACTGCCTGTCTACCATTATCCAGTTCTTTGCCAGCACCTCCTAGTGCAAATGGTAGAAAGATTTTTTTGTTATCAGGAAGTTTAATATGTTCAAGGTCTTGAGTGGCAGTATTGAATACACATGCCTCATATCCCAACCCATAACACGTTTCCGTGATTCGGCTGCCCGCTTGTCCCAATCCGACTATTCCGAAATACAGGCTTCTATCACGTTTCGTAACGGCCTTCATTTTATTATCCTCCATTGATTTCTCTTTTAGTTTTGCAAGAACGTTTGGATCTAGTTTTGGCACTTCTGGCTTTTCTTTTTTGGCTCGCAAAGCTTCTTCGAGTTGTCGGTTTTCTTCAACAATTTCGGCGTCGGACTTCACACGAGTCACCTCACCGACTTCGTCTGTGACAACCACCCGATTTTTAATTGTTTTTTCATCAGCCATAATTTTTTTCACTCCTTTGTGCATTTTTTTCTTGACAAACCCGGATGTCCGAGTTAAGTCAATTTCGAAGAGGCGAGGAAAATATTTTATTACTCATTAAAGGCCCACCTATTAACATCAAACCACTTAATAGTCTTCTCTAAAGCATGCTCCATATCTTGTGAATCTGGAATCCATCCAACCATACGATAAACTTCATTACCACAATTTGCATTAGGAATTTCTTCAACGCAATGTGGAACAGACTTTAAGTTATACATTTCAATTACTTTTTCAACTATATCTTTACCACTCTTCAATCCAAGCGGCGGCATATAAATGGTCTCGCCCTTTTGATAATTCTCTATTGAATACCAAAGAAAAGATGCAACATCTTCAGCATATACCCAAGGTAACTCAACATTATTAACTTTAAAATAAATTTTATTTAAAACGCAGCCCATAATATACGCCAGATTTACTCCTTGCTTTTCAAGCATACTTGGTCTTTGTCGCATTCCAAATCTATTTGGTAACCTTATTACCATACCTCTATTAGTTGTAATAAATTTATCTACAGAGCTATAGATCCCATATAAATCATTTCCTTCACCACAACATACGGTTGGAGATATTGTAATAATAGGCACATTAAATTTAATTAAATTTTGCGCCGTTTTTAATAATTTTTCATAATCAAGCTGTTCATCGCCACATATTATTATATTAGGCCTCTCTATATAAAATATCCTATCTATAAAATATTCATCGGATGAATCACCAACATAAAACCTATGATTTTTATGAAAATAAATTCTTTTAATGTCGGATGGCTTTTCTAAATTATCTACGCTTACAATGTTATAATCTTGTGACCTATACAAAATGTAACGTATAAAATTTGATATCAAAAACTGGGCCGACCCACACACTAAGATTTTCGTCTTTTTCTTTCTACTCACCGCCGCCTCCCCATATAAAATGTTCTTCTTCTATATATTTAATTTCAAAGGGCATTTTTTCATTTTTAACAATCGCATCTATATTTCTTCTCTCAAGGGCAGCTTTTAAGGCTTTTTTAGCATTTGCATCCTGTTCGGGTCGCGCTCTTGTAGAAACTTGCTGTGCATGTTGCCGATAATAATATGTAATTGGATCTTTTATTCTATGTATTTGAGTTACCTCATCTAGTTTTAAAGCAAGGTCATAATCAACAGCAGAACTAAGTTCATTTGAATATCCACCAACTTGTTCTACCACAGACCGACGATAAAATCTGTGGGGAAATAAACACATATATCGAAGAAGGACACTTGGATCATAGTCTCCGCTGTTTGCCACATGCGGAAAAGTCCATTTGTTACCTTGGTCGTCAAAACATACAAAGTTTCCACAGCACGCTCCTATTTCTGGATGTTTATCCATATAATCTACACATACTTGTAAACAATATTCTGGTATTATATCATCTGAGCCAACATGACATATATATTCATGCTCTCTAGTAAACTTGGAGATGGCCTCGTTTTTAACTTTACCTATTAAGCCACAATGACTTTCTCTTTGATGAATGGAGAAATTATCATCAGAAAGCCACGTACGAAAACTTTTAAGTTTTTCATAAGTACCATCTGTAGAACAATCATCTATAATAACAAGCTCCCAATCTTTGTAAGTTTGTTTTAAAATGCTTTCTAGTGATTCTCTAATATAAGGTCTCACATTAAAACAGGGCACAAATATTCCAATAGACATTAATCTCCCCCTAATTTACAATTTTCCTTTTAAACAAAGGATCTGGACATCCATTAATGCTGCCATCTAAATCTAGGCACCACACATCTGTTTTTGGACCCCAAACAACACCAGAAAATCCAGTATATTTATCATTGTGTTCAACCCACAATTCTATAAATTTTTCTCCATTACTAGCCACACCTTTTTCATATTTTTTAACAGTTGGATTTTGCTTATTAAGTTCAGGGGCAGAAGGCATTATTTTATGCCCCAATTTTTTCTTGAAAACATTAATATAATCTATTGCTTTTTGATTGTATTCTAACATATCACCGACACGTACTAAAAATCTATTTGGATTTACAATTTTCACCTTATTTTCCTTATTACTCTACCCTTATAGTTCATGAACTTTTCTTTCGGCAAAAGTCTGTTGTTTGGTGTTATATCAATAAACCATGGTTTTCCACTGGAATCTAAAACTTCCAACCACAACTCTTCTTTAACATATGTTATATTTTTTACAATATAAAAAGTATCTTTATAATTCTTTAAAATTTTTTTATAGTTGTGATTTAATTCTATTTTATCCCCAATCTCTACTTTAAATTTATCAGTATTTAGAATTTTCATTCCTTTACTCTGTATTTATAAATACTTTACCATCATAATTTCTTAAAAATGTAGTTACTCCCGGCAATATATACATTTTATTGTCCGGCGTAATCCAATATTCCAAATCTTTCGTACGTCCTTGGCAATACAACCTGAGCCAAAATGCTTTATGCTTATCTGAAAAGCAAAAATCATGAATTATAAATGTTGGACTTCTAGTAATATTTGAGTCCCAGGTACTTAACCACTTTATATAATCTGGGTGGAATTTTAATTTTTTATTCAAACATAGGTTCAGTTTCGCAGTCGTGTTTATCACTCGCATCTGGATATACTCCTAAAAGTTTACAATCATGTTCAACCATAATTTTAACCAGTTCCTCAAATTTTATTTTAGGTTCCCAACCTAAAATTTCTTTAGCTTTAGAATAGTCGCCACACAAAGCCTCTACTTCTGCTGGTCTCCGAAGAAATCTATCTACTTCTACATAATCTTCCCAGTTCAAACCTACGTGTGAAAACGCTATTTCACAAAACTCTTTTACGGAATGCATTTCGTTTGTGGCAAAAACAAAATCATCGGGCGTTTCTTGTTGAAGCATTTGCCACCAGCCCTTCACATAATCTGGACAATATCCCCAATCCCTTTGAGCATTTAAATTGCCCAGTTTTAGTTTGTATTTGGAATTTTGTAGACATTTTGCGACGCCCATCGAAATTTTTCTTGTAACAAAAAGCGGCCCTCTTCTGGGACTTTCAAAGTTGTGAGTTATGCCACAGCAACAATACATTTTATATGCTTTTCTATAAAGTTTAACTAACCAATGAGCCGCCAGTTTAGCTATGGCATAAGGCGATTGTGGTTGCATTATTGTTTCTTCATTTTGGGGCGGGGGCGAAGACCCCCACAATTCAGAAGTGCTAGCCTGATATATTCTGGTAGAATACCCTAATACCTTAACTGTTTCTAATATATTAATTACCCCAAGCGTATTAATATTTATTGCCGCCACGGGTTGTTCAAAACTTGTATGGACATGAGATTGAGCAGCAAGATTGTATAATTCTTTTGGGCGGACATCCTGTATTATCTTCAACATAGAAGACATATCTGTTACATCGCCCTCTACTATATCTATTTCGCTCTCTAAATGGGCTACAGTGCCTAAATTTCTCGTTGCGTTTCGTCTAATTACACCAACAACCTCATAATCTTTTTCCAAAAGAAACTCAGCCATATAACTTCCAGCCTGTCCAGCAACGCCAGTTATTAATGCAGTTTTCTTTTTCACGCTTCTGTTTCTCCTTTTAAAATATTTTCCCTATTATCAATATACCACTGAATTGTTTCATCTAGCCCATCACTAAGAGAGGTCGAGGCACGAAAACCAAAAAATTCTGCAGCTTTGGATACATCCAAGCAACGTCTGGGTTGACCATCTGGCATCTTAGTATTCCATTCAATATCGCCATTAAAGTCGACTTTTTTCTTAATAAGTGTAACCAAATCGCGAATTGAAATTTCGCAGCCGGTTCCTAAGTTAACAGGATCATTCCCATTATATTTTTCCATCGCATCTACGATGCCTGTGGCAGCATCTTTTGCGTATAGAAATTCTCTACAAGCATTACCAGTACCCCAAATCTCCACAGCCTTTTCCCCATTTATTTTTGCCTCATAAAACTTTCTTATAAGTGCGGGAATAACATGAGAATTTTCTAAATCAAAATGGTCTCCAGGTCCATATAGATTGGACGGTATGAGATAGATACCATTTAATCCATATTGTTTTCGATATGCTTGTAACATAACGAGCAAAGCCCTTTTGGCAATGCCATATGGAGCATTCGTTTTTTCTGGGAAATTACTCCATATGTTTTCTTCACGAAATGGAACAGGAGTATTTTTAGGATAACTACATGTTGTACCAACATATATAATTTTTTCTACTTTTAATAAACGTGCAGCGTCTATTATATTAATCCCCATTAATATATTATCTCTAAAAAAGTTTCCAGGACAATTTATGTTTGCCTTGATTCCGCCACACGCAGCTGCCAAATGCACTATCACATTTGGGCGGTAACTGTCAACAATTTTTGTAGCCACACCAAACTGAGTAAGGTCATGATTACTACCAATTGCTTTTATTTTATATTTTCTTTTTTCGATTTCCGTTACAACATATTTTCCAAGAAATCCAGTACCACCAGTTACTAATATTTTCATTATCTTTTCTCCGAATATTTTGATACCAAACAACATAATTTTATAAACTCTTCATCAGATAACTTATTTTTCATAATGTTTATTTTCTTGTGGACCCCACTGAATGTTGCCTTATTCCTTAAAAGTTTTAAAATGTATAGCAGGATAAAAGTTAATATTGGGTAATTTCTCATATCCAGCAAACCCATGATCAAAGACCAAGTTTTTAATAGTTCTTTCTGTGTACCCACAATAATGATGTGACCATTCGCTTCTTTGTGTACCATATATCAATCTCATATACCAATCTTCTTCTTCAGGAGATTTCGCTTTAATTAAGCCTCGTGCAGTTTCTTTTAAGTCGGGCACACCTAAATGGAATGTTCCTTTATTTTTAAGTACTCTATTAATTTCGTTTAAAACCTTAGTTACATTATAACTAGGGACATGTTCCAGAACATGTATAAGAACCACTTCGTCACAGGATTCAGCATCAAACGGAAGATCATCGATGGCTGCTTTAACGTCGGCGACACAAACGCCAGATCCTTTACAAAATTCGTGTTTATAATATTTCTCAATAGTAGTGATGTTTTGTTCTAAGATTTCAAAAGGTGCGTCTTTTGTCAAATATTTAGGATCGATATCCACGTTAATATATCCTTTTAAAAGTATCGCGCCGCACCCTAGATGTAATTTCATTTTTGACACCACATTTCAGAAAAAGTTATGACTTTTTCATCTCCCCAAACATGATCTTGATTAGCGATCATTTTTCCCTCACGTAAGTTTTTTCTCATGAGCGCTATATTTTTTTGTCTAAGGCGTCTTCCCCTTTCCTCGTTTCTTACTGAGTGTACTTTATCTTTAGCATCTTGGGCTGAATGATCTTGATGTATACCTATAATTTTATGTTCAAAAACGGGTATTATGCCCGACATACGCATTCTATTTGCAAAATCATCATCTTCAGCACAATAACCAGTGCCAAAAGCCTCATCTACTCCTCCAATCCGCTCTATATGTTTCTTTGCTACTGCCATTATATACCAATATGCTGGTGGATGCGGAGGACGCGTCAAACAAGAAACAGCAGCCCCCTTCATTCTGAGTAAGCCAGACATATGTAAATCTTTATATTTATCCCAGTTCTTATCCAACTCTCCAACAAACTCAGTGTTAGATTTATAACACAGACCATATGCGCATTCTCGCCTATCAATCATGCTAGAGGCTATTAGCAAGTTTCCTTTTCCCTGTAAAGTCTCCGGTCCAGTTATCACGATAACATCACCTTTAGATTTTCTAATTCCCACATTATTAGTAAGTATGGGTAAAAAGGTCGTTATTGGTACGTCACACTTAGAGCTATCTATTTTAATATATTGAAATTGCATGCCGGTTTCTTCATGAAATTTAAAACATAGATCCTTGATATCATCACGTGAGGCATCATCTACAATAATTAACTCGAATTCATTTTTTGGTAGAGTTTGATTAGACCACGTATGTAGAGATCTCTCAAAAAAATTGGTTCGATTATCACAAACTGAAATAACTACGGAAACTTTCATCATTTTTTCACCATATGGTATATCCACCATCAATAGTAAATTCTCCGCCAGTACAATAAGATGACTTATTAGAACAGAGATATTCTACCAAACCAACCAATTCATCGGCACTCATCATTCTGCCAATTGGAACTCGCTTGGAAAAACGTTCAACAAATTTTAACTCTTGCTTGTTTTCAATTGCCCCACAAACGATACTGTTTACTCTACACGGCACTAAATGAACTGCTAAATATCTTGACATTTGAAGAACTGCTGCTTTAGACACACAATAGCCAATATGTTTATGTTTGTTTAACTCATATAACGAATAATCAGGAGAAACTACTCCATAAATCGACGAAAAATTTATTATACTCCCAGAATCATTATGTTTGGCAAATTCTCGGCACACAGAAAAAAGCGATACTACATTTGTTTCCATATATTCCATGAATAAATCTAAAGAAAAGTCCCAGACCGTGTCAGATTTTGTGTTATTTGTTAATTTATCATCCAGAGCGAATAGATTTATCAGGGCATCGGCACGGTGTGTTTCAAAAAAACTCTCCACGCATTTTTTATCGGAAAGATCATGCCCCAAATCCCTATCGCACTTAACAATTTTATGACCATTACCTGTAAGTAATGGAACTAGCTTCTGTCCGATTATTCCTTCGGAGCCTGTTATAATGATCTTCATTTTTTAACCTCGGAGTTTTTTTCTTATAGATATTTCACTGGGAGTTATATATTTTTCATCGGACCCCAAAATTGTATCTATAGCATCTATTCTTTTTTTAAGTATATCCATGCCCATTATTTCTAGACTTGCTTTTTGGTCTGTACCCCACATGTTGTGATCAAGGGTAATGTGTCTTTCAATTACTTTTGCACCAAGAGCAGCAGCAATCACAGTAGGTTCTAGATCTTTTTCATGCCCAGAATACCCCACAACACACTTATACCTCTCTATAAGCATAGGAATTATTTTAAGATTTAGCTCCTCAGGTGGAGTCGGATAACTAGCATTTGTATGCATCAAAATTGGTATAAGCCCGTGTTTAAGAATTAAATTAAATGAGTTATCTATCTCCTCTAAAGTCGACATTCCAGTTGAAACTATAAGCTGTTTTTTAGTTTTTGCAGCCTCTATAATTAAATCATTATTGGTTAACATCGCTGAACCAATTTTAATAAAGGGCACGTCAAAATCTATAATAAAATTAAGGCTGTCTAAATCCCAAACAGAAGCAGACCAATCAAGCGGCTTTTCTCTGCAGTACATATCTATATATTCATATTCTTTTTTCCGAAATTCCACTTTGTGTTTATACTCTAAATAAGTAATCTCTCCCCACGGCGTGGCTCGCTTTTTTATTTTTTGCTCTTCAGGGACACACACGTCTGGATTTCTTTTTTGAAATTTGGCACAGTGCCAACCACACGCAGAGATGGCATCTATCAGCTGCTTGGCAATCTGTAAATCTCCATTATGATTAATGCCAATTTCTCCTATAAAATAAGGAAAATTTTCCAATTTCATTTATAAAAACCTCCTAGGGGCGCTTTCAAGTTCCTTATGGTTTTTCTGAAAGCTCCAATTTGAGCGTTAATCTCCGATTCGACTCTATAGTTTGTTTTAAACTGCGCTATTGTTGGTTGAATACTTTCCGCTACAGGGCAAATTTTGCCCTCGTATTTGACATCTTTATATATTTTGGGATTAATCCTGACAAACATTCTATTCTGCATCGCTGGTTCTAAATACGGAACAGACCAAGCACCATAAAAACCATCACCTCCGTTGGAAACATATAGTTTACGAAAGGCTTTCCAGTTATACATTCTAACCGCAAAAGTCCAATACGTATGATCTAAATTGTGGAACTGTGGTATTAAACTTGAGTGTTCCTCATTTATTACATCCATATACGCTTTAGCCACGTTTCTTCTACGAGCTACTAATTCGTCAACTCTTTCTAGTTGTGCCAAAGCCACAGCAGCACAGAATTCTGAAAGTCTATAATTCCATCCTATCATGCTGTGTCTTTTATAGTGTGGACTTTGAAACTCATCTAAATTTAATTTAATTCTACCTTCTTTGGCAGTACTATTTTTAAAACCATGATTACTTAGTTTTCTCATACACGAAGCCATAGCTTGGCTGTTTGTAATAACAATACCACCTTCCCCGCAGGAAATATGTTTGCTGTTTTCAAATGAATATGTGGTGATATGACCCTTGTGTTTTCCCATATGTTGAGCGTTGTCTACTATCAAATATAAGTCATATTGATTAGCTATTTTCATCAAAGCAGGAATATCACATTCTAGTCCATATAATGATACGGCTATAATGGCCTTGGTTTTTGGAGTTATTTTTTTACGCACATCTGCTGGATCTATATTAAATGTATCTTTTTGTACATCAGCATAAATAGGAATAGCATTGCAGTGTATAATAGAACTTGTATCCATAAAAACAGTTAGTGCTGGTGTAATAACCTCATCGCCTGGTCGAATACCACAAGCAACCAACGCAGCGTGTAAAACCGAGGTGCCACTATTCATTGCAATCGCATATTTGGCATTAAACTTTTCAGCAAATTTAGATTCTAGGGTGTTGGTCCAAGAACCTTCAGTAGACGACCAACTTTCTGAATTTAATACTTTAGTCAGGTAATCTAATTCTTTACCCGCATATTTTTTATTGATTTTCGTTGACATGTTTTAACTCTTTTTCTTGATTTTTTTTCCAATCGTGGTGTCTAGCATTATTTATTTTTATAATTTCTGGGTGGTCGTCTATTAAAGAGACAACGTCTTTTAAAGTAAATTCTTTATTTTCCATGTAAGAATATATTTTCTTAAAAAATTCAAAATCTTCTTCGTAATCTAGTGTGGCTCGTATCTCCGGCCGCATAAATATTTTCGGCACATTTTGTAATTTTTCTTTTTTGAAATGATTTTTATCAAAGAAAACCCACATCATTTCAGTGTTGTTTGTTTGTTTGTTTTCGCACACAAAACGTAAAGCATCAGAACAAATCCCATATGTGAAAGCACCACATATAAAATTATCTTGGTCCCATTCTATAAAATCTGCCTTAGTCCTATCGTACTGATCAAAAGCTAGGTCAATTAATTCAGGATCACAGAACAAATCATCAGCATCTGCAGTTACAAAAAAATCAATATCATATTTTTCAGTGGCGCCCCTCCACCTGTCTAACTTGTCAACAACACTTCCCCTAAAAACACTAATATTATACTTTTTCGCAATTTCACAGAGCCTCTTATCTTGATCTAATGTGGTAGTACATAACACTATCTTATCTGCTCGTTTTGATTTTTTAACTCTTTCCATAACATGTTCTATGCAATGTTTGCCGTCGATTTTTAAGAGATGCTTTCTTGGCAACCTCTTTGAGTCCACTCTTGCAGTAATAAACACACCCCTTTTTATATTATCCGGCTCTATAATCAAAGAAGATTTTCTTTTATTTCCTAGACGCACCATAGTATCTCTCATTTTATATTTTTTTTGAAAACACTTAGACACTATGTTACGAAAACCTGATTGGCTTGTTTTGAACTGTCCAAATTGCACGTTGGGATTACAATATGGACTTGGTATGTCATCTATAATAAGCACACACCTCCCACACAAATGTTGAGAAATAGTGTCAAGTTCCACACATATGGGATTAAACTGTGTGGCGTTTTTTGGATAATATTCAAGACTTTTTTTAGACCGATTTTTAACACCCACATCAATTAAATCTTTTTCATAATTACCATGAGCATCTAGAAATAATAAAACGACTTCATCTTTTGGTATTTTGCCACAAAGAGAAGCTAACACCTTAGAAGAATTGCCACATATACACTCTACATTTTCTTTTCCAGAAAACTTTTTTCTAGCCATTTTAGTGAATTCTTCTTGTATATCTATAGTATATACCTTCTCGAAAGCATTAGCAAAAAACTCTGTAGTTTTGGCGAAGTTTGTTCCAGTCTCAATTACAGTTTTAATATTATATTTATTTCGCATTGATAAACACCATACTGCCAAGGCTTTATTACCACTAAAACATTCTTTTTCAACAATTTGACCCTGCTTGTATTTTTGCCCCATTTTATAACGTAATTCCATTTTGAATCCTCCCTAACACTTTGTGAAACAACCTTCTTCATTTTCATACATCTCGAAATCCCCTAAAATTGACATTTAAATCACAGTATAACTTATCCATATCTCCTTTTATTAGTTCCATTTTTTTATCCAAATAAGCCCTGATCAATTTTTTATTTGCTTCGTATAAATATTTATAAAAGTCTTCATCCGACAATTTGGTAAAATTAACTGTCAGTAGATCCGAATTAATATGTTTATTCTCATAAAAATCTTCGGCATCCTTTAACAAACCCTTTTCTAGGGCATAATAATATAAAGGAGAGCCAGGATACGGAGTTACAGGTCTTATAGTTCTCATTTCTGCCCAATCGCCATATTCCAATAGAAAATCTACACTTTTTTTAAGCGTTTTTTCATCTTCATCAATATTTCCAAAGATAATGTTAAACCCTGGACTTACTCCATGTTCTAAAGTGGCTTTAATACCTTTTACTATTTGTTCTGTCGTTAGAGCTTTATTCATGGTTTTTAAAACACCGTCATCAAAACACTCTATTCCGTAGTTTATATACACGCAGCCAGCCTCCTTCATGATTTTTATCACATCAGGGGTGGCGTAATTAAGCCTACCATTACAATGCCACCGCATATTTAGGTTCGCACTTATTATTTCTTGGCTCAACGCTATGGCTCTATTTTTAGATGACATAAGTAAATCATCACAAAAATCTACTACTGTTATAGAATAATCTGTTTTAAGCATTTTCATTTCTTCTACAATATGTTCATTGCTTCTCTCACGCGCTCCCTTATCCATTCTATAACAAAAATTGCACTTAAACTTGCAACCCCGACCAGAAACCATCGGTACAACAAAGTCTGTGAGGGTCGTGTTTGGGACCCTCTTTAGCCTATAAATCTCCATCGGAAAAAGTTCATAGGCTGGAAAAGGAATGCTGTCTAAATCACGGATCAGCTTTCTTCGCTCATTAATAACTATCTCATTTTGGTCTCTAAAAGCGATTCCATTAACATCATACAAATTTTTGCCACTAAATAGCTCAACAATAGTATCTTCGCCTTCACCCATAACAACAATATCCGCCCGAGTTTTTTTTAAAAAGAATTCTGGCTCTGGTGTTGGTCCATAACCCCCTATTATATATAGAGGACGCTTTTTGGAATTATTAATGGCGTTCGAAATTTCTAATAATTTTTTGTACTGATAATATCCACCAACAACCCCCATACCAACAGCATCAAAATTATGATTATCAAGAAAATCTGTCAAATGTTTCGGAGAATGATGGTATATATCTTGATTATATATTACTACTTTATGACCCTTTTTCAGTAGAACTGAAGCGATATACCCAATTCCTATTGGAAACAAATTAAGATGAGAGCCGTTGTCGTATGCTATTAACAATATTTTCATTTTTCTAAATCCCCTTGTTGTTTAAGGATAGAGTGAGCAGATCTCAACGCAAAATGGGCGGGTTTTGGCTGCGTCCAAGAGCTTACACCACTATCTAATTGATCAAATTTTATTATCGGCAGTGCAGCTGACTTCCCGATTATTAAAACATTCGATTCTATGCGCTCAGGACAAACTTCCCATTCAATTATCTCTAGTCCGTATTTACTAATGTATTCATTCATATCGCTACAAAAATTTTCATCATTTAGATGTTCTTTGTTTCCATTATGAGTATATGAACCACCATAAAGTCTTGCAATGAAAACTCCACAATTATGTAGGTGCTTTGATATAAAATTCGCATAGTGCTCAGGCATTGGTCCTACTGGGTTTTTCATCCAATCAGATGGGCTAGAAGTATAAATTATATTAAATTTCTTTTCCGGGACATATTCCTGAACACTCTTAGCAATAAATTCCACCCTTTCAGTCAAACAGAAGGCTGTGTATATTTGTTTGGTCAAATCAATAGTTTTTGGATGCTGGTCCAATAATACCGTGTTTGCGAAGTGTGGCACCAACAAAGACTCTTCGCCGGCAAATCCACAACATAAAGATATAAAATTCATGTTTTTTGACAAAAATCCGATACGAGATAGTAAATTCAACGAAAACGACCTTCTCTGATCTTTCCTTCTGTTATGATATTCTGTCGCATAGGCAATGTTTTGAATGCCATCGTTTATTGCTCCGCATTTATAGTCATCCATAGTGGAAATTTTCTTTGTCATAAGTATTGCCAATCATATGTATTATAATTCAACGACCAAGGGATCAGGTTGTTTTTGTGTTCTGCTTTTATTTCTTCAATTTGTACAGCAGTAGGATTATTTGTACCTTCATCAAAACCCCATTTTTTAATAAATCCGGCATGAGCCTCTTCCGTCCAGCGGTTGCCACCTTTACGTTTGTGAAAATTGATTGGATGAGTATAATAAACATCAGGAATCCATATATTCCATAAATTTTTCTTAAGAGCCTCAAGCCCCCAATCTTCATCGTTCAAGTGCGGATATAATGTCCACTCTTCGCAGGGACCTATTATTTCCATCGACTCAACGCTTACGATATTAAAGTGCATATACGGCGCGTGAATTTTAACAAGTTTTCCTGATTTTGGCATATCTAACAGGTGTAGGTTTTCTTTGGATTTGCCCCTATGAGAGTCATTAAACCGGTGGCATTCAAAAAGATAAGGCCATTTATCTTTGTCCGTATGAAATCCTGGTCTAGCCGAAACAGCCCAGGGTCTCCCCAAAATACGATAGTAAAAATCACCAGTAAAAGTGATCCACCCTATCTCTTTTTCTTTTCCAGCAATTAATCTCATAGTAGTATTAAAAAAATCTTTTGTTCTTATAATTAAATCATCGTGGGAATAAAGGATATATTTTGTTAATTTTTTACACGAATCAAAAAACTGGTTATATTCATGTGCCCACGAACCTATAGATTTTTTAATCTTTAAAATTTTTTCTTTATTTAGCGTTCCCGTTTTGATCATTTTTAAGATTACTTTTTCCTGTTGTGCGCTCAACACTAAATAATATTTATACTCAACCAATCCGATAGTACTCTCTATTGATGAAACTGTTTTCGTTAAAATATCTGGCGTTGCGTGTGGGCCATCGCTTACTATAAAAATAATTAAGTCTAACATTAGAGTTCCTTCTGTCCCAGAAAACCCAGTTGCGTTGCTATTTTTCTAACAAACTCTACCCTAGAATGACATTCTTGTATTTTTTTAGCACCGTTAATTCCAATTTGGCGAGCTTCATCTTCGTTTTTTAAATAGTAATCAACGAGTTTCATGCATTCATCGGTAGTTGTAAACCACACCAAATCGTGCCCGTTATCGAAATATTTTTCTAAGCCGGGGATATAACGAGAAACTGTTATGGTTCCAGAACCCATAGCTGCCAACTGTCTTGCAGAGAAGTACATTTCTATATCATTATAATTGTTTATACTAATAACAATTTTTGATCCGTTATACACTTTATTCTGGTCAAAATATGGAATAGGTCCGCGAGCACTTGCCTTACATTTTTTCCAACCCCCACCATATAGAGCACAACGACTACCATAAAGTTTAGATAATTTGATGCCAATTTCGTTTCTTTGTGCAGAACCAGGATGAGCTGTGGTATTATGAGCACAAAATACCACATCGTGTTTCAGTTCTTTTCTTAGAACTTCTCTCTCTTTTTCAGACATACGGAAAAATTTACCAGTATCTATCCCGGCTTGCAAAAATTCCACACGATTTAAACCATGGCGTCTATACTGTTCCAATTGACCTGTGCTCACAATTAAGGTAATATCGACAATTTTTCCAAGCTCTACAACAAATGGCTTTGGTTCTCTTCTCACATCTCCGGTCCAATTCGTAAATATAGCGTTTGGCAATATTTTTTTAGCCTTTTTGATAGCACCAGGAGAAAGACGGGCACTGTCTAACATCATATAAACCCAATCTGGTCTGATGTCGTCACATGCTTTTAAGAAAACACTATCCATCTCACCCCGGCGTTTCATATAAACACTCTCGCTCCAACCTTTAATACCGCCAAAATTTAATGAATATAATTCGAAACCATTGGCCATAAACCCCTCATATAGATCTAATTGCCCAGTATTTATGGGTACAAAAAACACTTTTTTAGCTCCTGGCATTTCATTGTGTTTTCGCAGAATATCAAAATTCATTTATCACCCCTTTTCCGTAAAATCGTTAGGCCGTTACAAGAGGGGATTGTAGAAAATTCCCAAAGTTCTTTATCCAGCTCGCTTACGGCTCTATAGGGACCACCATTAGCCCACTGACCTGTGGCTACTCTGTCCGTATGATATTTTGGTTCCCAATTGGCATACATTAAGTCGTGTAATAATACAATGCTACTCGGAGTAACCAAATCTCTTATTATTTTAAGCTCTTGGGCGACGTGTTCGTAGGTGTGTAAATCGTCTATTAAAATTAAATCAATGGGTGTGTTCTTGTCCCATTGATTTAAAAATTTAACGGAATCTTTTTCGTGGAACTCCCAGTGTCTCGTCAACTCTTCTGGGAAAGGAATGTCCCACACCCGATTTAAAATATCAACAGAATAAAGCTTTGCATTTAGTTTTTGAGCTGCTAGTAATAGAGGAGTTGTGGTATGACCGAGCCGCACGCCCAATTCAACCATATTTTTTGCTTTTATGCTCAAAGCAAGCGAAAACAATGTCATTAGGTGGGCATCAATATCTCCCGTTCCGTTAATTGTTTTATCGATCAAATAGTTTACGCTGAAATCCATTTTATGCCACCCCCAACTTTATATGATTTTTACGTTACTATGTTTTATTTTTAATAAGCTATTTAAATGTGAGTCAATTTTCACATTTTTTCTAAGGACACATTTTTTAAAAAATTCTATTTGTTTTTTTTGTGGATGACCTGGGCCACGATACCCATTCGCTTCTGTAGCATAATCTTTAAAATACGAATTTTCAATTCCATCAAGATAAAAGGTTATCCCAGTGATAAAAAATTCTTTAGGGTTGTGTTCTAATATTATCTTCATCGATAATGGTCCAGAACTAGGCTCACGACAGTTTATTACATCAAATAAATATCTATAGTTTGACATTCCAATCCAATGAAAATCAATTCCATATTTATTTATGCTATTAAAATTTGTGACAACCGGTGCTATATAATCTGAAGGCCATTCCGTCCACTTGTCAGGCCCTAACCCCTTAACTACTGGACATACTGTAAGTTTAAGATTTTCAGTGAAATCGGGGTATTTTTCAAAATGCTGCTCCATTTGTTCCAAGCTTAAAGTAGCACAATTGTAAAACATTATATCAGTTCTGTTGCCATAATCTGAAACAAAATTAGACGGCGCCATATAGTTCACCCTACATACGGTATCATATTCGTTTATTGCGTTGCCTAAACCCCTACCAACCAAATATTGTGCAGGACCCACCAAAACTACACGTTTATTTTCTATTAGCCCAGTTAACCTTTCATTTTTTTGATAATGCAACTGATTCCCTCAACAATTGAAATTTTAGGTTTCCAGTATTCTAAAATATTTTTGTTTGGGTCGTGCTGGATAGCCATTTGTACGTCGTCTTTTGAAATTCCTTTAATATATTTACAACTACATAGTGTAGATACTATTTCAGCAATTTTTTCTATGGAGGTCCATTCGTAACTTGAAACATGAAATTCATTGCACCTTGGCATTTCGTCATATAAATTACTTAAAACAAACAAGGCCTCGCAACAATCTTCTACGTACAAAAATTGTCTGGTCTCAGCACCATCTGTTCGCATCTTAATTATACTGTCGTTTAAAGCCATGTTAACAAAATCGGTAATTACATGTGATCTTTCATCTACCTTTTTTTCGTATCCATACACATTCCATAATCTGACAAATATGCCATTAAGCGTTCTAGTAAATCTTTCTCCTACCAGTTTAGTGTTGCCATAGGGCGAATGTGCCATCGCTGCCATCTGGCTAGATGTAAATATGAATGGCTTTTTGTATTTTTTGAGCATGAAAAATGTCTCATTCATTATTGCCGTATTATTATGGATAAAACCAAATGACGACTCTGCACCAGAGAGATATTTACTCCCGCCAACATCCCACGCCAAAAAGAATATAAAGTCACAGTTTGCAACACTTTTTTCTAAGATGTGTCGTTTTCTATCTCTCTCATGCCCGAACAGTCTTAGGTCTTGATGTCTGTCTCTCCTAATATCGTATTCAATGGCTTCGTGCCCTTGTCGACGCACATATTGAACTAAGTGTTTACCTATCTGTCCCTCTGAACCTAAGATTAAATATCTCATCTGTTTGCCCCTATTTCTTCTTTTTTCTTGCCGCCTCAGCTTCCTTTTTAGCGGCGGCTTTTTTCCATCTCTCCGCACGAGCAGCCTTTTTAGCTTCTTCTATTTTTTCCGTCTCTTCAGCTTTCTTCTTTGCAGCTTCTTTTCTTGCTACATCTTTTCTCCAGCGAGCCGCTCTTGCGGCTTTTCTTGCATCTTCAACCTTTTTCTGTGCTTTTGTCGTTTTTTGATCAACTTTCTTTTTATCTGCAGTTTTTTTCTTTTTATCTGCCGCTGGTTTTTCTGCCCTTCCAAATTTCTTTTTCAATTTTTCCACATCTTCCAGTCGTTTCTTCTTGGTTTTGTTCCATACTCGACGTGTTTTGTTTAGAATCGATTGTCTGTTTTCATCTGACACATATGATTGTTTTCTATTATGTATAAATACAAGATCATCTCTTCTAATTTCCAGACCAGCTTTATTACACACATGTGCCTGCCAAGTATCCACCTGCTGAGATAAAGAGAAATGCCCCAACGTTTCATAAATTTTTCTGCTTATTATCGGGAAAATATTCCCGGACCCAGTTTTTTTATTGTTGGGATAAAAACAAATTGTTTTCCCTATATATTCTGCAATGATGTCATCCCAGCCATTGCTTTGTATAATACAATCGTCGTTAAACCAAACTATAAATTCTCCCTTCGTTTCCTCACACATCTCATTAACATATCGGTGCAACTCTTCATATTTGTATCGTTTACCGATTATTATATTAATATCGATTTCATCTGTTGGCAACTCTTTTATTCTAGAGATTGAACTTTCATCGTCTTCATCAAATCTAATTAGAATTTCTACTCTAGACAAATCTTTGGTGGTGTTCACGATAGAGTTGATAGCTTTAAGTAAGCTATCAAATCGATTACGCGTTGGAATAAGTATAGACGCTAGTTTGCCAGACATACATACCTCTATTTAATTCTTTTAGTAATTTTATCCATAGGTATCTTTTCCTTAGCTAGCATTTCTAATGCTTTGTCTTGCCACACACCTTTGACTATTGCAGTAATATAATATGGAGTCGGAGATTCTCCTCTCCACACGCTAACAAAAGGCTCGGTTCGCTTGCTGGCTCTAACCGTACCCTTTACTTCAGTGGCCCACCCAGTTTCTCCAGGCTGCAGTAAATCTAACAAAAGAGTTCTTTTCCACAACGCTGTTTGCAAAGATAGCCTGTACGGGTCCTGTGGTTGTAATACGCCAAGCGATTTTGTTTTGTCCCATGGTGCCGTAGGACCTGGACAAGGTGCTAGCCGCAGACAGCCAATATCGTGGTCATACGAGTGCCGGACCAATTTTCTTATACGTTCAGTATTAAATGGTGCCATAGGTAAAAAATCTTCGAAAAATAAGATAACCCTTTCTTCTTCTAACTGCTCAAGTAGATAAATGCAATTATCTGACCAACCCAAATCTTTTCCTATAGTAATTGTCTCTACGCCGTCTATCGTACCAAAGTCTGTACCGACCACAAATCTATATGGGCAATCTGGCCAATACCTTTTAAACAACGTTACAAACGGATCCCAAGCTTGTTCGTAGCGCCTACATGTTATCATCAGTACGACAGTTTTATTTTCCATGCCATCATCAGTCGGCAAATCATCAATATGTGGTCCTGATATCATACTCTCCGTCTCCATAAACTCTTAAATAAGCATCAAATATTTCCGTGAGCCTATCGATGTGGTGTTCCTCAAACATTGGTGATAATCCGATATAAAATCCGCAATCATGAATCCTGTCTGCGCCATCAAGTGTACCAAATATTTCCATTTTTACTTTTGAAGCTACTGGGTGACGCATCAAGTTCCCAGCAACAATAGGCCTGGTCTCAATTCCCTGCGACTCAAGATATCGTACCATCTCATTTCTGGAAAAAGGAGCATTACGCTTTACTATAATTGGTAATCCTAACCAAGATGGTTGGCCGAAGCTAATAGGACAATGCACCCATTTTTTTCTACTTATATATGCAAAAAATTTAGTAGATAAAATCTCTCTTTTCCTATTAAAATCGCCCAGTTTCTTCAACTGGTGCAGTCCAAAAGCAGCCTGTAATTCTGTGGGTCTGAGGTTAAATCCATCATCTACAAAAGTGTATCTTGGATCTATGTCCCCGTAACCACTAAATTCAACGTTCCTCGTCCATCCATGAGCCCTCATTATGCGTGCCTGCGCAGCCAATTCTGGCGAGTTGAGGACAATCATACCACCTTCCATGGTCGTCATATGGTGAGAAAAGAAAAAAGAATATGAGCCACCAAAACCAAAATTTCCAGTGTGTTTACCACATATGGTCGCCCCTAACGACTCACAACAGTCCTCTAATATTTCTATGTCTCTGTCACCTATTATACTCTTAACTCTATCAGCGTCACACGGGTTGCCCATTAAATGCACCAAAAATATTGCAGCTGTGCGATCGTCCACAGCTTTTTCCAGCTCAGCATAACAAATATTTAATGTTATTGGATCAATATCCACTAGTCGTACATCAAATCCAGCATTTATGGTAGACCAAATTTGAGTGGGCCAAGTCACAGCTGGCATTATAACAGCGTTTTTATCTGAATCGCTGCCAACCTTTTTTCTTAATAGGTGTGTCAATATAAGGTCAGCCGAAGAACCACTGTTTACCATAACAGCTTCAGCACACCCAATATATTGTGCAAACATTTTCTCAAACTGCTCAGTTTTTTCCCACATTGTGGTGCGAAATGAACACATAGAATCTAACGCCTCTAAAATTTCATCCACACCATACACAGCCATGCTAAGCGGATACCAATATTTATGTTCTTTTTTGCTATTTATACGCTCTGAATTTTCAAGAAATAGATCTATTACACCGCGCAGCCTTTCAATATTTTTCATTTATTTCCTCTTGCCTATTAATATATGTGCGCGATTCGCGAAATTTTTTATGCTTATCCATTCCCTATCGACACTGTTAGAGAAATTTGAAAATTGACGCGAGCCGGCACAGAACTTAAATATAAAATCTCTGCAATCCATGATGTATTCAAACATGCGCTTGCTAACATTTTGAGGAGCCTCTTCTAACGCGTTAACGGATATAAACAAAGAGTCATCTTGTATAGTTGGCAATTCATGAAAATTATTTGTAAACTTAACATTAAGCCCTTCTAAATAGTGTTTTTGAAGTTGCAGCAATTCTGGAAAATCAAAGGTATAATATGTGCCGCCAAATCCATTTTCAAATATCATTTTGCACAAACACCCAAATCCGGCTCCGAACTCAATGATTTGTTTGTAAGAAGGCCACTTTACGTGTTCCTCTAGAATTTGAAAAAAATCGTTATATTTTGCTTCTGAAACCAGCATGGTCTGCTTAATCACACCCCATTGTTTAAAATTTGACACTTTGTCGTTTTTAAGATGGTTTCTTATTTCTTTCAGGCGTTCTTCCCATGACTTTGTTGCTTTAGTTATTTCATTTGTCTCTGCCACTACTATTTGTTTTTGTGCCGGTCGTTTTGCCACCTCAGACTCTTGGTATATTTCATATCCCAACTTATCCATTAAATCCTTTGGCAAAACATCCTCAAAAATTTTAATATCTTTTTGACTTAACTCCCCCATAAATTTTTGTTTAGTATAATATGTTCTATCAAAGCGCTTTGCTGTAAGTTTTCCGGATGACAAGAAATATTTTGCAACATCTTTGTAATTTTCGTCGATTTTTGTCAACTTTAATTTTTGTTCTAATTGCGTTAGAATTTTTGTATGATTGGCCAACACATCTTCGTATTTAAAAATAAAAGATACTTGTTCATTTTTTTCATAAAATTCCAGCCATTTTTTGTTTCTCCTGACCCAACCGCCGACCCTTTCTCTTATAAGCCGCTCTCTCGAATGTTTTTTATTTTTTGGCTTAAACCTTCTAAGTGAACTTAGAAACCAGCTGTATGGGTTTTTAGTACATAAAACAAATTTGATTGATGACATCTCCAAAGCCTTTTTAACATGCTTTTCAGCATGCGTAGAAGTATGTGCACAGCTTTTTGCTCGTTTTGGAGTACAATCCCATGGTATGCCATGCCTGGCACTCCAATTTTTACCTATTTCTTGTTTTAACCCAGATATAACCTTATCGACCAACTCCTTTTGTGGCGGAGCTGTACCATCTACCCAATCAATGGTATGGAAATAGTCGGGCAACATATAGTGTTTACCACCCAGTGCGGCAACCGTTACTATTACATTATCAAAATTATTTACTATTAGCCACTGACAGTAAGTAGTGGCAGACCTTTCCACACCAAGCAGTTTTATAACCGAAACCATTGTTACTCCGCGTTTTTACGAGCAGCTAAACAACGTGCCCACATATCACCATTTCTCATCTTATCATTAGGGAATTTGTCAAAACATGCGTGGCATTGTATTTCGAAACCATTGTCTTCTGGTTTGCCAGTTTTACAAAACCTTCTAACATATTCATATTTGTCTCCATGCCAAATCTCTTCAAAACTCTGCTCGTTTATGTTGCCCATTTTATAACTTTCTATCCCTACTGTGTTGCAACACGTATATACATCACCATTCCAGTCTACGGCAAACCGGTGATTTGGCTCATTACATTTTGTAACCGTTCCTATTACTTTAACCGCTTTCCACCTTTTGTCGGTTGTAGCATACTCCTTAATTTTAAACCAACCCTCGGGAGTCTGAGAATACATATCAGCACATACCGCAGTGTTAGCCCCATGGCTTAATGCAAAGCGTTTGAACTCATCGGCTTGGTGTTGATTATGTTTGTTTACAACCATTTGCCACCTGATGTGTGGAAACTTTGAGTTATGCTTTTTTTTGAAATGAGCAAGTAACTCTGCGCCCTTAATCACCTTTTCTAAGTTCCCACCAACACGATATTTTTCATACACTTCTTGAGTCGTACCATCACAAGATACTGAAATTATATCTATTTTCGCCTTAACAAAGCCTTCGGCCGTTTCTGGTGTCATTTTCTGCATATTGGTGTGCAGCTCTATCATTTTATTTCTTCGCTTACCTTCCTCCACAAATTCCACTATGTTCGGATGCAGCAGCGGTTCTCCCCAATTGTGGTAGTTACACTTCGTAAAAGGAACCTTGTCCATTATATTTGTCAATGTTTCTGCAGACATCTTGCCACGCTTAACAAAATCATATTCTTTCCTAAGTGCATTACCAGCCCTACAGAATGGACAGGATAGCTGACAAAAAGCTACTGTTGTTATAATGCAATAAACTTTCATTTATTCCTCTCTTTTGAAAACGAAAATTCTATATATGTTGTTTGCGGCCGGGTGCGTTTTTTTCTCGCATACTAGGCTGAAACCTTCGTTTCGTGCCAATTCGATAATATCAGAACGGTTAAATTTATTAAAAAAGACCGGGATACCGCCATATATTTCTTTCTCAATGGTACTAAAAGATTCATCATCAGTGGGCATCTTGCTTAGCATTAAATATTTTGACGTTATTCTACACAGTTCTGTAAAACCCTTTCGCCATTCTGGAACATGTTCTAAAACAGCATTAGAAAAAACGAAATCTTGAGATTTATCTGGTAGGGTTATGTTTCTTACATCATCAACAAAAAAATAAACATCTGGATAATTTTGTCGTGCAAGCTTAACCATTTCATCTGAATAATCTGCTCCAACATATCCAAGAATGTTCTTAAGCAGGTGGCGAAAAACATCGTAGAAATAACCGGAAGCACAACCAAAATCTAATACCGTTTTAATCTCACTTGGTATATGTTCATTTATGGTGTCACAAATAGTTTGCCACACAATGTGTGGCTCGTTATTTTTTAAATCATCTAATTCTTTGCTAGTCAACTCATACTGCCTTTTCGGAATTTCTTCATGTTTCCAGCTGTCGCCCGTAGCCTTCATTTTAGCTCCTTACTCAAAGTGTTTATTAAAGTTTGTAAAAAACCCGGTTGGTGAAATCCACTGTTCCCACAGTTTCCTCATATGTTCTTGTCGGTTTTCAAAACGCTCGCGTATTGAATTATGAAACTCTATTAGTTTGGCCCCTAACAGATTTATATCAGTATCTCGAACAACCAGAAATTCTTTTTTCCAGTCAACGATAAAATCATATGGAAGCACGCAGTCTGTGTCAATAAAAATAGGGATTCTTCCACTCATGAGCGTCTCGTAAATCCTATACGAGAAATTGCCGCCACCTCTTGCACATACGGTATAATCGCTATTTTTTATGTTGTTAACAAACTCATTACGAAGCATCTTACCATCATGCGGCTTTTTTCCACGATCAATCCAACCACCCCAAAAGGCACGTTTTTTAATAAAATGTGTTTCTATTTTTTTATCTGCTTCGAGCACAGCTAAACTGCGTGCCCTAATTTGTGGCCTGTGGACCTGACCGCAAAAGCCCACAACAGGCTTTTCGCCCCAAGACCTAGGCTTAAAAGCTCCCCAATCTTCACTCCACCCTGGTACTGCAAATTCTGAATGACGTTGTGTCGATTTATAAAAAGATGTTCTAAAAATGTACACACCGTCCTTATAAGAAAGAATTTCATCTGAGTCTGAATTAAAAAAAGCAACGATTTTTTTATCTTTTGTGTCTTCCTGAAATCTCCTGAAACCATTCCTATCTATTGTTGGGTCCATTGGGTATACGACAATATCTGCGTTTTCTAATGAAACCATTTCGAATATATTAGGTCCATTTGAAATCCAATCATCGAAACGGCCGGCAGTTGGAGCAGTATGGTCTTCATCATGTCCCCAGAAAGGCATTAGTATCGGCCTAATGTGTTTCAGGTTTTTTAAATAGCGTTTATCTGAGTATATTTTCATTTTCGCGGCCATATACCCAAGTCTCTGCCTTCATCTAAGATTCTTTGTTCTAACGCCGGTATGGCTTGTTCTATTGCTGCTGGGTGCTTGTCATCAAATTCTTTTGTAAAAGCATCACCCCTTCTGTGTGGCAGCCACACATGTACTCCTCTGGTCGGCATTTCAATTCTATGCTTTTCTTCGCCTGTTGTTGCACGCATCCATGGAACGTATAGTTTATCCCAATAGTTTGGGACTATGCCTCGTGGATCTCGATCATAGTAATATTTAGTTTTCGCCTTAACCTGTTTTGGAAAAACAAAAGAGTAGTGAAAAATCCTGACGCCCCATGTGTCTGTTACATTATGGTCAACATGACCCATATCCCTACATTTTTTGCCGGTTGGCGGCCACAGCATAGTGGGCGGCCTATGTGTGATCCACCTAGATCTCCCTGGAATAATTTTTTTGATTCTGTGTACCTCAAATGTTTCTTCGAAACCGGAAATCTGTCTTTGAAAGCCACCATAAAATGATGCTAGTTTAAAAGACATAGAAAAACATGTTTTTTTGTTTTTTTCCAAATACTTAATTACCTTCTCAATATCTTCTGGCTTATACAACTCATCAGAATCAACATGCCAAACATAATCACCTGTCATGTGTTTTAAAAACGCGTTACACATGGCATCTTTATTGGCCCATTGGTTTTGTAATAGCTTTATTTTATTAGCTGGGTCAGGGAAAGACTTTATAATTTCTACGGTATTATCCGTTGATTCCTTTAGGCCCTGTTTTTGGTAGTGTTTTACCGGCCCCTCTGAAATTATAATTTCATGTGCAAAACTATAAATAGTTTCCAACAGTTCGTTTAATACGTAATCGCCATTAAATACAATCATACCAAAGGATATCTTCATGGGATTATCTCCACAAAATATTACTCATAGATTTTTGAACCAGCCCAAAATACTTTTCGTAGATTAGTTGTTTAGTACCAGGCGGCAACTTCCAGCCCGTGGGATGATAACCTCTGTTCGTTATTTCAAATTCATGGTAGTGATAACAAATTAGGTTTTGTCCATCCACCTTTAGTTTATTATCTTCTTGATATACCGTATGTTTCGATATATTCCATGGAGCTAGATTAACGCCTGGATGTTTTATGGATGTAAATCCGTTAAACTTTGATGGGTTATCATGTAATATATTTAAATATCCCTGTTCTGCAAATTTACCGTTATGTGCTCTCCATTGACACCATTCAATACATCTTTCTTGCCACCACTTAAGCCAGGTTCTACAATTGTTGTCATCTTTGTATCCTAGCAAACCAACATTAAACCGGCCAGCACTTCTTGGTGGTTCAATTTCATGATCTTTAGCCCAAAAAGAACATTTATCTAGCTCTTCAAAAATTTCGGACGGATCATTCCAAAACGCAATGTCCGAGTCTGCAAAAATCAACTTCTCTTCTCCAAAGTTATTAAAAATGTACTCAGGCAAAAAGGGCTTCATTGTGACAATATATTCCTTCAAAGCCCTAGAATTTTTAATATTTAATAATTTCGGATACGTTTTTTCAAAATCATGCAATGAAATTGGCACAACACCTTTATCCACCAGCGTTTTTGCCTTTTCCAATACTTCATTATCTATACATAATAGATACACCTTGAGATCGGGATCTAGTTGGTGCAGAGTGTAGTGACACACCCAGCCTTCTATTGCATACATGCCACCATTAAAAAGCATACAAATAGCAGACATTAAAACACCTCCATATCCAATATCGCTATGTCTGTCCCCCAGTCAATGCCTTTATTGACGATTGGATCACCAGATCTTTTTCGATCATATAAAAGTTTCATATTGTGGGCTCGCATATTGCGCCATTTGGTTTCATTAAAGCGCCATCCGTGTGTTGTAGATGTTCTGTCTTCACGCGAGTGATTTTGATGTATTCCTATTATTTCGAAATCATGTGCGAGCTTCAACCCTAAAAATCTCATACGTTCTGCAAAATCATCGTCTTCAGCAGTTATGCCCAACATAAACCTTTCATCAACGCCACGGACTGTCATAATGTATTCTTTTCTAGTTGCCGCATAATACCACCAAAATCCGCCAGTTGAAGGTCGCTCTAGGTTTGTTGTATATTTGCGTATAAGGTGTGTAAAATGCTCATATCCAACCCACCTGGAATTGTTTCTAATTGCATCAACAAAAGATGCATCAGATTTATAAACTATCCCATATATACACACAGGGTCATGACACACATACCACGTTCTCTCCATGTTTGTTTCGCGCTGCAGGGTCTCTGGCCCAGTTATAATAAACACAGAACCGCGAGCTTTCCGAAACCCTATGTTATTTGTGAGAGCTGGCGTCCATCCACGTTGTGGCACCGTGCCCCTGTTTGAATCGGCTCTAATGTATTGAAACTGTAGGCCAGACTTTTTTGCATGTTGTTTACACAACCCAAGAATATCTTCAGTGCTGCCGTCGTCTACGACGACCAACTCAAACTCTTCTTTGCGCATGGTTTGTTTGGCATAAGTGAGCAGAGTCCTGTCGAAAAACTCTCTCCTGTTGCTAATTGATATAATAACAGAATTTTTAATTCCATCTTCTCCAGCAGTCAACTCGTCTACTTCTGGCATAAACTTACCAATAGGGAGTATTGGTTTAATTTCTTTTGGTCGCCTTGGCTTTCTCCTGTGCGGTGATCCCCTAGCAATTTGATGAGGTGGCGTTCCAAGTTTACGATTCCCAGACCTAACTTTAGACCTTGGTCTCGCCCCGGTGCCATGTTTTGCATTTGATTTTACATGGCGCCTTATATTGCGTTGCATTGGCACAACATTTTCTGTCGACACTATTATTGGGTCTCCGTCAGTAGCAACTTTATTTTCTAAAAGCTCCACAATAACTTTTCTTATCAACACAGTACCAGTGCCATTATCTGGTCTCCATATCCTAAACATCATTGGTACCGTTTTAGGAAAGGACTTTGTTTCAATATCTATATCATATGTGCACCAATTCTCGTCGTTGCACTCTATTTTCTTAGCAGGAAAGTCAAAATTTTTGTTACCGTATATATTACAAAAAACAATACCGTTGCCGCTTTCTCGGCATAGCTCTATGGTAACCCGGTAATTGGACTTTTCTTTAACATGAATGGGAATATACAACAACGAATTTTTGCCGACCATTGCTGTATATTTTCTACCATTAGCGTCTTTCCTTATGTTCGTAGATCTGCCTCTCCATGAAGGCTGTAAAATTTCCATTCAATTAGTTGCCCCCTCCTTCAAGCATTCTATAAAGATGATTTATATTAAATCCATTAGATTTTTCTCTGAGAGATGCAGCCACCATTCTAGCGTTAGCAGAGCACCTATTCCACAAGACGCTATTTGTTTTAAAGGATTTAATCACATTAGCAAATAAAACCGGATTCTTTGGGTTCCACACCAAACTACCGGTAATGCCATCTAAAACAACTTCCGACATTGCGCCGACGTCTGACGCCACAACTGGTGTTCCCGAAGCCATGGCTTCTAATACCACTAATGGCATACCTTCCATTGTTGAAGGCAACATTAGCAGATCAAATGCTGGGTACCAGCGTTCTAAATCTGTCCTTCGGCCCATAAAGAAAACATTCTTTAGCTCTCTGGCTATCTGGCTAAGAGGCTCTTTTTGAGGCCCGTCTCCGATCACAACAAAAGACACGTCGCGAAGTATTCTAGCGCACTCTAGTAAAGCCGGTATGTTTTTTTCTGGGGACAATCTGCCAACAAAACCTACAACAAAATTTTTTGGAATGCTGTGTTTTTCTAAAATATCTTTAGATCTTTCAAGATTAAGAAACCTGTTCCAATCTACATGTTGGGGCATAGATACCACATTTTTGTTGCCCATGCTTAGAAGTTTCCGTGCCATAGCGTTTGATACAGCCGCAATAACACTAACAAATTGCTCGCGTGAGGACACTTTAGACATAGAATCAGCCCACAATAATTCACTGTGTACGGTTTCTACGACACGACCACGAAACCCCATTTGACGACACGCTTCTCGTATTATTCTATACACGCCAACACTATTATAAAAATGAATAATATCGTAGTTGCCGGCTTCTATTAAGCACTTTAAAGCACCATCTTTTGTTAGATTGTTAGATAAATCTTCTATGGTTATGCCCAATCCTTCAAACAGCTTTTCTAATTCGGGCGACGAGCCCGAAACCAAGGCCACATGTGGCTCATATTTTGCTCTATCTAACCTGGATATGGCTTCTCTAATCCACACTTCCCCACCACCAACCATCTTATATGGAACTATATATAGAACTCTTTTTTTGCTATGAAGCTTAAAACTTTTTTCGGGTATTGGGAGATCCAAAATCATTTGCGCGGCAGCTTCCCAGGTGAACTTGTTCACGGTTTTCTTAGCCGGTTCACGTATTCTATTTTTTTCTTCGTCAAGATTGTCATATACGTGTTTTAACATTTCCTTGTAATGTTCTATATCTGGATCGCCTACAACGGCGCCTTTCATATAACCCCAATACTGCATGGTTGCGGGAGCCTGCATTTCACCTGTGTCTACTAGTATAGAATTTTCGTCGTTAAGAAAATCGAGTTGGCCGCCGTGTCTGGGGGCAATTATTAGTTTTTCGCACGCCAGAGCTTCGAGGAGAGGGAGACAGTTGTGTGTGCTCATACCTAAGGAATTGAAAGTTGAGTCATCTTCCACTTCCAAGTTATATACTGTACCTTTGTGGTGCTCTTTATAAACATCTCTGACTGGAACTAGGAAATGGTCACGACCCTCAATTATTGCACTGTTTTTGTTTGTATTCAATAATTTTATTTTTTTAGTGTATTTTACTGGATTTGCAAAGTCACTGAATTTTTCGTTATAGGTGCTAGCTATTTCTATTATGTAGTTTTCATGTTCCCTACGTCTGTCTGTTCTTAAATTAGAAAAAATGCCATGGTGCAAAAGTACTTGAAAAATTTGGTCGCGCAATGTGCGAGAAGACGTTGAAAATGAATATTTTCCTCTGGACGCGCTTCCATCGCCATAAAATATGCCATGAATAATATCTTTAATAAAAGAAGTGTTTAACATAGCAAACGGTATCATTTTGTTAAGTGCGTTAGAACCAAATAAGCGAGAGAGTAGTATGGAAAAAATGTGACTTGACCCAGAAAGTTGGTATTTTTTTCCATATTTAATTTCACAAAACGGCATATCAAAACGCTTACATATGGATCTAACTAAATCCTTCCCATAATTTTCATCATCGTGCAAATTTATGTTAAAAGATTTCGCGTTCAGGCCGGAAACCGAGCCTTCTGCTATATATAACCCAAAAAATTGGGCCAATACACTGTCAATTTTAATAAACCGATTGAACTTAATTGGCTGTGGTTTTACATATTTAAGCTCTTTTGCTATTTTAATTATATTTTTGTTAAAATCGGTATTAGAATGTGTGCCCACATTTACCACTTGCGACGCATGTTGAATAGAACAACCCGCACGTTTTGCTATTTCGCGCAGAGAACTATTTCCACTGCTTTTTTTAAAACTTCCTTTCAGCCAAATTTTGCCGTTTTTTTCTTCAAAAGTTGACCAAAGCAGATGATCTTTTAAATCTATTGTTGTTTGGGGCGGAAAATTTAATTTAGGCTTAGCAATAACCACTAAATCTCCTTTTTCCACGTCTTTTAAACCAACCCATTGTGTTTCAAGTTTTCCTTCTCTCATGTCTTTTTTTAACGTAGAAAATTTCTTGTTTTTTCTTTTCACTACCAAATGAGGATGGTTGATCGTACCGCAAAAATAATCATCACAGCCATGACGTCTCATCTTTACAATTTCCTCGTCAATATTACGGCTCATTACCGATGAAATATATTTTGCGTTTCCAAGGTGAGTATAAACCTGATCTATTGTTGATAAATTTTCTATTGACTCTGTGCCATAAATTGTATCCACGGGCGTACCTGGCAACAGGCAAAACCCTTCAGTGGAACTCATACTAACTACAGCATCACAGGCAGTATAAAGAGACCCTATATTTGAAATAAATTTGTCATTAATTACTTCGATTTCTGGTGGGTTTCTTTTTCCCTGCAAAGCTTTGGTAAGAATTTCTTTAACATCTACTTCAAACGGCTTTTCCTTGGGTGGCTTCACAAATTTTGTTTTGAGCACTAAGCATACATCGTCATTGCCAGTAAACGTATCGATATATCCTTTAATAACCCTTTCATGTAGCTTTCTGTGATGTGGAATAGCATTATGTAATAATTTCACCCGTTTCTTAGTCTTTAACTTGAACGGAGGAATATCAGGATTAAATATGTTGGTGTCTACACCGTGTGGCACCACAACAAGTTTTTCTTCTGGTATACCATTTTGAGCGAATATGTCGTATGAAAATTGGCTAGATGGAAGCATATAGTCGACTGCTCTGGAATAATAATGCCAGCCAGGTGGTAAAATAGAGCTTTCAAAGTTCCATACAACGGCCCTACACCTTGATTCTGGATAAAATCGTCTTGGATGTTGGTAGGGGATCGTATAACAAAATTCCAAATCATAAGGCCTGTTTAAGTCTCTGATTTCCGGTTCTCTATTTTTCGGCGTAATTGTTATTTCATTGCCTTGCCCATCAATATAATTAGCATCCCCTTGAACTAGGGCACCATGATATCCCGGAAGCAACAAATCTTTCAAATCTTCTGGAAAGTTCTCTAGATTGTTTGTAGATTTTAGGAATATTTCATGGCCGCCGATCTTTACCATAGCACGTACTAAAGCCTGTGTAGTTAGCGACCATGAGTGATAAGTTCCTAACATCCCGTGAACTCTAATTTTCATATTTATCTTCCTTTTTTATTAACTGGTACTATCTCACCACGCTCATTAACCACGACTGGCTGTTTATGCTCTTTATATAGAGCAGCTATCATTTCACGAACCGTTGCGGTTACCGTTTTATAATTGTCTCTTGAATACTGTACGAGAAAATCATAGAGTTCCTTTTCTAAACGGATGTTAATTTGCTTACGTATATTGCTGTTTTTACTTAATTTTTCATCCATACTCCATCTCCTAAAGAAAACTGACACAATAATGAAATTTTATTAATAGATTTAAGGTGCACATCTGCTATCTTATTTACAGAAAAAAGGGAGAGCATTTCTGCTCTCCCTTTATAAAACTTATTACTTTAATCTTAGAAAAAGGATGTCCTAAAACGTTGTACATAAGACCCACCTTCTTGATAAATAGCGCGTCCGTCCATAGCAACTGTTTCAGTTGGACCACCTGGTCCTGTCCACTCGCTATCTCTGTATGTTCCATTGCTACCACTACCACCTGGACTCCCACCATAGCCCGGACTACCAGAAGAACCGTTATTTCCGTTGGTACCTTGTGCTCCAGTATTTCCGTTAGAGCCTCCATTAATGCCACTGCCACCGGAGCCACCATATCCTCCTAAACCAAGGGCACCGCCACTGCCAGCACTTGCAGTACCTGCGCTACCACCGGACCCACCATTATTGTAATAACCGACAACTACATTTAAGTAGGTGCTAGCGGGGAGTCCATGGCGTAAAGTAATATTGCCGCCATTGCCGCCAGAACCGCCATTGCCGCCATAGCCACCATTGCCACCCTGCCCGCCATTGCCGCCATCTCCACCCTGCCCACCATCGCCACCGTCGAACGGCGTGCCAGGACATCCAATATCTTCTGCATCTCCACCAGTACCACCATTGCCGCCATTGCCGCCAGAACCACCATAACCGCCTGGCGCGCTTCCACCATTGCCGCCAGAACCGCCAGAACAAGATAGAGTGTCATAGCTGATCTTAACTGCAGTTAGTGTGATGTTGCTACCAGAACCACCGGCAGTTCCGCTACCCCCCACACCACCATTTCCAGCTGGAGTGTCGCCACCGCCGTTAAGACCAGGGCCTCCAAGACCACCAGTATTACCGTTACAACATTCGCCACACTCACCACCTGGCGAGCCAGTTCCGCCACTACCACCACTTGCGCCAGCAGTTCCACCGGCATAGGCTCCGTTACTACCATTGCCACCGTTTGATGAATGTCTATATATATCAATTGATCTGGTGGCAGTGACAGTAACGACACCGCTAGTTGACCATGGAGTGCCGGTCTTTTGCATTTCGACACACGATATAGAAAAACTTGATATGACAGTAATAGCTGCTTGCAGTCTAAAAATTCCAACGCCGGTATGTGTTCCTCCAACGTCCGTTGGAACGGTTATAATCCAATCATCCCCACCATGGTCTCCACCTCCAGTTGCTGTCCAAGCCATATTTGAACTACCTCCTATTATGAGAAAATTGCATAAACATCTGTATATTTTATATGTACATCGTCTGTGCTGCCCACTGATCTGGATAACTGAATATTTACCGTCATAGGGTCGTCTTCAGTGGCAGTTGCAGTAACCTCAATTGACTTAATAGTTTCCGAAGTCGCAGTAGTCTCTGCATAATTACTAGTGCTATCTACTACAAACGTACACCTTGCGGTATCACCAGTCTCTCCCCAAATCCCTACAACTATTCGATATGTTGTAGCAGCTTGATCAGAATCATTCACCAGACGAAAAGTTTTTTTGGTTACTGGGCTGCTACTTGTTTCTGTAAATTCTGTATCATCAGAAAAAATTAAGAATCTGTCACCATATCCGTCTCCGCCACCACCACCACCAGACACCGCTCCATTACTGGTAATTTGTATTTCCTGCCCGCCGTCATCCATATAAAACAGTTCAGAAATTGATGAGACGTCTTTGGAATATACAAGACCGCTTGATCCTAATGCACTTGGCGATGATATTTCTTTTATGGTAAGATATCCATCAAGTTGTAATGCTCCAGCACCACTAGCATCCATAAAAACTGGGCCGGCATCCACTGTGATTGACCTACCAGCACCCGCTCCTCCCTGATCATAAGCTTGATTAAGTGTATTACCAGCACCTCCGCCAACAACAGAGCCATTATCAGTAATTTGTATTTCTTGGCCACCGTCATCCATATAAAACAGTTCAGAAATTGATGAGACGTCTTTAGAGTATACAAGACCGCTTGATCCTAATGCGCTTGGCGATGATATTTCTTTTATGGTAAGATATCCATCAAGTTGTAGTGCTCCAGCACCACTAGCATCCATAAAAACTGGGCCAGAATCTACAGTAATTGATCTGCCTACTCCGCCGCCGCCCTCATCATAGGCCTGATCGAGAGTGTTACCAGCACCTCCGCCAGCGGTACTAGTGAGAGTAGAACCACTTCTTGTCAGCACCTCTCCATCTGCAATGGAACCAATGGTCAACAAAGTTGGTCCACTAGTTTCCCTTATACCACGCACGTCTGGGTTAGGATATGTCCCGCCCAACTGTCCTCCCGCAGAGCCAGATGGTGGTCTAGAATTACTAGAATCATCCAGTGTAGCATCCGAAATTTTCGAATTAAGGTCAGCAAGCGAATCGGCAGTATGCACTGAACCACCAAGAGCATGTGCCCCAACACCACCAGCGCCGAGCGCCTCTAACAAAACAAAATTGTTGTTCACAGCCTGAGTCCAGCTACCTTCGACCTCATCTGTTTCTCCACGCGCAATAAGTCTAATATTATTAGACGTTAAAACAGAGCCCACTGCTCTAGCTTTAATATGTCCGTTTACAGCAAGTTGTATCAAATATGAGCCATCTACATCTGGTGTAAAAGTGGCCGTAGAAGTGGCGCCGCCAGATAAAGATACCGAGGAACCATCAGGTATAGATATAAGTTTCCATGTCCATGATATAACGCCAGTATTATCCTCATTAGTTAAAGTTACCAACCCAGATGTATCTAGGTCTGTTCTGCTGCCGCTAACATAACCACCAGGTGGCGGGTTACCGGCCTGCGAAATTACTATAGATGCAGTTACCATCTCTTAAACCTCCGAATTATATGTCGAGCAATGTTCTCATTTGGCCCATAGTTACCGTTCTTGTGTCATTTTTAAACCCAGCCCTTTTTAGATATACCGATACAAGAATTTTTGTACTAAGCGCTGGACGTGATTCATAACCATCATCGAAAAGATTATCGAGGTATAAAGTCATTAGCGACGTAGCAGGGTCATAATACATTCCGACAATATCTTCTATTATACTACCAAAAGGTGCGTCAAAGCCGTTGGCTGTTGATTGTATACACGGAGCAATTTTAACTTTACCATCTGCAAAATCAGTCAACTGCACATATGTACCATCAGCGTATTTCATTGCATCAAAACCAGAAAACGTTTTTCCGTTTGAAGTTTCGGCCACAAAATTGTCAAACAATAGTATTCCTGTATAGCCATCGACAAAAGTTGCGTTACCATATGAATCCGTGATTGGAATATCTAACGACAAATGATTCATTTCGAAATCTACAGAATAATGTGTCCCGTCTGGGTTAAGTTGCAGCTCACCAATTACCAGATCTCCCGGCACAAAGAAATTATTTTTTCCACCATCACATGCCGCAACATCATCAGTAAAAGTGGTTGGCATTTCTCTTCTGGTGTCCTGTACAACTAACAAATCTGGTATCCATGTGGCGAAATAATCTATCTCCCAGGTCAAAACGCTATATGGCGCAGTAGAATACCCAGGACACGTAGCTGGGATATTCACGCTTGTAGTAAGCGGATCAAGTATGCTTTCGACTTTTATATTCAATCTTGGAAATGTAGACCCTGCCGGAAACGTTGAAATCTCTCTATTTACAAAAGATTGTATTAGTGCAGAGTCATCGGCCCCAACATAACCATCGTCATTTACATCAGCCCTGAGCAGTTGCAACACATCTAGCTCTCCGTCCGCAATTTCACCTTGGAAATATGCATCTGATGCACTTATTTTCTGATAACCAACCGGCAGTGTTATTAAATAAACATTATATTTGCTCAGCCAATCATCTATAAGTGTGTAATCGTTTGTGCCTATTTCGCCGTCACCGTTTGTATCGCCATAAGCATCGTCGACTTCAGTAGCACTTATAATCCTGTATTCTGTAGTACACCCAGCACTATCCGGTTTTATCGTAGAGCCCACCAAATTATTATTTAACAGATCCGCATCGGGGTTTAACATATTAAGCTCATTGCTAGTTACTAATCCAATCAAATCCATTGTGCCAGTGATGGAAGCAGGGTTGCCCCTGGCATTCTGATCTCTTGCACACGCCAGCATTACAGGAGATGGTTCTGACACCAAAAGGGATGAAAGCTGTGAAGAACTGTTAAGCGAAAACGACGGCATAGGAGTAATTCTAGAGTAAACATTATTGCCGGTTCTCTGATCTTGCACGGGGTCAGAAAACTCGTTTTGAGTCTCCATAATTACATAATTATATGCATCTCTTGTCACTGTATAATATGAATGGAACCCCTCTACATACGGCACTTCTGTGTTGGTATCGTCTTCTTTAATCTTTGGAACTTCCACTCCAACACCCTCATCATATCCAATGCCATCCGCCATTTTGACATAATCGCCATATATTGCAAACCACATATCACTGTCAGTCACATTTACCCATTGGATTCCGTCGTATACTATCATATATCCATGTGTCACCTGGTGGGGAACTTCTGCCAACACCAACGTGCCCACACTAGTGTCACCGGACCTGTGGACTGCTATAGCATAATATCTGTCGGTTTCAATTGCTGTCCGCAGCGGATCAGAGACGGGAGAGCCTGTAAACACAAAGTCAACAATTTGGTATGCATCATATCCATCTGTCAGCACAACTCCTTGTTTCTCTAAGTCATCACTATCCAGTGAAAGTTGTGTAATTATTGTTGGATTTGGATCAAAATCAACGGCATTATCTGGTACTGGGTCAGTCGGACATGACACATCAGTCTGCAGTTCATATATGGTCATAGTAATTGAGCCAGACCAGTTATAGGCATCGGCAGGAAGAACAGTAGTATCTTCCTTCACTGATAGCAAAATAGATACTTTTTGTATGTTAGACCCATTAGCCAGAAATTTCTGGCCAACCATCGTGCTCACATCATTAGGCGCTAACGATCTAGAGGCTGTTGCCAAAAATCCAATACCAAGGTCAGCAACAGATTTGTCGGCTCCAATGGCATCCTGTAGCATAGAGCTTACAGTGTCACCAACCTGTGCCGGCGAGAAACTATTAAAAAACCTGGTTGGTTGGTCCATTTGTGAGGCAATTATAGGATCTGGTGACACTTCTAGTGAACGAGCTTCGCGAACTACACACCTTCCGACCAGCTCTTCATATACATCTGATGACTCTCTTGCTGGGGCGCGGCTACCCCTCAGATTGCCGGAAAAGTCGTTAAATATGATGGAGCGCAGGTTATTATATCTACCTCTTGTTATTTGAGTGCCATTTTCATGGAATATTAAATCATCATGAATAAGGTTATCTCCAAATTCATCTCCTATGATAGACACTTTTGTAGATTCCGTTCCATCCAAATCTACACCTGTAAGCGTCACCGCAATTTGCACACCCTGTACCTCGTCGGATACACTTGTAAGGGATGAACCTATATAAACGTTTTGTCCGTCAAATGAATAAGCATCTAGTAACGCCTGTTGCTGTGAATTGAGCGAATCGGTGTCCAAAAATGTCGTATCAGCTAAAGAATGGTTAAGCACACCGCTGCCGAAAAAATTATTCACGGTCGCGGCATCTATGCCAATATTTCTACTTTGCTCATCATCCATATCATCTTCAGTAACGCTCAATCCATCAAACCAATTCACGCGTGGAACATCTACGTCTAGACGTCTGGTTGCCATGAGAAAATTCCTCCTATTTCGTAAAGCTCACAAAAGCTCTGGTGTGAGCCGGCTTTATCCTATTAATTAGTGCTTCAATCAAATCGTGCGCCAGTTGCGTATCTGCAAGGCTAAACGTATCGATAACTTCTACAAAAAAGTCGAATATGCCAGTAGTAGCATTTCTTATAGTGATTAGATTTTCTACTTCGGTCTGCGTAGTGTCAAAATCTAATAACAATCGTGTAAGCGCATCACTAACAACTGGTTGTGCTGTATCAGTATTACTTGTATATATTAAATCTCTTCCCAGTAGTTGACCTGGTCCTTCACCACCCAGATATGTAACTGTTCTTAACTCACTAGAAAATCTCATATTATCAATTCTTGCCAATGCCGAGTATTGACCCGCAAAATCAGCGCCAATATTAACCGTATTAAATGAATCAACAAGGTTAATGTCAGTCATAATGTTTCTAGCAGCCCGAGTCCCTACCTTGCTGGAGCCTAGCACGACAGAGTCACTGCTATACTGGGCAGTCCCGGTTTCCATTCCATCTACCAACATAATAAGTCTATCCTGATTATCTAAATTGTTCAGATCCCAACCCACGAAAACTCTATGCCACGTATTCTTTTTCCAGAATATCGGCACTGTAATCTGATATGTGATTCCGGAAGCAATTACGCGTAGTATTAAAGAATTAGCTGCATTTTTAAAAATGCTAAATCTATCTCCCTGACTGGTTATCGGCACAAATGTAACTGTAACATCACGGACATTTCCTGGAAGTGGCTGCCCAAGAGTGACAGTATTGCCATCTGCAGATAGGCTACCATTCGTGAAATAGTTGGTATCACTGCCCGTTATAGTTACAGAGCTTACTGATCTGGCCCTAGACGGTAGTGGTACTATCAACGCCGAAACTGCCGTCGCTGCAGCTTGCAAATCTGGTGACAAATCTACATAGTATCTAATTGTCGGGTCGTTATACCCGTCCAAAATTGGACTAATCCAAAATTCAATCGTGCCCTCATCATTGTTAAAAATGGATGCGTTATCATACTGTAGTGGCTGATTATAAATAAACACCCCAGATTGCTCAAAATTGCTATTAACGCTGTTTTCGCTTTGTCTGTACGAGCCAGAAAAACTGGACCAGAAATCAGCGCTATTTGTAACGTCATCATTGAAATGGAATAATCCGAGCGTTTGAGTTGTTTCCGTAAATTCCTCCACTACCAAAGAATCTGTTGTTATGGACCTTCCGGAACTTGGTGCAGATTCCCCAAGGCCAGTGTCAACCGACAGCTCATCTAATATACGCATCTCGTCTATAACTGCGTTTGCCTGGTTTTCTCCATTCATGTCAGAGCCGACATATATTTTATCTGGGATTTGATCCCACGGAATAATCAGAAATGCAGGGTGGTCTACCTCGTACCAACAACTTCTAAGCAAAAATGGATCTCCGCCTGTGCCAACAGTCTCAAAAGTGAGCAGTCCGTTGGCAAAACCACTGTCACCATAGGAAGTGGTAAGTAGCCGCCATTGAATGCTAGAATATCCATCCCCCCACGTTGTGTCCAAAATTACCGTATCTGAGTCTTTTACTGTGCCAGATGGATCTAGTGGGACATCTTGTACTGTGTATACACCAGCAATAGAACCAGGCGAATCTATATTGAAAGTTTTACCAATATCTTCTTCCCCAAATCTAGCAGAAACGTCTCTTACCCTGCCAGTTCCTACTGTGGCGGTGCCGTTAATGCCATTCTGCTCCCGTACTGACAGATGTATTTCTGCATAATAGCCATCATTTTCTTGCCAATTTATAGGGACGGCTTCTCGAATTTCAACGCTTCCGGCATCTCTGCTAGAATCTATAGGTGTAAATGATGCTATAATATCTGTAATTTCTGTGAAATAACCGGTAGTTGTTTGTTTACCAGTAGATGTAAAGGTTATAGTTTCTAAGCCATAGCCATCTGACGTTGATCCGATAATAAATATCCGATTGAGTCCAGAGAAACTAATATTATCCCCAGACAATGTTGCCGTAAGTCTTCTGCCAGTTATGGTATTAGATGGTTGACAAAACTCCAGGTTTGACGTCAACACAGGTACTATGTGTCCACCCACTATAGTCGCTATCAGAGCGAATGTGCCCAAACCAACAGATGTTCGCCTAGTTATTAAATTGGTGACATTAATTTTAGAAATAGCTGTTGGCGGAGGTGTCACAACATTTAGCAAATTTGTCAATCTGTCTGGCCAAACATACGCATAATTGATGCATCGTTGGATGTTTAGACCATAAGTTTTCAACACTACGCTCGAACCTACGGCCAAACCGTTATAAATATTAACTATATCGTTGTATCCATCTTCTGTAAATCCGTAATCCGGAGTTAGCGTTGATGGCGAATAAAGCTCTGTTTCAAGTCCGCCAGTGTCTAACTCAAATACTCTTATTCTTTCTATTTCGGGGTCACTTACTGTTTCTAAAGTAAGCGGGTTCACAGAAAATCTTACATCGTCTAAAGTTGAAACCGCATTGTATGGTGTCCCAGACCCTGGTGGGCCCGTCTCCAGTTGCAGAGATGTTGGGCTCGGTATGGATCTCACATAAACATACGGCGATGTTTGTGTGGCAACGCCATCAGCAGTACTATCTAGAATCAAAAATCTGCTACCAACCGTCACCGAACTGAAATCCGAACCAACAGATGATACAATATCAGACCCAGATGTGGTGGAAAGATCAATGCCACCTATTGTTGGGCTGGATACAGAGCTAATTAGAATTTCTGAAGCCTCATCCATATATAGTGTCGAGCTACCCGGCACGCTTAAATAACCACTAAATCTATATGTATTAGGAACTTCTTCGCCATCCACAAATAAGTGTAACTCGTCTTTCATTTCTATAGTGCCTATTTTCCATGACGTTGCAATGTGGTGAGTTTCGTTAAGACCCCAATCATTAATGTTGTGACTTAACATTTTGACGCGGCCAATGCCGTCATAAACTCTATAACGAAGAAACCCCTTGCCATCTTTGTACAATGACATACGACACCTGTTCGCTAAATATCCGGTATCAAAGAAATAATGTATATCGTCCGATGTAAAATCTATTCCATCAAACCCTGCAATATCTCCATTATACGCGTCATAGGCATCAAACGCCATGTTAAGTGAATCATATCCGTCTACGACAAAACTAAATCTGATAGTTTCGTTTGTCGATCTTAGAGAATCGTTTATTTCATTTATCTCATAGCCGTCATATCCATCGTAACCATCTGCAGTACTAGCAACTTTTACGTCATGGAACTCGCCTGAAGTTGTAATCCTGCCAGAAAACAAACGGCTTTCAGATATGGGAGCCCTATTACGCATGCGCCATTTGCTTGCTGACGTGTCAAACCAAATGAAATATCCAGTTGCTGAATGTAAATTGCTGGGTCTACCCAGCACGCTTGGGTCAGTGCTATCCAACGAGAACGGAATCTCTGTTGGGTTAGCGGCGTCTGCTCCGATAAATATATTATTGAGGCGCTCTTGTCCATCAAAAAGTATATCAAATGTCAGAGTAGCATCATTATCTATCCCCTTCCACTCTGGGGTTACAAAAGCCTCCCACGTACCCTCGCGGAAACTTATATTAGAATTAGCTGGAATTGTAGCCGTTTGTCCCGCTTTGTTTAGCAGCAAACCGTTGCCAAACTTGCCAGGAGCATAGGTCGGCAAATCATCGTCGCTATCAGCAGATAATTCCATTTCCATTAAGTGTAGAGAATCTCTGCCCAAAATCCACTCTAAGAAAACAGATTCGGTAATGTTGGGGGTTATCTGTGTAAAAGCCTCGACCAACAATTCTATAGCCGGAATTGTTGGCCCTTTAATAAATGATTGGAGTGAGCCAGATACAGCATTACGATAAGTTTCTCTATCTAATGCATCTGGTATGGTAGCTAGCTCTTCCAGACTGGTTAAAACCCCAAAATTATCCACCAATGGTTGCCTCAGCGCACCATATCTATAGGTCACATAATATTCAGTACCAGAACTCAGGGAATCTGAGATACTCCAATCCAATACATTATCCCCATATTCGTAGCTAATTAATATTTCATCAGTAGTATACGTATAATCTATAAACATCTCGCCTGTAATATAGTCTACCAATACGGACGCGCCGGGGCGTAAAGCTACCTTATATGTGGCTTCCACCAAACTGCCAGCGATACCAGACCCTGTCGGCAAATAAATCCTATTAGTTACAGCATCAATGTATCCGTCGGCGCCTTGCGAATAGTAATTGGTCGTATCATCTAGAGGATTCACACTAATGGCTGAAACCAATGTTGCTAGGCCTGCAGCAAACATTGTTGATATTCTTTCGGCTTCCACATATTCTCTAGACCCGGCAGTTTTCACCAACAAGCCGGATCCGTAATTATCATCCGTAATTGCCACACCATATTCATCCAATGTAACTACAGTTGGAGTGCCAGAAGAAACAACAGCACTTTCTGCAAAATCTATCGGATCACATCTGGTTTGCAAATCTGTAACCTGATAGACATGCGACAATCTGAATATATCTGAACTTACCGTTATAGTTGAAGTGCTAGAAACGTCAATAGTGGCGCCATCTACAGTGCGCTCACCCACATGAGACAGATTTGTAATATCTACCGTGGTATCACTAACCGTACCAACAGTCATAGTTTCGGTGTTTGCAGCTGTCACACTTGCGCTTCTATACACATCGTCGACACGGATAATATGGTCGTTTCTGGTTTTAATTTTGCCGCGACGATATGATGCATCACCAACAGCTGTGCTGGATCCAGAAGTGGCAGCTACATATACAATACCAGACTCATAATTAACCATATAATCGCCAACGTTCTGCAGTCTCGCTAAATTTTCGTTTACGGTGTCGTTTGGGTCATAAAAGAACTCATCTTCGAATATCGTGGTGTCAGAAAACGTTAAAGAGCTGTTAAAACTTGCCCCGATAAAACTACCAGATGCGGACATAATATCTGAATCAGTAAATAGTATCCTAAAAGCAACAAATGCTTTACCAGCTATGGTAAGTTCATCTGTAACTACCAATTGCGATTGAATTACTTGATCAAACTCGACTCTTTCACGAGAGACATCTACAGTGTTTGGTGGGCTCACAGAAGAAAAATATACCTCATTTCCATTTATCCTTGTGGTAGTATAGATTTCGCCGGTTGTTTCATTAAATATTCTAAACACTTCTCTTACAGGGCTATAAGTAGTTTTCAATCCTATTGTATCAATTAAATTGTTATTAACTCTCTCATCAATAACCTCGATGTGGGAAGAAAATTCAAAATCTGAGCCATCTGCAAACGTATCTTCATATTCAAATGCAACAGTTCCGGGACCATCTCGAAGGTCTCTGCCTGGCAGTGATGCTATTTCATTTATGTCTGAGAAAAATCTATAATCCAAACCTTCTTGAAAAACTTTTTTATATTTATAAGATGCTACCGGCGGCGTTACAGTTGTACCATCTACGCCACTGCCGTCTACTCCAAAGACTATAACCTGACCTGTTGAGTAGTTTACTGAGTATTCGCCTGGCGCCTTAGGTAAGTTTGATGTGTTGTAAATTAGTTCTGTTGTAAAGGCAGCATGCTTTTTTGTTGGATCAAAATTCTGTCCGGGATCAAGCCAGGTAACGCCGTTCAAAGTTGGGATGTCACCAGCACTATTAATGATTGGCGCGTTGCCAAGTGTAAATGCCACTGATACAGCGGGTACTGATTCCCTTACAATATCAACCGGAGTGTATACCTCTACAGTGTCTGACTCTACAATCCTACCTTCCCTTTTATAGTAATACGATGCAGTAATTGTATCGCTGCCTTGTGGGAATGGGAATGTTGGTCCAACAGCCGCGCTACTTAATCTAATTTGATTATCATCGAGATCTATAGCTTGATATGAGTTATCTGTATCATATTTACTTTCTTTTACACCATATTTATAGGCGCTAATATCATATGTATATGTAGTTGTATCTCTAGTTAAAGTAAGAGATGTTAGCTGAATAACAGGACTTTTTGACAAACTAATATCTAACCCAACAAAACTGTTCGCATCATTAGATGTGTTTGACACCTCTTCGTCTTCAACCAATACCCTTTGTAAACTAACAGGATCAGACGGAAATTCGGCAAAAGATATGGAGGCTGCAGCAGATGCTCCGGTGGACGTGGAACCAACCCTTAACACTTGAAAAACACTCTCATTGGCAAACCTGTCAAATGGGCCTTCTCCTCTCGTCAATATTTCGTCTGCTACTTCAATGGAGACATAATTAGCGCTTCGCACTTCACCGGCGATTTGCCCGTTAACTAAAATCTCTTTCGCTCCGGCGTCGATTGTATCAAAAATTAACGTCCCCTCATCAGTGTTGTAAATGCCATTATTAAGCTCTCCAAGAATATCATCTCTAACAACATTTTCTTCTTGCTGTCCAACAAAAAATACAACATTTGTGGCACCATCCTCAAGAAATGGTTGCCCATGCACGCCAGTGACTGTTTGAGAAGACGTAGACCGCACAGTAAGTTTATAATGCGCCCTTGGTATAAGTGGCCTGACACTAATACTTAAGATGTTTGTAGATACAGATACTGATAAAATGGTTGCATCACTGGTGCCACCGCTAGCACCCTCGATTGTTATGTTGTTAATTCCTATACCAGAATCCAAAGGGTAGTTAAAAGACAACTCTAATAAAGTGCTACTTTTAACCGCCAGTCTTTGAATGCGCAGGTTATTAGCCATTAACGTTCCTCCACAGTAACGGTAACCGTTCCGGCCGCCAGATATTCACTTTTTTGCGCAGTTACACTGAGTACAGTTCCTAAAACACCAGTTTTGTTAAACCTGGTGATTCTTATCCTATCCAATCCGGCCACATTATATGCGTTAGCAGAAATGTCAGATTTATCTAGCGTTGTTCCAAGCGCCGACGCATTTAGCGTAGCAGAAATGTTGTTTGTAACATCTTGTTGTACCGTTGTTTCTTTGTTACTAAAACTGTCTAATACAATAATAACGGCCTCTACGTCCAGCTCTATTTTTGTGGCCGCTTTGCTTAGAACATCGGCAGTAATGGGGCGGCCATTTTCTACAGCTTGTGTTGCATCTACAATTAATTTATTGTATTCGAAATTTATTGTAATTCTCTCATTTTCTTTCGGGGCTGTATAATCATAATCGACAAGGTATGTTATATTGGGTAGTGGCTGGTTAAAAGAATCTATTAAGACTCTGCCGCTGACGGTGCCGCTAGAATTTTGGAAGCCGGCTATTCTACTAATCGAAGACACAGCCCCAAATCTTTTATCTGTGATAGCCGTGCCATTTCGCGAGTAAAATAAATCCTCTGAATCATTTTGTTTGGCATAATAGAAAGTAGCACGTAGAATCGTACCTGTACGAATCGGACTGCCGGTATTAGTCTCCGTTGATGTTAAAAGCGCCCTTGTTGCCAATAGAGCGGTTTGTTCTATAGCATTGGCCCGATCCCATCGAGAATTCTTAATTGCATAGTTGGTAAGATCGTAGTCTGTGACAACAGTCTGCACCTCATTTGAAGTAGATAATGTTACCTCTTCTAGTGACACAATCCTGGCTATATATATTGTGCTAGGAATGATGGCGCTAGTTGACAAGCCTTCTGAAACTCTAATTGGAACTGAGAAATCCAAATTTGTTGACGTCGAAGTAAATACGGCATCTGTAACCTTATTAATTGTTGTACCGACAATCCTAAGCGTACCGCTATCCGGTATGCTAGAGGTAGTTACACTCAGATTGCTAGGCGACCTTCTCTGATTTGTTACTACCGTACTACCCGAATAGGTGTTCTGTACCGGCTGGTAACCACCAACGTCAAGAAAAGAATTAAATCCATCAGTTGACACAGGAAGCGCCGATATGTTGGTAGTTGGCATTATATTAAGGAAATCTGCTACATAATTGACTCTTACACTTGTCCCAGTCGACACGACGGTATAAGGATTGAGGGTGATAACATTGTTCAAGGCGGTAGCAACATCATATCCATCTACATCTGAAATATCTACCAAATTATATATCACAGTAGCAGAATCCCCAGACTCCGCTATGGTGTCGGTTGGCAAAGTAATTACCAAATTTGAATAACTGCCATCGCCTGCGCTTGTATTATAAATTTCAGGATTTCCAGATAGTGTCGTATCTGTGATGCTGTGTATGTTGCTCACAGCCTTTGACACTGTCATGGTGCTCTGAGAACTTACTACAGCCACTTCCGTTTCATAGGTATTAACGGAAAGTATACGACTAATCGGATATGTAGTAGTGACTGTCAGATTATTGTACGAATCTAGCACCGCCGTTGTAATTTCGTCTCTAATGTAGTTTGAGAATCCCCACTCTACCGAATCTTGTGCTTCATCTAGCGTATCTCTTGGGTCAAAATTATCGAAGTCAACATATTGGTCATGTGGAAAAACCCAAATATAGTCAACCTGTAATATATCACTAGCCGTTGGCAGTGTTCTGCCACTAATTTGAACCCGTCCAGTAGTATTTGTGCTACCAGAACCATCTGGATTCTGATCGATAATTGTATACCTCTCGCCAGTCGTTAGATTAAAAACTCTGGTTACAGTTTTAACAGGCGTGTGGCTGACAGTTATATAACTTCTGTTAGAGGCTGAAACAGACGAATTTTCATTGGTAACCTGGACCTCTTGGTCTATAGCTCCAACTTTTAATATATCTGTAAAAGTAAGTTCGTCAATGCTATTATATTCTCCTTTTACAGCCGACTCTCCTTCTAGTTCTATTCGATCAGAAGTCCATACAAATTTGTCTAAACCAAATGGGCTACCACCAGCTGCGCCAGTATCTTTAACTAATGCATAATTCCCTTGTAGGTTTCCTGCCGAGTCAGTATATTGTTCTACAAAATTAGGACCAGAGGAACTGCCACTAACTGATACTATATTAGACACCGGTTGTGTTGGTATCTCTGCACCCTCAGACAAGGTTGCTACCCTTCTAGAATTTAGTGTTAAACTAGTATCAGCAGTCAAGCTGCTTTGACCCATAATAAAATCATTATTGGAATCCGTAGGGTCTCCTCTGCCACTTAAGTCATTGAAGACGAAGCTATCTGTAGCAGATTGCAGGTTTTCTCCCATGATATAGATATCAACCCTACCTCCTGTTCCGGGTTCTGATACAGTCACAGTCCCATTAGAATCTACAACAGTAACCGTGCCATCCCTTGTCATCAATGGATCACCGGGCTCAACTACCAGGGCATCTATAGAACTAGCAAGATTCAATACTATACTTCTATAACCAACAGCTGTACCTACGTTTGTGCCAGCAAATGCTGCGAGAATACGCGACCTTAGCGCAGCGTCACTTTCTAAATTTGAACCGCCAGTAAATGAAGATAAGTTTGTAACATTATTAGCATCACTCGCATTTGTAAGTGTAATAGAATAAGAAGCAATGTTGCCGATTGAACCAGCGCTGTTTGCTTCCACAGAAGCTTCTACAGCAAATTCATCTGTAATACCAGCCGTATTTAACCGATCGCGCAGTCGTGTGGCGGTGGCGCGCAATGAATTTGCTTGGGAGGTGGTTATGTTGATTGCGGAAACAGTTGAAAATGGAAGGCCGTTTGCTGTCCTCACCAAAGTGCCGGCAGAAATGGTAATATCTGAGTCTATGTTTTTGAATGTAAAAACAACAGTTCCTATTGCTTTCGTTCCGCTTTGTCTAGTAACACCATAGTTGGATGCATAGTTTGTGAGGTCTTGCCCAGTAACATTAGAAATCGATTGTAATGCGGCAATTTCTCTAAGTGCCTCATAGATTTCTGACACTTGTTGTGCCTGCAGATCAATCATAAGATCTCTGGCCACCGTTGCAGGTTTGGTATCCAAACTAGGCTGTGTTAACCTAAGTTGTTGCACCATGTCAAGGACAATGTTATCAAAGCTTTTAAAAGTTACCATGTGTTATACCACCCTCAAGCTAAAAGTCTCTTCCACAAGTGTTAGTTTTCTGGTCAAAACCGACACCGTGATTTCCCATTCTCTTGGATCTACTGGGTCTCTGGCCGCCGTTATGTTTTTAATAGCAGCGATGGTTTCTCCGGCAGAAACATACTGTGTGCGTGCCTGTACCTTCTGTAAAGCTATTAAATTACTTAAAGTATTGTATATCGCTCTTTCTATTTCTGCTTCTGTTTGTGATGCCGATAAAATATTTCCAACAACTCGCGCGCTTATCATGCTACCATACCATCTAAAAAACTTATTAGAGCCCAATGGTGTCAGTATCCCTTTTACAACATCCTGCGCTAATTTATTATTATCGTGAACAGTCTGTAATGATCCGTCGGGATTTAAATTCAAATTGTTATTTTCAATTTTTAAATCAAATGACATTTTCAAAAATTAATTACTCGGAATAATTAACGCTCCTTTTAGTTGATTTAGCTTTTCTTCTATTGGCGCGACTGGTTACGCTTGTTTTAGTTTTCCTGTCTACCACTATAGCAATATTTGTTTTCAACAAGGTATATAGATCGTCAACAACAAGACCAAGATTTGCTACAGCTGTGATAGTATCTGTCGGCGACCCTACGGATTCCAGTGCCCTCTTCAGAATGTCATCATTTTCCATTTCTTTGAGAGTCTTGGAATCTAAAAGTCCCAGCAAGTCTTTGTCAGTTATCAAAAATAATGCTGTCATAGTAATAATCACATCTGGAATCGATAGCCCAGTAAACTCACCGGTCATCATTTCTAACTCAATTCTTAATTTATCTAGCTCTGCTGCCTTTTTCTTCTTTGTTCTGTTAAGGTTGGACAAGTTTTTCTTAAACTGAGTAAGGTCATTATTCATTATTTCAGTGAACGGCCTGTTAAGTGCACTGGTTGCAGTATTTTTAGTTGCCGCAACTTTCGGTGTAATGGCCGAGGACCTAGCCACATCATCTGAGGTAAGTAAACTTAAATATGATTCCTCAACTGCTATTTTTTCTGACTCATGCCTGATCTTTTTACTTAATGTAGAATCATTACTCAGTGTCGTTGAAATACTTGCTCTCCTGGCAAACGGACTTGATTTTGCAGACGATGTTTTGATAAGGATATTAGATTCTATTTCGCTTGCCAAGCGCGTTTGTTTTCTTTTAATATTTACCCACTTATTGGCTAACAGTTGAAGTGCTCCGAGCAACTTACTTAAAATAAAATCCTCTCGCACATCCGTTTCGCTAAATGCTTTCTTATAGTTAGAAAACACTTGATCAAATATGTCATCGCCGTCTTTATCTCGGCCTAGCGCCGCTTTGATAGAATTCTGAAAATCACTTACCTTTTCTCTGTTGGCCGCATCACCTCCCCCTCCAGCTTCAACCAACCGTATGCGTATGACAGTTTCGATAAATGGTTTGGGCAATATCGTATCTGAATCAATTTTGTCATCATCTTTTTCCGATAAAAACGGTCTTGCTAGTTCATTTCTGCGTGGCAACACTCCGTCAGCCAAACGTACAGTCATAAGTGGTTTTAATTTCTTCTGAACTATACGCCCGCTTTCGCCAACCATGCCAACTACATTAGCCTGTAAAGGTATGGGAGTCTTTAGGGCCTCTAACATATCGTCATTCATTTTTTGTGTGCCAATATTATTTTCTATTTTAAGTAGGTATGACTCTCTGCTTTGTGCTTCCTTGCTGATCTCTACTTTTGTACTGTTTACAATATTGTATACTGAATCTAATGTCGGACTTACAGTTCTAGAAAATCCTGGGGTCAGTATTTGCTCGCCGGAAAACCCTTCGGCCTTTACCTTTGCATTGCGCTCGTTTTTCGGTTTTACTTCTACGAACATTGGCAAGCCAATAAGTCTAAAAAACGCATTAACTCTAGACTCTATGTATGTTTGTACCTGCCCTTCAGTTTTATCATCTGATGTTTTACTAAAAGCCCTGACAGCATCCACTTCATATAAGATACTTTTAGCAAAAGCAATGACATCAAAATTTGCCCGTGAGTCTTTATTAGAAATATCTGACATGTATTACTCCGTTTTACCTACGCCAAGCGGTTCTGGGGTGTCACCCTCAATGGCTGGTACTCTCTGTACCTCGGGTGCTACGAATTCAACTTCTACTATGCGCTTTACTAAAGTTGAACCGTTAAAATCAGCGACGTCTTTACCACCAACCTGTGCGCTAAGCTTCACCGTAGTTGGTTTATAACTGGTTAAGGTTGCCACAAAATCACCAGTAGAGTCACCATTCTCGTCAAGCACCTCTTGTGTCGACGATAATACTCCTACATCGCTAAAGATTGTTGCCTCTATAATACCAACTGGCAATGTCTGCGCCAATTTATTCCCATTAATATCATATGGTATTAAAGTAACATCAACATATTCGCCGACCACCTGAATGAGCGGCTCTGCTTCTAAAGTAGAGTTTTCTGGGTCGAAAATTCTAGGGTATATATCTTCTACGTAATCGGTAAGCTCAGATGTGAAATTTTCCATAGGTCCAGCAATACAACTTTGTAAAGCTGCTGCACCCGACGCAATAGAATCATAATTATCTAATACGTAGTCTGTGGTCACATCTTCTGGACCAACAGCAGCTAAACATGTATCCAACTCAGATAACAACAAATCGAAATCTGGCAACTCTGGAAGCGTGAGATTACTTGCGTCAGGAAATCTATTATTAAATGCATCTAAGGTTGCCTTAATAGCTGGGTGGCATCCAGCACCAATTACGTTATGTCTTATAAGTTCATTATGGTTTATTTCAAGATCAAATGTTTTATTAGATCCAGCAGAAGGAGTTGCTGGCAACAATTTCCAGTCTAGATGGTTTGCTGGGTTAGCCCCGCCGCTATAGCGCCAGTAATCATCTGATCTTCTTAAGCGCACATTATTGCTATCATATACTTCTTCAATGCGCCATGTTCCATTATTAGCCGTTGCGAAAGAAGCGTTCGTTCTGTCTATTAATTCTACATAGCGGGTGCCTGCATACGATGGTAAAAATGTTTGCGTATCAACACCAAAGCGTATATCCAAGGGGTCAACAAAAGAAACCCCAGAAACCATACCAGATAAGTAACCGTCTGTTTCGTATGGTTGGTTAATAAAAGATAATGTAGCAGTACCGCTAGAATTTATGCCAGTCATAGCGTATGCTGTTCCATCTACAGTTATAACATATGGAAGATCATCTTCATCTTCAATTTCACTGTAGTTCAACCCCCTTGGGAAAAAGCCACGCAGATCCAGAAAATTGGATTTTTTAGAGTTCGAATAAAATCTGATTATGTAACTGCTGGAACTTATATAGCTCAAAGAAAGCACACCATCAGTACCAGTAATGTTTGACTCTCTAAGCGTATCATTACATTGATCATCTGCACACCCTTCACATGAGCCACCTGAACCGCCACATGGGATTCCTATTCCAGCGTCTAAAAACAACTTGATCATGGCCCATATTGCAGATAGCGCCTCAAAGATCCCCAACACACTATATAGTTCTTTAATCAATGTCGCAATTTTGAACGATATGGCCGCTATTCCTTGTGCATTGTTGTCGTCTATGGATCTGATTAAACCTTCAACGTTCTGTATAATTTCTTGTATCAGTGGAACAATGACTGTAAGTATATATTCCAAAATTGCCAAGATAATTTTTAGTATACAAATAATCTTGGCAGGTATGGCAAATTGCGGGAATATGAGAATAAAATCTGGTAAACATGTTCCAAACAATCTAATTAAAGCAGATATAACAGAAAACGGATTCATTAAGGCGCATAGCACGTCAATAATACATGCTATCATTTTTAACACCACCGTTATAATACCAAACCCAGCTGTGAAGATAGTTAAAAACCTAGCGTGATCTGCGATAATATCTGCCAAGTCGACTGTAGCACTCGGCAGTGAAGATGGTCGTATTTGTGCGCCAGCGGTACATACGCACTTTAATTTATCCAATAACTCTGGATATGTTAAAGGCCGAGCGCCAGTAGACGGTAATAGTGGTACAACGGGCAGGTTTGGTGCCGCCATATTCTCTCCTTACGGTATTAGTTGTCTTGTGGACCGGTTTAAATACCTGGGGTTTTGTTCATAAAATTGGATAGCTTCGCCATCTATAATAACAATGCCGGTCTCACTCTTGAAAGTCATGTTTGCTTTGCTAACAAAATTCATAACACCGGCAGATTCTATTGTAACGCCCGTGTCATCTATAATAACCAAATGATCATCTCCCTGCTGATCAGGGCCCGTTCCTGCAGCATTTGCTCTTCTAACTCGTATAACAATCTTACCGCCACGGAACCTAGTTTGATCAAGTGGTAGTGCCGCGATTCTATTATCTCCACGACCTACAAATCTGGTATCCACTTCGTCGTTGCTAGATTCTCCAATAAAATCATATCCCCCAACTTCCACAGCTATAGTTCCATCAGTATGTATAATAGCACTTCTTCCCGATCTGTCTCTGCCAAGTCTAGCTACCAGGGCACCGGCAGTATCCAAAGTCCATGATATTCTGTCGATAGTGTTGGCACCTATTGATGTCTCAAAACTTCCATCAAGATTAAGATGAACACTGCGGCCACCAGCATTTGGTTGGTTTTTCACAAGCCCTGTTTTCTCGTCCCTAACTGCTTTAGATGTTTCAGCTTTTGGAATCGACCGGTTGATAGGGCTAGCTACAGCTGGTATGTCGCTTTCCACTGGGGTAGATTCATTATTTATAACGTCTGATGCTATTGTAGATGAATTTTTATTAATACTTTCATTAAGTAGTGCTTTAGCGGTCTGTGTTATGTCGTGAAATGCTGTTCCTGATTGTATCTCTAAATCCAGAACTTGCTGTTCACTATCTGTCCAACTGGTATCCCATCCAGCTAATCTGTTATCTGGACCATAGGGCTCTAGCTCAATTCCGCCTGGGCCGAACTGATCTAGAAATATGTCCCGGTTCGCCTCGTTTCTAAATATTTTTTGAGCGTCTTCAACACCTCTTGCTTTGCCTGTTGGTTTGCCGCTACTATCAACTTCTATTACACTAGAATTTTCATATCTAGTCAACAATGGCACATTGCCAGTTTCTGAACTTGCAGGTATGTTAATTTTTGTTAGGCCTTCCTTATCTACATCGACGAACCATTTGCTTCTATCTCTGGCATTGTTTGCGGCGGATAAAATATCTGGAACATCTGTGAGCAAAATTGGCTTTTTTGTGCTAACAACCGCTTCTCTATACGCCCAACCCTTGCGTACATTTATTTCTTTATGATAGGCAATTGTGTGCCTATTTTTTTCTACAGTATCTAGTAATAGTTCTTTGGCAGTCTTTCCGCTCGGAGTGCCGATAATGTTTCGATTAATATCTACAGGGTTACCAAACAGATCCACAACCGTCCCTTTAATTTCTTCAATCAGCTCGTTTGGATTTGCCAATGACAATCCAAGGGCATTACTTCGATATTCTGACCTATCTTCAAAGTCATTAAGTGCTTTAAGAGGCTGCTGAAATCTGGCTAATTCTTCGTCAAATGTCCCTACATTCCATTTCCTACCAGATTCTAATAATATGTTTCTTTCTTCAACAAATGCTGGATTTCTAAAATTTTTGTTTTGGATGCTGCCACTACCACTTGCGCCAGTTTCTTCAGTGTTTCTAGAAACATATGCTACTTTTCTGCTGTAATCCCAGCCAATTTCCTCAAGTATGGCCTCGGATTCGATATCCGTTAGAAAATCTGAGTAATCTTCTTCGTTGTCTTCCATTCTAACGTCACGCCTAACAATACCTTTTACTTCGAGTCCAGCGTGCGAGACATTATATGAAACTGGAGGAGACGTATGTATAAGACACCTAGTACTATCGTCTCTCCCACTATATATAAACCCCTCTTCATACTCGTTTTCTAGATAAATGGACTCATCATTAGCAAACACAAGCAGGCCTCCAGATGGACCCTGCAAAACTATTTCCCCTTCGCCAATAACTGGGAATCCAACATCATCGTAGTGTGCTTCTGGAATATCAGATACATCGTCGTCATAGTAGGCCCTAATTGGGATGATATGTACTGGAATCCATCTCTGATAAGATGCCATCGCTAATGCCACAACAGTGCCAACTTTTATCCCTATGAAGATACCACTACCACCCTTATTGGCTGTTGGATGTGGTATGGGAATAACTGGCCCAATCTCTTGACCTTCATCTAACCATCTTGTGAACGCAACGCCATCTTCATAATTTACGCTCGTTATTTCTGCCAGACGAATAACGCTTGTCACATGTTTACGTGTCATTAGTCTTTCCAACCTCCAGTTGGCGGCTCCCGCAAACGTATTTCTATTACGCTGTTTAACGTATTATCCAGCGCAATGGATTTTTGATTAGCAGTAATGCCTTTGTTTATTAGATCTTGTTCAGCAGGCGTTAATTGCGCTTTCTCAGAACACTGATCAATAGTTTGAACCTTTACCAGTTTCTCTGGAATGGCATAATTTTTAGGGTCTTCGTCTATTTTGGAAGTTCTATTTGTTACGTTTAGCTGTGACACACCACCAACAGCCCCGATTCCATCTTGCGGTTCAATAGGTGAATAGGGGTTTGCGAACCAACTTTTTACAATGTGGGCCCTCGCTTCTCCAAGTTTTTTATTACGTCCAAACGACATGATATAAATTCTTGCACTAATGAGTGGATTTTTCTCATCTATGTTCTTATCTGCTCGCGCAGTTAATGAAGCATTAACAAGCTCCATAAAATTCTTTACACCGTATGCACCCTCCAATAGATCGACACTACTAGAATTTTTCCTGAATTGTATGGTACCCAACAGCACGTCGGAACCCGGTCTATCCCGTCTAATTCTATAGGCGCCTTGCGTTCTACCTTTTGCAGTTAGATTTTTTCCTATAATGTCCAAGGGTGTTGGTATATATTCTCCGGGCGGGTGTCCATAAACCAATTTTAGTGTTGTTTTAAGACCTCCAGTATATGAGAACTCATGTTGTACGGCATCTACATAATAAAGCATTTCCCTGTGCGTTACATATACTACATCTCCGAGTTGATAATATTCGTTGCCCATCACAGTTATTGTACCTGTAACAATATTTTTCCTCTGTCTAGACAGCAACATAACTGCGTATGGTGCGCATTGTGCTTCTGCACTCCACAAAAATGGTTTATCAAAAGCCTGCTCGCCGCGCCAACCATATTGTCGCCACATGTCAAAATCAACACCGAATGCGGTATATACTGGCACTCCTGCCAAATTACCACCACCTTCTCCCACTATTGGCTCCGTACCAGTAACCGTTACATTTGTGAGTGCAGGCGGTTTTTCTTCAAAAGTAGATGCAATGATATGCTCGTCTTTAATGATAAATCTGCTTCCAGACATATGACCAAGTATATGTTTTGAATCTTCTTCAATTAGTTTTGAGAACATATCAGATTCTTTGAAGGCCGAGGTGCTCAAAAAATTAGCAGCGGACACCTTAAATGTTCCATCTTCATTTACGTATCCAATTTCAATGTTTTGTTCTAATACTCTTTTAAGGGTTTTTAGCAATTTGGCTCTTCTACTTATCAGCTCCCCGATATCAGAAATAATTCGTGCAATATCACTTGCCGGTGTGCTTTGACCATTTCTTACGGCTCCGACTTTTGCTTTATCAAATTCGTCGAAACTTTGTGGCCTTTTGCCTGTTAATTTAACAAGCGCATTTCTTGCTTTTTTATATGCTTCTTGGCTTGCTTCAGTCGCCAAAGTGCTCAAAGCGTCATCAGATACGGATCCCTCTCTGTTTAGATATGTGGCTTGTAAATTCTTTTGACCCGTTGCGGTGAAAGTGCCACCGTTAACATCGATTACTGATGCAGCAGCAGCCTCTTTAATACGAGCCTGCAGCGCCTTCTTATCGGGCGGCTCTTTAATAGAACTCCTCTCTGCAGCAGCTTTCTTTAGTTTATCAACCTGTTCAGTGATAAATATGATGCCACCATCTACTCTATAGCCTCCGGCAGATGTAAGACTAGACGTGAGGTCTTGCACCTCTTTAAGTGTCTTTTTCCCAAGCAACGCTGCTTTAAGACGTATCTCCCACTCTAATACAATAATGTCGTTAGTTAGACTTTGCTCTCTGCTTTGGTACAAACTGGCAAGAAAATCCGGAAAAATTTTAATTCCAGATGTTTTACTTAATGTAACCATCTGATTGAATACAGAGACTGGAGTTCTATTATATTGTGGTGGCCTAAATTCAATATGACCCTGACTATTACAGAACAACTCGAAGTTCAATATCTTTGCCACTTCTTGACACATTTGATATACCGACATATAAGTAGATTTCCAAAAGCTTGGAGCCTGCTCTTTTAGTTTCAATATAAAGGATTGTATATCGTAATCTTTGTCGTATTCATCCGAAACGATCAGAAAATTCGTGTCCCGGCCGTTTACTATTTGCTCTCTCCTTCTCAAGGACGCATGTGTAAGTCTATCAGAAAACAACTTAAAATTGTCTGCGCCGCCAGTTAAATCAAATGAAATATCGTTGCCGGCCACCTCTAGTACGCCGCCCTTTAGCCATTCGGCACTTTCCTTAAAGCCCATAATTTCATTTTCAAGTTCATCCAAAGTTCTACTAGTTTCACCAAATTTCTTATCTAAAGCATCCATAAGTCGCTGGTCTGCCTGCTTCATTTCTTTTAGTTGAGAAATTTTGTCTGAACTAGCTGCTAATTGAGTGCGTAATTGAGACAGTCTAGAAGATCTGTCGGTTAATTGTTGTTGTAGGTTTATTGCTTTTGCCAATGCGGCCGGGCTGCTGGTGAGAGTTTTAAATGGTACAAAACCGCCATGCACAAAATTAAGGGACCTTTGCACGTCCAAAAAGGTATGAAAATAATGTTTCGTGCTATTCAGGGTCGTATCTATGTTAAACGACCCATTATTAATCGCGGATTGCACAAATTTTGCAGGATCATACGGAAATCCTGTAACTAACAGGCTGATAATATTAGCCGCATCAAGGTTGTCAAACGGAGTGTTAGATGCGAAGAAGCCCACATCTCTTCTTAACTGTTTGCCGTCCACTAGAGATCCGTCAAGCGGATCCACAGTCGAGAGATTATATGTGGCAGTTTGGATGCCTTCTTTCCACTTATAGAGCAAACCTGGTGCGTGTTGATATAGTGTAATTACATTCCCACCCAACCTTCTGACATCTTGCTCCATATCTTCTATCGTTTCAAGCGTAGTGCCAATTCTTGGCCCATTATCAAAATACCTTTTACACGTACCAGCTATCACATTCGCGTCACTGAGTTTTGGTTTCCCTGTCGGAAGACCAGTAGCAGGATCCGTTTCATAATCAAACGGGGTCAGCGGGTCATAAACTATGCCCTGTGTTTGATCCAATGATGGTTGCTGATTATACTTTGAAATTTTTAACCATTCCATATTTGAGTTGCATGCCACTGAAAGTACAAATTTGCCAGAATTAGCATCATATCTATCAGTTACTGTGTTAACTAATCCGCCGAATACATGCGTGCCGCCCTCACCGCTAGATTGCATCATGCGCAATTTTTTGAAATCTGTAAACCGCATGTGCTGACCCTCTCTTTCCCATTCCATTTTGAGAAGATCATCATCTATAATCGCGTCATCGCCCAGTCCTAATACGTCGTTAGCAAGGCTGATGCGTCCCTCTGCAGTAAGTATATTTTGGTTCTTATCTATTGAAACATTGTCACCTTCTCCAAGTCGCCTGGTTCCACTATCCATGAGGATATGTACAGCGTCCATAGGTTGTATAATAGACTTCCCCAAATAGAATAACCTCATTTTCTTGCGAGCATATTCCATCTGGCTTCTTATCTTAGCACCCGAGTTAAGAATATTGCTCAGTCCGTTCAAAAGATTCTTTTTCATTGCGGCCTGATATGTTTTCAAAGACTCGTATACACCTTCGAAAAGCTCTTCTTCATTTGTATCAAGGGCGTGAGTTTCAGGCACATCACTCAGATTATCCGGAGTAATCTGAAAACCGATGGCGTCTATGACGGCAACGATATCTAACCCCCCACCTACGTTTGCGGTGAAGCTTATTTCGCTTTTACCTCTTTCTTTTCTAGCTTTACTGAGCAATGAATCCCTTATCTGCGCATTTTCTAGTGCTGCAGAAGCAGTGTTGCTCACAACATCGACAAATTTAGATAAAGCTGTCTGCTGTAGGGCAGATTCTATGTCTTGCTCAGTGATAAACAATATGCGATATGGATCTTCTATATTGAAATTACAGGCACCTGAACCGTCTAAACTCAAGCTGGTGTTGACATCCGATACCATGGTGATCTCAAATATGCCGTTGCCGGCACCTAGCTCTTCAAGCACCGGTAGGTCGTGGTCAACAAAATATGTAGTGAGTTTTGGTGGTTGTTTATCATATGCGGCCTTCTGCAAATGCATGGCAGAGGTAAATGCTGTAGTAATACCAGTGTTTTCTGCCAGACTGGACACAAGTGATGCAATAATGGTACCTGGGCTGGCGCCAAGCTCATCTAGTTCCAATATCTTAGTGAGCCTCTCATAATCGGCTATTTCAGCGCACTTATTGGAAATCAGTCTTTTGGTGGCACGAAACAACCACTGCTCTGATGGATCCATAAAGATTGGATTGTATAAATTTTTTAAAGAAGAAAAGGCACGCTTTTTGATTATCACGCTTACGTGCGGACTTTGGCTATATACCTGCCTTATATTTGCCTCTTCTAGTGGCGGGACTTTTCCTCCCTGTACATTTCCGCCTGCTATTCTTTGTTTACCACTTTCAACAAAATTTAAATCCCATGCCTCCTGGTTTGTTTTTCCAAGAAGTTTATTCAATACGTCATTGGCAGCGTTTTTTAAAGATTCTAAACCGCTAGCAACTGGGCTATTTAAATTTGGTGGCTCCGGGAATCCCGGGATTCCTATAGATTTACCAAAATCTCCAAGGATATTTAAACCATCATCGGTAGATACATTTGCCTGACTTGATAAAATAATAGACATTATTCCTCAATATCACCAAAACTCATTGGAGTAGATTTTGCATCAGATTTCCTATATCCAACTGGATTACCTGATTGGTCCTTTTCTGTCGGGTCACGATGCCAAGGCATAAAGTTACTTCTAACTCCTCTTCTGTCTAGGACAGTAAAACTTAGGTTATAATTAAACACGCCCGGCCCATTGGCTACATTTTCACTAACAGTAAACTCTTCAAAAAATCCTTTGAACACCCATCCCTGATAGAATAACTCTACAGATACCGCTAGTGAACCCAAAGTTGGCAACAACGATGGACTAGAGCCACCGCCTAATAGACCGGTGATTAGACCGCCGCTGATACTGCCAGACAAATCTTTGGCTGATTGGCCAGCCCCCTGGGCAATAATATTTGCGATGTTGCCACCAGCAGTGTATGAGTTCACTCTGTCTGCTAAGCTCTGCGCCACTTGTAAGAAAGAATCTTGTTCAGCTCTATATACTTTACGTAAAACATTTATACCTTCAATCCCAGACGCTCCTGTTGATCCAGACATACGGATTGTCATCAGTTCTTCTCCCCAGTACTGAACAATATATCCACCTTTCGTACGCTGCTTCTGTATCACTTTCTTTTCCGTAATGTCCATATTTTGTGGGTTAATATACATATCTACAAATCCTAATCCCGGAACACGCCATCGGATAAGTTGGCGAATACGCGCACCCTTAGGCTGCTGCGGGTTTTCGGCAATTATATCTGGAGATTGCAGATTACCTTCTCTAGTGATATGTTCACTCGCCATATTTGTGTACACTCCAATATTTAATCACTATGTCCTAGTATAGAAGATATTGAAAAACTTTCCATGTCTTTTTTTATAACATCTGCTAGTTTTTCAATAAAGTTGTCCATACCGGCTTGACCTAAAGGAACATCACTGCTAACCCGTACGTTAATGTTATACTCTCCGCCAGCGCCTCTTGTAACTGCAGCAGGTGTCACTTCTGGAGTTCTTTTTTCTGGTGGAGCAGCAACAGGTCTTGTCGGACCAATAGCTTCTATCATTCTCCCTATGTCGGGCCCAGCCGTTCTTCTTAGTGGACTCAAAGCTTCTGACAGTATTCTGGCCACACTTCCTTGTTGTGCTACCCTTTGTTCTGGCCCAGCGGGAGGAATTATTGCTCTAAATCTAGGCAGTGCTGCAGTTCCCCTTCTTCCTGGCGTAGCCGCCAAAAATGGAGATGTTGGTGGCCTAGTAACTTCTCTTGGTACCGGCATTTCTGGCGGAGCGCCACCATAACGCCCAGCTTCGGCGGCTCTGCGCACATCTCTAAAAATTTCTGACACTGTGGCCTCACCTGGTGCTGGTACATCGGCCCTACGCACATTCGGCCCTATGTTTCTTAGTTGTGAAAATATACCTTGTAATCCAGCACGCAGCAGGTTTTGTCTAGCAGGACCAGGTTCCATCGTCATTGCTCTTTGTAATGTTTGTAAGCCACCGCGCTCTTGTATTCTGCCTCTTTCACCAACACCTTCACCCGTAAAAGTTTCATTAACAGCACTGATAAGCTTATCTAGTTTGCCGCCTATTATCCCCCTAACGGTCAAATCAATCCTTTCCATCGCAGTAAGTGTTCTTTCCTGTATGTTTTTACCTTTCTCCATGGCAGATTGAATTTCTCTAGATCCTTGTATACGTGAAATTCCACCCCGCTGTACTTTTTCCAACGTTTCTAAGATTCTATTTTGTTGTTCAGCGGTAGTGATACCAGTCAGTTTGCCAAGCATTTGTCTCTGCAAAACAAACTGCATCTCAAGCTGAGGGCTTCTAGCTGCTTGTTCTAAAGTAATTACGCGGCCGCCGCCAAATCTAGATAACGTACTAGTCATGGCCTCTAAATTCTTTTCAAGACCACCTGGCGTTCTCATATTTACTTCCATTTGTAGAGCACCGCCAAGAGCAGTTCTACCGCGAGCCATTCCGCTCATTAAACCGATAAAAGCCCTGTTTTGAGTGGTCATAGAAGCCATTTTGTCTGTTAAATCGGCAACCATACTGCCAATGGCATTAATTGGAACCCCTGATTCTCTTAGAGAACCCATAAAAGTGTGCCAGATTCTGGCAGAGGCAGTAATTTTACCACCAAATATGCCCATACTTTGACTGGCCCTAGCTATTTGTTCTGATGCTTTTCCAAGGTCCACATTGTTTTGCACGGCAGTTTGATTCACAAGTTCCATCAATCTGGTTGTTTCTTTAGTTGTTTGGTTAAAATCAAACCATGCCCTAACACCAAAATCGGCTGCATCTTGGGCAGATTTACCAAAAGCAGCCATAGTAGTGGCTAGTTCAGCAGTAGATCTTACCATTACTGATTGCAGGTTATTTACCCCACGCAAACCTGCTTCGTTGCTGGTTAAAATTGGTGGCACACCGCTCATCTTCTTCACCATTTCATCAAGGCTCTTCGTAGACAAAGAAAACCCTGCTGACATGGCCCTTAACGATTGCGGATACTGTTCACTAAATCGATTTGCGTCTCTAATGCTTAAACCCAATCGTGTAAAAGCAACTCTTGAACTGCGCTGTGCGGCTAATAACCTGCTCATTGCTTGTTGCAGGCCGCCAAGCACTGTTGTGTTTTCACTAGAGAGCAATCTTGCTTCACCCAGGGGATCTACAAAACCGCGCACTTCCTTACCAGAAAGTGCAAATACTTTACCAAGCTCCTTAGCATTGTTTAGTATTGCACCACCTATTGATTCAACAAAACCAAATACTGATTTGGTGCTATCATCAAATCCAGCGGATAACTTCTGTATTTCGTTTTGTAAACTAATTATTCCCCTTTGAGAAGGTGGCAAAGAAGCAATTAAATCTTGAAGGGCTTTTTGCATATCCATAAGACGATTTGTTACCGCACGCGTCCTATCATCTAATCTACCAAATTCGGTAATCAGATTTTTCTCTTTTTCTGCAAGTTCAGCAATTGCTTCTTTGGTTTTATTTATGCGATCAATTATATTTGGATCAGCAAGGAGGGTTTCATCGGCCATATGTCATGACACCTCTCATTCAAACGGGGTAAAAGTTACTTCATCTAGCTCTATGTCCAAGTATGGCTTAACATCTGCAATTCCTTGAGCTTCACACATTAAATCCGCGAGGCTCTTCTTATCGTCTTCACTTACTTTTGGCAATGGGCGGCCAAAAGCTTCCGTTAACAGTGTATCAAAATCCTCTTCTGAAACTTCATATGAGTTGTCTCGTGCCTCCCTAATTTGTTTTACTCCATCAGGGTTCAAGAACATAGCATTATGTTCGGCCACATCTCTTAACAACTCAAAATTATCTTTATCGTCCAACATTCCTTGTAACTGGTACCAAGCCAGTTGAGCATCATTTATAGTGTTTAATTTCTCGTGATCTACAGGTAGCTTAAATAATTTGCACAATTTCCAGCGGAGCCGATGCCCAGGCTCCTCTGCTAGTTTTTTACTTGTTCGACAGTAAATTGAGCCTCACACCTATCACTTATAGTTTGATAAAACTCGAGCAACATGGCAATAGCCGGAGTTTGCATTGCACTAATAAGATCAACCTTTATGTCTGTTTTTTCCGATTCTGACATTTTTGGTGCGTAGCTCGGGTGCAGCGATTCAAACGGCTTACCATTTACTGATTCAATTGATATGGCTAGCATTTTGGCATTAAACGCAAATAACTCTGCATCAGTTTTATCTGGCGCAGTTAAATCTGCCAGCAATAATTTTTCCGCCGCATTTAAAGATCTCATAGTAAATGATAAGTTGCCTATCTGAACTGAGTCTCTAACACAACCAAGTTCAATTAGAGACTTGAGATCGATATCAGTCATGGCCGGAAGCTCAGGCTTTTTTTCTTGTTCTTTTGGGGCGCCCACAGTCCCCAACACTTTATGTTTCATTTCTACCATTTATACACCTCTACTAATACCCCATAAGGGCGTGGTTAAATTATTATGGATTGTAAGAAGTTAGTATTGTTTTCCATTCTGCAGAAATAGAAGGGGGGGAAAAGACGGGGACATTTGTCCCCGTCAATAAATTTATGATTATTATTCCTCAGCTGCAGCCGTAATAATACCAGAAACATCCATAGTGCCTCTGAATCCGCCGCCAGCGGCATCTCCGCCAGCCCCAGAATCAGTCTGTTGTTCTCTGCCAAGATTATCCTTGACATATGGAACACCACGTGCACCACCTGTTACGGCGCTAGCCTGCGAAGTTCCTAGAGTTGTGCTGATATCTTCAATCCACAAAGTTGCATCTTCCTGGATGATGAAATTATCAGCTTGGTATCGCGGACTATATCTGTTAAACCAACAGTTTGACAGTCTGTGTACTATTGCTCCCTCTCCATCCCCGTTGGTGCGGTCAATAATCTCAATGTCGAATGCCAGAAGCTGCGATTTAATATTAATAAATGCTCTAGCAAAGGCTTCCGGCAAGCGCAATCTGTCAAATACGATACGAGTCACGGTTGCTTCGTATTGTGTTGGAGCCCTTGGCACAATTTCTAGTACGCCATCAAGACCAACTTCTCGGACCCTTTCCAGATCTCTAGTATGATTAACAGTAATATTCTGGATGGCACCAACGGTCACGTTCTCTACCTTAATTAAAATTTGGGTAGATAGACCAGTACTTATGGTACTATTTAAAGTGCTGCCAGTCAAAGGATATGCCATCGTTTTAAAACCTCCAATAGTATGTGGCTATTAATCTCTTAGGTTTCCACCTATTGCGGAGCCTAAACCAGTCGGCTCCAATCTTCCTCTCTGTCCATTAACATCGGTAGATCTTTCTATGCTATCGCGCTCATAAGGAATTCCTCTTATGCCGCCATACACAGCGCTTTCGGCATCGCGATTTGAGGTGATATACTCACTTAATATGGTGGCATTTTCTGAAATCAAAAAATTGTCAGCCCTAAACGTAGGGCTATATGTACTAATCCAGCAATTATTAAAAATATGTACAATTGCATTAGAGCTTACGCTTGAGCTTGATCTATCAATCAGTTGGATGTCAAACGGAATCCTCTGCGCCTGCAAATTTATAAATCCTCTTGCAAATGCTTCTGGGAGTCTAAGATCGTCGAATACTATTCTAGTCACTTGCAATTCTATACGTGCTGCACCTTTTGGATGCATCTCCACGACTCCATCCGTGCCGATCTCTTCCCAACAATTCATGTCGCGATTCTGATTTACCACCAGCTGTTGGATTGCACCAACAGTGACTCTCCCCACCTTAATTGTGATTTGTGTTGAGAGTCCACTGCTGATCTTGGAATTTAGAATACTTCCGCTGGCTGGATAAGTCATTTGTGTTTATAAATCATCCCGATTAAAAGAGTCCAACCGAGATGTCAATGAAGATCCAATTCACTGGGTAGTTAGGCTGTACTTCTAGAACTATATTGTATTGTCTTGGCTCTACGTCATCTCTAGATACGGACAGATTTCTGTAAGCAGTAATCAGATTCTGTGAGACAAATGCATTCAACAATGCAATTGCTCTTGCCGTCATGGAAGGTATAAGCGTAGGATCTTCTGGTTGGCCAATAAATGCCTGAAAACTGCGACGCATTGTTCTTGCAATGTGGTCTCTAATGAAGACAATAGAAATCTCCTCTTCTTCTGCGTTTCCACTCTGAGTGGTTGTTTTGCCATGCAATACTCTTCCACCACCCGTAACTGGCTGTACAACCGTGATACCGCCATCTCCCATAAGGTCTAGTTCTGTTTGCTTAAATATATTATCGTTAAGAATGGTAAATCCTACTAGAGTCTTAAAAGTTAACGGCATTGCAATGTTGGGCTCGCCATTTAACCAACCCCCAGCAGCTGCTGCCATGTAATAACCAGGAATTGTTGTGCGCGTACCATTGATGACTCTGATAATCTCATCGGGATAGAAATATACAACCCTGTAAGTGGAGCCAAAATTAGTCGCCACACCATAATCTGCAAGGTCTTCGATGTTTCCATCTAGGACTTCTTCAGCATCATCTCCCTGGATACCTTCTAGTATACCTATATCTTCTGGTGCTGCTAGCTCGTTACCCAATACCTGTTGAACTGTTAGACCTTCTAATGCACCCGTGAGCAATACTCGTTCACGTTTATAATATGTCGTAGACATTGTTTCAACATGAACTCTAAACGATTGCTGGATTGCAGAAAAAGTCTGCGTTGGCAGCGGCACAAGAATTTGTATATCCTGTGTTTCTAGGACCTCAAGGGCTGCTGCCCAGTTAGCATCAAAGAAATCGGCGTCTCGTTCATCAATGTACGAGACTCTAAGTCCCTGTGTCGCTGCCAACGCTAGGTCGGTTGTAAATAGTACCCTTTGTGAATCACTACCAGGCAACAGCAACTGCCATTTCAGATTAGTTTCCGATACGAAAAATCCGGATGCTCTGGTAATTGTCACTGTGTTTTCGTCTGTAATGGCGCTGATTGTCCATCTACCTTCATTATCAGTAGCAGTATTATGGAAATCAAGCTCTTTGCCTTGACCAACATCTTCAGATGTAAATTGTGCGGATGGGCTATAGAAAGTAGCAGTGCTTCCCACACCAATAGGGGCGACATATCCATCGCTGGCACTTTGTTCAATCCTGTCATCCGTTACCACTGTGTAGCTGAATGGAGTGCCACTTTGTGAAGGATCCATAAATTCAGCCATCAGATTTGTACTCACACCAGTTTCCTCATATTGAGAGAAGGCGTCAGTGATATCTGGATTATAAAAGTTTACTTTGTTTGGGAAAATCTGCGTTTCTGTGCCATCTGTACCCAGAATAAAGAAATGTACAACAGTATCCGTATCTGGTTTGCCCGGAGTTTCTATTGGGAAAATAAGGTCATCTGGGTCAGAGTTACCTGTTGCGCCACCCCGGCCGGTTACGCTGTTATAAGCTGGCAGAACAATTTCAGATGTCCTTCTTGGCATTGGGGGCTTGGCTTGCATTGCCAAGATCGATGTAGCCCCGTTCTCAAAAGCCATTTGCGCACCCAACGACAGAGTGTTTTCTGTACTAGGAGTGCCATATTTTGTAAATAGCTGACTTGGTTCGGTATATGTCGTCGGATCATTTAGATCTGCTGTTGCAATATACCTTGCCTCAAGGCTATCCCTTGATTGCAGAACCTTGCTGTCTACTTCTATCGTAAACCTGTCGCCGACTTCAAATGGAGTATTTGGAGACAAGTTAAAAATAGCAAATGACAATATACCGTTATCAGTTGTGGTGCCATCACTTCTCCAGGTATATGTTTGGCCATATTCATCTGCAAGAGAGCCACTCACACTACCTTTCGCTGTAAAAGTTGCCTGCCCTCTGATTGCTGCACCATAGCTATCTCTTAGCACACTAACACACCGTATGGTCCATATTTCTGGTGGTGCATTGGTATCAGTTAGTACTGGCGTAGATAGATATCCGTCCCCAGTGTTACCAGATCCCACCGCGTAAAGCAACCCTCCTTGGTCTACAATAGAGGCGCTTTGAAGCTCGATCTCTCCGGTAGCTGGGTCCAATCTGGCGTCATATTGCGATGAAAAAGAAGTCCCGTCATTTTCTGCTTCCAGCACGCGCAATTCTGAGCCATTAAGCAACAACGTAGTGCGATTCTCTACTAAGTTAGTATTTGAAGTTTTAAAAAACCTTCCATATCCTTCAGTAGGAGTGGTGGTGAAAGTTGGGTCAAAGCCATCAGTTCCATCCCCTACGGCAGCATCTATAATTAGCTCTTCTTGCCTGCCCTCTCCAACGATGCTAAGTACACGAAGTCCACCAGGAATGGACAAAGCTCTTTGCAAAGTACGAACACGAGAAACGACAGTTGGCTGTATGTATCCCGAAATACCTGGTATATTTGGCATTTATAGTATCCTCCAGAATATATGTATATTCTTTCAGATCAATGATTTTTTATTGATAGATTTGAAATTATTAGCCTTTTCCTTATAATAGCATACTTGAGTTCTATCAATAAAACATAATATTCAATGAGGTGTTGATATGCTTACTTGTAAAAATTGTAACAAAAATTTCCCCAGCAGTGTTAAAATAGATAATAAAATCATAAACCTGTCCGGCAGAAAGTTTTGCCTAGAGTGCTCGCCGCTTGGCAGTCGGAATACCAGGTCCTATATTATTAAGTTAAACAGCAATGAAGCATACTGTGCAAGGTGCCAAAAAATCAAAGACAAGGAGCAATTTTATATTAGAAAGACTAGTGGGAAACCTTTTAGTTATTGTATAATATGTCAAGAAGAGGTAAAAAATCTTAAATATGAAGAGAAGTTAGAAAGGATGATTCAGGAAAGGGGCGGGGTATGTAACGATTGTAAAATACCTTATCCACTACCAGTATATGAATTTTATTCAGAAAATGACATTTTTAGGCTAAGCAAAGCAAGAAATATGTCGTTACATAAACTGAGAGAAAAAGTAAAGCACTATGTGTTGTTATGTAAAAATTGTAGCGCCATTCGAAAATGGGAAAAAGGAAACTAGGTGTCTGAAACGTCTACTGTAATAGTATCTATCGAATATTCTCCTGATCCAAACAAACCGTAGTTAAAACAGAAATTTATAGTTTCGACCAGATTATCTATCGGTATTTCTCGCCTCCACTCAGAGTAAGCTTCAACGGTGATACTTTGCAAATACACTTTGTCATTGCCCCACTCTTCTTCACGTTCCCCACTCATGGAGACGCCTCTAACAAACAAACCGGCTTCGTAAAGCTCTTGTCTCGCTTTACCTATCAAGAACGAAGACACGATATCAGTAAGCTCTTCTCTATCCGGTATGGCTTCAGAAGCTATTAAAATCTCAAATGTTTGCTCCCATGCGCCAGCTACTACATGGTGTGTTGGAACATTAACATAGGAACGCCCACCGTATCCATCTAAGACCAAATCCATTCTGTATCTAACAGTTTGATTCTGGTTGAAACTCACGGGCTTATATTTTCCAGATCCGTACCTAACCACTATAGCGGGCCAGTAACGTTTATCGTATCTGAATACGTCGCCAATAAATATCCTAGTAGTACGGTCTTCTTGAATGTCTGCAGGAAGATCTGTCATGTCTGGCGTTAACGGGAAACCAAACGCATCTGTAGTATACCTGTAGAATCTATCCGCTTTAAAGTGTTCCCTTAAAGTGTCAATAAGTAAATTTTTTCCCTGCGAAACCGCTACCTGGCGGACAAAATTTGCAAGGTCGAATAAATCACTGTAAACGCGGTGATCCGTTACCATTAAGCGTTATCCTCCCTTTTTGGGTTGGGCTACCCTAATAAGCCTCTGCTCTTGCGTAACGATAAAACCCACTTTGGCGTCTATCATGTTTTCTAGAAAATAATTTGCTTCATATTTACCAGGTGGCAAAAAACTCATCCAGTCGCCGGCTCTATTTGTTTTAGTTTCTTTTACTACGTGGCCATGTTCATTCGTGATTGTTATATGTACACCGCTTATAGCCTTACCCTCTTCATTTTTAATCTTTCCAATTACTTTAGAACCCACAACACTGATTGGTTTTTTGCCAGTGTTGGTTGACGGTTTTAATTGCGCTACTACCGTTTTGTTTTGGAACCCATTGGCCCTATTTAATATTTCCTTGGTATTTTGTTCGATGATTTCAAGCCGTTTATTGAGCAACGAAACCTTTTCCACCAACTCTTCTATTAATTCTAAACCAGACTTATTGGTCATTCTCTCTCCTTACAATATGTATTTAATTCTAAGTCCCGCCACCCATACGGCCCCAGATAGTGGATCGTCTGTACGGAATTTTATTAGATGTACTTCGTCATTCATCATATATTGTGGATCATTACCAGAACTTGGCACAACATCAAAAGTTAGATATGCACCAGTTGAATCTGGGTTGGTGGCAAGACTGATAGTATCGCCAGCACTAGAACCCCCCTCCCAATCATCTTTATACCATGTAACTGCAAGATCGTCTGTTGCAGATACTTGTGCATTTACGTCTAATTGGACTATCCTAGCATGCGTTGGAACATCCAAATTGGAGAATTCTATGTAAGCTTCTTCACTTGTTCCACTGGGATTTGTTAGTTCAAGCTTATGTGGGTTAGAAGCAGCATAAATTGCCCAAGACGAACCAGTATCCGGGAAAGCTCGCGACATAGGTATTACAGAGTAGTATGTACCACCCTTATTCATAAAATCTACACTTGTGTCATCAGATACACTTATTCGACCACCAGAATATGGGAACGTGTTAGCTGCTAGATTGTTTAGTGCAACCAGAGCGTATGTACCACTAACATTCAACATATATGTATTATTTGCAATATAACATGAAAAGAAGTTTCCTATGCATTCGACAAAATTGGTTTGTATAAGAACAAGTGCGAAGCTAGTGGAGACATATTGTCTTACAATATTGTTGGAGAAAATAACCCTCTCTCCACCATTTGCCGTTATTTCTACAATATTATCCAGCCCGGCGGACTGAGCATTATGAAAAGTGTTTTGGCTAATTAAATTGAATGCTTCACCAACGCCGCCGCCGCCGCTACCATCTATTTCTAACACTGGCGCTGTACCTATATTACACATAAGGGAATTATCAACAATAGTGGCCCACTTACAATCAAACATATATATACCACCGGTGGTTGTACCAAAGGTTTTATTACCACTTATTAGTGTTTCATTACCATTGGTAATTGATATGGGAATAGCGTTGCCGCCGCCAAAATTATAGAGGTGGTTGTTCAGAATACAGTCCAACTTGTGGTCAGCACCTTGTGTTCCGGCATCACCGTCAAAATATATTCCAACTTCAAAACCCTGTCCAGATGCGGCGGTGTTAAACAAGTAGTTGTTTATAATAGCAGTAGACTTACTTGTATTAGTAATTTGAATCATCTCGCCATAATTTCCATCTGATGCAGACATTATAAAGAGATTGTCCCTGATTGTCGCATGTTCTGGATCTTTTAGGGTAATAAACACATCTGTTGCTTCTCTCTTCGCGGTTTTCCTGAAAAAATTCTTTTCGATAATCATACCGCCCATGTGTGTATTGGCATTAATCGCTGCTGTTCCAATTCCATCAAAGATATTATTACTTATTATTATGCCGTACGCATCGTTGCTAGCTACCACTCCTATTAGCTGATCCTCAAAAGAACAGCCACTAATTGTTGTATTTTCTCCTGGGCCGAGCACACCATACATATTTTTATCACCAGCACCACTATCGATAAACCTACAATTTGAAATGGTCGTATTAGTCATATCACTAGTTGCTATACCAAAATAACCATCCGCTATAGCACCAGGATAAGAGGTAATATCAAATACACAATTATCTATTAATGAGTGTTCAATGGATCCGAACAATGCACCAATGGCCCAAGTAGATAAGCGCGCCGAACTCTCAAATTTAGTGTTTAGTACCGTCATCCTGGTTGTTGTCCCACTAAAAGACATGAAAACGATGCTCTCATCTATATCTGTACAAGTAAAGAGACAATTAGATACAAACAAATTATCTACGGTGCTTGTACATGTAATTGCAAAGCCGCCTTGAAAATTTTCGGTATATTCAAAAGAGCACCCTACAATATTAACATTCGACATGGTTTTTCCACGAATTGTTTCCATAAGTCCGTTTTCGTCGGCTATGTTAGCAAAAACACAGTTTTCCAGAGTCATGTTGGTAAGGTCGGTAATACTACTTCCCACTAAATACTTAACAGTTGCACCCGACGTAAAATCGATCTTTATGTTCTTCATAGTAAACCCATCACCAGGCCGTATAACACCGCTGCTCGTAATACCACTCAACGTTATAGTAGACATAGTAGTGGTATCGTCCCAACTAGTTGCATCACCAGCAAATGTAATACCATCTGGAAAAGAAATGGGCGTAGTGCCGTCACTTACATCTATATCAATATTACCACGCAACCTTATTAATCTCGGTATTGGTAACCCCGCAGAATCATGGAGATTAATCCAATTTATTACAGATCCGAATGTTGAAAAAGTTCCATGTGTTACATTATATCCATCGTTATTTTCTAATATAAGTTCAAAATTATTATCTACATCTCCAACAAACCTACGGTAATCAGAAATACTATCCACATTATTATTAAAATCTACTACGACTTGAGCTAATAGCGTCTTATCTTTGCTCTGAACTATTTCTTCTATGGGTGGTGTAGAAATAACTCCATAAATGTACTGATTGTCTTCTAACAACCTTAATTTGCCTGTATTATCAACAAATAAATTATATGTAGTAAAAGAATAATTTTTTGGGCACGTGATGACAGTGCTTTCTACTGCGTATATAATACCATCGACTACGACTTGCCCACCCTTAATGCCAACATCAGTCGAAGAATCAAAAACCTCTAATCCATAAATAATGCCATTTCCTCTTAACAGAGAGGTTGGATAAGTGATATAATCTCTTGTATAGTCGTCACGGACGTCTCTTCTTCCAACACTCCCAAATAAACGTTTATCGCTTAAATATTTGAGATCATTAGTATCATATAATACCGTCGCCACTTGTACATATCTTTCTTCACTTGCTCTTGACAATACCTCAACATCAATCGCATTTACGTTGGTTTCACCTACGTAATCACCTTCGGCTATTTCTATTTCTAAGTAATCTACTCCATTACCATCATACAATTTAAATCTAAATCCTTCTTCATTAGAGGTTGGAAGCAATACGGCAGGCCCCGTGTTTGTGACACCTGTAGCGCCAGATCTGTCCCCTAAAGTTAGTGCTCCTTCTCTATATTCTATGCGCTTTTCACTGGCACCAAATGTCCTAGAAACATCGACTACATCAAACCAATCTTCAGGCCAATCAGGTGATGCACCAGCAGTGTTACTATACTCCACTCTTGCAGAACCTCTTAATTCTGCCAGGCCATTTTCATATGCATCTAGAAACAGCTCATAGAGGGTTTTGGTGGCAACACCTGTCGTAAAATGATCCGCGTATATTTTCACATCGACCGATGGATCAACTGAAAATAGCGGATATTCATCAATTCTGATGGTTGACGATGTTGTCGCATTGAATATGTAAGTGCCATCACCTGAGCTGCCAGTTACCCTAACAACACCCTGATTCGGTATGCCAAGATCAGTTAAATCCACATTAATATCTTCAATCAATTCTGGCGAGCCGCCTTCTACTTTACCAGTCCCATTAAGTATGGTTCTAATGCCAGTAAACTCGTACCCGTCAATGTAGAATCTCCTTGGGCCAAGACTATAGGCCTCTTCAACACCAGTAAATCCTAGTGCTGCCCAGGCGCTGTTCCCAGAACCTGGAGCTTCAGCAATTAGATAGCCATCGGGTTCATCATATGCAAGCCCAAGTTCTCCACGATATGTAAAAGCAAGAAGCGGCAATCCTACAGAAGAAGCCAGAATGCCATCTGGTCTAAACGATTCGTTAAGGGCAAGAGCTAAGACCTCTGTGGTCCATGTGCTTGGATCAGCAGACGAAGTATATGTATTTAGAGCACCGTATGCGTCAATTTCCGCATAACCAGTTGGCCATTTAACTTGGATATTTTTAACGGTTGGAGAAAGTTGTCCAGTATCAATTCCACTACTTAAGAGATAAGGAGCACTGGGGTGTATTATCTGCACAGTAGCTTCTTGCGTTCCACTTGCTTTTTTCTTAATTGCCATCATTAAAGCGGAGGGGGCAATAATTTCTTCAGATGCATAGTAGATAGAAGCTGTTGCGCCACTACCACCAAATGGAGCAACACCAAAAAATAAAACAGAATCGCTGATAGTTACCACACTCTCTACATACTTGACGAATGTCTGTCCACCAATTGTGACTTCGATTTTATCGCCCCTTGAGACTTGTGCTAAAGCAGCTATCGGGCCGCCAGTAAACGTAATGGATGTATCACCAGGGCTAACTGCTGAAATTGGCAGATCGCTAAGAATCGCAGTTGAGTGGACATAGCCATCAACATAAACTTCTTGCTCCTTTAATATGCCGTTACTGTGCATATCATCTCTATGTTTTGTCATAAGCGTAGCTTGAAGTTCATCTAACAATTCAAGAGCTTCTTGCACATCATCTGCACTTATAGTTAAACCCGTGTCAACAAATGATATTGCACTGGCATCGTGGGCGTCAATGGTGTCAGTGACATGATTAATTAACCTTGTATCAAGGTCATCGATCATTCCTTGGGCATTGTATGAAGAATATTTTCCTGTATATCCGTCTATGTCGCTGGTCCTGTGGCGACCATAGGCTGATGGATGCGCAACGTGCTGCGTAAGATTACTTATATCAATAATCAGCCGGTTGTTTATTGACATTATAAATGCATCCAAAGATGCAATGAGTTGTCTTAATGTAGCAGTGGAATAGTCTAAATCTAGTTTTGATTCTTCAATGCCAGCGTTGGTGCCAACCTGAGCATTATCTATGGGTAGTGTTACCAAACCAACACTAGATAGTGCAGATGCTTTAATACTGCCGTCTGGATTTAAAGACTCTGCCAATCTTGTAGCTACATCAGCCGCTGTGCCTTGTGGATTAGTGCCCAAGGTCTCTTCTATATTAAATATAGCACTTCGACAGCCGTTAATAGCCTCGCCACCAATCTCTGTTATATTATCATCTACTCTTGGCAAAACTACGTCATCGTCAATGCTGTCAGGATATTGGCTATCAGTCATGTTTTATAAGCCTCCAAAATATTTATCTATTTATCAAGCAAAATCTATAATCTCCTGCCAAAAAACGGATAAATTAAGCTTCTCCCTCTTCATTTGGTCGTATTTCTTCTTCATAATCTGGCGCAGAACCTCTTGCATCTATACCAGATATTTCTTCAATTTCCTCTACTCCAGACATACCAAAACCGCCATACGGCATCATACCTCCGCCAAATCCCCGCCTCTCCACGTGCTTCTGCCAAATGTTTGCGCCAAAGTATGCTGCAACTATTAAAGTCACCACTGATACCCACTCGGTACCAGTAATAATGAAAAATGCCTGTGGCATTTTAAAGACAAAAAGACTTAAAACTGGCGGAACAAACAAGCCAAGCGTTGCGATTGCTAACACTACAACAACGAGCTGCCATTTCCTAGATTGATATTTTGTATATATTTTCAATTCATTTCCATTTTTCTCATCTGCCATTTTTCTTATCCTCTCTTTCTTGTGTTTTTCTAGCTTGTTCTCTGGCCTGCGCCTTCATCTTTTCTATATCAACAATCGGCAGCTCAATATTTGGAAAATTGGGCATCGCTTTTATTTCTGCTACTTTTTTATCTGCCTCTTCTTGTGTTTTTCTAGCTTGTTCTCTGGCCTGCGCCTTCATCTTTTCTATATCTGCCATTACCTGCCGTCTTTTTTCAGCCACCAAATCACCCACTGAGTGATTTACACCTGTATGCTGATACTTTATGTTAGCATTCTTTCTTTTCTTAAGTGTCTTTAATTGGTTTAATCTGTTAGTAACTATACCTAATATGCGCTCATAGTCTTCTATGATGTCTTCCAAAATATCTTCTTCGCTCATTTTAACTCCTTTATGGAATGGTATGTGTGTGTCCAAGCACTGACTGCACTATACCATTATATATTACGTGATTGTGTCCTTCGCTTTCTTGTGTGGCCGCCTTCAGTGTCGCAATAGCTGTGCCTTGTAAAACAACAATCTGATGTGAATGTGCCACGATCCCAGGCGCAGCTGTTAATGTGGTAGTCAGCGTGCCAGGCGTCGGGCTTACATCTCTAACTACAGGAAATTGATAGATAATGTCACTTTTGGGAAATCTTTTCATTCTAAATTTTTGTGCGCCGCTTTGCAAGAATAAAACGCGCTGCCTGGTTACATCCAGTATTTCATATCTAAATTCCTCTGTATTGTTTTCGTTAAATCTAATTAACACGTCCCTGTCTTTTATGGCAGGAAACGGTAATGTCCACCCGCTTGGCTCATACTTGGGTTCTAGACCTCCGCGATCTACAATATCTACATCATCCGTTGCGGGGTCAATTCTAACAAGTATTCGTCTATCACCCCTTCTTGGATTGAAGAATTGTATGTACCCCTGTACAAATCCTGTGCCAAAACATATTTGGCATCTAGCATCCTGATGTTCTCTCCGTAACATAACGCATGGACATTTGGCTCCTGTCCACATCCTGCGCATAAGTACAAAAGGCTCTCCGGTTTGTTCGAGCAACAACTCTTCTCGTTGAAGCATATGCGTCTGAAAATCAGATTCTTTTACTAAATGCCTATCTCCATTATTATCGATACGCACTTGGGCGCCACCAAAATAACTACCTCGACATTGACCTTGCATAAAACTTTGTGGCGACATTGTGCGCCATGTACCACAATAATCAAAACGGTTGAAGTCTCCCTGTTCATCGTTATTTGTGGTATCTGTTGTAATGTTATCAAACTCTTGTTGTCGCAATCTTAAGTAACCATCAGTGTTGGCATATCCGTCGTACCCATCTCTTCTTCCATCATTCCCATACCCATCACCAAAAACATAGGTCAGTGCTAAATTTGGCTTCTGGAAAGTAGGCGTTGCCTGAGCGGTAATTGTATTCTTATCTTCTTTACCCCAGTATAATCGGATAAGTGCGCCAGCCCTATGTGCTTCTGCGCCCGTGTCGGCATATCCTCTGCCATTGGCAGAAACATTAAATCCAGCTGGCGACAGCTGTTTAGAACCATATCTGATTAATTCATCATTAACAACCAATGTGCCAAACAAAGGAAATCCACTTACCGAGTCTGCTGGGACGAACATAGCATATTGATCAAAATATGCATCTACTAATGCCTCCGGATAGTAATACATATCTGTCCCAGCTTGATTAAGACCAGATATAGTTACATTTAATGGGTTAAGCTCAGTGGCCCTAACACCAAAAAAGTGTTGATCACCTGGTGGCAAACCACCAATGGTAGCTTCTGTATCTACAACTAGAAAATCTGGGTATCCATCAAATACTTGCTCTCTCAACGTAGAATAATATAGATTATAGAAAACTAAATTATTCTCGTTACTTGGATACGCTGGTTTCCAACTTACGTCTACTTCTGTACCAACTCCTGCATCGAGAATGGCAGACAAACCAAGATCTGTTGGCGTGAAAAACGGTTTCGTAAGATCGCAGGCTCTTGGGTCTACTTCTGGGGCTGGATCCGGATCGCCCGGGTCTGCAACATATCCAGTGGTAAAGAATGCATAACTGTAGGAATCCAACACATCGTAGGAATCTCTAATTGCCATGTAGGCATCAATTTGAGCGGCAGCTTCTAGAAAATCCGGGCTCTTTGGGTAGATACCAACTACGTATTTTCCTACGCCTGCAAAAATGCTGCCATTATAACCATTCACAAAAATGCCGTTTTGTATGGCAAATGTCCCATCCACAGAGGTTGACAGCGTATTAATCTGTGCGCCGGCTGCTCCCTCTAAAATAGTGAAACTAATTGTTGCGGTCCGAGCAACGCCAGTCTGACCAGATGCTGGAGAAAAATTTGTAAATTGAGCCAATAGAACAAAACCTCATTTACTTAAATATCTTTTGTTAGAGTTCGTAACACTTTTCTTCTTTCTTTCCCTTCTACCCCGTGGTGGTCAAGCAGATTTTCCAGGTACTCTTGCAACTCTTCTTTAGGCACATGCTCATCCATGTACTCCATCTGTGCATTGAATGCCTCAATCTCATTCTCATCTTCCAGATAATCAGCTTCATCTATAACCCCATCAACCTTGCCAGCCTCTTGTTGCATCACGTGTGTCATTTCATGTACGACATATCGCATAATGTCATCCCAATCTCCCGCATCTAAGAGCTGTTCATTTATGATAATATCGCCATTTATCGTTTTGGCGGACACATCTAGAGGCTCAAAACTAATTTTTACACTATCCACGAAGTCTGGATCTCTATTATACTTTTTACACTTGTCTAAAAAAGGGTCTTCTTTTTTAAGTTGTCTCTTCAATTTTTGTACTAACTTTCGAATTTGTGCCCTCTTTTTGTGTTTTTTCATTAAGCGTCATCTCCTCTTGTCTTAGATCAACTATTGCTAGAGATTGTTCCAAACTAGCTATCATTTCCTCTGCCACTCTAATAGCATGTTTTAATCCGCTTATTTCCATATTTACTTGAGCGGGGGTTGATGGTTTCTCTATACCCAAATACGTTATATATTTCTTAACTATCATACAATTCTCCTTTGCCTCAAATGCCTTAATCTCATAAAATTAGGAGACACGGCCAACACTCTGAACCCACCAAAACCCAATGGAGTTGGTTTAATGCTCCACTTAATTTTATGTAACATTTCAGTATGTCTTGAGACAAATTGGCTAAGTTCATTATTTAGAACAGTCGACAGCGGCGGTGGGTTCATTGTAATACCGTTATCGGTGATTGTAAATTCACGCCCAGCCTCTATCAACATCTGTGCTGCCATAGCCAATATGAATGCGCCCTCTACAATTATATAGGCAAACCTATCATAAATAACTTCCATATCAAACGTAAAATCTGTAAAGTGTGGAGTTTGATTGAACTCACTTAAGCTACATCTTAAAAACCATGTTAACTCGTCGTCTGTGAACACACTACATTGTGTGTATGTAACATTTCCAAAAGCATCTGTGGTTTCCACCTCAATGTCGTTCTTGAGCCTAGCTTTTAGCATACTTAACAATATATTTATTCCTTGGATTTCATCCTCAGTATATGAAATTCGTGCCGCATCACCTATCTGATCACCGTCTGGGTCGTCTGAGGTTCCAAGTGCCCAAGCAGAGTAATCGCTGAAAACGCCTGATGAAGAGTTATAATATCGTGTTCTATAGTAATAAGTGGTAGCTCCACTGGAATCGTCGTACTCATATGATGATGTACCAGCCACCAGAGTAACATGTGGGTCCTGCCCATTAGCTTCCTGATCTGTAGTAAAACCGAGTACAGACAAAGATGTGCCACCAACTATTCTAAGTGTTCCATCAGTTCCTGTATTAGCTCCAGTTATAACCAACCTTCCGTATCCATCAGAGGCAACGGCTCCGGTAACAGTTCCATTAAATGTCGAGACAACTGTTGAGATTGGTATTGGGTTTGTGGCTGTAAAAGTAACAGTTTGAGTGTCTCCGCCATCAACCTGAATTTCAAGAGTTGTGCCTTGTAAAAAATCAAATGGACCCACCTGTGTGCCTGTCATGGTTGGAGCGGTTGCGGCATCAGCAGTAATAAACTCTGCATCTGTATACGGATCACCCAATTTAGAGCGCTGCACTTGAATTTTATCAAATAATGATATAACGTTTGTAATCTGGCTTACGCTTATTTGCAGTTTAATAACAGCCATTAATCATCATCCTCCACAATGGTTACAGATGGTATTAATTCCTCACCACTGGTTATAGTTGGCGTTAGGTCTGAAGAGCTGGATATTCTCGGCACTAAATTATCTCCCTCTACAATCTCCGTAATGCGCTGCCCTGTTGACTCTACAACTGGCGTTGTATCTGATATTGTTGGACTAAGCTCTTCAGAGCTTGCAATGTCTGGCCTTAAATCAATAAAATCTTGAATGTCTGGTGAATCACAAGATACTAAGCCTTGGACAGGTGCCCCGACAGTTGAAAAACAAATTATACCTCTAGTCGCTATGGCCAGTGCCACTGACATTATTGTTTCACCATCCTATAAAATTTCATTCTTCCTAGTGATTCATATTCTGATTCAACAGTATATGTCGCTATTAAACCAGTTGTCTCTGAGCCGCCATCCTGGGCTGCTTCCGCATTTGTTTTAGAATCGAATATTCTAAGTCTAAGTGCAAGCAGTTGTCCATTACTGTCGTAAGTAGTATTATCTAAAAATGCATTTTCATGTTCCAACCCAAGCACCCTGGTTATTTGAACAGCTATCGCGGTGACATCAGTATATATAGTATTCGATACAGCGTAACCGTCGCTCACAATTTTTCCAGCAGACCCAGTCACTTGATGGGCTGACAGGTCTTCTTCCCATACAGCGTCTGCCACTGCATATGGGTCTCCAGACCCTTCCCAGTTCCCAGATCCATGAATAGCAGATAGATAAGCATCAATCTCTTCAACAGTAGCGCCAGCATCTGAGAAATCACCACCAAAAGTGCCAGGAACTGTGTGACCAACTCTGTATTCATCCCAAACTGCATCTGCAATTACGCCAGCATTTCCAGCACCTTCCCAGTTTCCGAATCCATGGATGGATGACAAATAAGCATCAATCTCTACTACGGCATCTGTTTCCAAGCCGGCAGCATCTAATCTGATTGATTCTCCGAACGAACCTGAGACAGTATGGCCTGACCTTAACTCATCCCAAATTGCATCTGCTATTGCATTTGGATCTCCAGATCCTTCCCAGCTACCATATCCATGAATAGCAGATAGATAAGCATCAATCTCTTCAACAGTAGCTCCAGCATCTGAGAAATCGCCACCAAAGGTGCCTGGTGTTGTATGTCCTGATCTATACTCGTCCCATACAGCTGCTGCAACTGCATATGGGTCTCCGGATCCTTCCCAACTGGTATATCCATGGATGGATGACAAATAAGCGTCTATTTCTCCTATCGCAGATTGTTCTAGACCCGCTGAATCTAATCTGATTGATTCTCCGAACGAACCTGAAACTGCGTGGCCAGATCTTAATTCATCCCATACGGCATCAGCGATTGCATTTGGATCTCCAGATCCTTCCCAGCTGGTATATCCATGATTGGCAGATAGATAAGCATCAATCTCTTCAACAGTAGCTCCAGCATCAGAAAAGTCACCACCAAAAGTGCCTGAAATCGTATGATCAGCTCTATATGCGTCCCACACAAAATCTTTTATCGTTGGCCCACCTACCAAGCCATTTGTATCAACATATGCGTCTGGTCCGCTATTATCTTCTATAAGACCCACGCCCTTGACCAAAATGGATCCGTTTGTAATAGTAGAGTCCAAAATTAATCTGCCGGTATCCATATTCACACTAACGCTCTCTGGGCCAGTTTTATTTATAAGCTTAATTCCGCCGTGATATCCCCACACACCAAGATCGCGTCCAGAGCCGCCAATATCTATAGTGGGCACGCCAACACCAGGTAAACCATCTGTGCATTTTACCAGCTGAGTACTTGCCGAGCCACCGAGAGTAATAGTGCCAATTAACATACAGTTGGAGATGCAACCCTCTAGATAATCTAAATCACCAACAGTACAATTATGGATACACGATTCCCCGTCCAATATCCCATGCAAATACATATCTCGAAATTCTGCGCCACGCACCTCGGCAGCAGATTGAATAGTGATCTCAGAAACATTGGTGCTCTGTCCGATAACGATCTTATTTTCTACATTGTGTCCAGAACCAAAAACAGCATTGCCAAGGATAAATATTGTATCAAAACCTTTTTCTGAGGCAATGGTAAGAGCATCAGACACATTGTTACATGGAGCTTTCTTTGTACCTACGGGAAAAATCGTTCCGGACTGAGCCCTGCCAGTTTTATTATAAACGTCTAGTGTTACAACGTCACCATAACTAGAATGCCTAACTAATTCATCTTCCGTTTGTGTAGCAGAACTTGCCGCAGTAACCTTTACGTGAGTACCAAAGGTAGGTAAAATTTGAGAAATACTATAACCGTCATAATCAACAGACACTAAGTTGCCGCCAGATATTTCACATCCTACGACATTATATATATGATATAAATCACCCAAATCATATTGATTATCAGTTCCACCGGTCAACGGTGTTGTAATTAGTTCGGTTTCGCTACGAACAGATAAAATGGTTCCCTTTGAGTCATCACCATGATTGAAAACAATCATTCCCGCAGTTATGCCGGACGTAACAAAGGTGGCATATTCGTCGATTAAACTTAAAGTGCCGCTACCGTAAGCATCAGGTGTGGTAATATAACCATCTACGAAGGTCTCGGTTCTTGCCTCAAAAGCAACCACCGCATTGTTGAGTTCTAATGTGAGTCCCACATAGGTGGTTCCGCCAAGAAACTGTTTACCTCCAGCCTCGGATATTAATGTGGGATCGTCAAGCGCGCCCATGTCAACTTCTAATCTGCCACGAATAGTGTCGATTAGATCTTGTACAGTTACTTCTGTTGTGGGCGCACCAACCCATATAATCCTAGGTGTGTTAACCCAGTCAACCCAAAGCTCAGTAAGTTCAGCCATAGTACTTCCTTCACATTAAATGAGCCAACTTACGGCAGATTTACAACAGTATCTGGGTTCAGAACGGCGCCGACAGAAGCACCGATTGTGGTGAACGTAGAAGTCGTCTTGAATGGCACCTTACCTTTAATTCGGGCTCTTACAAACAATGGGATATTGGCTACATATTGAATTGTATTAGAAACCGAAGTGCCTGTAGATTCTTCTTCGATCAAAACCACATGAACGTTATCATCCTCAACTAAGTCTACACCTCCTGTTACATCTCCAATTGTGCCAGCAGTTAATGTAAAAACATTAGTTGTTCTGTCTACAGAACTATATGGAAATCTTAAATAATTCCCTGTATCGCTTGGATCCAGCACTCTTAAAACTCCCTCGTCTGGTATATCTGAAGGTAACGGGCTAACAGATCTTGTATTAGCTTTTACAAGAACAGTACTATCAGATGACTGATTATGTGTGCCTACCGACCCAACAGCGAATTCGGTACGCAAAATGTCTTCGTTGCCAACACCAGTTGAGCGATATACAGCCACGCGAACGCCGGATGTAATGTTAGTTACAACCAAGGCTTGCAAGTTCGGAGGATCATAAACATTACCGAGATTGTCCGTCAACTGGATGGAACGAATGTCATTCGGGTCAAGTGTTTCTTTTTGGATGAACACACCCTGGGCACCAATAACAAGAGCACCAGCCTTAACGCCGAACGGCGACGCGCCACGCACTTCAGCGAATGTCGACTGTAACCTACGATAAATATTACCTGGCGTGTATGCAGTATATAGTCCGCCAGCAGTTTTTACCTGATAGTTGCTTGCCTCTTTTCTTGTGATAAATTTCCACCACTCATATACATTCGCGACAGTTTGAGGATCGGCATCAGTAACATCAGCAGAAACAACGGCCGTATAATTCTTATCACCAACACCACCACCAATATCTTTTGGAACAGTAGAATATGCCGCAGTGGCAGTCGGAGTATTTGTAGCTCCAGATATATATCCTGTTAGAGTGTCTGTTCCAGTAAATGTCCCGTTACTTTCTTCAATATATATTGTACCACTATCATCTTCCATAAAATATCCGTCAGCACCGGACGCGAGTTGTTGTATCCACTCCCCATAAACGAATGGGCCGCTACTAGTTGTGCCGCCAGTGAAACGACGTTGTACAACCATAACACGAATATCTTCATCATATCCAGCCACAAGCGTAGTCGGAGTGCTTGCGGTTGCATAAGCGCCACTTACCACCCCCGTAAAAACGTCCGTATTAACCAAATTGGTGTCTGATTTAAGAACATAGGTCACATCACCACTTGCCCCAGTATCACTTGTAACTATAACAATTCTTTTACCATCGGTCGTAGTTGCCTCTTCCCCAACAGTAAATGGAGTTCCAACACCGCTTGTAAAAGAAACTGAATATTGCCCAGTAGTGTTGTTCAAGTCTACAGCATTACCAAGAGCCACAACAGCGATACCACCAATCTGTGTAACTTCGTTAGAGTCATATGTACGACGATATGGCCTGACGTGAACAGTAAAAGCACCGCCGTCAATTACTTGGCCCAGGGCTTCAACGGCCGGATCAATATATTTAGGATCTGTAGATGTCTTGGTTTTTAGCAGAATGTTAAGATTTCCTTCCAGCCAATCTTGTCGTACAACCACCCCGTCTTGTTCCACATACATATCCGGCTGCGGAGTTGGGTTAGTTGTGTTATAGAAGTATGCATTGTCTCTAATATCAGCGATAGCGCCCGTTGTTTGAATATTTGTGAATATGTTGTTGTTACCCGTGTCCTTAAAAGACCCTTTTTCTAAAAACCTAAAGCTGAGATCTGGGATAACATAATTATTTAGAACTGTATATAACTGATCCCTAACGTTACCTTCAAATGCTGGGTCATCATCCAATTGGGCCAATTCATCAAACAAATCCATTGCATATGAATATAAAGCATTTGCAGATCTTACAATATTTAATGAGCCTGGCCCATATATACCACCTTGATCTTCTCGTTGCGTATCACGTACACCATTTGGTATATTGATATCGGCCGCGTACAACGTGAATGTGTTATTGGCTACTTCGGCATACGAGAGATATGTATCGTCTGCCTGCAAAACCTGTATATTATCGGGCGTTGTATGATCCCACGTGCCAGACTTGTTAGCAAGAATTAATTTACCTGTAGTACCGGAATCTGTGATGACAGATAAAACCCTGCCCTTTGCACCAGACGTATCACCTTTTACAACGTCTCCAGCAGAAAACACTTTACCAGCTACCAAGTTATCATAAAATACAACATCCTCTATTGTTAGTTCATACCCATCATCCCAAACTCCGGCAGTTGTGTCACTATCAATTACGCGAATGGAACCAATAACCGTTGACCCAAACACTGCTTGTGCAAAACCTTCGGCATCATATCCATCAGAGATGCGAGCATCTTCTGGGATCGCTATAGTACCATTCTCATAATGTAGAATAATACAATTGTTTGTGTTTGGCGTGCCGGGGACTTCAAGGGTTTCGTTGACATCTGCCGTCAAATACCCATCTTTATCTTCACCTATACCATATGCTATTGCGACTGATGAAGTACCGCCACTAATATCAAGTGGTGAATAGTGAGTGAATAGAGACATGTTGTTGCCATACATTCTCCCGAAGCCGGCAGTAGACCCACCTTCCGAAGTTCCTATATTATATTCAATAAATTTTACATCTATACTTCCAGATACCTGATCAACAATGGTATCTCCAACCGCAAATCCACCATTGCCAACTCCATAAAAGTCAACATAACTTAAAATGTCTAAAGTTTCATCGTCTTGGAACAACCCCACTGTGTTGGTTAACGTCAGGCCGCCTGCGGGAAGACCGCCATCAATTTGTAAAACCTTACCAATGGCTCCGCTCGTGTTACCTATTACCATATCACCAACAACTGGTGCAGTTCCTGAACCTCCATCATATTTTAGATAACCATCAATATGACTTATAACCTTGTCGCTGAAATTAAAATCCCAATCATCAGATATAGCCATTCCATAAATCCTCCGTTATTTGGACAAATCATTTTGCCCGAATATTATTCTTTATCTGAGGCATCTTTATCTAATGATGCCTCGGGATCTTCACTGCTTGACCTAAATCTTTCTGGCCACCTCTCTTCTGGTATGCCATATCTTTTAGCCATTTCCACATAAGCCTTTTTCTCGTCTTTAAATGCTGATACAACTCGTCCATTTCGCATCCATATAGCATTCCCAGAAACACTATTAATGGTCAACCTAGCCCCACACAAACGACATTTATAATTTTCTACTTCAACACCACACGATGGACAAATAGCAGCACTCACTATTTTTGAATGCATATGCCCCTCCAAACATTTTATGGCAGATCAACTGCCGTATCTTTAATCATTGTAAAAGGCACAGACAATCCACCTGCAGTAATAGTATCTGATGCCTCATTAAATTTAAACCCTTTAAGTCTGGCCTTTATCTTAACATTAACCTCAACTGTAAAGCTGTAAGAAGTGTCCTGATATACGCCGCTGGCATTCGTATATCCTTCACTAATAAGAGATCCGTCTGCCAAAGCTTCAATCCTTACGCGGACGTTTTCGATGCCATTTCCAGAAGCATTTAAACATGTAACTGTTAGAGTTTTTGTGTTTACAACAGAGGTTGAAGCGCCAGTACCATTTCTTACGCTGGGGGAATCGCCGTCATTTAATACATTAATAGTTACAGAGCCGCCGGAATTATTATAGAGTGTGGCATTACTAGAATATACAGCGTGTGTTTCACCATAACCATCGATCAGGTCAATTTTTTGCGTCCCTGCAACTGCTGCAGCTCTAGTATTATGCACACTAAAAGTGGTGCTGCTGGCAACATTAACATAGTATTTATATCCGTCTGTTAAACCTATAGAATCGGTGCCACCTTCGTCGTTATAATATACCGCATCCCCGGTTGCAAATCCGTGTGCAGCATTAGTTGTAATAATATCTGTACTATCGTCTACACCAGTATCTGTAGCAAATTCCCAACCATAAGAATCTCCACTAATTGTTGGTGTCCAATAGCCACTATACTCATTGGCATTCGAATCAGTAGAACCAGTAGATATCAACTCAAAGGCGTGCCCATATCCATCCGAGGTAAATTCACATTCTGTAATATTACTCAATGTTGTTAGAGGGCTAAATAAAGCAACACCCTCTGAAAGCGTGGCATCACTAATAGAGACACCTGTTATAGTTGCCGTTGATGCATCAATATTACCAATGTTTTGGATAAATCCACTAGTAATGGAGCATGCTGACGTCAACGTCATATTGCGCACACCTTCTATAATGCACGAAGCTAGGTCTAATGATCCGTCGTTATCGCTGACAGTGAAATCTATTCTATTATCAGGTTGACGTGTCAGAGAATGATTTTCCCCAGGATCCGCACCAATCGATAAATCAACTCGCGAAGTGTCAGAAAAAGCATTAGATCTTGACGAATGAATAGCTACTGTACTATCGTCTATTACATATACCCAATAACTACTTCCGTCGGTAAGACCTATATTATGCGTCCCATATTCATCAGAATATTCTACATAATCTCCTGTTTCCCAACCATGAAATGGTACTGTGATGTCATCGTTGCCGGCATCAACTTGTAAATATGTATCAAAAAACTTTTTGACCGAAGATTGTCCATTACCAGTAAATGAACATACACTTAAGTCAATATCAGTAGAGGCGTTTTGTAAATCAAATGTAACGCCAAGCGCTCCCTCGCCAACATATGTCCATGGAAAAATAAGTTTCTGATTGGAGTCAACAAAAGATGTAGCTGTTGAGCTGCCAATGGTTAGCGTACCCAGCACATATAAAACGCCACCCTTGGTAGTTATAATTCCATATCTATTACTTGTTGTGCCCTCGTCAAAGTCTGTAAAATCTGCAAATTCACCGTTAGCTCCGCTCCACGTTAATCCTTTTCCTACCCCAATATATTCAATTGCGTCCATTGCTACATTCTGTGACTTAACATTCCCGGTCATTGTAGCCACTTCGCCCCAGTAATTAATTGCAGATGCCGATACTGTGCCATTTGTATTATCAATAAAACCTATTTCATTTACATCAAACAAATGTATAATCCAACTGGTAGTAGGCGGATATGTGCTTTGAACATATGTATACCATTGATGATAATTAGTAGGTTTGCCTGATCCCGCAGTGGCTCCAGATCCAATTTCAAATTTTTGACCATTAATGCGTGCTGTCTCAAGCAAACCGCTTGTGGTAACAATTCCTTTCAGCAGGAAAAAGTACCCGCCTGCGTCATATGTCAAAGCACTTGGGATAAAACAAATGCCGAACTCAGCTGCTTTCACCTGCTCCGATATAGAACCGCTACCCTGGTAAAAAAAGTCTGTTTCCTCGGTTGCAGCGCCGCCGCCAACATCTTCCCACAAACCAGGCACCGGAGTTGTTGGGTTCGATACTTCGGCATCTGCAATTCTTTCCCCATCAAAAGTTACTGCCATTTGTTAACTTATAAATACCCATAACTTTATCATCGTCTAGGTATTGAATCAATTCTCCCATTAATTTCTTAGATCTTGTTTTTAGTGAATCTTTAATTATTACGCGGTCACCAGTATCATTCGGGGGTATAGAATCGTAGTTAGAAATTATTACTGGAATATCAAAACATTCTACAAGCTGTTTTACCATTGATAACCCGCTAGTAGTTGCCGCCTCAGGAATCAATTCAATCACAAAAACCCAATGGCCACCATTTAAAAAATTATCAGAACACATTACGCCGTTGATATCAGGCCTATCATTCTCTGACCCTATACCACGTAACCAAGCGCACTGAAAATTATTACAAATTGACGGGCGTTCTCGACTATTGTAAATAGAACATCCTTTGTTCTCATAGCAGCACTTTTTATGTGCAGGCTTTCCAAGCTCTGGTACGCCACCAACATAACAACATACCGTGCAATCACCGCATTCCCTGTGCATCTATATTCCCCAAATGATAGGTTTATCTAATATTATCAAACACATAGATAATAATGACATTTGTACATCTAATTGATATACAAACGAAGAGCTATCACAAATAATAAGTATTTATTAATAGATAGAAGAGTTTTGGAGGGCAGCTAATCTACTGATTATCTTCTATTTTTCTGAAGACGCAGGCGGAGGGGTCGAACACCCATCTTTCGTCTGAGGTAGGTACTTTCTTCATCTTAGAAAGCATATTAACATGCGAAACATAATCAGACTCGGCCTTCTCTAATGCCTCAAATAATTTCTTTTCAGAATCTAAATATTGACGACGCAATACGCCGAGAGCCGCTTTTTGCTTCTCTATAAGCGTTAAAATCGTCCTTATATTTTCCTCTTCTTCCTGAGTCAATTCAATAACTTTACGGTTTTCTTCCATTTTTTCTCCTTAGTCTGGCAGATCATCCTCGTCGCCTTTTAACGTTTTAACCAGTGGATTTTCCTTAATAAACCAAAATTCTTTTGGAAACGGCGGCTCCTCGCCATTTTTAAACCACACAAGCTGTTGCCCACTTGTAGATGGATATACACCAATAATAACAAAATGTCCCGAATGTACCAAAGAATGACAAGTGGGGCATAATATAGCTAAATTGCCGTCCGAATTGGTGCATCTTTCGTCTTGTCTAGGAACAATGTGGTGCCTGTGCAATACATTGCTTTTCGGGAAACTACAAATTTCACAGATTTTTTTGGGTCTTAACATTATGAATCTTCCCCCTTGGCTATGATAGGCGCCACTTCACTGCCATCAAACAGATCACCTTCTTCTAGTTTTTTAAGATATTCTTCGTCTTCAGACAATATAAGGCTTTTGATTTCTTCATCTACATCGCCAACACCCAATATAATAGAAGACTTGATCCTTTGTGGAAATGATACACGAGAGGGCTCCGCCTCCTCATATGAAGGCGGAGCTGGTGTTAAAGTGCTGTATGCTACAATCAGGGTTTTCCCTAGCCTTTTGCTAATAGATCCAGAAGCTACGGATAACATAATATCTTCAAGTTCTAGATGTGCTGTTGGCGACAATAAGTCTCTAGCTTGCCCAGCAGGGATCTTGTACCTTAAATCACCCAGGTTAATATCATACTTAGAAGTATTCCGTAATATGTACCTATCTCGTTCTGGCTCCCGCTTCTTGTGGTGCACAGCTCTATATCTCGGCATGTTTGCAAAAATTCCTTTTGATTATACTTCCGTACTTGGTTCTTCTAGAATTACTACGTTTTCTGCCTGAGGACCCTTATTGTTGGCTCCGATAGTAAAAGATACTCTCTGACCGGCGGTCAAAGACTTAAACTTACCTGGCTCACCGACGATGTTGCTGAAATGGACAAACATGTCATCATCTCCAGCATCAGGCTTAATAAATCCAATTCCTCTTTTGTCGTTAACATCTGTTGCTCTGGACGTTTAAACCAGATCTCTAAATTTCTTTAGAGTGTCGGACTATATTTTTATCCTAAAAGGATATCGGGCGCTCGTGGAAAAGATTATCGCTGTTCTACTCACTTTTCTAGTCTCTGAACCTTTTTGCTACTAAATAAACTTCACAAACTTGGCTGCTGATTGCCACCACCGTTACGTGCTGAGGTTCCCAGCAATTCACCCAATGCTCTTGGCACATTACTGCACCAAGGGGCCTACGACCAAACGACTACTCCATTCTTAACTTGTTCTGTCATTTTTCCTTCTCCTTTTTTTGCCACTCGAATAGTGACTTTTTAACACACGTCAGTGCGTTTAATAATATTATTTGTAATTATATATGTTGCCCCATCTCGTTTTGGGACCAATTTAAACACTCCATGCTTTATAATTCTTCCATTTTCAATATAAAAACCGTCGATGATACACGTTTTGTCTTTGGGAATTCTTTTGATTGGCAGTCCATCAACTTTAATAGTATTGCCGCGTATTTGTATACTATAATTACTCACTTCTTCTCCTTAGACGTCATAGGAATAACTATCTCATTATTTATTGTAAGCCCATCTTTGGCATGGATATCTAGAAGGGCCTGCACTTCTAAAATTGCTGCTCTTGCCATGTCTAATTTTTCGTTTGCCGGGGCAAGCGCAATAGCTCTATCCCATTTGTCAAATAAATGTTGCAAGTCAGCTTGCGCCCCAATACGACGCGCATGATTCATCAATCCTTCTCTAACTTCTTTCTCGCTTTTCATCCCCATTATTTTCCCTCTTAATGATCTGATGGGCTAAAATATTCGTCGTTGAAATCTCTTCGAACAGTAGGACAGGTATTATAATAAATGCCCCACAACATGGAAATAATTTCCGCTTCCTCGCTTGGATAATAATCAAAAGCAGCAGCTTCACCAAAAGGCATCATGGCTGCCACAACCTGTTTTAGCCACATTTTTTCTTCTGGGCTCTCTGGTTCATTAGTCGCAGCACCACCGTGCCTAATCTCAGCTAATGACGGACGTACAGTTGGGTGTCTGCCAGCATAAACGGTCGTGCCATCTGAACGTTTAATAAAAGACATTATCTACCAGAGTTCCCCCAAGCCTCGACTCTTACATCTCCATACCCATCAACTGCCCTAAACCATACTTTGCTTTCTACACGGTTGTCACACATTACTCCACTAGAACTGTCAGAAGGGTTTAGATCCCCATGTAAAGTTGTACCATCAAAAGAATATTCTATGACGTAACTACTCCTGTTTAGAAAGCTGATTGCAGTAGAAAGAAAACTAAAATTAGCTTGCGGTACAACAGGAAAATCGTACCCGTCAACGGTTACAACATCAAAATAATTCCATTTGCTCATTCACAAACTCCTATAATTATGATTGGTTATTGATAGATTTTTGATATCATTTTAAAATAATTCTAAAAACGATAAAATAGCATCAATTGTTTGGCTGCCAGTAGAAGACTCTACAATTATTGACAAAACGTCAGATGTTCCTCCTATATCTGCCGCAACACCCAATATGGAGTTTATATCCGAGTTCGCTACCTGCTTATTTGTTACTACCCCCACCGCTGCATTAACGTATCCAGATGCTATACGATGACCACTACCAGCAGTATAATTTAGCTGCGTTATAGATTGCTGTGCGGATTGTCCTATGTTAATCCAGGAAAGCGTGCCATCAAGCGTTGGATTAAGTACCACGTCCCATCTAACGCTCTCAGTGCCGCGATTGTTGATCAACGAGTTAATTGGTTGTAAAAATCCACGTATATGAGAACTTCTTAAACGAAGGGATAATACACTGCGTTGCGTGGTTGTCGCTGTCGTTGCCGCAAAGCCAGTAGTAGCTGACGTACGAATACCCTCTTCTTCATCACCACCTTCTCTGAATACGGAACTACATATGTGATTTAATGTTCCACCCAGACAATCATCAACCGCCTCTATTTCATATCGGCAAGGTAGTGTCGCTGTACTCATGTATACAGAGGGATATCTGTTAGCGTTCTCAAATATGTGTATATAATATGTTTTACCACCAATATCAAAACCGGTGCGTACCCTACCAACTCCAAGCCATTGAAAATCAATATGAAAGATTTGGGTGCTTGTTAAATCTAACGTGATGCCACTCCTACCGGTACCATCTAAATGATCAAAATTCCAGTTTTTTTGTGTAATACGCCGTTCTTCAACAATACCAGATGTATATGAACGCAATACCACAGCTATATCATTCTCTGTGATTTCTAAAAATATTCCATTATATCCATCAAAATACCCAACTCGTTTTCTAATACCGGCTGCTTGATATCCATCTCCGAACGTCATATGAATATTGTGCCCTTGCCCAGCACGATAAAGCCAATAACGCTTTGTTTGTCTGATTACTTTGTCTCCTAAATCCCCGGTTACGATCAACGATGTAGTTGATTCGTCTGGCAAAAACAACGTTGAAGCAGAACCTGTTAGCTCCGTATCCCATACTAACGGTAAAGAATCAAAAGTCTGTTGCGATGTTAAAAGCAAATGATTGTTTGAAACTCTCAGGCGAGTGAATGCATCTTTAGATTCATCTTGAAAACTAGTGATAAACGCACCGTCTGCGTCAGTCAAGAAGCTACTTCTTCCGGCAAAACCACTCATCTTTTCCTCCATATTTCATTTTTTTGGGGGAATGTATCATATACTAGTTGCAACAAAAACACCGTGGTCAGTCGTTAGAGTCGCATTATTCTGTACCGTAGATTTTACCACTATTGATACTATATCATTATTGTACAAACATAAGGTCCAAATTATAGAAACGCTTGCCTTTTCCCCAAGAGCGTTAATCTGCCTATCAATACAGCTATCACTAATAACCGCTCCATTCCTTGCAAAACCAAAATGAAAGTTGTCTGCTTTGTTTGAGGATGCAGATATCGTTGCTCTTAAATAAACTCTTCTTGGACTTAGCCTACGATATTGCATAGCACTACTAGCATCAGTTTGATGAAAATAATAGCAAATAGTGCTGCTATAAGCGGCACCATCTATTTGGTACCATGTGTCCGCATCTATTAATTCTGTATTACCACCACTAGCAATATATGTTTTTCCATAACATCTAGCTGGAGAACCAAAACTACTCATATCATACACCCCCACCAACACGCTGACTCTACACCAACCTCAACACCCTATAGTCCGCTAATATATGAGTTAATAGTATTCTAAATTATTGATAGTAAAAGTAAAAACGGGCTACCCATCCAAGATAGCCCGTTTTCTTATTAAGTTTTAGTTACTTGGGTATTAGCCAACAGCAACAGACTTACGACCAACAGCGCAACCGCGTGGGTTGACGATGCCGATTCCGATGATCTCAGAGATAACCCAACCAAGCTTTAGCTGCTTGGGCTCATCGGCAGGTAGTACCTCGATGTCCTGACGGACAGGCATAACACCTACGAACTCTGGATCGGCGGTTCCGAAAACGGTTCCGACTGGGACGATCTTAGAAACGATGATGTCTGCACCCCAGATGTGGGCATATAGACCAGTCTGAAGGATCTCTCTCATCGTAACAGGATCAACCTCGCCGCCATTAGATCCTTGGCCACCACCAGTTGCCCAATTCAGAATGTCATTAAATTCAATGATATTCATGAGGAACTTAGTAGTTACAAGGTCCCAACGGTCTACCTGAACCTTAATCTCGGAAAGGTCACGCTTTAGAAGTCCCGCATCAGCAATATCCTGGGCAGTGTTCTCTCCACCAAGCGTTGCATCGGCTGCGAAATCGAGGGACGCGAAAATGTTAGCATCTTCTTGTGCCTGGATCTCTTGCCTTGCCTTCTGCTGAGCACGGTCGATCACGTTAAAACGACGCCTTCTTACCTCAGCAATACGCACAGTAGGATTAGAAACAACCTCAAACTCAGGTACAGTCACCCTGTCACCGAACACGCGGCTCTCTGGAGCAGAACCATTGCTAGAAACAACGGTAGCTGCGACATCGATATCGCGGTCGTATACAGGAAGAGCACCTTGGGGCAACGGGTCGACAACCAAAACTCTCCGGCCCACTCCTTGATAATCCAAGTTTCTGCGGATCGGATTGGCCATTGCCTGGCCAAGAGCAATCTTGCCTTCTTGCGTCATCAAAGCGCGCTTAATAAGCTCGTTACGCTGATCATCCGTATAGGATGGCTGTTGCGCTAGACCCTGGTTTGCAGGGGCCAAATCGTCAAGTACGCTAGCGTACTTCACAATGTTCGCAAGAGCATCTCTAACGGAACTCGCATTCAGCTCGCCTTGTTTTCCATATGTACTAAATAACGACATAGTGCCTTTGTCCTCCTATTGTTATTTTTAAGGCCCCCCTCTTTAAGAGGGGGGAATCCTTGGAATCACTATTGTCTTTATTCTTACTATTTCTTATTACTCTACCATGTAGCTAAATACAACTCTTACTGCCGCTTCGGTAGCACCGACCAATGAAGGTGGAGTGGTTACCAAGAACGGGCTTGTCTCAAATTCCATGAATCGACCAACTGTGACATCAACAGCAGTAGAAGCTGTAGATACGGTCAGAGTACCATCATGCTGTGGCTGAATCGCAGCAGCGGGGTCACAATTAACGTTGGTGAGTACCAGACCGTCGGCAGAAGTGTCAACTGCGTCAACAGAAACTGCGTAAAGACCTGGCTTGTCCCAACAAGTGACCTTGCCACTTGCAGCAGCGGTGTGAGGTCCGAGATTGGTTCCAGTGGTGGAAAGTCCGACTGGAGTACCAATTACCTGGCCAAACAGAGTGCCATATCCGGCTGTACCATCATCAAGTAGCCATAGTGGGCGTGTAGTAGATGCATCAATACTGTTAGCGATCGCAGGGCGGTACTGATCAGTTGCGTTGGTATAACCATCAAGTACGTCGTATGCGGCTTTTTCGCTGGCGGAAACGGTCCTAGCAGCTGCGAAAACGGTGCCAATTTCACCACCAAGGATGGTGTCATAAGTTCCGTCGAGATAGCCATCTAGAGCGTCAAACTGTCCTAGTGGTTGGACTCCTGACTGGTAAATATAAAGAGCCATGTTCTATATCCTCCGAAAAGATTTTTATTTTATTGTCTTTGATCCAATTCCCTAACAGGGATTACATTTCTATATTTTAATATTGATAGATTCTTATAAATATTAACTACTTATGGCGTATTCTTAAAAAAGCGTATAATTTGGTAAATTAACTAACTGGTTGAAATGGTTAAGAATTTAACCCATTTTGGCTTTAAGTTGGTCTATAAGACTTATGATCCTCTGCAATTTTTCAGGTCTCATAACCAATTGGCCGTTTCTAACTATTTTGCCAGCAAAACCATCCTTTGGTTTTCGCCTAATAATTTTCTTACTATAGAGAGTATCAGTGTCTGTGTCTAAGCGTTTCTCTAGCTGCTGTGTCGCTTTAAGCGTCACATCATCCATCGCACCACTTATTTGATTTTTAGAAAGCAGACCATTTAGTGTTAGCACTTGTTGCAAACCATAAACGCCCTCCATAACCATTGGCGTCCGTCGATATTCTTCTGCCGCCACAGCATCTAACCTAGCCCCCTTCGTTTTTACGGCTTCCAGGTCGGCTTCCCAAGTATTCAATTTTTCAGCTATTCTAGAGTGTAAATCTAACCCTGTCCATGTCCAAAGGCCAGCCTCGATGTCAGTAGACAATGCGTCGTCTATGTGTTTCCTGATAGATGGCAATAAGCTCTTAAGTTCTATAACCTTTTGCCGATATCTCGTATAATCTTCTGGCTTTGTTGGCTTTTGTTCAAGTTCTTTGATATATGGTGCTAATTTCGCCGCAGCCTGAGCTGCTGCAGCTGATTCTGGTGCTGCCTTTTGTAGCACATCATGTAGATCTTTCGTGTCTTTTTTAATGCCTTCTTGCACGCTTGTGATCTTTTTTCCTAGCAAGGTTAACGCTGATAAACCAAGTCCTATTGTGGTAATAACTTTGCCAACCCTACCCATTGGAGCTTTCCTTGTCCTAACAACTCTACCTTTCCCCACATCAGGTTTGCCTTTAGTGGTTGTTATTTTACCTTTGTTAAAAAAATAATCCCAAGCGAGTGGTGCTACAGTAGTAATTAAAAGTACGATTGGCGCAAACCAACCGCCTTCTTTAATGCGCGGGCGGCTATCGGCGAAAGGGAGGCGGCCAAGCCTCTCAATCGTTTCATCAATTCTTGCTGCTTCTTTAGTCTTGTTTTCTCCATCAAGCCGATCAGCAAGTTTAATCAACTCAGAAACCATCGAGGCATGAATGCCAGGCAATGCGCCGCTAGGCATCTTGGTTGCGACCTCGATATCTTTTTTTTGCTGTTCTTCAATGTTTTCTACAAGACTTCCTTCGCCCATACTATTCATTATGGGACTTTGTTTGGCCGTCCACGCTTGTTCTGGGTGAGCTTTCTCAACTAAATTTCCACCCTCTACCTCTAGCTCGTATTCTTCGGTAGGTTCATATCTCCTGTGATCTTTTACAGGCGTCTCCTCGTCGGCATTACCAGCTAGTTCTTTTTGTTGTAGATCTGATGTTATCAAACCCGATTTTGCAGCGACTTTTAGAAATTCTTGCATAACGCCGCTGCTTTCCCATTCTTTGTACATTAATGCGCTCCTTGAAGAAGTCCCGACAACTCCTCAATTTTTGGCGATTCTTTTTCAACTGGTGTCGGCAACGGCTTCTTCTTTATCAATGGTGTCGCTTTAACTCTTTCATATTGTGCTTCTGGTAATAATTTTTTCGCCAAATTAATTACTCTTGGAGCCACAAATGCTTTTCTTTTATTAATCTCATTTAAAGTGCCCCAATTTAAAAGCTCTACATCTTGTAAAACAGATTTCATTTTTGCCGAGCCCTTTAGTGGCATTCCATTTACAGATTGAAAAGCTCTAGAAAAATTGGCTACCGAAGTATCCAAAAATTTTATTAATGTATCTTCTACATCTCCTGCAACATTAGAATAATATTGCATTGTCTGAGACTTCAGTTTGCTAGGAAGCAACGGATCGTCATCATGAAACTTGAAAGCAGATGGAGTCTCTTTACGGATTTCCCGTTCTTTTTTGCTCTTAAGACCAACCATTTTAGCAACGCCGCCGGTCAACATAAAAATCGCCAAGCCGCTAGCAACTGCTTTTAACAATCCAAGCAGTGCAGCTGAGAAAAATGGGAGCCTACCACCATACCTTACACCACTCATAAACCTTCTAAAAAATCCACTTCTGGTACCCCAATACCTCGAATATCTACTACCAAACCAAGGCCTTCTATATCCCCAAGGTTGAGATTCTTTATATAAACCAACGTAAAAGGCTGTCTTTACGTCATTTGGTGTAATACATCCTTTAACCATCATAATATCTTGAAGCGTTGATTTAGATTCTAATCCTGCTTTCGACTGTAGCGTAGACCAAATTTGTCCTAGAGAAAACGTTGATGCCTTTTCAAGGTTAGATTCCGAAAGATCCATTTGCGCCACGTCTTTTGCGCCACCCATCTTGAGGTAGTTGTCTATCATCCTTCCAAGAGCACTTGGCCCAGCACCAAATGCATAATCAGCGGCAATTATAATACTACCTAAAAGAAACCCAAACCTGAGGGCAATTACTGGAGTCATTACGGTGAAGATTGTCTCAAAGGGCTTCTCCCTTAAATTGATATCGTCTTTAACTCTACCTAAAGCACCAGATACAAAATTTGCCAACATGTCAGCTTCTCTAATAATTTGCTTGTCATTATTAGTAGTTAATATATTGGTCATAATGCCTCTGCTAATTGCCTCAATGCTACAAAATAAGTCTGCATGTGGTGTACAAAATTTAAGAAATCCCTTTTGTTATATTTAGCTAAAAACTCTCCTTGAACCCTGCCCAAAGCGCTATATAGACGTCCAGCTCTGGTCTTAAGTTTTTTCAAAAATTTCCTTGCCACTTCTCTTCGTTGTTTGGGAGTTTCACTTCCATATGGAACCGTCTCGCCCCAAAATCCACGAAGACTTTTGTCATATCTAGATGCGTTCAAAGCGATTTCTTCAAATGCATCTACTTGAGCCAAGAACTCCATAAATGGCAATCCGCGAATCGCTACAGCGACTTTATCTGGTGTATCTAACTCTTCGGTTCTTTCGCGCCCTGGTGCCGCCCATGACAAATCCATGCGTGCTTCTGGAGTTTTCTTTGGAGCCTTTTTTGCTGCGGGCGTTCTCTTTTTAACCAATCCCTCATAACTCTGTTTGCCACCAGGCATGTTATATAATTGCTTAAAAGTATCAAAAACAACTTTTGCGGCCTTGTCGGCAACTCCGACAACTCCACTACTAAACGTTAGATTTTCTCTATATTCCTTGCCTCTAGTAAGTTTGTTATACAACTTTGCAAGTATTGTAAAAGCTTCTGCGGTTTCTTCTCCGGTATGTACATCGGGTAGAACATTTTGCGTCCTAAATCCAGCTAGTGTAGTAAGAAAAGCTCTCGGATCTGCGAGTTCTCTAAGCTTGAACTTTATTTTATCTGTATATGGAATGTCCATATCTTGCGGCAAACCAAGAGCAGCACCTTTCATTTGAGCCAACCGTTCTGCAATATATATACCCCAGTTCAACGATTGCGGCGTTGGTTGTGCCGGGAAAACTTTTGCATCTGGCTTTACCTTACGAAGTTCAGCCATCACCTTTTCATAGGCACCTTTCGTGCTAGGCCCCCACTTACCATCATCTTTCTTTGGTCCGACTGCATTTGGCCCATGTAGCGCCATCGCTGCCTGTTGAAACGTCTTCACCAATGGATCTATCTCTACGGCTTTACCTTTCGCGGGCCTTTTCTTTGATGGCTTTTCCTTGGGTGCAATAGAAATTCCAAGATCAGCTTCCTTTACAAGCTCTTCCTTTGCCGAGGCAATAATAATTCCATGGGTCTGTAGGGGCTTTATAGTTTTGTTATAAAGCGCATCGAGTCTGTCTCCAGCCTGGATTTTATCGTAGTGTTTCTTTAGTTCTGTTTTTATTATATTCTCAATTTCAAAAGCTTTGCGCCTGCCAGCTTTTCTATCACCCTTACCAAGAATATTCAGAAGCTTATAATCAGGGTTTTCCATTACTTTAAGCACTCTTCGCAAAGCAGACCTATAATTTCTAAGGATTTGAGACTCAGGCTTCTTGGCGACAGCCGGAGCCGGTTTTGGAGCTTTTTTCGGACCAAATTCTTTAGCTGCATATGAGGCACCGCTAAGCAATTCCTTCAAAGAGGTAAAAATATCATAAAATCTCTTTTTAAGAATCATACCTCTACTTAATAATCTGTTATTTTCTGCAATGGTATATACCGGTCCAAGCGCCTGCAATAAAGTTTTATACAACAATACAGCCGCTCTTTGAGCTTTCTTAACATTTGCTTCTTTAGTAAAATCTAACTTTTCGACTCTTTCAAATATGGCAATGTGTGGAGAAAGCTTGTTTATAACCCCATCCATTGCAGGCCAATATAACCTATCAACATTTCCTTTATCCTCTCGAAGGTGACCGAGAAAGTCTTTAATATCGCTAGGAATGCCCTCTTGTATAAACGCTGTTTTCTCTAAGCCCGAGACTTTCGAATCCTCGGAGCCAGCCGTCTCGGAAGCTGTACCCCTACCCGCGAAAGGGGGTGTCTCTAACAGTTCTCGTAATGTTTGATCCACCATTTGGGCTTCTTCTGTCCTACCCTCATCCTCAAGGCTATTGGCGGTAGCAATTAGATTAAGCATCAGTTGGGCATATTTACCAGTAGGCTTCTTAGTTGCCTTGTCGATACTTTTCTTCTGTTCTTCTACAATAGTCTCGACTTTGCCGCCCTCTTCCTTTGCCGGGACAATAGTAGGGCCGCCGCCCGGATGAGCCTGCTCGACAAGCTGTTCTCCTGTTTCACCAGTTACATCATACAACTTATCCAGCGCTTCCTTATAAATGGATATTTGTTTATCGACAGCTACAGCGGCCTCGACTTCTCCCATTTCTTCTAGGTCGCCAGCTAAAGAAATCAGTTCTTGAACTATAAAGGCTGTAGTTTTCATATCATCGTCCACCTTTGCAGCAGCACCGGCACCTTGAAGCTCCTTAACTATATCTTCGGAAGTGCCACTTGGCATCCCTGCTATAACCCACCTCATTTGGTCTAAAATCGGAAGTTCGCTACCATCTGGGTTGACATCCGTCAACACCAAATCTCCCTTCTTGGCGTTAACTTGACTAGCCAGCGCATTCCATGCTCTGGCTGTCATAGGACCCCACTTACCATCCGGCCCCCCCTCTTTGCTAAGCGGCATGGTAGGTACCGTTACTTGAAGAATCTGCTGCAAATCCCAAATAGTTTTCCCAGCCCTAGGCACACTAACCACAGTCGGCTCGAACTCCAAACCTTCTTCTTGTGCTGTTGCGGGCTCGGGCTCAACAGCTTCTTTTACGATCCATCCTTTCTCAGATGCTATCTTATAGAACTCTTCCTCCCAAGATCCGCCTATATTTAAATTGCGCATTTAATTTTCCTCCCGCAACAAAGCTTTAAGTTGTCTTAATGATTGTTCTACTCTATATGCAGCCGTAATGTTTTTTTTGTCTGATAGATGATACGCAATCTTTTCTATGTTTGCAAGAAGACGCTTGTTATACGCAACAACAAACTCTTTCTCAATTGGAACTACAGGCTGCTCAAATTCTTTAACGGCTTCAGTTATTTTTTCTTCCAAGTCTTCGTCTTCCCATGTTTCAGCAGCTGCAACATTCTCTAGCGGCTCGAAAGCCTCGGGAGGTGGCCCATTAAGGACGCTCTCACCAAGTTTTTCAAGCTCTTGCATAACCTCGCTATTGAGCCACGCAGCCTTATCCTCTTTTGAAAAAGTCATTACGCCTCCATTATAACCACATAAATTCTAACGTACCTTCTATTGCACTTGGAGGACCGGTAACTATAGCTACACCAGGATGGTCCGCCGTCGCCTGACTTGTAGTTAACTTTCCTTCTGAACTTACAAATAATGTTGCATTTAATGGATATCGCTGTAGCGAATCGAACTGATCTGTAGCAAAAATCCCTCTTTGAAACCAAACAGTTATTCTATTACTACCAATTGTTGTATCATCGCCAGGCAGCGAAGGTACTTGATATACATAGTTAACGATAGTTCTAACACTATCTTCTAAGTTATCACCATCACTGTCATAGTTCAGCAAGCTGTTAGCCGGAAGGGTCAAAATACCATTAGTTGGATTAAGAACTAAACCTTCATAATCGGCAACAAAACTAGATTGTATCAATCCAGCATTATTAAGTTCTTGCTTAGAATCTGCTCCATTATAAAAATTGTTATACCCATCAGTAGTGATATCAACACCAGGTATAACAACAATCTCATCCACTACTGTTTGAGTAAATGCGGTCGTACGGATATCGTCGATAATTCCCAATGGAGCAGTTCCATCTGATAATCCGGCAACAATGTCTTGACCTACCAACTTAAGTTGTGCTATCTGACCGGGTTGAAATGAACTTGAACTATCAACTGGATAACTGAAGGGGAGTGCATTTCCGGCTTGTATAATTCGAAGCATACGGTTCTCCCTTTTATGTTATTAGTCTTGATCTTTGGATTTAGCAAGCTTAGCGGGTCTTTCATCTTCAGCTTTCTTTTCCTTGCCACCCTTTTCATACTTTTTAAGGATAGATTTGCGTTTCTTTTCGCTAAGCTCATTGTCCCAAATATCTCCGACAATCTCTCTAATTCTTTTGGCAGAGTAGTCAGGATTCTTCTTTTTGACATCTGCCTTCATTTTGTCAAACCACTCCTTGGGAGCCTTATATTCTGCTCCTTTGGGCGACTTCTCGTCTTTTCCTTCCCAAGTTTTATACTTTTTTTTTACTTTTTTTTTTGCTAATTTCTCGATTGTTTCATCTACAATGCTGGCCACACCGGCAAAACCCTTGTTATCAAGAGCATCAGCTATCTTCACTAGATGACCCATTGCAAAGTCAATAGCTAGAGAAGTCTGAGCTTCTCGTTCTGGCTGGTCTTGTGCCATTTGTTCGTCGCAATCGTCGCAAGGTTGTTCAGCAGCACCATCATCGGCAGCTCTTTTTGGAACCATATAGCTGTCTCTCAGATCAGCAGCCCTCTCTAAAAAGCCAGGCTCTTTATTTTCTTGTGCCTGAATATCTTCCAAATTCTCGTTCCACACTTTGGTAGATACCGCCTTGCTTGCCTGCGCTTCATCCATAGAATCATATTGCGCTTTGCCTTTCCTATATTCTTCATGCATAAGGGCCATCAATAGCTCTATGCTCATTCCTTGGGCTTCTTTCTCTACCGAAGCCGCTTTGAACATATCACCCCCAAGAGCCCTAGCCATTGCGTCTATAATTTCATCAGCGTCTTGTCGCTTTAGGCTTGTCATTTTGTAAACCTCCAATAGATAGTTTTCAATCTCGTTTCTCTCCCGCGTCCTTAGATTTACTGTTCAAAACAAAAACACGTTTTGCCTTTTTCTCATCAACTTCATCAAAGAATTCAAAATATGCCTCAATTTCCTCAGGCAGAAGCCCAAATTGTTTCAGAGATAGTATCTCCTGTACCCTTTCCTTTTTAGTAAGTTTCATTTTCAAATCCTTGAGAATAAGGAATGGGCCTCGGGGAAGATTCCCCGAGACCCCTTAAGTAATTGCTTTTACCACATTTTCCTAAGCTGATCTGCCAGGTTCTCTGGAGAAGTCACTCCTTCGCCCAAATCTTCAGAGCTAACCCCAACATTAAGTGCCGGAGCTGCTGTTTTTACCTGTGCTGGCTTAGCTACACGGGAAAGTGCACGTTTGAAAGATTCAAAGCTCTTGTTATCAAAGCTCATAATCTCATTAACTTGCTTTTCCAAGGTTGCGCGATCGTCAGCTATCATGCCCTTTTCTTGCATATCAAGAGCGATGTCATATGCTCTGCTCAGTTTCACGCGCTGTTCGTCTAGATTTGCCTCAGACTTCTTCTTTGTATATTCTTGAGTGAGTTCGTTTCCAAATTTCTTGCTTTCGGCGTCTCCCTCACCAAAGTAGGTTTTCCAATACTTGGCAGCTTCAGGATCCACCGCAAGTGCCTTCAACTTCTTAACATCGTCTAGATCATCAATGGTCAGCGTACCATTCTTAAGCAGCCCGCCCAGATGCTCCATGGCTTCTCTAACTTTTGGAAGATTCTGAACTTCCTTCATGATTTTATCATGCTGCTCGACGATAGTCTCAAAATATGCTCCCTGATCGGATGGGGAAATGTCCAACCTTTCAAGATCGTGGCCACCTTGTGGATGGAACTTAGCTGGCATATCGGAATCAACTGTTACAGCCTGATCAAGAGAAAGTTGATACTTGGCGCCAACCTCAGCAGCTACTCTCTCACGCCATGCTTTACGAGCTTCAGCATCGACAGTTAAATCACCAACTGGGACAGGAACACTATCAGCCTCCTGTTCTACAGCCTGATCTTCTAGGGCATTCAAATCATCTAGCATCTGAGAAAGCTCGAGTTCTAGGCCATCTGACGCTTCTGGAGATCCTTCCATCAAAGTTTCAAGCTCACCGGCTGGCTCCTCTACTACAAGAGCCTCTTCCTCAGGAGCATGCTCTGGTTCCTCCATTTCTTCTTTCATAAATTCCGAGGTAACGCCCATTTCATCTAGGAGGTCTTTAACAATCTTCTCAACATCAGCTTTAGTCATGCCTTCAGCAGCATACGACTCTGCCACCTCTTCATCAGCCTCACGGACTAACTCACGACGCTTTGCGGCACGAGCCTTCAACAGATTCTCTAACAAAACTTCTGCTTTGCTCTTTTTACCATTGTTGTTCTTTTCTTTTTTCTCCCCTTTCTCTTCCTCATCTTCTTTCTCTTCCTTATCTTCTTTCTTGTCTTCTTTCTTTTCCTTCTTTTCTTTCTTCTTCTCTATAGCTTTTTCAAGAGCAGGCGGCAGTTTGCCCTTGCCCTTCTTATCTTTCTTGTCATCTTCTTTCTCCTCTTTTTCATCTTCTTCCTCTTCCTTCTTTTCTTTCTTCTTGGCGGCATCAATAACAAGGGATGCTTCTCTGCGAAGTTCAGCACTCTCGTTTACTGCCTCAGGCGCAAGACGAAGAAGTTCGGCGGTTACCGCATCCTCTGAACCCTTTCCAGCCTTGAAACGTGATTCAAGCGACTCAGCTAGCATAGCCAGCTCATCTGCGCTTTCATCTAGGCCAGAATATACTTCCTTGATCTGAGATGCGACTTCTGCCATTGCAAGTTGCTCTGCATCGTCGGCCTCGGCGCCACCAACATCTGGAAGCTCAGCACCTTCTGATTTGCCAGTTACTTCCTCAAGGGCATCCTTAAGATCGCCCATAGCCTTCTCTGCGCTCTCCAAACTCTCAGATAGCGTATCTAGAGCTGATTGAACAGGATCCTTCGCCTCTTCCTCAGGAGCAGCTTCTGGTAGCCCTTCGACTGCTGGAGGAGGCGGCATTGGCTTTTCGCCACCTGCTGTGGGTGGAGGCATTGGTGGCTGAGCAGTCTTTTCAAGACTTTCTCCCTTCAACAACCATGCTACACGTTCGAAACCTTTCTCTCGAATAGCTGCGATTGCCTTGCGACCCCACTCTTTGCTCGCCAGCAATTCCCAATTCTGTTCTAGCTCATCCTCGTAGATCTCTGCGCCAGTCGCCTCAAGAATCTTATCTGGGCCAGCATAGATTTCCCAACGAGAATTTTTCTTGTCAATGACAGTCTTATCTTCATTTTTGTAGGCTACAATAAACTTAGCGCGAAGCTGAGCGCGGAGAAGCTTCTTTTTTAGAGCTTCTTCATTACCATAGCTCTGGTAACCTGGGTGCAGGCCGTCGTTACCTGGCTCCATACCCTGTCCTTCCATTTGCTTATCGCCATCAGTTTTCAACTTATCATTCATGGGGTCAACCGGATAAGTTTGTGGCTCATTAACACCGCCACCACCTTGCCAATAGGCTTCTTTCTTGGTGGGTGATGGAGTGCCCCTACCAACCATTTTGACTAGGTCTCTAGCCTGTTGGATCTGGGTATCGTCCACTTCATTGTATGTGCCATCATTGTTAAGCATAATAACCTTTCCGTCCGGGGTTTTTGCAACGGTGGCACCGCTAGGCGTTTTCTTGGTCTCCAGCTCTTGCGCTGGCTCCTCAGCCTGCTTCATGAATGCGTGTCTGCGCATCTTTCTCTCTTCTAATTCAGCCCTAGAAAGCATTTTCTTTAGGGACTCTTCGGATTGGCCAAAGCTGTCATAACCTGGGTGCAGACCATCATTTCCAGGCTCCATACCCTGACCCTCCATCTGCTTGTCTCCTTTCGTCTTGAGTTGATCATTCAATGGATCAACGGGATATGGAAGATTAGCTGGATCATTCAAATCCCCCCCACCCTGATGATAGGCAGATTTTTGAAACATTGCACGACGGGCAGCTGCCCTTTGACGAAGCTCTTTGTCAGACATTGATTGCTCCTCCTTATGTGTTGTGACTTCCTGGACGCCCGTTGCCATGTCACGAAGTGCAAGTTCCATGGCGTCCAGCTTCTTATTAATAGCGTTTATTTGTATTCCTAAATCAGCAGTTTTATCACTGGTCATTCTCATAATATCAGTTCTCTCTGGTGACCACTCTGGCGGTCCAGTATCAGAGTTGGATCCGGTGTACCCTTTTTCAGTATCTCCCATATCTTTGGTGCTTGGAGTAGCACTTGCTGGTTCCACCTCAACTGGCTCTTCTGCAGGGACCTCTTCTAATAGAGAAGTAATAATGTTTTCGACTTTTTTTCTTGCTTCTGGACTGGTCAGATGTTTTAGAACTTCTCCTAAATTCCTCGCCTGTTCTATGTTTTCAGCACCAGGCCCAACAGCTGCGGCTTTATAAAACATGAGGTTGGTTGCTGCTCTCACAGTATTCCTTAAATCAACTATCTCATTCTCCAACCTCGTCAGTTCATCTGGTGTAACACAACCAGCTCTTTTAAGTTCCTTAATTCTTTCACCCTTTTCATTAGAATATTTTTCAAGACTGGCGATTACATTCCTCAATTTGGCTTGAGGATCTGCGCCCGTGACTACCAGGCTCAACTCAATGGGCGAGAGGTCAATATTAATTTCACCATAAGTTTTCTTAGTTTTGACGCATGGACAATAATCGGCCTCTACCCTTGCGATATTGCCACACTCAAAACAGATAGATATGCCAACTGCTGTGCCCATAGAAACATTTGTAGCATAACCTGTAGAAACTTTTCTAGCAAGATCTGGATAATTAATTTTATCCAGAGCGCATAGGGCAATAACTCTTTTGCGTTTGTCATCATAATAAGTATCTACGATGATACCACGAATACCATCAACGGAACCGCTTTGATGATCTTTGCAAAGGGGGCGACCAATCCATTTTCTATAAGCTTTTTTAAGCTCTACTTCTGGAAAAATATCGCCGTTGTTGTTTTTATAAGGCTTAATGTTCGGATCAGAACAGGCCCATTTCCAGGATCCCTTGTTATCTATTTTCCATTCGGACGTAACTTCGTCTTCACCATTCTTTACCGGCAAGCCGGTGTTCTGATCAATTAGTGCAGCCTCTGCTGCATGCATCATAATACAACTAAAGTACAGGAAATCCTTGGCCTTTGGCGCAACTCTTTTCAAATGTTGGGCGAATTTAACAAAACGTTGTTTTATTTGTTCGTCAGCTTTCGCTGCCTCAGAGCCAAGGAGTAGAGCCTCCATGGGCTTGGAGGATGCCATTAAATCTGTATTATGTACCTGTCTAACTTCCAACTGAGCAGTTTTAAATATGGCCATTTAATCCCTCTCGTCGTCAGTATTAGTCTCTTTTTCCTCAGATTTTTCTATATTGGCCTTCTTTTTGATATCTTCCTGTGCCGTCTCCTTGTCGGTATAGACAGAATCAATTTTGGCATCAGAGTGCTTAATAATCATTTATGCCTCCAGCATAGTAATAAGTCGAGCCCTTCTACGAATTCGGCTGCGTATACTACTAATTTTTCTCGGACCCAATATGTTCTTCTCGAAATGCGGCCTCATCTGTTTTTCTATTGTGTTTTCTATGCTTTGAATAATTTTCTCAGATTTCTTTGCAACATTAATTATATTTTTAATTTGATCTTTGTTGTTAAAATCCTCAAACAATTCGAGAAATTCTTCTACAAACTCAGCCAATTGCTGCATTGCGTCTTGCAACGCCGTTTTGATTTGCCTAGTCGTTGTATCTTTTTCTAGCGGTTGCAGAAGGTGAATTATCCCCTTCTCTATCAGTTCCATATTTTCATCTTTCTGTCCAGCAAACATTACAATTAGTTTTGTATACCTATCTTTGCCATCTTTTTGATATCTTCGAAGAAGGTGTCTTATTTCGAAAAGTGCCGCTGAATCGGCGTTTTCATTTTTTTCAAAAACATTAATTAAACGATCATCGTGCTGCTTGGCAGCCCAAAGCAGACGCAAAAATTTCTTAAAGGCCTGAAGGACCTTTTTGGCTGCGTCTTTCTCCTCTGGAGATATTTCAGATGATCGTTGTGGTAAATTTGCTAGCTTTTGAACCATATGTCCTCGCGTTAAACATAAGCGTAATTGCCGCAAAATTATGAAATTTTATTAATAGATTTCAAATAGTTTTGTGCTATAGATTGCTAGTTGGGCTCTCCCGGATCGTGAAAAAATGGGTTAACGCCCCAACCACCCCAAGGTTGTTCGGGCTGCACATCTCCTCGTAATCCAACGATATTTGATGCTACAAAGGCGTCACTAGCCTCATCTTCCTCTTCCTCCTCAGGTTCCAGTGCATATCGATCTTCTATAAGTTGATATAAAATTTCATTAATTTCTGCAGCGGACCGTGTAAATCCGCGTCTATTTAGTGTATTTCTGAGATTTGCAACTATAGTAATGGTTTCTTCGTCGATCATATGCCCGTACTCCCTGATGGCACAGGAATGCTTAAAATCCCTGTTGGCGCCACGCTGTTAATAGTATCAGCCCACGTAACATAGACATGTTCACTAGCATCTTGATATGGATTGCCAAATGGCATATCATTAGGAACTGGATTTAGGTGGGGTTCCAATAACGACTGTTCTAGAGGTTGTGAAGTTTCTGGATTCTTATAAGGAGATTTATTCTTCAATAATTTCCTTATCTTATCGGTATCAACTGGTGGCTTGCCGCATGGCTCAGAAAACCAATCGATAAGATCGGCAAACATGTCTTTAAAACCATAAGCTTTTGCTTCTGCATAGGCTGCTTCACATGGCCATCCAGTTTCCGTCCTGAAGCGCGCTACAACGCCTCCTGTGCGGTCTTGACCATAAAAACAATGAATATATGTTGGTTTTTCTTTTAAAAAGCTAGAAATGGATTTTCCAAGAATTTTTCTACCAAAGTCACTTGGCGATCCTGTTTCTAAAGGTGCTACAACATGTTCTAAACCAGCGATGTGACACATCCTAGTTATATCAGGGTGGTTGTGCAGGGAAACAACCCTTTGTACACCAAACCTATCACGCAACGCTTCTAGTTGTTTCATATTCTCAATTATTGCGCCACGATACAGGTGTTGAGGAACCACAACACCAAAATTTTTAGGGGTCTCTAAGTGACTATGATTTTTACCAAGCTTGGATAAAGTACCAGCATCTAATTTGCCAGTAGGCTCTAAACCGTTGCAATCTTGCCATTTTGCCAAAGCAACCACAAAATTCAAATCGTTATATGGATGAACTCCTACTTCTGCCGCAATAACTCCAATAATTTTAGAAACTTTGATGTTTCGAGAAGCGATATTATTAAATTGTTCTGCCTCTTTAATTTCGATTGCGGCGGGTTTTATATCGCCACCTGTGAGTAGACGGACTCCACTCTTGACAAGATAATATTTTTTTTGGTTCATGGATTGAGCCACAAAGTGCAAGTTAGGCTCTCCAATAGGAGCATTTGGTAATAGCTTCTCTCTAATCTCTTCCAAATCAAGGGATGCCTTCACCAATGCATCTTCAAACGATGCAATTGTCGGCAGCTGCTGTCTGACGAGTGCTTCGGCCTCTGGTTCTCCAAAGAACGGACCTTGTAAAATCTGTTCTTGGGTTCTTGTCGGTCCTATATGTCCCGTTTCGTGTATGATGGTTTCAATCAAGGCGCGTTCTGTTGCTTGTTCTAGCTGCTGTGCTGTAGGTTGTATAGTACCGAACATTTGACGCACCTTTTCTCGGATCCTATCTTTAAAGATATGTATCTCTCTTGGATCTTTCCCAGGGCCCATTTCGACATGCCCCATATGACCAGAACCGCCACCACTGTGAACTACTACTTTTGTGACGTTCATTTTTAAATGGTTTGGTATTCTAGTAAGTGCCTTTGCGATTGCAGGCTCGTATGGTTCGATCACAATATGCGGAGTAGGAATTATCGGTTCCTGGGCACGCTTTGACAATGCAAACGCAGTGATAAACGACCTATATGGCTTTAAAATATCAGACCACCTGTCAGCTCGTATAAAATCATCATACGAAACATCTTCGATAAAGCCGCCGACACCAAAGTTGATTGTCATGGATCCATATCTAAGCCCACTTTTCATAAGTGTTTGTTGTGCAAAGTGCAACAATAGATTAGATTTATCTGGCATGTCTAGGCCAACTTCACTGCCAAATATTGTAATTCTGGGCCAACTCTCTTTTAGACCATCCAAAATCTCGTAAGCTTTTTCTGAGTGCTCTGGTTTTTCTTCCCTTCTCTTAATTATTTCTTTGATGTCTTCAGGTACAGCATCTCCAAACTGATCGATATGTTCAAAAAACACATCGTCATGGGTCTTGCCATCTACTTGTATCGTGGAACCATCGTCTGGATTAATCCATATGCTTCGCATCCAGGCAGCTCTTTTACTGATATAAAACATATATTTATGCCCCAGCACTCGGCGGTAGAGGCTTTATTGGTTGCGGAGTTGTAGATAACAGTTTTACCAACTCCGATAAAACTTCTTGAATAAAATTAGGGTTAAGGCCATATAATAGATTTTTAGCCAGCCCGATTGCCTGACCTATTGCTGCTGTTGGCGGCAACGGTTTTGTTCCCAAAGCACCCGGATTTAATTTAACTATTTTTCCTCTAACTCTTGACAGAAATTTCGCTTTATTCTTATCGGGCACTCTATAAAACATAAATTGAATAATTTTGAACAATGACTCAGCTGTACGCTGAGCTGGCGTCTGCACTGTTTTTTCTATTCTGTTGGATAACCTAAAATTGTTTCCCATTTACTTTTTATTCTTGGCGAATTTTTGTCTTATTTCTTTAGCTTTCATTCGCCCAGGTCTTTTAAGTTTTTTATTCTTTTGTTCGATAAGTGCATCTATCTCGTTAGCTGCTTCACAAAAACCTTCGGCGTCTAATCTATCCGCCAACTCTGCCAACAGAACCATAGAATCATCGGCCTCGATTTGAGGATCATTTTCTATAATGGCATCTAGTTTTCCAAGCAGCGCCACTTTTGCCTTATCGGAGAGTTTGTTAATTACCATTTATTTGTCACCTCGTTTTAAAAAATGATCCCACCAATTGTCGACATCTTCTGGCAATGCATTATATGATGGCGGCGCAGGAAATGAAAACCCTTCTTTAAGCATGGCTCTTAGTTCTTCCATTTTGGAATACTCAAAACAATTTTCGTCTATCATACCTTCAACATATTTTCTATGAAGCGTTTGTACTATGTTGTAAGCTCTTAGAGCAGAGATCCTTTTCCTGGACTTGGGAATTTCTATATCACAGTCAACACATTCGAGCTTTAAGACGTCTGGTAGTAAATTATCAACGGCTTCTGCTAGTTCATTTTCCCCTTTCTTTTTTAAAAGACAAATAATTTTGCCGAGCTTAATAACAGACTGGTTTTCTGAATCTTCGGAAGCAATAGATTCAATACAGCCGGTAAGTGCATCGGCAATATGGATGATGCCGCGCTTATCTAATTGGTCGGAGACCTGAATTAGAGTTTTCAACAACTCGGCTTTTTTTAATTTAAACAAATAAATCTGCCCAAGTCGCTTTTTTGCCTCTTCCTTTGAGTCATAACAACCAAAATTGCGATATTTCCCCTTTGTTTTTTTATGCCCAATTACACACCATTTGCCTTTTCTTTTAACAATTTTGGCTATTTTGGTGATACTATCATTCATATTTGCTCCCGTTATATGTCCTTGCGCCTAGCTCCAACTAATCTGCGTGTTATAGATGTGTGCACTGCCCTGTGGTAATCAAAGGGTTCTTCCCAAAAAGATTGTATTTGTTCACAATTTATATAAATCGCACCTATGTTTTGGACATCGAGAGTTAAAACACCTTCGGTAACGTCGAGTACAATTCCTTTGAAAAATTCCTTATTTGCAGCCCACGCCTGATCATATGTGATGGTTTCTGCATGTTCACCTAAGAAAATGCAGAGGATTTTGCCAATAAATTTGTTCTCAATAAATTCTGCGACACCCATAATTCGAAGTCTCCAATATCGCTAAGTATGCAATTTGATATTTCTTTATTAGTAGGAAGACCTGGATTTTTCTATTCATCCGCTATCCGTAATGTTCCATGATCATCCAATTTTTCCCATCGGTTCTAAATAACTTATATGTCCCTTTCTCTTTTTCTCCTTTAAGCTTAAAAACTATTTTCGAGTCGTTCCATTCTACTTCCTCAAATGTGCCGCTATCATGAATTTCTACTTTACCAGCACCGTAGCCCTCCGGAATCTCTCCTTTAAATTTCATATAAGATATTGGATGGTCTTCCGTTTTGACGGCCAACAGTTTCTCTTTATCTTTAGGAAACTTATGTTTTGGTATAGACCAAGACGATAAGGCACCTTCATTGTTTTCTAGTCGTAGATCCCAATGTTCACCAACTTTTTCAGCTACGTGTCTTTGAATCACAAATCGATGTTTATTCTCTTTAGAGACTTCGCCTTCGGGTTCAGGAGTCTCATCAAACTCTCGTTTTTGTTTATATTTTGATAGAGGATCTTTTGCTTCTCTAACGCTAAGAATAAACGACGACCTTTTCTTTTTTCTTGCTGCCTCAAACCTATCAATTAAATCTCCAACGATCATTTCCATTTCTTTCGGGTCATCACCATATTCCTTAACATCCTGCACAAATTCTTGCAGCAGTCTTCTATCTTCTTCTGGTGACACTTCGTCAGATATTAGAGCACCAAGTCTACCAAAGATATTTCTAGCTGTGTCGCTCTCTTTTCTTAGATTTTGGACCATAGCAATTGGCGCCCACCAGTAATCTCCTGGCATAAGTAAAGCTTGTACCAGAACATAATCTCCTACAGACAAAGATGTCTCGTCTTTATCTAGTGTAGCAACATAAAAATCGTGCCCAACCATATCGCCGACTATATTTTTATCTTGGTTGTTTAAAGCAAACGTATGCAGGCCGGTACCACCTGGACCCTTCGCTATGCATGCTTCGCCTTTCAGCATCGCCTCGCCATTGGCTTGTTTAAGAACAGATTCAACTTGTCCTGGTGACAGCTGCCACACGCCAATAACTCTCAGCATACGAGGATACAAACCTGACTCTGCAGTCCTACTTGCTCGTATTCTTTCTTTTTGTTCTAACTCATCTAAATATTCTTCTTCAAATCCCTCAATGCCTTTATGTATTGGCACACTATATTTTGGTTTTGCAGGAAACTTCACAGAAAGCATAAGATTGCATCTAAAGCCAAACACTCCTTCGTGCTTCTTGGTTGCCCTATGTGGCAACACACCATCTTCAATCTTTGCAACAAAGAAAGTTCCTGGTCCATCACCGTAGAGTCCATCTTCAAGATGGTTGGTTAACATGTCCTCTATTCTATAATTCTCAAATCCGTTTTCTTCAGAAAGCATTTTGTCAACCCAATTTTGTAAAATAGGTATATATATCTCGTCTCTACGCTGATTTCTCGTTGTCTTTAGTACAAAGTTTTCCTGGCCAATATCTTTCTCTCTATCTTGAACAAACTTGCCAGCTATGGCAGTCTCCGTAAGCCAAGCCACGAAAGACAAAGGATCTAGATTAGAAGAATCTTTTATTATATCATACAACACTTTCTCTCTCTGCTTGGAGCTATAGATAGGAATTTGCTTAACTTTTTCCAGGTTGTACTTATGTAACTTGAGCTGACCTGTTAACCACTCTACAAATTGTTGATCTTTTTTCCTTTTTTCACGCGAGAAAACTGTTCTGCCAATTAAGGACAAATGTGTGAAAAGTACTTTTGACAACTCAGCATCCATTTTCTCTTCGGCGCCGGCCATAGCAATCGCCACTTCTACTTCTTTGGGGGCAGCTTCATGCATAGTAGCCCACTCCAACCTTCGATATGGCTCCCACAAAAACCCGCCTAGATTTCTGTGCCCCTTATATTTACTATCCCTTAGCGTAAATTTAATACCATCATGTGGACATATAAACTCTACATCTAGTAGCCATTCTGGCGGAATGTGCTGCGAAGAGATTTTTCTTTTTATTGGCTTCGCAGTTGGCTCATCAACGGCCTCCATCATGCCAGGTCTTTTAATACCATATCTTTCATATAACCTAGCCGCTAAAGCACCCTCGGCATCACTTTTCCACACATCTGCGTCCCAATTTATTGAAGTGAGAGGCACTTTGCGGCCGGGACAAGTTGTGTTCGGGCACCAAGTATGCCAATATGGAACTGCTAATTGTCCGCTTAATATTTTCTGCGTATTATTTAACTCGTCACGTTTTTTCTTGATTGAATCAGACTCTATAATAAACGAGGTTAACCTTTGGGTCCGATCTTCAATTTTATTGGTAAGTCGTTCGATTGCCTCTTCGTCTTCCAAATCTTTTACAGCAACCTTATCTTGTTCTATTCTAGTTTTTAGCCCACCGGCACTGTCTTCTATTGTCCTAAGTCTTTGTTCTAATTCATCAATTAAGAAACTATTTGCTTCATGCTCTCTTTTGCAAGTCTCACACTCCCATCTGGCTGGTTTGTCAGCGACTTTAACCATGCTTCGAAGAATCATTTTCTCGTTCTTTTGTTTTGCCTTACACACAGCACAAACAGGAAACCTTATTTCCTTGAAACCTTTAACTTCAGCAATTTCTTTAGTCATAGCCCTTCCTAAGGCCTTATATATATAACCACCTATAGGTAAAGCACCTTGTGGATTTCTTTTACTTCTCCTATACCCATACGAGAAATAATAGTTAGCATATTTGGTCACCAACTGATTTATCATGCGTATATACTTCCTGGCACTGGGCAGCTCCTCTATTGTTGCACCTTTTTTGAGAAGGGCTAGGTCATCTTCATCAAACATGCCAAAAGGCGTTCTACCAACATTTTTAAATTTTTTAGTACCAAGTTGTGGTCTACTACCATTGTTGTTGAACCATCTTTGTCCTATACCCACGATCAGAGCTGGCAAAATCCAATTTTGCAACAGGTGGGGTTCTTCGTGCAGGATATCCCATGCCAAAGGATCGCTAAACAGTTTCGTTAAAGAAGCACCATCTTTCATGTTTTTTATTGTAAATAGCTTCCTGGCCCCCTCGGACATTTCTGGCATGACAATTTCGTTTTTCTCAAACCATCGGTCAAGTACTTGGCCAGATTTGTCGGTTGGACTTTTTAGTTTAATTCCAAAAATAGTTTCTGGCGCCTTCTCCATTGTTGACTCGTAATCTTCTTCTTCATCTTCTTCTGGTTCTGCCATATTGGGGTCTTCACCAAAATCCCCAATATCTTCTAGTATACTAGACAATTCTTCTTTTACAGAGGATAACATTCGGCTAAATTCTTCCGATGGTTCCAGGCCCTCTTCTTCGGCCAGCGGTTCTTCCTCTTCTTTCTCAATTTGTACGATATCCTTAAACTTTACTGCTCTGGGTTTTTCTAGCTCGGGTTCCTCTTCCTCATATTCTTCGGGCAATTCTCGACGCCTTTCCATTTCCTGTTCTTCACGACGTTCCCTTTCAGCGCGTGATCTTTCTATTTGCTGTTGTCTCCTGAGCAACTCCTCTCGATGCTGCATTTCTATGAGCGCTTCCTTATCCTCAGGAATCATGACCTCTTTCTCTTCTTCCCCTTCTTCCTCTTCTTCTATTTCCTCTTGCTGTTCTCTCATCAATCTGGCCAGCTCTTCTTCGTCACTTAGGCCAGCAGCAAATTTCCAAATACTATTTATTACCTGCGAGGCCTCTTTCCAATCAAGAAATTTCTCTTTCACAGGAACGAGTGTTTTTTCTCCTTTGAGAAATTCTGATAAGACTATAGATAAGTTTTCTGCGTCTTCTGGGCCAATTGCAGTAAACAGCAGCCCGTCTCTTTCTACCGGCATCCCAGTCCAGGTACCCTTAGCTCTGCGTACTTTGCCCACAATATCTGGCCACCCAGTAACTTGTCTGCCCTTTATAATACCAGTTTCAACAGCAAGAAGTGGACCATGGCAAATCATGGCTACAGGTTTTTTCTTACGAACAAAAGTTTTCAGCAATTTTTGTGCATCTTTGTCTTTGGAAAACTCCACCATCCCTTTGCCGCCAACCACAAAGAAAGAATCAAAGTCGGCCACATCTATTTCAGATATTGGAACTACTGCAATTTCAGTTCCTTGAGCACCAACAGCGCTATGGCCACTAGAAACTACTGACACATCAAAACCATATTTTTCCGCAAAAATTCTGCGAGGGATAAAATACTCAGGCTCATAGAATTCTTTTGGTGCCACCAACATAAGTACTTTTTTCTTAGCTGAGGCAAATTTTCCGTCCTCTACGGTGTTATATCCTATATAACTATCAACTGGCCCCTCACCCTGCATTGGGGCTACCTCTTTTAGCGGATCTGGAAACGGCTCGGTTATTTCTTGCGTATATAATTGTCCGAAGCCGCCATTGTTATAATTGTTCTCAGCAGTATCTTGTTCAGAACCTACTGATTTTTTCACGTTTCCGTGACTTTCACCAAAAGAACCCGGCACTCTAATGCTACCCTTATTATGTAGGGTAGACACATCAGATCTCATCCCACTACCTTTTACAACACCAGTTGTCACATCACCCCAATCTTCGTTAATGGCATCCAACATTTTCTTAAGCTCGCCGCGAAGCTTGTCTATAGACATTTCGCTGCTGAGTTTAAACTCTACATGTAAACCACTACCACCGCTTTGAAAAATGGTAGTACCCACATTATACTTATTTTTAATGGCCTTGCTGATTTCGTTCGCATATTTTTTAGCTTTAGATAGAGGAAAGTCTCCATGTATGTCTAAATCAACGAAGCCCAAATTGGTTTTAGTGCCAAACACTTGGTGAAACGACAACACTCTCCTTTTAACCCAATAGAAATAATTGTTAGAGTCTTCGTCTTTTTGCGGGTCATCATTTGTTATTATAATTTCCTTACCATCATGATTGCGTTTCAAGATCTTTTCGTTGGTACCAGTACCGATATATACTATCACAGGGTTGTCTTTGATGCGCGACATTATTTTTTTACGAATCGCTGGTTTCGAATAGTGCGTTTTAATTTGGCCTCTTGTAAGTTTTTTATCCTTGTCTATTAGTACTTCAGACATTTTCTCTTCATTATTGTCGTCATCGTCATCTGCAGCATTAAGGTTATCTACAGGCTCAAACTTAATAACTATAAATCTTTTCTTAGGACCAAATTTTTGTGCCAATGATTTAGCCATACGACTGCCATAAGCTTTACCTATGCGATTAATACTCATTACATTTTTGGCAACTATTTTGACGTCACAAATAACTCCACCAGAGTAAGTAATACATCTTATTACCTCGTCAATTTGGACAGGCACATCATTTGGCCTTATGGTCATCCTGCGTTTGCCAGATCTAATTGCATCAGCGTATTGTCCAGGGAAATATAAAGTGCCCGGTTTTACATAATCAGCCCTCTTTGAAATCAATTGGTTCCCCAATTTTGGCCGCCACGGGACTGCTTCTGGTTTGGTCTCTTCTTCAAAAAATTCATCGTCTCTATCGGTTGGCCCTAGTTCCGTAGGCATTGCGACAGACTTAGGAGCTATAAGCTTAATATCCCAATTTCTTAACAGATATTCGACAAACGGATTGTAATCTGGATTCAACAATTTAGACTTAATATCTTCTACATTTTCCGTAATGTATTTTATAATGTCTTGCCTATAAAGCGGGATAAGCTCATATTCCTCTAATTCTTTGCCAACACGTTCAGATAATTTTTTTCTTACTATAATTAGCACCGTGGCATCTTCGCCTATTAGCTGGCGCAACTTTGTAAAAAATTCATCCTCTAGTTCTATTATAAACCATGGCTTTGCCGGATCAGTGGTTTCTTCTTTTTCAAACTCTTCCTCTGCTTCGCTGGCATAGACCTTTTTGCTTAGAGGAAAATCTATATTTGAGAACTTTCGCGAAACAAATCCGGCCATACCACCCTGCGGAGGTAAATCAGTCAATAAGAGTCGCGCAATGTATTGTACATTGGCGGGCATTTTCGGGTCTCTTTGAATCCACCTCATGGCTCGTTTAAATCTGCTACTCTGGATGTAATGGAGGTTACCGGCAGCAAATGCCCTTCTATTGCGCAAAAAGTCTCTTACCCTACCCGCACCACTAGCGTTTGCTATAAAAATAAGCTGATATATATTAAATGCTCCTGGCGCTGTAGTATCATATCCATAACGGGCTACATCAGACGTCACTATCTTAACCTTGTTTGCAAAATCTTTTTGCGAAATACTATCTATAACGGATTGCAAAACTGGGTCTCTGCCTATATTTCTACTGTTAAAAGACCTATGGAATTTTGCATGTGCCACAGGATTCTTCTGAGCAATAAATAGCTTAGCTATAGCACTATTAGCTACGCCCCAAGTTATGAAAGTGTTACAAATTTGATGAAGTTTGCTTAACACACCGTCGGTAATCGTAAGTCCCATGTGTCTTAACTTATCCAAATTAATTATATATCCAACAAATTTGTCGCCACGCAACTTAATAATGCCCGGCCCACTGGTTGGACTTCGCCTTATTGTTGTGCCTTCTTTTCTATGGATCACCAACTTTTTATCGGCCATATAGGCCCTGGCCGTGTCTTGGTCAACTGGTACCTGTTGCCACAAACCACTGAGATTTCTTTTAGTATGCATCCACGTGTCAGCCATCTGTTTTAAATCTTGTGAAGACAAACCCGTGAGATGCTTGATCCTGGGATCCTGTGCAAGATATCTCATAAAATATGGGCCATGTACTTGAGTTCTACCAAATGAATTACCAGCATCACCAATTACATCGTTCCTATCGTTTGATTCAAGCCTCGATACCAAGTAATATATGGCAGGAAAATCAACACCAGAAATTTGTGGCAGGCCGGAGGGATATAGTTGCATGACAGCTTGCTCTAGAATTTTAAGCCATTCGTCTGCATAAGTTGCCCTTTTTGACAATAAAAATGACGCTTTCTTTTCTGCCATTTTGAATTCATCTATGTTTTCAACATGAAATTCATGCATAGTTGCGTCTTTTGGCTTTTTATCATCTCTAAATCTCTCAAATTTTTGGTGCCTAAGCCCTCCCGGCTGCCGCTCTTGAAATCCTATTTCAATTACAAAATTACCCTTTTTCAATTTATTTTTAATAGTCTCTTCATTTTCCTTGGAAAAGTTGCTAATCTCACTAATATGGTATAGTTTGCCACCATAATACTGGCCAAAAAAGGCTTTAAGTTTCCCCTTTTCTGTTATTTCATAATCATATACAACGTAGTCATCAGATTCGCTTTTCCCAACACCACCCTTGTATTTATACATAACATTTTTAGGTTTTGGTTCCTGCTGTCCCTTTGGTTTGTACTGATAGCCCTTTTCTTTGATTTTCAATACTATTCCTTCACCGCCACTCTTAACAGCAGCGTTCATTGCCTTTTGCCAATCCGAAAATGGATATTGTTTCGTTAGTTGTGCCCTATCGCTTGTTTTAACACATGATTGCAAGGTTTGTCTTCTTTTAGAAAAAGACTCTTTGGAAACATTCTTTCCTTTATGCCATAGAACGTCATACAAATGTATTTTTATTGTGCCGGGCAACTCTTTAGCTTTTTCTAGCGATGTTTCAGGTTTACTCCCAGCCAACGATGTAACCTTTCCTACATCTTGTTTTCCGTTGTGCCAATATACAAGTTCGCCTTCTACCAGCGTGCCATCAGGCAGGTTGCCAAGCGCACTTATTATATCAGGAAAGTTTTCTGTCTTTTCTTCTCCTCTACGACTATATATCTTTACCTCGCCGTCCTTTTTGATGGCCTGAACCTTCCATCCGTCTAGCTTTTCCTCTATAATAATATCATCTCTATCATATGTTTTCAAAAGTTCATCTGGATCTTTAATTTCAGTCAAACGCATTAAAGCCACTGGCGCTAGCGAATCGTCTGCTACATTTTCTGATTCCAACTCTCTAACGCGAGCGATCATTGTCGACAAACGATTTTCAAGTTTTTCTGCCAATTCGTTTACGCCGCTTTCCCTAAACCTAAAAACCTTTCTCTTAGTCATGGGAATGGTTGTCTCCTTTAATTGTTTTAGCTCACACTCTCTGCACACACCACTGGCTTTAATGTCAGTGTTGGCATTCTCGTCTTCCTCTACAGATATGGGATTTTTGCACCACGAACACTTATACTCTACTGTAGCCATATAGCCCTCATGAAGTTGTATGCAATTCCATTATTCTTCTCATTCGTGCTGTTCTTGGGGATTGCTGTTGGCGATATCCTGTCAATATTTCTCGCCAGTTGGCTGGCAACGCTGCCACACGTTTGCCCTGCGACTGATAATTTAAAAATTCTATAACTTCTGGGTCGGTCTCTATTCTGTCGGTCTCTTTGACATTTGATTCAAGTATTCGTACATAGCCTATCATGCCCCTCTTTGCTGCTGCACTGTGCCATCTCATGCCAGGCCTTTCTACCCATACTTTAGGTCTCACGGCAGTTGGCTCCGTGGTTGGCATGGCCACCATCGACTGGACCTTTTCTTTTGCTTGCTCTGTAGTCAGACCTTCATCAACCAGCCTATTAATCTCTTCGGTTACCTTCTGTTGGTCTTCAGGTGCCAAAGAGTTGTACCATTCCATAAAAGATTTACCGGGCGGCTTGGCAGGAATTTCTGGCTTCGTAGGCGCCAGTTCTTCTTCTGTAACCGGCTCTTCGGAAGTCTCAGCCTTCTCTTTACTAATTTTTAGTCTTCTAAGTGCATCAGACAATCTGACGCCCTTGTTTACCAATTTATTTGCCACAAACGCTATGCTGGCACGATCCAAGTCTGATAAGCCTGAATACCAATCATAAATGTCCTCGACAGATTCTATCGCCTCATCAATCGAAACGCCCTCGCGCATCATACCATATATATCTTTCCACAATCCATCTACAGTTATGTTGCTATCATAATATTTTTCGATAAACCGTTCCATCTTAGATGATGCAGACACTTCAGGAACCTCTTCTTCTTCTTCTTCGACAATTCGTTCTTCTGCAACTTCTTCTGGTTTCGGCGGTGACGGCGGCGGGCTCGGTTTTTCTTTTGTGACCTTTTTTTCCGGCACTTCTTTTTCCGGTTCTAGTGTTGGTACTATATCAAATGGGCTTTCAACTTCCTCTTCTTCTTCAGGCTCGATAGCCACTTCCTCTGGTACGATTGGTTCTGTCTTAGATAAATACACCCACTTATCATCAGTTTTTATAATGTTCCAGATATCAGTTCCCATAAACTCTTTTAAATCTTCAAGTCTGCCCAATTTGCCGCGATGTTCTACAAATCTAACTTTATTTTTCGCTGGCATACCCAAATGGATTCCTAAATAGTCTTGAAACTTGTCAAAATCGATTCTTAAGTCACCCGTCTCCTCATTCTTCTGAATTGATGCAGTACGTGGATCCAACCTAACCCACCCCTCCTCTGCACCAGGTATGCGTCTTCCTGTAGGTTTTCCAGGTAACTTTTCAATAGGTGATAATTTTTCTTCTGGTTTTTCTTCCTCGGAAATTTCTTCATCAGGTTTTTTATGAACGTCAAAGAACCCTATTAGTTTAGCGTAGGCTTGGTCGTAGCCAGACATGATCTCCTCTACGTTTGCCAGGCCCAGTTTTTGCGCTTCATAACGCCAATCCACTAACTCATATAATTTAAGATGTTTTTTAACACTCTTAAAATCCTCATTGATTCTTTTGACTTCGGCATCAAGTTCTTCTTGTGCATCTTTTGCTTTATCATGAAGTTCTCTATACACCGAGAAGAAAATTCTCTTAGATCTACCCTTGAGGCGTTTCAAAATGTTAGACCAAAACCCCGCTTGTTTCATGATATCATCAGACATGGCGTGTTTGACAAACTCATCCAACAATGCGGCAGTCTCATATTCCCCGACACTGTCAAATAGGTCTGCTAGCATAACAGCCTCTTTTACAGAAGGTACATCTGGATTTTTACTCTTGGTCATTATTCCTGTCGCCTCCAGCTTTTATAATTTTCTCAACGGCTTTTCTTTGTTCAAAAACAACAGCAGCATATAGAGATTTAAGAGCATTAACTTTTATATATACTGACCTTTGAAAATCTTCCCATTGGCGAAGATAATTGCTTATTTTATCAATTAACTCATTAGATTCTTTTACTTTTCCTTGTTTCAGTAGCGTACACACTGAGTCATGATATTTCTGACAATCTTTTTTGAAATTTACATCTTCCTTTTTCATATTTCACCCTTAATATCCCTTTTCCTCATAATATTCAAAATTGCTACCATCTATACACCTAGCCCGCCTGGCCCACCTGCTCCGCCAGGGGTTCCAGGCCCTAGTGGCGGTGTAACTCCAGCACCTGGAGGGGCTCCCGCACCTGGGGGCGTTTCCAACGCTCCTCCTGGCGGAGGAGCAAGTTCTGGCAGACCTCCCAACGGACCAGCTCCCATCTCGGCTCCCGGCGGCATAACGCCCGCCGGCATACCAGCTTCTGGTGGAACAGCAGGCTCAGCTTCTCGTTCCCTAGAATCAATGGCTTCCATAATTGGCTTTTCTGGATCCAGCGAACGCAATTCAGTAAGTGTCATAGTTCCAAGAGCCATCTCTTCCCTTCTGCGTATGGCTTCGTCAATGGATTCTTGTCGCATCTTTATTTTCTCATCCTCATAGTTAAGCCCCATGCTGCGGTACAAAGTTTGAACAGAGGCCTGTTTCGAGCTTACCATGCCAGTAATATTTGAAATATAGTCTTGTAGATCATAGAGATTCATATGATTCCACTCTACTTCTGGAACTATTAATCTTTTCTCTTTGTTTTTATACTCGTAAAAACCTTGAATTTCACTAATAGGAGCAAAAATCTTATTTACAAGCCACTTGGCCATCATATTTCTAAAATTGAAATACCTTTGCCTTAACACTTCCAAGCCGATAGAAGCAGATGCGTAAACAGCACTTTCAGTGTCAACGACTGCCGGAGGAACCATCAAACCAGTATAAATGTTTTTGATAATAAGTTCCATATCTCCAGAAATTTCTAATACTTGTCCAGTATAACCAACACGCTCTACTTTTACGCCGGCATGCGTAATAAGCTTGAAATTCTTATCATACTCGGCTTCTTCAAAAATTTCACGGAAGAACTCTAAATCCTCTTGCGTTGCTCTATAGTCGCCATCTTCGTTGCCACCCACTTTAATGAGTGTAATAGGATTAATCATTGAGTCCGCTTGTGCAAATTTGGATTCACGAATTTTGTCATAGAGCATGAGGTCTTTAAATGCACTAACTATAATGCTTGTACCTCTCACATCGTATGGACTAGAAAGCAACTTTAGATGAGAGACATTAAAGTTATCAAGCGGTATATCTTGGCGCGCTCTAACGTGATAGATAATTTTCTCCGGAATCTGTCTTCTAAGTCGCATGTCTGCAGGATTATTGCTCATTACAAGACGCTGGAGTACAGCATCAGGCTTTAGCGATATAATGGGATCACCTGATAGTACAGTTTTCTTCACATGAACATAGTCCGGGTTCTGAACTACGATCTTGGACCATTTTCCTCTTTCTTCATCTAGCTCGGCGTATGGGAAACATTCGCCCAATTTCCAGTACTCGAGAGAAATATCTCCAAGCGCGCCCATCAAATCCATTTCCTCTATCATGTCTTCGTGAAATTGAAGTACCCTTTTATCCTGGCATTTTATATTTAATTTGCTGATAGGATATGTTGCATGTAATGTAATTGCGTTTCTTACTATTGGATGCAATAAGAAAAAATTTCTGCACCAGGCATTGATAGTTATCCTATCACGAGGCAAATTAAGATTTGCCATAGTGAATAGCGGACTATAAACTTCTGGGGCAAGTCTCTCTACAGTGCTCCCCGCAGAGGTGCCTGCCGTTCCACCTACAGATCCAACAGAGGCAGCGGTTTTTTGTAACTCTCTGGCTGCTTCTGCTGCAGCTGTTTTCAAATATGTATCACTATGTGCAACAGCACCAACGGCAGTTTTTGATGCACCGCCATTAATCAAACTAACTTTCTTCCTTGTTTCGGTAATCGTCTTGTCTCCAGACGAAAGCCATGCACCACGATTTAGCCTATCACTGTCAAGCGGCGCATTCTCAACTGTAGGATTACTCCTGTTAAGTCGACTACCGGCATAACTCGTACCTTCTGATATAATCCCATTGTCTACATCTGTTGAAAGTTCGGCCTTTCTATACTCCGTAACGTCAGCAGCCCTTCTTGGCGTCACCCTAATCTTAGCGGGTTTTCGATCATTCCTTCTATTTACCATTAGTCACCTCTATATATTTTTTGGTATATATGCAAGAACTGGTTTTGGAAATATAGTGCTGCTGGGCACGTTCGGATTTACTTTAAAACCACGAGTTTTATCAAATTTGTAAGCCAAATAAGCGTAAATCAGTGCCATAAGTCCGTCGTTTTGTTCTTTGCCCTTCATATATGTCTGATGCGGCTGACCCTGTCTAGTGACGATTTTGCTTTCCATAGAGCAACAATGTCTAATCAGCCACGCAATTTTTTCATAACTTGCCCAAGGAAATCTAATTCTGCCTCTCCTCAGCAATTCAAAGACTTCTCCAATAATTTTATCTTTGTCTACCACTATTTCTAATTCATCTCTATTATATTTTACACCACCAGAAACCATCCCGGAACTCCTAACACTTTTATATTTCTCGCCATACTTCATTTTGAGGTCGTTAGTAATGTCTTCTGCAAAGCCAATATCGCCCATAGCGTTCTTAACGCCGTATATGCGAAACATTTCATCAACAAAACTCATCTTACTTTCACGATCCAATCGTTTCAGTTTTTCTCCGAATTCTACGAGATATCTCTCGTCATGGTCTACGGTCAACACAACGCCACAAGAAAAAGATTGACCTCTCTTAACGTTGTCTATGTCTGGTTTACCTCCCCAGTCCATACCGAGGTATGAAAGCCTTTCCCCCTTCGGTATGAATTTTGGTACTGAACGGTCTTGATCTTTACACATCCGATAAATTTCTTCAAATGTGATGGGAAGGCCGGCACCAGAATGAAACTCCCCGAGCACTTCATTGTTGAAAATCATTTCTGAGTTTCTAGTGTTATGCTCAGGCTTTTCCTTTACTATCACTTCTTTAGTAAATTCTGGAATAAATAGCTGATTAAAATGAAAACCTATGTAGTTAGAATCTTCTTTGCCCGGCGTAGGGAGCCATTTGCCATGTTCAATCGCCATAACTTTATCTTGTTCATGGCCGCAGCTGGGACATTTTACTATATTTTCATATAACCAAATTTCTTCTTCCCATTTGTCAGAGCCAGGAGTATACAATAGGAAATAATTTTTGCAATCAGCACATTTTAAATAATATCTGCGCTGATCTGAGTCTTCCCACATTCTATGGAATAAAGTTCCCTTTTGTCTTGGGGTACCAAAAAATACTTGCACCCCACCAGGCTGTGGTCCGTGTTGAGCGCGAGTAAGGCACTTGATTGTCTTGGCTATTGCCACCTCGCTCATATCTTGGACTTCGTCGAAGAAACAAACGTCAAAAGTTCTACCTATAACTCTCGTCCCCTCGTTACCTATTGATTCGCACCACAAAGTATTTCCATACTTGAATTGTTTATATCGCAGTGCATCAGTGGCGTCTCTAGCCGAATCCTTCTGAGCATTAATGAAGGGTTTCATTTTGCCTGGACTATGTTTGTCATCAAAATCTGGAATTTGTATTGATTCTAAAATCATTTTTTCCAGCTTATCTTTGGCAAAGCCGTGCATCATTTCCAACTGTGGAAACGCATGCATTACCCTAACAGGAGGTTGTCCGTTTCTTCCGTATGTTCCGCTTGCCACCATGTGCAATTCCATGGCAGACGCCATGGTTGTCGCGCCGACCTGTCTGCCTTTCACTATTACGACCGGCTTACCTTCATTCGACATTGAAACCACAGAGATATGTCTATATATATCCGCTATGAATTTCCATCCGTTGCCCGTAATACGAAAAGGCTTTCCATCAAGAGTGAGGAAAGTCTCTGCAAAAGTAACTGGATCGACCTTCATAAATTCTCTCTTAAGAGAATCAAAACTATTTTCTGGTTTCCAGTCGTCTAAAGCGTTTCTTTTTTGTTTAAATGCCATGACTATATAATATCGCTAGGTGGCTCGTAAAAGACAGTTCTGTTTCCATCATCATCATACATCCTTATTTCAGATACAAACTCGCCATCGTGTGTGTTATCGTCTTGAACTTCTTGTTTATTTTCTTTTAGACACTTTTTGATAAACTCAACTAGTTCCTTATTATGTACATCTATGTTCTCTGGTCTTTCATTTCTAATCATTGTTTGTATGGCCGGAAGTTCTACATAGCCGCCGCGAGAACGACAAACATTTCGGACAAAGGTTTCTAGCTTCGGGAATTGCTCGAAAATGCTCTTCTCTTTTGCACGTTTTGACAAATAGAATGCTTTTATTACATTATCATCAGTATAAGATGGCGCGGTCGCAGAATGACCGGCTCTTCTTTCAGCCCACCTAATTACTTCCTGTATAACTCTCTCGCCATTTTCAGCACTTGCGCTTATAGCATCTTCAGCATCCGCTGGCACTTGATAAAGAGGATGTGTTCGTTCGTATTGGCTGCCTAATCCTTTAAGTGCAATCACGGCTAAATCGATATAATCTCCAGTTGGGTGTTCATCTTCTCCATATATCCCACCACGTGGTGCAAATGCGTGCTCCACAATTTCATAAATTTGTACCGCTTTTTGTCCTGCTAAATCCCTTTCATCAATGTATACCTGGTTGGTAGTGCTGTTAACAAAATTTATTAACTCCGTTTTTACGTGGGAGTTTGTTATTTGGCGATTCCACAGATTTTGTAGATAATCCTTAAAACAATTGAACAATACGCTTTTGCCCGACTTATCTATATCGAGATCAGAAAACTGGTTAACAACCGCCCACTTGGCATCTTCTGCATGCTGTTTCTCCTTAAACCAACCAAGTCCTTGTCCAAATGCTGCCATTAAATACCACGATGACATGGTGCTTTCCGGCTCTTCCTCTGGTTCTGCCTCAGGCTCTTTCGTTTCTCTTGGCTCTGGTTCTACCACTTGAGGCTTTTTAGCCTGTTCCCTTCTCCACATTTCTTCTTCAGAAATAGGTTCAAGCGTTGTGCCAGCACCTGGCGGCAACTTATAACTCTGCCATGGCCCAACCACAGGACTTGTTTCTTTTGGAGCATACCATTTAATTGCCCTTTTGGATAGCCTAAATCCATGACGACAAGACAACTCGAAACCATCATCCGTACTTTCCTCTTTGCTTGTAGGAAGACCCTTCTCTTTTCTGCGATATTTCTGAACAATTTCACGTTCATAATCTTTAACAAACTCTTTTCTCCCTGGTCTTTGAGTGTCATGTATATTTGGTCTTACTATTGGCAGCTCATTATTTTGGGGGTCCAAATTAAACTTTTTAGTACTCTCGAAAGCAGCGTCTGCATTTTCATCAGTAGGTATCTGACCTTCTGGAATCGCTTTGGGGTCTATATATTCCTCAAAATGCCAAGGCGTTTTTACAATTTGTATTTGCTTTTCAGCATGCTCCTTTCTTTTGCGCGCGAGTCCTGGATCAGTTAAAAGTTCACGTGCTTTCTCTGCGGCATCATCATGGATATCTGCAGCTTCCGCAGAAAAGAAAAAAGCCTCTCGCTTATCATCATCCCCTTCAGGTGCAACAGCACTAAGAGCCTTTTCTGCGATATACTGTATAAGATAGGGCATATATTCACCGCCTATCATATTAAAACTTTGTCCCGCAGCAAACATATCAGCTAATTTAGATTTGGCCATCTGAGCCTTACTATCATTATTATAAATACCCAATAACTGTCCATTTAGACCATAAAGCAGCCAATATCCTCGTTCTCTCCATGCTTCTACATTCGGCGGTTTTAAGCCCTGAGCAATATTTCTTTTATTAATCTCATCCACGACTGCTTGCAGTAAACTTTTTTCCTTTCCTTCTGCAGTGCTTGGTGGTACCTGCTTCTTGGCTGCCATTTCACTAAGACCAGGAGTATTAACAACTTCTAATAATTGTTCGTCCGACCATAATATGGGATCAGCCATGATTGGCAGACGCTCCATGTCGGCAAGCTTACGTATTAAGGTGTCTATATATTTAGCACCATTAACACATCCCTCTTCGTCTAAATAATCCGCCAAAGTAATCAGCCGCTGTATACGCAAAGCCTTCTTTTTATCAACTTCTTTCTTAATCTCTTCTTCTGCCTTATCGAGCTTGTCGTAATATTTTCCACCCTCACCATCTTTAAAATCTTCGGACTCTTCTAGATGATCTTTTGTTATCTCTTTTGCAACTTCCCAATCCGGCGTGTGCTCCATTTCGACGCCTATACCTTTACCAAGCTGCTCTTTATCATATTTCTCATCAGGCTGGCCTTCTGCAAACCCTCCAGGAATTAGTTCTTTTTGTTTTGCAGCTGTTTTTTCTATGGCGTCTAATCCGACCCTTTCTCGAAGTTCTTCTACCCTAGCCTCTACAGAGTCTAGTTCATTCTTCGTGTGGAAAAGGTTTTTAATATCCTCGATGGTGGTGCCACTTTTATCTAAGTTGCTATCGGCAAATTCCTTTAGCCAGTCTGGTAGTGGAATATCACGAGCATACTCACGATCATATTTTGAAGGCATTTCGTGTATCTCCGTTTTCAAAAAAATTTAAGCTTGATATTGACTCTGCCATTCACCGAATCCTTCGGCACGAGAAGGATCTTCACTATCTCCCACCCTTAGCCTATCCTTGAAAATAGGATAGCCAAAGTCGGCCAAAATGGCAAGTATTTCGAGCTGCTCGCGATCATTTAGCTTATATTTCTTGGTGGCTTCCTCGTACAGCTCCTCCATGTTTCTGCCGCCAGAAACCTTGCCATTTATTAAAGAACCAACAATAGCTCTCTGAAACGGCGTAATGACCATCTGGAAACCACTAAAATGTGGTGCAGTAGCCTCTTTGGTCATATCATGATCGGCTTCGCCGCGACGCCTGCGTTGCTTTTTACGAGATCTTTTCATTTCTGTCATAGCATGTAGAGCATCTTCTAAAGCATCAATGGTAGACTCTATGAACTGTCTAGCTTTGTCAAGAGTTTCGACATCAATGGTGCCATCATAATCGCCCCTCAAGGCCTGTGAGCAGTGGCCATCTAGTGATTTCCATTGGCCAAGGCTCCTTTCCATTAAAGACTGATTTCCTCTAGCTGCCTCAAACGCAGGAATCCTGGCCATCTCAGATTTCAAAAAATCCATAAATTGTTTCACATCTTTGGTTTCCCGATAGCTTTTCGGTTTGTCAGATGCCGGACTCTCTTGATGAGGTGTTTGAACTCTATACGTCGGTTCAGTATGGGGCACGTCGCCCTCTACCTTTAGCTCTTCTTCTGCGACAGAAATAATTTCTTTCTCAAGTTTCTCATCTTCTGCAACGGTGAAAAGTCCCTCTTCTTTACTCATTGTTTACGTCCTCCGTTGTACGGATTTCCCCGTTCTTACCATTCAATATTTTTTTTATTTTATTAATTACCATGGCTTGCATCTCCAGCAGCTTAGCGATCTCTGTATCTAAAGCTTCTTCAAAATATATTATATTTACGACTGCCGGACGTTCTTCTGCCTCGATAGATATTTCATATGATTCCAAGATCATTCCGGTTTTAGCGTTCGAAGTCACCGCTTTATCCTCCGTCATTTTGAGTTTCCAAGCTTTGACCATAGTGTAACTAAGTCACCAAGTCTTTCGGTCATAAGCTTTTGAGAGTTTATCAAATCTGATATTTTCTGCACAGATGATGCTTGGCCCGAAGCGATTTTGTCCATAGAATCATCTAACTCGCGCGACAAATCATCCAATGTGCTACGCGTTTCTCTGATTAATGTCAACAACTCTCCCGGGACATACCACTTTGGAACATGGTTGTCATCAAAAACAGAATGCATTTCATGCAAATTGTTGACATGTCTATTTATTTGACGCAAAATTTCCTCTTGTTCTGGCGTCATACCTCGTTTTTTGCCACTAACAAAAAACTCCACGACTTTAATAAGAGTCCATATTAATCCTACAAATAAAGCGGTAATCGCAGCACTCCCAAACTCCATGTTATTCCTGCGCCTCCATATTTAAAGTCTCTTCCTTGGATTCCATTTTTCTGCTAATTCATATGCTTTTGCAGAATCAGTCCTGCGCTGCTCATAATCTTGTCTACATCTAGAAACATACTGCGTTAAATATAACTGCTCTTCAGTAGTAAGTGGCTCTTTATTTTCAAGTTTATTCGCGATAGATTTTAATAAATCATCTGTCGTAAAAGCTTCCTTAATAATATCGTATGTATTACCACCCACAAGAGAAAAGAGTCCTTGAAATAGATTCCGGCTCTCATTATTATCAGCGTAGAAGCCAAGCGGAAAAGCGTATAATCCATCAAGGCCAATCCCACTAAATGTTTGTGGATATAATGGACTCCCACTAAAAGTAGGAACTTGCATGCCGGCACCGGTATCACCAAAATTACAATTCACTGTATTTTTGTTTTTTATAATGTGAGACGCATACAAGCATCTGGAATCGGTCTTGTAGTGAACATATACTCTTTTGTTAGCCTTTTCTACAAGCACCCTCTTTTCCTTCGGCATTGTTTCTAAAGGGCACATATAAGACACAGAGTCACCGGCATGCGCACATGCTTGTGTAATAGGCAGCCCGAATGGGCATTGTCTAATCCCATCTACGTCTCGTCTAATGAATGCACACTTATGTTCCATGTGTCCTCGTCATTTGCCTTTCCTTTTTTTAGCTTTAGTCCTTCTCTCTTTGCCTTTTTGTAATAGTTTCCAGTAATCTATAAAATCTTGAATCGCTTTCAAGGCCGCAGATCCAAGATCATCCGCCTTCTGGTCCCGTTTACGATATTTTTTAAGAAAATCTGTTACTGATTTAAATTTTTTGAGGCCCTCGTCAGACCACAAGTGTGGTTCTTTAGGAAACTTTTTTGTGTCATCCGGCCCCACAGGCACAAACTTAGCTTCGACTATCTTTTTGGGAGCGCTCTCTTTGAGAAGCATTTCGGCTTCCTCTTTAGTAACCAGCTCTAATACCTTCTCAATAAGTTGCCTGGCTTGTGCCCGCTCCTCTTCAACTGTAGGTTTTTGCGATTCTTCAATTTCCTCCTCAGTTGGTTCAAATGGTGTGGGTTCAAACATGCCTTCAGGATCATCTGGAAACAATTTAGGATCTGGCCATAGCGGCTCATCTTCAGCTACTTGCATAAACTTTGTTTCCATGTCGTTCAAATAATTAAAAAATCTTTCAGAAGCGCTGTCTGTTATCTGACTTATCATGTTAAAGAATAAATCCGAATACCGTTTATACTTTGGAGTATTCCTAAACTTATACAAACTGATAACCACTGCGCTCAAATTATTAGATTCTATTTCTTCATCTATATATCTATCTAAAATTTTTAAGAATGGTTCTAAATCGTTTTTAATATAACGCCATTTATTAACCTGTATGGACCACTTTTTTGCACTGGTCTCCATCTCATTTATATATGCTACAGCTCCTGCCCTTGCAATGTCTTTTAACCTTTTAGACCATGCTTTTAATACAAGCGCAATTTTATCGGCTGCTATCTTTATTCTAGTGTTATCTCGCCTAGCAGATATTTTACTCCACATAAGATTTCTTTGTTTTTGCGTTTCACGACGCCACTTAATCCAATCTGGAATGCCACCAGGAAATTTCTCCATAAATTCTGTCATGCTTCCATAATACGGCGAATTTTCCCACTCGGCATAGTCCATATTATGCCTCCACGGATTCGGAGTGATGCCATCATTCAAGGGTTCAAAATGAGCGCACTTTTTAAAATATGCGTTCAATTGAACGCACAACCGCTCAAAACCTTCAGAATCTCCAACATCGTATAACATCTCGGCAATTTTTAACATTCTAGCGAAAGAATTAGACATTACGCATCTCCTAGTGTTCGAGCAGATGTTGTACCATACGATTCTTAGCCAACTCTAACGTCATCAGTCTGCTTAACGGAATAACTGGTAATAATTTATGCTCAGCAAGTATATCCAATGCCTTCTTGGCATCCAAATTAAGCATTTGGTTAACCTGCCTTTTCACATAAGACATTGGAAGTTCTTTAATGCTACCCCTGTATTTTATTATAGCTTGTGAAAGCTCAGATTCTATTGCTAAACCAAATTGCACAGAAAGTTTAACTGCCCTAAGTATCCTGCGCGCATCGTATCCAATCGTTAATTCTGGATCTACAGGAGTTCTTAGAACTCTGTTCTCTATATCTTTTTTGGCCAGACCGGTATAGTCTACAGGCTCTTTATCTAAATCCATTGGTTGCAGCAAAGTATTGATTGTAAAGTCTCTACTATATAGTTCTTTGTGCATATCAGACGGATTCTTGATACCTTTATCTTCCAAAGTCTTTTCTATTCCTGGAAGTTCGAAATTATTTGAAAAATCCAGTCTTATATTTTTAAAATCTATAGACGAATGTCCATCATTATATGACCTAAACCTTGCGTCTGGCCACTCCCTGCTGGACGCCATTGCTAGAGCGAATGATCCGTTATCACCAGTAGTAATATCTACATCCCTTACATTGCTAGGAATTCCAAACATCTTATCTCTTGGAAGACCGCCGACCACATATGGTTCGGATATTTCGTTTTCCTTTGCTAACCTGCCAATTTCTCGCAGCAACTCAGACAGCTTCATTTATCTACCTCTTGGCGTAGACGCTGGCGCGGCTTCTTCAGTTACTTCAAATGCCTCTTCCTCCACTTTTTTCTTTGGAGTTTCCAACTCTTCCATCTCTACAGCTGGCGGCATTTTTTCTTTTTCTTCCTTCTCTCCCTCTCTAAGACCACCTTTTAGCTTTTCTACTATCTTGTTTATTCTAGTACCTACATATATATTTAACTCCAGGGCTTTGGCCGTAGCCTCTCCCAATTCTGGGAAATGCGAAGCAATATTCAGTGAATCGAGTATCATATCAGCCTTCGCTAGAGCCCTAACAAACTGCCTCTCTCTTAACTGCTTGGCTAACGGCTCAAGAACTTCTAAAACATCTTGCACAGTTTTACCAGCAAAGGGATTTTCCTCTTCGTCTAATGTAGGTTTTTCCTCTTCTTCTAGTTTTTCTTTTGGCGACTCCGGTGGCTTTTCTGGTGGTGGCAGCTCTTCGCCAGCACCAACTGGTACTTCCATCCCTTCTAGACCTTCCAACTCTGCGGGCGGCGGCATTGGTTCTCCAGCCCCAAAGTCCATGTCACCACCTGGCGGCAACGGTGCTTCCGGAACAGCCGGCTTTCCTTCGTATTCTCGACCACTCAAGGCCCTCTCAATCTGAGAAGTCAGGTCCTCTGGTGGCTGAGCAACTTTTTTTAGAATGTCGGCGCCTTCTATAAATCCGTTTAACTCCCACATACCAGCAGTTCTGATGATACAATCTTGCATCATCGATGCACTTCTAAGTATCATTATTTCTCGTTTTAGATCCGATAAGCCCTGATGTAGCCTATTATACACATCGTTGGGCCACACATTAACAAACCGATATAAAAGTTTCTCAGCGGCATTTAGTCTGCTAATTAGAGCAGCTTTCATCTCTTCTGGAGTCTTTCCTTTTTTTGGTGTGATCACCTGCTCAGGCGTTTCTTGAGGAATTTCTTGTTCTAGAGTAGGAATTTCAACTGGAGCAGCAGTTCTCTTAATGCCATATTTCTCATGATCTTTTGATTCATAATACCTGGCCCATGCACCAAAATCCAATTTTTCCATTGGGCTCCATCCCTCCATTACTTTTTGACTAGCAGACTCTCTGGTTTTACCTTCTCTCATGGCTGTATATATCTCCCCAAGAGCCTTTACCCATTTGTTCACATCCCTTCTTGGTTTTGCGTTAGACTCATGAACACCCATTATATTAGGATAGGCCTTTTTTGTAAATATTTTCTTTAGCGCCGTATATACTGCTTCACGTATTTTAGTTAAGTCTATATCATCCTTACCTTTTAAAAATCTGAAAGACAAGGAAATAATATTGTTCCTATCTTTGGCATCAAAAGTCGAGTATCCGAATTCATTGCACAAATCATCGCAGAAATGGTCTAAGTAAAAAAACAGGTTTCTTTCCCTGTCATTTTCCACACCGACATCCGACATTGCCCTAGCATCGTCATATACAAGCTGTTGCAAATCAGAAGTCATACCAGCATCGGACATATTTATTAAGAGATCGTCAGCGTAATTTATTGGCATCTTCTATTTCTGCCTCCTCAATGTGCGCCTCTAAAGCCGCCTTGGTTTCGGTGTGTATCGTTTTAACACTTTCTCTTTTTCTCTTGTACGTAAGATCTGACATCTTAGAACTTAGCCTGTCGTAGAATTTTAGGGCTAAATCTGGGTCTGTCTCTTCTAAAACTTCGCGCACTGTTTCTCTAATAACCGACACTTGGTCCTCAATTACGGTAATGTTAATATTCGCGTCTATAGAACTTTCGGCAATCTTATCTACGTATTTCGCCCACTGTTGAATAGTAGCTGTCCAGCTAGCAAAATATTTATGAAGATTGGCTTCTTCATTTACGGACAGCTCGCCCTTGGACGATTTATCAAAAAGATCCTCAACACGCGCCTTTACTAGAACCAGAAGTTCACGCAACTGCTGTGGGATATCAACATGTAGATCTATCGCCTCTTGCAACTTCTCCTTATAAATGGGAATCCTTCTAAGCTCGGTATCCTCTTTTTTGGCTTCTTTCATCTCTTTTTTTTCTTTAGCAGCTTGTTTTACTGCTTCCAAAGCTTTTCCATCCAAATTCAGCTTCTCTTTCCTAAATTTTTGTAGAGTTGGCACTGACACGTGCAACTTCCTATCACTTGGATGTAATTCTTTAACCGCCTTTGCGACTGCCCTAACTCCCTGACCTTGGGTCAACATCCGTATTATCATTGTCCTATTTGGATGAGAGAGTATTTTTCTAAATGACATTAAACACCTTCAAAGAAAACGCCCGTATAGATGCTCGTATTTTGATTTGCGAGGATCTATCGGGCGGAAACACCTTTTTATTATTAATTTACTTTATTCAGAATTGACTGACGGCTATCATATATCCTCATAGGAATGCCGCCATAATCGCTGCTAGTTGGAGTTTGTGCCGCTACACTTCCGCCCGGGACTTTTTGTCCTTGATAATTTTCATAACCTAATTCGTAGTTGTAAACCTTTCCATCAATTGGACACTGATATGCGCGTTCGGAAATGCGAGCTGCTTGCACTCCTATGTGGTCAGGGCAATATCTAGTAGATAAAGACCCTTCGCGCGGAGGCTGCACTGGCTCAGGTTCCTTTGATTCCTCTCCAGAAACTCTTTCTCTTGGAAAAAATCCATACTCTAGAGCTTCATCAATATTATCAGCCGCTTTATATAACCCAATACTGTCCATATAGTTAGCGATCTTTGTCAAGCGTAATACATTAGATTCAGCTTCCTTAAACTGATTAATTTTCAATATATTATCAACTTTATCGGCCAGCCGGTGTTCTCCCATTTTGTCTAGATCATCGGCAATACTAATAAGTTCATCCACCGACGAAGCCCCACGGATTATTCTATTTACCAAATCTCCGAACGGTTGCATGTATTTTTCAAGCCCAACAAGTGCTTGTTCCCTAATTCTTGAATCTCTATGTCGTAGCGCTCTAACCAAAGATAGAATGTAAGCATGAGCATTACTTAGATTTCTCTCGGTTTGCGTTGGTTGATAGTATGGGGTTTTCCTTATATCCTCTACAGTTACAGTGCCCTCGCCTGCTGATTGCGCTAATTTGTACGACATTGTTTAGTCACCTACTAGTACTTTAGCAGTGCTAAAGAAGCCTCCTTCAGCTTCCTTCTGCGCCTTATAAGTGGATTTTTTATGATACGTTCCATTTTCATCCCTCACTAACTCATGCGCTGGCAACCCCAACTTTTTATGGATGGGGTACAACGAATTAGGCGTACGAACAAACTGATCGCTGTCATCGAAAGATCGCTTTAGGTTCTCTCGCGATTGCTCAACACCCGCAAGTGCAGCTTGATAGTCTGCTACGACAGAACGATATGTATCTGCATCAAACCTTTGAGATACGATTTCCATAACTTCATCACATATATCAAATTCTTTGTTAGCTGCAGCACGTACAACCACATCTTTAAGTTCATAAAGCGACATGGCATATAGTTCAGCGTCGCGATTAACTGACACATCGGCAGATCCAGCCTCTTGCATGGCTAAGGCATGTAGGTTTGCGGCATTAAACTTTGCAACATAATCGTTTTTAGCAAAAACGGTAGGTAGAAGTGGAACATTTCCGCTCATTTCAATTGGAACCTCTATGTTGAATTTACCTTTCGGTGTGTTCAATGTAGCTTCGCAAATAAAACCATCATGGGTTGGGGACGCCACTCTGATCTGCGATCCCTTAAATCCCATAGACATAAGCTCTGCTATAATCATTCTTTTAGCCAGTCGTACAGCAGCTTGTGGATATCCAACGGCAGCTTCCATAACACTTTCCTCAAGGTCGGAGGCAACAACTTTCAATTCCCTTGGAACTGGTGTTACCGGGATTTCAATGTCTTTAATATTGTCTTTTTGATCAGGCAGATTAGCAAAAAGACCAGGACTCGAGACCCCTTCGCTCCCGTTTTCTTGTGGCATAGCCGACACAACTTTACTAAAATCTTCCTCAGAAACATCTTGTTGATTTGCTTTGATTGCTAGATCCAATGAATATAGAATAGAAGAAACTTTTGGCAGCCGAATATCATGGTATGATGCTCTTTCTAAATGTGCCTTTAAGTCTATGGCGGTCAAATCCTTAAACCTGTCCCCAGCCACAAAGATACTTGGGAATTTGGTCCCAGAAGACTCTGCCGGTACATAAACCCTAATAGCACCACGATTTGTGTCTAAATCTGCAGCAAATATTAGAAATCGAGAATTTCCACCAGCAAGTCGGACCCTGGAGTTGTCAAATCCTAGATATCTCAACTCAAGTTCAACCTTTTGTTTGGCACCCGCAGCAAGTTGAGGATTATACCTATCAGATCCAATCTGAAATAGTTGATCCAACCCCGTTTTAACCTCTTCGTCTACATCGTATCCAATAGCTTTAGTCTCTGGATCACGCAGACTATTCACATGGCCAGCATTAGTGACATCTCTTTCAGATATCTCAGATAATAGGAGGTCTCCTAAAACCTCCCGAAATCGTGTGCCCGTTGCATTAAGGCCAACCAACTCGTTGTAAAGTTTCTCCATATCCCCCTGGCTCACCAGAGCCACAGGATTTTTATTATAGGCGTCCTCTATAACGCTAGCTACCGATTTTATTACAACATCCTGCGGATTTTCATCGGCCGCTTGCTGCAGTCTTGCATTAAGATCGCCAATTTTATAATGTTTCCCCTGTTCTAATTTCGCTAGCAAAAGTTCTGCCTGACTTTTGAGAGCACCAAAATTAGTCATTATAAATCGCCTCCAATTATATTTACATCATCTTATAGCATCTACAATCTCTATATGGCTTCCTACATTTGTCGCATCTACATTTACACTTCCACCATGGCTCAACACACTCTGGACAAATGTTCCAAAAAACATTTTCGCATTTACACTCTTCTAGGTCTTTCTTGCACTGCGGACAAGTTTCTTCTTCTGCCTGTTTGCGCATTCGTTCTTCCATGGCGGCAAGAACAGGATCTACATCATCTGCTTTGAAAGGTTCGGCTTCCAATCCGCCCAAAGGATCGGTAGTTCTAACGCTCTTCATCATCTCTTTCATAGCACGCTGCCTCTTAACCTTTTCAGCCCATTGCCTAGCTATCTCTTTGCGTCTACGCTCTTGCTCCTGCATCCATTTCTCTTGGCGAGCAGTAGGCGTGACCTTCACTTCCCCCGGCGTAACCACCGGAAGCTTGCCAACTTCTCCCATCAGCTGTCTATATGTCATTTCTTCCCAGCCAGGGATGACTAAAGATTTATCTTTGGGAGACATCTGTTTCCATTGTTCAACTTTTTGTTCCATTAACAATGGGCCGTCCGCTTCTTGCTCTGCTTCCCATCCTTCATCCACTTCTTCCCAAAACTCTTTCCTTTGTTCTTCTGGAATTTCAGACGGGTCAGAAACTCCGGCGGCCTCCATCTTGGTCTCAAAATATTCTTGATAGTCAGAGTATTTTGAGAGAATGGTTTTAAAAGCCTCTCTTTTTGATTCTGGTAAACTGGCAATTAAATTCTGCACAAAATTGCTGTCTGTAGATAGTCTATTAAAAAGAATACCCTGAAGAATTTTTCCATCCTCAGGGGTTTCTGCTCCATAATCCTCTGCTGCCAGTCTGGTAATCGGCACACCTTGGTAGGCTATCGTAAGATTTGCACAGTCTTTATCAGCGAAGACAGACCAAGAAGATGTTTTGGCTCGGTCTTCTTCTTCGTCTGGTAAAGAATAGGTACGAACAAGAAATTCGCCGTCGTCAGAAGACTGTACTTGCCATAGGTCATCTGCCTCGTCACCTTTTAAACGAAAAAAGTCAAAAGCCACCCTGATCATCCGGTGTTCATTGCCCTCTACGGGCAACCTGTTTGTCTGATCGTTCGCGTCTATAATATTTTGGATTTCCGAGAGATCTATCGTAAATTTCTCCATATGCATAGCCTCCAAGATTAGCTTTGCTAAGCGTACAAGTGTAGTGTTAAAAAACACATTCACCAATAATGTCAATGTATTGATAGAAACAAGAGAGTGAAATGTAGACAAGAGATGCTAAGATGGGATAATAAGATGGCAGATATAAAATATATTATAACAAACTTATTACTTAAGTATGTGAAATGTTAGAGAAAAGATACGCAAGTGCCCGAAATTATTAAAATGACGCACTGAGTCGTCTATTAAAATAGACGCACTAATCCCATTTATATAAAAATATGCGGAACAAAAAAAAGAGCCCAAAAGGAATCCTGGGCTTCAGTATAATCTCATACTCAGAGAACTATACGGCTTTGTATATAATTCTGACTTTATTAATCTTTTCCTTTTTACCGTTAATATGGATATAAAAGAAAGTGCAGTTTAGCACTTTAGCCACCATGACTTGTATAAATTGCTTTTCATTTACGTACACCAATACGCTTTGTCCCGGGCCATATTCAAAAACTTCTGAATCAGATACTAATTCTATTGTGAGCATTTCCTATTTTCGTCGGGATAGTCAGCCAATCCCTTGCCAATTACGACGGTAGCAACTCTAGTCGGCACAACATAATCTGGCTCATCCTCCATATGGACACTCTGGATATGGCCATCTTCGTCATGTCTAACATTGAAATCGACAAGTTCAACCACTCCAGGGACTATATAGCAATCGTCTCCTTTTCCCAGATGCCTCAACATTTCTCTTTTCATTTTTTCTCTATCAATAAAACACATGAAATTCACGGATCCAAAATTACCCCTGTATACAAGAGTATATACTTCGTTTCTATTCATCATCCTTGGCCCTTATATCATCCATTTCTTCGAGTATTTTCAGTACTTTTTCGTCTTTATAACAGATTTTCTTTAACTTTTTAATGGCTCCTCCATAGCGTTTCTTGCCGTTTGCGTAGTCTATATTGCCCATCAGGAGCTTATGAACCGTTGTTTGGTGTATTCCAAGCTGTTCTGCGATCTGTATTTGCGTTAGCCCTTGTAATCTTAACGTCACGACCTCACATTGTCTTTCTGTAAGGTCCGTCTTGATTATCCTTAACACCTCTTTTAACAATTGTTGCCTCAATTCGTAGAACCTCTCAGAATACTTAGCCAAGTTAAGCTGCGAACCCAAACTGTCCATAAATGGAAGATCATTCATAACATTTGGGTCCACAGCTATCTCGACGATTTTATACTGGTAAGAATCAGATTTGTTGCGTCTGCGCGCCATACACGACACCTCTGTTGACTTGTCATTCCCATAAGGGTCTAATACTACCATAGTCTCCTTCCGACTTCAAGGTTGCCATTAATTCTTCGACAGAGTGCTCCAGGAAATAATCATCTATATCTTTGACATCACTCGGAAAAGGATTAGCGGCGGTAAGCATTATGCCGTTATATTGTTTTTTATCAACAATATTCTTGGCTCGCTGTTGCGCTTCTTCCTCATTATCAAATAACAGCGTGATACGATCTGTATATCTAGATAGCAATGCTATATGCCTAGTAGACAGGTATTTACCACAAACTGCCACCACATTACCCATCCCGTTCTGATGAGATGCGATAACATCAAAGTACCCTTCTACTACATATACTATTCCTTTTTTCAAGATATCTCTCTTGGCAAAGTTTAGGCCAAAAAGGTGGTGGCTTTTCTTATATATGGAATTCATATATTTAGGTATACCACCACGCTCTTTTTCTGGTAATCTGGTCCTACCAGCAATGGCTATATAGTTCCCGTAGACATCTCTAATTGGCATAACAAGGTCTTGAGTCTTAAATCTGCTATATGAGGCGTGATATATTATATCTAATTCTCTTAGTTGCTTGGGATCCTCTTTCTCGAAAAGTTCTCTTAAATCTTGAGGAAACAGCCCTATTTGAAACTTATCTATGAACTCTTTTTGTATTTGCCTGTTTTCGAGCAGATATGCCATCACCTCTTCATTTTTCAAGAGGCGTCCGTGGCAAAATTTTGCTACCCGTGCAAAAATCTTACTTGCACTGCTGTCCACATTTATTCCTTTTCTTGGCTCAAATGAAGCTTTAGGCCTTTCAGAAACGCGGCGCTAATAGGTACGTGTGAACCACAAGTCTTGCAATACGCCTTGTCTCCCTCGATGTAAAGCTCTCTGTGAACTTTACATTGGTTGCAAAGAGCCTGAAATGCTTTCTTGGTTTGATTACGAAGCACTTGTCCTACACTGTTAAGGGCTTTCTTAGTAAATGAAGTGATGTTGGAGATCGGATTGCCACAACTATCGCAGATAACCTCTCCAGTGTCCCTGTTAAGTTTTGCTTCAGTTTGCTGTAGACATCCTTTTGTCGTACAATTTATAAGCATTTATTCCTCCTCTATGACGTCCGATGGTGATACATCGGCCCATTGTTCTTCCTCGGCCGCTTCAACATTGTCTTTTCTAACTGAAACGCCAGATTCTTTAGCTTCTTTAACTTTACCAAACAATTCCGATGATAATCCATTTGCCCTGATTGCATCAAAGAAATTGTCTTTTCCTATATATTTGTCCCCGCCATATAGATATACACGGTTGTTTGGGCGCTCTACTACACCATATTGTATGGCCAGCTGTCCTATCTCTATATGTCTATCTACAACGCCTTCGGTGTATTTTACTCTGAATTCACACTTTCTAAAAGGAGGCGCAGCTTTATTTTTATCTATTCTTGCCATTACAATATGCCCAATTGGTACGCCCTCGTCACCAATTATCTTTGCATCCTTTGCCTCTCGCATGGTAAAATGTACCATAGTAGAGCAATGATGATCCCATGCCGCTCCACCAGGAGTCTGCGTTGGATCCCCATACAACTGTCCTGGATTAGTACGCACTTGATTAATCGCTATAAACATTACACCAGTTTCACTTAACAATGGTATAAGCTTGCGCAATTCGGGCGGAAGGAACCTAGCCATTAAGGCCATGTTGCTCTTTCCAGACCTACTGGCCATTTCTAACGGTGGGGCTACTGCTGCAATGCTGTCTAGAACTATAATGCCAAGTCCGGTTGTATCGGCACCACCTCTTTCTTTAATGATGTCTAGTAATCCAGGCTTAACTTTAGACTTGCCGGGTTCTTTGTGTGGCACTCCACACAGCTTCTCAAAAATCTCAGCACCATTATTCGATTTCAAAATGCGCAGTCTAGCTGGACTGGTGTCAACACCAAGTTTCTGCGCCCACGATTTGTCAAATGTACATTCCGCATCAATGAAATAAGCCCAATTCTTAGGGTTTAGTTTCTGCCATTCCTTTACGGCCATCAGACTCATTAGCGTTTTGCCGCTACTTTTTTTGCCAGCGTATTGTACCAACCTGCCCCTTGCATTGCCCCAAAGGCCTAGGACATCGTCTAGTGCATAACTTCCAGATGGCAATGACTCTATATCCTCTATTTCTGCCAAGCCGTCATCACCATAAAGCTTTTCCATCTGTGTCCATATGGACTCTAAATTATCCTGTTTCTTTGCCATTTTTCTCTCCTCCTTTTGTAGTGGCATCAAGCTTTTGCAACAAGCTCTTTTGTTCCACTGTAAGATCTTCTGGCAACTTCACTTTAACTTGCACGTAATGATCACCCACGCGGCCACCACTAATCATACCAGCGCCTCTAATCCTAAGAGTGGTCCCCGGCTGGCACGTAGGCGAAATTTTTATATTTTTTTCTCCTGACAGGGTTTTAACTTTGACTGTGCCCCCTAACATTGCCTTAAATATATCGATAGTAGTATTGCTGCTAACGTCTACCATATTACGTGACAATTCATATTCTGAATGCGGCTTGTATAGTACAAGGATAGAAAACATTCTCTCTGGAGTAATTGTAGTGCCATGCGCCGTGAACGGCGGAATGCTTAGAGTTATATTTTTTGACTTCCTAATTTCACGATTACCATTACAATTAGAACACGCGGAATCGATTTCTTTTCCGAAACCATTACAATTTGCACAGGTAGTCCCAAGGAACATTGACCCGCGCTGTACCCTAATCTGTCCATAGCCGCTACAACGCGTACAATAAGCGTCCTTCAATTTTACTCCAATACCATCGCATTCTTCACAAGCTTCTTTCCATATCACATCAAGGTTCTTCGTACAACCGTTATATGCTTCTTCCAATGAAATCATTATCTTACCGGTGCGCATTTTTGGTTGTTTAGGGCGGCCCCTTCCAAATGGACCTGTAGAGTTCCCCAAACCAAAAATATCGGTAAATCGGGAACCAGAAAAAAATTGGTTGAACATAGTATTAAAATCTATGTTCAATCCATCAAAAGAAAAACCTTCAGGAGGTTTCGTCCAATTGTTGTTCTTTAGAACTTCATATGCTGAACTAATCTCTTTAAACTTTTCTTCTGCGTCCTCCTTGTCGTCTGGATGTACATCCGGGTGCCACTTGAGGGCAAGATTTTTATATGCTTTCTTAATCTCATCTTCCGACGCACCAGGCTCGACACCCAAAATCTCATAAGGATCTTTCATTTCGACATACCTTGTTTCATTAGATCTAACCCGCAACACCATGCAGCTGCGATTGCATCACCCTCATCGTAAGTCTCGCCCTCTACAGCACCTTTACTGTTCACAGCGTCCTCGAACCCTGGTTCTAACCATGTTCGGATAATATGAGGCAAGTCTTTCTTCGATATACGATCCGTCGTACCATCACACGCATCTCTAATCATTTTCCGAATGGTTTGTACAGAATAGAATTTAATCTTTGCTTCGGAATTTTGGTATGCGGATAGCCCTATTATTCGATTAAACACAGCTAAAGTAGTTATGGTTTTAGCACCGGACTTCCCTTTCATATATAATAATATATCTTCGATAGCTATATGGGAGGGGCTAAGATCAGAACATAGATTTGCTATTCTACGATGAACATCATCTAGCTTTTCCAAAAGACTATGTTTACCCTTTAAAGGTTTTATATGTCCATATGCCACTAGTGACGGGCCGCTTTTATTCAAAGTGATAAGGCCCCAGCCGACCGTGGTAGAACTACAATCTAACCCCAATATTCTAATTTTTCCTGTTCCATATAATCTACGTCGCGGCAATTTGACAAACTTGTCTTTTATAACCGACTTTTTCTTTGCCATATCAGTTTATCTCCACCGCATTACTCTCTTGGCTACCTAACAGGTCCAATATGTGTCCAAGCTTATGTCCCACAAACCCCAAATCTTTGTCGTTTTGATTTTCAAACTTCATACATTTTAATGCCACATCAGCCATATCATCTCTGCCTTCTTCTTCCATGGCCTCGCAAAATGTTTCCCATGAGCCATTATACAATTGATCTCTAAGAGCTGCTAATTGTTCTGGGTATATTTCCAAATCTACCATATCGTTAAACATTGAGATATCGAGCCTACTAAAGTCCAATTGGCGCATAAATTCTTGTGCGAATTCTCTCATCTCTATAAGACAATCGTTGAGGCGCGTGAGATACTTCTCCAGGGATCGTGAAGATGGTAGGACAGTACCAATTAAAAATACCATGTCTGGATCATCGATACCCCCGAACCGTGGCCTGGAGCACCCAAATCCGTGGGTGTGAGAAATATCCATTATAGTAAAGATTAATTTTTGGCTTATGTGGTCTCGATCAAATATAATTTTGGCCTCCAGACGCGGTGGCCTAGACGACATGTATGCTACTTTAAAACCTCCATCCAACTCGATGGATTTAATCTTGGTGTCTTTAACCATGGTCACCTGCAAATGAACCAGCGGGGTTCCAGGCCGCGTAAAGTTTGGAACCCCGCTGGTATGTTTTAGACTACAGGTCTTCGTCTCCGAAATCGAAGGTGTCGTCTTCGATAGCTGGCTTAACACCAGCCTCAGTGTTGGTGACAGTTTGAGTGCCGACAGCATATTGCTGACCGGCAGGAGTAGCTCCATTGCCACCGGGAGAAGCACCCATTTTTTCCGCTACCTCTTCAGGCTTTGGTGGCTGAGTGAACTTCGCGATGTCTACTCTCTCAAGAAAGCCCTCTACCATGGCGGATTCCTCATCAGTGATATCCTTCATTTTAGGGCTACCCATAACTGAATAGAGAGGCTGTGTTCCTTTCGGCCCACGCTTGACATTAATATCATATGCCATGATCTCTCCCCAGCTGTGTTTGATCATCTCACCCCATTCGTCTGAGCTGATATAATCCCTAATACCTTTATAAATTTGGCTTCCGATCTCGAGAATCTTGGGCTGACCACTTGCACGGTCAATGACCCCAATATACCAACGAGTTTGTGATTTTACTCCGGATCTGCACAAAGGACAATTGTCAATTGCGCAGCGGATCTTGCGGTTAGAACCGCTAGCATCCTTAGTCCAGTGAACGACGAACTGATAAGGATTAGTTACAACTCTTACGTTGTTAGATCCTTCCACCAGATTCATAAAATCGTTGGGACCGGAAACGTCTCCGTCGTCCCAGCTTGCAAGCTGTCCATATTTTACTTCGGCCATATTATCCTCCTAGTTTCCCTTGGTGCTCCTTGCACATAGTCGGGATGTTAAGTTTTTGATGTAATTTGCCGTAGAAACAACACCTAAGTTTCTTCAACGTTAACATCATATACGCGGCCTATACATTAAGTTTTCGATATAACCTATATTGCTTATTGGGATTATTATTGAACATATTGATCTGTTGTCGAGATTATCTATATCTTCATCACTATTCGTTGTCCAAAACCCCGTCACGTCTAACATACCATTATTCGATGATCTAACTAGATCAACTTTCTTGGTAACTATAAAAACAGAACCACTGCCGTAGTTGTTTCCCATTAATATTTTGTAGAAGGGGGGCTTTGCCCCTCCGCCTACATGCATGTCCATATCAAACTCTTTTACCATTACCATTGCTTTTCACCGTATGGTTTATCATCGTCATCAACAACTGCCTGGAAACCAGCAGAACGCTGATGTCTATATTCTCCTCTTAACCGCTCTTTCATATATTGATGCGCTTTAAGAAACCACTCATGTCTATTCTCAAAATTCTTCTTAACTACATATATTTCATTATAGCCATGTTCGGCATCGATGAAATCCTGATGACTTTCTGCAAATGCCTCTCTATCTCTGACAGTTGTATGTCCTACATCTCTGGCAGCAAGAAATAGCCTTTGCTTAGTAGTATTTCTATGTACCCTTGCCCTGGCTTCTAACAGCGTAAGTGTAGATAATATTTCACTGCATCTGTCCGCAGCCCTTAGATATTTGGCTGCTAACTTCTCAGCGTTCGGTATGTCTAAATTGGCATCCCTGGGCATAGATTGCGCAAGTGCTGTGAATTCCGCTATATCTATAGACAAGGGATCGAAGTTATCTATATTTAGAGAGTCCCTAAATGTCAGTACTGCTCTGCTCATCTTTCAAGCTCCTAACCCATCTTTCTAATCGTCTAAGACGTTGATTAATCATCAAATTCTGCAAGAATACAAGAATTGCCCACCCAACCTCTTTACCGATTGGTGGACGTATTATAGTAATACACCCATCATTATCCACGTCAAACATGTCATGGAACTGTTCTTTACCTGAATAGTTACCACCAGAAAACGCTTCAACTAGTTGATTGTAATAGGCAAATTCTTCGTCGGTCATATCCAGTTGCTTAAAATCCACAACTCGGATGCTCATTAGCTGCTCCTGCGAAATGCGCTATCGCCGCCACCTTCCATAGCTCTTTTTTGTTTTGCAAGTCTATATAATCTTTCTTCTTCCAGTACCGGATTAGATGCTCCTTCTGAAAAAATAGAATCTAATCCGACAACTTCACCGGACGATGGAGTTGGAGGGAAAACTCTATCAGCTTCTGCCTGCAGTTCGTCTACAGTAGCGTGATCAACCATGTTGTATTTTTTCCTAACCGCCTCCTCCATAATTCTCTCGCGCTCAACATCGGATATGCCTTGAGGAACCTCTGGAGAGACAACCTCGCCAAACTCCTTCTCTATTGCTTGCCTCATGGCACTAGGAGGAGCAATCTTGGGCGCAGGCTGTGCTTGCTGCGCACGACGGGCCGGCACTGACGGTTGAACGTTTAAGTTGCCGATATCTAAGTTATATTTGGCTACAATTGCCAGGGCAATATTATGAGCCGTCTCTTCCCTCACAGAAGCTGACTCTAAAACTGTTCTGCCGACGTCTTCCACAGCGGCGAGGAATTCCTCACCCATAATGAGGCCGCCGCATGCTGGGCATTCGTTGCGAGCTATAGCATGCTTAAATGATGGCAAAACCTCAGATCCGCATGATGTACATAACATATAAAAACACCTCCCTGTAACTATTAATTTAATTCATATTGATAGATTTGTCAAGTACTTTTTTACATTCCGTACACTTTTTCTATCTCCCTTAACATTAGTGATTTTACTCCATTAAATTCACTAACTTGGCAAATTGCCCTGATAGGTCGACCTACTTTGAGCATTTTTTTGGCATTAGCGTATTGATCTGGCCACACTGTAAGCTCTGTTTCTGTACCAATGGTGTCTTCCACCAAATATTTGGCCATTGGCAATCCTCTGTATTTTCCAGTCTTAATATTGAATTCACGTAAAAATGCCTTTATAAGCACCTCTACAACGATTTGTTGCCGATCTGGCAGCATTCTAAGTCTAGAAATAGGAGTCACGTTATATCCTGTAAAAAATCCTGGAAACAAATCAGTAAGAGAGCCGGACACAAGCTCACCTAGAACTTCTTGCTCGTGACGCAATTTCTCTTGCTGAGACCACTCCTGACCAGGCATTCTAATAGGAAACTCTTCAACAGCCATGTCAGACTGATATCCATCCTTCACCTTCTTCCTAATGAAAATATTCATCTTATCCCTGACTTTTTTGCCTTCGTCGTGGATATCCCTTCTTGAGATCTTAAAAGAATCAAAGCAACCGGCCTTCGCCATAACCTCTAATTTGGTTTTATTAACAACGCGCGCATCCACTCTGTGTAGGAAATCTCTAAAAGATGAGAAGGGCTGGTTATTAATAACCTGTGCTATTGCCTTCTCGCCCATTCCTTTGATAGCCGCAAAACCCATAACAATAGTATCTGCGTCTAAAACTTCATATCCAGCGTTACTCCTGTTGATATCTGGAGGCACAATCCTTACGCCAAGACGCCGGCACTCCATCTTCGCCATATTAATTTCATCGTCTTTATTGATGCCACCCCTGGCTGTCTTAACTTTCAAATATGCAGCCAGGAATGCTGCAGGATAGTGACATTTCAAATAGGCGGTAATATATCCATTAATTGAATAGAAAACAGCATGACTTTTGTTGAATCCATATCCACTGAACTTTTCTACAATTTTATCCCATACTTCTTTAGACAATTCTAGACTAGTAGAATGTTTCTTCATCATTCCTTCGATGAAATCAGCCTCCAGCTGCAATGCAAACTTTGGGTCTTTACCCTTCCATTTGGTCAACTTACGCAATCCGTCGGCTTTGTTTAGATCCCATCCAGCTACGTCTTTAGCCACATCCATCAATTGCTCTTCCATTATACACAGCCCATAGGTCTGCGACAAACAATTTTCTAGACTCGAGTGTAGATAAGATATCTCCTTTTTTCCAAACCTGCGGTTTATATATTCCTGCCTTTCATGGGTCGACGACGGACGCCCCAAAGCATTAACTACCGCGATATCCAGTATATTCTTAGGACGAATTTTTTTACACAGAGCTACCATCATACCAGATTTACCCAGTTGAAACACGCATTTGGTGTGGCCACCTTGGATCATTTTGTAGGTTTCTTCATCATCTAACGGAATATCCTCCATCTGTCTGGGGCCATCCGTAATACCTAGCCTACGAATGTTCTTAAGTGTTTCATCTATTACATCCAAAGTTGAGATAGCTAAGAAATCCATTTTTACTAAACCAAGGCTTTCACACCTGTTTTTCTCATATTGTACAGCAACTACACCGTTTTTATCAATTCTAAGCGGCGCAAACTCAACGATTGGTATGTCAGATACCACCATTCCAGCCGCATGGGTGGAATACTCTTTTGGCATTCCAATAATAGCATCTGCGTACTCCATGAGTTCTGGACATTTGGCTGCAAAATCTCTTAAGTCTGACGACAGACTCATAGCCCTTTCTAGGGTTTTAACTCTTTTCTTATTTTCGTCTGCCTCCGGAATGGCCGCCTTAATAGCTTCAGCTACTTTTACGTAATACTGATCTTTTCCTATGAGATTTGGCATTACATTTCTCATAGATTTGACAAGATCAGGTATCACATTTTTAGGAGTATACGTATTAATATTAGATACTTGTGCACAATGATCATACCCATATTTTTTCCTTACATACTCCTGGACCATGTCTCTTCCAGCTGAGGTGAAGTCTGTATCTATATCTGGTAAATCTTTTTTATAGGCATTTTGAAATCTTTCAAATAGTAAATTATATTCTATAGGATCTACGCCGTGAATCCCCAACAGATACGCAACGATACATCCGCCCACGCTCCCACGGCCCACACCACATAAAATGTCATGGTCTTTAGCCCACTGGATGAAATCGGCAGTCACCAGCATATAAGAAGAAAAGTTATTTCCTTCTAAGATTTTGAGTTCTTTCTTGACTCTATCCCACCTAATTTTCTGGTCTGCCTCTGACATGTGGCCAAATTTTTGCTTGAAACCGCTGACAACTTTATATCTCATATATTTCTTATCTAGAGCCATGTCTTTTGGTATTCTTGTCGTTTCAGCCCACTCACAAAACTCTTTGAAATCTGACTCACCACACGGATTAAATATCGGCAAATGGTTACCGCTCGGTTCCATATAGTCTGGCAAATCACATGTAGCCGCTATTTTGACTGTGTTTTCTACAGCTGCCGTGGCCACAGATTTCCCATGGTATTTTTCTAAGAAATCGTATACCTCGTCGCCAGACTTGACGTAAAATTCATCTATACCATATCTGTGTCTAGTTGGGTCATCAACCGGCTTCTTGGAGTTAATTGCCAATAATACGTCATGAATTTTCTCGGAGTCTCTTGTTATGTAGTGGGCATCAACACCAACAACCAACTCTATGCCAAGTTTCTGTGCAATATTTATAAGTTGATTGTTAAGAAATATTTGATCCACCCGATCATCTTTTAAGCTGTGTGGTTGGATTTCTATATAGAATCTGTCGTTATATATTCTTTGCAGACGCAAAGCTGCACTTATAGCTTTATCAAGCTCTCCTTTAAAAATGTGTTCAGCGAGTATCCCACTGCCACACGCAGAGGTCGCTATAATACCTTCCGAATACTTCTCAAGTTCTTCCCAACTCACTCTAGGGAAAACTCTGCCCATTACTATTACATGCTGTTTAAAACCCTCAAAGTTTATTTTTAACAGGTTTTTATAGCCAATTTCATTTTGCGCTAATAGAACTATATGTTTTCTTTTCTCGGTCTTTTTTCTACTACCCTTGCCCTCTGCAGGCAAATAGTCGTATGAACGCACAAAATACATTTCGCATCCTGGAATAAACTTGATCCCGGTTCTTTTATAGGCTTGAAATGCATCATAATGGCAACCAAGAGTTCCATGATCAGTAATAGCTAGGGCTTTTTGTCCCAGTTCATCTGCCCTGTTAAATAGATCGTCTACATACGACAGAGCATCCAGCATCGACCCCAAATTGGTGTGAGCGTGGAGATTAACAAACTCTCTAGACATCAATCACTTCCTTTTATGTTTTTCTACATAGCTTATAAGTGCTCCTTCAAATGTTTGCAACGGGACAGCTTTGCCCGTTTTTTTAATAGAAAATCTGACTTCCCTGAGCCTTTTAACCCCAGTAATAATATAATCGTTGTTCTCTATTTTAAGCAAACTGGTTTTATCGAATGAAAGTGCGGGACTTCCTAGTGGTTTCAGAAAGTCTATTATCTCAATCCCAAGCCTTATTGGCAGTCGGTATACATACGCATCGTAACTACATGAACAATTCTTGGGTTTGATTTTAACTATACCAAGTTGTTTAAGCTTTTGTTCCATACGTTATATCTATGGCCTTTGCATGGTAAGTTCAACTTCTTGGTTCTCGGCAGAATGAACACCCAATGCGCGGACCAAATCACCATCTCCTTCGTTTTCTCTGTTAGTTTCTAGAACAATCTTCATCTTGTCTTGTTTTACAACAAAACTTACAACCGTTAAATCGTACGCGCTGGTAGTAGCAGCCTCATTGGAGTTCCTCAAAGCTACACTAACGGCAGACGAGTCGGCTGCCGTGGAATGCAATTCTAGCGACTCTAACACGTCGGGGATGCCACCATCTCCAGCACGTATATCGTCCTTATTGGCCGCTAACACTACTTTTATTTTGTCTCGTTTCACTGTAAATGCAGATATTCCAAAACCCTGTACAGCTCTTGTTGCCATTTTTCACCTCTTACCCTAATGGATTATCAGGAATACTCTCCGAGTCTTCGGCAGCCTTCTCCAATTCTCCGTCCTTATTAATAATTATGGCCTGACTTAATATCAAGCCCATAACTTTCTTGTGTCTTAACATGCCGTAAACAGCATCCATCATGCCTTTTTCTTGAAGCTCTTTCTTTACGATTAACTTGCTTACATTCCTTGCCTGAGCTTCTTGTTTCAACAGTTGTTCAAATTCTTCATCCTTTAATTTAAGATCTGGTTCAGCATCATATATAGCATCCAAGATAAACGTTCTTCTAACATTCCTGTCTGCCATGGATCTAATATGCTGTTTCATCTCCGGGTCCATATCAGATTGAAACCCTAATTGAGAACGCATATACCGCTCTTCGTCGTCCACCCATTTCTCCGGCACTTCAAACTCATGTAATTCTAACAACTTATCTATTATTTGTTCTTCTAGTGATTGTTGGTTTTTAACAGTAATTTCCTGATCGGCATGTTTTCCGAGTATATCAATTAGCTCTCCAAACGATGGTGCTTCCATTCGTTCTACTAATTCTTGATCAGATGGAGGAACTAGTTTTAATATGCCTTTAATTGTCATATCAACGGTAGCTGATTCCCCGCCCATGTTCTTATATCCTTCCGGCAAAACGATGGTTTCCGACAGATTTGCCCCAACTTCTTTACCAACTAGGTTCTCGCCAAATGGCAACTCTTGACCAGCACTTATCATAAACCTGTGGTCAGTACCAGAGGACAGTTCTTGCCCGTCCCTATGCACTTTAAAATCCAATGTAACAATTGATCCAATTTCCACCTTACTTGCTTCTACTTCACTTGCATGTTGTTGTCTGGCATTTTCTAAACTGCGTTGAATAATCTCTTCTCTGTCGACAGACTCCTTCTCAAGTTGTAGACCAATATAACCCGTCGGGGTAATAGAAGGCCTAATCTCAAAAAATATATCACATGAAAACGTACCACCTATACTGAACTCAGAGTTCTCAACCCTTGGTTCTGTCATAGCGCAAAATTTATTCTCGTAACAGGCATGTAGATATCCTTCTTGGGACAGCATTGTGGACGCCATCTTTTTAATTTCTTCCCTGCAGTGTACTTCTACCAGTGGCCTTGGAGCCTTACCACGTCTAAATCCCTTTATTTGGGTGTTTTTTCCTATCAAGTCTATGGCTTTATCTGTAGCCATTTTAACGCCTTCTATATCGTAAACAATATGCACTTTTCTGCTCAGACCACCAAGTTCCTCAACGGTGGCAACATGGTGCCATTTTTCCTGTTCTTCTTCTGTTTTTTGTACTTGTTCCTCAGTCATTATAGCTCCTAACAATATGGCCAACTTTTTCTTTAGCTGCTTTCACTCTGTTCTTCCATGATTTCCAAAACAATACATCTGTGTCGCCCGCAGCTTCTTCACGTAAAATTCTATCTATAATATTTTTAAGAGTAATGGATCTCAATCGAATGATTCTTTGTATTGGGGTATGTGTCGGATGCCCAGACATCATTAGCGCCTTCACTTTTACTTTTTCTCCTACCTTTAGAGAAGTATTTGGTACTAGATCTATAGAATGCCATCCAATTCCTCTTACATCAGATATATAATTTTTTGTTCTATTAACGACACCATCTTTCATTTTATAGATTGCCAGCACTTTAGCAAGTCTGGGCATGCCGTCCCACGAACTAACGGGCTTTATACTTGTCTTATTTGCGATTTTTAATTTGTCGTCGACATCAGATATAAAGTTTGACTCTGGCCCACCACTAAATTTTGGCGGCCGACAGAACCATTTCAGATCCTTAAGTTTTTTAATGTCTGGGTTAACCTCGCGTATCTTTTCTATATTTTCTTCAATGACTTTTAGCCACTCTTGAAAAAACGATAGATGGATGGTGACCTCTGAACCTCTACAAATATTGGTCATCTTTTTTTTGGTCTTTCCAGGATTACGGGCCATTTCTTTAGCACTGAGATCTCTTTCGTATTCAAACCATCCAAAGAAATACCTAGATGCATCTTCCCAGTATTTGTCCATCCATATTATTGCTGCTTTATAAAAATATAAAGTCATGAGGCCGTCAAACGACTTGTTATTAACCCTGGCCGCACGGATAATTATCTCACCTATCAACAGGCTGACACGTTGTTTGGCATTAATATGACTATTAAGATCTTCTGATTTTGCCACCAACCCATCTTTTCTTGTTAAATGGTTGTCATACATAGGTTCATCTAGCGTATTTGCTTCTTTTTTAACCCAGATATATATCGTAGGTAATCCCGTTAAATGACCTGATTTTTTCTTGAAACCAGATTTACTTGTAAGAGCACTTCTCGGAGTGAACTCTGTATCACAATGTGGACACACCAATGGAAAATCCTCTAGGATTTTAGGGGGCCTCTTAAACGACTGAATATCTCTTGAAATACACAGACCCTTAAGCGCACCATTGATGCGGTATCTTTCTGGATTAAATATTTTAGTATTGACACATGTTAATGGAACAAACTTGCCTCTACATTTGTCGTTTGGACAAACACATGTAACTCCAATAAAATATTTAAACTGTCTTGTCTTCTCAAATTTCTCTGCGGCGAGTGTCCCTCTATGCTTCCTGCCAGCATTTTGTATTTCCAATTCTAGGTTATTAGAATCGTCTACGCATTTGGGACAAGAATATTGTTTAAAAGAATGCCTAATTAACGGTACTTTATAAGAATCTGATTTGCCTGGCGCCAAGCAATATGGGCATGCTAACGTAGGTATTAGCTTGTACCCCATATCAGTGCCAATTTCACGTATTACATCGTTTCTTATCGATTCTATTATATATGCACCCGGTTTCTTTAAATATTTTGTTTTTTCAAGCCACCTGCCCGACAAATATACTTCTAGGGCTGAAGATGCCTTGGCCATTATCTTTGCAATCCTAGCCTTGCCATGCGGAGTGTGCTCCAACTCTTGTTTAGCCATGACAGCCGTACTACGCTCGTTGTCAGAAAATAACGGAAACGGCACGGATTTGTGTATAGATGGTTTCCATTTTATTCTGTCAAACCAAGTCTTGGCGAATAATAAAATCGCGTTGGGGAGGATCCATTGATTGTACAGGTCATCATCACTTAGAATTGCCTCCCAATTGTCAGGATCGCCCACAACGCGATTAAATTCATTTTTAGAAAAAGAAATCCCAGAGAATATGCCGGCATTGCCCGGTCTTTTGGGATCTGGCCAGCTACCGTCATGCACCACAGACCTTTGAGCTGCTTCCGCTTTTTCTTCTTCGAATACGAAATCTGGCTCAATTTTCTCGCCATGTCTAGCTAGCCAATTTTTGATTTGTTCATCTGTCATACTTTTCTTGCTTCTTTCAACTTCCTTCTTACAGCTCTAGTAAGCCCCCAAGGTGTAAAACCTTCATCCTTGGCCACTTCAGATATTTGATCACCGTTAATGAAAATCCGGAGCATAATGGTCTTCCACTTATCGCCCCAACTTTCCGAACGTTGTAAAACTTCTATTTTTATACCGGGGTCGTAGGTATATGGCATCGCTTTTTCGATGTAGTCTAAATACTTTATTCTCCCCCTAATAATAGCAGCTTTACGATAGTTGTCAATAGCTTTATTTCTGCCTACGGCCCACAGGAAAGTGGACAATTTTCCACTGTCTGGATTGTACTTTACAATTGCTTCCAGCATGGACAACGATACATCTTGTTTCATATCTTCTATATCCCACATGCGCTCGAAACCAGGACCAAGATGTCCTTTAGATAACATTTCTATAAGTTCTTCCATTTCCTGGAATACTTCATGAAAGCCGGCGCCGTCGTTAGTATCTATATAAATTTCTTTATCAAAGACTTTTGCCTTCCCAGTAAAATGCTTTCCCTTGCGAATATTTAATGTTTTCATAATTCACCAAGTGTTGAGGCACGGATTTTTGAAATCGCACCAGTCACATAATCTAGAAGGCTTTGCCATCCAGCGTTCTTCCTCAGAAATACGCTGTGCATATTCAATCAGCTGCTTTTTCGTCTTTTCTACGTCTTCACGATTGAAATCGTAGGAAACGAGCATCCCTCCAAATCTCATCATAATATATGATCCCCTGAACTTATCTACTTCTGGAAATCTATCTAATAAGTAAATACCATAGGTTCTAAGCTGAAATGGCTCCAGATATTTCGGATTCCTATTTGTTTTGTAATCCTTGATATGTAACACGCCGTCACCATCTTGATCTATTCTATCTACATATCCCTGGACGCCAAATTCATTTGTCAGCTCAATATGAAAATCATCTTCAAGCGCTATGATTTCTGATCCAATACCATCTGATTCCATTCGTTTTAAGTAGTCTGCCAACAAATCTCTAGCCTCAATTAAAACGCCATGGTCCAATGGTTTCTCTTCTTCCATGTGCTCGCGATATTTTTTGAAAGACTCTTTCATCGTTCTCTTGAGATTTAAAGCACTTCTTCTGGCGTCCGTTTTAAAATTTGCATGAAAATATTCTAACACGCCATGGACAAGCGTACCAAGGTCAAAGTGCAACCAGTCTTTCCTGGGCAACTTCTCGATGTAGTTGTAATAGTATTTTCTCGGACACTGCTGGTAAGTTTTAACTCTAGACGCAGAAAGAGTGAGAATTAAGTCATCTCTATCTATATCCTTCTCTTTTTCTAATTCTTGTTCTACCATCATATCATACTTCTTTTATTGTAAATCCACTTAAATACCAGTGGCGGACCTTGTTGTCTCCTAGAACCAATGCCAACAGGCACCTCGCTTGGTTCAAAGTTCTGGATACTTTTAATCCATCGCGTTTCGTTATGGTCGAAATAGTATGACACAGACAGGCCTTTGTCTGCATCATATAATGTTCTCACAAGACCGCCAGATACATACGGCTGTGGCTCGTACAACGTTTTGCCCTGCAAATACTTTGTAATATCCATAGTACTTCCATAAGGCCGATTTATGGGATATATGGACTGATCATCATAGCCATCTCTGCCATCCATCACAATATAGAGAGACTTAGGATTAAAATACGAGTTTTGATCATTTGGTGAGCTTGCCTCTTCATCAACAGCAGACGACTTATCTCTCTGAGTCTCTGACATCGGCCCTAAAGTTACAATTGTTCCAGGACTTATCTGCGGCAACCCTCTGCGCGAGTACTTGATCTCAAGGTCGACTAACTCCTCATCGGATGACCTGACCGGCACAACGACGTAATTATCTTCGTCCGGACCGTAACCGTCAGTCAATACCGAGTCTACACCGTAGGCATCTACGGCAATTCCTATTCCCAAATCCTCAGTTCTTCTGCTATGAGACAACTTTGTGCTATCTGTAGAATAAGTGACATCCAAAAGTCCAGTGTCTGCGCCGCTGACAGCTAAGGCCCTTAAACGCACGGACACAGTAGTGGGCATTTCTATAGGGCCGATGTATACCTCCGATAAAATGGTAGGCTCTGTTCCGTCAGTCGTAAAATAAACAGTGGCTGGAGTATTGGTTAATAATGACACCACTTGTGGTATACCAGACACCAATTGTGTGGTGGACTCAGAAGCAGTAATTGTAATAACGGCCATTTATGACAACGCTCTCCTTATTGTTCCTCTGTTGGGCCTTTATAGACAACTATAAAACCACCTTTTACTCTTTTCCAGGTACATTTGTGTAAAAACTCGATCAGGGTGCATCGGTCAAAATATTCTTTGTACCAAAAATCAAGAGCCTTTCTAGCTGCTTTTTGTAGCGTTGAAGCTGCAAAATTCTTTACTATCATTGGGCACCTCCCAAGGGCACCCAACGTTTTTAGGAAATTATTGAGTGCCCCAAGTACAATCGGGTAAGTTATAGTCTTGCGGATCCATTAATTCCTCCGTGGATTGAGAGTATATCATACAGTCTTTCGATTTCCTTGTGAAGACCATCCAAATTATCATAACTGTTATATATAACTGGATACCCTAATAAATGACGCAAAGCGATTCCGCTAGTCTCCTTAATTCCATCGATGGGATAAAAATCTTCCTCAAAATCCTTAATTACTAACACCACTTGAACAAGGTTCTTGACAGCGTTGAATTCTTCACTGGTCCTTATATCCGAAATCACCACCGGCTCAACCGAATCTTCCATTTTAATAAGTACCGGATCGATAAAATAGCGATCCCCATGCGCATATTTCATTCCACTGCTATAATCCCACAGACCACCTCGCCATACTGTCTCTATAGCAGTACCCCTAGCAGCCTTAAATTCTTCATCGGTTATCCCTATTTCAGCGAAATAACTGGCTTTTATTTGATCTGCAAACGCTAGTCTTCTAAACCCACGTTTTTCAACAAGAAATTTCGCTACCTCATCTTTTCCTGATCCAGGGGCACCGATCAAACCTATATTCATATGCATGCCAACTCCTTTAAATAATAGAAAATTGATAGGTTTTACTGTTTCAGAATACTCCCAGAAGGACCTTTCTGTATAGTAATAATGTTATCGAACTTCTCTTTCATTGATTCATTGTGTGTAATCACCAATATCTTAAGGCTTTTAGACAAAGTATTAATAGCTTCTGACAAAGCTTCTATGCCTTGTTTATCTAATGCTTGATCCACCTCGTCAAGGAGCAGGAATTTAACATTACTGCCAACGCGCCTCATCAACAATTGGCTCAATGCTAGGCGTAGTGCAATGGACATTCTGACTTGTTCTCCACCACTTAGGTCGTCAAAATCCAATATGTCACCGCCTATGGAAATTTTAATGTCAAAATACTCTTTCCAAGTACCAGAACTGGTCTGTTTCTGCGTAACGAAATCCACAGACATCTGTTCACTACAAATCTGTTTTAATATGGAATTCGTATATTTGCGCAAATCTTCTGTAACGTTTTCCATTATAATAGCTTGAATGCCATCACGACTAAAGGCTTTCGCAACATTCGAGTAGACATCTATGCTGTTGACAAGTTTATCTTTTTGGTCAGTCAACGCTTTTCTTTCTGACAGCCTTCTCTCTAAGTCTTCGCCGTATCCTTCTAGATGACCGAGTTCCACGCTCAACTCTAACATTTGCTTCCTAATTTCGTCTACTTTAGTGGCTGTACTATTACGTTCGGCTATGGCTTTACTTAGATCCATTGCCATCTTACTATCGTCTTTATGTGTCGCCGCAATCGATAGAACTGTTTGCTTATCTTGTTTAAGCGAAGCCCATTTTGCTGAAATATCGCTAAGTTCCATCTGAATCATTTCATTCCTTCTCATGATGTCAGATTGGGCAGACATTCTTTTCGCTATTACCAAACCCAGCCTCTCCACCTCAATGCGTGCCTCGTTTGCTTTGTCTATGGCGGCCTGTTCTTCCTTGATAGAATCACTCAATGCATCTATAAATACTTGTTCTTCATCTATCATATTTTTTAGGAATTTTTCTTTTGCTTTCCTTCTGGCAGTCACGCCTCTGGGATTTTTAACTTCAATTAAACATGTCGGACATTCTTTTCCGGGTTCTAGTAACGTTAAGTTTTTAAGTTTTTGTTTTAATTGACTAATGGTAGATTTGTGTTTATCTATTTGAGTTAACTTATTATTTAGAGATGATTGACTGTATTTAGAAGTTGGATATGTAGCCCATTTACCAGGCCCCCGTAGGTGCATTTTTTTAGCCAATTGGACAAATTTATTTCTATTGTTGTCGTTATCTTTATGAGATACCAAGGCTATGTCATATAACAGTTCTAATATCTTTTTGTCCAGATGCATACAGTCAAGCTCTATCTTTGCAAATTGTTCGTTGTTTGTTTTAACTTCGCTATGTAGCTTGGTTCTGCGCAACTTTAATTCTTTCACCTTGGATGCAATTCTAGCAGCCTCCTCTTGCAGGCCCGCACTGGTCATATTATTGATAGACGCCATTTCTATCTCTAACTTGGTGACTTTTTCTTTTTTCTCTCTAAGCTGACTTTCTAATACAGCCATTCTGCCGCGAATGTTCAATACAGAAATTTTTAACTCTTTAACCTTATTGTTATTTGCTAGTTTTTGGGCGTCTATGTCGCCAATAAATTTGATCCGCTCTTCTAGCGCGTCTTTTTGCGAAGAAAAGTTTTTTTCAGCGTTCTTAGCGATCTTGAAAAAGTCATCCCAAATACCAATCTGTAGCACTTCTTTAAGTATCTCTTTCCTCTTCGAGGTGCTAGCGGAAGCAAATCCAGAAATGTCATTTTGTCTAAAGTAGTTAGAATTCACGAACGTATCATCGTTCATATTGATAACCTCTATAATCTTACGATTGGTCATGGTTGCAGTATCGCAGCTGAGGCCGTCCGAATCCCATTCTTCTTTTATCTTTTTAGAGAAAGAGACATCGCTTATGCCAGATTTTTTATTAAGCTGTCGTATTATCCTGTAGTGTTGGCCATTTGATTCAAATTCAAACATTACTTTACAGGATGCTTTCCCCCTTTTTATAACTTTATCTTTAGTACTAAAACGACTTTTTCCGTAAAGAGACCACCTCATACCATCGAAAATAGCCGATTTACCCACACCATTCGATATGTCAGGATTTCCGCTGTGCGCTCCTACTAATAGAGCTACGTTGAATTGTGTAAAATCTAGTTCAGAATAAACGTGGGAAATAAAATTTTCTAGAGTCAATTTGAGTGGAATCATGTAACACGCCTTTCCTTGATAATTTTACTTCCCACTTGTCTCATCTGTTCTCGCATTTGTCGATCCTCAACTAAGTCTAGATACTCTATGAAAGATTTAAGTGGATCGATACGTTCAGTAATTGTAGATTTACGCAATTGCCTCTTGGTAACAACCTGTGTATGAATATTAACGCAATTATGTACATTTAATTTTTTGAGAAAAGCTCTTATCATATCTTTATCGAGATCATACAAAGATTTTTCATTAATAAATATATTGATTCTTACTATAGCACCAAGCATTTCGTTACGCTTGGCGTGGTCTCTTAAAAATCTGATGCAGCCATTGGTAACACTCTCTTTGACGAGAGATTGGTCTATTGTAATATCGTAAACTGGTCTTACCGGCAACTTCTCAAATTTAAAAGCTATATCTTCATTACAGGTTTCCACTAACAGAAAATACTTGTGGTCTTTTGCATCGCCAAAGTCTTTGCGCTCCATTGATCCGACATATGTTATCAGCGGCCCACTTTTCTTAACGATTTGGTGTGGATGTATGTGACCCATCACAACAGCGTCAAGGCCTTTAAACATTGATTGTGGCAACACTACTTCTCCTCCATGGCCTTCCAGGACGGTGTTACCTAGCATCGTACCTTGAAGCATAAAATGGCCGACCAATATCTTGGGTCCTTTGGAAATGCCACGTATCTCATATCGCAGCCTGTCGCTAAGCCTATTAACTGCCTCATCATTTGTTTTACAATCCAACATCCTCTTGGTTCTAAAAGGAAAGAATATAAAGTTAATGATATCAGATGTATCACCATCATCACATGCTACACTATCAATGTCTGCATAAACGTGTACCTTCGGTAACTTAAGACGTCTCAACACGTCAATAGTAGTAGCACGCTGTTCTTGTATTAAGTCGTGATTCCCAATTACAATATGCGTATGTATACCAAGCTCAGACAATCTATATATTTTTTCTGAAAATAGGCTTAATTCAGAGGCTTGCGGCCTCCTATATTCGAATACATCTCCAGTTATAATGAAGTGTCTTACTCCATTATCAATCATATAATCAACAACATAATTAAATGTATTTGAAAAGTCTATAAGCCTGGTGTTCAACTGTCTATGTGAGTCTATCTTTCCAAGGGAATATCCACCTCCAAAATGTGTATCACCTAATATGACTACTTTCATTGTCCACCGCTATTCTTGCTTCTTTTATTAATACTTCTGATTATCTTCTCAGATAACTCTTTAGCATACTCCCAATCTTCATATCCAATATTAGAAATAAATTCGTCGGCTTTTTCGCCAACTCTCTCTATCCATTTAAATTCCTTTTCAAAATATTCTTCCCTGGCAAACTGCTTTATATATTTCCTCATGGACTCACTTATATCGAATAAGTAGGGTTCTATGGTCTTCATTGGATCGAAAGAAGGTGTAATTTCTTCTAGCGCGTTTAGCTGAAGTTCATCCCACTGACCATCTTTATCTAACAGTCCAACATCTTTCGCCAATTTTTGTAACGCTACTAGTGGAGGAGTGCCATCTATCAAACTGACGAAATCTATCACAGATCCGCTAGCTCCGCAGCCGAAACAAAAAAAAGAATTTGTTCTATCCGATATAAACATAGATGGTGTTCTTTCTCTCCCGTCGGTGCCCTTACCCCTGTGGAATGGACAGTAACTTCTATGAGTAAACTCCTGGCCAGTTTGCCTGCACTCAAGTTGCATTCCGTATTTTTTCATAAGTGGAACTATTGGAACTTTAGAAATGACGACGTTCTTAAATTTCCAGGCTTCGTTGGGATCTCCACTCATGAATTCCATATCCGACTCCACCACGATCTTCTGGCTCGTACATTATCTATTATATCTTGTTCGGACAAAAAAGCCCCCTTAAATCTTCTAAAATTATACTCAGAGCAATTAATAATAGCATCGCCCTTGCCAATAAGTCGCTCAGCACCACACCTGTCCAGTAAAATCCTACTATCAACCGCCGAACTCGTTTGGCAGCTTAATCTTGCCGGAAAGTTGGCTTTGATTAAGCCAGTAATCACATCAACAGACGGCCTTTGAGTAGCAACTACCAGATGTATTCCACACGCACGTGACTTCTGTGCAAGTCGACATATCAGATCTTGCGTGCCCTTTTTTGAGGCCATCATTAGATCAGCCAACTCATCTACGACTATAATGATAAATGGCATCTTGCCTTTGTATGTCGTGATGTCCCTGCAATTGTGCCTCTCCAGTTTGGAAAATCTCTTCTCCATTTCTTCTATTAAATTCCCTAACATCTCCATCGAATCTTTCACATTACGAGCTATCGGTCCATACAAATTGGGCAATTTACTGTAATATGAAAATTCCACACGCTTGGGATCAATAAGTGCGAAGTTAATGTAATGATTTTTATTAAGCAATAAGTTGTTAATTATAACCTGTAATGCAATGGATTTTCCGGAGCCAGTCGCACCACCAATAAGTAGGTGCGGCATTTTGGCCAGATCTACTATCAACGGCGATCCATTTCTGCATCTACCCAAGCCTAGCGGTAATGTGGCGTTAGAATTTAAGAACTCTTTGGAATCGACTATATCATTAAATGGTATAGTATCCGGCTCGGATACCATAATTTCCATCCTAATTATTCCTTCTTTTGTTATAGGATAAATTAACGGCTCAGAAAGAGCTTTTAATGATAAGGCGATTTCCGTTGCAAATTTCTCGAGTTGCCTGAAAGTGCCGCCTGGATTTAGGGTTATGTCAAATGTTAGGAATGTGCTTTCCAATTTACACTGTTTAATTTCTGCCTTGATCTTTAATTGTTTAAATAGCGTGTTAAGGGATTTGACTGCAGTATCCCTATTCATCTATCTCCTTTTGTTAGCTAGTTCTCTCCGTATTCTCTCACACAGATCTTTTTGTAGTTCATAAATGTGTTTGGCCATGCGATCTTCTAGGCCATTGACTCTCCTATAGAGTCGTTGGTACTCCGCATGTTCGGCATCCAACTCTACTAAAATTTTAGCGATTACGGAATCATAGGAGTTTGCCATTTTAGTCGTCCTCGATGGATATTTTTAGACCAAGCTTCTCTGCTTCTCTAAGTATATATTCCTTGGCGTGGTCATTCTCTTCCTTAGTTATGCCTTGGCTTTCCAGCGTTGACACCCTCTCCTCTAACTTCTGAACTTCATATGCAAGTTTATTACCCGCGTCTCTCAACAAGAGGCTTAATCTAGTAGCAAATACACTTAAACTGAGTACGCCTTCTTGTTGACTAGGATTAATGGCATCTACAGCTGTAGCAGCCCTTATCAACTCGTGAATAATCTTTGCCTCTTCTTCTTTATCTTGAGCAGATTTATTGATAGGTAAAGTTTTCACGTTGAGCAATTTATTAAATTCTCTCATCACGCCTATCAATTCCTGTTTGGCATTATTTAGTCTAGCAATAAGTTTAGCCGCCTCTTCGGTCGGCGGCTCGATATATCCGTCTGTTTCCTCTGGGCTAACGTTGTTTACTATTTTTGGCTTTTCTGGCTCCTGTCTCTTCAACTTTGGGGCTTTTGATTTGAGTTTTACCCCTCCCCTTGCTGGCTTTATTTGGTTTAGTTCTTTTCTGTCCGCCATCTTTAATCACCTCCATAAGGACTGGTACATATTTATCCATACGAGAACACTTGTCACATGGTCCACCCGGCGAAAATTCATGTTGTTCGCTAAATATCCTGAAAATACACGATACATTATACACGTATTGATGTGTGCCGTTACAGAAAAAGAATTGTGGATCAGCCCGTTTCTTTATAGCCTCATAATGATCAGTGGATAGCCGGCTTCGAATTTTCTCCCTGATACCTTTGCCTTTCTTTTCTTCCTTCTCTTTTCTCTTGCGTTCTTCTCTAGCGAGTCGTCTTTTCAGTATCTCTTCTTTCTTTTTTTCTCGCGCTTTCTTTTTTGCTAACTTTTCCTTTTCCTTCTCATTCTTCTTTCTAGTAGCCCACCGCAGCCACTTGGAATCAGTGCGGGCTAAACTACGCATTTTTTTAAGTGCAGATAATATTGGAATGTTGGGTAGCCGCACCTCTATTAAAGCTGCCCTGTCCTTGTAATTGTCCGCGTCTTTCCAACATTCATATAATGTGTTAAGCTGCGCTTTAGTGAATTTCCTCTTTCTCTTTCTTTTAGCCATGCTAATTTTCAGTCCAATTTTCGTAAAAAGTCGACATAGCGCCGGCCGGCGCCTGAAAAATTTAATATTTGCGAGACATTAAAGATTCTGTTCGAAGAGTTTTTTGTTCGCCTCGATCTCGACATTGTACAGTGTTTCATTCGTATGGTTTGGATTTGGATCACCCAGAATACGCGTACCCATCACGTGTAATATTTCGTGAATAAATGCGCTGCGAAATAACTTGCCCCTCCAAGCTATCTTACAAAGGTTTCCAATTGTTAACCCACTATAGGGATATCCATCATATATTACCACTGTGTTTAACTGTCCGGTGGAAGGGTTAGTAGCGATAGTATTCCACCACTCTATTGTAATGAGTTTTAGAGTATCGCGGATTTGCACTTCATTGAAATATTTTCTCCCGCTGTATATAAGGATATCTAACGCTTTTGAATGTTCACTATTTGAAGGCAAACCTGGGATTCCTCTGCGATCTATCTTACAACCCTGTGACGTTTCCGGCAGTTCTCCAAAATTACAACCAAACAATAGCACTATGACTAATATATATAGCAATTTCATCTTATATGCGCTATAGAACAAGTCGCCCACTCTGAAACCGGGGCTCTAGCATAGCCACGGATCATCACAGTCTTGTCATTGCGAGCACCTACCAAAGTGGTCGTTTCTCCAAACAATTCCCCGCCTTCTCTAAACCGGCACTCCACACTCACTTCTACGGGTATATACTTTCTATTAATTATTCTTACAGTTACTGCCCTTAGACTTTTCACCCTGTTGTTAACGGGTCTATTGTTAATCCAGGAGTAGTCTGTATCAATATATACGTCTGACTTTATTTTATGATGATCTAGGACTCCGTAGTGTTTACACGACGCAACTAGAAATAATAGTACTACCAGACTTATTAGCTTCTTCATGCTATCCTCCTTCACTGGATGTTCTTACGGCCTCAGCTATATAGTTGGCAGCAAGTTCCATTTCTTCTTTTGTGTTAAACTTTCCTATACCTATGCGTATAGATCTAAGCACCTCTTCTTCTGGTATCCCTACAGCTTTTAGAACATACGAATTGGCGTCGTGCAGTGACATACAGGCGCTGCCAAACGAAACTGAAACATTTGGCTCTAAAGCAGACATAAAGACGTCCATATCCTGGCAAGGTACTGCTATGTGTACCGTATTTGATACTGCCTTAGGAAACTCATGGATAATGATATCTGGAATTAACTCCCTGAGAAGAGACTTCAATTTTAAATTCATGGATAATATTCTTGATGCAATTTTATGTACAGACTCTGTCTGAATAATTTCGCACGCTTTTCCAAACCCGACTATTGCCGGCACATTGGGCGTGCCAGCTCGCAGTCCAAACTCATGGTCGCCGCCTTGTATTAGTGATTTAAAACCCTCAGGCTCTTTAATATATAAAGCACCAACACCCTTTGGACCGTATATTTTGTGGGCCGAAAAAGAAGCAAAATCTATGTCTAAGTTTTGTACATCGATATTAATTTTTCCTAAGGCTTGGGCCATATCTGAGTGGACCTTTATATCCTTTACCATTGATTTAACGATCTCTATGGGTTGGATAGTACCCATTTCATTGTTTACCGCCATTACAAATGCGGCATTGAAATACGTCGCTTCACGTAGTATGTCGTGTAAATGATCTAAGTCGACAGTCCCGTCTTGATTGACCGCTATTTCATCAACACACCAATCTTTAAGTACATTTTTAATGGAACTGTGCTCTATGGCAGTAGAAATACAATAATCATTGTCGAAATGGTTAATAACCATGTTGTTCGATTCTGTAGCACCGCTGGTGAAAATTATTTGATTTGAGTCTGCGTTAATAAGGTTGGCTAGCTGTTCTCTGGCATTTTCTATTGCTTCTTCGGCTTTCCAACCATATCTATGAGTTCTGCTGGCAGGATTACCATATTCCTCTGTGAAATATGGTAACATAGCATCTAAGACTTGTGGATCCACTTGTGTCGTAGCATGATTGTCTAAATATATTGGCTTCATATTTTTCTCTAATAATTCTATTTGTGCATTCCGGGCAAAAAAGTAGCACTTTCAACAAAACGAATAAAATCAATACCTGCTATATAATTTCCTGGGAAGAGAGTGCTACTAGACTTGAACATAAAAACTATTCGATCTATCGAGAAATTTGGAGCTGGCATGTCGTAATTCCACAAACAAAGTCCTTGACCCACATTATTAAACACCCATACATAATACACAGTACCCACTTTATGTACACCAATGTAGTCAAACCCTTGCTCTTGTTGGTTTGCAGTAATGCCTTCATAGGTTCCTTTATCAAGGCTGTTATACTGGAAGTTTACTTCAACGTTGCTTTGGCCGGCATCCTGTTCATTAAGCCACACTTTAATAAAAGAGTTCCAACGTGGGGCCCCAGCACTTGTATCTGTTAAAGCCATGCCAATTATTTGATCATCATCACCTACAGAAGTATCATGACGTCTTTCAAACTTTACTCTCGCCCATATAAATACATTGGTTGGCATAGAATAGTATCTATGTAGATGTTTACTTGCACTATCATATGGAGGTTGAATAGAATACCAAGATTTCTCATAATCTGTATGTATCTGGCGACGACAATTGCCAGCAGCAAAATCAGCATCGTAGTCAATACTTCCAGATGCGGTAAAATCTTCTGCCCAAACCGAACCAAGAGTAGTACTTTCAAACTCATCATCTTGTGGATGAGGGTTAGTAGGATATGTATATAGTTCGTTTGTAGGAATAAATACCCTGCTTTTGTTGGTAAGCTGAGTAATTAATCCATAATTATCCATATAGTATAATTCGGAGTATCCATCTACTTTTTTCGAGTATACATTTCCGGTGTCAGATAATGAGGACGGATCAGTATCTTTTTCTGTAAGACGTAAATATCCATCTGTAAGTGCACCACCAGAAGCAGTACCAAACTCTAAGCCGTCCTCGGTATCTTTGACTATAAGTGCTTTGGCGCTATCTCCAGCGTATTCATTAGGCGTGTCAGTTAGATTGATAAACTTAGAATACCCATCACTTATTTGAAATGGTTGAAGTTTCATAGACTCTAAAGACCTCCTCTACCTGTGCATTCCTGGTAAGAATACATCACTTTCTACGAAGCGTATAAAATCTAACCCCATGATAGTATTGCCCGGACCAAGACTGCTAGCATTTTTAAATCCGCACACTATCATATTAAGTGGATATGAAGCTTCACTAAAATCAAACTTATCGATGTAAAGCATCTGGCCGGAATCATTAAAAACGAGTAAATAAAACCAATTCCCGACCTTATTTATCGCAGCATAATGAAAACCCTGTGCTTTCCAAGATATATAATTCTTGTTATCAAAGGCGACTGAACCACCATCTAATCTATCTTCCCAAGCGATGCATGGCGAATCTGGTGTGTCATCAACTACAAAATTAAGCCATAATTTTAGATAAGACTGCCAGTCGGGAGTGCCACCAGAAGAAGAAACGAGACCTAGATAAAAACTAGCATTATTAACTATTGTACCATCGAAAAGATCACCGTCGACATTTGTACGGCCTCGTGTCCATATACATATGTTTGTGGGTAGGTCATATGGTCTATATATACGTTGTTCTGTTCCACCAGTCTTTGGTTGTATCAAATACCAAGATTTTTCCCTGTCTGTGTGTATTTGTCTTCTCGAGTTATCGCTAAAACTAGCATACGGATCTATGGCACTGCCAGATACTGTAAAATCCTCTGTCCAATATGCGTCAAAGGTAGTGCTTTCAAATTCTAAATCATTAGGATGTGGATTTGCAGGATGAATCCACAGAGAGTTAGTAACTGGGATAATTCTACCTTTGCTAGTTATTTGCCTAGACACTCCAGAATCATCCATACTATGTAATTCTACGTATCCATCTATTATCTTTGTGTAGAGTCTACCATAGCCGTCTTCGCTTGGGGGATCTGTTTCAATACTTGGCAATGGCAAATACCCATCAGTAAGACCACCTTCTGCAGAAGACAAATCAAATCCATTTTCAGGTCCATTTACAACTACAATTTTTCCGGCTGCTCCAATATAATCGCTTGGAGTATCAAGTAGATCGGTAAACTTAGAATATCCGTCGTTTATTTGAAGTGGTTGTAATCTCATAGTTTGTGTTTACATACCTCCACAATCTATCTGTGTCGCCCAGGCAGAAACGTAGCGTTGTCTGATACTCGTAGAAAATCAACACCAAAAATTCCTGTGCCAGGAGTACCAGCACTTGATGTACTGCGAAATTTTATTATTATGGTATCGATAAGATGCGTGGACGGACTTATAGTAGCAGTCCAGAAACAATATGACTGGCCAGTATCGTTAAAAGCCCAGGCAGTATATTGAGTGCCTCTTTTACTAATACCGATATAGTCGTATCCCTGTTCTTCTCCAGTACAATCATGTATCATACCGGAGTTAGTCGGACCTCCGTCGTCTACCTCTGTTACGACTTCTAAAGAATATCCGCTATTATACCCTTTATGATATACCCTAAACTTAGAATAATCATCTGGTACGCCATCAGTAGAAGACTCAAGAGACAATGAGATTTGTGCGTCAGTTGAAGCGGCAGAGCGCTGCAAAAAACGAGAGCGCATCCAGACGAACATATTGGTCGGAACAGTACATGCTTTATATAGTCGATGGTCCGTGTTGTTTCCTGGTGTCTGTATTAAATACCAAGATTTCTCCCGATCTGTATGTATAAGTCTCCTAGCATACCCGCTAGATAGACTTAAATATGGATCTATTGGGTAACCGGACCCAGCACCATAAGAGTCGAAATCCTCTGTCCAAGACGCATCAAGGGTAGTGCTTTCAAATTCATCGTCATATGGGTGTGGAACCAATGGTGGAGCACTTAAATCAGAGCTTACTGTAAACAAACTACCCCTGCTCGTCAATTGCGTTGATAAATTATAACTATCCATACAGTGCAATTCCGCATACCCGTCCTCGACTTTGGCATAGACATATAAATAGCCATCCTCAGTGGCCGGATCGCTTATTTCCGGCAAAGATAAATAGCCGTCAGTAAGACCACCACCAACAGCGGACCCAAATTCCAAACCATCTTCAGTCCCTTTAATAACGATGGCGCTACCACTCTCACCAGTAAGCACACTGGGAGTGTCTATTAGATCTACAAATCTAGAATATCCGTCATTGATTTGGAATGGTTGAAGTTTCACTGTTTAATGTAACACCATCCTTACAATTTAATAACGTCTGGCTGAATCGGACGTGGTTGCCCTGTCACCCATTTATTGCGCCATTGTAACGATACTAATGCGCCGCTCGGTTGTATACTTATTCTGTTCATTCCTGGAACATGAATGTCACTGTCTATTGCTTCTATACCATCAACAATGAGTCCTAGTTTTCCTTTGCTATACTTGAGTCCTGCACGGTGTGTTTTACTACTAGTTACAATTTTATTAGGAACTACAATAGCTTTTGTCACTCCGCCCACCATTGTGTATGCCTTGAGCTTACCAGAATTACCTTCAAACGTAACAACGATGCGGTTATCACTAGAATAGCCATCATCAATATATAGCATATCGACATCAGAGTCTGGCGTGTGGCTAGGCATACTGAATGTAATCATCGCTGTAAAGTTATCTGGTACGTAAGTGCTCCATGCGAGATATCCATCGGCAACACGTTGCACAGATGTGGTAGTAGTCTTGATATAACTTGATAAAGGTCCTTGGTTAAGCTGGCTTCCCCAGAAGAAAAAACTATCCTGGTCCGCGCCGTCAAATGAATCAGGCCAATTATCACCAGGATCGCCTGCCTTGTCCGCAACGTAGACGAAAAGGGGTTTGGCCGCCGCCTCTCCTGTAAACGAGAACCAGCACCTCCACCATCCATTTCCGTAAGGGATCATTCCCCTTGCAAGAGTACCTACATAGTTAGGGCCGGTCACACCGTCCTGAAGATCATACCAAACAATCTGATTTTCTGTGAGCACCAGTCGTAAAGCGATCCAACGGCGATTGACCATCTTGGCGAATGCCGAATAAGTCCAGAGATCTGCGGTTGTGGTTAAACCAGCCTGTGTAAAATAATGATTTTGGGCTGCTGTACCGTCTTCATGAATGCAATCAAAGGAAGAGCCCTCTCCATCGGGCAGTATCGTTGTGCTGGTATCTACATGATCTGCTCTAAGGTGTGTCCACGTCTGAGTTAAGTCTTCGGACTGAAGGCATACGTTTGAAGTGGTAGGCTCCAGTCGGTAACCCGGCAATAACAATCCGGCTTCTGTATCCTCTTGAGTCTCAGAACGCACCCAGTTATGCCCAGTTTTAAATAAACGTACAGAATTATTGACAGTATCTAGAAGCACACGCTGTGTTGTAGCACTACTTGCCCTTGTAGACATAATAAGAGGCACCGGGTCATCATGATTATGCAAAGTTTTAAGACCCATAGCTATAGCAGCTCGTTCTTTAGCTATGTCATCGGCGGTATGCGACCCAATATCTTGAAAATGCCAAAGCTGCAACAGATGTATAACGTGAGTGCTGTGATCAAAATAAGAACCAATACTAAATCGTACAAAAAGTCTCATTTTGTTAACTGATTCGAAATCCCCCAAACCATCAAGGTCTCCTTCAGGACCGCTGATTCCGTTTACATATATTCTACCTTTGCCGTAGCCATCTTCATATTGTACAAGTGCTAATACATGAAAAGCATCATCTGGTGAGGAATTGGCTTCTGACGATATTACTTTAAAAGTACTACCATCGTCTAAACGCAGATATATCGTGTTCGCAGCGTTATTGCAACTACAATGCATGCCAGCCAACGGCCAATTAAAGTCACTAAAAAAGATGCCCCAAGCACTAGGATCTCTTCTCGAAATTACCATTTCATATGCAAAATCGCCGGCTGGAAATTTGCCGTAGGTAATATCATTTGCTATCATAGATCTGTTGGTACCAGAACCACGCACACCCAACTCTCCAGTACCAGTTGGCCCTACTATGCCGTAAGATGGTGAATAACCATCGCCAGTTTCTACAAACCAATAACTATCATGCAAACGGTCTGGCCAAGTATGTGTCTCTTCATCTGCATCGACACCAACAAGTCTTATAAGTGGTGTTGGGGATTCGTTGTTCAGCACCAACGGCGTGCTAGCTAGCTTTTCAACTCCCCCAGAAATAGGATCGGTCACAATGCCATATTTACTATTGCGGTACATTTAACTCACCGCTACAGAAGCCGAAATTGTGTCGCCGTAACCATCGTCAGATGTGTGATCGAAAAACAATCCAACATGGGTAAATCCGGTCTCCAGTTCCAGTTTCACGTACCCATCTACTTCTACTGTCCACTGCGGGACATCGAGTGTATCATATCCATCAATACTGGCGGTATTTCCAGCTATGACTTTGAGTGTCCCTTCCGTACCGAAAGAATATCCGTCGGCAGCTGTTAATTCAATATCGAAAGCTACGGTATTGCGCCCAGACTTATTTACTATTGAACTCGTGCGGTCTTGATCCAATACCACGCTGGTAAATATCGTGGCTACATCGGCTGGTGGCGGATGAATACCCGTAGTAGTCCTATACCGTGCACAATACCAAGTGCCAGCAGTACCAGATGCAAGAAACTCAACTTTATTCAAAGAGGGGTCATATGTAAATTCAGTTTCATAGGCGTCCAAGGTCTCAACGTAGCGCATCTTTTGGCCGTTGATAAACATATCAAGGGCGTATCCAGACGGCATGTCTGGCTCTACTACTGGCCACTCAGAAAGTGATAGAGACGTTTCTGTGCCATTAGTATCAGATGGCGCCAATTCATCATAGCCATCTCCCTGTACCTCTGCGCCAATGTACCCATCAGAGGTCACTTGTGTAACTGTCCCAAGATTATCTATAAAAAACATCTCCGTGATACCACTTACATCTTTGGTATAAATGCTACCATATCCATCTTCATACGGAGGGTCAGAAGCTTTTTCTGGCATCGGCAAGTAGCCATCTACTAACCCAGTACCACCGTCAATGATCCCAAACTCAATGCCATCTTCTGTATCATTTACTACTACATATTTACCTGCCTCACCGCTATAAGAAGCTGGGGTATCACTTAGATCTGTAAAACCTGAAGCGGCCGTCCCACTAACATAACCATCGTTCGTCATCTGCGTTACAGAGCCATTACTATCCATAAAGAATAACTCTGTTATTCCGCCGCCACTTTGTTTTGAATATATGAAAGCTTTGTCGGGAGCAGCTGCAGGGTCAGAAGCCTGTTCGAACATCCCGACTCCTGGTACACTCTCAAATGTATCTAAATAACCATCGTTGGTGATCTGTGTGATGACACCATAATTATCCATATAGAACAACTCTGTCGTTCCACTATCATCCTTGGAGTAAATAAAACCTTTCTGCGGAGCAGCCGATGGATCAGATCCTTGTTCAAATAATCCAACTCCAGGAACACTTTCAAAAACGTCCAGATAGCCATCGCTTGTTATCTGAACAACAGATCCATAATTATCCATATAAAATAGTTCCGTCCTACCACTTTCATCACCAGAATAAATAAAACCCTTCTGTGACTCCGGAGTAGGATCACCGCTCTGCTCAAATAAGCCGACTCCGCGCACACCGCCGAACGTGTCTAGATAGCCATCGCCGGTAATCTGAACGCCATACCCATAATTATCTTTGAAAAATAAATCTACATAGCCATCTATATTCTTAGTATATAAAATGCCGCTCACTGGCACGAAACCAGGCTCAAGGATTTGGACGAGAGTCAAATAACCGTCCATCTGTAAGGCGTTGCCGTCTGACGCGGCTAATATTACCGGCCCACTATCTACAAAGATATATCTTCCCTCATTGTAGGTCTCATCCAGACTAGGCTTTGCAGACACAGACCAACCGCCAGAGCCATCAGAAACTAATATTTGATTTGATGCAGCAGCACCAGAACCTAAGTCCTGTACCGTAAGTTCATCAGAATATCCATCTTGGTGGGATTCTGCATGTGCTGTGGGCGTCTTTGCTGAGACAGAGTCCGTATCAATTGCGAGCAACGCCTCGTGCATAGAAGAAGACCAGCCGTCGGTATTCCCTGACTCATCGAATTCATCTTCTTCGCCCGTAGCGGGGACACGCAAACTAAGATTGGTCGTACGGACTGCGCCTATAGCTATATCTACTACAGAACTATTAACCGTTAATCTAATCCTGTAGGAACCTACCACATCTGGCGTAAAATCCGGCGTCTTGGAAGTAGGATTATTGAGAGTTGCGCTAGAGCCGGGCGGCCTAGATAGAAACTCCCAGAGCCTGACAATAGCTCCGGTCCCAGCATCGTTAAGATTGACTTGCACGCCAAGGGTTAAGTCGCTCCTACTCCCGGTAGCAGTATTGATTTGGATTACGGCTGTGGCCATTTAGATCATCCTCCCGCCAATTATAGATCTTTTTCTATAATGATTACTAATATATTAGTAGATATAGCGGGTATAGACCAAGGGCTATATATCAATATTTTCAGCTAAGTCCGAGTTATTTTGTACAAAATCCCTCCTAGGGCCTACGTCATTGCCCATCAGTATTCCAAAAATCTTGTCTGCTTCTATATAGTTATCTATCGTCACAACAGATATCTTTCTGGTCTCCGGATCCATAGCCGTCTCCCACAATTGAGCCGGGTTCATTTCCCCAAGACCCTTAAATCTTTGTAATTTCACGCCCTTATACGAGAAGCCGTTGCCGATTTTCTCCCGTTTTATATTGTGCCGCTTTATAAACGACTTCAATTCGCTATTGTCCTGGACGTAATGCGTGTTGTTTCTATATGTTAGCTTATATAGAGGTGGGCGCGCAATAAAAAGATTACCATTAACAATAAGTTGTGGCATTTGCCTGAAAAAGAAAGTAAGTAGCAATGTCCTAATATGAGCACCATCAACGTCTGAGTCAGTCATAATCAAAATTTTATTATATCTGATGTTATCTGGATTAAAAGATTTGCCAATTCCAGCTCCTATCGCCGCTATAAGACTGGCTAATTCCTTATTATCGACCAAATTTTTGAATTCCTTTTTCTCAATATTAAGGACTTTGCCGCGCAATGGCAAAATAGCCTGAAATCGCCTATCCCTAGCTTGTTTAGCCGAATTATGTACGAATACGCCACAAGATAATGCAAAATTGTTGGTCCCCGGCACCTCAAAGTCATACACATCGACTTTATTCTTCAATTGAACAATTTTAACGATTTTATGATTATATTTCTTAACGGCTTCAACCATGTATGCTTTATGCTCTTCGTCCTGCCATTGTAATTTGGCATTCATCGAAAGTTTCCTGGCCGTTTCCGGCCTCCTCATCCTTTCACTCATTTTCTTACGAAATTCGGGAGTGCGCTTCAGTTGACGACACTTTTCGATTACATCCGGTCTATGTAAAGTTCTTTTAAGATTCTCATAATGCAGTTGCAAATGTTTGTCTTTATCGATTCTCCTGATATTTGTCGGATCGTTGTTAGTTTTTATAAAGTCTATATGATGTAGACATTCATTCTTCGCTTTTTTTCCAATGTCGTGAGCTAGTTGGTTATATTTGTCTGCTAGCACATGTGTAAATATCCACTTATGTGTGTTTCTATCCCACACCATTTCATAGCCGGATATCGTGACGCGACCTTCTATTCTAGACATTTTTCTATACAGAGGCATTATACTTTTATCACACAACTTGTCTGCCCGCTCATAGGATCCATCGACCAACATAAATTTATGGTCGGGCGTACAAACAATGGTTTCCCCACTCTCTAAAGTAAGCTCGATAACCGAACAGCTCCTGCGCGTTATTCTCGGATCTTTGATTGGACGTATACACACACTTCCATTTTCCTCGACAGAATAACAATAATTTTGTCTGCCCGAGTTAAATTCGTCCACTAATTCTTTCATGGATAATTCTCTACCATCGGTTAAAGAAACTTTAGTATTGCCAGCAAAGCATCCGCCTGCACTGTTTCCTTCCACGATAAACAACTCACACTTTTCAGGATCCCTCTCTTGGCAGTCTGCGAGCTTGCCTGGAAGCAACCCGGCGCCAGACTCTAATGATGACTTTCTCACTGCCTCACGAGCCTTACGCGCTGCCTCACGAGCCTTGTAAGAGTTGACACACCTCGTAATTATCTTCTTTGCAATCGGGGGATTCTGCTCCAAATATCCCATTAATTGATCCGATATGGTGCTTTCTACGGCTGTCCTAGCATCTTCAGAGACAAGTTTACTCTTGACTTGTGAGTTGAATTTAGGGTCTGGGTACCTTATACTCACTACAGAAACTAGCCCTTCCCTAATGTCATCTCCCGATAAGGAAATTTTAAGCGACTTTGGCAAATCAGAGTTTGAAATATAGCTGTTCATTGTCCTAGTAAGTCCAGCCCTGAATCCAAACATATGTGAACCGCCATCTGCGTTGGGGATATTATTGGTATAATACCTGTAAATTTCGGCATCCGAACTGCCGTTGGTCCACTGCATTGCAATATCAACAACGATTATTTTGTCATTAAGTTCTACGTCTTTAGTAAAAATAATAGGGTCTTCTAATAGTCTACCTTTTGAGAGATATTTTATGAAGCCGGACATATCATTTTCCCCGCCAAATAACTCGCTCTTGTCCTTAATTTCGTCGATGAATTCAATAGATAATCCGCGACAAAGAAACGACAATTCCATAAGCTTCTTTCTTACTACAGATGGATCAAATCTAATTACACCCTTAAAAATTGCTAAGTCCGCCGCAAATCTTATAAAAGTGCCAGATTCCTTTCCCTTATATGTTTGTTCTGTTATATCCTCGACTTTTTTACCTTTTTCGAATATCATAGAATATTCTTTACCATCTCTTCTAACCACTACTTTAAGTCGAGCAGACAAGGCATTTACAACCGACACACCAACTCCGTGTAGACCGCCGCTAACCTTATAATTGGAATCATCAAATTTACCGCCAGCGTGTAATGTCCTGAAAACGACTTCAAGAGCAGTCATTTTCTTTTCCTTCATATAATATACAGGAATGCCACGCCCATTATCTCCAACAGAAGCAGAACCATCTTTATGCAATGTGACAACGATTTTGTTGCAATGGCCAGCAAGATATTCATCGACGCTATTATCCAACACTTCCATCAGCATATGATGAAACCCCTCACCGTTGTCTGTATCCCCAATATACATTCCTGGCACCTTGCGCACTGCAGCAAGGCCTTCAAGCGCGGTTATTTTATAATCGTCGTGCTTTTTTCTTCTGGCCATTAATTCCCCCAAGAAGGATCTGAATCGTCATCGTCCTCTACATTTGGTATTGGAACCGGTTCGTAAAAACCGTAATCTCCGTTAAACCACGAGTATAGATCTATTAATTGGCAGCGTTCTGAACAAAACGGAAAATACTTTCCCACTATTTCGAGACTGCCACAAATAGGGCATTTCATCCACTTTCCTCGTTGAATTCCTTAAGGCTACGTTCGAGATCTGATTGTTTGACGAAAGCAATCTCACCACAATCTGGCCCGGTATTAAAACAAATAATAGAATATTTGCGCAGCAAATCTATAGCAAACTCATAAAGTTCATAATTATCTTCGTTGTACAAACCACCTTGTACAATAGCACATCCAAGGCCTTTCTTAATCCTGTCATAATTAATGGACCCATCGTCTAATATATATTTCTTACTTTCCCAATAAGACCTGTCAATTTCTTCATTTGTAATTTTATCAACATCAAAGTTATTGGGTATTACAATTACAAATGAACTACTTGAACTGTTACTTACAAAACTAAGCCTAATTTTCATAAGACATTACTCCTTTTATTCAACCATTTCTTAGCAACGGCTACGGCTTGCATGGTCTCTTCATATCCATGAGCGTCACAATTATGATCATGGAGAAGATGTTCGGCCGCCTCGACTAATTTCTTTATGACATCTCTCGGCGGAAACGGAACGCCTAGCAGTTTCTGCAATCTTTTGATCTCCGCATTGGCTAATTCTAACTTCTCGGGCAACTTTTCATCTTTCATCTTATTAGTTCACTTTTTATCCAGTTTAAAAGGTATTTGTTTCCACCTATTTTCCTTGGCTTCTTTCCACATCATATAATCGGATTTTTTCGATCCAGCGGCCTGTTCTATCTCCCATTCAAAATAGTCGTCGGCGGTCTGGCCATTCTTAATAAATTCTTTATACTTCTTGTGGCGAGATAAACAATATTTAAAATACTCGTATTTCCTGCGGTGTAAATCCGTTGGCCCATGAAGTATTATGCCCATTCTGTGCTTTGGCGTATAATATCCAGCATTATTTTCCCAATCGTAATGGCTATATTTCTCTTCTTCAGCAAATTTAGCCATCATCCTATCACGCTTCACCTTTGCCAATATAGAAGCGGCGCCTACCTGCCAAATCTTTGCGTCGGCTTTGACAACTGGCTCTTGTGGTAAATTTAAGCCTGGTATTTCAAATGGACCATCTATTATAACTTTCGTTACTTGTTCCGCCCCAACGGAACATTTGCGCATCAGAGATTCAACCGCCTTCCGCATCGCCTCATACTTTGCCCAATGGATATTAATCTCTTCAATTCGACCAGGTGAAGAAGTGGCAAACGAGTGGGGTATTTTCTTAAGCAACGGATATAGTTCTTCCCTTTTCTTCTTGCTCAACTGCTTAGAATCCGCCACTCCTTTTACCGGCTTAATTAATTTGGGTGCCACTGCACACACCAATACGGGCCCAGCTATGCTGGCACACCCAACCTCATCTACATATATTTTCATCCTTCCTCTTTATCAATTCTCTCTACAATTTGTCTAATTGCCGTAATAATGCTAGACATCATAAATACTTCCGCTTCTTCCTTAACAATTAAGACTGTATGATTTATCATAGCTTCGGCACTGTCGAGGCGCTTCCCTCGCGCCCACTCTAGCCACTCTTGTCTTTGTCTCATAGACCTTGTGAATCCGTCCAATGTTTCAACAATTTCGGCTATAGCCTCATTGGTTTTCATCTAAAAATCCTCCTATCTTTTCTATAATTTGTTCACTAGTAGATGATGCCCCAGTCATCTTAGCAGCCCATGGACGTCCTGGATGCAACACATCCCAGTCCGGCTTCGCCTGCGTAAATCTAGTAGTGCCAGGATGGTGATTTCCAAAGCCGTCCACGACGCAGTTCCATATGGGCTTATAAGTTCTGATAAGTTTTGCTTCAGCAAATGCTATCAAATCAGTGTCCAAGATGATGTATTTACACTCAAACTCTGATAAATGAAGATTACTTGCTTGAGAGATGCTATTAGAATGTTCTTGTATTCTTTTCCATAGATTTGTAGGTTTTTTCTCCACAGATGTCCTACCACTGCGCCAGCCTTTTGGCACAGCTTTACCTACATATATTGGTTTGCATTGACTATTTGTCAGATTTTTATAGATTTCCAAATCGCCGCGATAGTATAGAGCATATACACCACAACCCACAAATTTGGAAATCGGAAAAGAATGGTAGGGAGTTTTTTCTAAAAATCTGACAACGCTGTTAGCTACTTTTTCTAACTTCTTGGAAGGAAATACCTGAACATCTCTTTTCTTTAAAAAAGAGAATAATTTCATATAGTTCTTGCCTCTTACTGCGGCCCCGGCACCCCTACAGCTGGAAGCTCACGGCCCCTGCTACTATACGGACCTCTAGGATCACGACTTCCACCACTGTATGTAAAGTCGAAGTCTAATTTCCCTTCTTCGAGGAGACGCAGGAATTCCTCAAAGTCCTTATCAACAATGTCAGCTTTCTGAAATTTCCCTTCCTCATCAAGCTGATCTGCCAATTTGAGCAAAAACATCCGATAGTTCATGTCATTACTCATAATAATTAGTAGTAATGGCCCCTAACCCCATGCTTAAACATAGAGTCAGGGGCCACATGTATTACCAGTCGTCATTACTCCTTGATTTTGCTACTGTTTTTCTAGGTAACAGTTTTATTTCAACTGGCAGTACAATCTTAATTGGCTTGTGAGTGTGTCCGTAACGGACCCAGCTATGACAACGTGTACAGAAATACCAGTCCCAATGAAAAGAACAACAATGACAACAACAATTACAGTTGTACGAATGATTACAAATATACATAATCACCCCCCTTACCAATCCGTGTTACTACGCTTCTTCGTAGTGCTACTTCCGTCATCTGTAGTCCAACTAACTACGTCTGACGTGCCATCAGTCGTGCCAGTTGAGTCGGACGAGGATGTGTCGTCTTCTACATCACCATCGTCAGAAGTAAAAAGCTGTTCGAATTTATCTATTGTTTCAGTACTTTGTGCTCCTGCAGTGCTACACATGGTCTGAGCGCCAGCTGACGTATATGATAGCCTCTTTTTCTTAAGGCTATGTCGTACAGCATTAGTTACACCTCTAGTGGAACCATATGTACCGGAATCGGCATAGTTCCAACTCATATCGTTAACGAGACTTTTAATACCACTGTTAGATAGATTAGCACTACAATTCTCGAGAGTAAGTCTCGCCTGTGCGAAATTTCCTTTCCTGGCATACATTTCTGCTTGGTCTTGTGCGTGAGCTGCCAATAAGCAATCTCTTTGATACTCAACGTCCTTGTCTTCGTTTTCCGGCTCCTCGCCAGGTTTGCAAAACTGCACCTTAACCGCTGTATCATCAAGCGTCTGTATTTCCCCATCTTTATTGCGGAAACTTAGTCCTATTTTAAATGCACTAACATTCCTGGGCAATGGCTTCTCAACCTCATTTAGTTTGACTTTAGCTACTACCCATTTCTTTTCTTCTCCAAGGATATCTCGGATATGTACACACGTTACACCCTCATCCTCAGTGACGTCTTCGTCGTTGAGAATCTCTAGCACCTCATTGTTTTTATCTGGTTTAATTGTAACTTTCAGTTCTTGCCCATAGGTAGACATCAATCCGCCGAGTTCTCTTGCAAATGCAGTCATAGCCGCATCTGGCGAATCAATAAATGCGTAATTGCCATCCCCTATGTTAGCGATATCTGCCAGCAATTCTTGATCACAATCATTTCCAAACCCAAAGGCAGAAACCGTGGCCTTGCCTTTTAGTTCTTTAGTAAAATCTAGCAAAGCCCGCGAGGTAACACCAACATTGGCCATGCCGTCAGTAAACACGACAACTCTTAAAATTACTTCTTTACTGAGATTTGCTTCGTTGATCCATTGCAGTGCACGGGCCATGCCTCCTGACATGTTGGTGCATGAGCCAGCACTCAATTTGAGTATTTCCTTTTTAAGGTGATTCTTGTGTTCCTGAGTGATTTCTTTAATTGAAGCGACTTCGTAGACCTCGGTGTCATAAGCAACCATTCCAATTAAGTCGCCTGGGGAGAGGTGATCTACAAGTTTACGACAAGCTTTTCGTAGATAGTCGAGTTTTTGACCCCTCATAGAACCGCTTACATCAAGAACAGGAACTATGCATATCGGGGCACGGTCTTTGTCCCATTCTACTTTCGGTGCCTCTAACTCTACTAATAGGTGAGTTTCACTGTCTTTATTATGGTCGTACTTCTTCTTTGCAAGTTTAGCTGATAACTTCATTGTTTTCTCCTTATTTCCACAAAATGGCGTTTATTCTAGTTTCGTGCGGAAATGGACGAGTTCCCCAAACATAAACCTATTTACTTCAGTCCGATGCCACCTCGTAGATCTAAGAAGTCCCAAAAGCCAAGCTCGCGGACAGATCCCAAAAGGTATACATCATAATGCTATATTATTAGTAGATCTTGCTGCAAAAATCCTTATAATGTACAAATTCCTTGGAAATTTCTTCAAGAGTTTTTTCTTTCGTGGTGCCTAGTTTATATCTATAATATGCTAATTCATCTTTAGCGGACAGTTTTTTAAAGTTGCATACTGGACACAACATATGTGGTATTTCGTAGAGATACTCGTACTTCAAATCCGCGAGTTGTTCCTCTGTGATATTATCGCCAGAGTGATATTTTTCCATATAGCTTCTCACATACTCTTCTGGAGGCTCCAGATTTGGCCATCCGGCACACGATTCATGTATATAATGGTGGTTTTCACAACAAAACATTTCAAAGTCATTAATACACATATCCCTGCCAGCTTCTAAGCCGCCACACGCAGCACACACAAAACTCGATGTGCTACTATTACTAACAAATCCTTGTCTTATCTTCATCTTAAAACACCATACTCGATATAATTTCGATGCTTCCATCCTTCTGTCCGGCTTCGAAAGCATACTTCACGATTTCATCATGATAGCCTATGTCGACCGCAACCACTTCACCTTCAATTGCAGCGACTTGATCATACTCATCCCTCAATTCTTTTAATTCCCGATGCGACCATTCTAAAAGCTCCTTAGCAGAAGCCGCACTACGTCTAAATCGTTCAGGCACCTCGTTTGGCTCAAGCGCTGCGAACTCTTCGATATCTTTTTTCACCCTACGCATCTGGAATTCTAGTTCTCTCATGTAGTCTTCCTTTGTGTCGTAACCAATTTTACTATCGAGGTGGTCGCCATTCCTAATAATTTCCAACAAGTCAAGGTCATTACCACGGCCACATGTTGGGCATTTCTTAGATTTTTCTTTATGTATTTTGATGATGTAACTAGTTGAACTACTATTGCTAACAAAACTGTCTCTTATTTTCATTTTTCTATCCCTAGCTGTATATAGTTCCAGCATATGTTTTCGGCATGTCCCACATCAGGACTTGTAGCATATTACCGATTACTTTCTCTACGTCTGCATTATCTATTTCTTGTAAGTTATCTTCAGGTATGGGAATCACTGCTCCAATCAAATACTCATGCTCTTCTTCTAAATGAATTACGTCAAATTTATTCATGTCTGTATCACGCCCAATGATATATGCAGCATCGTACGGATCTCCCTCTTCTAAGGCGTCATTCACCTTTTTTTGGGCTTCCTCGTTAAGATATGCTTTGGCTAAGGCTGTGATGCAACCGTTGGGATCTTTTGTCTTCCACCCTACCACAACAAAACTGGAAGAACTACTATTACTAACGAATCCAGATCGAAACTTCATCTTATAAATCCTTTAAATGAACTATAATCTTCAAATTTTGTCGTGATCTCTTTTGCCAACTCTATAGTGTTTTTAGCCAACTTGTTGCAAACATACGTCACATACTCATGATCATATAACTTTTTCCTTCTCTTGTTTTGTGATTTCACATGTGCAAAAACCGTTTCTGGCTTTATGCCAGATATTTTTATGAGATATCTCTTCATATCTGCGTCTGTAATGACTTCCAGTTGGCAGACTGGACAGAGTTCTTCTATCAATTCGTCCTCGCTAAGTAAATCACGTATAATATCGTGGTCATTGTTACAACTTTTAAGCTGCTCTAGTAAATCTGGATGATATTTAATATCAAATCCAAGCCTTGTTAAGACTTCCTCCGACGAAAGTTTAGATAATTCCTCTGCTAGTGAATCACTTATTTCATAGCACTTCTCGCACAATCCGTGACCTGCTACGCAATATTTAAATCCCTCTGGGGCTTGCCACAAATGCTCGCTGAAACCACATACATTACAAGTATAGCTCGATGAGCTGCTATTACTAACGAATCCTGTTCTAATCTTCATTCGCCACCTCTTTTAGCATAATAAAACATACAAATTCATTGTCAATGTTCAAAGCCAAGCAATCGCCGTTCTTTAAAGCCTTTAAATCTTCCTCTGTAATCTCATGAAATTCACTGGCAAACAACCAATTATTTCTAGTAGTTGCATGACATTCCATACCATCTACATTTACTACAAATTCGTCGCGCGGGATGATCCGTTTTTTTTCTAACATTGTTCCACCTAATATCATTCTACCTAATACTCTTGTACCTAACATTATTATTTTACTCCTGTAGACCCAAGCCCGCCTTCTCCACGCTTAGTATCATCTAGCTCGCCAACTGTCATGATTAATGCACGTGTAACTGGAGATAATACTAGTTGCGCGATTCTGTCTCCTGACTCTACAGTAAATGACCGAGACCCAAGATTAATAAGTATAATCATAAGATTACCACGAAAATCTTGGTCTATGGTTCCTGGAGAGTTTAGTACAGTAATACAATTTTTTGCTGCTAGTCCAGATCGAGGACGAACTTGTAGTTCAAATCCCATGGGCACCTCTACTTGCAAACCGGTGTCCACTATGGCGTGACAACCAGGATATATAACCAGGGGTTCATCTATGCACGCAGACACGTCCATGCCAACTGCTCCGATAGTCTCGTACTCAGGAATCTTTGCTTTTGGATTATTCTTTTTTACTTTGATAACCGCATGAAATGGACTATCCATGGTCTTGGTCTCCTCTTGTAATATAAATCATGTTATGGCACTGATGAAAGTCTATATTATGCACCTGCATCACCACCGAATCATATGGCCACGATAACGAAAACGGCTTATGTTTTACTTCCATCCACGGCCCATAGTGATACCTTACGGCTTTTAAAATCATCGATACATTCCTAGAACTAATCCCGCCTGTTTCTCCACTTTTCTGATTGAACTCCTGTACAAGTAGAAGTAATTGACGATATCCTATTTCTGGGTGCTCGGGAGTAGTTTTTAAGGCCCCGAGCAATTTTTGATCTATGCTTTTCTCATCTATCATTTCTTGCGTAATACGGTACTCACTACCTTCTATGCCACACCGCCAACCGTCATGTAGGATAAGCGCAGATACAAGTTGGTCCTTTTGTCTTTGAGTCCAATGGTCTTTAAATTGGGCGTCGCACACTTGTCGTGAAATATATAAACAACCCATAACATGGTCAATTAAACTTTCACCTGCAGCATGATTAAGATTGGTGGTGGAGGCAGGAAGCGTCCAGAAATATTCTGGCAACCTTATGATAGCAAACTCTGTGAAGGCTTTAATAGATGTCGTCTTTATTCTTTCCAAATGCCTCTTAAATATTTGTATCTTTTCTTTATCGGTAGTCGGCGAGGTCTTTGCTTCGTGACCGAAATACGTCTGCGAAATATTCATCTGTTACTCGATACATTCCCAGCATTTTGGCGATTTCAGTACTAAACCATACTTAGCGTATCTAAGTGCCGTAGTTTCATCATCCTCAAAGAAAATAAACGTAGCGTCTGGATTCTTTGCCAAGACTTCTGAACAAAACATTTCCTCTTTACAATCAGCAGTATGTCCGTTCTTTTTATCCAAAGGCCTCATAAGAAGAGGGACATCATCGGAAACGTCCATCTTAGCAGATAACCATTTTCTAGTGAGATTCCTAGCACATTCATTTCTACCTGTTAGAAATACAATCTTCGCTTTACAGCGTATTGCCAAATCTAGTAACTTTTCGGCGCCTGGCATGACTTCGTCTGCCATTATCTTTTCTTCAGTTAAAAAATCGTCGATCGTTTCTTGGGACCAATTCTCTTCCACACCGTACTTAGCAATTATTTCCAACATGCGCTTATTAGAATTACATACAGTGCCGTCTATATCTACAACAAATATGACACCCATATTATTGCCTCTCTTTAAGATACCAAATCAAGACATCTAATTCGCTGAAAACCTTTGTAAAACAGGATAAAAACCATCCTGGTACTTCGTGCAACGCCTTCGAAGTAACGAGATAACAAGGCGTTCCAAGTTGGTAAGCATATCCGACTTCATGGAAAGTACCAGACGACATCTCGCCTTCCCACTTTACAACTAACATATCCACAGATTCAACAAATTTCAGATCCATTTCAATGAATGATCTTATTATCTCGATATACTTGTCGATGTCAGTCTTTTTCAGCTCTGGAAGATTGTACTCTTGTTTAATTTGTATTTCTTCGTCGTTAGGTATTATACTATCAATACCTATTTTTTTTAGAGCCCTACTAAACCTTCGCCTCCATGCAAGACCCTCGTCCTTCAAATTCTCCATTGGTCCCGCTAAATATGCAGTTTTACTACTCTTTTTCATAATGATCACCTTCTTCTAATTCTAAACGCAAAAACAGCCCGCATTTAGAATGTGCAACGCAAAATTCCTCCATACTCCTAAATACGACGTCTTGAAAGACAGGTTTGCCTTTGGTGCTAAATTTATCTTGAATGTTCCAGATGGCAGTATGCACGTTGTTATAAAGGGGCCTGTCAAACATGTGAAAATGAGAGTCAAGATATTGGGCTATCGCCACGTTCAACTCGGAGTCCTTGGTTATGTCAAGGATCTTGTTTGTTACTCCGCTGCAGATTTTGAAACCGCCGTATTCTCGGCCCCAACATCCTAATACTAAAAAAACTCTCATACATATTATTCCAAATCTATATTTATTTTAACGCCGTCAAATTCAAGCTGTTCGTATTCCACGCCAGCCAAATCGAACATCTTTCTGGCAGCAATCGTAAAATCTCTATCATGGTATTTGTCACGCAAGAAATATACCTTTTTAATTCCGGCCTGCACTATAGATTTTGCACATTCGTTACATGGAAATAGGGAAACATACATAATTGTGCCAGTTAAATCTCTTTTAGCATTTATTATGCAATTCTGCTCGGCATGAACAACATATGTGTACTTAGAATTTAAAAAATTTGTCCCAATACTCCACGGCAACTCATCATCAGAACACCCATTCGGAAAACCATTATATCCTACACTAATGACTTTATTGTCCTCATCTACTATACACGCACCTACCTGAGTATTTGGGTCTTTAGACCTTAATGAAGCCAGTTCTGCTATCGCCATAAAGAATTGGTGCCATGATATGTAATTTTCTCTTTTCATGGTCATTTTATTTCCTCTTTATGTCTTATAAGTATTGTTGCAATGTCTTCTATTATTAATGTCCTAAGACTAGGGCTCACTATCTCGCTAAGTTCTTCCCTTATTGCCATTAAATTCTGATGCCACGCCTTTTCATTGTTGGGACAAAAAAACAGATCATAAATCTTTGGAACGCTATGCCAAGACATGGCACTAGCAAAACCTGTAATCGGGGGTCTTGCTATGTCCTTTTCCACTTCGCATCTAGACCCACATTCCGGGCACTCGTGTTCCTGTATCCTACCAGCTTCTTTTTTACATGTATATTTCAATCCGCTGCGTCTCCATGTGCTGTTCATTGTTACTCCAAAAGTTGTAATTTTTTCAGACATTTAGGGATGTCATCTCTAAACATTGGCTCCACTCCCATACAAGTCAGAGTGGTTCCGTCTGTTTCCTCTGGTTCTAAGACAGTAAAACAGGCGTCATATATTAATTTAGTCCGTATACCCAAATTGTCAAGTTTTTTTGCTAAATTAAGCAATTTTTGCTTAGTTTTCACATAAACAACCAATTTAGTAAATCTGCCCCTGAACCAACTATTAGTCGCGGGTCTATCTATGATCTGTGGCATCTCTACATCAATCATAAGATATATATCTTCTTTTAACACTTTTTCTACAATCACACCAAGAGACGCATGTGCTACCTGCGCAGCAGTTTTCCCGACACCCATTTCGTCTATTAAGTCTTTACGTACTACTATATATTGGACTGCATTCTTCGATTTCGCCATCAATGTCCTCCCCAGCTATTATCTTTTTATATAATACGCCGATTGTACGAGCATCATCTGCCATCTCCGAAAGCCCCGAACCACGTAGACAATAGGACGGATGAAAAACCGGGAGAGTAGGAATTCTTTTACCGTTCGACCATTCTCTTGACCATACCAGTTTTCCTCGCATCTTGGTGATGCCTTTTGTTTCACAAACACTGTGAAGTGGCACATTCCCCAGTGTGACCAGCAATTTGGGCTCTAACAGACATATTTGGGCGTCCAAATGATGTCGACAAATTTCAATTTCTGCTGGTAATGGAGTCCGATTTTTCTCATTTGGTCGACACAAAACTGCGTTGGTCGCGAAAATATTGCGTCTTTCGATCCCAGCAACGCCCAACACGCGATTGTCGAAAAATTGACCTGCCCGGCCCACAAGTGGACGTTTATTCTTCACCTCGTCTCCACCAGGTGCCTCACCCACGAAAAACACTTTCGACTTCACATAACCACTGGCAAAAACGTGTGGGTCTAAATCATCTACTAACTTCCTACCAAGCGGACATTCCTTACAATCGTAACACTTTTGTCTGAGTTCCAGGACCTGTTCTTTTAATGTCACTTTACATCTCCTTGTGGCACGCAAATAAAGACTTTTCTATTATCTTTTTGAAATACTTCTCTACAAGCCGGCATAATTTTGTTAGCCGTCATCCTTTTTATAGCATTAATAGAATTCTCGATCGGCGGCAAATTATTGAATGCCCTCATCTCTAACATTGTGTTTAGACCGTACGATGTCTCTATAAATCCATAGATATCGCTAATATACTTGTTTTTTGCCCTAATTATTTCTTCTTCCGTGGGTCCATTCTCCAAGAATTTCTTAATTTCTTTATAGACTAATCTAGTACACGCTGGGATGTTTTCGTCAGATGTTTTCGTATGAATTATGAACCATCCTATGTCGTCTTCAATAACAATGGATGAACCGATTCCATAGCACAGGCCTCTTTTTTGTCTAAGTTCATAGAACAGTCTAGAATCTACGCCGTTAGAGAAAAATCGCGACATAAAATATAAGTCTTTACTACGGACATCTCCCATTGAAAATGCTTTGTGTGCGATAAACATTCGTGCTTGCTTAACGTCTGCCGGCCACACCAGCCTTCTAGATTTTAAATGCTTATTAGCGTGTTTATCTTTTGTTCTAAGAAATCTTCCAGTATCGCCCCCGAAGTGACTCGCCAATTCATCGCAATTTAAGTCACTTGGACCTGTTATAGTCATCAACATTCTGGATGGTTTATAGTAATGGTCATAAAAAGCCTGCAGTTCCTCTAGAGAGATTGACACAATTGATTCTGCTGTACCTATAATGGGAACAGCAATGGGGCCCTTACATAGAAAGGATATGAGTCTATCTCGAATTGTAGCATCGATGTCATCTCGGCCGTTGCGCTCTTCTACTAGCACTACCAATTTCTCTTTATCTAAAGACTCCTGATCAAATGTTCTATTTAACAGCGTCAATGCCATAAGTTCTACTGCTTTATTAATGTTCTCTGCTGGTGCTTCTACGTAGAACCCCACCCTGTTGTGCCAAGTCCCGGCATTATGATCTGCCCCTAGAGAAGCCATCTGTTTGTTTAAAATATCTTGGTCAAAATCGCCGCAACCTTGAAATACCATGTGCTCTGTCAAATGAGCTATACCCGGCGTCCATGTCCCACCATATTCCACTATAGAGCCAGCGTCTATCGTAATTCTAACAGTTGCTTTCCTAGATCCGCATGCACTAAAAATTACTTTCATTCACTCTCCTTTGTAGTCAAACTTAGAATAGTCTTTTGTAGCCTAGATGTGAGCTGCTCGTATTTGTACTTCAACTCGTCAATTAGTTTTCTGTTATATCCGGCTGCCAACATCGCTGTCCGCATAAAGTCTTCGGTCACCAGATGTATGAGTTCGTGACACATGATCAATTCCATCTCCGACATGAAAGTTTCGGCATGATAGGAGAACACGTCATAATTGACACATATTTTGGCCTGATAATTGGCGGCACGAGTCATACTAAGAAAAGCCAGGGATTCTTCCAAGTTATTTACCGGCTGAATCTTGATCGTCCACATAGGATCCACGTTCATGATATTACGCCATTTTTCTAATATGTCATACGCTTTTTCTAAAAGAAATTGTTCGTCTTGCGATAAAAGGATTTCCATGTTATCTCCTAAGTTTTTCCGACACTATGTCTTTTACAATCTTACCATCAAAATGGGGATTCGAAGTCATAATGTGTTTTATTAGGACTGGAACATTCCTAAGGTCGGGAGACTTCATTGCGTCGTCAATAACTTTAACAATTGCCTCTTTTTGTGCTGCGGCGTCAGGAAGATACAACTCACAAAATTCAATTTCTTCTTTATATGAATTTATAAGCGGCCTGGCGGCTTCCCCACCCTTTTTTAGCTGGGAAATACCTCTTTCAAGTGATTTCTTATATGCTCGTAGAACCTTAATCATATGAATGTCATCTGGAATTTTAGACCTATCTAAACCATTTGTAACTTGGTACTCAGCAAGCCGAGCCTTAATTGCCCTAACCACGTCCAATGTCTTTTGATCTCTGGCCAGCATGGCTTCCTTTAATGTATTATTTAAAGCTTCAAAAATTCTCATCTCAATTCTCCTTCATTTTATTAAAACAGTTTATACAAATATCATGTGGCTTGCCGAATGAAGGGTACCTTGCTTCCTCTCCACATGCTGTACACGGCCTGCCTATCTCTTCATACATACTTACTATTTTTTTAGAATTAGACGTAAACTGCCATTGAGTGTCCCTTATTTCTTGTAGCGCGAACTTTTTTATTTCTGGGCTGCCCATATACGATAATTCATCAACTACTCCACAAACTACATCAAGTAAGTGAAATTTTCTATTAGTTTCCAGTATAACTTTGTCGGATTGGCCATCAAGAATATCAAATCTCTCGTCTAATATTATTGGATACGCCGCAAGCTCATTCGCCGGGAAAAATTGGACTCCACAACGTTTATTACCTTGTTTTAACCCATGAAAATCTATATGATATTCGAAAAAATTGTTCCCGCCATCAACGTCCAAAATAGCACCCCACCCCAGTCTGAGAGCGACTATATCATATCTACACATTATGGGAGCAGATAATGCTTCATTCGCTAAGTCCACCAAAAACATACAACCGGTATTCATACAGAATAAGTGCAAGTCATTGGATATTAAGGCGAATATGTCTCTTAAGGTGACGCCGTGACCTAAACAGATAGTGTCGTTTAAATGGAATCTAAATTCTTCTACTCTAACTTCTTTAGTAGTGAAATCGTTCTTGTTAGAGTCCCACTCCGATGCTACGAGCCGGCCCCCTTTCTGTAATTGTAAATCATACTGCACTTTTATGCTCCTAAGTTTTCAGTAAAACTGTTGTACTGAGACAACTCCAACCTTCCCAACTATCCAAAAATATATGTCGTCGTAATCTATGTGTTTATTACAAATATTGAGTCTAATAATATGTATCCTACTTATAGTAAAAATTGTATTGATACTTCTAATATAAGAATGATAGCAAAATCTATACAAAATGTCAAAAACTTTTAAAAAGTCTATTAATAACAATAGATATATATGGATCTTAATATCTAAAATCATACGGAGTGGACTAATATGGGAATTAAAAGGTTTGACCGCATCAAAGAAATATATACCCAAGCAATGCTGGAAGATATCCTCATTTTGGCTGCCAACGAAGATGAAGAGTGGGAGGAATCTCCAGAAGCAGCCAAAGAATTTGGTGAGGCGTTTGGGCTCGAAGTGCCAGAGGAAGCGCCAGAAGAGGCCCCTCCAGTGGTTCCGCCAACAAAAGCCCCACCCACAGCAGAAGAACCGTCTGCTAAACCAGAGGCATTTACAGGTTTAACTGAAGAAGAACCAGAAGAAGAAGGAGAAGAAGAACTATCTAAAGAAACTCCAGTTGTAATGCCAGGTACACTAGCATACGAAGTTGGAGTAATGCACGGAGAACTTGGCTTCACGGCGGGCGGAAAAGTATACGAACCTGGGGCAACTATTGCCAAGGAATGCCCAAGATGTTTCTACCTGAATCGGCCAATATATGATCCATTAACCGGGAACACAAAAATAGAATGCCAAAACTGTATGCGGATCTATAAACAAATCTCTCAAAAATTAGAATCTGAGAGAGGGCGTCAAGACTATGAAGTCACTGATGCGATCCAAGAACTGAGACATTATCTCGGCAGAACAGGTGCAAGGCCCACTCCAGCCATGGCCTTGCAGATCTATAATGACGAAGGAAAGACCACTCTTGGCAATGAAACTATACGTGGCGTCAAGCCAGATAGTCGTAAAATTCTGGAAGACGCCATGTGGTACAGATTAAATGTAGAAAAAGACCCAGAAACCGGCGAGCCAAAATACAGTGAAGACGGAACGCCAATTCCACTTAAAATACCGGCCTATTTCACTACAGATCAAATTACCAAACCACTGCACCTTTCTGGAGAAAGATTTAGGTTGTTGATTGATCGTTACAATGCAAAACTAATGCAGACATTGCCGCCTGAAATCTACAAAAAAATAAAATATGACAAGAACGGTGAACCACTACCAAGCTCGAAAAGGCTATTGTCTCAATACGGATGGGTTGGTCCAGCATTGGTGATTGGAACCGGTGTGGCAGATATTAGACGCATAATGCAACGAAAAGAGCCTTGGGAGGAACTAACAGAATCAGAAGAGGCTATATCTTCGTCTCCAGCTTTTAAGAGTATTGACATTGCCGCTTGGAATTGGGAACATACAAAACCAGCATTTGCCACATGGATAAACTATTTAAAAGAGAAATTTCTGCCAGAACTCAAGAAATATAAGCTAAAAGCAAGACGCAAGGCGATGGAAGCAATCTACATGCGCCATAAGCGAACTTCGACTGTACTCCGCAAACAAATTGCAGCTCTTTGGCACAGACGCCCTGCCGGCATGCGAGTTCTACACTACTTTGAACAAAATCCAGATGAAACGCGCGACTCCGTCTATAAAAAATGGTCGCCAGAACTCAAGAAATACGTGGAAAAGTTGGAAAAATATAAACCACTCTTAAAAGAAGTCGAAACTATACGATCCGAGATGGACAGTGAGTTGCTAAGAGCAAAGGGACTTTTAGAAAACCCAGAAGTTCCTCCCGCAACAAAAAAGAGAATCAAAAAAAATATAAAAGAAGATTTCCCGCATGGATTAGAAGAGATTAAATCACTACAAAAAGCAGAGAAGGCCGCATCTAAGATTAAAATCGATGTGCCGCCAGAAGTTAGAGTACTGCAATATCTTAAGTCTAATCCTAGTGCGACCCCAGAAACGCTTAGTGCTCAGTATGGAAGCGAACTAGAGTCGTTTATGGAGATATATACACAAACTGAAGCAGATATTGTACACGCAGAGGAGGAAGCAGAAAGATTTAAAAGATATAGAGATGACTTGTTAATAAAAATTCAAAAAGTTTTGGCTCAACCATCGTTTAATTTGGTAGAGGAACTAAAGAAATTCGAGGCTGAAGAAGCTGGTGCTCCCCTATCAACTAATCCTGAAGTGGCACTGGAAGAGAAAAAAATAATGGAAAAAACACCGCCACCAGAGCCCGCTGATCCGGAAACAATTAAGGCCTCTGCGCTGAGAATCGAAATTCTTAATAAAACAATAGGGGCAAGAGCTTCCGCTGTCAAAAGAATGCTAAAGCTGGCTCAGGATGACGAAGAAGAAGATGTATGGACATCTGCTCTACCTGAAGAAGAGGAACCCAAATTAGAGCCAGAGAGACCTCCAGGAATGAAATATTTTCCTCCGAAGAAACCAGAACCAAAACTACCAGAGCCAGAAGTGGGCATTGCCGGAATACACGAATTCGGCCTGGGGGAATTCGAAGTACGGCCGAACGAAGAATACCGCATTACTTTAAGTTTTAAAGACACAAGCGGTCGTCAGAAATCCCTATCTACAACCGGCCGCAGATTGCAACGTCCATTTGACGAAGCATTACAAGACCACTTAGGAAAAATTGGGCTACATAATATGGGAGTACGTGGTGTGACTCCTAAATCTACCTATAACGAAGATTCGGGGAGCTGGGATAGGTCCTGGCTTTCTTATGAAGAGCAACTAAAGGCAGGGAAACCACCTGGGACTATCGTTACCGCCGTCGTTACAGATGCTAGAAACAACCGGCAGACGTATTACTTCGATATTCAAGAGGGTGGCCCTATAGCTAACTGGTACGGAAAAGAAAAGCCAACTACTCCTCGACTGGAAAGAGAGGAAGAAATAAAAAAAGAGGAGCCAAAAAAGGCTCCCGATGACGACTTCGGCAACGAGAAAGGCAAATATAGGGTAGAATTCAAATGGAATGGTGACTATGAATGGTCTACCACTTCATTAGACAAGAGTTTCAACCACACGCCAGAGAGATCCAGAATGGGTTTTGAAGACCTCCTGAAAAGGAAAATCGAGCTACGCTTTAGCAAAGTACTAATGAAAGCTATGCATAGCGACCATCCTGACTATCCTGATACAACTAAACAAAAATACGTTACCGTTACGGTTACCGAGCCAAACACGAGGGAAAAAAGAGTATATTCAATGGCGTTTGACCGCGAAACCGGCGAGTTTGATTGGAAGAGTACCAAACTCGTAGAGCGTGCTGAAAAGCGACGCCGACTAAAACTTCCAGAAAACAAAAACCTTTATAACTTATGGGTCAGTGGTCATGTAGTTTTGGAAAATCTAGTACTTGTGGATGAAAATGGCCTTAGGGACGTCAGCGAGCCCCTTGATCCAAGTATTACGGGAGGACATGTAAAACTAAAGAAAGTGCGCGAGAGAGCGCCGATGGGCGAAAACCTCAAAGAAAGAGAGCAGAGAATTATTGGCGAACAAAGCAAAAAATTTGAGACGTTGCCAGAAGAAGAACAAGAGTATCAAAAATCTCTATTTGAAGAGGGACATAGCACTCGATACAATGCTCTGTTTAAGAACATGGGTTTGATACAGGGTAAAGTGAGCAAAGAACCGTTGCCGCCACGAGAAGTCCCAGAGCCTTCTCCAATAGAGCCGGTAGAAGAAGTGGTCGGGCCAGAGAAAAAGGCCTTTGTGGTTGAAGAATGGATAAGTTGGCGTAAAGAGGTAGAAAGAAAAGATCCGCGCACCAAGAAACCAATCATGAAACGCGATCTGATCAGCGGCGAGCTGGTGCCAGAGATAATCCAAGTGCCAATGCGAACCCCAATATACTCACTCGTGACGATTACTTTTTATAAAAACGGCAAACCAAAGTCAGCTACATGCCAAAAAGTAAATGCCACTCCAACCGGCGAAACTGATGTCGGCGGCCCTAGAAATAGGCCGAAGTACAAAGATATCTGGGATGAAGTGAGAGAAGAATTTGCGCCAAAGCTCAAGGGTATTAAAGCTGTTGAGAGGGAAGCCATTTACGAAGCTAGGAAAAAAGAATATGTCGAAAGATCACAAGAAAGACATCCTGGCTTAAATCCGTGGTCATTCGGAAAGAAGGTAAAGGTTTCTCCGCCAGCAACCAAGAGAGAAATCGGATTAAAGCTCAAAAGTATAGAAGACCCAGCAGAGAGATCACGCGCACGAGAAAGAGCTGGCTGCAAAGGTTGGCCGTTCTTCGTAGAGAAGAGACTTCCAAGAGATCTTAGCAAAATTGAATGCTTCCCTGTCCGTGCAGCAGTGTTAGAAGCCATGGGCGAGGAAACTCCAGAAGAAGCTAGAATATGGCCTTATGAAGAAATTGCTAGGGAACCAGCCGAAGAGACTAGGAGATCTAGAACTGAACGGGCAATAGAATACCTAGTTGACGATAAAAAAGCCAGCAGGTTCGACCAGATCTATAAACTATCCTTAATGGATTAAAGCTTCTCCATTACAACGCTACCATCATCACCAATAGTTAAAATCTCAGTATCGGGGTCATCATCCTTTGATTCAACCAACCAACTTCCTAGATTATATACATATACGTTACCTATATTTGCCATACCTGATCTATGAGTATGGCCAAATATAAAACTTAGCTTTTCTTCCTTATTTATCTTTAAAATACTAGTCATCCAACCTTCAACTCTTTTAATGGTCTGGGCAGGGTCTTCATAGCGATCTTTCGATATAACGATTGCCGGTTTTTCCTCTAATGTCTTATCCACAAATTTTCCAATCGCCCACTTCACGAAGTTTCGTTCCCAACTATCCGGAATTCCTCTAATAATGCCCTCAGGCAAAATCTCATCGACACCTTTGCTGACAATCTGCTTTATTAAAGAGTCATCACCTTTCTCTGCATCTGCATGTAATGCTTCGATAATCCCGTTTGCGCCCATCCCCTCGCCAGTTTCTCCGCATAACCAGTAGATTAGCTCTATTAAAGCAACATTCATAGTGGCATGTTTTCCTTCGTCTACTTCTTCCTCTAAGAATATACTCATAATGCGGGAGACCAGATTATATAGCCCGCCGAACAAGTGTCCATGGGTGCAATAAAAAGTTTCATCTTCTATTTGAAAACTATATGAGGGATAAGCGATATCTACCATTATATCTCTGCCCAATCTACCAGATAGATTCTTCTCAAATAATTCAAACACATCGCCCTGAGTTGGCTGGTATATGCCAGCTCTACATAAAGAATTACCATGCATTAAAGGGGCTATAATATTCTTATACTCGCAATGCATAGTCCAAAGATGATGGTCATGATTTCCAACCACCAGAACTAATGATGTAATGCTGGGAATATTCTTCAGAAGATATTCTAGGTCGTGGTATGCTTGGTCAAAGTATGCTAAGGAGAGATCAAGTGTATCTCCACAGCAAATTAACGCAATGGGGTCTTTACCAGCGAACAGCTTAACTCTGGACTTTAATATATTCATCTTAGCGTCCGCTTTTTCTTTTTCCTTGTATAGGTGACTTGGAATATCGGACAGCAGTGAGTAGTTGCCCGAGCCATCTAGGCCGTTTTGCCCTAAATGAAGATCAGACATGATTATTTTCTTCAAAGTCTTCTCCTATCTTAAAATATCTAAATGGCCTGATAATACATCAGACAGTCTCACTTTTTTGCCTGAGATATGGTCTACTACTATGCCGTCCTGATAACGTAAAGTGCGTATCTTATCACCGCGTTGGCCAGATCCTATCTGCTTCTTCCTCTCAGAATTTTCCTTTTCTGCTGATTCTTTTACTTTTTTAGCATACAATCTGGCACGTAGCACCTCAAGAGCTTTGTCTTTATTACGCTTTTGTGACTTCTCATCGCAGCAAACTACGGATATTTTAGTCGGCTTGTGTGTTAGCCTAACCGCCGTTTCAACTTTATTTCTGTGTTGTCCACCAGGACCAGAGGCACAGAAAGTATCCCAGACTAGATCGCTGTCCCGAATTTGGTACTCAGTACTTTTTACCATAGGTAAAACGGCAACTGTAATTGTAGAAGTCTGCCTTCTCCCGCGCTTTTCGGTTTCTGGAACTCTTTGCCATCTGTGTCCACCAGCTTCTGGTAGGAAAGACATATAAGAGTTTGTACCCTTTACTAAAAATTCTACTTTAGACCATCCAATTTTGCCATATACAACATTGACCGTTTCTAGGTCGAAATCCTTGTTTTTACAATATTTTATATAAATACGAAATAGTTTTTCGACTAAAAGCTTCGCATCATCCCCGCCTTCAGCGGAACGAATCTCAACTAGTGCCGAATCAAAGACAACTCCTATTCATTATTTCTTACCTCCCTTGCGCTTCTTAAATGCCCCTGTCCTCTTAGTTTTCTTCTTTCTCTTGTTTCTGCCTGTGCGTTTCATTGCTCTTCTCTTTTTCTTTCCTTTCTTCCTCCTTCCTTGGTGTTTACACTTCCTACCAACTTTTGCCATCGTTGTAGGACCCCCTTATTGTAATTTAATTAACTTATACTCTTTCTCTCTCCATTTTATATAGTCGTCTAATGTATATCTACATGTTTTAGTAAGCGTTTTGGATAAAGACAGGGAATTGATATCCGCCCAGAAAGCCTTGACGGCATCATCACCACTCTTAGGATCATTATCTGACGTAGCCCTAAGGAGTACGTAAACAATCACCACATGCCACCTGGGATCAGCTTCTGGGTCAGAAATGACACTTAATATGCCTTTTGGCTCCGCTTTGATCCCAGTTTCTTCGAAAACTTCCCTGATAACGGTTTCCTCAATGGTTTCACCCATCTCCATCATACCTCCAGGGAATGCATTACCATATGGCGGGAATTTTCTTTCAATGATGAGAACAGACTTTCTATCCGGCGATTCTACAATACCAGCAGCCGCTACTCTGGGCGTTATTATTTGCTTTTTCCAATTCTCTTCTTTGAGTCTAGCGCTCAAGAAAAATTCTTTGGACATGTTATTGGATTTTCCTCCTAGAAAGGTCCCCATCTTCATCAATAAAATAATAGTACTGGTTAAAGTCTTGATCAGAGATTCCTTTAACTGGTAGCCACTTAATAACTTCCTGTACTTTGCTTGGTTCGAATTGTATAATAATACAGGTTTGATATATTTTATAGGTCGCTTTAGGTATTCTAGTAATACCTATTTTATATACTTTTTCCATGTTATAATGCTCTTTGCCGCTTCGTAATTAACTTAACCCGCGCTCTGCGATTTGTCAAGCGATTTTTTTTGCGCCCTACTCGTTCCAATAACAAAAGTCTTTCCATGGCTCCGGCACTGCCTTTCTAGATAAGGCAGTGGAAAAAATAGGAACCCAATCTGGGCGCGTCGGCGGCTTTTTAAGTCTCATGTTAGCTTCCCTTAGACTTTTATTGCCTTTTTTGCTGTTGCAGTAAACGCAACAAGTGGCGATATTTTCCCAACAGGTTTTGCCACCCTGGGACCTCGGAACAATATGATCATATGTCAACTCTTTATTAGGGAACTTTTGATTGCAGTAAAGACAACGCCACCGATCCCTGGCAAGGATATTGCTCCGATTGAACTTTACTCTTTTCCTTGGTCTCTTAAAAGCATTTAATAGCCGAACTACCGCTGGCATATTAATAGTTATATATTTGGAACGAATAGGTTTATCGTATTCCTTAAGAACTTCTACTTTTTCTTTTGTAAACAATCTTATGGCTTTTTGCCACCCTATAACGGATATAGGTTCATATGACTGGTTTAACAGCAATACTCGTTCCATGATTTTTTACTAATCCTTAATCTGTATCTCTTCCATTCCTATACAGTCTTTACATATGGCAAAGGCATATGGAGCACGGAAACGCACCCAGATTTTGCCCTGTATATTTATATATAGATCGCCCAATTCGCTTTCAACAAGAGTTACTTGATGTGCTCTTCCACATGCGGCGCAAATTATAGAGATTTCTTTTTCAGACATTTTATCGGTATGTTAACAATATCCTCCACAAAGCTGTATCTATGGCTGGGGCGGCTTTATCCAGCTCTTTTTTCTCTAACCATTCCAACAAATGGCGCAAGCCTTCTATTTCCATTTCTCTAGCTCGTATTAATTGCTTTATTTTGTCAATAGACATTGTCTCAGTGTTCATTATCTCCCACTATACATCCTGAGTATGGCATGCGAGGCTTCTCTTAGGCGTTCCATGGTACTAGACCAATGCTTTTGAATGCCAAGGTATATCTTTTGTATTTTCTTTCGCTGGCTGCCTGTTACTGTAATAGGTCGGCCATTTATTAATATATCTCCAAACTCATTTATACTTACTTCAATGGCAGCATTATATTTATTCTGTATACGTCTGTGATCTCTACTCAACACTAAAGTAGGTCTATCGACATACAAACCAGCTATAGGATAATATCTCTTCCTTATTACCCAATCTCCTTTAGGAATATCTGTCAGTTGCGTAATAAACACATCTACTTCTTTATAGTACTCAGAGCGCTTGTTATTTGCCTTACATTCCCAACTATATACACAAAATATAAGAAATACAATAGCAGCACTTATTATCCAACGCACCATTCTATCCTCTATGTTTTACGTACGGTTATATCGCCCACTGTTTCGATAATAGCTGCTATATTCCAAAGTAATACGACAGACCATCCTGCGGCCCCGATAATTGGTTCCATGTCACCACCGAATCCCATCACTGCTAATATGGCAGCAAAAACGGCTCCTATTGTAGCAAAAATCAACTTTAATACATTACCCATTGTCTTCCTCCATAGTATTTGATTGGCAAGATGAAATTTGTCTCATCAGCCTTAGGGCATTCAAATCCAGGTGGACCCTTGTCCTTAGGACATTTGTCACACACATCTCCATAACTATCTCCATCTCTATCTTCTTGTCGAGGATTTTTCTCCCACGGGCAGTTATCGTGCGCATCAGGGATCAAATCTTTATCGTTGTCATGCTCAGAATAACAATAATATTCACCGGTTCCCCAAGATGTGTAAGTGCTTCCAGGGACAATTTGTACGGAAATTCTTGCAAAAGCACATCTGTCGCCGCCAGCAAACATCATTTTAATTATTCTGGGCTCACCGTGGCTATTTTTGACCAAGAATGCTTCGCCATGATTGATGTATCCTATAACTATCACGACGTGGCCGCCAGACACGAAATCCACGCAATATTTCATGTCGCCAACAGTCCTGAACCCACTCCAACCACTAGTACTTACGCCAACGGGACCATCTTGCAACGCAGCAACTAATGCGACCCTCTTATCTTTGTATGGCATGTCTGGTATCGTTACATACCGCCATCTCTTAAATCTAAAGAATGGGATTTCAGATATCGGTGTATAACCCTGTTCTGTTTTAATATAGTTGTCACAATTTTTACATCTACTCCAGTCACCAGTACGAGAATACCTCTCTTCGACGATACCGTAGTCACGTATGTAACTTAAAACCGTCCTATCATCGCCTGCTGCCGTACATGATATTCTAAGACAATTGTGCGCGTTTTGCTCAGATAAATCCAACGATGCAACAAATTTATGGTCTATTTTGTACTGTATTTCTAACAATCCAACAGCACCGTATACGAAGCAGTCGGTGCAAGGCTGTGCTTTAATTGGAGTGGCATAATTTTCCTTGATGCCATCTCCGTCCGTATCTATGCTGGCCCAGGACAAATTTCTCGGAAATAGCTTCTCCGCGTCCTCCATACTTGGGAGCGAGCCGTCAGTTACGGATGGCACTCCCTCGCAGCCAATAAAAGATAGAACAGCGCATCCTACTACAACCAGCATTGCTAGTAATATCAATATTTTCTGCATATACATCCTCCAAAATGTTCTATATTTAACCGAAATTATTGATAGTAATCTTCTATATCTAATCCTTTATCATTCTGTTCATCGATAATGACTGCTGCAGCACATACAAGTCCAATTAGCATGGAAAGACCAGATACACATAATATCAATGTAGTGACTAGTTCCATTAATTACCCGCCGTTATTGCTAAAACTAGAAAGAAAAACATTATCAGACATAATAAAACCCCGACGAACGGCCCAAATGCCGCAAACCTGTCGGTCGGCGACTCCTCTTCAATTTCTGGTACTATGGCCTTTTCCTCAACGCCAACCTCCCATCTCGAGAAACGGGATACCCTACATGTCTCCCCAGTCTTGTTTATTAATTCTGCTAGCAATTCTTTTATAATCTTACTATTATCCCTGACATAGGTCTGTTCTAACAGACAAACTTCTGCATACCATTGTACCATTTCTGCGTCAGCAAGATCTTCTAATACATGTCCCGGATTGCCTTCTCGTTCTAATCTAGCAATCCTTCTTTCTCTCTCAGAGTACACTACAGCTTCACTGATGTCGGCCCTAGATATAAATCGAGGTTTCATAGAAGCTATTTGTAGGGCCATCTCTTTACTAAACTCTTGAAATTCGTCAGTTTTCGCCACAAAGTCAGTTTCACATTTTACTTCGACTAGTACTCCGATTCTGCTTCCAGGGTGGACATAAGCGCGAAGGACTCCGACATCGTCGTTAGAGGGCGGAGCATCTATTTCTCTCAAGCCTTTATCCATCAGAATTTTCTCAGCCCTACGCAGATCAAACTCGCTTTCTTCTAGGGCGTTCTTACAGTTCATGTAGCTGGCTTGAGTTCTATCACGGAGTTCCTTTATCTTTAGTATCCTGTTATTTTTTGCTATAAATTCCATTCTTAGTTGATAACTCCCTCTCGCTTTTTAAAAATAAAACCCTTGTCGGAAGCCATACTGCGAATTTTATACTTCGCCATATCCATGACAAAGAGCGCTTGGTCCAAATGGACTGGTTGTCCAGCCACGTGTAGATACCACGCACCCTCGTCATGAGAGAGCCTGATCATGAACAAAGTACTTGTATCCTTTATATTTTGGGCAAATGACACGATAGCGTTCGCAACCGGGGCAGGCACGCCGTTATTAGCCATCTTGGAGTATATTGCTATTTTTTCCAATAGCTCGTGCCTATATTCAGATACCTGTTCAACTATTCTCATCGCATCGTCCAGCGTGTCGCGGTAGCCTGTTGATCTGTGCCAATGCCAAAACATGCCAACGACTGCCAACATAGCTATTAATATCCACGCCAATTGTATGACTGTCGCAGCCTCAGCACTTAGGGCTCCACTTAATACGAGGACAACAGATGTCCCTCCGGCTATTCCTAATATCGGCATAACAAAGACAAATGCATGTTCTCTTAGAAAACGAAAAATCCTAGCCATGCCGATTCTCTAAAAATTATCATTACTTATATACTGTATATAAGTAGCTATTGTGTTGGGCCGCAGCCCAATTTTCTCAAGCAGTCTTTTAACTTCCTCGTCGTTTGGTTCAGATATTCTAGTAACCACGCCGTCCTCCAGGTCACCCAATGATTTACCAACCACCATATGTAAATTTGGATCATTGAGGCCATCATGACTCATGTCAAAGAAGAACCTAGTAGAGTATACTTCTAGAGGTTTTTTAACTCTTTTATATACTGCATCTTCTAAATCATCGCAATCACCTGAAATTCCTAGTGCACGCGCTAAGATTCCCAACTCTACCTTTATGCCCCTAATCACGAAGGCTTGGCTACTACTGTTGCTAACAAAACCGATTCTTACTTTCATATATACCTCAATTCTCTATCTTGTCTTTACCGTCTACGATTCTCTTAATTCTTTCTAACAACTTTTCCTTTTCTTCGTCTGTCATATCCAAGCCGGCTAAGATCATATCAAACTGTTGCCTACACTCCTTGGCGCGTTCCTTAGCGAATGCCTGCATGGTCTTATAAAACTTTTGCCGTATGTCTAAATCAGACGTTACGACGTTTACTATCGTTAGCGCCAAAGTATGGCATTCACCATCTGACACGTCGTTGGCGTCAGTAAATTTTCTAAGCAGTGCTTGTAATTCTACGCGAAAATCGTCCATATTTCTCCCTATTCTATTTTTGGCCACAATTGACATTTAGAGTTATTTGGGATAGTAACCATTACATGACTTCTCCCTGGCAAGCTGTACAGGCGGCGCCACCTGAATTTTTTGCCATCCCAATTACATTTTAACTCTAATTCTGCCCACATATTAAATGGATTGTATACTGTAATACACGATTCTTGTTTTACTTCGCTCGCGGCGTCGGCCGAGAAAGTTGCTAAACTAGCAGTAAATAGGATTACTACTATCAGCCAAATAATAACTTCAATTCTCATAATTGCTCACTTCGGTATGAGAAAATCTACCCTTCTATTACGCGCATGGTCTTTCTCGGTCTTTGCGTTCTTCACAACACTGATCCATTCGCCACACGATACGGCAATAACACGCATTGGCCTAACACCCAATTTTATGAGCATTTTCCTTACATTATTGGCGCGCCGCCGCCCCAGATCTACGTTATACTCGTCACTACCCCTGGTATCAGTATGTCCGCTGACCACGACCAATTCAATCCATTTATGTTCTTTGAGAATATCTGCCGCCGCCTGTAGGGTTGGATAACTCTGCTCTAATATAACATCCTTATCGAACGCAAAAAAGACGGGCGGCAACACTATTTTCCTTTCTATTTTCAGTATGGTTATTTTTTCAGTAGTAGGTGCCTCGACTATTTCTGGTACTTTGCGTATCTTAACAATGTTTCTGCATGGTTTGGGGTGATTGAATTCCCAGCCGAAACTCCACATAATCCTGTACCTAGATGTCCCAATACCTTTTGTTAAGCCACCACCCGCACCAAAGGCAACTGTAATGCCATGTTTCAAGTGTGCTTGTATACCACCGACCATTTCGAGTGGCACCTCTTCTTTGTCCTGTTCATATACAGACATCGAACCCCACACATCACCTTGTAGATCTAACCTGCGCAATAACCCATGAGTACTGTCTATGATTGGAACTCTGATTCCTAGACTATAAATAAATTCATCATCCACAGTAATACTTTGATTCATAAACTTATAGCTTTGATCTGCCCTGACGAAAAAGCCAAGATTTACGTCTAACTGAAAATTGTGCGTCCTAAGGCCAATCAGTAATGTTGGCGCTGTGGTTACCCCTTCTTCCCCAACAAAACTTGCTTCGTTGCCCGATGGCAAAGTGGTCGGGAGAGCGAATCCCAAACTTAAAGCACCTACTTTGGCATAATTTACTCTCGGAACAACCTTCATATCATAAAACGCTAACTTTTCGACCGATGCGTCTAAGCCAAGAAAGCCTGGAGTTGTTACACTTTGTCCTAACATCATAGGAAATACCAGATCCAACTGAATCCTACTACCCAGCCCTATGGAAGAGGTAAGGTTCATGTTCTGACGCCAGTCGACAACAACTTCCGCCAGATCCCCTCCGGGCTTCGTTACGACCTTGAGTGGCCTATTTATGTACTCAAAATTCATGGACAAGTTGAGATTAAAATGCCCTAGAGTATCCGCATTTAGAGTATTATAATAATCGTCGTTGTCTTTATTCATAGAAGGAGTGGCGGTAGCCGCCCCGGCCGTGCCCATCAACACTACAAACAGTAGGATCGAAGTAAATCTTTTTCTAGTCATCCACAGTAATGACATTGACGCCAGCAAGAGCAACCCCAGGCCACCGGATGTGCCACCCATATTACAGCCGCCGCCGATCAATTCAAAGTCTTGTGTCGGCCCAGTAGTTTTTACTTTCACGGTTTTTGGGTCTACGGGGACACAACAATCTGGCTCCCTATTAATTGGCTTTTCGCCGTCTGGTCTCGTAATAACAGTATCGATAACTGGTTCGATATCGTCGGCTACAGTGGCATCGGCTGCAGTGGCGTCAACTACTTGTGTGCCCGTGTCTGCGACAATAAAGCTTTGATCCGCAACAATAACACTATCAACAACACCCCCATCCAAGTGCGGCTCGACTATGCCATCGCCAGCACCCAGGTCCGCTTGTGTACAGTTACAAATCGTACATTCTATATCGTATTCATTACATTTGCACTCGACCACATCTTCGCAGCATTTCTTAGCTGTACATATCTCTATCAACTCGCAATTAGGGCGACATTCTCCCAAATAATCGCCATGATTGCCAAGGTGAGTCGCAACTGCCGACTTCCCAATGCATATAGTATGGGCGTTCCCAGGATTTCCTGGGGGTATGTGGCATACTTTTACTTTGGGAGCTTTACAAGCCACGTTTTTCGTCGCAGAACACACTTCCTTGATCTCACATTCCTTGTAATATTTACACTGTTGTGTCACAGTACATGTCTCGCCATATATACATTTACTGTTACAGTCACATATACATTTATCCAATTCGGAGCTAGCTAAAGAGCTATTTATCCACACCAAGAATAGTAATATAACCATCAATGTGGTCCATAGTATGCGCATCTATATCTCCTTTCATACGCGAAAAGACTCGCCGTTTCCAGCGAGTCTAATTATATTTGTGCACGAGGAGGGATTTGAACCCTCACGGGAACCACCCCACAGGATTCTTAGTCCTGCGCGTCTGCCAAATTCCGCCACCCGTGCTTTTATATCCTACTTAATGTGTGCCCTTCAACTCGGAAACCATTTTCCCTCAGTCTTTGTTCCCATTGCATTTTAAATCCGGGGGGATTCTCTAAAAGTCCTGCTTCTTCTTCAGCACGCGTCAGTTCTTTAAAGACATGGAATTTATGGAAATCCTGGTTAACAAGCGTTTCTTTCCTGTGCAAAATTGGAGCATTGACGGCCCATTCACGGGAACATACTTTTTGTCCATAATCCAATGGTATGTATTTACTGAACCACAACGGCGGATGCCCCTCTATATCAAAGCCACCATACCACAATAATGAGACTCCTGTCCCATCGCGCCTAATTTTTATAACATTATTATCTCCGTAGTAGTGGCCTCCAGATTTAAGTGCAAGCATCCTCCTTGCTTCCTCCACAATCTCTTGTATTTCTGCCGGCATTGTAACTAAAACAGAGTGATGGATATATAGCGCCGATCTAGTTAACTTGCCAACTTCTAATCTGCGACATATAGTATCAATATTCTTCATCTCTCCTGCCAATCTCTTACATATATTCTTTATAATCGAGGTCACATAATTCCATGCTATCGACTGCACCGGACATACTACAATGATTTTTGTTCGGTAACCTGGTTACACTTTTTACATCCAAACCAAGCCTTTCCTGTGTGAAAATATAAGTCGGGTAAAAGCCCTAATTTCGTGCCACAATTAGGGCACAACGGCCAGGCAATATAACATTCCATTCTACCACCTTTCTCCTTTCAGAAAAGAACAAATTGCGATCGCTTTGTACATAGGGCTACATAAAAATCCTTCAATATAGGCGGCAGGCTCTGTCCTCCAATATATGCTTTCAGCACCAAACTCTTCGGCCAATTCAAACAACCTGCTCCGTAGCCAACTATCAGGTGCATATAACGTTTTAAAGATGTTTTCAGGTGCCATCGGATAATCGTGAAATGGCATCCTATCCAAGTACGTAGAATTTTTGTTATGCCAGTCGCAATAGATGGCACAATCATCCTGATCTACCCATGAAGTGCAATGGATAAGAGCCGCCCGCACACCAGGTTTTACTAATCTGACTTCTCCGGTCATTAATGTTCTTTCGTATATACCAATTAGATTTGTAGACATATTAGCATTACACGTCGGATGCGTTCCTCTGTTTTAAATAATCCCTTTCTTTACTGTCTAGGTACTCTATACTCTTTTTGCTGTAAACCTCTACTACTTCCCATCCGTCGTCCCAAGAGCCATTTTCTCGTTTTATCTTGATATATTTACCGACCTTTGCACATGCTTCTGGGATCCATGCTGTATCTACTAAATACGAATTGCCGCGTGCATCGTCTTTTCTGAGCAATTTCTTAAGTCTACATTGCCGGTAATATTGGTCCTTGTTATCAGTCCGACTCCTTGCCAGTATTAATAACTCTCCCAGATATCAAAGCACGGAACCTATCTGCACAGTAGGCACCATCTATGCGGCCATGCCATTTTGGATGTTCTTGATGCCATCGAATCCATATAAACGATCTAGACTGCGGGCCGAGTCTCTCTTCCAACTTTTTATAAAGATAAGGGAACTCATCAAAACCATCGACAACTCTAGCAGTCGCCCCCACTTCAACATACCCTTTCTTATCCTCATTATCCATATCAGGTACTAATAACTTTACTATTGTCCCAGGCTTCATCATTTTCTCCATAACGTCTACTACGAATTGGTCTCGTATACGAGTTTCTCTATTTGACTGTACAAGTCATTTTCATGTTCATTACTGATAGTGAATGTATCACCATCAGGCTTTTGGAGGAAGAACTTGCTAATGAGACAGAATGCCACCCATCTTACTCCGTTCGTGCGATTTAACAAACGTTTCATGTGAGTGCGGAAAGATGGTGCTTTAATATATACAGGACAAACATTTTCAACGTCTAAACTTTCTATTAAAGCCATTCTAAATTCTTTTCTGTATAGCGCTTGTGCTACGACTAAGTTCTCTCGCTCTATGGCACGTCTTTGTACAGCTGGAATTAAATGGTTGTAAATAAAGTTCCTAACCGTTTTTTGATCTAAAATTTTAAACTTCGCGATTTTCTCTTTCATTGTTGCTGGTATAACTGTATCACCATCAAAGAACTCACAGTTAAGGTGCTTCGCTAGTTTCTCCCCTACATAGTTCTTCCCGACCCCCATTTCACCGAACAATATGTAGATCATATTTATGCCATCCCATTTATGATTTCTAAAATGTCTTGGTAACCCCGGCCCACAGCGCGGCATTTAATGGCTTCTTCGAGGTGTTTAGTCTGTTCTGATAGCGAACTCGCTTCCTTCGCCTTGTCTGCCGCTCTTTGCTCTTGAGCACTCATATCCCCCATTAGACGTCTAATCTTGTCTTTTATGAGACCGATTTTATTTTCGACGACCTCTTCTCCTTCCAATAATGGAACTATCTTGCCATGAAAACACGCAGGACATACATCAAACTTGTATTTGACATAACTGCCATTTACAATTAGATTAGCTGATACGTCTGTGGTTTCAAAATCTCCATCATTCCCTTCATTCCAAATTCCCCTACTACCATGATACTCCTTATGGTTACAACCAGGAACATCGCACGAGAAAGAAACTATTTTCTCTGTAACAACTTCTTTTCTTTCTTCTTTTTTTTCTAGCATGTTGCCTCCAAAAAAAAGAGACGGCGAGGGGAATCGAACCCCTTCGTAAAGGGTTGCAGCCTTCACTGCCGCCACGGCACACCGTCATTTAGTTAAACACCACCATGTTTTACCACATTCTCGCCAACTTCTCTGACACGCGATAATTCAATTGGTACGAAAACTGAGAACTGCCAACAAGTCTGCCCTTGGGGAGGGTTGAAGCCGTAATTATCTACCCCAGAGCCCACGCCCTGTGGCTCATAGTCAATTTCCAATAGCACACTGCCGTATCTTACTGCCACTTCTATATGGGGCGTGAGATAGGTGTAACGGTAGCCACTTTTCCCGCCTGTACGGTGCCATGTGTCACCCCCCCACAAAACACCTTCGCGTTGAATACTGTCCCAAGCTTTTTTGGACGTTCCGTGATAAAATTTCATAGTATCCCCAGTGGGATTCGAACCCACACGTCCGTATGGACACCAGGGTTTAAGCCTGGCTCGGCTACCAGATTACGACACGGGGATATTTTATATCTTTGTCAAAGTACTAACAAATTCTTCATGATTGTAATCAACTATAATATACGCATTGGGTAGAGAAGAAAACTTCGCTCCCCATTTCCCCCTCTCTCTATATATTTCTACTTCCGCCCATTGAGCTATTTTGGGATTAATTGCACAACATGCCGCCAGAGGATCGTGAAATTTCTTACCTTTAGGGTGCTTAGAAAGGTAATATTCCATTCCCTTCCAGATTAAGTGCATAGATAGACTCTTGTCTTTAACTTCGGCGACGCACTCATGAAGTTTTGAATCATAATAAACTCCATGGCATATATGTTTTCCAACAAAATACTTGGCACCAATTCCTTTATATTCCAGCATCGCCAAGCCAGTCGTAGGATCGCCATTTAAGTTATATGTTGGACAAATCTTCCACCCTTTAAACTTCTCTAACTGTTTTTCTGATGGAATCACCCCTTCGCCAGCAAACCCTCCTTGTGCTACCCATCTACCTACTTTAAACTCTTTTTTCATAGCAAGTCTAAAATTCTTTAATGGTGCCCCCGTAACTACGGTCGTATTCTCATCACAGTAGTCAAACAATACATCGCCGCCAGCCGGTATATCCTCAGTGATAAGTGCCAATTCCATATCGTATGCATTGTAATGCCATAAAGACACACATTTCTTCTCCGATGTTGAGTTAAATGCCCCAACAGGAATATCTAGGTCGAACTGGGCAAGCGCCCATTTTATTACTTGTACCTGTTCTTTAGTACCCGGAGTAACAGTTACAGCCTTTAGATTTACCTCTGGGTGGCCACACAACAACAGTAGTGTTAAGAAATCATCTGGGTCTCCGGTTTCCATGTCCCATACAATGTCAACCATGTCTATCTCCTAAATATCTATGAGGCTTCATGTAGTACGCCAAGCTCATGGAGTTTGTCTTTAATCTTTTGACACACCGCCAGATACTTATCCATCGCTTTATTATATTCATCTATCAGACCTTTATCTAATTCCACAATAGTGTGTCCCTCTTGTATATCTTCAAATTCCCAGCCACCCAAATAGTCATGGCTATAGATCGGAGTAGTTTTTACTTTTGGCATTTATCCTCCTTGTGGCAACGCCGAGAATCGAACTCGAAAGCACCAGGATATGAGCCCAGGCCAAGGACCACCTATCGTTGCCGTTTTATAATAATCTCAACCATTTAAAATACTTATATACATTGTGTCGCATAGTTTCCGTTACTTGTGGTAAGTATCCAAACGTCGCTGCCCGTTTTTCTATGACGTAGTCGATAGCTCTGTTGACTATTGTAGCGGTATTGCCGCCTCGATCATAAATAAAACTACACTGTTTTATTAGCCAACAAGCTGCAATGGCAGTGGAACGATTTTTCCCCGCATTGCAGTGAATCAACGTAGGTGCCATTAGGCTAACCACTCCCTCTATGCGTTCTGGCGAGACTTGGCTGTTGTCTAGGCACACAAGCACTTTGTGCACTTGCGGCTTTGGATCAATATCACATATATTATAAATACCAGCTGGTAAAATGGAAACAACGCACTCTAGGCCTTGATCTATAAGTTTTTCCATAGCATGTGGCTCGTGTATATCTTTGTGAGCACATGCCCATAGTCTTTTAGGGACGACTTCAGTTATCACGGTTCTCTCCAAGCTTTGTAGCCAATAATCCCGGTTATTACCCAAATGATAAGTATGACTGCAATAGCAGCCACCTTTATTTCTGTTGCGGGGTCGCCCATTCCCTTATCTCCCCGGATTCTCTATTCTAAACAGCCATCCTTCAAGTACTTTGCGGTCTAGATATATCTCGTAGTAGGGTGCTCCTTCTTCCATTTTATGTAACCCCGGCAGAGAGTGTCTTGACCTAAGCCTCACGATGTACTGGTCTCTAATTACGCTTCGGTCAATCTCAGACAATACTTTGTGGCGGTCAGAAACAGGTATATCACAAAAATTTAGCGCAAACTCCAGAACAATTTTACCATACGTACTATTCCAGTTCTCGACTGAGTTGCTTTTTGTAAGACGTCTTGCCAAATCAGAGGTTAATAATATTGTCACTCCATACTCTAACCAATCATGACATTTTGCAACATGGGTTTCATAATGACCAGGATGTATAGGGGCCCAGCACTTGGGACACTTAGAATCTTCCATTATTCTTTCTCGTTCCATTTGAAGAATCTTTTTGGATATTCTATTCCTTCGGCACGGATTTCATAAAGTCCATCTATTTTCTCGAAGGAACGTAGTCTAAACATATATGTGTCATTAAGACAGTTTTTCGACATTTCACATTCAACATTATGCCATTTTTCGACAGGTATTTTTAAGTTTGCTAGCGCCAATCCTTTGATCGCCTGTTTTAATCCGTCGCTCGGCTCTGATAACAAGTCCGCAGAAAAGACGGTGCTGAGCTTTTCTTCTGTCATTACTACTACAATTCCATATTTAATAGCTGTAGACATTATGCCTCATCTCCGTCACTTTGTTTTGTAGAATCAGGGTATAGATAACTGTATCCGGCAGCAATCGGCTTATCGATCCCGTGGGCAAATAAAACGTCGGCCCCCCATACCGAATATATGCCTGATGGCGTTTTAAATATGTTTCCATATTTATTCACACTGTCTACTGCGCCTTTCTCTGCCGCTTGTAAAAAAGTATCAAGCCACTCCATCGGTAGAACTATTACTTCTGTAATTTTGCCATACTTGTCATAATCTACCTTTGCTTCTATCATGGCTCGTGCCATATTATTTATTTCCATTCTTGGTTCCTTCTTTCATTACTCCATATACGGCATTCGGTCCAACCCAACCATTGATCCCGCCATAATTGTTACCTATCTGGAATTTTAATCTGCCTTTCATGTTTTTAATGGCTTTTATTAAATGTAAATATATTCTTCCCTTAACCTTTACCAACACTACGTTTCCAACAGACAATTCCTCGGGCTTACAAACAGACAGCTCCACCTCGTCGCCGCTTTCTACTTTTCCCTTCATAGAATGACCTTTCGGTCGTATTTTCGCTGTCCCGTTTCTTGCGAGATCCTTAATCGCACCGTCTGCCCAACTTTTCATGTCTTTACCTATTTAAGTGCCTCGTCAATTGCTATATCCATACTTACCCCCATCTTGGTGGTAACACAGTCGAATAATTCTATAGCACGTACCGTTTGGTCGCGTTGTGTGTTAATCCGCCAGTCGTCTACTTTTATGTCTCCATGTGGAGTAACCACTACTCTAACTCCATTGAGTTGATACGTCTTTATAATTGGAGTAGTCCACTCATCGTACCACCAATGTTTGATAGAAACGCGCTCTAATCTATTTAATAATCTGTCTATTTTGTCTATATCTTCAATCTCGACTGCACGTGCCGTAGGATGTACACAAGTTTGATTGTTACCGGAACATCCAACTATTAACAACATTGAAGCGACCGCGAGTACTGAAAATTTAATGGCCATAATTGAATCCTATCATGTATTTTCTAAGCCAGTCAAACGGGCATCTTTTAACGAAATCCATTGAACCGCAACACCCATCTCTCTTCTGTTTATAATATCTTCGCATCGCTCCTCTATCAGACATCCTGGCATATCTAACGTTATCTACACAAGTTAATCCCTGCGACTCTATCCCAACTACAGCGTGAGCCCATATCTCAATATTTCTGTTCTTCGCGAAATCGCGACAGCTTTTAGACCTGTTGCGATACTGATATCTACGTGTCTTTATTGATTTTATAGCTTCCTTAATATTTGTATAACCTTCTTCTCTTAGAGCCTCTACCATGTGGAAAGTATTTTTCCATTTTTTTCTGCCTTTCATTTCGAGATTAATCCACATTATTGTAACGGGAGCACCATTTGGATTCCTGAAATATATACGGACGACTCCGTCTTCTGGGCAACTTACTCTTAAAGGTATTAGAGAAGCAATTCTTTCCGCTTCTGCCTTTGCTGCTCGCGCAGCGTCTCGCTTAGCCTTTAACTTGTAGTCGCGCCCACACAGAACGCATTGTTCCAAGCCACTTTGGATGTTACATGTCGGACATATGGGAACGCTTCTCGGGTATTTATTCATCTTCTACAAGCTTCCTGCGGAGTCTCTCTATTGCCCTTCTCGTATCATCCAATTCGGTGATCCTGTTTTGAAACCAATCATCGCCAACTATAGCACAGTATGACTCATCGCACATATATATTTTTTTGCCATTTACTTTTACTCCGCTAACTTTGGCTATCTGGCGGTAGTGAATAAGACTATTATACTCGTCTCCAAGATTGCCGCATGCCGAACATCCAGCAAGATATTCGTCAACAAAGCGTCGCTCCACTTCAACTACGACATGAATACCTTTGCGATGAGCGACGATAATATCTCCGACTTTAATATTGTATTTAAAAGATGATGTCATGCTATCTCCAAGTCATATAACTGGTTTTATCAACTCACATGCCACAATATCTGACATGATCTTATACCACGTTTCTTTATCATACGGCCCATCCATTAAATCACTTCCCCTGGTCCAATACTCGCCAAATTCAGGTGCTCTATTAGACATTGTACAACCTAAATATCCCTTGTCTGTATTGCCACTATTTCCATTACCATTCGGCTTTACAGCATTTATATGATATATATGTTTCTCTGTGGCCACCTTAATCACGACGCTTCCTTTGAATTCGCATATGATCCCCACGCGCGAAATATAAGCCCATTTTCCTATATAATTGGCCCAGTTGTATAGATCTGGATAGTTGGTCTGGAGCCACTCCGCGTCCCTTATCGTGCAATTATATTTCTCTTCGTATTTACTACGGACCTGATGGTTTCTTTCCTGTGTAACAGTCTTTATTGTTTTCATACCTTGCCTCGTTACGTGTCACCGGGGAGAGTCGAACTCCCACGTCCTTGCGGACACTGGATTCTAAGTCCAGGGCGTCTGCCAATTCCGCCACGGTGACAATCCACTCATTCATCTTCGTACTCGTACTCTTCTTCTACATCCATCTCTTTAACAAAATAGTCTCTCAATTCTTCTGTAAACTCATACTCAGATACTTCTCTGTCAATTTGTTTGATTAGGTCTAACAATTCGTCCCTAGGAGTCTTGGCGACCAGTTCCGATACGAAATCGGCCATATCTAAATCCAATGTAATAACAGGCATTCTGCACCTCAAATATTGAAATCTATATCGTCGTCCATGGCCTCACACCAAGCGACCAACAGTTTGACAGTATTTTCTAAATCGTCCAGTTGAATCATTTCTACTGGCGTATGCATATATCTATTTGGCACCGATACTAGTCCTGATGGGATGCCGCTACGACTTACCGATATTACATCAGCGTCTGTCCCAGACCAACACGGAGCTGTCACGATTTGGTTGGGAATCCTGTTGTTCTCTGCCGCTTCCTTTAACATCTCCCTAACTTTTCTATGCATTAAAGACCCGACAGAGATAGTTGGACCCCCACCTAGCTGTACGTCTCCGGTCTTTTCCTTAGTAACGTCAGGAATATCCGTGGCGTGCGTCGCATCTATGGCAACGGCAGCCTTTGGACCTAGCGCAAAAGAGGAGATGATGGCTCCACTAGTCCCAATCTCCTCCTGCACAGTAGCTACGCCGTAAACGGCGGCGGATAGCTTATCGGATCTGACCAGCTCCATTAACGCTTCGGCAACACACCACGCGCCCATCCGATCATCAAGGCCCCTAGCCACAATCCTACCGTTAGACAGCTCACGAAACCCGACGTCGAAGGTTACAGGATCTCCGACGGATACCATTTCAAACGCATTTTCTCTATCTAGCGCCCCGATATCCACGTATATTTTATGTAACTTTATCTCTTCTTCTTCTTCGTCATTTTGCAAATGCGTGGGGATCCTGCCCGTTACTCCGCGCACCGGGCCATTTTTGTTATGGATAATTACATCTCTTCCCAGAGCTATAAGAGGATCGACGCCACCTATGGCTGACATATACAAAAAACCTTCGTCGTTGATATAGTTAACCATGAATCCTACTTCATCAATGTGGCCGCAGAGCATAATTTTTGGAGATCCTTCCGGGTTTACAACGGCTATAGAATTGCCATATACGTCTCCGCGCACTTCACTGACGTGTGGTTTTAAATATTCCCTCCAAATCTTAGAAGCAGGGCTCTCAAAGCCAGATGGGCTTGGAGCCTCGATCAAATTTTTCAAAAACTTAATGGATTCTTCACGCATGTACACCTTCTTTATGGAGTCTTAAACGGCACAAATTCTGGCTCCCGGCCTTCTAAATGTGCCTTTGCATGTTCTTCGCTGGGAAATATTCTTGTTCGTCCATCTTCCCAAGTAACACGTACGACATAAAGTCTATAAATTTTTTCATCAATTGTCGTAAAATGTCCTGTCTCGATTCTTTTCAAAGTTGCTTGCATTGCTTTATCCATAAACTGCCCACAGCTCAACGAAGTCATATACAGCGTCATCTAAATTCTCATAGAATTCCGAGCTTTTACCAAATAAATCACATTGGTGCATTATCACCCACGGGTACCTTTCCCCGTTGGTTCTAATAATAGTTTTCTTATGTCCTCTAAATATTCCATTTTCCAAGCAGCATTTCTTAATCTGTCTGCTCACCTCTCTTTTAATTTTTTCTTTTATCTCGACTTTCATATTTACTCCTCAAACTCAAAGTCCAATGCATATGAAACCCAAGAAAGATCCTGAGGATCAACTAACGCTGAACCTAAAGGATGATAACGATAAGATCGCGATTCTTTCATTATATTATTACACATTGGACATCTTGGAAACATCATTCTAGCCAATACCCCGATATGTTGTTCTGATGTCATCATCATAACAATTCCCGGCCCACCGCAACTACAAGTAAACTTCATATACATCTTTTCTCCTTAAAGAACCCCCCGGAGGAATCGAACCCCATGCCCATCCGCCCAACACTTAGGGACCGCGTCCGTAGCGCGGCGTCGGGAGCGGGGGGCGCGTTTTATAAATTTTGATAGTATGTAATTGCTTTTCCACTTGCTGCCAAGCGGTTTATTTTATCTCGTAACTCTCCTACTATATCTACAGCTATCTCTGCCCTTATATATTCCGAAGAGAGGTCTATTTCGCCGTCATCTTCCATGTCTAGAGCCTCTCTTAGTGCTTCTATACCTTCTTCTTCGAATATTTCTTCGAGCAATTCTGCCTGTTCTGGTTCTTCCGTATACATATAGTCAGCCAACAATACGTAATAGTTGTCGTTGAGTTTTCGCTTTTCGCGCTTTTCCATATCTTCGAGAAGTTCTAATTCTACTCGATTAAGTTCTTCCTTCAAGTCATTGTATGCATCCGGATCTACCACTGCAACAAAACTGCTGCTGCTACTATTACTGATAAAATATGTTCTGATCTTCATCATCCTTTCCTATTTACTTCGTAAGCGGGTACAACCTACTAATCTCATTGTTCCAGTAAAGTAAATCTTCGCTAGAATATTATCTTCGTATACATCAATAATCGCAGAGCGTTTGATCACATCGTGTGCAGCTGCATAATTGAACAGCATACACGATGCTTCGCTGGTTATCTCGGCTCTCGACCATCCGTACTTTTCAGCGTCGACTAATATATCATTAAATCTTATCTTGATTGATTTGCACACACATGATATGGTAATATCATTGGCATTAATAACTTTCATAAGTCACCGTCGAACTCCCGCCCGGAATCGAACCGGGAACATCAGGATTAGGAGTCCCGAGTCTAGAAATCCACTAGCGGGAGCTTGGCAAAACATAAAAACACAGCGCGTTTTCTTTTTCTTCGCTTTCTGCAATTCTTACCCTAAAATAATTGCCTATTAAAGTAGGATCTGGTTCATATACACAGCTTTCTACTCCATCTACCTCAAAGAGTTCTTCCCTCATAGTTCCATCTCGTGATACAATAATATCCCATTGTGCTGCTCCTGGACATTTGTCTAGCGCAGAATCTATTACATATTTCAATTCTTTTAGGTTCATTTTAGCACCACCCCATGCGGTAAACTTTCCTGTAGACTAGAGGGAGTTATGCGTATGAATTCTGCATTCTCTCTTAGTTGCGAAAGATTCTTTGCATCTTGATAACTCATTCCTGACAACATACCGGAAACAAAGTCGTCGAATACGCTTTCCAGAGAGCCTTTATACGGTACATATGTCATTTCTCCTTCGATAGACGTGGCTCTGCCTTTCCAACTTTCTTGCGCCTCAAGACTAGCCATACCTCTATATTCCTTCATTTTTCCGTGCCCTGGGAAACTAACGACTCTGCCAGGGCTTTCATCTGTGCCAGCGAATAAATTTCCGACCATAACTGCGTCAGCACCAGCGGCAATTGCTTTAATACCATCGCCACTGTTCTTGATCCCGCCGTCGGATATGATAGTAGGTTTCCACGGACGCTCCCGTGGTCCATCCCGATGACCGCGAGGCAGTAGGCAGCGTGCCACATAATCTTCGACAGCCTTCCTTACTTCCACTATAGCCGTTAGCTGTGGGATGCCACAACCAGTTTTAATTCTTGTCGTACAAAGGCTGCCAGGTCCTACTCCCGCCTTGATGCAGTCTGCTCCAGCGGAAAGTAAATCCATGGCACCCTCATACGTAGCGACATTTCCGGCTATTATAGGCTTGCTTGGAAATTTCTCTTTAACCTCCTTGATCTGCTCAAGAACAGCATTAGAATGGCCATGTGCCACGTCAACTAAGATTCCTTGTATATATGCATTGTCCCGATCGTGTCTGTCATTTATACGAACGAGCCTCTCCCTGCTGTGATCCCCAACACCTATACAAAGAATCCTAGTGTCTTTAATAGAGAATAACTCCTCTTTATGTCGTTCTATGTCCATAAATCTATGGATTATGCCCAGCCCACCCAACTCATTGATTTTATTGGCTAATTTGTATTCGGTAACTGTGTCCATATTGGCAGATACAAGGGGATATTTCAGTCTAACATTCGGTAATAATTGAACAGATAAATCGATTTCTCCATTAAACCTACTCAAAAAGGTGAGCCTACGCGGCTTCAACAACACATCATCAAAAGATAGCCCAATCTCCATAATTTCCCCTATATTGAACCACCTGGAGGAATCGAACCCCTCGCCTCCACCCCACTATTAAGGCAATCGGTTAGAAGCCGATGGTAGGGAACAGGTGGCTTGTTTAAGCTAAATAAGCACAAAAAAGTAAAAACCCAATTACAATTATCCACATCAACGTCAACTCAAAATGCATGAATATGTCTCTGATAGCATCCCACATCATCCTGGCTACGTGCCATTTACGTTCGGTAACGTCAATAATCCAAAATATTAATAGAGCCACAAAAGTGGCAATAGAGCCGATCTTTTGTTCCAAGGCCTTGTATATACTAGTATTTTTGATCTTTATGACCATAATTCACCAATATTAGAAAAAAGCAAAGTAAGAGCAGCGGCGAGCACGCACTGCTTTGCGACCTTTTTCTTTGCCTTGTCTCGTTAGCATCATTTCAAAAGCCGACATTAATGTTTCACATATTTCGTCATAGGTCTTTTTTCCAAGACTTTCTACAAAACTGCAGCCATCAACATAATCTTCCATCTCAACATCCAATCCCAGATATTCTACTAATTCCGCGATATCGATGAGTTCCAAGACTTTCCATACCAGCTGTGCTTTTGTTAATTTTTCCATCCTCGCGTATTTTCTTATAGAATCTGGGTTTATATCTAGCATCAGTGGCGGCTCAGCGTCAACCAAAGCATCTATAATACCCCCTGAAATGTCTATACAATCTCCAGCAGCTAATGCTTCTTCCAGGTCAACAAAACTCCATAGTGGGGTATGTTTGTCTACGTTTCCGAAAAGTAATGTATAATAACCAGAAAGACAACAGGTATCTACGAGTATTGCGTCAGGGGAGACCACTTTCCTTTTTTTATCTCTATTAAGACAACACGACGAAACAATGGTGAATATATGGCCGTCGCTACATATATCCATTTTCTTTATAAATTCAGTCAGTGAAACTTCCATTCTTCCTCCAAAAAGACGGTGAAAGACCCTTTGCACACAGAGTCACAATCTGTGACGACCGCAAACCACGCCGTTCTCTACACTTGCTCTTTCTTGCAGATAGTGCATACCATAAAACGTGCGCCACGCGCCCAGTTCTCTTTTCCTGTGCCACCGCAAGAACAATAAGTTCCTTCCTGTATTGCATTGTTATCGTTACGTTTTTCTGCGCGGTCCTCAACAATTATAAATACTTCATTGTCACTATAATGTAAAGGAGGCTGAACGCAGCGACAATTTTTATCTACAACCAGTCCGTGCTCATCATCCCACGATACATATATGTCGTCTCCGCTAATTTCTACTGTCTTGACTTCTAAAGTTTTCCCATTATCGGGGAATGCAGCAGTCTTAGATATCTTCCTCCACCACTCTTTTTTGAACTCTGGATTGACCTTTATCAGATCTCCTATCTCAGGCACCTTCTTCATTCCTTGTGCTCCTTGTCAATTGGGACAATTTTGTGGTACATCTCTATATGCGCCAATGCACTACATTTTGTGCACTGCCAAGTTACCATGTACGACTCAAGTTCTGATTCCTTTATATTGCAGTCACGTCTAGTCGTCCACCTCTGCACCGCTATCCACGTATGATTGCACATCTTCATCTCCTACGATTTCTACTTTATACGGACGCCATTCTCTAGTTCCGCATGGCACAGTATTTGTGACGTTCGAATACCATGGATCATACCCCAATACAATTCTGCGCGCTAGTACGCATCCATCTATATACCCATTGAAGTCCCAGTCCTTTCCATCTGCACACTTAGTATAGCCAAACGGACCCCTTTCGGCCTTTAACGGGTGTACTCGCAATCTTATCGTTTCTACTTCCCCATCATATGGGGCAAGCCATCCACTACTAGACCAATACATTGTTTTTCTTCCTTTCTCGCTTTACGCGGCAAAGAGCCCAGGACTCGAACCTGGTGTCGCACGAGTTGGATCCATCCCGACGACAGTTATCCGATACGCTCTCTAGTGTTCTCAATCGTATAAATCATCCCAGCCATTAATAGGGAACCTGGCTAAGCTCATGTTCGAGTATCTTCTATTATGAGTAATCTCCCGACCCAACCAACCAGGCATATCAATTTTTTGGTCGACACGCGAAAGCTCTACCTCGGCTATTACAAGTCCATTATTTCTGCCTAAAAATTCGTCAACGATCCACTCCAAACCATGATGGATTATACGGAATCTCCTCTTAACTATTATATCTACTTTCCCACAGCCAATCATATCTTGAGCATCTTCTAGTGGGATAAGATACTCGAACTCATCTCGCTCCGCCGGACCTACAGGTATTTTAATACATAAGTGAGCGGAACTTCCATACACAATACGTATTCTAATTGCCTCGTTCTCGGTGCGGAAATATGCTTGTATAACGTCAGACCCGTCCCATTCCGTGAACGGCGTGCATTCTTCAGGAGACACGTATTTGACTTCTTTTTTCCAATCATCCGAGTTTACCAAAAATCTACGTTCTATTTCTGTGGCCATCTCACTAACCCTTTCTTAACATGTGGTCTTTAGACCTCAATATTTCCGCTAGATTCTCGGCGTAGCGAGCCAAAAATCCGTTCGTAAATAATACTTCTTCACTTCCCGGCCAAAGAGTCCCGTTTATTAGCGTTTCTACGGTACCAGCTGGCAAATGGTCTCGCATCAATTCGTATAGAAAACTGACCAGCGGATCCTTTGAAATGACTTTGCCTGACTTCTCACGTAGCTGATTCATCCTCTGTTTATGAATTTCTCTTGGCAACATACTATTTTCCTTTCCATGCACGTGCATCTTCCAATCTTTTGGTCATCCTATCAGATAACCATGTGCTGACGACAATCATTTTGTTGAATTGCCTGCGCAACGTAACTTTTATTTGTGGAACATAAACCCAATTGTCTGGGTCGTCGTACGGATCACCTATTTCTTCTGCTTCTTCCCATGAAATGTCAGCGTCAAATTTGCCTAGTGGAAGATAATACTCATCTGACTTATAACATACCACCGTACCGTCTTCCATCCATTCAGGGCCGCATTCGCCGGTCGATTCAATTCTTTGTGCTGGCTCTATATCAAGCTCGGGCCATCCCTCAGACGGATCAGTGAAATCGAAAAATCTATATTCATATGGAGCAGCCCAGTGACAACCATCTACTACCAAAGTCTTTTCATCCATGCTGAGTACACAGTCTGCCCAACAAAAAGCGGCCCCGTAATAGTGGTCATCCGACGGTTCAAACTCCTCCCCCGTATCCAAGTTCACCATGGTCTGGCTCATGTAAGATCGTCCAGTTATCAGCCACTCTTCGCCTTCCCTCTGGACAAATGAATGGTGAAAAGTGAGATAATTTCTTTTAATGTCGCAGACTTCTGCTCCACTGGAAGTTTTATACACTGTGCCACGGGAATAGTCCCAGCACCCCTTCTTGGTTTCATAACGCCTAATTAACAATGTGTGTCGGCCAGAGGGCGATACTTCCACTTCGTCTTGCCCTTTTCTGTGTTTTCGGTCAGCGAACTCTTTTTCCACTTGTGCCCTGATTGACTTGTTACTCATAGATCCGTCTCGAAAATTTCGTATGTGAATCCTTCACTGTAGGCTTCGTCTCTATCGAATTCTTCTGTTATATAGCATCCAGGCCTTCTTTCTTCTAGGCAGATGAGATCATCATAGTGTCTGCCAAGCCAACTGAATTCCTGCCATATAAAGACCGGCATGTCTTCTTCCATCTCTTTTATAGCATTTTTCACATAAGCTATAGAGTCGATTATATCTTTGACATTGTAGCACTTAATGCTATAAAGTGCTAAATGTTCGAGATCAGATGGCCCAACTACAAAGCTACTGGAGCTACTGTTGCTAATAAATCCAAGTCTCTGTTTCATATTTTCTTTTCCCAATCTTGGACGTCGGCGTGGTTAATGTCTAAACCGCGTTGCTCGGCCCATTTCCTTAAGATCGCAAGCAATTCTGACGGGTCTTCGGAAGAGCCAACTTTCAAGGTACGAGCCATTGTCGAGAGCCGGCCGCAGAAATCGAAGAGAGCCCCAGCCACGATATCTGATTTTTTAGTTGCATTAAGAACTTTCATTCGTTTTCCCCGATGTTTCAAAATATCTTGTCTATGAGTTCTACAACATATGAATAATTATAGTCTGTGTGGAAGTTCTTATTCTGATAAGCCTTTAGAGCGTCAACTAAGACCATGAAATATGCGGTGTCAACGCCTATTAGCTGGTCTTCCAGTACGTTAATATCGCTGAGATCGAGTTCCGAGACTTGCCAACACATTTTCAAGTACTGTCCCGCATTACAGGTAAATCCACGCTCTATAAATTTGCGCGTCCTAATAATACTTGCGAGCGGGTACTTGGAACCAATATAGACTAACTCCTTTGTGAGTAACGCCTCAAGTGCTTTTGGTCTAAGCACCAGTTCATTCGTTCTACTTACCCAATAATTTGTACAATGCACGAAATCGTAATTCTCGTGAATTTTATCTGGAGAGCCATAAAACCTAATCACCAGTTGTATTGCCCCAGACAGTGTTATGGCATTGCTGGATATAAAAACTGGGATATACTTACTGTCTTCCTTAGATGTTTGCCGGTCATTGGCCCTTAACACAGTGGTAACGTGCGAAATGAACGTATCTGACGACGGATCATTCATATCAGTGGTTTCGAAGTATTGGTATTCATCTGTACCTGTGTCCGACGCAACCCCCTGTGATTTCACCAGAATCTTAACCCTGTCGCCGTCTTCGACCACTGATATCGGCACGACTTTACCATCATCCTTGAATTTAGAAGGCGGATTCTTTAGAAACTCCTTTACGTAGTGTTCGGCGACACGTTTAGTGACCTCTTTATTAGTGAAATAAATATCATAGTCATTTACATCCTCGCCTAACAACATGGAGGCTATAGCCCCACCGGTCACAATGCAATTGTTACGGATGTCTTCTCTTAACTTTTCGTCATTTATTGATTTCAACCAACTATCGACTTTATCCCTGAGTATTACTTTAATTGTTCTAGCTTTCAAGTTTTCACCTTCCCGAGTACATCTGCTTGGCGTAGCTCATTAATTTCTACATCTTTATTTTGCTCGTACCGAAAAAAACAATCGAATAGTCCACGAATAGGGCGGCACATCATTCCACCCGTAACGAAGCACGTGATAACCCACTCTGTGCCGTATTTGGCTATCCTTTCTTTTCCCCTAGACGTCACTTCGGTAAGAGTGACGTACATTCCCTTATATAGTTCATGCATATTAAAGTACTCCCAGCCGGACTTGAACCGGCATCCTCTGATCGAGAATCAGAGATCCTAGGCCTTTAGACGATGGGAGCAGAAGGCCCGTAAAATTACAATGATGTGTACACAGTGGGCCAGTCTGTGGCCTTTATTCGCAGTCGCACTGCGGAGGGTTTAGTTACCAGCTCTCCTCTGTCGGAAGATCCTTGTTTTTGCGACTCTCAGAATATTCTGGTCGCGAGTCATCTTATCTCCGTATTTACCCAGTTTGACTAGTCACTGGGGTCTCTGTCTGCCTAACGGTCTTTGGAAGCAATTCTACAGTTTCGGGCGGACTCTCCCAACGCATTAAGGAACTAAACTCTTCGCCCATCAATCTCCCATCTCGATCCCAGCTTCTTATTGCACTCTCCCAACGCATTAAGGAACTAAACAAAATGTGAGTAAATCCCCATTGATTGTCGCAGTCAGTGAAACAGTCTGGGAGTATATTGTCGTCAAGGTCGTCGAAATTTTCAACAATTAGAGCATATAATTTCCGAGCCCCATTGCACCCAATTTCTAAGAAAAATGGCTCGTCAGGCCAAGTATACACGCGAAGGTTGTCACCGGTCGCGATAATTTTTGGATACGGCCAACCAACTTCCAGGCAAAACCTGCTAATCGCCGGCCTTGCCTTCGTCCCAATCTTCATACTACTCCTTGTTAAGATAAATATCCTTTAGTTCGTGAATAACTCTAACTAATTCTTCCTTCGCGTCTACACTACCCCACAAGCCTCTTTGTATTTTAGAAATTATCATTTCTTTGCTGCGAGCCTTTTTATGTAGCATTTCTAACTCTCCCGCCGTATAACTTCTAGCGCCAGTTAAATCAGTTGTACATGGCGGGCAAAAAGCAACTGCACAATGTCTATAGTCAAAATATTGTAATACTTTTGTCCCACCAACTGAGGAGAGAATAATGTCTACCGGAGTACCATCTGGCATTACTGCCGTATAGACTGTGTTTTTTAGCTTACGTATTACTTCGATTTCACCAAAATAGCCATTCTTAATTATTTGCACTTTTAGGCCAGCATCTGATTTATCAGTAACGAGCGATCTTGCTTTTCTACGAGCCCTCCACGTACTTTTGATAAATATGTCTATATCTCTTGCCGGCTTGCCAGCTGCCCAAGACCACAGACTGCCACCAGCAATTATTGGTTTGAATTTCTTCCAATCGTGAAGTATATCGCAAGCATTAGCCATTTGACTCCTGATTAACGGGTCAACAACGCGAGTGCGGTACATTTGATTTCCCCTTTCATTAGAAATCAGTCCCAAGCATACATGCCCATATTTTCTTCTGCGTCCATAGATCTTTCTTCGGTATATACCTTAGACCCAATGCCCCAATTCTCGAACAATTGTGTCCCGCTTCTATGAGAGCTTTCCGTAGCCAACCTATCACCTCTTTTTCAGGCAAACTAGCATCTATATAAAAGTCAAACCCGAGCATCAAAGGCCCGCCACATCGAATATCTACAGGATCATTTTTTTCACAATCAATAGCGTAGTGCCTAGCTTCGTAAAGCGTTTTTCTAGATTTTTTCATTTAGTATACACCTTTCTATGTTTTTTGTTCCAATAAAATGAGTCATCGAAACGGTATTCTACGTCCCAATTTAAATGAGTTTTCTTAAATTCTTCTTCTACGCGCAAAGATAATAGTCCACCTCTAGTATAGTATTCCACCCAATCCTTGGTATCGCTATACTGGGCGCTAGTATTCCCATCCATATTGGCCATCCCGGCGTCAACCCCTTCTTTGCGCCAATGATAGTATTCTCCAACTAGACTTGCTGGAAGATGATTCCACAATCTTTTATGGAACAATGGCATTGGTTCGCAACTACCATCGGTATTATATAAAATGCAGGTCATATTGATGTCGGCATGGATAACTAGTAATGGCTTGGTACCAGAATTAAGAATTTGCATCTGTTTCTCCTCGTGTAGTAAAGTTTTATGATTCGACACCATATCGAATCTGGATGGCCAAAATATGCCACTTCCGAATTGAAATGCCTTTGTGTACTGCGACTCTGGCCATTTTTTCCCGTTTTTAAGCGCATGTTCGGGAGCACCCCTGTCGTCGCGCACAAACTCGAACTCTGGGAAAACCTACGTGTTATGCTTTAGCCAAAACGATTTTCTAAGATTTCTTAAACAACGAATAATCTTTCCTTTGTCGATTAAAGCCATGATGGTTTTCCTCGCTTTCTCCAACTAAACAGATGGCTTTTAGATTTCTTATAGTATTCCCTGTATGCTTCGACTGCGTCTGCTCTTTTGCACTCATCTGGCATCGCTTGTGCAAATGATGTTAGCCCGCTGTCAGGTATGTCTGGAATATTTTTTTCGCACCAGCGTACAACCTCTTCACATTTATGAACTTTCTCATATCTATACGTGTATTCTTCACATATTCGAATACCTAGTTCTACCAACCATTTATAATTAGATAGAGATTCAGCCGCCCATTTGGTGCTTGGGTGGTTTTTATGAGTCGCACGGTATGGTATCATGTCCGATTTGGTACCGGATAGGTGATGTACAGTGCATAAAAGCTGTGCCGTTTCGAGTGGCATCTTCACAACGTGTTTATCTACGTGATAATGCGCCGCCTTCTCTTGATCAGTATCCAATACAAATATGTTCATCTAACCCTTTATATCTCTAGGATCGTTACCATACGTATATTCTGTCTGTATTTTGCCATCTACGCCATGAACCACGACTTGTCCGAGCTTCGCCTTCTTTCCTAATTCCTTGGCACGGGCTATAGCATCGCTTTTTTTGGAAAATACACCGTTTGCCACGGTAGATTTTCCTGCGAGTTTGACCTTCCACACGTTTTTGTGTGTAGCCATTCCATCCTTTTTGACTTTAAGCTTACTACATACTACGTGGTATACCTTTCTCACAGGCTTCACTTTCTTTCCGCGCTGTGATTTCTTCTCATGCTTTCCCTTCTTCGGATACACAATCTCTATTGATTCATAATAGTCATCCGACATCCGTTTCTCTCCTAATTCCAAATGACCCAAGGCCCCGTAATTTCTTGATAAAGGCCGCAATTGGGGCAAGTAAGACATATATCTCCATCAGTAACGAGATATATATAATATTGAGTTCCACACATGACACACGCCCAATCTACCCTCTTTATATGCTTTGGCTCTTCTTCAGGAACCTTAATAAATAGTCTATACTCTGCCTTTTCTTCCATCTATTACCCATCTAATGATACATCGACAACGTAGTCAGAAGTATCGATAGTAAAACCACTTTTCACGCCAGCATCCAACACTCCAATCTGTGTCAATAATATGTTATCTACCATGTCTATAGCATCTTCAATTGTGGGTGGCCTAGATTCATCTATCTCTGCCATGCAGGCTCTACGCACCAAATCCTCCCCAATCTGGGCGAATAGTGCACCGCTCACCAATTCCTGTCTCATTAGTGGTTGCTTAGCACCACTTTTCCTGCTCGCATATGCAAGAGGTTTGGTGTTCGCATAACAATGGTCAACTATCCGTTGAGTCAGGCCTTCTTTTAAAAGAGCTGTAAGGGCTGCTGGGAGACTCTCACGGTTGAACTCCTTATCTAAAATGTCCATTGCGGCATTACTTTCGGGCCTCGGGATTTCTATAATCGCGTCTCCAAGTCTCCCAGGGCGCATTAAGGCTGGGTCAATTAAATTAGGCATATTGGTCGCTCCGATAAAAATAACATTGTTCGTGTTGTTAATTCCGTGTATTTCGGACAACAATGTGGGAACAACAGTCTTTTCTGGAGTAAATGTATCAACATCTTTTCTCCTCCCAGCCACGCTGTCTACTTCGTCCCAGAATATAACCGATGGAAATCCGGAGGTATTAGCTTCTCGTCGTGCCGCCTCGAACACCTCTCTTATGGCTAGTTCAGTGTTGCCGGCCCATTTTGATAATATTTCTGGTCCATTCACCAGGAAAAAACCCTTGCCGGCAGTTTTTCCACCCCTGATTTTCATGGACTCGTTGAATACCGCTTCTCCTAGATATGTGTTATGTGTAACAATGAAATCATTTGTTATATATAAATGATCTGGATGGTCTATTAATATGCACTGCGCTTTCTTTTTGCCCACATAACATATTTCTTCTATATATCTCGTCGGTGGATACTTGGTTTTGGGGCATACGCGCAGCCTTTTTCGGGATACCAGAAATGGGTTTATGTCGGGTGGCATGGAAATGAAAAGATTATGGGATACATTGCCGGTTTCTACGACTTCGCCAGTGTTCTTTCGATACTTAGATTTGCGTGGGCGACCCACTTTAGCTTTCCCACCAAGTGATTCCACGAGAAATTTAACATCCATTATTAACTGATATGATGTACTGGAGAAAAATACAGTCATGCCCTTTTTGTCGACACACCCATCCGTATCCATTAATCCTCTTAATAGAGAAAGTCTAATTTGTCTAGAGTTAATCTTATAGACGTGAGGCACAAATTTCTCGGAAGATCTTGTCCCAAACAGGCAAAGTTGGTGCAACGCATTTTTTATTGGGTGGTGTGCTGCAGCCAATTTCTGTAAAAATCTCCACCTTCTGCCCCCATGCGTGTGCTGTCGCCCAGAACAAGTTTTATATATTCCGTGTTTACTAAACCCAGCTGCCACCGCAGACGAGATACAATCGTAAGTAATAACTTCACCGCTATCAGTGATAGATTCTACTGCGCGGCCAACAGGGCCGCTCTGTTTTAATATTTCTACGATATCGTAATTATATCTATCATGTCTCGTAAATTTACAACCCAGGCGACGTATAATCGGAGTTAGAGTGTCAATAATCTCACGATCCATTGTAGTAAAACCCACCTTTTTGCTACTAAAAGAACCGTCACCAAGTAAACACCCGAGTAAATATGGATCAAGTGGAACGCTGTGTCTAACAAATTTAACCGGCTTTGTCATCGGAATGGAATATTTCCTGCGTCCTGAAGGAAGTTTTACCTTATACATAATATCTTTAAGTTTTACTACTCTGCCGTGTCGCTTCATTGCGATGTCATATTTATTTCGTATTTTCCATAAATGATTTTCACAACACTCCGCTGATGTTCCATCGCTAAAATTTACTTTATAAATTTCTATTTCACCTTGAGGAAACGTTTCCAGAACTTTGGCACTATTGCCGTCTGGAGTAGAGACAAAACTTCCAGGCAAAATGTCTCCCATTTTTACATAACCGTTGGGAGTCAACACCAAACTATCTAGGGGTTGGGCTTTACCACAACCAGGAGGACCATGAAACAAGATCCCTCTCGCGGGCTTAATCCCATATTTTTCAAACTTATCGCTGTAAATTATAGGATATATTATCTTTTCTTTGAGAAACTCTTTTTCTTCGCACAAGCCTTTTACATCGTCGAAAGTAGTTTTAGGTTGTTCCGCCAAAGCGAAGGCCGATTCTCTCTTTTCTCCAATCACTTCGAATACTACTTGAGAAATTGGATCGTATCGTACCTCGTCGCCAGTTTGACATTCCACTCCTTCGGCTAGAATAAACATAGCGATATGACCAGCTTCCTCGATCAATACTCGTTCCGAGTCTAACACCATATGTATTTTGCCTACTCTGCCGCCATATGCGCTGCGTCCACGATCCTCAGACAACATTTTACCATTATCGTCGAGGGTAATTAAGACTTCGCAGCCCTTTTTTAGCCGCGATTCTTCTACATTCGGGGTGATAAGCACTTCTTCCTTAAGCGGACCTATTGCCACCAACGCTCTGCGAGGCCCCACAAACTCTAGAAATATGCCACGGAATCCAGTTCGATCGGCTAACGCTTTTATTTTTTCTCTAAGAGCCCTAAGTTCGCCTTCGGCGATTTCTAGCTCGCGCTCTGTCTTTTCAATGTAAGACCAAAGGTTTTCTTCAGATGTTGGGTTGGAGATATATTTCTTATTGAGCCTATTTTCTATGGCTTTGCGTATCTTGTCCAACATTTCACCACGCTTCTTTATATGCTTCTACTACTTTCTGATCTTTACATTCCTTGGAGTTATCGAATATCATTAGAAATTTGTTCCCGTCGGTTTGGGTATCGACGCAAACCATGGTATAGTCATCTTTCCTGTAAACCCACTTTGGTAAAAACCTTTGTGTATATATGGGACCGCTATATATTCCCCCATCTCTCACAAATTCTTCAGTTAGGGGCTCATCTCCCCACACACAGACACCGCCATGGCCTTCCCCTGTAACGAACCAGTAACAATCTGTCTCGTCTGATAGCGGAATGTCTACCCAATCTTCGCGGTACCCGAAATAGTCATGAATTTCTTTTTTAAGTCTAAAATAATCTTTAAGCAGCTTCATTACATCATTCTCTCTTCAATTGGAACCTTGTTTGCGGTTTCATACGACGTCAGTTTATACTGGATTAGCATCACTGCCTCTCCTAAGCGCCTATATTCGTTTAAGTCGCTAATATTTTCTTTTGGTATGCGGACAGTGTCATACAGCTCTTCAGCTTTGTTTATCCTGCTTGTGCGCCATACTGAAATCTTAGCGGCTATGACAGATGGCCAACGATGCGTTGCAAGCCAAAGTACAGCGCCGACGCCCATGATTGGCCAGAAACTACAGAACAACCACGCGTTAAATTCATCCTCGAAATCGTGTATTCTAATTGCTATGCTATGCACTAACATTACTAAAAATACATATCCAATTGTTGCTGCTCCGCCAAATAGATAATAATCGGCCGCGTTCATGATTCTTGCTCCTGTACACCATAAATAACCCACCTAATAAAATCATCAGGTAGCTTCACTTTGTGTTCTCGTACGTAATGCGACAAACCCTCAGGCCACACCCAAGTTCCGTCTCCTTTGTCCTTAGATCCAACATGTTCTTTACATATCCGACATCTGGAATAGCCGCAATATTTTTCTTTGTTGGGGCATTTATCTAGATATTCCGCGAGCTTTTCTAAGATAACTGGGCTCTGTGCCTCATCTACTAGATCTGCTGGCCATGGCAAGCAATCTACGTTAAAATCGTCCTCAATATCTTCTAATTCTCTTGCCCGTAGAATTACAGAGGAAGAAAAATAGTCCTCTTCATATTTATATTTCCGCCAAAACCCCACGAATCTGCACCCAGGATATCTTTCCGCATAGCGTTGCATGCTTGATTTTCTCTTCATTATCTCTCCATTTTACAGTCGAGCCCCAGCTCGGTAACGATCCGAATTCTCTGGTTTACAAGACCAGGCATCATCCAATAAATGCTTCAGGGGCGTATGACGGCACCATGCGGTGTGGGAGTGTGCCGAACCCTGTCTCCCGTTGTGGCAACTACCTCTCGCCTAGGCCGAGCATCCGTTGTACACCGAAATGCCCACCAGCCATCGGGCCGGCTTGCCCCGTTTCCGCCCCGCCTCTGCGGGGGTACCGGCTAACGCAACTGACTTCCAGTCATAACTAGTATAGACCTTCTGGTCCCCTACCTCTTCAACCCTCAGCGGGCAAGGAAGCGAGCCCCAACTCGGAATCGAACCGCGAAGTCTTCTAGATTACGAAACTAGCGTGCAACCATTAACACTTTTGGGGCCTAGAGACGCGTAAACCCAGCAAGGAAAGTGAGCTGGGTGATGTGGTTCACTGCCCCTCCTTCAGCGCGGCTTCGATGCGGCGCTCAATGTCTGCGCACTTTCGCGTTTCGTCACCGCAGATACACCCCTCAAACGCCTTCAACGCCTTCCGCAGCAACCCCCGCAGCCGCTCCACCTCGATGCTGCGCTCACTGGCCAGCGATTCAGACACTGCCTGCGCCTCTTGTACGCCCCTGATGTAGCTTCGCAGCCGCTCCACCTCGGCCTCTAGGTCGGCGATGCGGGCGCGAAGTTTCTCTGTTGTTCTCGGGCAGTCCGTTTTGTGCCAGTACAGATACCCGCCACAATCCGGACAGTTGCTGTCGCTCATCGTTCATTGCCTCCTAATGCCTTATTGGGCCTTATTTTCAATCTTTGACAACACCTCATACAGATAATCATGAATTCACCGCCTGTAGGGGGCCATTCAACTAAGTCCTCGCATCTTGTCAATCTATGACACCAATCACATTTCTGCATTTCTTTTTTCTATCCACTCGTCGTAAGTTATGAAGTCCCTAGCCATGTGCGGCTGGAAGCTCTTGGTTTTAAAGCATACGGCACATTGTGCCAAAACTTTTTCGTCATATGTAAGTTCGCCGTTTCCGATGTCTACCCACTCATGTCTGCACCAACACTCTAAGAATATTCTTTTAAAAATTTCTCCAAACATCTACTCCTCGCCTAACTCCTTTTCTAAAGAATTTTCAACTACACGATCAGCTAAGTCCTCCATAGAACTTTTAATAGATAGTGTATGCATTTTCATTCTCTCGAAATGATCAATATTTTTCTGATTCGATATAATCTGGAAAAATGGGAATATGCATAATATGATGCACGATATTAATGCCGCATTATGGCCCGTGGCTCCGCTGAATATAGACAACCCAATTAGCACTATTATGCTTACTACGCTTATCCATAGCGCTATCTTATATCTTCTAATACATTTGTCGTAATATTTAACGATTTGACTCATTTAACTTACACCCAAACTTGTAAAGAATCTGTATAAAAGTGTTCCTATCACAAATACCACTGAAAAAATAGACATAATTGTACCAACTGTAGTCATCCCAAGTCCCAGTTCGTCATCGACAACTCTAGATATTATTGTGCCGCCAATTATAAACACAAGTCCAAGGCAAAGAGCGGTTAAACTGAGCGCTATCATTTTATCTCTCCTTTTTCACGGCACGTAACCTCTTTTATTCTGCGGCCTAATGGCGAATCTGCAAGAACCGGCTTGCCACGGCCATTTTCTTTGTTCCAACACTGTGGGCATTCTCCGCCTGGTGCTTCCCACGGCAGATAGCCGCCATCCTTACACGCAAATACCGGATTTCCCCAAGCACACTTCATATAATGCTCAGCACTTGACGAGCCGAGCAATACAGACATGCCGCACTTATCACATATACTGAACTGACATCCGCACCTATCACATTTCATGTTCTTCCTCCATGTGCCCCTGGCTGGATTCGAACCAGCACGCTCCTATGAGCACCGATTTTTGAGACCGGCTCGCCTACCAATTACGACACAGGGGCCTTCAACGACGAGATGGCTCTACATAACCATACCACTTCTCTAGTATCTTTATCTCTTCTTCTGTCAACTTTTCTAATATCTTTTCGACTTCTAGGGCTATTTCAATGTGTTTCTTGATCGTCCGTCGATACGGCCTGATTGCCTTGTCATGTATTTTTTGGAACAATTCCTTGCTTATATGACCGCGACCACCGCATAGGGGACACGCTATATGCCTGGCTAATTTGTTCCCTTCGATTATATCATAGTCTGCTGGGTCGAATATCTTGCCATCCGACATACACCTGGTACACGGCCATAGGTCTAATTCTATTAAGTTTTCCAGCGTTGTTCCAGGGCTGAGATTAAAAGGTCGGCTATGGTTTTCTACAATTGCTTTTAAATAAGAAAGTCTATGCGCCTCTAAACTATGTAGATAACTTGGCATATGTGGCTCGTTTTTCCATGCATAAGACATTCTAAAACTCCTTATATATCTATAACGACAATTTCTTTTCTATGTTTGTCATAAGAGACGTTGATGAATCGTGTGCCGTCAGTTTCTTCGTCGAAACCACTACTGGCGTGTATGTGACCGAAGATATGTATTCTCGGCTTTACTTCTTTCACTTTATTCATTAAGTCAACGCAGCCCACATGCTGTATTTTTTCACTACCAGACCTTTTCACGACGCCTCCTTTTCTATACGGCGTGTCCCCATAGCCAAATGGAGCGGCATGGGTGACTAATATGTCCACGTCATTGGGCATCAGTGACCATTTTTCAATCATATCGCTACCTTCGATAACACTAAAAGAACCAATACCTATAACGTGTGGGACCCATGGGCTTCCATATATCTTTAGACCTTCTATTTCGATAGAGGCATCCTGTAAATACGTACATGGAAGTTCTTGTATTCTTTTTGGTTCTTTATCTAGAAAGTAATCGTGATTACCAGCGATCAAAATCTTATACTTGTGTGGTAAATGTTCTATCCACTTATAAAAATCGCCAAGTATATCGCCGCCGAGATAATCTGTTTCGTAGCCAAAATTCAAGAAATCGCCAGCGTGTATAAACACATCTCCGTCTGGAATGTAAGGAATGTCCCTATGATCTGCATGCGTATCAGAAACTGCAACTATTCTCATTGTTTCCTCCGTGCGGGCGGGGAGAATTGAACTCCCACCTCTACACCGGCAATGTAACGTACTAAACCGTTATACTACGCCCGCTATTTCATTCAACTTCTACGACAAGTTGTTTATCGCTCTTGACTCTATCTATGGTGGAAGTTTCACCATTACTAAGTGTACAGATACACTGGTCTATAATGCCATTTTCCATCCCGCCCGGTGTGACATTAACAGCGATTCCAATTATAGTAGTATCTGGGTGTAAAGCGGTACAATGCTCTCCACAAACTTGCATAGCAGTACCCAGATACATTTGTTTGGCCCCACTACAACCAGTAATAAATGCAAAACTGATGGCCACTAATAGTAAACGTCGCATCACGACTCCTTCGTTATTAAAATAGGATATTTATCCGATTTTAGTTCAAATGGGGAAATATAGTAAAACCCTACTACATAATCAGCGTACTTTACTGCCCGTTTTTGTAAGTACACTTTAACATATGCCTCGTCTGTCGACCTTAACTCTATGTAATAGCAGCCTCCATGTGATACGCGCCACATTTGAGAATCAGGTATGCGCAATGCATCATGATTCATATTCTTCTCAGTAAATTCAATGTACGGCCCACGATCACCTATTACCACTCTTACATAATTTTTTGCTATCGGCGTCCCGGATTTAGTATAGAAGTATATATTGCCTCTAGAAACTATTTCGGTTAGCGGGTATATCTCGGGAATGATTAGCCTTTTTCTGCAATCTTCTCTGTATTTCTTTCTCATTTATTTTTACCAGACACAGATAGCATAACTATTATGATTAGTAGGGCAAGAGCACCCAGAATAATAGCTTCATTTGGAAATTCTATTGGCATTTATGTTCCGGCTCCTTACCAGTACGCATATATGGTTAGCCCAGATACTAATATTATTATCCCAGCTACAATAGCCCAAAATAGCAAGACTCCAATGTCTAGTCCCGAATCAGATTTTCCCATTTTTTCCTGCCTATCTGTTCCAACTTGTTGAGAAAACAACGAAACTTATTGACTATCTTCAGTAATTTCATCATTGTTCGCCTCGGTCATATATCAATCTTCTCCATGCGGAGGCGTAGAGAATTGAACTCTAGGAGCCTCTCAACCCACCGGGTTCCAGCCGGTTGCCCCGACCAACTAGGGCCATCGCCTCCAATCAATACCAAGTACCTTAAGGGTCTTGATAATTATTTGCATATTTCTTGACTGTTTAGAACATATAACTCTTTGGTACAATTCCTTGGCTTTTTTCACAGTGATAGCAGGCAGTGTAATGGGCTGATAACTTGATAACAAGCTGCCATCCTTTCTAATTTCTATAAGCACGCCGCGCCGACGTAGCAAAATAGCGTCAGTCAAATTGTCAATTTCCCACTTCAACACGGGTATAGTTTCTAACTTACTAACAATTTGCGACGCATAAAATCCTTCGCTTGAATTTTTGCACCCTCTAGCCAACGTTTCATTACTAGTAAGACAGGTTACCAAAGTCAATAAGCCGATCGCAATTATCGTTTTCATTTATATCCTCTCTGATGCCCACGCGGCTCGGAGGCAAGTTCCTAGACGAACCATCGCATTCTGTTACTTCCGGAGATAATTCTGGAAACATTTCCTCAATCTTATCTATAATGGCCTCTATAGAGCCCATCGCCTTCGGGTCTTTCTTTCTGATTTTTTCTGCTCTCTGTATTAATGATTGGTAAAATTTTTTAAGCTTTACCTCAAGCGGATTCTCTTTGTATGTATCCTTAGGACACCACGAATAAGATATATTATTTATATATATTCCAGGTTGCTGGTATACTGTCATTTTTTATTACCTATATAATGTTACCCATGTTCTCTGAAACGCTCAACATCAGAACCGCCGAACGTCACGAGATTTTGGTAATCTGTTACATGTGTAGCACATGGGAGCCGAGTTTTTTCATATGATTCCCAAAACACCTCGGCATCAAGCAACTCTAAGAAAACCCGCTTCATATCGCGAATAACCGACTCCACGCATCTAGCAGCATCTGGGTCTTCCAGTTCAATTTCCCTAGCATCCTCTTTCAACCACTGATAAAACTCTATAAGACGCTCTTCTACGCTGGGTTCTTCGTCAACTTCTGTAGTAAATGGGTTAGGCTCCACGACAAACGGATCAGTGCTGCGTCCTGCATTTCTGCCAACGGACTGCGAATCAGACCAGGTTGTATAAAGGTAGTACCTTGGCGATGGAGTGGTATTATTTGCGGTGGTACCGGTGTACGTGTAGGTAAGGTCTTCCGTCCAATAGTCCGTAAAAGTTGTTGTTCTGTTTGACATTTATATATTGTATCGATATCTGCTTTCTTAGACACATCTAGTGTCAACAAACTTCTGTATAGAAATAGAGTCGTATCCCAATAACTGTCCTTCTAGGGATTCAAATACGCGTTCGGGTAAATTACTTTTATTATCCATCAACCATTGATATGTTTCAACCACCCATGGTTGCGCAGCTATACCGATCATGAGACCACATCCAGACGTAGAAAATACTATAGGCTCACATGAGGTGATCTCGGTACTCTTAGGCCCTAGCATCATTTCCACACCGCCTACCATGATTTTTTCTACAAGTTCTCGCTCTTGTTCGCTCTTTATGCTAACAAAACAAGATCCTAACATGTAGACTATCTTAACACCTCTTGCCACAAGATAACTGGCCATAGATGCTTCTAACGAATCATACCATCGCATTAGTGTTCTAATACATTCTTTTATAATTTTTTCATTTGCTGTCTCAGAGAAAGATTCAACAAAAGACACAATATCTGACTTGTATACTGTTGTTTTGTCTGTGTAGATGTACATGATTTTAATTTTCCAATGAAGGTTAGGGGCTCTTCTAGAATCGAAGATTTTCCGTCTATCAGGAATCATAGCCGGCACGGATTTTAAAATTCATCTAAAATCCTCAATAGTTGGGTTATAAGGAATGTCGGGCGGCACATAGCTGCGTTCGACTATCAATTTGTCGAATCCATATACTGGAGACTTCTTTTTGTATGCTATGGTGTGCAAGTTAGGCTGTCTTGCAAGTTGACAACTAACACAAAGCGGAGGGCACTAGATTTGAACTAGACGCCTCTCGACGCGCATGGCTTAGCAGGCCAGCTAGGAAACCCGTCCCTATTTACCCTCCCGTTAATGTAGATATCAAACGTCCAATCGTGTAGCAAACGATAATGAGCAGACATAATGTGCCAAAGGCTAACGACATACCCTTACCAAATTCTTCATATACTACATAGTCGTGATCAAACTCACCGATAGTGAAATATCTATAGATTCCCGCCACTACGATCATTATGGCATTTATTATAGAGAACGTTGTGAATCCGACAATTGCACTAGAAAGCATGAAGATCGCGCCGGTTTCGAATGTGCCCGAAAAACTTATATCTATTGCAAATGACAGTCCTATAATTGTGCCTACTATTATAGATATAATGAGGCTTACTATAAAGGCCATTTTTTTCATTTTATTTTCCCGGTTAAAACCACCCTATGTGTTTCTTTTTTATTATTGCTTCTCGATATGGAATTACTTTAACTATCCTGTTACCGCGCGTTTTGAGCACAGTATTGCTTGGTCCACTAATATATTTGACGCGCGGCCAAATAAATAATCTTGTTGCTATTATTACAGCCACGATCAGCCAGATTATCGCGCTCATTATAGCCCACCCATGTTCGCTGCAATTATCGCGTTCACCCTCTCAAATGCTTCCCTGGTATGGCCTCCAACGTGCCATTCAACAATCCTCGATTTTGGGATGCCGTGCGTTCTACCTAAATAGCTAATACCATTTTTATAATTATATATAGTAGCTACAACGCCGTCTTCAAACTCTATCTCCCATTCCGCGTCCGCTTTATACTGATCACCGTCGTGTGGCTTGCCGAATAACCTCTTAAGCGCGAAATAGTTTATTATAACGCGACCTTGATAACTAGTCCCAACAGCGTTAATTGCCTTGTCGTTATGTGTTTTAAAATTCATCTAAAATCCTCAATAGTTGGGTTATAAGGAATGTCGGGCGGCGCATAGCTGCGTTCGACTATCAATTTGTCGAATCCGTATACTGGAGATTTCTTTTTGTATGCTATGGTGTGCAAGTTAGGCTGTTTTGCAAGCTGACAACTAAACAAAAATTCTCTAAGTTTAAAAGCATCGTCAAATATCGCTATGTGGTGCCTCCTAGTACCTTTTATGCCCACCAGAAAAAACCAGCATGCGTCGCCTACTAATTCCTGTATGTTGTATACCGCCGTTTCTAAATCTTCTACTGTGTATTTAAGATTATCCAATTCACTTGCTATATTTCCTAAGTCATCGTAACACATCTTATTTTATCCTTTCCCACGACGATCTGGGCACTCGAACAATAATTTCACCAGTATCTCTGTCTACGTAATCGACGTAATTTTCACCAATATCTCTCATAATGCTTTGGTCCCGGTCTAATTTTTCTTTAAGACCCCACGTAAAATCAATCTGAGCCATAGGTTCGTATGCAAAAGTGATCTGAGCCATAGTTATCCTCCTTGTTGCTGACAGTTAGAGTAATCGAAATATAAGGGATCCCTCCCTTCGCGGTAGGGGAGGGAATCGAACCCCCAAGGCAGTTACGCTCGACTGGGTTCAAACCAGCTGCCGTCGCCCATCGGCTTGCCCTACCATAGCGGAGAGTAGACGAATCGAACGCCCAGCCATGAAGACCGCCCACGGGTTCGGGCCGTGTTGCCGACCATTCAGCAGTACTCTCCTTCTACTCTGATATTAAAATTCTTCGAAATTGCATTCGCGCCACTCATCGAAAAGCCTCTTGCCGCGCTGATTCCACCAATATATAAACATCACGGCGTCGTCATCGCGTCCAAAAGACAATAATACTTCATGATTATAAACTCGTCTTCTTATTTCATCCGGCATATTGACATACAACACCGGCGGTTTTTTATGTTCTGTCATATATCTTAACCCCACTTCGACTGCGCTAGTGCTTATAAATCGTATGCTGTTAGCTCAGCAAACACATTGCGAATTTCATTTGCTAGGCCAAACGCACCGCATTGTTCCACATATCCAATTGTTGCCGTTAAAAGGATCTTAAGACGTGCAATACGCTCAATATGATTAACGCAGTCACAACAATCGCGATAATTCCGAAGGTCTTCGTTTTCTTTTTCAAGGGCGGCAACGCGCTCGCGATATTTCCTTATTATCCCCTCGAGTACATGCCGAACATCGGCCGCGCTGGGACAATCCGATGCGTGCCAATACAGATATCCGCCGCAATCCGGACAGTAAGAATCATTCATGGTGTTTTGTTCTCCTTCAATTCGGCTCCTTATTAAACGTCCAATCCCTTCTTTGTCGGGATTTCCAGCCCGACTATCTCCTTAATGCTTTCCTTCCACTTTATTTGCTTATTTCCTTTATATTTCTCATACAACTTCTTTATCTTATCGTCACTTTGAGTTTGTATAAGATTCATTGCATGCTTAAGGATGTCATCGGAGGCCCCATTGACCGTCAGCCTTTCTATCAGCTTGTTTGCCTTCCCCAGCCATATGGCATCCGATACAAATGGCGCAGCATCCGCGATTACTTTGTGTATGTTGTCGTCCAGCATCGGCTCGCAGGAAACGCTGGTTTGATAGCCAGAGTTGTACGCGTGCGCCAATGAATTAATTCTCTCCGAATAGCTTGGCGCGCCCGGCTCCCAAAGGCACAGGACATGATCGTTTGCTGAGCCAATGGTGAATCTAAATAAGATTTGTTCTTTATAAATCTCAAACGCGTTGCATAAGAACACAATACATTCGTAGTGTGGCTTGGATACTATTAATACTTTATTCCCTGCCGACAGCAATCTTTCTAAATATATAGCACATCCGTGTAGATTGGAAGGCGTAATATCGTGCAGGGTAGGAAACATAGTAGTACCCTTGCGTTTAGCCAGTTTTTTAGTGAACGCTTTGGTATTTAATGACTCGTCTTTCCACGTATCTGGAGTTCTTTTACCCATGCGTATGATTTTTGTCCTAGCATAGCAGTAGGCACAGTTATGTGAACATCCAACAGCACAATTTGCATTATATGAGGCCCATTCGTATGTTCCTCTGACAGTTTTTTCCTTAGACATGGTTCTGCCCTCTTTAGTTGGGGAATAGTTGATTTAAATATTCCGTATGGTTGTTATCTTCTAACCATTTAATCCATTCTGGATTAGGATCTTCCAAATGGTAATGGCTACCAGAGTATGTTTTCGCCGAACGTGACAGCAAATCCATTTCAACGATCGGAGACGTCACGATTTCTTCTCCATCTTCAAATCTAGGGTGCCCGTACACCAAACCGCGAAGCAAAGTAATGCCAAGCGGCAAAACGCCAATGAATTCCCATTTCTTAATTTTTACTTTCCCAGATCCACCGACGTATGTCTGTTTTTCATCGGGCATCATTAGCCTCTTTTTTCTTCATGCGCAAATTCATGCGAGCTTCAAGCTCAACCTGTTGCGCAGCAATCATAAAAATATGCGAAATTTCATGTGGTTCGTAGCCTAATTCGAGCCACACCTCCATTATGGGCTTAAGTTTGGATATAGCATCCCGCTCTATTGTAAGAGCCGCATCTGTCCACGTATTGTCTACGAACATCTTTTTACCTGTCATCACTAACTCCTTAGATTACCCTTTTGACGTATTCATTAGCCATTTCTACGGCTAGCTCTACAGTCTCATTAAGCGTGTCTGCCGTAGGTATCTTGAGCTTTCTTGTATAATATTCTATATATCTCATCTTTGGGCTGCCAGGCAGCCACCCTACGACAATTTTATTGCTGTTATACCACCTACCAAACTCTATGTTTGTCGTAAACCCAGGCAAATGTGTTAAATCTCTAGGAATCCAAAACATTATACAACTGGCATCCGTTAAATACGTTTCTTCCCATTCGATCTGTTCTTCGTATTCCATAAGTACGCCGCCTTCGCGAGTCTCTGGGACAAATATTAACCCCTCGAACTCCATTTGCGACAAACGGTGCAGGACAAGCGGGCGCCATGAAGGGATATGTGGACTCCTAGGAGTTGGACCAGCAAGAAAAACAGAGGGAGTGTCCGGTGAGACATATATAAGACTCTTCCGGGGCTCTGCATATACTACGTCAAGTTCTTTCATTTAACCTTCTACAGTTATGGTAAAAACTTCTTCATCTGGCGACTCACCTATTAGGCTTATGTATTTGTCCCAAGCCTCTGATCTAGCGTGTGGGTTTTCGTCTTCAAACTCTTCCCATTTCTCATTGAACGGTAGTTCGGCAAGTGTCCACCAACTACTACTGCTATATTCTTCCATAAATACGATATCTCGGCCAAATAACTTGTGCTCCCTAGTCATTGTCATAGCTTTTATGACATCTTTCTCGTATTCTGTACACTGCTGTAAAATCCTCTCATGATTTTCGACGCTAGTAACCAGTACGAAGCTAGAAGTGCTGCTATTGGATACGAATCCTGATCTTAATTTCATCTTATTCCCCTATTTAATACGAAATGCTAATACTTTATAGATGCTGACGCCAGTACAACTGCATATATGCAGAGTAGAATTTTCCTAATTTTTCGCATACCACACATCCTAATTTGAGTTTATCACTTCGAAAACTGGATGGCAGATGCCGTGTTGTCTGCCTCCCAAATCCACGCCAACATTGCATTGCGTCACAGGATCATTTAATGATGTCCCAACTATCTTAAATCTTACAGAATGATGTGCAAATATCGGGTTTATCTTATGTCCATGCATGTCAACGTTAGAAGAAGTGCGTACAACTTCAAGCTCTTTACCTATAAATGGCTTGACCCAATAGTCGCCGCGAGTTTTTAAGTATACAGAGACAAATTCGCTGTTCAGATACACCCTGTCTCCCACCTTTGGAATCATGTCGGCCTCCTTACGCTAGTGATCTTAGACGTTTAGTGGAGTCAGGGGGGCTCGAACCCCCAACCTTTTGGCTGCCAGCCAAATGCTCTCCCAGTTGAGCTATGACCCCATATGGAGCTGGTCGGAGTCGAACCGACGACCTCAGGCTTGCAAAGCCCGCGCTCTCCCAGTTGAGCTACAGCCCCATAATCTGCCCAGCCATAAAAACGACAACCGATCTGACTTCGTGCTCATAAGCAGGTGATCAATTCTGCCGTTCGCACCTGTCCCTTGGGAGGGGCATCTACCAGATTGTAAGAGTTAGTAATAAATATTCCTAGCAGTCGTCTAAACTCCTGGCCGGGAGTCTGTGGGCGATGCAGGATTTGAACCTGCGTGTACCTATTCGGCCTCCAGTTTGTAAGACTGGCGCTCTTCCAGCTGAGCTAATCGCCCAAAAGGCAAGAATGCTATGAAAATGGGAGATGCGCGATGTTCATCGCGTTGACCTTCCCCATAGAGTCCTGCCTGTTGTTATCATTCGATAATCTCCGTTACCATTCCTGCACCTACGGTTTTACCTCCTTCTCTCACCGCAAAATGCAATCCTTTTTCTGCGGCTATAGGTACGTGCAGTTCTACGTTGACATTAACATTGTCGCCTGGCATTACCATCTCGATGCCTTCGTCGAGTTTGATCTCACCCATCACATCAGTGGTCCTGCAATAGAACTGTGGCCTGTAACCGCTGAAGAACGGAGTGTGTCTCCCGCCTTCTTCTTTCCTCAAGACGTAAACTTCTGCCTTAAATTTCCTATGAGGCGTTATAGAGCCCGGAGCGGCCAACACCATTCCTCTCTCTACCTCGTCTCTTTTTACTCCACGCAGCAGAGCACCGATACTATCGCCCGCTATTCCTTCATCCATATCCTTATAGAACATTTGTACACCGGTACATACAGTGCGATTGGTTTCTCTAATCCCCACTATTTCTACAGGATCGTTCACCTTGATCTTGCCACGCTCTACCTTTCCGGTAACGACCGTCCCTCTACCACCGATGGTATATACGTTCTCGACAGGAAGGAGAAAATCCTTGTCTGTATCTCGCTCTGGCTCTGGGATATAATCGTCAACCGCCCGCACCAATTCCCTAATGCACTGATACTCAGGGGCACCAAGGTCGTCGCTATTAGATTCCAATGCCTGTAAAGCAGATCCGCGTATAATCGGAATTTCTTCCCCAGGAAACTGATACTTGGTAAGTAGCTCCTGTAATTCTAATTCCACCAAATCTATCAACTCTACGTCTTCCTCGTCTACCATATCTACTTTATTGAGGAAAACTACCATTGCTGGTACATCTACCTGTCTTGCCAACAGGATGTGTTCTCTTGTCTGCGGCATTGGACCATCTGGAGCACTTACAACCAGAATTGCTCCGTCCATCTGGGCCGCTCCTGTAATCATATTCTTAATATAGTCGGCGTGTCCTGGGCAGTCAACATGTGCGTAGTGCCTTTTCTCTGTCGTATACTCAACATGTGCCGTAGCAATCGTAATGCCACGCTCTTTCTCTTCTGGTGCCTTGTCGATCTCGTCAAACGATGTAAACTTGGCACCACCTTCCAGTGCCAAAACTTTCGTGATGGCAGCTGTCAGGGTAGTTTTTCCATGGTCAATATGACCAATCGTCCCCACATTGACATGGGGCTTGTCTCTTACGAATTTCTCAGCCATCGTATCCTCCATCCTGTTCTTAAAATTGAACAAGCTCTATATCAAGAGTTTTCCAACTCTTTAATTTCTTTATTTAGTCTTCTCTTTATAGTTGCTGGATTTTTCCAATCATCGGCAAAATCTCCGTCGCGCAACTCTTTTAGTGCTTGAGTTGTTTCTCTCTTAAGTTTTCTAAGTGTTCTTTAGTGGTCTCTTTCTTCATCTTTCTTATTCTCTGTGCGGCCAGTTTCAAGACTTCTGGTACAGTCCAAGTCTTATTTTTGCCGTCCAAGTACCCTTTCACTTCAAACTCTGGGAGGTCTTCTTTCTCCCAGAGATCTGCGGCCTTTTCCCAGACATTATATTTATCCATGATTCTTTATTCTTTTCCTTATGGCATTATCTGATACACCTAATTCTCGTCCGACAGCAGAGAAAGAAGATTTTTTAACCATCTCAATCAGTTGTTCCACAGGTGGCCAGTCTATTTTAGTAGTGGCACAATTATGTCCAGCACATTTTTTACAACGCCGCGCATGTCTATTTATTTGTTTTTTACAATCGAGACAACGATTCTGAAGAACACCCTTGTTGTAGATTTTTCTACCTTTACTACCCTTGCTGTAAGTTTCGGTTAACGAATGACAATTGGGGCAGAGAAGCCGCAAATTTTCTAATCTATTATCATTACACATCCCATTGATGTGATCTAGGTGTAGAGATAATCTTCTACCCCGCCAGTTTATAATTCCGCACTCATAACACTTATAATCTAAAAAGCCCTTTTTAATTAATCTCTTCTTGAGTTCGGAACGATTACTGTATGAACTGTTTTCCACTAAAATATCTTTCAAGGGTATTTTCTTTTGCAAACCATTTGGACCAAATATTGTCCAATGAGTAGTATCTAGGTTAAAATCTTCTATATACTTATAGATCGTTCTATAGTTTCCACCATGAGACTTTAGGCCCAATTTTTTAATTACTTGTAAACCAGATGTTGACTCTTTCACTGCAGAAATAAATTCTTCTTTATTCCATTTCATATTAACCTCCGCATTGAGAATGTCGAATCGACAGCTAAACATCTCAATAGAAAGTTATTAATAGATTCGGGTGGATAAAGGGATTCGAACCCTTTCCGACTCGGTCACAGCGAGGTATGCTACCATTACACTATATCCACCATAAGCGGCGAGCATGGGAATTGAACCCACGATTCTCCCCCGCTACAAAGGTGAATTTGCCCAAACGCGGACTCGCCTAGTTTTCTTCGTCACCTGAATCAAGCGCAAGATCTGCCATATAATTACCTATTGCATCCTCAAAATCAATGGTTGCTATGGCTTCGTCAAAGTCATCTGCATCGCCGTATTTCCCGCGCGCAAAATTCTCGGCGAGTGCCCATAACCGACCGCGATTCTAAGTTTATCCAGGCCTGCTTTTCTGTATTAGTAGCCATATCGCGCTCCCTTATTACGGAGGTCTCGCAATTGTTGCTGCACTGCCTTTAATTCCTGTAGCAAAGTTTTTCTGACTTCCTGTTCGATTGGTTGCGCAAGGGCTTCACAAATTTCCTGTTCCTCGTCTTTTAGCTCTTCAATACTCTTATCATCGACTTCTTCGCATTTCACGCTATGAAGTTCACATGATTTGTCCAAGTCTCCCATATCCCGCTGCTCTATGCCATTTTGCTCCATGCACGCGACGGCCATCGCCGCTACCTTACGCATAATATGTAGAGCATCTTGATCACAATATGGAGCCGCTTTTCTACTACAGATATGTAAAGCTTCTTGTACATAATCTTGGATAAATACAAGATACTCTGTAACGGAATGAATACCTTCCTCCTGAGTTCCTCCCCACAATCTGTTCTGATATTCTCTCTCTTTGCGGATAGCTTCAAAGACTTTCTCTATAGCTCCAGCTTTCTTTTCCCCCATAAGCTCTGGTAATTCTGGTACATTTCTCATATCTTCTCCTTATACTTCAAGTACTTCGCCTTCTCTTAACTTCCTGATCTCTGTATCACGATTAAAACTGTCAGGGTAATGAATCAATACCATCTTATCCTTAATTTTCTTCGATAAAGTTACTAAGCTTTCATAGCGTGTATGACCAAGACCACCGGTTGCTTCATGTATAATAAGATCTGCTTGATTCATCCAATCAATTAAAGAGGGGTCGAACACAGTATCAGATGAAAAAGCGACAGATTTATCCCCTTCTTTAATCAACATAGCAATTGCAGGGATATGATGCTGCGTTACTCTGGTTTCTACAACGAATGGTCCTATATGGCACTGTGGACCTGACAAGCTATGTTTATAATATAAAAAATCTTCCCCTACATCGAGATGCCATTGGCCATCATAAGTGGTGCCCATAGCACATTTCAATCTATGCTTCCATAATTGATCCAAGTCCCAACGAGACATGTAAACGTGAGGATATACACCCTGCACGAACCGCTTATAAAAAATCACATCTTCTAGACCATTCATATGATCTCCGTGAAGATGACTAATGAGGAAATGGTCTATATCTTCTAGTTTCGGGCCGTTAGCAATGCCTCTTTTCATCTCGCAATCTAAAAGTATTTTCCTGTAGGGATGTGGACATTCTACGGCCAAGTTGAAAAATCCATCTGAAGGATCATGGAAACGATTATCATGTTTGCTTTGCACTATAAAAGACGCATTATACCGTTGTTCGGAAAAGGCATCACCAGTTCCAAGAATCCATACCCTCATCTTTACTCCTATATTTCTGGATTAATTGGCAGATTTTCATGTTCATAAAACTCTACAAATGCGTGTCTATAATAGCTAAGTAAAGACCTCTTTCTAAAAACTCTATATCTCAGGGGAGTCTTTAGTCTAGATTTTTTTATATATTCCATGGCATCTTCCTTTTCATCGAATAAGGCAACATATTCCCTCTTAGGCTCGCAACCAGGATGACACGTACAAGTACAATAACAACTGTAATAGTCAGGCCATTCTTCTCCAATTATCACCCACATAGTACCTCCTCAGATCCCCCGGCTGGATTCGAACCAACATGACTAGATTCAAAATCTAGGATCCTAGCCATTAGATGACGGGGGATTTAATCAACAGCCCCAGACTATATTGTTACATTGCTTGCAAACGCACGCCATCCCTCTCATTTCTCCAATCCCACCACACGAATTGCACTTGTCGTGCGAGGCAACTTTGTGCGATTTGGGCATTTTGGCCTCGCGTAGCAAGCGATCTATCTCGTCCTTTTCTTCTTCAGTCAAAGGATGTTTGTGTGGGATAGCAGCTACATAATACCACGGCTGCGACCTGCGTGGGCCTCTGTATATTATTATGTCATAGTCCCGTGGATCTCCCCAATCCACGTCCGTCTCAAAATCCCTAATTCCTTGATATACTTGTTTCCCGATTCGCAGCATTTTGCACTTACTATCGAACCTATCAATGACAGGGACATCAAATCGTACTTGGACTTTGTCTCCGTTCTGACAGTACTGACAACTACCTTCACACATCACGGATGTCGTACGCGATGAGACCGTAATCCAGTGTATTAGTCTCTGTTCTGGGTGCCCACCTATGCGTACTCGATTTTCGCCTTCTTTAATATACATCCAATCTATCATGGCCTTATTCCATTCTACGAAATAGTAATTAATAACTTTTATGTGGTTAAAGCTCCAGGGACAAGATTCGAACTTGTATCCCCACGATTAACAGTCGTGTGCATTACCATTATGCTACCCCGGACTATCTCCATACTTTCTCTTCAATCTCTCGTATTCTTGCCTATCTTTCTCTTCGCGCTGTTCTATTTCTATCATTTCCCATTCTGATCTTATTTCGTCAAGTTTCTTGTCCCAGCCGTTATAAATGTGGTGGACATCTACGGGCTCTTCGGATACCCGAAAAAATCGGATATTAAAAATGTCTCTTACATCATCTGGAGAAGACAACTCGCCATCCAAGAAGGAATCTTTAATGTGATGGCTTGTCACCTCGTCGTCCCAATTTTCATCTGTCATATTGATTATAAATTCCAGCATTTTCTCGTACGAATCAAACGGGCCGACAAATCTGTCTAAGTGGCTATAATAGTTATAAGTAAACGCCCATTTTTCCATTCTACTCGTCTCCTTCACTTGTGACCGCCCATATAACAAAGACGACCTAAAACCCCAATCGTCGTTGAGACCCGCTCTGAATGACTTCTCATCGCTGCAATAATCCAGCTTTTTGAGGCGTTCTTTTAACGCACGTTCGGCTTCATCGATGGAATCATAGTATGGTCCTTCGTCATCTTGATGTCCAATCCAATATGTGTATATTTCTTCCATTATTCTTCTAGTTCTAGGGGAAAGTACTCGTATTCAGTACCAGTCACGTGGTCGTATCCCATATGTGGGTCCAAACGATTTTTGTCACCTGCTTCGATCATCTCGTGAAACATATATGTGCCATATTTGTCGCGCAATTTCCTATATTCTGTTGAGACTTCTTCTACAAATGCAATGGCACGTTCTTCCGATCTAAATGCTTTGACCGGCCATTCTGTATAATCACTATACTCGCCAGTCTTGCCAAATACAATATATATAGTTGACATGTTTATTCCATCATCTACTACGAATGTTAATCACGAAGAACAATTCTTTCGGTATATGAATAACTTTGTACCTCAATCTCACTATCCATGCCTCTGGCGTTAATTCCACTCCTTCCAATTTTTCTACATGTTGGATATGTCCACTAGGCGTCTCCACTTTGACAGATACCATAGAGCCATAAATATCTTCAAAGTAATAATAGCTTTCTATCTCTTGTGCTTTTTCCACAGATAGCTCCTCATTTGGGTGAAATAGATGGCGCCGACTTGCGGGTCATGCCTAAATCCACGGAAAAACGGCGTCTTACATCCTAATCTCAAATAACACTCTTCGCACTTAGGATCATCAATAGTAGAGCCAACGTCTTTACAGATGGGACATATTTCGTATTTGTATGACAGCTTATTAGACTTAGCGAAATGACCCAACTTTTTGTCGAGTCCAGACAGCACTATTCTAGCCTGTTTCTCTGTTAGTCCGTCTAACTCTCTTTCAACAGCATGCGACAGGATAGGACCGTGCCATATTCTTTTTCTGAAAGATTTCGGCTGTTTGCCTGCTTTCTTATATTCGTTATATGCTATCCACTCTGCTTCGCCAAGCATCGGAATATATGGTTCCCAAGACAAAAAATCCATTTTACGTATAAATGAGACAAACTCATTATCTTCAGGATAGATCCTAGTGTCCAAGAATATCGTTGGCTTTTCAAGTTCGATTTTCAAGTGCGGCCTGGCAGTGTGTAAAGAAGCTCGTTCCTTGGCGTGTTCTATAAGCTCCCTGCCCAACCTTTTTCCGCGCGCGGCTGGTAAAACGGCGAAATCAAGTATCTGAGCCGAGTAATCACGCATCAACATTCTATAGCCGCCCAAGATCCTAAAACCATCTCTCGCCACAAACGACAGTGCCGACTTATTATCTATCAAGCTGGCAAGATATACTTGTGCTGCACCATCGCCAAAGACTTCCCAGTAATGCTTCCTTACAAAACTGACAATTTCTGGAGGGAATTGCTCTGGTAAAATGCTGAATTTACTCCGCTTATTTGGTGTACTCATATTTGATCCGTCCAAGCTCATCTGCGACGCGGTTAAGGTCTCTCTTTACACCGCGCATAGAATCGTAGTCGATAGAGCCAGTTTCTCTTATGTTCTTCAACTCTAATTCTATTACGGCACCCATATTACGTATTTCACTCTTTATGTCGCTTATATGTTCTTCTATATGACACGTAGCACAAGTACTCATAAATACTATAAGTACTAGTACCCAAATAGCAAGTGCCACCGAACGTATCGCGTCTTCCATTTTTACCCCCTAGTGCTTGATTTTTACCATACTCTCGGAGTCGAGCAACAGACTGCCAGGATTATGTCCGTCCGGATTGCTCAAAATTATATGGACGATTTGCGGCACGCCGCACACCACCAATCGCCTAACATTGATTACTAATGCGGTAAAATCATCCCTGATAATAGTATCACCGCTCCTAATTTCCGTCGCTTTAATGTTCATCGCAATTTCCTTTATCCAGCGTCATATAGTCTATTGCCGTCATGTTCTGTTGCCGGGGCAACATCATCTGACAAGACATCATCCCACTCAAAAGTGGGGTGAAAATCGCCATCTCCGTCTGCAAAAACGGAAACCCTTCTAGAACATCCAGATTTTCCTAGTTGTTCCATATACTTAAGCATCGACAGGAAGTGGGGAATCCAATGATCCTCCATAACAACCCGTATTGTGAACTCAGTGCATGGCCGATCGGCGCGTGTTATCTTCCTAGTTTTTCCCCACATCCAACTCTCTCCTTCCCTCCAAATAGCTCGTCAGAATTACAACTTTAGCTTCAAATTCGTCCATAGTTTCTAGGCCGTCAACGCCTTGCAAGCGCCTGCCCATATACTTAGACACATATCTAATCTCATCCAATATCTCCAAATCTTCTTTGTCCATCGAACCGTATTCGCCCAGAGTATAGCGACCGGTCATAACTCCCAGAGCTTTAATGATTGCGGCTTCAATAACTTCCCAGAATCCTTCTTCTTTGCGTTGGTCGATTGATTCATATACCGTATTGGCTAGGTCTGCATGCATGTCATACAATAATTGTTGTTCTTGGCTCATTATGGCTCCTTGATTATACCTTTGTTTCAAATTCATTCAACGTTACTTCTACTACTGTAAATTTAACCGCTTCAGATCTAAGTTCTTTAATGTCTCCTTTCTCGAATCCGTCCTCGCGCAGCTCTGTGAGTGTGATTGGAGTATGGCTGTGTCCGCTCCATACATAGAATCCCCATGTAAGTTTTAAAAGGCCACGTTCGTAATACACTATAACATCTTTCCCCGCGTATTTTAGTAGTTCTTTCTCTATATATAGTTCAACGTTACTCATTATATACAACTTCTAGCCGACTTCCTTTTTGCATTTGCGACATACATTAAATGCGAGAGAACCAAATCCTGTGGCTATTATCTCAGGGTTTTGACAGTCACACAGAGTGCTGTGTGGTCTACATTCCTTTTTACCGTCTGCCTTTACGAATATGGGCACACCATGGAATCTTGCATTACTCCCGTATTTAAAGACCCATCGGGCTTGAGCCACGTACAGCCATAACCTGAAATGGTACCGATTATATTCCACGTTACCCTATACACACAATGTATAGGTTCGTATGTAACATCGCGAATACATAAATCAACACCTCTACTCGTGATCCAACTATCATCGTTGTTCCGGGCCAGTATATCGACAAACTCTTTATTCAGACGAACTATGTCTCCTTCTTTCGGAATCATATCTACCTCCTTAAAAGAGTACTCCGGGGCAGAATTGAACTGCCTCCTCAACCTTATCAGAGTTGCGTCCTACCATTAGACGACCGGAGTATAAATCTCTAGTGTGCTATTACGCCAAAAGGGGACCGATGCGCTCGGCCGCAGGTATATACTCTGCATATGTGCTATAATCATTTACCATGGATCACGTATAGCTTCACCCTACTCTTTAAAGGCACGTTGTCAACCACAACGCGTGTGGGTTTTCACTAATTAGCTTAACCCCACATAGCTGCTTCTAAGCTAACCTCCTAGAGATTTCTATTCACAACCAACTATTCTTTTTTCAAAGATCTTTATTATATAAAACAACTTGGATCTGTGTCTTCCCAATATAGACACCCAGCCTTTATAGCTTTACCAATATATGATTCTTTCAGCTCTTCAATAGTAAGTTTTTCCTTAGAGCCGTCTACGAGGTGTGTAACGTAGAAATATTTTCTTCCAGACCAGCGGATTTCTTTTGAACTAACTATAACCCTCTCAGTTGGGAGGACGATGAAAAACGGTTCGTAATTCTTGTAAGTCATCCTTTTAAGGTCATCTATGTCCACTATTTTTCTGGTTTTGTCTGTCATTTTCCACCTCGTGTGGGCCATGCTGGATTTGAACCAGCGACAAGACCTACGATGTCACCGTAGCGCTACTTCCAGGCTGAGCTAATGGCCCTTATTATCTAATCTAATTTTTCTTCTATAACCTGCAGAAAGCCACCGCTTAATAAGTCTAAGTCATCATCTGTGGAGCGACCGAGAGTTGAACTCGGCGGGCCGACCGTGCAAAAGTCAGCTGTGCCCCGGCACTCACCCCGTCGTCCTGCGTCCTTTCTTAATGGCATATACCATCCATTTAGATATTCCGAATTCCTTTGCAAGTTCAATTGCTGTCTCTCCATTAATATACCTTCTAAGGATCTCACCGGCTTGTGCCCTCGTAATTTTTTGATCTCGTCCTTTAGGCCGGTGTGACACGATGGCGCGGTCTATCTGCTTTTTTCTACGGACACCCATATATTTCCTGATGGCCTTCATCCATCTGATTGCTCTACCACCCCTAATCATACATCTGTATGATTGCCTGTGGTGATTTTTTTGCTTTCTTGGCCTTGAGATGGAAACGTCCCATAATTGTGCAACATAATGAATGATATCGTGGTCGGTCATATTCAATGACAGACATGCTGTATATTTACTTGTTGCTGCGATAAAAGTCCCTTCTCCCTCTAGCAGCCCTGCAAGCCAAATTATCAACTCTGTTTCGTTGTCGAACTGCATTAATTATCTGATTCCTTGTTTCTTAAAAATTCTCGACACACCCGGATTGCAAAACCAGGTCGCCATCCCTTGGTACATGCCGGTCCATAAATAACCATTATGAATCGCTCGGGCACTAGGATTTGAACCTAGATAAACAGGGTCAGAGCCTGCTACTCTACCATTGAGCTATGCCCGATCAGGTGTCTATTTTATTTCCCGCTTCCATCCCCTGAGCTAGCTTAATTCCGGCCTCCGAATACTCTTTTAGATTTGTCCTCATCCTCGGTTGTAAACCACTCAGACTGCGACCTTTCCTTCTTCACTTCCTCGCTGGGCGCAATTCCTTTGACCAAAATGTTCACGCCAAACGCAGCAATTTCCTTATTTGCTGCTCAACTTCTTCTTCTCTAGAAGAACAATCCAGGAAATTCTCGACAAGCTCCTCCCAGAATACATAAATCGTTGCTCTTTCGGTATGCCACTCTCCGCAACGACCATATACAGTGATCTCATGTTCGATAGACATACTGTCATCCTCAAAGTCCACCATAACGTCAGAGTCGTCTGCACTGGTTAAATTACAAGGATGTTCGGCGTATGCTTTACCAATGTCGCACAACAACTCTGTTAAAATCTCCTTGGACAGCCCGTTTTCTTGAATTAACTTGGTATAAAATTCCAGCTTATTCATTTTTAGCCTCATTTCTAAGATCGGCCTCTATAGCCTTACTTAATGAAGACTCTATTGTTTTGTAAAGAAAATTAATACCATATATACCATATTCTGCTTTATAATGACAGTTTGGGCAAAGAGTGATGCCGTTTTCGGCTACATATCCGCCGTTGGGGAAGAAATTCCTGCCAGTAATATGATGCGCATCTAATACGTCGACTCCGCCCTTTTTACATATCCTGCATTTAAAATCGTCTCTAGAGAACACCATGTCTCTAAATTCTTGTCTAATGAGCTTCTTTTTCTCAGACATGCAAACCTGCTATCCATTTTTGAATATAATATCCAATGTAACCTAGACAACTAACTCCCGTCATTATACTTCCAAAGACCCATACAGCAGACTCTGTAGCATCAAAACGTGCGCCAAGAAGGCCAATTCCTATAATTAAAATGCCAAGCACCATGATTACTAAGAAAATCTCCGGCATTATTCTTCCCCTGTCCTCTTGATAACTGTCAAATCATTCCAATTTTCGTGTATAGTAACGTCACCGTCATCCCATTTTACACGAAAAACTGTAGTCTCAATATATCTTGGCACAAGTACTCGTTCTTCTGTCATTTCTACGTTTTCTACAGTCCCAAACTTGACTGGTATATCGTCATCTGTAAAAGGAGTATAAGCTACCATATCGCCTTTTTCTGGTTCTCCAAGTGACCCTTCGATGACACAAGTTGGACATGGGCATCCAGCAGCTGGTAGACCACATCCGTCCGATTTTCTACCAATAATAAATTCCAGTGTCGGTATCATACTATACAGCTTTTTTAAGATATTCATATAATCTCCCAGTGCCCCCTGAGGGAATCGAACCCCCAATGCCCTTACGGGACGCCGGATTAAAAGTCCGGTATCATACCATTAGATGAAGGAGGCAATCGTATTTGCCGGGTTCGTCTTCCTGTTTTCGTTTAGACTTATGCATTCTTCGCCTCCTTTTTTAGGACAATGATCACGTCATTGTCTTGCATTTTGACAGAATCAATCTCCCACCCCTCCGCTGTAGCCTGAGTCTGGACCCGTTTCATGACAGACTTGCTTTTTGCTATAACAGTTATTCGTTCCCACCTTTTCATATTGCACCTCACCATATGTGAGACTGCCCGGAATCGAACCGGATTCTGTGGGGTAAGAGCCCACTGCTTCGCCATCAAAGCTTCAGTCTCTTATCTTCGCGAGACCTTTCAACCATCCTACAAATCTGGCCAACTTACCGACCCTTGGGACACGGTCATTACTGTCCTCGCACACGGTCGCCATACCTTCGCCGTTATCGGAACGGCTAATTACCATGGTCAGTTTCTCAAGCTTCTTTCTATCTACGCGGTTTTTCACTATAAAAAGCTCTATATTAGCCAAGATGTTTGCGGCCAACTGTTCGTTACATTCGAACCACGTATGCGTGCCATCAGTACTCTCTATACGGAATATATGTCGCTTCACGCGCTTCCTGCCCCACATCCTATCAATTTCTGTATGCCAATTTCCGTTAAGCAGCAACCTTATACGAGAAGTTTCCCTAACCGGCATCCTTGCTATAGTCTGATTTTCAAGCTGTGCCATTGTTTCTTCTTTCTTAACAGCAATAAAAAAGCCGCCGTTGGGGTTCCCCAAGGCGGCATGCATAGTGATTTGTGTAAATTGCCTAGCCGCCTGGTGGCCTCGCCTCCTTATCGCAGACACTGCCTGCTGGAATTGTATTCAAGGAGGCTTCGCGCACAAATCCCCAACCACGGGCTGATAGTCCATGCGCCGGTTTTTGCGAATTTCTCAGATACTTGTAAAAAGACATATGTACCTCGCTTAAATACGACGAGTCACGGCGACTCAAATAATATGTTATCTTATTGATAGATTTATCTAGAAAAAAATGACACGGCTGGGATAAGGTGAGTGCTATATGCCAAGCCTCGTCCAGATCATTCTTCAAGCTGCCATGCTGGAGTAGTTCTGATCTTTATAACCCCAGCCGTGTCATATCTTAGAAGTTTTCCCTAATATATTCCATAGTTGGAAGCGGCTTGTCGCCGGCCGATGACTCAGCATTCTCGAATACCAGAATTTGGCTGAGAATTTTCTCACTAAAGCCACCAACTATATTGTCATATTCAGTCTTAGACTGAGCTGTGCCGTAGCCTTGGAGATCGAAAAAATGTGCGTAACAATCATTCTTGATGTTTCTACGATATTTTACCAAAAGTGCAGCAGCACTATTGCCGCCGCCTCGCCAACCAGTAGAATCATAACATTGCATATCAGATAATACAATCACTCTATCAGCAATTATATTATGATCTATCATATATTCTATAACCTTCCACGCATTAGTGGAATGTCCGCGAAGTCTGGCTTCATGAGTGGCAATTTTCTCCATATTTGTCAATACAGAATTGCGTTTAGTCAAAGGCGGCCAGATTGCATTATCGCCGAATGAACATACATAGGATTCTTCGCAGCGCTTATGTACTATAGCACACAGTGCGTTAGCGGCATCACGTACAGTCATAACAGATTTCTCAGAGATGGGTGCCTGCATGCTACCTGAATTATCCGCTGCCACAACAGTTACACCTGGAAGAACCGGGACATTCACTATAGATGCATCCATAGCAGCTTCTATGCCCTCTGTAAAAGCTTGAAGCTTCGCCCTATTCCATGCATCTCTGTTTCGAGCCACATTCCTTCTATCGCGCGTTCTATAGAAAGTCATTGGGTCTGGATGGAGCATACGGTAAGCAGACATAAATCTGAACGGTAGTTGCTTTGATTTCGCGACGTTTTCTGGATCCGAGATCCTATCGACTACAAAACGCACTTTCTCCATAGAAATATCGGCGTCCAAAAAGTTGGCGATATTTCTCAGCAAAGCCATATACCCCATCAAAGGAATCACTGCTTCCCATACTTCTTGTTTGCTACCAAACTGAGATACCAAAACTTCCCATGTCGCCCCAGCTTGTTTAGCTAGAAATGGGACATCATCGTTCCATTCGCTCAAAGACGTAAGTCTCTTTCGTGCAGCAATTATTGGAGTGGCTTCTGGATCTATAACTTCTCCCCTCAGAATATATTCTCTGAGCGGCTTTGAAAGCGGGTAGTTGTGCCTGCGATCACAAAACCGCAGTATATCGGCGAAAGAAGGGTGTCCCTTAGTGTTGTATTTCAGCAACTCGTATTCGCTCATCGTAGACATGCGATCAGCAATCCCTTTCTTCAGAGAAGCAGGGAATTTCTTCCATCCGAACAAATGTTCGTATGCTCCGACAATTTGTTTTACTTCGTCCGCACGTTGGGCAATTAGTGGTACGTATTTTCGCACAAAAGGCTTGGTATTCACATGCTTGGCAGCCACCGCCAACATAATTTGCGGGGTTGTGCGCATATGCAACTCTGTACGAGCCCAATGCGCCAAAGCCAACAGATCCCTTGGGTTTTCACCTTCGGCCACCAAAATACACGCGTCTATGATTTTTATAGCTTGTTCGTCCAAGTCCTTATGATTAAACTCGCCCTTTTTTAGTGACTCAAGGTCAACTTCGTCTGCATAATATCGTGGCTCTACGAACATAGCAGACCCTACGGTCGCCAACAAGTACTCTGCTGGATCCTCGAATTCAAACGCTAATCCGCCAGCTTTATTAATCGTGGCATCTATACGACTCCTCACGGACTCGTCTATTGTTTTGGTTTTATTCATATTTAACTTAGACATATTACACCTCTCTCATGACCTTTGGATTTAACATCCAAGGAATTATATAGTATTTTCTTCAATAATCTTCTCTATGTCTCTCTGCTCATTGATCCATTTTTCAAATGTCAGCGCGTCGGCTCCGCTCTTAAATACGGCTATTTTCTTCTGTTGTAAAAACATCCCCCTGCAGACTACGACCAGTACTAGAAAGGTTGCAGATGGCTGCCCTCTAATTATACCCCATTCTTCCGATTCTTCCACCGTGACGGGATGTTCTTGTACTTCATATCTTACTTTGGCGTTCACTTCAAATCCCTTGTTTATTTTTTACTTAATTTCTCTGCATGGCGACCACACCCACGTCCGCCTTTACATACATGTTTACTTCCACGTTTGGCCACGCGATCTAACGATACAGATCTAGCTGCTTTTTCATGTGGCACAAATTTTTCCTCTTCTTCGTCGCCAAAACCAAAGTCGAAGTCAGTCGGCTTCACGGGCGCATTTTCTTCAAAGTATTCCTCTATCTTTTTTTTCTTTTCCTCTCGCCGGGTCTCTTCTGTGTGGTCCAAGATGTCTTTCAATTCTTTTAAAGCACAAGAGTAGTTGTGTCTTTGATCGGGGCTTCGAAACTTAGTAACGCTGTGGCCGGATGCAGGATGATGTATCTTTACGGTTCTTTGATCTGTATGGATATCGACGCTAAGTGGACCCAGTTCGTTTTCTATCTTAATTATATCTTGACTGTTTAGTTCGACACACTCTTTCTTTTGTTGCAGCCTTTCATAACGCGGCAAGTCATCTAACTCTTTTTGTAGACTACCGCGTTTTATCATTTCTTCCATATGTATGATAGCAAGTATATTCCAAGCAGAGTGCGCCAAATGGTCTTCATCGTCCAATTCTGGCATATATTTACTCATTTTGTATTGTACTAGGTGTCTAGTCGCACTATCTATAAGCCTCGAAATGGGGAGGCCTTGCTCCCAATTTCTAGCGCCATGATTGAGTGCCCCTCTTTCATACACTCCCGCCAGCCTCGCCAATGCAAGATCAGGGATAAGGTCGAAACGACCTTTACCTTTGGCAGCATCCCTGGTAGCACCTGTCCCATAATCTTGTTTCTCTTTCAATTTTGTTTCGTAGTCTTTCATTCTTCCTCTAAATATTCTATCAGCTCCGAGATACACCTAAGGGCACTACCCCTAGCTTTGGCTAAACGTTTACTTCTGCCGAGTCCATGATTGAAATGGAAATTGTTGGCAGCGTCCCGTTCTTTACCTCAATCTTGCCGTAATGTGGACGAAACTGTCTGGATCTGGTACAATCTTCGATGGCTTGCCCCAAATTTCGTCCTTATACTCGTACGAGACATTTCTCGTTATATGTATATTAAAACTAGACGGTTCTACCTTTAAGACGCGCTTGTATTCTTTACCATTCATAACTTGGCGTACTGTGATTTCTATAATGTCTTCCATAGTGTTTGCTCGAGATGAAAATGCCATTGGAGGGCACACTCCAATGGCATTGTGATAAGAGGAGTGCAGGAAAGAACGCAAAGAGGCTTTATTGGTGGTTCGCCCCTATCGGCTAAAGTGGGTCTCGATTCCCACGAACGTCCTTGATAGAAGTATCCCTTCACTGGACCGTGCAACATCTACTAACTGTTTAAAATTCTAGTAAGCCACCCTTTCTTTTTAGGAGGCTCTACTTTTATATATGACCTTCTGAAATGGTCGAAAACATTAACCGCCGTAGTGAAATATTCTTCTTTCAAACAGATCTCATCGCAGAGCATCATCCTACGATATCCTATTTCATACAGCCACGCCAACTGCATAAAATCTGCTGCCGACGGAACCGGCTCTTCAGATATAGAAAGCAACATCCGCGAACCTGCCACGGCTCTTGAATCTTTTCCAATGATTAACTTGAGAGCAGATAAAATATGATGCGGTCTTTCAACTTCTACATATAGATCACCCATTGCTGCGACCAGACATAAATTATCTTCTTTCTTGAAATGATTCTCTACGAACGCTAGCCCTTTTTTATTCTCGATTTTAAGCATCAACATCGAGTCGCCGATGAGTTCCCGTACGAGATTTATGTCTCTCTGCTCTTCTACATAAGACAGGAAAAATTTATCAAATCCGGCTTTACGTGCTTTTTCTACCTTATCTACTTCTATTTCCGTAAAAATTGGATCACCAACTTCTAGGCTAGGATGCCGAATGTGTAATGACTCTCCTTCAACTACCATCCACTCCGGGCCGCCACGGAAAACAAGATGATTCCCTTCTACTTTTTCGAGTATACAGCCGTCGGCACCTCCTTTAAAAAGGACCGTGGTTGGGGTCTCTACGTAGACGTCGTGATTCAAGTCTAATTCCAACCTATCCGGCAGAGGATAAGACTTGGTAACGCGAAGTTGTCTGCCCTTAATATCGAAATATAAGGGCTTAACATCTTGAAATCTATGAGCTTCCGCTAGTTCATGATTTAACTCATCGCCTTCTAGTTGGGCACTATTCATTCTAATAAAACCAAGTCTAGGATCGTCCACAAATGCGTTAAAATGTGGAAACGTCGGTAGCAAAGTTGCTGACAATTCAAGTCCACTCGTTGCCTTTTCGGCCATGGTATCCCTTACCTTTCTATAGGAGCGATTTGGTTTTCTTGCCATCACTTTTCTTGTGCATCTTCGACGCACCAGATCTTAAGAGCTTTTTGCTATCAGAAGCAAGGCCGTGTATCGTTTCAAGAGCCTTCATCACTGTCTTAACTTGACCCGGTTTCTGCCTATCTTTTAGCTCATCTTCGAAATACTCGACTCTATCAGTCTCTCTCGCCAGCAACCCAAAGATGACGTCCACCACTCTTCCAGCATCTGGCAGCATAACAATCCTATCATCTCCTACGACTTCTGCCCATTGGGCATGAATCGTCTTGTCAGCATCGCTGGTTTTGTCGCCCCTAAAGTAACCATAAGGCTTTCTGACGACATATACGGAAAATTTTGTTTGCAGCTCCGCAAATACCTCTTTGGCACTTACCCTAGACTGCAGGCTTACCAGCGCGTATTTCTTAGCGTCTGACTTGTTAATAGTCTCGTAAAATCCTTCATCACCTATAATGATGAGTATCGGCTTTAGAGCCTTCGGCATCTCAATGTTCCTAGCGCAATAGAGACCGGCCATCTCATAGCTTTCCCTGGCACCACCGCCGCCACCACCTTCGACGATCAACTCTTTTAACTCGTCCTTTAGTTTGACGCCCTTCGTAAACTTTCTAATCTGTAGTGGATATTTGTCGCAAGTGTAGTCGCCAATTGCTCCCCAGCAAATTTCCATCTTGTCGCCAAGGTATTCTTGAGCTTCCAGTTCCAGGTATGGCAGCTTCGAAAAGATAGTAGCTGGCCATTCGCCCATAGATCCGGTAACATCACACAGAATAACCAACGGCGCCGGACTGTTAGTCTTAATAACGCCTGGCACCATGTCCTTAACAGATTTGCCAGCTTTAACGGCATCGTCGTAGCTACGGTCGACGTGAACATCATATGCTCTGCGAGCAGACTTGAAATCGTGTCCTCTCCAATGACCAGGGTCGAAATCGGCAGTTTCTGACATTTTCTTTCTCCTTCTTACTTTTTCGTGAATCCAGGGATGCCTTTTCCAAAAGAACAATCCCTACCAAATGCTTCTATTCTGACTTCTTGTATCGTTTCCAGTAGATTCTCTTTCTCCCAATCGGGTCTATTCAAAACGTTATATGCTATTAACTTCTTTATGAAGGAACAGACTGGGGCAGGCACCGTCGATGGAACCTCTTTTTTCTGAATATCGCCGCCCAGGGCGTAAATCATCGTCATACCTAAAGAATACAGATCGGAGCCCGGCAACAGCGTAAATCCTTTAATCTGCTCTGGAGGCGCAAAGAATGGGGTATACCCTTTGCTACTTGAGTCCTTTTTAGGTCTAATTAGAGACAAGCCATAGTCGACGAGAACTACCATATGTGACTCGGGCTGTATGATAATATTTTGTGGCTTCACATCTCCATGAATGACACCGTGGTAATGTAAATACATCAAGACGTTAAGTACTCGCTGTGTTATCCAACAGACAGTCTCTGGATCGATCTTCTTGTTTCGCTCTATCATCTGCTCCAATGTCGGGCCAGGTATATAGCTCATTATTAATGCTAAGCTTCCGTCGTCTAGTTTAATGATATTCCTCATAGCTGGGATGGCGTAATGTCTTAGATCCCACACCGCCTTTGTTTCTTCTAGCAATATTTCCTCGTCTTGAGGTGAAACACTCAAGGCATGTTTAATACACACCTTTTCTCCTACTAACATTTGCTCGCCAATATAGGTTTTCCCAAAGCCGCCTTCCGCAATCAGTTCGAGTACTCTATAGTCGCCTATTATTTTCCCTTCTATATTCTCGCGTTCCTCATCATATTCGGCACGGGATTTGCTGTTCATTAGGACTCTATACGCTTCGTTTAATGATTTAGCAACTCTATCGGTCTTGTGGTGGTCTGGATGGTACTTGCCCATCAGGGCCTTAAAAGCGGCTTTTATTACCTCTTTACTGGCTCTAGGTGAGACCTCTAACAGTCCATAATAATCGGGCTTTTTACTTTTCTTCCTCGCCACTGTCGCCTCTCTTTCTTTCTATAAGTTCTAAATCACTCTGGCAATACGTTTCTACATTCCCGTCGCTCCATCGAACTTTAGGCATGTCACCCCACACCATAGCTATAACAACCCCTTCTACGCCATCTCCTGGATCATATTTTGTAGAAAACGGAGTGTTATGTATCACGATGTCACCTATTTTGAAGAATATGTTGTTCATTGGCTCTCCTCCAATTCGTCATGTTCGTCCCAAATACATGGTGTTTCGCTATTAGATGCAAACGTTCCAGATCCCGGGAAATATATAGTTTGCGTTTCAACCTCCAAAACGTTAAACCAATACGATCTTAAGGCTATGTTGTCTTTATGTTTTTCGCACTCTCGCTTTACCAGTTTTTTAGCGAGATTAATCGCTGCGCCTTTGTCATGCATCACACACACTACGTATACCTCTTCGTATGAATATCCTTGGATTATATAGAGTATCATTTTTTAATGTTCCTGTATAGAATTGAGCAGGAGACGGGATTTGAACCCGCAAAAATACCTGAGTGGAAGTCAGGTGCCTTACCGTTAGGCTACTCCTGCATTATTTTTTACATATTAACAGTTCTTTAAGAACATGTGGATATTTTTTGGAGGGACTGCTTTTCAACTTCCACTTCTTCCCCCTCTTTATCTCCGGGGCTTTTTCTCTAGTACATTTAAAATATGTTTGTAACAATGTCCCAGGAAAACTCTTTTTATTATTTGGGACCTCTTCCTTGACGACTCTTCTAGCATCTGCTATGGTAATGTATCCTTTCTTTAAATAGAAAAGCTCAAGTTTTACTGCAGCGACCATCCAAGGACTCACAGTCTTTGGGTGTGGCACTCCGGCAGCCAATTTGGGGACAAAAGGAGGCGTCCATATCAACTTACTAGGAAAATGCCTATAATATCGCCACGATACTTTTCCGAGGTAGAAATCTATTCTGGCGGCACTGAGCCAATAATCTGGATGATAACCCATGTCTATGAGTATCAACCTACACTTTTTAGCAACCCTGGCTATGTCTTCTCTTTCTTTAAAGCTCATGTTTCCGACGGCGATTGCTCTATAATGTGGACCGGCATATTCCTCAGAGACAATAGCTTGTGAAAACAACTTTATGGTCGGTCTCAGCTTTGCTTGAACGCCGACTTGAACATGGTTTCGAACCAACAATAGATCCCAACCGCCTTGTTCTGGATACACAACCCACCCAGCTTCTTTTGCTCGCCGTGTTAATTCATCACACATGTCTTTTTCTAGCTGGTATTTCTTATTTATAACCATTTTACCCAATCACCAAACCCATTGACTTTATAGCACTTTTTTATCTTCCACAACGAAAATGCATGTGCTGCTAATTCTAAAAATTCTGGCATTCTACCAGTTGAGTTACACCTGCGACCAGTATTATAATTGACTAAGCATCGCAGTAAACTACCATCTCATCCCACGTCACAAATGACGTTTGAAATCTAATAGTTATTTTACCGCATTCGTTCGGAATAACTGTCCAGTTACCTATAATTCCCTGACATTGTAGGGTTTGGAGGCACGTATAGATATCGAACATATTCGCTTTGCGCTCAGAAACAGTTTTCGCGGGACAAAACAGCTTGCCCTCTAGATGCTTGGTAATCATGCCCTTTACTATCGGAGCACTTTTATATCTGTAAAATACTGGCGTGCACATACTACTGCCGCACACCGCTAATGAATCCAGCGACCCATGCTAGCATGAATATCAAACCGATATATGGCTGTACAAAGATCCCCAGAACAATAGAGCAAACCATTGCCATTCCACATCTCACCGCGTACCTGATCATTTTCGCAGATTTTCGCTTAGTAGTTTCATGGCCTTCGACCATAAAGATACAAGTAGCTGCCAATTGTGAAAACTCTGGTACGTCTTTATGCTGCGAAACAAACTCTCTGACTTCGCTGCTACGGGATCCATGTACATGTACACGCGTCAATAATTGGGCTAACAGCTCTCTCAATTCCGTCTTATGTGTTCTTTCTTCTGTATCCATTTTATCACCTCGGTGAGCCGATGGGACTTGAACCCACGACCTTCCGCTTCCAATGCGGACGCTCTGCCAACTGAGCTACGGCTCTGGTTTTTGTAGCCTCATAAAACTGATATATCTTGGATAGCCTGATATTTGGATGCCCGGATCCGCCTGACGATCGGACGATACCTTTCTCGTAAGCTCCCGTAATACATAGTTTTATGGTCTACGAATCCAATCGTTGATACAAGGAGTGTCAATCCCTGTTAGGTCTCTATAAATGCTAATTATAGTTGTTACAGTATTATGGTAAAATTTTTCGATTGGACTCATGCGGGGACGATGGGATTTGAACCCACGGTTTTCTGCGTGACAGGCAGATATCCACTCCAGGCTGGATCGCGCCCCCATTAATTATTTACCTTATATACTTTTATTCCTTTGGACACAATACCCAATCGTCGGCTTCTATATCTTCCATAGAAAATCCACCAACTACATTTATCATTGGACCGCATGTAAACACTACGCAATTTCCAGCAAGACTGTATCCGGTGTCCTTACTCCAACATTCTCTGCGTATATAATAGCGTCCCTTGAGATGGTCAATAACCCTAGGATCAGTTAATTTCATCGTCATCCCTCATAAGTACAATCCGTCTTTCCGCCAATATTTCACAAGCCAGCCTTACCATTCGAGTATTAGGAGAAGCATTCGGCCTTAAAAGAAATAGTTCTTTTATGGCCTTTTCTTTATCCTTGTGGTGCATGATCAATAAAATAAGTCCTGCAGCAGTGGATCGGCTAATACCAGCCCAACAATGGATTAAGAAACAAGGATTTTCTACTTTCAGAGCTTCATTGTAAAAATCGATGAGTCTCTCCATATCTTTTACAGAGGGACCATTCATATCCTTCCGCCTTTCACAGTTGATGTCGAAAAATTCTAGCCGGAGCTTTTTAGCTGGATGGGCATCAAAACCGTTCGGTTTCTTTTGTATTTTCTCGTTAGCTCCTATGGAAACGACGTGAGTGATGTCAGAATGTTGTTCTATATCCTTAAGTATGTTCCCAGCTGCACCGCGACCCACGATTATGATCTTCATTCTAATCCTTTCACTTCCAAAGTAAAATGTCCATCAATTTCCGTGCCCTCTGCGAAGGCCATTTTGTCATAAAACCCTTTTCACAAGGCCGATGTCGTAATCATACGCATCTGCAAACGATTCTACGGTATGACCCTCAGCTAGCTCATGCAGCAATTGTGCCACAGTGAATCTGGTGCCACGCATAACTGGAGAGCCGCCTTTGATCTGCGAGTCGATTATAATATCCCCTGGCATTTATTCGAACCCTTTTCTTAGCACACAAACTTACACTTAATGTTTATCCTGTTAATGATTTCGGATGTACTGACGAGTCCAGGTACATCTGGCACAACCACAAGTTCTGCGTCCGTCCCGTCCACTCCGATAATGGGACTAATCTTGACGAATCCCTCATGTTTAAATACCTTGTTTACATTGTACTTTATCGACATGGCGTGTAGATCATCGAGGCTACGAACTATGTAAGCATCATCTACTGGTTTCAGGAATTTAACCATAGCCAAACGTTCTTTTTCAGGTATGACCGGTCGACTATCACCCTTAACTTCTGTAACCATGCGGTCGCAGTCCACGCCAACGATCAGTTTGTCACATAGCTTTTTACAATTCTCGAGATAAACGGCATGGCCAACATGAATAAGATCGAAGCAACCGCTAGTAAATCCTACTATCATTATACTTCCTCATATATCTTCTATACAATGCTGCAATTCTTCCTTCGACATTTTCCTTCCGACGTGCCACCCATCGCAAAACGGGCACGGATACGGCTCCAGGACATTCTTAGTAGTCACTTTCTCATTCATGATAACGGCTACGTTAGTCGCTGTTGCTTCCGTATTATACCTTATTTTCTTACTACAAGTCTTTTCCTTCCCACATCTCATGCCAGCCGCCATATGTAGGAATTTCATCTCAGGACTCATTCCAACAAAATCCATGTCAGTTTGTTTTGCCTCGCCCAACTCGTAATATATCACGGGTCGTTCGAGTTCTATAGTCCCAGAACTTAATGCAATAATATCCCAATCTAGCTCTTCGTCGATATCTAGTTTGTCAAATTTTATAGTCATTTCGCGGCGCTCCCACGGCAGATGGATATAATGGTCATTTACAAATAAATTTCCTTTATGAGACACTTTAATAGTATTCCTGCCACTTATCTTGACACGGAAAATAGTACGGAAGTAACTTACCTCCCATTTCGATGCTGATACATCCTGTACTTTGCTCCTTTTACTCTCCGAACTAACCACACTCGTGGATCCCCATGCTTCCTGATCGAATTCTGCATGAGTTCTAGTACTCTATTTCTAGAGATATACGAGTGAACGAGACTGCCATCGCGATCCTCTACGTTATGTGCCTTATATAAATCATCGTGTTTATAAGAAATCGCCCAGTAATGCCCGCGACGCTTACCATCTGGTTTTCTAACAGAGGTTAAAAGAATGATGAACCCGCCTTTGTCTAGGTGCTCATCAATTTTATCTATAGTAGCATATCTGCGGCATATGAATTTAAGATAAGGCCGCCCAAGTTTTCTAAGCGCCCTAGATACGTCACCAGACTTTACACCAAGGTTGTACTCACACACGTTCTTGACTTTTTTGAGATCCTTTAACGTGGTATTAGACCCGGCCCACTTCAGGGCGTTAATGACTGCTACCGGGCCACAAATGTAAGTGTCCCTCGGTTGTTTAACGTATCTCACTGACATGCCTCTTCTATCTCCAATCATTTTCGATATCGTTTTTAAACTTCTCTACCAGCCGTAGGATGACGCCTCTGGGGCCAGATACTTTCCATTCCCGCCACGTTGGACGATGATCCGATAACTTTCTATAATACCATAGTTTTACATCATGCTGATCACAGTACTGTTGTAGTTCATGTTCTAGCAGGTTATGTTCGTCCTCTGTACAATGGGAACGTGCATACATTTCTATTTCTTTAGCTAGCATTTCGTTCTCCTAGTGTGCCAGGCAGGATTTGAACCTGCAACAACCGGATCTGTCCCGAGATTAGGGCTCGAACCTAAATCTCCAAGCGTCTTTCCAATTAGACCATCCCGAGTCAATCCGGCGCTCTCCCAAGATTGAGCTACTGGCACTTATGTGTTATTTCTATGCGTACGCCATTCCAAACTTCAACGAAATACTTGCGATTCGCTTGTACATCTGACCTTTTATTTATACTCTTAAATTCTTCTTCAGCGCGCAGAATCACATCATTCAAGTCTTCGTCGAATTTTCCGCGATATGTTACCGTTTGTTCTCCATAATCTGCCCACAGAGACTCGTAGACGGCTACGTAAATAAAGCGGCCCGCCTTTAACTCATACAGGGCATCTTCATGACTTTTTAAAATTGCCTTAGCATCGCATATTATATCGGAGATTTTATCTCTTATCTGAAGAAGTAAATCTTCGCTTATTCTCTCCATTATTCTCCTTTCGCTTCTAATTGAACTTTTTCATGCCGAAAAAGTTCATGCGCTGCATTAATTCGTTGTCTTTTTCTTCAGTAAGCCTGTGTGGCTCTCTAACAAAAGACTCCATTTCCTTAATTAGCTCTCTAAAACACGAAAAACATAATCCCGGCGCAAGGGCTGGAGCTTGTTCATGCTTGTTACACGAGATGCCGAATTCCTTAGATATATTAGATCCCATCCCAGTAGGGCATGCTGCCTCGTGCCAAAACATCCAAATTGCTAGGTTAATACCACAAGAATGCAGATCTTTATAGAACTTAGTTAATGAGTCTGAGTCCGACAGATTGTTATCAATTGCTATTTCCATAGCCCTATCTAATGATGTTTTATACATGCTATTCCTCTTTAAGCGCCTCTTCAACTAGTTTCTCGAATGGACCAAATTTCCGTCGCATTTCATTAATAATTTCGAAGACATCCTTATAATCGTCTGAGCACAGGGAGGCTAAATACCACTCAAAACCGTTCGCCCAGTAATGGTGTCTTTTTTCGTATCCTATCTGCATGACTGTAGCCCAAGTCATATCTGGATACTCTATCATTTGTCCAGGACACTTCATACACCAAACATTTTGGTGTTTTTTCGAGGAGAAACCTCTGCAGTTGCCACAAATAAACGGTGAGATGCCGGTACACTCTCTAACAGTTGAACGTAGCAACGCAATAACCTTGTCTTTGGTAAATTCTTTGATTTTCCCCGCAGTCGCCTCGTCCATATATCAATCCTTATCCATTACTAGATTAATAACGTCTGCCAGCCTCCGCATATCTGCGACTTGTATCTGCAACAGGTGCTTTAACTTGTCTACCGTTTTACGTAAAAAGTCTCGCTCCTTCTCAAGCTCGTTGTACTTTTTCTCCCAGCTGCCGTCGATGGCGTTCATGTCACGCGTGGCCTCAGCATATTTTTTTGACCACGTTCCTATGTCTTGTTGCAATTTGTGGATTTCAGCTTCTTCGTCCCCGCGTATCTTTAGCAACCTGTGGATCTCGGCTTCTTTGTCTATAATTATTTGTTCCAGTCTGTGGATCTCGCCTTCATTGTCCATATTTATCCATCCTGTTTGAAAGTGACGCTCACAACTCCGCGTCCGAACTCTATCGGTTTATACAATTTGTAGCCTGCTTTCAACATATAAGAGATCACATCGTCTATATCGGATTCGGTTCGCGCTGAAAACTCGACAAATTCACCGCCAACCCGAACTGCCAGATCTAATCTTTTGCAGGCTTTGTGTAGCTTCCTTGACATGTCTGTTATACCATTGAAACTCATCTCATTCCTCGAATATTCCTCGTGGCGACAAGAGCGTGCTTAACAATACTGCCTCGCCATGAATGTTTATTTGTATCGGCAATTGCAAATCCGTAATACGTTTAGTCGCCATATTACTAAGTTTAACTCCATTTAGAAGGCGATACTCATACAAAGAAATGGCTCTAATTGGAATTTCCCCGTCCATCATATACAAGTTGTCGTATAAATTGAGGATGCCGGAATACAATCCGTTCAACGAGACGGTAGAGTCTTTTACATGTAAGTGCTCTCCGCACCAGTGTATAGTAAGGTATTCCGGATTATATGAAAGCGGTGTGCCCGGTATTTTATAAAAACGCAAATCTTGGAAAACATACGTATTTTTCTCCATCCAGACCTGGCTTCTAGCCTCGCCTAACGCCTTTTTAAGCCGGTTCACCTCGTTTCTAAGATTTTGTACATCCCCGTATTTTGCCAATCCGAGGAATTTTAGTATACTATTCATATTTCTCCTCTATCCGAAATGGAGTCGTCTTGCCCACAGCGCCGACTCGATCAGGTCTAATAAGGACCACGGGAATGCATTCGATGTAATCTCTTCAACAATCGTCCTTCCTTCTTTGACTGCCTGTTCTATTTCACTTTTATACCATTCATCCCAGCCCATTCCATATGTGTCGTCCGCCGTAAACACTGCATAATCGTTTTCACAAAGTTCCAGATCAAACATCTCGGCAACTTTGCAGATCTTCTTCATTATTTCCGTAGCCTTTTCTACGCTCACATCTGATGGACAAATAAACGAGCTGGTACTACTGTTACTAATGAACCCAATTCTAGATCTCATATCCACCTCACAAATTAAAATTCATAGAATTCGTTAATACAGTACACATTGCCATTTTTGGCTATTGCAACTTCTGCCCTGACGCCTGTATAATAACCGCCACCTATATATTGCTCTGGACGAATGCTTAAACCTGTGTAATTGTCAATAATTGAAAATTCTATTAATGCGTCCAGATAGAATACAAATGCAGTACATATAATGGATCGTATCTCTTCTGGCGTTAATGGTACCCATATTAGAGCTTGGGTTTTTGCAAAATCGGGCGGGTGTCTCGGCATTAAAGCCCAATCCTTCGCGCCCGCAACAAAATCTTTAAACGCACCGTTAATTTTTCCAATGATGCTATGCAACATATTACTGTTAACGCATTTCACTTGTGATTTCCAGTCTCGCATTCAATACAGCACTCTTCACCATAGGCCATGTCATTGATACAGTGCGGACACATAGGTCTATAAGGCTCCCATCCTAGATGTTTATTACGATAGAAACAAGCTTCGTCGAACGACTGAGCCTCGACCTCCCACGTCTTTTTCATACCCTTGGTTAATAGTTTCCTTTGAGGATGATTTTCCTCTATAAAACTCATTTCGCCGTCTTTTTCCCACAATTCATAAATAGCCATTTGTATATCTCCAAGCAGGGAGTGCAGGAATTGAACCCACTCGACGCTTTGCAGCACACGAGGTTTGGAGCCTCGCCGGTCGCCATGACCTACTCCCCTTAGCGCATCGTGACAATAGCCACGGCCGGGCAGTACGAAATAGTTTTTTGGGATATTACTCGCCATCCAGAGTTAATTAATGCATCTAACTGGCTGGTCGTTTGTAATTCTAAGCCGTACCCTTTATAGCACACTTGCATTTTTATTACAACTTCTTTATACGGTGCGTCCATTGTCACAACTCTTCTTTTGGCTGCTCATCATGTTCTTTTTATCTGACAGATAACTTAATCATAATTTTATTAAGTACTGCTCTTATACCAATGCCATCGAGGCTTGATATGGCCAGTGCAACCATAACAATATCGGCCGCTTCCTCACACAATTTTTCTTTTGGATCTTCGCCCTTAAACTTAGCCCTCTTTCGTGTGGACCCATTACTAAATTCTACAGCCTCTCCATATTCTCCAGCTTCTTCAATTAACTTTCTAAACAAGCGATCTCGGTCGCCATACCCTCTTTCCTTCAACTTTCTAATATACAGATCTACATTGTCCAATAATTGTGCATCGTTCATTCCACAACCGCAACTATACTCTCCGCAACTATCACATATACAACTATAGTACTCCGAATCGTCCATTATGTTCCTCCTACCCAATCATGAACAACGTTTCCCCTGAACGAATATGGTAGAGTTACTGTCCACCCGTCTATAAGATATATTGTGCATGCCGCCTTGAGTCCCCCCCCGACAAGTTTTCGCCGCCACAACAGTATCCTACTTTGACGCCGTGCTTTTCGTTATAGTCTCTTACTGCCTTTACCAGGCTCTCCATATCTGGGTTCCCGATCGGTATAATTGTCTTAGAACCGGGGTTGAATTTCCACTCTCTGTAAACGCCGCTTGCATTAATCAGTCTCGTCATTTTTTCCTATTTGCATTGGCATCCACAATGGTAGCATTTCAGGCCATCTTGATATCTACCACAGTTGATACATATACATACCATATACCTAGAAGCAATGTCCTCTAGCATATTGCGCACCGTCTCGCTGAATTCGTCCAGACCGACGTCATCTAAGTCCCATCCAACTATTCTGAGTCTCTCTAGAATATACGCGAGACGACTTCTGTTTAAGTGCCTATTCATATATATCACCTTCCAATCTTAATACCGCCCGCAAGTAGTTTTTCATGGCTCGAGCAGCATATCCTCTATGACTGCGCTGATGTTTTTCTTCTTTCGATATCTCAGCAAATGTTTTACCAATGCTGGGGTCGTAAAAAAGACTGTCATATTGCAGCCCTTCGTCAGCGTTACCTCTTGCCGCCTCTAACAGCTCACCATGGCACTCGCCAATGAGAACAATAGGATACTCAATATCGTCTGGCCTAGAAAGAGCCAACGCACATATGAAAGAAACTCTGCGATCCGAGACCCCGTCCATTTTTTCTAAAATATGTTGTCTAAGGTCTTCGTCCGTAGCGTCCTCTCCAGCGCATCTGGCAGATATCAATCCAGGATATCCGTCCAGGGCTGGCAACATCATGCCGCTATCATCTCCTATTGACAGGTAGCCGGTCTCTCGCGCAACATGTTTGGCTTTCAAAATGGCATTTTCTTCAAATGTGCTACCAGTTTCTTCTATCTCCCCCACACCTAGTACACCAGCTGGTATATATTCTACGCCATCCAGCTTGAGCAATTCTTCCAATTCGTAAAACTTATCTTTGTTGTGCGTTGCGATAACTACTCTCACTTTTCCTACCTCTCTTCTATAGTTTCAGCCGCTTGCCAGCAGTCCGCCACTCTGTATGTGTATTTTGATTCAATTTATTATCGGTGGCCTTCCAACCCTTAACAAAGGCCTTCGCCATTGCCCAACCACTCTTAGTAGGCTCGAATCTAGCTATAGGCGACTTATGATCTCCATCGCAGAAATGTGGATCTATCTCATCCATATTTGCTAGCTCATCTAGGGTCACATTATCAAATACAAGAATCTTGTTCCCTTCCCAATTTGTGCAGTCCGGATAATTGATCATCGTGATGATGAATGGGGCATCATATTCTATCTTTACAAACTTAAAATTTCTTGGATTCGGGTTAGGCCAATCTCGCGCCTCGTTTAACTTGCGTTTAAGTGTCTCGACGCGATGTACCAGTGTTTCATGCTCACTGCGTGGCACCATGCCTTCTATATTTATATTAACTCTCGGGGCCTTTTCACTAGCGCTACATGAGCAATTGCTGCCCGGTTTCCAGATTCCCATATCATCTCTCCGTAGAAATCAATTCTCGAAACCACTCATATACTGTCTGACGCATCAACGGATGTGGAGCGTTCTTGTGGTTTTTCCACTTATCTACCGAATGAACGCTCACGTTGAATCTTCTAGTTACATCGTGAGCCGATAAGTGAAACAATTCCAAAGCATTGTTAAACAGCTCATAAAATTGCATCTTACTAGTTGGATCGGCGTCTGTCAGCGCACCCGTAAATTTCTCCTTTGAGTCCTCCATTTTCGACCTCTATGAATCTATTGACTGCTTTGCCTAAATTATGAAATATCTTTACAGCTTGCGATATATCTGGACAATCATATATTGCTACATGCCACATGGGCGAATCTAAATAACCGACTTTCCTTATACAACATCGCTTGCCCTTATAAATGGACGATCTATTACATTTAGACTTAATATACCGCGACCTTATTATGCTTGTCCAAATTCGTTTTAGCATCTTAAATGTCTCACCACAGGCCTAACACTTTGAAGGCAAAATTACCTTGAGTGTCGATAAGAAATGTTCTACCATTGTTATCTTTACGGACGTTATCCGAATGGCAATCAAGTCGTAGCTCCCTGGGCAGTAAACGCTCTAGGATCTCCGCGTCGTCTCCAGTCGCCCTTTTGGGTAAATACCTTTTAATTACAGCATAATGGCGCCTTCTTCCCTTCTTAGCAATCGCTGTGTCCAATACTGGTAAAACATGGTCCGAACGCATACTAAGCTCTATCTCTTCTGCCATTATGGCTGCATCATATTCCGGATCATAATCATATACTTTAATGATTCTTCTCTGTGATAGACGATACACGTCAGCAAACGCGCCACTACCAATGTATTTTAAGCCCTTTATATTTACAGTTCTCATCTCGATTTTAGAAATCCTTTGCCTCAGCCTCCAGTCTCTTTTTAAGGAACTTGGAAACCTTCAACTTATCTCTTAGATCAAATGCCTTCCAATCCATGCCATTTAATAGTAAACACTTATGTACCCATTCAATTGCATGGACTAACTCTGCGTTTTCTATTAGCAAATCAGCTTTCTCTAGGGCTCTTTGGACTTCTGCATGACTAACTGTCCTCCGGCCTCTTAACTTGAGTCCAATCAGTTCCGCTTCCAACTTCTGAAGCATCTTACAAACACATTCGCCTTCTACGATGCCCGCAGACTCAGGGTCTATCATAAACAAGTAAGACGTATGACAGCCAGGACAAGAAAATTTCATAATCTCTCCTTGATTAGTGGTCGGGAAGACTGGAATCGAACCAGCTTGGTCCTGCTCCCAAAGCAGGCGGGTCATCCAATGCCCTACTTCCCGAGCGACAGTGCCAGAAATCTCTATACCTCAACTTCTGTCGGGAAGGTGGGATTTGAACCCACGTACTCTCGCGTCCAAGGCGAGCGAGGGAAAACCAGGCTCCTCTACTCCCCGATTATAACTTCATGTTGAAATAAATGTACGGCCCATGTGCAAGATATTCTTTCTTTTTTAGGAATTCGTATCTAAGTGTGGAGTATGTCCCTTTGTATCCTACCATAAAATACATATTATCGCTAATCCCGATTTTCTCCAAAATGCACAAATCGGATGCGCCCCACCTTCTAGGGACGCATACATGAAATCCAAACCATTTGGGCAACTTACGGATTTTTGGGGCGAAACACCATCCAGTCGGACGTTCCCAGGTCTTATGAAAATATTTGTGGAAGAATTTTGGCTTAGCTTGAACTGTGCTTGCCATAAATGTTAGAAAAATAAACGGGATAATGAATTTACTTTTTCTGGGCATTCTTAGTATTTACATTGTCTTCCATGTTTATATACGCCTTTTCTTTAACAAATAGGTCAACCCTAGTCTGTGTGCCTTCTTTTTGACACCCTCCGTCACTTTATAGCCACAAGACCTACACCGCCCAGATTTATAGAGTCCTATACTGTGTGTACAACTCTTATCACCAGCATTTGGGAAATATCTAGGATCAGGATGATTTATTTTGTCTTTCATTTTTTAACTCAATATGTTGTCATTTTCAATAAAACCGGCATCAACCATGACTTGTCTCGCCCCTTCACAATCGTCATCAGGTATCTCATGAACACATTCTGTAAGATCTATATAGCCCAGCGCATTTACACGCTCGGTTGCCATGTTTTCTGGGTCATCATCCCATCTTTTCTCCGCGTCCCAAGTCTTACGATAAATCACAACTATCGTAGCATCATAGTCAGACGTATCTATTGCGAAATAAAACTCGCTAGCTGGCTTTTCCTGCATCGCTTTTCCTCCCGCGTTTAAAAATCCAAGGTTGTAACAATACAAAGTCCTTCATTATTTCCACCTTTCGTCTTGTATGCCGGAACCGTCTATAAATGGGACGAATTCGATAAGTCCGTAATGAATCTTCCTTAACTATTGCGGTAAAACTAGAGCTACTAGAGTTACTTACCAGTCCATACCTTATTTTCATACGCGTGCTATCCTACTTGTATTGGTAATTGCCTCATGATATCTTCAGCTAAGCATTCTGCATGCAATATACATAAATATACGGTGCCACCGGGTTTCGCGTCGATCTCAAGTTTAAATGCCACGTCTCCTTTTAAAAAGGTGACTGATTTTCTGACTTCGTCCCAGGTTCTTCCATCGCTAGTCGCCCATTCGTCTTCAAGGCAATCATTACAACAGATGCCTTCTTCTTCGACTTCTTGTATTATAGCGCTAACTCTCATAGCTCAATCCTTTCGTTAGTTGTTTAAAATCTGAGTTTGTCTTTATAAGTACCAGGTAAAACCGCACAGGGAGGATTTTTTCTTTTGTCCCAAGCACCCTTGGCATTAGAGTGGGTGTTGGACGCGCCCTATGGCGCTCACACAGTGGGCCAGGTTTTACTCTGGCTACACTTTGCTACTTTAAGACAGCCACGTCGTAAGAAGTATCCCTATACTGGACCTTGGCCTTTCGTCAAAAAAAAGAACTGGGAAAAAGCGCAAAGAGAAACTGTGGGGCTTGAACCCACAATAGCCCCCTATTAAAGGGCTGCGTTACCGATTTCGCGAAGTACCTCTTCACTGGACCTCAGTTTTTTGTATTGGTGGGCACGGGAGGAATCGAACCTCCAAAGCCACAATGGCCAGTGGGTTACAGCCACTCGGACTCACCACCTGTCCAACGTACCCACAGCACCCGAGGCGAGATTCGCACCCGCGTCTCCATTGCGGACATACGTCTATGTCCTGGGCGATTTAGTCTATTGTCAGCGGGCCGCGACTAACAAACCGCTGCTCCAATCTATCTCGGGTATTATTCTATAATAAATGGGGGTCATCATCAATATTTGGCGTGTAATCCGTATGAGTCCGTGTATAATCTATTACCTGGCCATGGCGATGTCCCCAACTGACATCAGAACATATGACACCAGTGTCATCGTCTTCATCTTCCCATCCCAAGGGAATATATCCCAACTTTCTCATATAACTTCCGAACGATTTGGTGGTTTCACGCTCCAGGCTATTCCACTCTTCCCTCTTTTTCTGAGCCACTTCTAATTTATTCAGTGCGTCGCCAACGGTAGTCTCCTTAGAGCAATTATTAATGATATCATGTAGATTTGTGTACGGCGGCATGGGGGACCGCTCTAAAAACGCTTTCTTGGCTTCGATATACATGGCTGCGGCCGCCGCTATGTCACTATCAAATTGATTTTCATCCACATTGTCTGGGGCCCACAAATACGTGTACCCATCAACTTCTCCGCATCTCCAATGATCTACTCTTACTAGTTTCATCTCTTTCTCCACTTAGCAGCCTTTTCTTTACATATTTGTTCGGCCTCTTCCCATGTCCAAGTCCAATTCATATATTCAGCCTGTACAATACCCTTGGCGAAGCCCCAGTAGAACGCAAATTCTTCTTCTCTTCCGTCATGTACTGCTATTCTAATGGCCATAATGGGAATTCTCAGATAATGTCTGCGTCTCCACAGCCTTATATACCACGGTTGAAATTGATAACGATTGTCTCGCGCATCTGTCAAAACTATCACCTTTTATTTACTTGGCAGTTCCTCGCCGTCGAAGAATTCGCCTAATAGTCTAAAATATATTTCCTCTTCGTCTTTCTCGTCGGAGCGAACCCAATCAGGATACATAGGCGTTGGTAACCCGTGATACTGTACATCTATCATATCCGGCACAATCAACGGGAAAATGCCAAAAGCTCTAGTTATTAGCATTATCGAGGCAGGGCACCTCCGTCTTCTGCCAGTTATTTCAGGTCGCCTTTCATACTTGATCTCAGCCTCTGGAAATAACTTGCATAGCATATCGTACTGTTCGTCGGTAAGCTTTATCACTTTAAAAATCTTCTTGTACTCGTCATAGTTCCTGAAGTCCAAACACTCATTGGTACCAAAATATACTTCGTGTTTAAAATATGTCTTTGCCTGTTTGATTAAAGCCTTCCACAGCATAGCATCGCAGTAAGCGAACCCCTCGGCCTGAAATTCGTCGGCCCAATCTGTGCTTATTTTGATGAGAACTTTAGACATTTTCTTTCCTTTCATTGCGCGGATTCGTCTAAAAATACCACTACTTTTATATCTTTAAGCGGACATTTATCTGCTATTCTATTTTCTTGGTGTGCTTTTATCAGTTCGAAACAACATGGTGCCCACTTATTGAAGGCTACTGTACATTCATGTTGGTCACAATCATTTCCATGATATAGCCACGTATGGTAAAACGGACAACCCTTGCAACTTCGGATTTTTATCTCCTTCGTCTTCTTTCTCTTTAGGAAACCGAACATTTTATATCCTTTCGTGACCCTGGGGGGAATCGCCACTTCTGGGGTGAAAACCCAGCGTCCAGTCCACTAAACTACAGGGCCGTTCTACAGTTTGTCTTATTAAACATATACCGGAGAAATTCCGGGCCGCCCGCTTTCGGATAACACAAACATTCTGCTACTTTGGCTTGTCTATGGTAGTCGTAGAGTCTGCCGCTCAGGTAACCTATCTCTTCGCACTTTTCTCTACATTGCTTATGTAAACACTCTATGTATCTAGAATCCTTACAACCGGCAATAAACAACACAAAACACGAGACAATACACACACATATATATCCAATTATAGTCTTCTTAATCATCATTTCACCATTAAAAATCCAGGAAAAAGCGCGGAGGAAAATTAGCTAGCGCCATGCATCCCCATAAATGCGGGGATCCCAGGACTCGAACCTGGTTGCAAGAATTTTCAGTTCTCGAAGTATTCCTCTACTGGACCGTGGAAATTTTTGTTAGTTACCCAGGAAATAACACAAAAAGGGTCTTTGGCAATATGAAAAGAAGTATCTCTTTGTTGGACCGTGGGGTATTGTCAATTGGCAACAGGCTAAGTATGTCTGGAGCATATATAAAAAATTCGTAGTCTATTATATAAAACCATTAACATAAAATATAAATTGTATAAATTCCTAATATTCTTATCTAACGAGCCCAGTTCAAACTTAGCCTTCCATTACCTGAGGCGGAGGAGGGAATCGAACCCCCGTAGCCAAGAACATGAATCTTGGTTGAGACGGCCTTAGAAACCAAAATGGAACCATCTAGCCTACCAACGCTCTCTCCGCATTAAATATCTACTCGTGTGATTTGGCAGAAGTATTTACAGTCTTTGGACTCGTTTAAGTGATTGAGCCTAGCGACTTCCCTTTTAGCTTCCTTCCAATCCCACATAATCCTTTTTATTCTTACCATTGCTGCTATAGTGTCCGCTGTGTGCTGCTTATCGCCATACTGGAAGTAATCTATGCGAACAACGGCATACCCGTGTTTAACATTCTTCATCTTGAAACTCTAGTTACCTCGAGCGGCACGAACCAAACTCTCTTACCCTTTGAAGAAATCTCTCTACCGCTGGAGCCGGATGCTCAAAGATTTCCTCTTTATCCGGTGATTCGTCATTGTGTCCTACCGCGTATTCTTCTCCCTCCAGTCTTCTTATATATATGCATCCTGCGTATTCTACCACCATACCCTCTCTCCAGCACACGACATCAAGTATCGCAAATGGTATAGTACTCATAATCTTTCCTTGTACATCCTTTATATTACGACATTTCGGAAAATGTCGACATTTAACTACTAAATACCCAGAATGAAAAGACAAACTGTGGAAATTCCCGGTCTAAAAAGCGGAAGGCGCGCGGCCTGAGTTCACGCGCACGATATGGTCGCCCTATTGACCTAGAATGGTCCGGCAATAGCATCCGGATCTTCTCCTGTATCATACAATCGTTGCATTAATTTTCCTTCCCATGACATTTACTCTTCCCTCCTTTTCCTTCTAGTGCTGGCTGCATCGTTTAAAGCGGTCCGGAATTCCCTATAGCTACCGAATGTCTCGATAATATCTTCTAATATATCCTCCGGGCTCATGTTGAATCTCATCCTGTAATATGACAACTCGTCGTCTAGAGATAAAACTAATAGCATACACACAGGGCAAAGTTCAGCAGGAATATACGACCTGTCGTAGAGGCTCATAGTAGGGGGCCTTTTTTCTTCTTTGGCGGCCTCTAGTTCTTCTTTAAGTCGTGTATCAAACTCTTCTAACCAGCTTGTGAGACCATCTATATGGCTACTACAACATATGTGGGCTCGTTCGCACTCGACCATACACGTGTCGGCTAACGTCACAAATCCAGCCTCACATTCCCTACAGACTTCGCATATAAAAGAAGAAGAACTAGAATTACTTACAAAACAACGACGTATTTTCATGTATCTCTCCATATACTAAACATTAGCCAGAACATTAATACGGTGCCTATGGAATAGATAACCGCCAAGAAACGGAACTTATGTTCCCAGGCCCTAAATGCAAGCCAACCCCATCCAGCTCCAGCTATGGCAAATACAAATGTGAATAACCAAATCACTACAAATTCGGACATATATTATACTCCTATTCTACGTTCGTCCATTTAATAGAATCAGGCGGAATTTCAAGCGAATTTAAGATATCCCTTGCAACCCCTGTACCTCCAGGCAACACTACCTTAGCTTCGCTAAAAGATACTTGAAGCGTAAAGTATTTGCTAAGTTCATGTAGCTGATACATCGTCAAATCGTCCAACGAAATTACAAATGCTGACGAACTGGAATTACTCACAAAACCATAGCGCACTTTCATGTTTGCCCCCTTAATGGATTTCTTTCCATCAAACTACTCAGATCAAAGCATAAATCTGTGAACGCAATGTTCTCGCGTTCCTTACGGATATCGTAGTGGTCGATATCAGAATACTCTACATCCAACACGTCGATCCAGTCGTTGTTATTACATGTGTCCACGAAAATTGAGCCGTCTGACCGGCGCCAAATGAACGTCTCGTAATTGGTAGACCAAGGGAAACAAATCGGGTCGTCTATATTTAGATTTTCGTACAAAAAATCTATCGCTCGCTCTAACTCGTTAGTTGTCTGTTCCCCTTCAGCCACCCACTCCTCTGCAATTTTTGCTACCATCATTAAAGCCACCTTCCCGGTGGTGTCCAGGTCGTGGTCCTTTACTATAAAGGAAGAGCTACTACTGTTGCTTACGAAGCCACCCCTAATCTTCATCTTCTAATTCCTCATCCAGTAGCGGATCGTCGCTCTCATCCCAGAAATTTACTTTTTCTCTTGGAATTGATAACTCGTCAAAAAATTTGTCTATATCCCCATTATTGCACGAGGTATCACCTATGATTTTGTCATCAAACATGATGACCGTCCAATGATCGCCCCAATCATAATCGAGGTTAAGATAGCCCATTAATTTGACGAACCCCCAAATATTCTCTCTTTTGTCCGACAAGGCGTTTTTAATGCTAGTTAACTGGTCTACGGACAAATTCCCTACTTTGATAGTAAATGAGGCGCTGCTGGAATTGCTCACAAAACCGGCCCGGTACATAGTTCCATTCCTATCCATTCCCTAAATTTCTTGTAATCGCCACGGAAACTGGCTTGTATTTCTTCCAAAATGTCTTCTTTTCCTATATTGTATTTTTTGAGTAAAAATTGCACCAATTCTTCTGATAATACGACTTGCATTGTACATATTGGGCATTCTTTGGGATGTATATCACCGTATCTAGGAACTTCTTTTTCTTCCGGGGTCAACTCGGCTTTAACTTTATCCCTGCTACACAAAGTGTGCCCGTTCGTACAATCGCATTGCTCTACACCATCATACATTCCGTCCCATCCTACAAAGTCCTCACCACATACCATACATACGAAACTAGAACTGCTACTATTGCTGACGAACCCTTTCCTTGTTTTCATTATTCTACTCCGAAGAACACTGGCCAGACCTGAACATCAAATCTTCTGATGTCAACTTTATACCGATACTAGCAAACAGTTGAATAACTGTTTGCTTGCACTCACTGACTCTCATATCACTTACTAACATTTTCTCGACATCGAGACCAATCCAGTACACCTCTCCACACGACACATAAATTTCCAGCTTCGACGGCACATGGCGATATATCCCATAATTCGTTTCCTTGAAATTCGGATCGCCCTCGTATACTGCCTCTTGTAATTCGCCCTCGCTGGGAAATCCAAGATGAGACAAAAATTGATTAATTGGGTCCTCGCGGTTTGTACAAACGGCCACAAATGAGGACGAGGAACTATTACTTACAAAACCTTCTCTAATTTTCATTACAACACTCCATTACCTTGGGTCATGCATTATCCGAATATGATCAGAATCCGATATACAGCGCAACATTCCGCCGTATTGCACCTCGAGATCACACTCGTTGTCACTTAGTAAAATGCTAAGTATAATGTGTCCAGTTTTAATCATTTTCAGTTGGTCCAGCCACTCGCCGTCATCGTGGTAATTGCCACCGGGCTGTATGTCTATTTCGTCTATATGATACTGCTCTTTCAAGGCATTTAAAAATTCTTCTTCGTTCGTTGCTAACCATCCCCACTCAGAATTAATACAGTAATTAAAGAGTTCTCCATACGCATTATATAATGGGGATCCCTCCCGCAGCCCTAGAATATCAAGAAAACGCTCCTTTGTGGGATCGCCCTTCATAACGATAGTATAGCTAGAGCTGCTAGAATTACTTACAAAACCGTTTCTTATCTTCATGTAATTTATCTCTATTTTAAGTTTTTAGTAACTCTAAGCAATATGTGCTTAGGTCACAGATATGAATACCGTCGTATGCGTTTACCGCTACTCGCTTCCCATCACAATGAAGAAGAGGGGCCTTGTAAATTAGAAGACCCTTTGGCGACCTGATCCCAACTACTTTGCCAATGTGTGATCTAATTAAGGCGTCTATAGCATCTTTATCATTGCGTTGATTTTGTGATTCATCTTTATATGTGCGATCCATGAGTTACCCCCACTTTATAGAATCTTCTTGTACCCCGACTACATTAGTAAGAAATTTGCGCATGTCAAAATTATCCATATAAGTATTTCCAATTAAGTCATCGCCTTCTATGTATATATACCACGGATCTGTTACGTGCTCTCCTAGGGCTTCCGAAATATCGACGTGCGCCCTAATCATCTGTAGCTGCATGGCTGTAATGTCGCTGATCGAGATAGAGAAAGACGAACTGCTACTGTTGCTCACAAAACCTTTTCTAAATTTCATTTCATCTCCAAATCGAATACCGGGCATTCTCTACATGCGCCGCCGTCTAATAACTTCGAACGGAAATTAGAGTATTGCTCCCCATTCCAAACTTCGTCCATGAAATCGTCTGTATCCAAAATGTTCAAAGGCTTAATATCCTTGTGATCTTCACAGAAACTACACGGCCAAACTCCACCATCCACGTCGATGTACGCACTGAAACAAGTACTCTCGCACGGCTCAGCCACCTTTTCTAACATGTCATAGTTATCTCTGCCTTTTATTGCCTTCAAGAAAGATGGCGCGCTACAGCTATCAAACCCTATGGATACGTCTTTGTCGAATGCGTAGTCTATAAGTTTCCTATATTCTCCCAGGGATGTAAGTTGGTGAAACTTATTTCTTTTTCCCTTGGGTTTCATTAACAGGAATACGATCGCATTCAGCCCACGAAGTCTTTCGTCACTTTTCGCATCATCGATCAGCGTAAAACAAGAGTCTAGAGTCTCTTTACACAGCAACTTGTGAATATTAACTTGTTTTAAGCCTCTATCAGACAGCATTTTGACGGCACGGAAACAATTGTTGTCACTGTAATGGCTAACAGCTACGGCACCGCATATTTCCACCAACTTGTCGGCTTGTGTCGAAGTAAAGTCAATGCCGTTAATAGTTATGTTTGGCACAACCTTATTATAGTCGTTCTCGCGACAATATCTCATAATGTCCCACAAGTCAGGATTTGCATCTAATGCACCAATTCCAAATGCTATCTGTGTAAGATTGACCGGGATCTTGTGGAAGATCTCCTTAAATGTGTCGAGAGTCATGTTCTTGCCCCGAGATGTATTAGACTTATAACAAAAGGAACAACTTCCGTTACAGATGGTGGACACTTCTATATCTAAAATAAGTGGACCGATCGGGCAAAACTGTGGGTCATCTTCAAACCTAGCACCCCACGTATATGTCCGACCATCGGACATATTAAACATGGTATTAAAATCTGGCCCAGTGATAACTTTCCACGCCCCAAATAACTGCACCTTCCACCCCTTTACACCAAGTTCTCTGATATTGTCCAATTTTCCCATTCGATCGTTACTCCTTTATGTCTAGATCTTTTCAGTATAATTGCTCTATAATTTAGTGAATGTGTTTCGCAGAAACTTTTCAGACAACGCGTATAAAACCTATCGCCCTCTGGAGAAACAAGCGTCCAACATTTCGCATTAGGGTTGTTTGCACCCTTGCGCTGATCGCTAAAATTTTGCTTAATTGCTTGTGCCTTCTTCAATCCATGAATCTCCTCAAAAGTTCTATGATCTCCATATCTAGGATTGGCATGGCCTTTGTTATAGCCAAACTTAATAGCGTTTCGCTTATATGTCGATACACGTTTCTCAATTTGTTCGGGTGTGTGTTTACATCCATAAGCCGGGTGTTCTTTACCAAACTTACCAAAACATGGGTTATGACAGCCGCCTCTAAATTTGTCTTCCACCACGATGTTACACAAAACACCGTTAGGATCTTTTCTTCGCCGGCCAAAGGCTCGTATGAGGTTGGATTCTGCCACTAACGCTGTCGCCTCGTCTACCCCATTGATTAGGCGTATTATGAGTGGTTCCTGGTCATGCCTAAGCAGCTTTTGTATTTTTCTGTATAGTATAGGGTTGCTGCGACTAGCGTTGTTGTTTATTGCTCCATTCAAATGTACACTCTCTCGGCTACCAATTCCTTTACCAATGTATATCGGCACATGTGTATTAGGGTCTTCATATAAATACACATAAAATTTACCCAATTTATTGATAAAGGTATAGTTGGTAAAATTAGATCTATAAAACATCGACGATATATACCTCTTTTTCAGAGCGCTGCCTTTTCTCTCCAAATGTCTTTTTTTATAATTATGTTTGTTCTATCTGGCCCGGTGCCAACCATAGATATTGGTACCCCTATAAAGGCACTGATTTTATCTAAAAAGTCTCTAGTTTTTCTGGGGAGATCTCCCCAGACCTTGGCATTAGTAGTTGGACTCTCCCAACCGTCAAGTTCAATGTACTGGGGAATTACCTGTGAAAGATGAGATGGAAATGTTTTTCCTGAGCCTAGGCCCGGTACAAGGTATTCATAGCATACCTTAATTTTGCTGAACGAATCTAACACGTCTAGCTTCGTGATAGCCAAATGAGTTAAACCATTTACGCGCGCGGCGTAATCGAGTGCAACCAAGTCTAGCCAGCCACAATCTCTGGGCCTACCGGTCGTGGTACCATATTCATTACCACGGCTGCGCAACAAATTTCCACCTTCATTAACGTCTTTGGTCGGGAACGGCCCGGCACCCACACGCGTCACGTAGGCCTTAGCTACACCGAGTACAAGATTGATCTTAGTTGGACCAACTCCAGCACCTGTACATACAGCTCCAGCACAAGTGTTAGAAGAGGTAACATATGGGTATGTCCCATGGTCGATATCCAGTAGAACTCCCTGTGCACCTTCAAATACGACTTTCTCGCCCCTATCCAGTGCCGTGTTGATTATCAATGATGTGTCGCCAAGCTTGCTCTCTAGCTTGGTCCATATCTCTTTAATTTCTAATATTAAGTTATCCACTTCAACAGTATCGAGGCCATTTTCTAATAGATGAATCTTTATAAATTCGCGCAGCGAATATTCCGGCCAAGAGCCAAATCCAATGCGTATTCCAAACCTCCCCACCTTATCTCTGTATGCAGGGCCCACTCCTCTACGTGTAGTGCCAAGTTCCGACAACCCTCTGTGTTCTTCAGATCTAATATCCAACGCTCGGTGTGTCGGCAATATGAAATGCGCTTTATCAGAAACAATTAGATTGCTGCAGTCTACTCCCCTATCTTCTAAAGAAGAGATCTCAGATATAAGTTGCCTGCCATCTACTACGACGCCATTACCAATCACACAGGTAACATTTTTATGCAATATTCCAGATGGTATTAGATGTAATTTATATGTATCCGATTCTCGTACTACGGTGTGGCCAGCATTGTTTCCGCCTTGATAGCGGACAACCATATCGGACCTCTGCGCGAGAAAATCTACGATCTTCCCTTTGCCTTCATCTCCGAACTGGCACCCAACAACAGCAATTGATGGCATCCATCCCCCAAATAAAAATGGCGGCTTGTATAAGCCGCCGTTAAAATATTCTTTAGCCTAAAGAATTAAATTTTTGCTAGGATCTTTTCCACGCAACTAGCAACGTCGCTTTTATCCGTATCTACTATTAAATCGGGGTAGGTGGGCGCCTCATACGGGGCGTCTATGCCCGTCATACCAACGAATTCGCCCCTGTCAAACCTGGCATACAGACCCTTTGGGTCTCTCCTTCGGCATTCTTCTAACGTACACTTTACAAATATCTCCAAGAAATTGTCGCCGGCAACTTTCCTCGCAGCAATCCTGTCTTCGTTGTATGGCGATATGAAAGCGCATATACATATAAGTCCAGCGTCCGCGAAAAGCGCCGCTATTTCCGATGCACGTCTGATATTCTCGCTGCGGTCTTCAGGAGACAATCCAAGGTCCTTGTTAATGCCACGCCTTAATACATCTCCGTCAAGTATATATGCCTTCCGACCTTTAGCATATAGGGCTTCTTCTAGCGCACTAGCAATAGTCGATTTGCCAGCGCCACTCAAACCAGTAAACCATATTACCAAGCCTTTCTGACCCAAAGACTCTTCGCGATGCTTGCGTTCAATCATCTACAATCCTCAGAAAAACTATAGTCCCAATAGTTTTCTATAACCCCACTTTCCAAGTTCCCACATAAATGGTCCGGCTATCATGCCGAAAACAACTCCTAAAAGAAAATCCATGCTGGCGTGTCCTCCACATAGCCTTCCTCTCTAGTATAATGTGAGATTATTGATAACCTAATCGCGCCTGCCGCGCTCCCTCGCCCTCGCTCTTTTGGCCTTATGAACCACCCCGAACGGCCGTTTTCTTACCCATTTCAGATACTTACAGAAATTATCGTCTTCCATTATAGCTTTTATGTTATTAAATTGTCGCTCCAGCGTTTTATTGTCAAACAATGCATGTAGCTGTCTGTGACAATCCCTACAAATTGCTATCAATTCTTTACCACCGCGACTCTTTGGAATTACATGGTGATCGGTAAGAAAAGGTACATCACGTTCACACAGTGCACATCGCTCGTCAGGCATCGCTTCCATATCCATCCGTACTTTGGACGTCCAGTGCAATTATCTTATTCTTAAATTCGGACACTTTGCCATTTACCTGGCACATGGAGGCATACGGATGACCGCCGCCAGAATAAGACTTCGCTATTTGCGACAGATCCAACTTGGCATTCGATGTGCGTAGTTTTACCATTTTATGTTTACCATATATAAAGCATACCGATTCGTTTAACTTAGAGAGTATTTGCATTACAGACTCTAGCACGTCTGGAGATCCAAAATCTTCCGTTTCCACAATAACAAATCCATTTCTGCATTTCCTAATCTTGGCCGTAGTGAGGATGTCCCATACCTTTCTATCGGTGTTTACATTTACTCTTGAAATAAACGAATTTAGTTTTTCCTCATCGATATTAAAATCGTCTATGAAATAGAATACCTCTGATATGTGTTTTGTAAAGAAGGTGTCGGTGTATACCCCAACTGCCAAGATATCATTTTTTATGCCAAATCTACTATATAATAATGCAGCGGTGCTACAACTTTTTATTACATGAATATTACTGTCAGGATCATTATCAGTTATTCTAGACATATGATGGTCGATGTTGTATATTGGCAAGTTTTCTGGGATGTCCCAGCCAATCCTATCTTTAGCCGGAGCACAATCTAGAACAATCACATTTTGGGTCCAGTCTGGCACTTTCTTAATAACTTCTGTCCCGTCAATAATCCACTCTAAATTTTTAGGTATCTCGCCATGCAGCCTTATCGCTGCGTGTTTGCCATGTTCCAAGAGGTGATCATATACTGCCCTAGCAGATGACAAGGCGTCGCCGTCTGGATTTTTATGTGTAGTTATCAGTGAGTCTTCTAAAGGAATAGTAAACCAGTTTGTAAGTCTCTCTATAATAATAGCCAAGTTTCTATGCGAAGCGACCTTCTGATATAGGTAATTCGCTTTTTCATAAAATTCTATTCTCTCGTGGAGTTGTTCTAGATCGCTTCTATGATCGCCAGGGCCGTCGACCTCTAACCAAAACTTCGCTCCGTTCGTTAGAACGGCTACAAAGTCACAAGATAAATTCCGGCCCGGAGATATATCCTGATTGGGTAAGTAGTCTAGTATCTTGCCGTCTTGTTTAAGGCTATAAAGCTCGTTGCTAACCAAGCCTTTGGTCTGAGATTCGTACAGGGTGCCATCTTCTCCAATAAAAGGCTTTCCCCAGCCCTTGTTTTTCTTAATTTCTTCGTAGTTCAGACCGGCTGCCTCTACAGCATTGCCCCAAGAATCGAAGAATTTCTCTGCCCTCTTGCGCAATCGAGTATGATAAGTATTGATAAACTTATAATTTAATGGAACATTATTTAAATAGAAGACTTGGATAGCATTTATAACGCGACTTTTAGTCCACGGTATATGTATAAGCGTGTTTTCGTAGTCGATGCCTGCAGCAGTAATGGCATTTTTCCTGGAACCGAACAATCTTAAACAAGCAGTGTATAGTCCGCCGTGTTTCTTACGCAGGTTTTTATCGATTAGATCGTCTTCTGGGAGCTTCGTAAGCTGTTGAATTACGTCTTCTTTAGTCCATTTTGACTTAGATTTGTTATCAACACGGATACTAGAATAGTTCCGCCCAGCCGCCTCTATAGCCTTACCCCACGACCCGAACAGTTTTTGTCCTGCGTAATAGGCAGACGGATCCGCCTTTCTAACCACAGACGCAGAAAGATCCTTGTCCTCCTTCTCTCTAATGAAGGAGAGAACGTCGTCTTTCGTTAATTTTGACATTGTTTTCTCCGACTTAAGGATTGCTAGAAAGGAATTCTTTGACTTCCTCCAGACTAGCGCTTCCGACAAGCGTATTGATTACCTTTTTATCACTGTTTACTAGGAGTAGAGTTGGGATAGCTTTAATGCGGTATTCCCTGGCCGCGTCGGGCTCTTCGTCTACATTAATATTAACGAGTTGAACATTGTTAAAGTCTTCCTCGCTTAAAACTTTTTCTACGATTGGTGCCATGACTTTACACGGGCTGCACCACGTAGCCCAGAATTTTAAGAGAATTAAATCACCATTGCCGGTGGATTTCGTATCCATATTTTCGCCTCCAGGAAAGGAACAACATATCATAATTACTTTATTATTAATAGAATAATAGACTAAATATTTTCAATGATTTCGACCATTTGTTTAGTATGCTGGCCAAACGAAAATTTACTTAGAGTTATATGTTTTTCCTATCTTTGGTGTAGGTCCCTTGGACACTTTTTCTATCTTAGGGACATCTTTTTTGCGACGGTATACAACCTTTTTACTAGTTTTAGTTCTAGCGTTACTACTTCCTTTACACCTACACTTTTCACATTCTATCATATCTCTGTGTTCAGGACCAATAGGACATTCTTTGTACGACATGCCATGATGCCATAATATCATTGGTGATAGAGGGCAGAAAAACTCAGGTTTTTTAATTACATATTTCGGCATCCGTATGTGCTCTGCACGCACTAATTCTTTGCTACCCATAAGTTCTTTCATAGAGTGTGTGCTTCTTTTTTTGGCCATCTTATCTCCCACAACATTTTTTATATTTTATAGGTCTTCCACTCACCTCCCTGCCGCAAGGACAGGGATCGTTTCTACCTACTTTTTCCTTACCGACGGCCCGATCTGTAATAAGAATGCCGTCGCAATGATCACATTCATGGGCAACCGCAACCGCAGCAAGGCCAGTTACTACGAAGCCCTCCGGTCTGAGGTCGTCTTTCACAAATATCTCGTTATGCCTTTTTGTATTCACCAAAACCCCAGGCAAACTGAGGCACCCCTCTTCAAAATTGACAAAGCCCTTATCTCTCTCGACAATAATCGGGTTGACGAGATCCACGGATTGCTCTTCCATCCTAATTATTGCTACACGCTTCTTAATTCCTATTTGCGGGGCTGCTAAACCAATTCCTTTAGTCTCGGCCGCCGCAAGAGAGATTTCTAATTCTTTTATAATATCCGGATATTCCGACAGACTGGCTTCCTCACAACTATCTCTTAAAACATCCGGGTCGGTTATTATCGGTCTCATTTACTCTTTTCCGCAGAGATCATCAGCGATATAGAATTTCCTTCTGCGACGGCATTGCCGTCAATCTCAAAAGGACAGTCTATAAGTGCCAGAAACCTTTCCAGAAGGCTTTTACCGGTGTCGTACATGTGCTCCATTTCCCTGCCCCTAAACCTTACCGACAGCTTTATCTTGTGGCCAGCAGACAAAAATTTAACGGCATTCTTGGCGCGATAACTAAGGTCGTTGTCTCCGGTATTAGGACGGAATTTAATCTCTTTTACAACCTGTTTCTGGTCGCCGCCCTTTTTCCTAGATTTTTTGGACTGGTCATATTTCCACTTTCCAAAATCCATTATTTTACATACCGGCACTGTCTTGCCGGAGCCTACTTCCACCAAATCTAGACCGGCCTCGGACGCCCTATCCAGCGCATCTTTTATATTCATTTCACCCAGATTCTTACCATCTTCACCAATAACGAGAACGCGGGACGCTCTGATCTTGTAATTGACACTAGCGTGCTGCACATTGCGCTGATTCATTAAATAAACACTCCTATAAAAATATTAGTCCTGCGTGCCACATAACTCTACAGTTCTAGAATTAACTGATTCCGGCGGGCTATCTTTAGGTGGCGAGTCTACTACCCTAAAAGTACTCAATAGGAACTTTTCCGGGTCAGAACATGTCTCTCTCGCCTTATTAAGCACATCTTCCGGAAGCTCATCCGGAGGATTAGTATAAATTTTAAATGATCCAAATGTAAAACCATCATATATAAAAATCATCTCTACATCAACTGCTGTATTACTAGAATTCTTATGTACAATCCTGTCGCGTATTTTCCCAACCATCTTCTCGTCAAGCAGTAAGAACCCGAATATGAACCCACCTTCTTCTTGTTTTACACGCTGGATGCCTGGGACCAAGTATAATGTCTCTGGAGTAACCTCCGAGTCTCCCCTGGAAAATACAATCTCTCTTCCAGACCAATATCCCTCGAACTTATATGGGTTACCTATGGGCCTAAATACCGTGGATCCGATTTTCCGTAGAAGTATCAGGCGTGGACGCCGTTTTACAGGTATCCTTGCCACTTCTCCAAATGGTATCTTCGCCTCAACATATGATATCATCTCATTGCTACCTTCTCCAGATAGCAACATGCCAAGTTCTTTTATGTCGCGAGGCATTAATGACGAGATGAAGGCCTCGATCGCGAATCTATTATGAGAGTTATCTGCCTTTACAATACCGAGACCATCGCCAGCGGTGAAAGACAGGTCCTTATCACACATACCGATCTTTCTTAGAAATCCAGCAGGTACCCTGATTCTCTTATCACTAACAGCTACTTCTATTTGGACTGGATCATCGCAATGGAACTTGGAGTCATTCGATATATAAAACTCGGCTCCATCTTCATATGACATATAAAGTGTTTTGCACTTATCCCACCCCATCAGTTTTACAAATTGTCGTGGTACTTCTACCCTGCCGTCAGACTTTGGATGGGCAATAACCCCGTAACCAGTGTAGAAAAAGTCTAGGATTACCGTTTTATAGTCCATACCGTCTCCTGTAGACTTACATCGCTCCTGGCTCCGCCGCACCACCAGCATCAGGATCATCGGCAACCAACGCTTCAGTTGTCAAAAGCATAGAGGCAACACTAGCCGCGTTCTTTAGAGCGCAACGGACAACCTTCTTCGGGTCTATAATGCCAGCCTCTACTAAGTCACAGTAAATTCCACGGGAAGCGTCGTAGCCAGCGCTCCGAGTATCGTGTCCAAGAATCTCATTCACTACGATGTCCGGTTTACCACCAGCATTCTCAACTATAGTACGCAATGGCGCATCGAGCACTGTAAAGATAATTTTCGCGCCTTCTTGTTCTCCTGCATCAGGAATAACGCCGATCATATCTTCTACGGCTTTACGACACCGCAGCAAAGCTACTCCGCCACCAGGCACAATACCTTCTTCTACAGCGGCGCGCGTAGCATGCATAGCGTCTTCCACGCGGTCCTTCTTCTCTTTAAGCTCTGGCTCGGTAGCTGCTCCAACTCTTATAACAGCCACACCACCGGTAAGCTTCGCAAGGCGCTCTTTCATTGTCCGTTTGTCGTAGTCACTGTCGCAATTCTTGATATCATCTCTTATTTGATTCATGCGAGCCTTAAGTTCCTCGGTTGTGCCACCGCCATCTACGATAGTCGTAGAATTACGGTCTACAATTACTCTCTTAGCGGCCCCAAGATGCTCCATCTCGGCTTTTTTGAACGTCATGCCGGTTTCTTCAGAGAATACTGTCCCACCAGTAAGAATCGCTAAGTCTTTGAGAATCTCTTTGCGGCGTTCACCGAAACCCGGCGCCTTTACAGGACAACTAAAAAGCGTGCCATGTTGCTTATTGATAATAAGGTTAGCCAGAAAGTTTTTGCCGTAGTCTTCTCCTATGAGCAATAGCGGCTTTCCAGCTCTAGACACTTCTTGAAGTAAAGGTTCTACTTCTTTAATGTTCTCGTACTTGCCGTCGTGTAGTAGAATAAGACATTCGTCGAGTTCCACTTGTACCTTTTCCACATTGGTAACAAAGTATGGAGTTATGTAACCTCTGTCAAATTGCATCCCTTCCGTAACGTCTAAGTATGTTTTGAAGCTCTGGGATTCTTCAATAGTAATAACGCCATCTTTACCCACTTTCGCCATTGCCTGGGACAAAAGTTCGCCAATACCCTTGTCATTGGCGCTAATAGTACCAATTTTCGCGATGTCGGAAGGGTCTTGAGTGGGCTTTGCGATATTGTCAAGCTCCTCAACTACGGCTGCAACCGCCTTATCGATACCCCTCTTAAGATCCATTGGGTTATACCTGGCGGCTAACAGTTTAAGACCTTCCTCATATATAGACCTTGCCAGAACGGTCGCGGTTGTGGTGCCATCGCCAGCTTCGTCTACCGTTGTTTGCGCGGCCTCTTTTACCATTTGCGCGCCCATGTCCTCATATTGGTCGTTGAGAAATATTTCTTTTGCGATTGTTACGCCGTCCCTCGTGACTTGTGGCGAGCCCCACTGTCTTCTAATAAGAACGTGTCTACCTTTTGGACCAAGAGTAACACTAACAGCATCCGCCAACTTCCTAACCCCTGCCATAATAGAGGTGCGGGCCTCTTCATGGTACTTCACTAGTTTACTTGACATCTAATCAACCTCCATATTCAATATATAATTTGCCTTCAACGTCAGGAGGCAACTTACCCTCCTCAACTGCGGCTTCATTCGTCTCGCTGTTGAACGATATGACTACTTCAAATCCTTCTTCCGACGTTGGAGCCTCAAAATTATCCGCCATTCTATTTACCACAAATTTCGGAACTCGGCGTGACTCCGGTCTGGACGCATTCCTAGTTATAACTGTATCTAGCGATGCGGTGCAATAAACAATCATGGGAGTTGCATTATACTCTTTGGCAATTTTAAGGTATTTCTTCCTAGCTTTAACACTCACAAAAGTGGCGTCGAATATTATTAATTCATCTCCTCGACCGAGCGCCTCCCTGAGTTTTTCCGTAGCCTTTTTCCAAGCAGCCTTGGCTGCGTTCGGAGTCCAAGGATTTTCTTTTGTATAACCTATAAAGTCATCTGGGCAAATAATAGTCGCCCTCGGGAACATTTTGCCTCTGAGTGTGCTTTTCCCTGAGGCGGGCAACCCAGACATTAAGAACAATACTTGATTCATATGCTATCTCCTATTCATCTAACAGCCTCACATCCATAGTACGTTCTAATTCTTCAAATTTCTTTAACAACTCATCTTCATGTCCAGATAGCATGAGTTTAAATTCTTCTATCTCTATAGCGGCGGACTCCATTTTTTCCCTGACCAGTTTGTTATCTAGTATCCGGGAAACCTGTTCGCTCTCTATAATTCTCAGACGCACTTCTTTCTCCAATTCTCTAATAGCTTTTACTCTAGCTTTGTCGCGATCCGTGCCATGTTTTTCCAAATGCTGTAAAAATTTCTCTGCGTCTTGTTTCTTTTGTCTCTCTTTGTCTTCCGCGCAGCGTCTCTCGAATTTTCTGTTCTCTCGCCAGTCGTCGTAGCGACACGCGGCCCACGTTCCGCTGAAGATAAGAAGAAGACCGCTACCAATAATGATGCACTCAATCACCGTCCTGTCCTTTGTATTAGAAATCTATCCTTGGAAACATGCTTCGTCGACCAAGATCCGGAAAATGATCCCAAAATGTCATCTATGTTATATGGAAGGGCATTCTTAGCATTATACATTTCTACAAAAAGAAAGCACCCCATTTTAGCGAGTCTCTTTATTTCGCCAATGAGGTGCCGTTTTTCAGATTCATTCAGAAAACATAGAAGATAATTGCATAGTATGATATTTGCCCTACCATCTCCTATAGGAATTCTGTCTTTGCCTAGGTCTAACTTAACACCAAAGTCCCCGGCTTTGTCGTATGATACCACATTAGTATATCCCAAGGACCTAGCATACTTGGTGTTTCTTAGATTACCACAGCCGAGATCAACCACAAGCCCTGATTTAGGTGCCGTTAAACTCGGCAAAAACTTTCTTACATATGGTGTCTCCTTTCCAGAGCCACACCTTACAGGTTTAAACATTACTCTCCAGTATATGGTTACGACGAAGAGCAGCTTCCTCTTATACTCGCGATTTCAACTCTTCTATATGTGCTACGAGTCTCTCGTGCCTTTTGCTTCCAGGGATAATGCCCTGGGTCTTCGGTATCTTGAGACCAACTCTATTGCCATTCTTATCAGTGGCCCAACGTTGTTTGCCCTCTTCATGCAATCTCAGCAACTTTTCAAGTTTTTTCTGGTACTTTTTGGCTTCTTTTCTGATACGTCGCAGCTTATTCATGGGCGCGTTGAAGGGCTTGGCTTTTTTAGCTTTTTTGTCGGACATTGTCGTACCTTTCTACAAAAAAAAGACATACGTCTTCTATATAGACGTATGTCTCAAGATAAATGCTTTACATTACTTTCATGGATTTTATGGATGCCGCTATACCGGCTCCAGGAATTGCTATTATGGAAAAACCGCTCCGTACTAGGTACATATTAGTGACAATTCCAATCAGTTCCATTTTATCGTTAAATAAACCGCCGCCAGAATTTCCAAAAAAAACCGGCGCCGTAAAACGATATCTAACGAGTCCTTTCTTGTATTCAAAGTTGCTGACAATGCCGTCAGTCAATGTTGCCTTGTCCCCCATAGGAGACCCAATCGCATAGACTCTATCACCTATATTCGGATGACCCCTAGCAAACTTGGCATATGGTCCAGGTTTATGTTCCTTACGTGTTGATACCAGAATGGCTAAATCATGTTCTTTACTAATTTTATAAACTGCCATTCTCCTCATAATTCCATCATATGATGGGAGAGCATATATAGTCTTTTTCTTTTTTAAATATGAGACAACGACGTGTGCGGCAGTTAACACCACCATATATTTACCCACTCCGTTGTAGACTATTACGCCAGCCCCACTGCTTTTGCTAGTCGCATTGACGATCGACACATTCGCGTCGCGTGCCTTCTCAACTGTTTTATTAATAGAGCCGTACCTAGTGTGAGCACAACCTCCAATTAAAAATACAATAGCTAAAATAATGCTAAGTAACCGCGTCATATTGTTTTAAGCCATCCCTCCTTTTTAAGCCTATTGAGCCACCTACTGGCGAATCTATTGGCGTACTTCTCACTAACTCTGTAATCGTCCCATCTTTTGTCTAACTTACCGTACTGTTGTAACGCATACAAATGGCCCAATTCATGTAGAAAATACCATAGTATGACGTTCGTGGTTTCTTTTATAAGTGTATAGGACACATGGATAGTGTTGTCTATTCCATCACAGAACGCGTATGGAGAATGGCCAGGGTCTCCACGGTCTATTTCACCGTCATCGTCCCAATAATATTTGATTAATTCCGTTAGGTTAACATGCACGACCAGCGTAGGGTGCGGATATGTAGATGGCAGCCTCTCTACTAATTTCGTATATATTTTGTACATCTTACGAGAGTTTGTAGTTTTTCTACGCGGCCTAGTCATGTATCGTGTATCACCCCCATAGCCTATACAATATAATGCCCCAGAATTAGTAGGTTGTCAAGTTATGAGAATGATACATGTTTATAAGGAAAGGGGCGGTTTCCCGCCCCTCTTTTTATTCAAGCATCTTTATGTTTACCTTCCGAGGCACTTCTTCGGGCCTCTTGGGTATCGATATGGTCAGCACTCCCCTATTGTAAGATGCCAGAATCCTTTCGGATTCAACAGACGAAGGAAGTACAAACGACCGTACAAACGATCCCCTCGTCCTTTCGGCTCTCAGGAAATTCTTTTTCTTATCTTTTTTTTCGGAAGTAGTGCCACCTCTAATTATCAACCTGTCCTTATCTATAGTAATATCAACGTCTTCCGGATCTATACCGGGCAACTCTGCCTCTACCACGACTTTTTCCGGGTCTTCATACACATCTACAACTGGCCGCCAGTTATCCTGTGTGAAAAAGTCACCGATAAGATTTTGAAAATCTTTATCAATCCTAGAGATTTCACTAAAAGGGTTCCATCGCACTAACATTTGTCACCTCCTTTGTTAGCTGAATGAAACCAATTTAATCATTAAATCAGGATTGTCAAGGCCTAAGAGCGGTCTTCAGGCCCTTCGCGGCGTCCATAATTCCCCTGATTGCGGAGCATCTGCTGCACGGCCGCCTTTGTCATCGGTTTTTTCGGCAACAGCACAGTGCGTCTGGGTTTCTTAGGACCCCTAAAATCTACTTCATAATCTTTCTTAATCCAGTGCGGCCTATGCCGCATCTTATAAATATGGTCTTCTAGCGCATACATGAACGCCTCTCCAGGTGCCATATCCCCCAATGCGCCGAAAAACACGCCGCGCAAATGACTATCGCTACTATATGTAAGTCTAGCCGTCGCAATCTTGCGTCCTTTATCCTTTGAAAAGTTGTCTTCAGGAGTACACATACTTAAACCGTAATATAGTTTGTCACCGACTCGCGCACCAGCTACCGTGATGGTACCGCCACACACACTGTAGTGGCCATATGTAAACTCTGGTGATTTTGCCAACGCCTCTCTATGTGACTGTAAAGCAAAATTAAAAGTGTCTGGAGTTATAATAGGAATGCTAGCTTCACGCATTTCTCTCTTCCTTTCGCATTAAAAAAGTTGTATTAACGTTGTGATAACTACCGGTACGGCTATTGCAATTACAAAGCCAGTCGATGCAATTTGCACCAATTTTCCTGGCAGTTTCAATATACGCTGCAACTTAATCATATCATTGTGTACATTCCCGACCGATTGGCGCATCGCCGGCAGCATGCCAACGCCAAAGTCTATGAAATTAGCCCAGACAAAAACCAACGTGAGCATTGCGATCACGTCGTTCGATGTGACCGCCGCCAATATAGAAAACACAGATATGAATAATATGTTTACCAACTTCGGCATCGCAAATATGAGTGCCCAATCAGACTCCTCTAAGTCTTTAGACTTCTCGGTTCTGTTGAATGTTGTGTGTGCAAAAGAGAACCTGCCACCTACCCCGAATGATGGAAGTGGCCATATCTTAAAACCCCATCTCCAACCCAGACGAATAGTAAGGCCATGTGACAGTTCATGAATACAATTCTGCAAAAACCAGAATGGTAAAATTGCAACTAATATAACGATCCAATGTATTTCCATAACGTCCCTTAAAATTGTGGGCCAATGCCCATATTAACAGTGAGGCCGCCCCCAGTATCGACCCCAACCTGCGGTGCTAGATAAAGATTAGACAATAACGGAATAGGTTTACCTATATTCAACACAAATGGTGCGAAAGAAAACTGAGCAGCCTGCCTCTCTATATTATAGCCGAGTCCAAATCTGAACAGGCGAAACCAACTATCTACCTTAGTTGGTCCATAAGATGATAATGATAAACCAATGTCCACACCAAGGGAGACTATGTTATCTGGCCTCCCTGGTCCCTCTGCAAATCTGTACACAGCGCCCCCGGCAAAGAAATTGGCATCCACTCTTGGATTCAACCAAAACATTTTACTCTTGGGTGGTGCTTGTTTGAAATCGGACGACACGATATTTACTTTATATTTCTTGGCCTTGTCTTTGTCAGGGACCGAGTATTCTAGCTTGTGATGGAATACCATCTGGCCACTTTCCTTACGGCTGACTACAGTCGTGAGGTAGTGATTTCTCCGAAACACGTCATAGTTCCAAGGCTTATCCTTGGAGGCATCAAATTGTACTTTGGCTACTGGTGCCAGATTAACGTCCGTCAACAATTTTATCTGAGGCCTCTTAGTATATTCGTGGGTGTCCACTAGTTTGCCGTCGTCACATAATTTAATGTCGGGGTTGACAGGACCTTGGTCATCACTCTTTTCCAGCTTCGACACTTTACGCTTTATAGTTCCAACTGTCCGCCCTACGGCCATAAGATTTGCGCCTAATTTATCGATGTCTGCCCTAAGCGTCGCGTAATCCTTCTTCGTCATAAATGCCTTTAAATCATGCTCCAAATCCTTCTTCGTAGCCCATTGGTTGCTGCTTCTAACTAGTGTCTCAGTCAACTTTCTGAACTGGACCACTTCATTTTGTAGCCTGAAATTATCTTCTATTAGGGACTTGTATGCAAAGTACCCTACTATTCCAAGCCCGGCCACTAAGACCACTACTACAAATACGAAGATGGTGGTTAACTTGCTTCCAGTCTGTACGATAATCCTATCGCTTGACATATCATTCTCCACATCCTAGCTTGATTAATATAACCATGCTATTTCTCACGTAATCAAATGTTAGCCTCTCTACTCTTTTTCCCTTTAATGTCGCAGCCTTGAGCACCAAGTCCTCGAACAAAGACTGCGAAAAGTAATGTACATGATCAGGATTCTTATCGGGTTTTGATGGAACCGTTGCTATTATATATTTACTAGATACTCTTATTATTTCAGTCATGGCCTGTATAACATTTGGGATATGCTCGAGAACTTCCGACGCGAGCACAATATCAAAGCAATCGGAACTAAAACTCGCCTTTGTAATATCGCCACGCACTACCTTCACATTCTTAACACCACCCTTGCATACAGCATTAATGACTCGGCAGCGCCATTCATTGGGCTCTATGCATACGACTTCACAACCTGGGATATTGTATACAATAGGCCATAAAGCTCTTCCGCGACCAGGGCCAATGTCCAAAAGGCTGGCCGGGTTTATGGACTTCAAAATGCCGATCATTCTCGCCACTCGCGGCAATTCAGGGTCGTATCGCTTGAAATATTTAGAACAGTCTTTATCAGTTATAACTGCGTGGCATGCGCTCAAAAACTCGATGTAGTGCGTAGTGTCATCCATTTAACGTATCCCTAAAACACGTTTTATAATTCCATATCCCCAACGAGCCCGAGCCCCGCCGTCACGACAGTCGAGACCCTTTAACAATCTCTCTATCCGTTCTTCGCTCTCTCCGCGCGCTAACAATTCGCGCTCTACTTTATTAAAGAACTCTTCCCGCCCAGGCATTTGGCTGCAACGCGGTAGCGACATCGAAAGCAGCGCCAACATCGAGGATATCGGCAACTTTTCAACGTCCGCTTCTGACATTAGATCCTCATGCAAGGCCATCTCTTCATTTGCCGGCAGACCAGTAAAAATTCCGTAGTTAAACAACACGTCTATTGCTCTGTTATCTTCTCCCTTTTCAGTAAAGCGCATTACTTCTTCTAATATCTTTATTGCGTCCAAGATGCCTCCCCTTTAGTCGTTCTTTTTCTTTCTAAATTGGTTGTATCTAGATTTCCTACCACGAGATTTTCGCATTTTCTTTAATGCTTCTCGGTGTTTGCGCCTCTTCTTTTCAGATGGCTTCTCGGCAAATCTTTTACGTTTTAATTCTGTTAAGACACCTTCTTTCGACATCTTATTCTTCAATATTTTTAGGGCGTAGTTGATGTCATTATCCTTTACGATGACTTCCAGCGGCCCTATATGCGGTTCGCGCTGCGGCTTGACAGCATCTTTCTTCCAAGCCGGTTTCCTAGATTCGTTCTCCATATTTCCACCAGTTTTTAATAGATCTAATTGACAGCATGCCTATTACAAAGCCCACTATGTCGCTTATGCCGTCTCCTATAAATTTATTGATTAGTGCTTCTTTCCCTGCGAACGGGAAGCCAGGGACGTTAGCCGCAACCCAATGCTCGAATATCTCCCACATGATCGCGACCGCAAGTACCGCAAGCCAAGCCCACTTCCTAAAAATGGCTGTTAGCACTGTTGTAATTGCTATAAACCATACAACGTGATGCAGAGAGTAAAAGTCAAATACTGAGGCCCCTCCGCTACCCCATATTAGTTCCATGTTTTGCTCCAATACTCTCGAACGCCTCCTGGAATAATCTAGTGACACTTTCATGTGGGCGCACTGGCACTGGAGCCGCCAAGTCACAGCTCAATGTGCCTAAATGCGGTGGCATATTTATCAGGGCGGCATTGCAATACTTTCTGGATACTTCCAAGTCGACGACGTTATCTTCACATATTTTGCCTTTACTAATAATACAGTCAAGCAACGGAACCATTCCCTTCATCTCGTCGTCCAAGTATTCTGGATTGTCAAGTGCTACTAAGTGTTCCCAATGTCCATCATCTCTTTGTGATAAAAATACCTGCTTAGCCCCCGGCATTGTAACCTTGCCAGACGCCAACTTTATGACCGGCTCATTCTTTGTATCGTTATATACAGCTTTATATACTATACCTAACGAATGTATATCTTTTGGCACTACCAACTCGGTGCCCACCCCAAACATATCTATAGGAGCCCGACTAGGACAGCCTTTACGCGGGTCACTGCACATAAGCTCCGCTATCTTATATTCATTCATATCTCCAGATACCACGATCTTCGTAGTATGACGGCCACCGTCATCGAGTACTTTTCTGACTTCCCTAGATAGACTCTCAAAATCCCCAGAGTCGAGCCTTACAGCGCTCAACCCTTTAATTTTAATCGCCTTTTTGGCGCCCTCGATGGTGTCATACGTGTCGATTAAAAGCGTAGGATTATGATACGCCTCAGCAAACTGCGCGAAAGCTGTATCTTCGTCCTCGCTTAACATGATCCACATATGTGACATTGTACCTGCACTCGGTATGTCGTATTTTTGAGATGCCCTCAAGTTGGACGTGGCGGCAAAGCCCGCCAAATATGCCGCTCTAGCAGAGTCCAAGGCAGCCTCGTGATGGGTTCTCCTCGTGCCGAACTCAAGTAGCGGCACGCCGCGAGCGGCCAATACCATCCTCGCCGCTTTAGAGGCCACATGGATTGAATGATTCAATACAGATAGCACATAGGTTTCTGCCATATGTATCTCTGGCAGTGTCCCAGTTACCCTAACCAACGGCTCACCGGCAAATACAATTTCGCCCTCTGCCATCGCCCACAAATCACCGGAAAACCTAAAATCTTCTAGATATTTATCGAAGCTAGAAGAAGACATGAGTGATTTCAACTCTTTATGTTCCTTCAAAAACTTAATGTCGTCAGCGGTAAAACGTAAATTGGATAGGTACTCCCTAATTTGCTCTGTGCCAGCCATCACTAAGAATTTCCTGCAGTCTGGCAGTTTCCTAGCGAATGCTTCGCAAGTAGCCTTATTGTTATGTCTGCCGCCAACAAAATAGCTGGCGGCGATCATAGTCAATTGGTATAAGTCCGTTTTAAGTCCATCCCCACGCAGCATATAGCACCTTCCTTAGAAATACCATTCCGGGTCTTTGTCGCTCTTCTTGCCGAGTATCAGTTTTAAATCTTTCCTAGACTTCAAGATTTCTTGCATTATTCTAAAATATGCCCTCTTACGCCGGTCATATTCTTCCTCTGATTCTATGGATCTAGGATTATATTCTCCCTCTCCTCCGGACGTGTATGGACTAGGGTCTATACTCAACTGATATAACGTTGGATCTATTATGCCCTGCTCGATCAGCCGTTCCCTTTTGGCACGGCTATCTCTGCGCGTAGACAAAATAACAGTTCCATCTTTTCTCTCTATTAGTTCGGACTTTAATGCTGGCTTAATGACTCCAGTAGCGATCAAGATTCTTCTACGAACCTCACACTCCTCGTCTGTGGCCAGCGGCTTCTCGTTATCTCTGATATCCAACAGTCTAATCATTGTGACTTCTCCCAGTCTTTCCTCCGCCCCTTAGCTACACACTCCAAATTCTTAACAGTATTTAACCTAGTATTAAATGTATTACTGATGGCAAACTCTACACAGTGCGATTTTATTAGGTCTCTAGTAATTAACTTCTGCACAAAGTTCATAATAATTACAGCCGCCGTAACATTAGTCTGCATATTCTGCGGCGCCGATTGTGATCTTGCGGCGCAGCTCTCTTGAGAGCTAAAGCTATCGTCGATATGGAGTAACTCCGGATATACCTCTACTGCACACGGCAAACAAAAGTCTCCACGACGGCGGCCCGAAGATAGACTATGCAAATCCTTTCTGAAAGGGTTAAATTTCGGCTGACCGTACCTGTATTCTTGCGGATTATATCCGCACACGACTTGACCCGAGTTCTCTTCGTTCCCAGAATCAATCCAAAAACGACCGTCGGATCCGCCGGTGTCTTTCCTGCAGAACCACCTGTTTATTACTTTTCTAGAGGCATTATTATCGACGCAGCCTATCACAAGACTCGCGTTATCATAACTTCTACTCATTGTTTTTAGAAAAGAGAACTTGTCGAGGCGTTCTAAATACTCGGGAATAACGCCAATTTCGATACCAAAGGCTGCAGCGTATCTTTCTCCCAGCACCTCAGCCTTGTTTTTACCTATGTCCTGCTCTATAAAATTCTGCCTGATTAGATTCTTCTCTTCTACCACATCTCCATCGGCTAAAAACAGATTCATTACAGGCAACGAAGCGTATGCGCTGCGCGACCGCTTCGAGTTTAACACACTAACAAGACGTGCTAGATGTGGGACTAAGTGTCCTCCGGTCCCGCCACATCCAAGTACTAGTATGTTGTCGATTTTAGAATACCCGGATAATGATATAACGGGCTCTAACTTCTTGGCCGGTGCGGCGGTTGTAGCAGCAGCGACACTACCACTTGACGCCACGCCAGTCCCTGATGATTGCTTCCCTCGGGTCTTCGCTGTCTTCTTCGCCATCAGCTTCCCTTTCTTCCTCTGCCTCATCTTTCATTTCTACTGAGACGTTGGGACAAATATATATACCGATTTTCTCCATTGGCATAGAGAGCTTCTCTAGAAAAACCTCAATCTCCCCATTATAGTCGTAAGTATCGGCTGTAATGACCTCGTCGTATACTCTAACATTCCAACGTTCACTGGGCAAATCTAGATGGCCAACCACCCCAGAACATCCTGTCTCTAGCTTCGACAGAGAGTTTGCAAAATTGGTGATCTGTTCTGATGTAAGATCCTGCTTATGAATAAGCATGGATGCGTAAGTCTTGCCGCCAAATTCACGTTTTTCCTTGTCTGCTCTTTGTCTTTTTATATATTGACCGGTTTCACAGCTACACAACACGACGCCCTCACGTAACCAGCCCGAATCATCGCATAGTTCGCAGTCAGGGTCAGGATCATCCTCCGGAACTTCTTCTTCTTTCAACTCTCTGTAAACCGTCCTGCCATACTCCCTGGTCACGTAAAAATATTTGTCCCCCAATTGTACATACTTAGACTCTATATCATCCTTTTCTTCTTCTGGATTTGTTGTCTCCCACACTTCTTCACCTGTGAGTCCTAGATATGCAAGCAACTCCTCCTGGTAATCTCCGTCTGGAGCATCGGACTCAGAATCCAGATGCGCGACAACTTGATCTAGGTAATGATTTACATCTTCTACACTGTCGGTACCCAAATTTTCCATCAGTCTCTCTATAGACTTCTGATCATGTAGGCCTAATCTGTCAGCCAGTCTTTTCATTTCTGGATCGTCGCCTGCATAAGGCCACACTGGGAACGAAGACTCGTGTTCTTCGCTGTACGGTTCAACAGATCTAAGCTCCTTATCAAACATCTCGGTCTGGTGCGGTGTGGACTCGGCCATAATGCACCCGCCTGAACGACCAGAAATGGCGCTATGCGGCGGGAAGCCTCCGCCACCAGGATAGTCTGGGTCATCAACTGTCGGAACCGGGAAGTGTGTACGGCTACGGGGATCATATATTGAACCTGGCGGCCTACCATAATATTTCCTATATGGAGGCCCCCTTCTACATGTCCTTACTCTCTTCGGCTCTTTCTTCTGCTTTTGTATCCTTTTTACCCAGTCTTTTGGGAAAGACTCCTCGTTATAGCTGCTCTCGTCTAGATCGAATATATCTCCTATGTCTATCTCACGCCTACGCCCGCCTACCGACAAACGCAATTTCATTTCGGGATAAAATTCTTTCACCTTCCCGATAACTCCGAAGAATCGGTCGTCTTTTTCATCGGCATCATCCGTGCCAGAAAAGAACGCCGGCATACTTGCATGGCTGTGAATCTCAAATACAAGAATCTTCTCTGGGGTTTCAAACTTCTCGTCCCTGTCGTACTTCACAGATGCGCCACTCACCTGCTGTTTTGGGCAGTGCACCAGATATTCTTCTTTATTCTCATCATAGAAAAATTGTAAGAAAACCTCGCTGGAATGCTTGTCGTATATTTTCCTGAAGAAAGACAGAGTAACGTCTAACAGAGACGCAGGAATCTTGGGGACGTTTAAAACCCAACCTTCTTTAAGGTTACTTTCGAGTCCAATAGTATCGAATTCGTGAATGCGGCTAGTGAACGTGCCCAACCTGAGCTTTCTAACTTCCCACACTCCGTCTCCTTGCCAAATGTATACAACTTTTTTCTTGGAATCCGCCGGAATATTTTCGATGTAATGTCCAACGAGCATTTTTTGGAGAGCTATCTTGTTTTTGCCGCCATCGGATTCAGGCACCTTGTTACTCTTAACTACCTTAGCACGACCCTTGTCCTCATCCTTCTTGTTGGATTTGCGGCCCTTCTTACTGTTTTTGTGACTTTTGCCAGTTTTGTTGCCTTTCTTGCTAGACATCTCGCTACTACTCCTTCATGAGAGTTTTCAATGATACTGCGGATTTATACAGCAGGTTATCTGGGAACGCTTCCTTGCCATCTAAATAATTTACAAGCGACCAAAAGTCGGGTATACGTTCGCCAGGAGGAGATCTAAAAGTTCTTTCATTTACTAAGTCGCCATTAAACGGCGAGTCAAAAAATACACTAATCATGCTAATCAAGTTCATAGGCGCCCTTATAGGTAGCATCTTAGCTTGTCCCCAGCATATCCTCCCCTCACCGTACACATTCCCAAACGGAAAATTATATAAATGATCCGTTTTCTTAGATATGAGATGTTTGAGCGCAAATACTTTCGTGGCGCTGATTTGACCTGATGTTACATCGAACACAAACAGGCACGGTGGGAACGGTATTCTTAATACCTTTTTGCCCTCACCCACTTCTTCTCTAGTGCGCGAGAAAACACCGAAGTCCCTTGTCCTTGCGATCGTTTCTAACCCAATGCGGTACTTAACAGGCGTGCCGTTGAAAAACCTAGTATTTCTAGGCAAAACCCCGGTCGATAGCTTTTGCGATGCTGTCAACTGCGCCACCAGGTCTTCCAACGATACTGTCTTGTGTTGCACAATGCCATCTTTGTTCAACGAGACGTGAGCATCGGATGCACCGGCCTTTATTTTAACCACTAAATCAGTCTTATCAGCGTTCATTATCCCATTCCTCTCCTATCTTTATATCTAGAAAGGGCTTGATCAAAGGTGTTCTGAGCATTTCTTACTCTCTCCTCCCTCGTTTCTCTGTGTCTATCTATAGCGTCCCGGATATCTGTCTCTGAATTTGGTACCTCCGCAACCTTTTTCTTCTTGGCCGGCTTTGGCGTTGCATCTTCTTTCTGTAGTATTTCAGCTACGTCAACGATTTCGCCTATATATCTATCCCATAACTTTTTGTATTCAAGACAAGCCAAGGCACACTTGTGAAAGTTCTCTGACGGGCGAGTCTCTTCTCCTGCCCTGCCACGAGCCCTCCTCATCGCTCTGCGATATCTACCGCGCCGTGACGAGGACAAATGTATGTTTATTTGATATGGAAAACTTGGGTATATATGACTGTCTATGTGCTCCACCAGCAACCCATAATGTGCGATCACGTCTCTCACATTCCTATCGCTGTGGCGCTCTAACCGGCCATAATTTCGGCGCAGATAAGATAGGGCCCGTCTAATATTGTCAGGGATATGTACATAATAATGATTCCAGTTACTATTTAACTCATATCCCGGAAATGTGTGTTTAATCACTTCTCTAAGTAACCTTCTACAAGCACTTCTGGCATTAGTATATGCCTTTTCGTCCTCACCTTTGTACTCGACAGGCATCTTCCTTTTTCTTTTTATAACCCCGAGTTGTCTGGCGAGCTTAAATAGCCTAAGGAAATCTATTTGTCTATAATGAAAGCTCGTTAAAGCTAATTGGTCTGTGTCCGTAGTCATCAACAATGCCTCAAATAAAAGGTAAATCTGGAACCTTACATGGCGCTAAACCATGCACTATTTGCTTGAATCGCACAGCCTGCGGTGCCCTAGTCTCGAGTCTCTCTAATTCATCTTCTAGCTTGTCGAGGTCATCGTCAGAGGCAAACGCGTCGTCGAACTTCATGGGGTTATCTAGCTCCATGATTTTATTTAAGAGTTCTAGACACTTCTCGTCGAAGAAATCCACATGAACTAATTGGTCGAACATCTTTTCTACGTTCATAAGCCGTCTCCAAAAAAGAAACTCCCCGCCCAGATAATCTGGGCGGGGATTCCTAGCGTCTCTCTATCTAGACGCCCTTCGTTCCAGCGCGAGTACGAAACTCGATGCTACCATCCTCAGCGGTCAAAATGTCCGCATTTTCGAGGCCAGGGTGTACATCGGCCCATGCCGCACGAACGTCTTCTGGACGCTCGTCGATGGAAGCTTCAATCTCCTCATCGTTGAAACGGTACTTTCTAGTCTCAGCCATTTTATCCTCCTTACCGGTAAAGGCTTTGGCCTACTCCAACAACCGAGTTGGAGCAAATTGATTTAACCTCTTACTTTCCGCCTCGGGCTCTGCCCGGAGCATCAGATGTTCCTTCCCTACGGCGGACAGTGTCCCAACTAAGACACTTCCCCGTCTGTTCATCAACAATACAGAAAGCTTGTCCTTTGTTGATTCTTCTAACAGGCATACCTTTATATTTTCCACTAGTTGCTCTAGATGCACCTGCGTATTTCTTGTTATACCTTTTTAAACTTTCCACCAGAAAGTGATCCCTATGTGCTTCGAGAATCTTGCAACGCATAATTTGATATAATTGGCCGAATTCCGAATCTTTCCTTTCGGCGAAAATAACATATGTATGTTGACTTCTATTGATGTCAGACATAGTTCCTCCCTATTCTCCACGGGCTATTTCGGACGCCTTATTGACAGAACTGCCGTGCGCCGGAAAGCCTATAACATAATCTCTATTTATGCGGTAGCAAAGAGCACCCTTGCGACCGCCACAAGTAGCACAAGAAATCTTGCCGTTGGTCGTTACGGCTGGACATACAACTACTCTATGACCACCGGGAGTGGTCACGCCCTTGAGCGGAGAGTCCTTCTCTAATGTCACCGATACAGGACCTATCCCAAGAGCCATTAGTTCATCGGCGTGTGCCAAGTTATTGGCACTTAGATTAATACAAACTCCGTTGTCATTACAGTATTTTATGGCCTCTGCATTGTTACCTACGTCGACCGGCTTGTGGGTATACCCCATTGCTTCGAGATTTCTTAATGCTTTCACTAATTGCTTTATCTGTTTGAAATTTATTCTGTTATTCTTACCCGGCAGATCTCCTGCCTGGAACAACCTCACTCTCTTCTTCATTCCCTAGTTCCCGCAATTTAGTCAGCAATTCACGGAAGGAAATACCTCTCGTGCCGTCACTGACCTTATCCCAATGAATCCTCAAAGGACCTCCATCAGCATAACAACCATTCCTCTTAAACGGACACGTATCGGGACAAGTATCATAGGAACTTGTAACCACAGCTATCGGCCCTGTCTTCTTATTTGTAGATTTTAATGTTATATGATAAAAACTTTCACTCATTCTTTCTTTTATTATAATATTGTAAACAAGCGAGGTTAAGCAACACGCCAAAGGCTGTTAGAACCACGCCACTAATAAGATATCCCAGTACAAAGGTTTGGCCCCCGATGAGCGCCAATAGCGCTGACATCGAGAACATTAAAAACGAGACCAGCCATATTCTGATCCAAACTGCGCTGTTGCGAAAACTATCCAAGAAGCGCTGTAATTTCGTCATATTCTTTGTCCGTTATGCTCTCCAATGATGTTTCTCTATACCCGCTAGGAGTAATATCTACACTAATTAGCTTCTCAGAAATTCTTTCAATATCCTCAAGTATATCGACGATATACGAGAGCATCATTGGATCTCCCGATCGCTTCATTACGAGAGTAAGCTTCCTAACATGCGATATACGCATACGTAAGTATGTCTTAATCTTGTCAATCCTAACGCCTGCCTCCTCCGCACTATCCTCAAATTTGGACAATTGAGCCTCAATCCTCTGAGAAATCCCATACATGTCTTTATCCATTCTACATCCTTATTTTGTCCATATAACTGACAGGTACCAACGGAATGGGCGCCTGGACTTCGCGCCTATCCCACACAGTCCTGCCACACTTTTTGTTTCTACATTTCCATGAGACGCCTCCTATAGCGTCCGAGCCGCCACGGCACCGCAATACAGAGCCACAATGAGGACACCTACGTACATTCTTTTTCCTTTTTTTCACTTCTTTGCCCTCCTTATCTTTCACGTGACGACGTTTCTTGTTATATCCGTCTCCTTTCTTCTTCATTACTTCTCCAGTTGTGCTGACCACTTCTCTAATTTGATAACTATTGGAGTAGCAGGCAGCCTGCGCCAATATTTGATATCGTCATGAGGACTATTGTCTGTGGTACAATACCACCGGCCGTCTCTCATTTCCATTAAATAATAATCATTATAACTATCTAGGACTAGTACTTCCTGATTTTCTTCCGGGAGGGATGATGCGACAATCCACTGACCTCCGTGTATAAATCGAGCCGCACGTTTCGCAACACCAAGAGCGGCAAAGAGCAATTTTCTGAGTCCACGCGCACGATATTCCACGCTACATCTCCATATTCATACGCTTCTCGCCATCGCCAGTATTAATGCCGTTGGATGGCTCATCTATAACTTCATTTAAAATTACTTTCTCCAATGCCTCATCCAGATTTGCCACCGGAATCAGCGCCATGTCGTTGACTACGTCATTTGGCACTTCCGTTACGTCATGCTTATTGTGTTTGGGATAAAGAACTTCCTTAATACCAGCTCTATGGGCAGCAAGAATCTTTTCTTTCAAACCTCCAATCGGCAACACCCTGCCACGTAGCGTTATTTCGCCGGTCATCGCAACGTCATTTCTAACCGGCTTGTCAGACATTATAGACAGCATGGAAGCTGCTATAGCAATTCCGGCGCTCGGGCCATCCTTCGGTACTGCGCCAGCCGGAAAGTGAATGTGAATATCATATTTGCCGATCTTCTCTAAGTCGACATCTAACTTACCGGCATTTGATTTTATCCAAGTATACGCAGCGTTAGCAGATTCTTTTAAAACATTGCCCAGACTTCCGGTCAGTTTGATTTTTCCTTTACCTGGAACCAAAGATGTCTCGACAAATAATAACGACCCACCGTTTTTACTCCACGCCAACCCCGCACTTAAGCCAACCTCCGGTTTTTCAACGGCTTTCTCGGCAAATATCTTGGGCGGCCCCAGAAACTTCGGCACCATATCTATTTTAACCAAGCTGGGATATTCCTTTTCAGAGGCTACCGCAACGGCAATTTTCCTCATGATGGTACCACATTCGCGCTCTAACGATCTCACGCCGGCTTCGCTGGTATATTCATCTACAATGCGCCCGATGGCATTGGCCGATATATTCACGGTTACGTCTTTCAGGCCATTTTCTTCTTTTTGCTTTCTAATAAGATGGTGCTGTGCAATCTTTACTTTGTCGAATGGAGAGTAACCTGGCAAGTCAATTATCTCCATTCTGTCTCGCAAAGCTGGTATAATAGGACTGATCTCGTTAGCCGTACCAATAAATAATACCTGTGATAGATCAAACGGAACACCTAAGTAATGATCAGAAAACGAATGGTTCTGTTCCGAGTCCAGCATCTCTAATAGTGCAGAAGAAGGGTCCCCGCGAAAATTGGAACATAGCTTGTCTATTTCATCTAACATGAATACGGGATTCCTAGAACCAGCTCTTTGAATACATTGAATAATCTTGCCGGGCAATGCGCCGACATATGTGCGTCTGTGCCCTCTAATCTCCGCCTCGTCATTCACGCCGCCAAGCGAGACTCTAATAAATTTTCTGCCCATAGCCTTCGCGATGCTTTTGCCGAGGGACGTCTTTCCCGTTCCTGGTGGCCCGCTAAAACAAAGAATAGGGCCCTTGCCAGCTGGCAGTAATTTCTTGACGGCCAGATATTCTAAAATTCTTTCCTTAGGCTTTTCAAGTCCATAATGGTCTTCATTCAGCGAATCCTCTGCGACACTTATGTCAAGGTTGTCTTCTGTAAGTACACTCCACGGCAGAGAGGCCAAATTATCAACGTAATTATATGTCACTTGAAATTCCGAGCTGCTCGGAGGCATCATTGATAAACGTCTTAATTCTGACCTAGCGACTTTTAGCGCATGCTCTGGCATGTTTGCTTCGCTAACTCTCTTCTGCAACTTTTTAAGTTCAGATACGGCAACTTCACCAGGGTCACTTATATCGTCGCTTGCGTCGTCACCGTATTCCAAATCAGCTTGACTACATAGGTCTGCTACTTCGTCCCGGACCTTCTCTAGTCTAACTGCCGGGTCCTTGATCTTTAAAAAGAGAAGCCTACGCTTGCCAGGTATTGCCAACTGCCCAGCAATGTTATCTACAAAATCTGATAGGCTCTGTCTATCAGTCGGCGTGGAATCGTTTGAAACACCGATATGTTTCAGGTGATCGACAACCATTTCTCTGAGATGACGCGCCGCGTCTTTAGTGTCGTCATCTATGTCGCCGTTCTCCAGTTCTATAGGCTCTACTTGTCCTACGAGGTATGCATCGTCCCCGTCGCTAGATTTTCCGACTGTTTTAAGACTGCCACGCATAGTGCCGCACAGGATGGCCCTAACTCTGGTGCCCTCCCTGTCCAATGGCAATACACTTTTAATCTCTGCTATAGTGCACATACCCAAGAGATCTTTAGCACCAGGATCGTCCACTGATGGATCCCTCTGTATCGCCATTGCGATGGCACAGCCTTGGTTTTTTTCCGATTCCAAAATGGCATTAAGAGAAAATACTCTACCTACGTCCACCTCACAAAACAACCCCGGAAAAACAATCAGCTCGGGGTCTCTTAATGGTAAAATAGGAAGTCTAACTTGATTTGGCATACAACCCTTTTCTCCTTGGCGCACAAAACGCCGTTAACAATTTTATCAGTCTACACATAGTCTACCGATTCGTCTGATTCGCGGACGACTTTGTCTTCACCGTCGTCGTCACTGTCGTCAGCAATGTTGATTACCTTTTTCATATTCTCTATATGGGTTACTATCCCATCCATACCCAAAACCCCAGCTCTAATTGCAATTTCTTTCAGAAAAGCGCCTGTCATCCCCGCTGCACACTCTGCAAGATAATTCAATTCTTCATCAGTAATTTCTAACCCTAGGTTTTCGGCATGTACTTTCAGTATTTTCGCGGCAGTCAACTTGTCTGGTGGTTTAAATTCTATAGACTGATCAAATCTGCCCGGCCTTCTCAGCGGCCTTGGGACTCTACTCATCTTATTTACCGTCGCGATAAAAAGCCTGTTGCGACCATTTTTATCTCTAGTGAGCGACTCCAAGTCGCTTAATAGGTTTTCCATATATTGTATTTTATCTAAATCGTCAAATAAAATAACTACAGGGTCTACCATCTTGATCGTACTCAATATCGATCCGGTAGGCTTGCCGGCCAACGACCAGCCATTAAGTATTAGGATATTACCATTTAACGCATCGGTTAATCTAAGCGCCAATGTCGTTTTGCCGGAGCCAGGCGGGCCGTAGAACAACATGGACCTGTTTAAACCTTTGGCAAAAAACTTGTTAATATCTTTAAGCAGTCCATCTTCGTCAAAAATATTCACGTACGGATCTCGGTGTGGATCTACCTGCATTAAAGATAAGTTTCTGCTCCAGCCATGCTCATCTCCAACACAATCCAACAAGACGTATTTCCCGAATTTCTTTCTAATAGCAGCGTTCATATCTTTGTGAAAAATATCTGTATCCTTTACGTATGGCCCTTCGTGGTAGTTATTGCTATAAACAATAAAATATATGTTGCAATTAAAAAGAGAGTATTCTTCTACAGTTGCCGGTGACTCGCCGGTCTCCGTCCAAAGAGTGCGTTTGGGCAGCCCCAATTGTCTAATCGTGTCTAATATAAGATCTTGGGACGACTTAAAACATCTCTCGGCCCCCATATCGTGTAGTATCGAGGTCGCCTCGATGTTAATAGGGAAAAACTCACCCGATACGGTACCATACGCAGACAAAAGTCCCAGCCCCACCGACAATGGATTCTTCGCTTTTATTTGGGAATATATCTCCAAACCTTCTCTAGCAACACTGGTGACCTTCCTAACTGTCTCCAGTATTTTCTGACGCCTGATTTGTCGTTTGCGCTCTATCTCAAAATCTTTCTCGGTCATGGCTCCAGAAGGAGAATCAAACAAATCATCTAACCAGCTCATTTTACTTCCTCCTTTTACCTTCAGCTAATATAACTTTTCTTCGCAAGCCGTTAATCTTATTGGTTTTGCCGTCGTAGAGCGCAAACATGATCGGCCTTACCAAACGGTCGTGGTTGGAGGCGACGCGAGCATATGCTTTTCTTCTTTTTATCGGATCGCTCGTATGATCAGATGCGCTGAACTTATCATGTTCATCTGTGGCTATCCTTATCGCGTCATCTACGATATCCGCCGCTGCCCGATATCTGGCGTACAATTCCTTCGCGGCGTCTATCGTCTCCCAATCGTAGTCATGCTTTCTCAAATTGCTTATTAGGTCTGCTTCGTTAGTTATAGTAGACAACTCTATGAATTCTACCATAAACTTGTAAGTCATAGAGAATTTCATCCTATGCTTTGCAAGATAGCTGGCACTCTTTATCTTTACGAGTACCTGATCGCTCACTATTCTTCCCTTCGAGCCATATGCGGAGGGCGAAAAATTACACCTAGCCACAATGCCCTCGTCATCCCATTCGTTAACGGCATGGATGATCTCACTTGGGTCCGTCGGCAATGTGTGTGTCTTCACAAGGTTGAACCCAAACGACATGGCCATGAATTCTAACTCTGGCCAAGTACATATTCTCAAATCTTTATGTATAACAGACCCGATAAAAATCAGGTCGTCTTCTTTATAGTTAATAACTATTCTATTCGTTGGGGATACGTACTCAAATAATAGGGACCTATCCGGAAAGAACGCTGGATTTAGCAATGCTGGGTACTTCGCCATAGCAACTTTATGAAACCTGTCCGCGAACGACTCTGCGCCTTCTTCTGCGTATTCTCCATAAAGTGTTCCCCTAGTCCTCATGACTACCTTATTATTCATAACGGACCTTACACACAGTGATCCATCTTCTTTATGAGTAAAAAGAACACTTTTAGAATGCCTTAGCGCCCAATTCAAAACGGCGGTATCGGACTCGAATTCACCGTAATTGCCGAACTTCTTCCACGCACAGGACACTACAAATCCGTCGTCGTCCACGACTATGGAACGCAACCACTTCTCGTCGTCCTCCCAATCCCACAAATTTTTCTTCGGGCACACCAAATGAAAACCGTCTTGGGAAACGACCCTGAAGTCAGACCTTATCTTAGATATATCTAGTGTTATCTTGCCGTCTTTAACGGACCACATTTGTTATAACCCTTCATATGAACAGCTGTTAGCCCAGTTAAGTACCTTCTTTTGTTCTATAATACAGTTGATGACTGCCTTGTCCCTGTCGGTAATAGCTTGCGAGTCGGATGCAATACGGAACATAATATCATTAGGGTCATCGGAGTGTCCTACAATCCCTAACAAATGCCCCATTTCATGAATGGCTACAGTGACGAAATATTCATCCTTAATCATGAATATATCGGATGAGAAAGAATTGCCGTAACCAAATACTACGCATGCGGAGTATGCCCCGCAACCTGTTTCCTTGACCATCTGCTTTTTGAACTTCCCGTTATAAACCGTGAGCAGCCCATCTTTTTTGGTGTCTTTTAAAGAGTTCTCTTCATTTGTGTTAACAACACTAATCTTGAAACAGATTTTGCCATCGGAGGCCTCTTGCCACCGTGCCGCAGCACCACGCAACGCAGATATTTCCCATTTTGTGAATGAGTCATCTACTCTGAGAGGTATTGAATATTTACACTTTTCAGCACAGGATGTAGATGGCGCTAAAAATAGAAATATGATGGTAATTATTTTTGGAGATATCCGCACAAGTCCTCCTTTATGCATTTATAGTTGATCTTAATTTTATTATATATTTTCCTATGTTTTATGGCATGATATAAATATCTATGTCCGGCGGCGGCTTTTTTATAAGCTGCTACTAGCCAAAGCACTTTTAAATGGTGACTCTTGTTGTTCCAGTTGTAGTGTCTTAGCCAATGTATATTCTTGTGGTTATGCGACTTACATGCCCTGCGCCACCTAGCCAGCTTTTCCGTACCTTCCCTAATATTGCAACGTATACGATACAAGTTACACTTTGCGTTAGACCATCGTGCATTTATTTGCATAAGGCCATAGTCACCTGTCCTGCTCTTGAGTCGTGGCCTAAAGTTCGATTCGTGTCTAATGATACTTAAGGGCAGATACGGATCGAGTCGTCTATATTTCGAATAGCGACATATATTGGTCGCAATTGATTTCATTATATATTTATTGTTTTTTGGGGCCGAGTGTGTATGTACGATCGCCAATACCATGAGTCCAACACAATTCATGAACACCCCCCATGGTCTCTCATAATATCCACATTTACCACACCAGCTCTTCTAAGAATTTCCTTAATACATTCGGTAGACGGCATAAATCCTTTTTGTCCATAACGCGCAATCCTTTTAAGACACATAATTAGGTCGTCTGTGTGGAGAAAATTGAGTTCGCCATTTTCTACATCTTCAGCCGCCTGCTTGGTGAAAACCAAATTAGGGCCATCTACTGCAAAACAACAAACGGAAAAATCGAAACTCTTAAATATTTCTTCCACGGAATGGTAGAGCCTCCAATTTACTATTTGGACTACTACCCCAGATTTCTCGTATGTGTCACTCCAATTTGTGGAATTAACATAGTTAAATCCAAACCTGTTCAGTTCGGTTACTGCATTACCTATAGCAGAATGGTCATGGAAAAACAGGTCCCAGTCTTTTATCTTGTGCACATCTCCAGTATAAAGAGCGAGCGGGGCACCACCAGCGATACAGCACCCATGAAGTCTCTGTCCTATAAGTAGTGCTTCCCTACTTATCGCCGGCAATATAAGCAGAGTCGACCTCCTATCTCTAAACATATCTTCCAGGTTGATCTTCGTGATATCCAAATTGCGTACAGCGCCGCCAAAAAGATGCTCTTCGGTGGCAGGAAACATTTTCACTTACCTTTCTACCCAATATAGGGCCCAAGCGCGCAGGCTAGGAAATGTAGAAAGTTAATGGTCCCATACATCATTAATATTATCATGATGGGCCAAAAGTATTTAGCTGCCTTCTCGCGCGTCAATCTATATGCCAAGTAAATTAAAGCCCCAGATCCTAACCCTATCTTGACTGTGAAGAAAAGAATTGGGCCACCACTAATGAGAAAGTTGGCCAGCGGGTTGATCTCAAAGGCCCAATCATTCTTGAGCAGAACCCAGGTAAAAATGGCATCCGTGATATTTAATATGGCTATTACGAAAATACACTTTTTAGCGACTCTACCCCTACTCGTGGATATCGTATCATCTAATCCACTATTCATCTTCAACTTCCTTAAGCATGGCAACATATTTTAGCATGGCAAAGCCCTGTCTTTTCGTGAAGCCAGCTCTAACCGCAGCCTGTTCGTACCTTTTTCTCAATTCCAATCCCTTTGCGTCTTCTAAGCACAAGCCTTCGGCAAGATATGCCTTAAGCTCCCTGTCGACAGGGCATTTGACTTTTGACACAGCCGTGACCAATTTGGCATACCGATCAGGACCTAATCCGAAAATAATCTTCCCAATTTCGAATGCTTTTTTAACTGCTATTTTAGTCTCATTATACATATTGTCTCAACAGAATAGGAGCCATCCTATATAGCCCAAGATCGAACCAAGCACCAAGACGCCTACTGCAAGTGCTATGCAAGTTAGAATCAAACCGCCAGTAAATCTCAAGTTGTCCTTCAACCTCTCTCTTTTCCAGCGTACTGCACTAGGATCTATAGATGCAAGCTTTCTGTCTTCCATCCACTCGCCAATGCGAAGTGGCAAAGACGTGATCCCCATAATTATGCCGCCGACAACTATTACAGCTACGAAAAGGGCGGCAATGCCGACGGCACCGACCGAGCAGTACTCACCGAAAGTCATATCGGCTTTGCAGCCCTGTTCAGCCAGCCTTTGCCACATACACCAACCGCAGGATAGCACTCCACATATGAATCCTACTGCAAGCGATATTCTACCCCTTAGCGACCAACCACTAATTTCTTTTACAAGTCCCATTACCCAACTCCTTATAGGTGGAGGGGGCAGCAACTAGCCGCCCCCTCACTCAGACCTATTCTTCTTCGTTACTGTTCTTAAGCATAGGAATTACGGCCCCGGTATGTTTGAAGTCAAGAAACTTGTTTACGGTAGCCAACAGACCCTTACCCTCGATGGCAGCGAGTTCACCAAAGTTCTCGGCCAGATGCGACAGCAATTGCACATCACCCAACCTGCGGATCGCCTCAGTAATGTTAGGTGTAAATGCCTGCGCCTGTTTCACGGCGCCTTCAACTTTCTCCTTAAGATACGCGATGTTCAAGTCTTGGTAATCAGCCTTCTTTTGGAGTGCAAGTGTATGTTGTTCCTTCTCCATTTCCATTTCACGTACCTGCACAGCAGCCTGCGCCTCGACCGCTTCCAGGCGCGTTTGTTGCTGTTGCTTGGTAAGCACATCGTTCAACTTAAGTGTAAGAGCCCGCAGGTCGTGCTCTCTTTGTTCGGTCTCAGAATTAAGTTGACATTCAAGCTCTGCGGTTTTATGCCGCTCTTTTTGAAGTTCCCTTTGAATCTCTTCCATCCGCCGGGTATTTTCCAGCTCCGATTCTTTCTGAGCCACTTGAATGTTTCCATGCACAACATCCATTTGACTCTTGGAGAGGAGATCACCGACACCCTTGGTGGTAATCTGGAAGTGCAACACATCCACATCCCTAACTAGCATATTATTCTCGTCAAACCTGAGCCCAGTCCTATCGCCGTCCTCTGGCTTTCTGCCAAGAACCGTATCACGTATGATGTCTGCCAGATTCTTCTGAAGTTCCCGTATCGGGGTCTTCCTAGCAATGCCCTTGATCTTAGACCTGGCATGGTCACATAACAATTTTACATAGTTCTCTACTGCGAACCACTTAGTTTTCTCTTCACCGACAAAATCGACTAAATATTTCACTTGTATTTGAGCCATAACTAGGTCACTTGAAATGACCCCTACAACGTCCGAAACATAGTTGTTGGCAGTTCTAAGAAACGCCGTCGTCAGCAATTCCTTGGTGTTCTTAGGAGTCCCCGTTGAAAGGTTAAGCGCGTCAACGGTCTCACCATACCCAAGCATAACCCCGTTACGGGGACCTTCGACAACCCTTCTATTACCGTCTTTGTCAACAATTTGTATTGCGTATCCGGTCCAGACATTGACGGTCACAACGCCATCATACTTGTTGTCCAGGGTGATTGTACGCGGCTTCACCTTATGTTCCGCACGCTCAAAGCCGTCACCACCCCACTCTCCAACAGCGTGCCCGTCCATTGACTGCATGGCAAAGCGCGCGGCACCCTTGGCAGTGTTATCGTATCCAACAGCAGCTGCCATAACTTGTGCTACAGTACTCTCGTCGGACGACCCGACTGCCTGACGCAAACGCCTATTATAGGCCAATGCTTCAGCATTTTCTGGATATAGTAGTCCACATTCCCTATCAGTCAATATTCTCTTCGTAATGATTTCTGTCCTAGGATCTGGTAAATACATCCTTGGACCTTCAACGATAGTAACCTCGCCGGTGAGACGGTTCAATACATAACGGCCTTCGCCGCGAGGAATGGCTACTGCAAAATGTACTTCCTGGTCACCGTACTTAATGATTGCATGTTCTTTCCTGGGAAAATAAATCTCATCTTTTCCGGTCAGAAAGAGTTCTTCTCCTTCTTTGTATTCTTTGTCGCCGTCTCGATATGGGGCGATCACTTTGATATATAGCCCAGATATTTCTGACAGCTCTATAGCCTTGAACTTACGCTTGTTATTCTTCACGACAAAGGATTGATCGGGCTTAGGAAAAACCACTGCCTCTCCTCTTTGATAATACTTCTCGCCGTCTTCGCTAATCAGGATTGCGTATTCAAGCCGCTGTAGGGTCTCGGCATTTCTAACGTACTCGCCCTTCTCGTCGGGGCAAACTTCTGCCCCGGTTGGAGGCATATAAAACGAAACATTCGTTCCCTTAATCACGACTTTTTGCCCGGCTACGAACGCCTGGTGTCCGTCCGGTGTGTCTCCACCATAGACAGCCTCTGGATTCTCGTTGGCTTCCTTGGCATCGTAAATTTGCACTACGAGATAATTGTTCGACTGAAGTCTATGACCCTTAATAACTTTTACCATCTGTCCAGGCCACAACGGAGCTGAAGCTGGGCCATGAACATTAATCTTCTTACCAACAAGTAGGCCAGGCGAAGTATTCGATGTGCCACACTTCGGAGCAGCATTTCCCTCTGCGGGGTTCTTCAGGATCATATACCAGTTAGCGGGAGCTGTAGCGAACAGCTGAATCCCATACTCGATGTTGACCGGATCAAACCTCTTAGTCTTTTTATTAAAAACCACCGGGGAATCTGTCTGCGCCAAGCTTGTTTTGTGTGGGCCTACATAACAATTAATGTGTCCCTTAGTAGTATCTAGTACATAGGCGAACTCGTTGGGCGCTAGTACCAATTCTCTTTCCCTAGAATGCCTGTCGTCTCTGCTGTGTCGGTCTTCGGAAGACATATTCTATTCTCCTTGGTAAAACTTCTTGTTAAAAACGCGATGGAATTTTTCCATCTGTAGACTGGTTGCTGGCGGATCTGGTAATGATCCACCTGGTCCGTACTGCAAACTATCGGTGTTCAGTTCTGTGGGTCGGCAATCCTCCCAACAATCAGTCATAGACTCGTTATAGCATATACCATCGCCGCAATGGCCGTGTGTCGGCCACCCATTAATGTCGACACAATCTAAACAATTCCAGTAGTTTTCCCCTCCAGTTTCATCACATATAAAGTCTCCACAATATGGCTCCATTGGTTGCCCTCGAACGATCGGCGTACCGTCTCTTGTAGCAATCCTATCTGGCGGCTCGCCGCCGCATCCAAACAACGAACTTAACACAATCGCAATGACGAAAAATATCACACTTACTTTGATTAGTAATTCAACTGTTATTTTGTGCATCACTATCTTCCTTTCCGAAAGCATCTCTTAATAACGTACAGAGTCCTTTTACTACGAAGAAGAGAGGTAGAAATAATACGATCACTGGGGACACAAGCCAAAATCTTGCCTTATATTTTCTACTTCGATGATTTATATAGGAATTATAAAATGGCATAACAGAAAGAAACATACCACCTAAATACAGTAGTCCGCACATAAACATCAGAAAAAATGTTAACATTTTACTTCCTTTCACATTTACATTTTCTACAAACTTCGAACGAGAGAGAGCCTATACCGGTGACTACAAACTCCGGGTTTTCACATGTGCAGAATGATATGCAAGCCGTCTTCTCATTAACTTTAACGAAAACCCGGCGAACCACCTGAGCGCCGATCGTCTTAGACCCATCTTCATGTGTAGTTATAAAGTGTATATGGTCGACAGTTTTTCCGTCCACTCTTATCAAGAAGACGAAAAAACAGTTTGTGATACTTTGCGCTACTACCTTCGTTACTTCCAAATCGCAGCCTTTGAACACAGACCAAGAGCCATCGCCACACGCCCGCAACACGTCGAAAAGCTCTGACGAAAGTCTAACAATATCTCCAGCCTTAGGCATCATGGTTAACTCCTGTCAAAACAATGCTGCAAGTCTCCATAATATCTATTATAGCGTTTTTATATCTATCCGGCTCTACATAAGCATCTTTGAGCGATCCAAAATGGTGCTCAAGACATCTAAGTAATAATTTCTTGATCTCCCCTTCTCTCGGACCATATGGCAGCTTAGATTTCTCGTATGCTTCATTTAATGCATGTTCTTTTTGCTCGAAGAACTTTTCAACACGTTCTTGAGACCACTCACCCCTACGTATAGCCTTTAAAACTTCACTATTCTGGTCGAGATGAAGATCACCAGTAGTTAATATCTCCTCAACTTCGTACATCAGTCTAACCAAATGATATCCAAATTTAACGTCATAGCCAAATTTTTCTACGACAGCAGCCCTCTTGCTGCCGGGCTCAGGAGTTTTGATGGACATCTTATGTAGTTGCGAATAGGCATAGCCACGAAACTTATGCCAGCACCCCTTGTGTAAGAAGATCTTTCTGTTTTCTCGGACAATGTTTCCGATAGCATTACAGTGAAGCACGCACCTCTCTGGGACGAAAAGACTATCTATTAAATTTGGGTTATTTTCGGCAGCGAGTTGGAAATATTTTACAATATTATATACAGCAAAATCATATTCCTTTCCAGCACTTTCATCCTTAATGTGGTGTTCTTGCCATTGCTGAAACCTTTGAATCTGCTTCCCAAATCCTGGGATTTCGCCTGCCAAATGGGGAAAAATCATTTCCTTCATGGGTATAGCCCAGCCATATATGTCCGAATCAGAATCATCCCCGGCTACGCCGTAGGCTACACTTCCCATTAAACAAAGGTAATGCGTAGAATCAGGTAGCCACGGAGGTGGGTGAATTAAGCCTTTCGATTGTAGTTTATTTAATAACACATCATCTCTCTTTATTGTTGAAATACATATGTACTTCGGAACAAAGCTTTATGAAATCTTTTTGACTCAGCGCTCTTTTAGCCCAATTGATATCTTTATGGACCCATTGTATATTGTCTTTTATGTAGCCCAAACTGGAATCAATCCTATCGATAGAAGCTGTTTGATGCTGTCCGTTCCTTGAGAAGTAAAGTTATTTGAGCCGTGCTTTCCTGTGATCTTTTAAGATACCCAAAACGCTTGAGGAGTGTCCTAATCTTGATATTTTTAATACCAGTTTGATTCTTCGCCGTTTCTTCATATAGCTTTTTGGCAGCTACTTGGGCGGATGGATTAGTTGTCAACATATATCTCTCCTTTTATTATTCCTCTTTAAGCTTAGCATAGAACTTTTTAATATCACACCCAACAGGCAAGCCAGAGACCTGACCGTCACCAAGTTCAATAATTACCCAATAACCAGAACACGTTTTAGCTACATCCATACTGAAGAACTTACTCTTTACTTTCTTCGCTATGGCTTCGGCTTCATGAACAGGCGGAAGCTCTAGATCATACTCTCCTTCTTCCCAATATGGAGAAATATCAATAATTTCACCGTTCAAAAAGAATAATCTATATTCCTTAGAGATCGGGATCTTACTTATAGGATGAGTTCCTATCTGCTCCAACTCAATATATTCTCTGAACACAAGTCCGCCAGTTATCCCATCCCTGATTTTATGGAATTCTTCTATAGTCGCGATTACTTTATTAATATCGGAAGCGTCTGGGATGAAACATGCTGTGTCCCAATAATGTTTAGCTGACTTTACATAATCTTTTAAAATGATAGGCTTTTTGCCGAATGGCTTCAGAACATCATCAATAATTAATGCTATCTTTGATATTGGCAATCGAGATATCCAAACACTTTTCGGAGTTTTGCCTTCTATCACTTTATAGCAATCTGGGAGATGATGACAGAATCGATATTCTTCAGGCGTATTAATAAGTGCTACGTTTTTTTTCGATAGGAGAAGATTGTACAGCGCAGCATATGATCGCGCGTTTAGCATCCATCCACGGTAAATAACTTGTCTTATTTCATCTGATCGTTTTATGTTCTTGATAGATACTAAACTAGTTCCTTCTTCAAATTCATCGAGGTCAAATAAACTGTAGGGAATGTTCAATTCGTCTACCGCTTTAAGTTCAGCATGATAGTCTTCTTCTACCATATGTTTATGTATTACATCGCTACAGAATAAGATCTCGGCCATTATATTTCTCCAACTATTAACGTACTGGTCGTACGCCCGAATTCTCTAACATTTTAATGAGTCGGAGTCGTCACCAGCAACTCCATATGCCACCGAGCCCATCTGACAAAGATAATGAGTAGTACTGGCGAGCCACGGTGGAGGATGGATCAAACCCTTTGATTGCAAATCATTTAATAGCATAAACTAAACCTACCTCTATTACCTGTTAGTGGCCCATTGTCATACACGCATGATATTGGAATCCAATAACAATAGCGATGGCAATATACCATCCCGCAGCCTTAATGGCGTCGGCAATCTTTTCGGAGTCCATTATTTTCTCCTTGGTCGCAATTTTCCTTGGGCCTTACACTCTTTTGCATATTCGTGCATACGTAGAAACCAGCTTATAAATATGACTGCGAACATAATATATGCCGCAGGATGATTTAAATCGAAAGCTATGGCACCACACAGTCCAGTCATGCCTGAGTAGAACATCATTCTACGAAAACTCATACCCGCCTCACAGGTCGTACGCCCATGCTTTTGAGGGCTTCTATATGTCCCAATACGGTACGTCTATTTATATTGGCGAGAATTATTACAAAAATGGAGACACCAATCAGGAAATAATGTTTAATACATAACCCCAGAACTATTAAAGCCCCTGCAACGACATAGGCAACTATCGTCGAGATTTTTACTGCTCGCGTGTACCCGACAAATCGCGACAGGATAGAATTCAGGATCCTTCCGCCGTCAGACGGATACATCGGCAACATATTAAAGACACCAAGACCTAAATTCAAAAAAGCACATATCATTATCACGTTAAACGGTCCGTTTATAGAAGCAAGGTACGGGACAAGGAAAACAATACCTAAAACAAACGAGGCAATCGGCCCCGCAATGGCGATGGCAAATTCGTTCTTGTAGTTTAACGTCGAATTCTCCGGACGCATAAGGGCCGCCGCTCCAAATGCATGAACAACTACCCTAACTGTCTCCACGTCACGTTTAAGAGCGGCCCAAACATGTGCGTATTCGTGGACGAGCAGGGAGATAAATACAATTGCATAGTATAATATACCCACGATTCCAAACTTCCACAAAAATAAAGCTGGCAGCAACAGCGCATCGATCTTAAATCGAAGCGGTATCTTCGATGTGACTCGGAGAGTCTCGATATTATTATTCATTTACAATCTTCTTTCTCCACCAAATATTCTTAGTGCAATTACTATTGGGATCAGTGGTACCAACGCTAACCGCCACATCTCCTACCCTCCTTCTTTATCCTATGCACTTCTTCTACTCCGAAAGAATCGAAGACAGTAAAACCGCACTCTGAACACGGGCACTCCGGGTAGTATGTTTCTCCTCCGCAGCCTTTGCAATGGGGACACGCATCATGCATCGCTACAGCCTTTTCCACCAAGTCGGCACGCCCATCGCTCTCGCGCAGAATGTCAATCGGACGTTTCTTCATATGACGCTCCAGACTGTTTGTCTCGCTCATTTAAACACCTGGCCAAGTCTCTAGCAAGATCAGGACAATTTTGAATAAAATTTCCTATTAGTTACTGCCGCTTATAAATGGTGGGCATCCGTTTGAAGTTCTTGCGCGATATAATCGCGACATGGTGGTCAAGTACTGCCGCATAAGGGACGTCGATATTAGGATTAGACCCTACCTGACCATACGCACAATGCCACATTAATTCAGCACCATATGAATGAACATCGACATAGATATTTTCTAGGAACACAGGCCTGAAAGACCAAAATTCCCAACCATCTTTCTCAATGTCATCCCACACATATCCTATAGAATCACAAGTACCCCTTAAAAACTCATCGCAATAACGAATCCCCTGATCTTCTGTTGGTGAAGAGTCCCGTTGTAAAAATTTGCCACATTCATGGCAACGCTTGTGCTCAAAATTCTCTTCTTTGGCCGCCACACAACACTCATCAAGTTTACGATGGTGCTGTGTACTGCTCCAATAAGCGTCGATTACTGATTTGCCGAACGCTCCCAACAATTCTTCCACAGAATCAAACCCTTTATCGTTGTAAACGGCAACCCCCTGGACTGCCGCATCCTCGACGTACCCTGTATGAATTACAGCAGCTTTAAGTTGCATTTTTTATTCCATCTTCTTTCCAATAAACGTGACTACTTCTTCATATGAAAACGGTCTGTATTCTCCAAGCAGTCTTGCAGCATTGTCTACACCAACATCCATGCTGGCTGACGGATTATCATATTCCAAGGAGCCATGAGAGTGACCGTATAGTTGTATGGAAGATTTCATACCCCAATGGCTTTTATTCCACACACGCATAGCATAATGACATAACACCACCAGTCTTTTATTTCCGTGTGCGGTTGGGTCACTGACATACAACTCGTATAAAGGAGGTAGGATAATGGCAAGGCCGGCACACTGTTTTATGAACTTTTTATCATGATTCCCTGCGATCAAATGAAGATTCCCATTTAACCTAGAAACCAATTCGCGTGCCACCTTCGGATTGTTGCCAAAGGCAACATCCCCTAAAATATATACATCGTCTTCGGGGGACACAACCTTGTTATGGTTTGCTATTATATCCTCATTCATATCGAAGACAGACGCGAAGGGTCTGTTACAATATTTGAGGATATTGTGATGTAGAAAACGCTAATGGTAGTCGGCAGAGAAGAATATTTTCCCCCCGACTACTCTTTTTTCTCCTTGCGACATTTTTTGATTCCTTTAGTGTTTTTACCCTTGCTCGTGGGCGTTTGTGAATGGCAATTAGGACACAAAAATCTTAGGTTTTCTATCCTATTATCGAAGGCATTCCCATCAATATGATCCAATTCCAATGTTAAAGGTTCGCCATTCCAAGTGGATTCTTGTTCACATATATCACATTTGTATTCTATAAGTTTTTCCCTTATCAATAAGTTCTTAACTGTATTGTTTCTCCTGAAAGTCGCCACACATAATACATCTTCCTTGACAGCAAAGCGGCCTTTATTTATGGGTGGGGCCTTACGACCCCACCCGTAGTTTTTCTAGAGTGCGACTGGCCTATCTCCCTCTATAGCAACAACTTTGAAACCCCTGTATTCTTTTGGTATTCCAGACACATCTTTAGCGACAACATCGATGGCTTTATCACCATTCTCGTCCAACGTTTCTCCAACAGAGAATATATTTTCTCCATCCATATATTCGATGGTAAACTACCTTACGCCTCATCAAACGGATCTGGCTTTTGAAGAGCCCTTTCCCAGCCATATACTAATGGTGCCTCCACACTTACCTCGTCGTAGAGAACAAGCTCGCCCTTTTTAACTGCCTCAATTTGGCTCAACAGCCAACCGATTGCGCTCTCGGCTTCTTTCACAAAAAATATCGATGCGGCAGTCTTTCCCATTTGCCATTCAAGGCCGGGCGGAGGCAGAGCCCCCATTCCAAACTTCTTTCCTTCAGACATCTTAACTCCCAAAACCGCCCATGGCAGTTTTACTAAAGCTTACGGCGCCTTGACTGGCACGCACCGCAGACTGGCTAAACACCTGGAACGCTCTACGAATGCTACTAGCATCATCCCCAGGCGTGAGGATCCATTCATCCCTAAGGCCCATCTCCCTAAAGACGCGCTGGAAATCGGTATGACCATCTTCGATACCCATCGCGGCAACGATGTGGTTCTCTGACGTCAACATGTCATTCACGATCTTTTCCACATCCCTCGGCCTGTGGAGATGCGAATGCTGATCGCTTCCGTCAGTCAGTATCAATGAAACGGTACGTACGGGTACACCGTTGTCGGCAAACTCCTTGGTCTTAGCGAGAACCGTTCCAAGCATCACCACCGACTGATCGTAAAGCGGAGTGCCAAGATTTGGGTCATAGTTAGACGAGTCCATCTCGATGGCTTGATCCAGTGAACAATATGGATATAGCACGTCGCCATTCAGATAACGAGTATGTACTAGGATACTATCCTTTTGTTTTGAGTCCCTGAGTGCATTTATGACCAGATTATGTCCATCGCGTATCGCCTGGGCGTTTCCAGCGAACCGTATCGACCCAGAATCGTCAGGCATCATGGTAACGAGCACTACCTCGCTGGCTTGCACATCGTCTACATTAACACCAAGACCTGCTTGGATTTGGGCTCCGATGTCATGTACAGTTAGTACCTGCGCTGAGTCTGGAGAAAGCAGCCCTTCGTCTTGCGCCTCTTCAAACAATTCATTTATATTGATGCTATCGCTCATTGTTTTCCTCCGGAAGTTCTACCGTTATCTTATACTTTACCGTAGGCTCGATTTCTCTAATCTTTTCGCCACTAATAAATGCAAATAGCGTTCTATCTTCAAGGTTTGGTTTGGCGTCCTCGCCAAGTTCATCGGCTAATTCCTGCAAAGCCTCGTCAAATTCTTTCCTTGTGTGACATACCCTGATTGCACGATCATCAAAGTCTACTATTACATATGTCCGTGTAGGGGAAAATGCTTGGTGCATATCTTCATCCTTAATAATTATAATCAGACGGGTCAAGATCAAAACTGTATCGCAATGTCATAAGCTCTGGCTTGCCCCTCAATACTATACACGTATCTACCTCAAGTTCGTTCTGAAGAAGAAAGTCATAAAGCTTTTCCCTCGACTCAAAGTGTGCTGTAGACAAATTTTTATCACCTGGGTCGATATATATAAGTGCAAAGCCGCAATCCTTATCCATTAATTATTCTCCTATCTTCCTGCCAGATCTACCCGGTTTGCCCATAGAAATGCTTCGCTTCCTTGGCCCCCTGCCAGGCTTATTCATAGAAAGGCGCAGCTTCCGAGGTCCTCTACCAGGTTTTCTCCTTTGACGCATCCTACTATTCAACCTTTGCATTATTTTTCTCCTTTGGCACAAATTGTGTTTCTATATCAAGTGCGTGTAACTCACCGGCAAAGACTCTTATCCAACCCATGCCGTCATATCCTAGTTTCTTTAAAGTATTGTTGAGACTTTCTTGTGTCGCACAATGTGTAATGCGTATCTCTCCATGTTGTTCGCCAAATTCGTCAATACTAAGTTTTACCCAATATACTATAGTGTAACACATACTTCCTCTCATAGACCAGATGTAGTGGTCAAATTCTTCAGTTTGTTTATATACTTTAAAGCACTGTAATGGACCAAATGGTTTATAGGGAGGCCGGACGCTATTCTACCTCGAATTTCTGTTGACGTAATATTAGGCATATATATAGTATCGTCATCTGGACATGGAAATCCATCTCTGCCGACAACTATTACATTAACCATCTTCTCGATTTCGTCGAATTTATACCAACGATCTTTTTCCATCAGAATGTCTGAACCAACTACCAACGAGAGTTCTAATTCTGTATACCGGTCCAAGCATTCTTTTAATGTGTCGAAGGTCCTATTTACTCCTCCATTTTCCCCTGCAACCATAGTATACTGTTCTATATCGGACACCCATACGCTATTATCTGGAAATTCGTATGCAATAGATTGACACATATCAAGTCTATCGCCGTATGGCAGTAGCTCCTTCCCCAAAGCATGTCTATATACGGGCATAAGACAGACCTCGTCTGTTAACTTAGTAGCCAATATATATTGACATACAAACATGTGCCCTAAATGTGGTGGGCTAAAGGATCCTCCAAATATAGCTACTCTTACACCCATAGCCTCACACCCAAGCTGGCCCAGCCGACTTGAGCCAATCCATGCCCGGCCAATTCTCCATCGGTTCTGTAGACTTTACAACATGCATTCCGGCATCAGAGAATCTCTGGAAAGCTGCATTAGCCTGATCGGTAAAGTCGATTATTCCCGGTACCACAACCGGAGACGTACAATCTTCTAGTAGATATACTTTCTTGGCAAGTTCAGGGTCCTTGGTATTGATTTCGTTCAGCAAATCATCAATAGTCCACGCGACGCAATGACTCTTGGCCTGACCAGCGATCACCACTACGTCGTAGTCTAACAGCGTTTCGATAAACCGCACATTCTTTTGCGCGACCGGCCTTCCGTCAGGATACGTCAAAACTTCTGGTCTAAGGACCGAATAGTTCTCGGTAAGTGGGTTGCCGCCCTTGATCTCAAAGCCAGTTTGCGAATTGCGTGCTACGTTATGGAAAAATATAGCTTCTTCTAACGAAGCTACAAGGGCATGCCCCACGCCACCAAGCATGGCATGGTACGGCCAAATACACAAAGAATACTTACCATTCTCGGATAGAGTCTTTACGTAGTGGAGGGCGTACTGTTGCAGCGCTACGTAGTTGCCCTTGGCTAGGCTCGAAGCCACTCCTGGATTCACTCTCCAGACTCCCTTTTGTACATCTTCTAGACTAAAGATAGTCATCGGCTCAGGGTTGTCTCCATTGCTATCCACCCAGAACACCGGATGGAAGATTTGCATGGCTGTATGAGTATCCATGGTTGGATTAATAGCTGCAATGACACGTAGATTTTTGTAAATGAATTCGCACAATCGGTTGGTGTCCTCTTCCGCCCCACCCACATACAACTCACCAGAAGAGATGCAAAAAGTGTTCTGGCAGTCGATTGGCATCACGCATATGCGCACACTAGCATTAGCTGACGGTTTTAAATCATGCCGATTCGCCCACGCCTTGGCTTCGCCCTCCACCTTCTGGTACGGCACTTGAAGGATCTTGGTGGAATTTCTCCGGTCAAAGTGTGACGGAATTGGCAATTCATAGTTACGCATTTTTCTCCTCCTCGTCGGAAATATTAAGGCCAACTGTGACTTCAGATAGCTTGCTTACGCCATCTGACTTTAAAAGTTCTTGGATAAGATTAGTCATCATTCTCATATTGTCTTCATAATGCACTTGCATATAAAAGCTAACTGTTGTGTACACGCCTAAAATAGCCCAAGCAACACCTCCAATCCAAGACGGTAATTCTCCATCCAACCCGGTCGAGGCGAAAAACGCCATAACGACGAGCCCTAAAACAAATACGATAGTTCTAAATATGTGCACTATAAGTCTCCTTATTAGTTCATTATCTTCAGCTGCCCTTTTTCTACAGCCTGCCACGTTAGCTTTACACGTTCAATAAGTGACTCCCGTTTCATTCCAGCCACGCTAGCGAAGCTACAAAGTGCAAGTGCCAAGCCCTGGATAATAATCCTCGGCATATCTTTGCCTTCTCTATCTACGATTCCCTTTTCGGGCATTTTATTCACACAATCTAGTATGTCGTTTGCAACCATCTTTGCTTTTAACCATATCGAAGGCGCTTTTTCTTCTTCCATTCTACCTCACACTATTTTCAGCGATCTAACTTCTTTCCTAGATACAACGAACAGCCCGGCGTTGCTGGCAAACAGATGACAACCTGAGTCCACAAACGGCTCGGTGTCTGGGAATTCCTTAACTACAGACAGCGTGCCACCATCCGGCTCCACTCTAACAACACCATCATCCGTTGCGGCTAACAGAAATCGCCCGGCGGCGCACTTCCCTCTCGCAGATCCTAGCCATGATCCATCGCCATCGTGTGCCTCAAACGATTCGTTGACGCTGCCGTCTGACTTGATGATCATGCATTTGTTAACGGTCTTTCCTTTGTCGCGTACAGATACTATGAACCAAGCCCAATTGCCAGCAAAGTAACACGTCGCATCAACAAGTTGGCCAGGAATAACTGGAAGCTTCACGGAGTCGTTAATACCACCAGTCTCAGCATTAAAAACAAAGCCGACGTTAAAATTGCCGGCGCGGTAAAAACCGAATCCGAATTGTGATCCCACCCAAAACAGGGTTTGGTTAGACAGAACGTCGCCTATACGTTTTGGCCCAAGGCGCCCGTTGCGCATCAACCTGCCATCAGTGACCCAATAATATCTATTGTCATTCGCAGCAAACAAAGGCAGAGACCCAACGCTATCGACTGCCAGTTTCTCGGTGGCTCCGGGCGACAATACTACTAGGCACCCTTTCTCGCCAACTAATGTTGATTTACTCTGGATTCCAAAACGCATCGTTGGTCTAATATTACCCTTTATAACAGGAATTCCGCCCTCTCTTTTAAACTCTCCACCTTCGTGATATAGATAACGCAGCCTATTGTTTTGCACTGTGGCAAACACTATTATTCCAGATGTACGAAACACTCTAGTACAAGTAACCCTTCCTCTAATGACTTCTTTAACAGCCGTCGGAGTATATGTGGCGCATCCTGGACAAGTCTTCCTGGCGTGTACCATACCACAGTTCGTGCAAACAACCCACTTAATATTCAAGAGATTGTCGGGGAACTCTCCGCGCCTATCTTCCTTAAATATACGGTGGAAGTGTTGTAGCAAGTCGTCCGGCAGGACACTAAAATGTACGGCTGGCTTAGGATACTTCACCTCATTATCAAATACGGTGATTCGCTTTAAGGGTCTAACAGCATGATTGACCCTTTTCTTTTTATCGCTTGGCCTATAAATGCCACCGTATGGACCTACAAATAGTAGAGATTGCATTAACATTACTGAAAAGGCATACCAGTCTGAATCCGGGGTATGTAGTTTGGCGAGTATCGGCCTGGGCCCGTTCGGATCACACAACATGGGGTCCACAAATTTCTCGGTAAACACTCTACACATAAACGGGCCAAATTGAAAACTGTCAGCATCGATTATATATGCTTCCCCGTTTTTTACCATGATGTTAAGATCGTTGAAATCTCCAATGACTACGTTTTTATTATGAATACTCTTTACCGTCTCGTGTAGGTCCATAAAGGTCTTCACTACTAGGTCGTTGCTGACGCCGGCTCGTCTGTAGTTTCGGTCGGCGTACTTTAGTAAAACTTCGTAGCCTTTTAAAAACTTCATGGAGTAACCCAAGATTGTCTTGCCTTTTGTGTTTGTCGCCAAATCGATAGGTGTAACAACGCGTTGCGGCAAATCTTTGGGGAAAGCCGGAAGTTTCTTCTGGTGCTCTTGTAATCTGGCTTCTGCCATTTGCTGTTCGAGTCTGAAGCCGGCGAAGTCCGGATGGCTCGCCTGCTTGAAAACTTTCAATACTTGACCATTCCCTATGTCAAATATGTCAGCCTCACCGCCTTTCCCAATAGACTTAGACGGGCTCAGGCTTAGTTTCTTCCCTCTCAGGTAAACTATCATCTTGCTTGCGCCTTATAACTAAAATAGTTGTATCATCCTTAAGATATCCACGCTCTATTTGCAACGCTCTAGTTGTGCGGTTGACTCTACTAGTTGTTCTATTGATCAGACACAGACGGCGTTCTAGCGCCGCAGGGTTGCTAAAAAATAGATCTTTATCCCAGAATTGTGAAACCGGGCCAACCAACTCTTCCTTTCCTGGGATCTTTTTCTCAGAGGATTCTAGGAAATCATCTATACCGTCCGTTGCTATCATCACGCTCGACAACTCGGAAGTGGGAATTATTTCGTTCACAACGAAGCCTAAATGCTCCCTCATTATATTCACTTTGCCAGCTATGATATTATAGCCGATATATGGTGGAGCATTGTTCTCAAACGGGCCTATCGGGACTTGCTTCTGGTTAACAGCATAAAATCCATCTCCGAATGAGATGACATAGGTATAGTCTCTGGCCACGACTACTGCCACCACGGTAAATAAGAAATACTCACTAACAGCTTCGACTAACGGCAAACCAACTCTAAAGGCACACTTTGAGATACGCTTTACCATTAAATGTTTAGCCCACTCTAGCGTCTCCTTAAGTTTTTGCGGCTCATTCCCGACTCTGTCAAGCCCACAGGCGGATAGCTCCCATGCGATAGCAGGCGCTCCGATGCTAGCACCGACCTCGCTGTGGGCGCCGCTCCCGCACCCGTCACACACCACACCCACAAGTACATGGTCGCCTTCAAAATAGAAAAAAGAGTCTTGATTATTCTTGTTCGTCCGCGTATGATACGTTCCTATTACAGTACCAGCAGCGTATTCGAATTCGTCGAGTATCGACTTCATCGTCGCAGTCCACGTTCCGCAGTTTGTGCCCGCCTGGAGGCCCCGAGGGCGGCGTACAATGCGGAGATCACACCTTGCAACTCGCGTTCCGCTGTCTCCAAAGCCTCAATAGCAGCATAGAAAGCTGCGTCCTCATCCGTCTCGCCGGACGTCATTTTTTGTAATGCGGTCATCTTTCTACTCCTGTGTCCCAGTCTTATTCTACTGCTCCTCCAACTAGTAGCGCTTCACGATGTAGTATCGGCGGCAATTGAGCTTTATGCCTTGTAGCTTTTTCCATCTTACGTACGGCTTCGATAACCTTCCATTGCTCAGGGGTATAAAGGCCTTCGATGTCTTCTCGCCTTTCGCTGTTGTAGCCTGTAATAATGCCACACTTATCGTTTTCCCTAATTACCCATTCGATGGTCCCCGTTTCCTTGCCGGGCCTACCATAAGTGAGTTCGACGCCTGTTATTTCCCTGAGTTCATCCTCATCATTGTGCGCGTCGCCGCTTCCCCACAAATCTGGGGTCGGCGTTGCATCAATTATCTCCTGTGGCACACCCAGGTATTCGGCAAGTTCCCAAACTTCGCTCTTAAATAAACCGCCAATCCAATTGCAGTCTACTTCGCCGTCTCCGCCTTTCTGGTAGAACCGGAGCAACTCGTCCTCGTCTCTGTTCCCTGTGCCTTGTCTAATGCCACCGCCAAACATACGGTTGACGAACCTACCTATTGGTGCCCTAAGACAACTCCTGAGACCACCGAAGGCTGTTGGATCTTCCGATTCCTTTGGCCATATTAGTCCGAGTTTGTCGAACTCATTCCTCACGGCTTGAACAATAAGACTATATATTTCCCCGAGATCAAGATTTATAAGATAAATACCAAATGTATGCGCAGTTAGTTTAGCTCTACGCCGCGATTCTGGAGATGAATTAATGTCGCTATATACTCCGATTACATTCTCAGGTCCAAATGCACGGCACGCAAGCGCGGCTACTACCGCGCTGTCTACGCCACCAGAGATATCTATCTCTGCCTTGTTGGTGCGAGCCTCCTTGGCCTGTTTTCTCATGGCCCCCGTAACGAGACCGATAAGCTTTTCAGGATCTTTAATGGACATGTTATCTCTCCGTTAGCTCATCCAATACTGCTATCGCTGCTACAGCCGCTTCCGCATCCATATCAGTCACCGCCGACGCCGGCACTCTTAGCATTCTTTTTCATATCCTCGTCGAAGCCAGCAGAGGCATAAATCCTGTCGGAAACTCGTTGTAGAAGATCGTGAATAGCATCATAGATGTAACGCCATGGCTCATCAATAATTGACCATAGTACAGAAACTGGCCAAAACCCCATCCATGTGAGGACCTTTCCCTTATTGTATCTCACCATTGGCTTTGCATGTTCGCGCGCACCCCAATTACTACTCTGCCAAGTATTACGTAAGCGGTCGGGAACGCGCGTATCAATTGTTGCACCCTCGACTTTGCATTGAAGTAGGAATGAAAGCCTGTCTTCCTTATATCTAATAGATTTGCGTTTCACGTATAGGATCCATTTTACCACGCCCCATATTGCTCCTGCTGCGAAATATGTGGGTAGACCTATGTACACGATCTCGGGATGTGCTTGGATATTAGAGAAAAACGAGGCGTTGCCAAAGAAATGAATTAGTGCGCAATAAAAAAGGAAGGTGGCAATTGCCAATCCAGGTCGTTCACAGCTGGTTTCCCAGATCAATGCAATGATCACAACGGCTGTTAAAAGCCAAAACCAAATTCCCCCAATGATAAAAAATTCTGCTAACATGTTGTTCTCCTGTGTTCTACAATTTTACCGTTGTAATGAAGTTCTATGACGTCGTATCCGTCATTCGAAAGTAGTGTTGCTTTATCATCGTAAAATTTGTTCTTATAAACGTAGGCTTTCCTTTCCCTTTTGTTTGCAATTCCAACAAAGACTAAGCGACCACTTGACAATTCCAAATATTCTCCTCTTATGGGGTATTTATACTTAAATTCCCATGATGCCACATACTTTTGTTTGGGCAATGCATTAGGATCAGCACACCTAATAGATTCAATCCTTTTTAAGAGACAGCAAATGTTCGGATCTCTCAGGCACAGCTTCCTAAGTTTGGCAACTATGCCCCCATGTCTTCTACCTTCGTACGGTCCATTATATACTAAATTGCCGAACAGAGTTTTGTGTATGGTTGTCTGATTAACTCCAAGCTTCTCTGTAATCTTCTCTTGGGTCAGGCCGTCTAGGAACAAACGCAACACAGACAACTGTTTGTTTGTTAAATATTCCTTTGCTATGCCCATTACCGCCTTGAATAGCCTCTGGCGCTCAATTTTAACGCTCTGCCTTTCCATATGATCAGGAAAATTGTGTCTCGTGGAGAAATTCTCTATATCTCTTCCATAGCACACGGCTATCGTCATTGCATCGTATGTACTATAATCTGAATCGAATAGTGTATGATTCGCTGACTCGCCATTTCTTGGCAAGCTCTTCTTTTAGGTCAAATAATGGTACCACGAAGACCTTATCTTCCATTTACCGTCTCTCGCCACAATGCCCTTGCTACACGGGTGCGTATGTTTGCCATCTGGCCAACGTACAGTAATACGGATACCATTGCAACCGGCGAGTCGACAAGGATAGCTAGCACCAGTAGCAACGCCCTGTAAGCTACAAGTTCTATCCCAAATTATTGTGCCCGCTTCGAATAGGTCATTCATTGTCATCATTCCTTTTAACTGTCGATAATTTCTTGTGCTTCTAGAGCATTATAGCTTCGACGCACCTTGTTAATCCACTCTCGAGTTTTAGCCTTGTACATAACCATTACGTTCTTTTGCATCGTTTTGCCTACTATGCCTTCAAAAGAGATTGACAAATCAGATTCTCCAGAGTGTACTAGATCGACGAACTCTTTGTTCCAGCGGTGATATCCCAGATAGGCTGGCCCAAATTCTTCGAAATATGTGAGAAATTCTTTAGGTGGCAGCATGCCGAGTCGATGTATAGAGATGTCTATCACCGTTAGAAACTTAGGGTCGTCCTCTATGTGGACCCCAGCAAAGCTTTCATGACCCCAAAACTCTACAAACACAATTGTTTTCTGCCAGTTTTTATCTGCAAATACTTTGCCTATCGGCTCTGATAAGCTTTCCATAAAAAGTGGGATGGCAGAACCAAATATTATATCTGTCTCGTCAAATAGCCTTTTGCGGGTGCCGAATTTGTGCCATCCTTTTTTCTTGGTCCACTCAAATCTCAGGTTCGATCCATCCAATTTATCAAATGTATAAAGGTCACGCGACTTCCCAGAAAATCTGGGTATACTTGGGTATGTCTTCACTAAGCTACCTCAAAGTTCTGGCCCGCAATCTTTCTCGATTAAGTCGTATACATAGACGTTGTAACTCGTGCCTAAAAGTCCTTCCACACATTTCGATACTACAGACCATTCACCGCCGGCCAAGCCGCATCCTATCCGTGGCATATGAATCGTAACCCGCAAGGAGTCAGGTTTATGTATGTGCATTGGGACGCGCACTTTCTTATAGCGCCGAACCCAGTTTCCTAATTTCATTAAACATGTCATAAGATGATCGTATCTGAGCGCAACAGGGTTGTCCCTATTGACGTATCTGTCTTGGGCTACCATGTTCGCAACGAAAATAATGCCGTGATCATCTTCAACTCTTACTAATTGTATTTCACCCAACGGCATCATTTGTATGTTATGTTCATTGCACAGTGTAAGTGGAGACCCATCGACGTCTTGCCCGCCGAAATACTCCGCTTCCTTGCCACACTGGTCGCACCGTAAGCCCGTCCCAGTAACATCCTGTCCGGCGTCAAATTTAGTATATTCGGTGGCCCTTTTATGCCACAGTTTATATCTAACTTTTACAAGAGGCCATTTCTTGGCAATGCACGCGGCGAAACCAGATCCAAATCCACCTACATTGTTACATACATGTGCAATTATCCGCAGCCCGTCCGTTGCCTGGACACAAGTGGCATCTCCCTTAATATATGTTACCGGCACAGTATTACCTCCTAATAACGCGTCGTTCCATTTTAATATCATGGAATAGATCTTGCATTATACGCTCAGTTTCTTCAATATCTCTTTTAATTGTTGGTTCAATGAGATCAATCTTCAGTTTGTTCTTACCTTCTATTAATGCAAATAGATCTTCCCGTAGAGACCGGAGCCTACCATAATGGTAAGCAAACTGTACGACTTTTGGCGAATTGGCGAGGTTGTTTTGTAGCAACAAGGCTTCTAAGTGCCGCTCGTCAGTTATCGGTTCTACTTTCCGAGCAAGCCGGTCGGCCTGGGAGCCTTTTTTAAGCAACAGCACAATACGATTCTCTGCACGACTCTTTAGTTCATTCGTCCTAGACGCCTTGCCATTTCTTGGCTTTAACGCGTCTCCAAATGTCTTTCCACCAGGGACTATAGGGTTACCCTGTTCGTCTTTCTCTATCTCCTTCTTTTTAGCCATCCTGCTTCCCGAATGTTGGATGCTTGCAGTAAGTCTCCAACGCTTGAACCTGGACGCAATTCATCTCGGGGTATTGAATCGCCGTCAAATGGCCGCCGAAGGCGCATCCAGTATCTATCCCATAGGTTTTATTAATAACTCTGGGCTTGCTATATGGTTGGTGTCCATACACTACAATTGGTGAAAAGTCTTGAGCTGTCCTCTTTGACGCCCAGTCGATACGTACTGGCAACCCATGTTCGGTGGTCTCACCAGTTGTAGGCCCATACAGACACCAAGATCTGCATTTTTTGTGAAATGGATCCAGTTCTATTAAATCGTCCCGCCAGGCCGCATGCACGACGATCAATTTGCCTTCATCTAATGACAAATAATACGGCAGGTTCTTGAGAAACTCGCAAATTGATTCCCTGGATATGTTGCAAGCACTTAATTGTTCTGTTGTTTTATCATCGCCATGTAATAATTTAACTTTATTACCTTTAGCCCATCTCATAATTTTATCGTCGTGGTTACCGCGCGTACATAACATGTAACCGGCTTTAATCATATTCCTTACAAAACCATAAGTAACGGCAGAGTGCTTCCCACGACTGACTATGTCGCCCACCGATACTAAAACTCTATTCTCAGGTGGCTTATAAAGACTTTTAGAGGGTTCCCACTCATATTCTAATTTTTCCAGTAGTGCATACAGCTCATGAAGGCATCCATGAATGTCTCCAATAATATCCCACATCACGCTCCCCAAATGACATTGCCACAATTTGGACATGTACAACACATACCGGACACAACGCCCATAGTGCCACACGCCTTGCATCTGTCATCCTCGGTGGGCGCTGATTTGGGTCGCGGTGGGGCGTTCGGTACCCATGCAGGCGCCGTCCCAATGGCTGGGGCTGGTGCCGAGGCAACGGCACTGCCACCTACGGCATCCTCAAAAACAATCGGGTACTGATTATCGTTATAATCGTCAACATAATGGCCCAATCTATCTATACGTATCTTACTCATTTTTCCATTTACTAGTATATATACCGCGTAGATAGCCATCGGATTCATGGTTTGCAACTTGATACTCATGACGTCTAAATCTACTCCCTTATAAACGTGTATCCAAGATGGTGCACGCCGCTCGTTAAGAAAGTCGTCAGTGAATTTTACATAGTCTCCTTGCTGTGGAAGCATTTTCCTTCTCCTTTTATAATGCTAAATGTGTAAAACTTCCATTGTCTATGTTTTTGACTCGCGTTATTACTTCATTAAAATCTAACTCCTCCATACCAGCTACGCCCGTGTCAACCAATTCATCATAGATCATGGTGGCTACGGCTCCAGCTATATATCCAGTGGCCCTAGACATCGCAGAAATATCGTGTTTCCAATTATAGTCCCAGCGATAACCAACTCTTTCTACGTCACCGGATCCATACTCCAATTCAAAGATTAAGATTATTACGTCATAGTTCTCGGAAGACACTTTGTCAGTTATCATTTCTAATGCATATGCGGGGTCTGGTTGTGTTAGTATGTGTTTTATTAAATACTTCCAATGCCCGGGATATCTCAGTGTATTATAAGAAAAATCTACTTTAATAGCTTTGTATACAGCTGTTCCAGTTCCGCCAGAAGTGGGAGCAGCTTCTAAAATACCAAAGCCTGGCACAAAAACCTGCTTGATTTGTGATAGCGCTGGAACATATACCACTTTTCCGTCACGCACTTCCTCTGCAAGCCCTGTGCATTCGCCAATGACTCCGCCAGAGTGAAATGACCTTACGTAATGCAAAGGCGGCTTAGGCCAGATTGGAATGCCCCCGCAATAAACGTTGATACTTTTAAGATCGTTGGCAAACGTCTGATAGTGCATTGCACCTGCAGACACAATGCCCGGAGCTAAACCGCACTGCGTCACGACTTTAGATCCTTTAAGTTTTGCCTCGACTTTAAGTTTACGCTGCTTTCTGGCTACTAATGTAGACTCTCCTAAATCCATATAATTCCATCCATGATCTAGACACCACCTGGTAACGTCTAGGTTAAACGCAGGCGGCAGACAGCTTATTAAAGTCGCATGGTCGACACCAATCGGTAGTTTATCTAGGGCAGTAGTTGGATTCGGCCGGCCGGCACGGAATGATATGTTTTTATTATTGGCTAACAAATCTCTCATAGAGCGCGGAACATCTGCAGTATCAATCGTGATGATATCATACGGAGACGCCTCTAATAAAAATCGCGTTATGGCTATGCCCTGTTGCCCAAAGCCTCCTAAAATCACAAACATTTCAACCTCCTATATACGTATCTCGCGGCTGCTACTATTCCGCCTACAATAGTCGTAACATATAAGGCTATATGGGCTCGTGTTTCGAACGCTCTATCGTCTAAATCTCTAAATATCTTCATCGGTTATTTCCTCTAGCTTTGCGAGCATTTCCTCGATTGAAGAGGAGTCAGTAATCTCACCGCTTTGCAACAATTTATTTAGATCCGCCATTAGCCTACCAACTGCGGGGCCTGGAGAAAGATTGTACTTAGACATTAATACATCACCTGTTCCTTTAGGTAGCCTGGGCTTTGCATCTTCCACGCGCATCCTGGCCGTGGCTTCACGCAATAACTCTGCGTGAATACGTTGTCTTTCCCGGACGTGTTCTCTTCCTGAAGTACAGTCGGCGGCAAATAATTCTATAAGACCTTCTAACTTGCAGTTCTTCTTTATACAATCGCGGTTCAACCTTCTAAGTGCATTCATACTAACAGGGGGGTCATTCTTTCTACTTACTACGTCTGCTATACGCTGGTGCATCGAAATAAGACCGGCAACTGCTCGTCTGACAGTAAACGATACTTGTAGCCTTGAAAGAACAGAGGAGGCTAGCATCGCTCCCATATGTTCATGCTGGTAGAAATGTACTTCCCCTGTATGAGAGTCTTCGAAATATGTATATGGCTTTGCTATGTCATGCAATAAGGCTGCCCACCTTATAATAGTATCATTCTTAGCTTGCGCCGTCACCATTTTTGTATGGTACCACAAATCCTTAGAGGCCAGTTTTTGATGGCTTTGTGCCATAGTAACTGGGTACAATTCGGGCATGAGATAACCCAAAAGTCTGGTTTGGAACAGAGTCTCCAGTGCGTGGTGGACACATTCTCCAACAAGAATTCGTTCTAACGGGTCTAACAGTTCTGTCCTATCTACTGATAAGATAGCTTGAGCCTGGCCTCTAAAATCCTTTATGATCTCGATTGAAAGTGGTTTGCCCGTTTCAGACACATCAACTATTTTTTCTAGAATGTTAAGAGGATTGTGCATTGGTTTTCCTAATGAGTGGCAGTGCCCCCTCTGGTTAATAGCCAGAGGGGGCGTAGAACATCTTAGGAATTGGCGTTGCGACGCCTAGTTTCCCATGCCTTGTAAGCAGCAACACTGGCTTTGCGCCTGCGCTCGTTTTCTCGCCTGGTCGCCCAAGCTTTAAGGGCTGCTCTCCTGCCTCTTCTAGTAGCCATTTTGTCTCCTATAAAGCTACAAGAGCAATATCTTTATATTGCTCAATTAAAAAGTAAAAGTAGAAGTCGGTAGTGGGGGCGGCAATGCCTTACCAGCTTCTACAAACATGTTCTCGAACTCTACCTTAGAGACGGCCATTAATTCTCCGCCGGGTTGTTGTACCAAGTAGTCGCCATTGCCACCGGATGCATGGACCTCTACACGTCCATCAACGATAGTGGTCACAGAAAATGCTTCACCCATCTGTACTGCCTTCACCAGCTCTTTCTTCCTATATTCATTGGTACCTGGCGCTACTTTCTCATACGTATCGTTAAACCTTCCGATGTCACAACCATAGACATCAAAGCCATCGCCTGGTGAAGGACCAACGATAACCATATGCTCGCATTTCATATCCTGGTCGCCCCAATCCTTGTGATAGGTGGCACCGTCTCTGCTGAAATACGCAAAAACTGTAAGTTTTTTCTGGTAGGACTTAGCGCCAGCAGGCAGTTGTGTCATTTCCTTCATTCAATTTCCCCTTTCTCTTCAATTAAATGTTGTACGTTTCTTTCGAAGTTTAATATTTCTCTGTCAATGGGTTCGACAACGTTATCGACAGGTCTATCAATAAATACAACGATATCGTCTTTGTAATGCGCTGAGATCACTATCCCTATAATGAACAAAATTAACAGCACGATTCTACCATGAACACCCTGATCCTCGTCTCTACAGTAGGGGCACCTACCAGCCAATAGCGGTACTCTCCTCATGCAGGCCAAGCACAGCTTCATAAATCCCACCATTCCTTTATTAAATCACATATTTGTTGGGCCTCCTCCTTATTACGTATGTTGAAATAACTGTATCTGCGAAAAAACCCTTTGATCTTTTTGAAGAAAGCGAACATCGTCTTTTGTGTCCACTCTCCCGTGGACGGATCAAGTTCTTGAAACTTGAAAGCTACGCTTGCCCATAGACCGCGCTCTTTGCGCAAAATTCTTTTATCTGTCTGTCGCCTATGTAAGATACCTAATCTTTCATATGAAGCGTTGAGATCGCCGATTCTCACCGCCTTCATACCCGACGTTTTCCTGATAAGTTCGTCCCTCAATTTTGCTCCTTAATAAACTTATATCCTATTTGAGAGTCGCTCAGAAATCTTGTATATAATAAAGTCTTTTTTTCTCCAGACTGATTATACAATTTAAGTGAAAAGCCGTCTTCTACCCTTTTAATAGAAAACAAATAGGTTTCATCTAGTTCAAAGAAAACTGTGTCTTCATCTACACGCCATTTATCGGACATATCCGGTTCCTGTAGGGTACTACTTAATCGTTGCTACAATATCTTCAGCACTAATCACTACTAGATCGCCGGGAAATCCCAGGCCCACTTTCTTTGCCTTTTCTTTGAGGAACACGACTGTCTGTCCTAAACCCAGATCTCCGGCTACGACTTCTATTAGTTCACCTATAGATTCAACAACGCCCATTGAATACGACTTCTCGCCTTCATCTTCGGTTGTGAACCACTCAGACTGCGGCCCTCCCTGCTTCACTTTCCCGTCAGGCGTAGTTTCTTTGACCAAAATATTCGCACCGAACGCAGCAATTTCCTTATCCATCTTTCCTTCTCCATGTTCTTTAATCTCAACTTTATGAGTGCATCATGGTCTACTTTTTCTCCACATAGCATGCACGACCATTCACCTTCATAATTGAGAAATAATGCTCCATGCAAACCGTCTTCACACATTAGTGCTCCACTCTGCTTACAAGAAGCGGTTCGAAAAGCGACGGATTCTTTAGAGTTGTTATTGAGGCAATTGAAAAAAGCAGCCGCGCCTTCGCGACTTCTTCCCTGAGTTCTTGCTCAGGGTATACAAAAATGGGAGTATAGTATTGGGACGATTCGTCCCAAACTATAATCAAATAGCTGGCGCCATTTGTTTCGCCTTCATTAACCCATTCTGTCATCATTTCGTCTGGCGGCCCCATGACATCCTACTCCGTCTCATTCATATAAAACTTTTTAACATTCCCATTCTTAGCGACACATGTACACTTTCCAAATGTCAATTTAATATCGCGCCACATGAATCGAGCACCTACATTTTCTTTTTGTATGTCTTTACATGTAGTTCTACATTTCTCAGTCATTTTATTATATCTACCACAACCGATGATAGGAACTACAAGCATTAAGAATATTAAAAATCTCATCCTCATTCTCCTTGTTTTAATCTGCTACAGGCATCCAGATATTACTGTGCTCATAAATCTCTTTTGCCTTTTGTCTAATTTCATCGGCCGTCCAATCAAGTGCCTCCCTGTTACCTCCAGCCAAGTTTAAAATGAATCTATAAGGAGTTAAGGGACTATTATATCCCTGCGGATGTGCAAGGACCGCTACAAGTACATATGAGCAATTGTTAACTTCTAAATAGTCAATCTCATCACTGGTAACTTCTGGGTCATGCTTATACGCATCACTGGTATATAAAACTGCGGCCACACCAGCAGCCTTGGATGCTAGTCCACGTTTTAGGTAGAGGCCAACTCTTCCTCTATGCTCTCTAATTACATAGTCGTTAGGGTCATCTGTTCGCCTGCCGACTCCGGCACCAGACACACAGTCGATAGCTTCCGGATGAAGCTCGATGTATCCCTGACCTTTTATTCTACACGCGGACCAATCAAATTTCTCGGCAGCATCGCCCAAGATTTCGAGGAATCTTGTTGGGCTAGTTACCTTTGTTCCTATAGAAATATCGTCGAACGCCGTCAGAATATCAGAAATGCCTATTATAATTTTTCGTTCCACTTCACATTCCTTACTTAGTTCAAATAAGTAATCCTTTGTAGTCTTGTGATTCCTATGACTGCGCTTATCAAGGTGCGGCCCTGATTTGCCAGCAACCTTTGTATCTATGCGACTCTTCCTTTTAACTTCTTTTACTTTATCGAATTTCTTGTTCTTGGGCATTTCTTAATGTTTTCCAAAACATAAAGCACCGCAGTCTGGGCACTCTCCATCTGGGAATATATCACCTGGCAATAGTCTATCCAATATGTCCTTCGGCTCGTTTAACTCATCTGCTTTCCATTCTTGAAGGCAATCCGCACACTCATATATCCCCCCTACTTGTTCCTCCTGGTCTACTGGCGGATCGACAATCCTAAAGATCCAAGCTTTTCCCATTTCACTTGAAAGCCTAGGGGGTATTTCCGTAGCCCACGTTTTCCTGGACGCCGTTCCATTAGGGGTCTCAACAATACGTTCCTGTCGCGTGATCATCACACCCCTCTTAAACATATCACTATAGTTGTTCCAATTAATATGGCATTCTTTCCATAGTAACTCTTGCCTCTCATTCTGGTTCAGCCCGTGCAACATTTTTTGCGCTGTTTTTCTTCCTTTAACCTTGGCTAATTCGAAATAAGCTGCACTACTAATAGAATTCTTGGTACAATCGTTCTGGCGCCATATAAAATAGTTTACTGCTTCTGTCAAATCTGGCACTTCATAGATGCGGCAATCAAAGGCCGCTATAGGAAGATCTCCTATCTCGCAACTATAAGACAAGTGTAATTCCCTATTAAAAACTCCTGAGACAATACTAGCTATAACGCTAGACATTTTCTGTAATCTGTTATCGAACCACGGCGTAGTTTGTTCGCTTTGATCGGTTCTTATAAGAAGCGATATCTCATCCGATTGTGTATATGCTATTACAGCTCCTTGTACTTTACCTGCAAGAGTTCTAGCAGCTAGAGACATCATGTCTGCAAATGTGCTATCAAACGGTCTTATGAGTTTTAATTTTTTTGCAAGTGTGTGGAATGCAACGCCATCGATCCTGCATATAAGTGGGATCCTAGGAGTAAGCCGAAAGTTTGAGACCCTCTCGTATGTTTTCATCCTCTGCCCTAAAGACGGCCTAGTCGTCATCCTTATCCCCTTTAGAATCGCATTCTTGAACATTACTGCTCTGGTCGTTTTGTTGACTACGTGCCTTCATTCTCTGTGCTACTTTACCAGCACTCTTTATTAGGTCCTCAATACCAGTCTCTTTAAAATATTCACGTTTTTTCTCGGCTAATTCTCCAGCCTTTTTTCTCAATTTTTCTAGATCCTCGTCGTTGACTTTTTCGGATATTCTAGAAAACCATAACAAGATCTCGGCTGCAGCTAAGACAGCGACACCAGTGGATTCAGTATCAAGACCGAGCATTAAGCCGCCTTTAGTGCAATCAATGAATACTATATCAGAAAACTGTTCGATTAGTTTATCAATCTTCTCTTGATCGGTTTGACTACTTGTGGGTTTAGTCATATCTATAAAGTTAATTTTTTCGGACATCTTCCTCCTCACTAAATATAGTTTCTAGGTAGGACCACATAGCTTGGATCCTACTATCAGACGCATTATCGTTATATAACGCGGACTTAAATTCTGGCCATTCTCTTTTATACATATCTAAGTACTGTGTATCTGTACCTTTAGCGAATTCAAAATTGGCTATGCGATCCGCGAGCTTTAATATTAGGGCTCTATCATTGCCTTTGATCTTAGGATATGTTTTAGAGAATCTTTCTCTCCTGTTTCGACCCATCTCATTGGTAACGGCATATACTATATCTGCTATCTCTGGACCAAATTTGAAACGAATCTGATTATATGATACTTCAGTATCTTCTATTAAGTCATGAAGCCACGCACAAGTACGTAGAACTATATCTTTTAAAAAACCAAATCTATTAAGTACCATTTCTACTTGTTGGAGATGATAAGTATAGGGATTTGCACCGTAGCCTTGGCCGTGATGCATCATGGCAGCTAATTCCTTTGCAAATTCATACTTCATCTTCTCTTCCATGTCGCTCTCCTATATTTTTGCACCACAAGTAACTCATATCTCATAGGAGTTACACTATCATTATATCCGCCGGAATATATATACTTTACACAGCAATTATGCTTTTGGATTTCTCTAATGATTTTATCTGGCATAATGGATTTATAATCTTCTTCAGTACTGCTTCTTCCAATACAAGACGCTATGCTTACTACAGACAGATCTTTCGTTGTTCTAGCAATACACGAAGCAATACGACTTACTAAATCTGGTTTCATATGTTGCATGAAGTCGAGATCGTATATGGAAAATTTCTTGGAGGTAGTTTCTAGAAAATCTAGAATCTCTGAATACAGGAGAGTGGCGGGAATATCTGACGCCAAATGCCGCTTCAACGTAAACATGAATCGGAACATTTCTTGATCTATTTCACATGCATAGGTATTTGTACCATACTTTCTTATTATGTGTACGATCTGGTTGGCTGGCAGACCAACGTATACTGGCTCTGGAATATACATATGTTCAAGGATCTCAACTTGTTTATACATTCCGTCTTTGCCAGATCTACAGCCAAACTCTTTGAACAGCTTGTTACCGAAAGCAGATGTGCCAACAGCACTTCTAGACCCGCTTTTCAGGCCAGCTAGATAACCCTTAAGAGTGGATTCCGCTAGGGATATCCCATATGGCTTAAGTCGCTTTCTAACACGGGCAGTCCAATTTTTCCTTTTTTCCCAAATGGATAATACAAACTCCTCGAAAATCGCCTGGTTGATAATCTGGTGCCGCGCTGCGGCATCTATCCAGTTCTTTAGCGGTATGTTCCTCTTGGACTTCTGATCTTGGCTAATATCCATACGCCATTCCTAGATCCGCGAATTTGCCAATCATTTCGCGCGGTCGCAACTTTTTCGAAATTTTTAGTTGACAAATCGCAAAATGCGGGTTAAGTTAATTGCGATGAACGGAAGAGCATTTAGTATTTTTATAAAAGAAAGTAATAGAATATATATAATAGGCCCCGAGATTGGAATCGAACCAACCCATTTCTCGATTAAAAGATCGAGTACTTTTACCTCTAAGTTATCGGGGCTTGTAAGATACTAAAACTCAAGTTTATCGTAATCTGTATCTTCAGGGCGAAGTTCTACATCTGAAGGGTCGATATCATCTTTAGCAGGAGCTACAGCTACTGTTGTGTCAACTAACTCTTGTAACATTTCTTTGTCTTCGGCAGCTGAAATCAACTCCTGCAACATTGCTTCTCTCTTATCTTTTTTATATCTACCAGCACAATAACCATTAAAAAAGAGGGTTTTCACATGTTCGTTGTCTTTGATAAGATCCCAATGTCGTACGACAAATTGCTTAATAGATTCGCGCCTGTCCGACTGTTTTGTTTTAGATTTGCGCTCGTCGATTTCTTTAGTTACCTTATTTTTTAGATTGTATACATCAGCAAGGGAATCGTTTTGAATAATCTCAGCAATATCTTTGAGAGAAATTTTAACGCCGTCCAAATCAAACAACGCTTTGACAATTCGAGCAACCTTATTAACTTTGTTTTCTTCTACCATTTCTTTCCTCCTATACAGAACAAGTTCGCACAATCTCTGTAAGACTCATAATCGTTAACATAACGACAATAAATATTATACATGCAATCATTACTGCTTTGCTGCCTTGGTTATATTTATCGCGCTCCATCAATCCGTTCCCTTTTCTATTTAAGAAATCTGCTACACGCATCTGGGATCGAGAAATTAAAAGTCCTTTTACTCTGTTCTAAATAACAAGTACAAGTGTAATACGACCCAGAATATTGCCTAATCCGCTCGACCCTTGACGTTAAAAAGCCTTCGAGATCCTTTTTACAAATCTTATGGCAATGCAATACAAGGCATTCCTTGACTTTTTCTATTCTTCTATCTTCATTGGTTACCGCAACTATACATGTACCAATAAATAAAAGCAATGCTAGGATGCCAAATATAGCCAATATGCTTCCCTTATTTCCCCACATCCATTTAAACGGTACTAAGATTATACGTTTCCAGCGAACGCTCTGAGATTCCTCTAGTAACCTTGCTAGCTGACGCGCACGCTGCTCGGCAGCCTCAGCTCTGGCTTGGGCTGCTTGTAGGTCGTCTTTATACATAGCATATCCTCGCACAAATGTGGCTTTGCCGCCTGAGACCGGCAAAGCGGTCGCCTCTGAGTTCACGCGCACGATATACTCGCGCTACTTCTTTACGAGCAACTCAGCAATCTCCCTTTGTATCCTGCTAATTTTCCTATTAATTCCCCTCAATTTCTTTTTATTATTTCTGTTAAGAATTTTCTTATCGTACAGCTCTATTATCTTATTGTTTAAGATCTCTAGCTTCGTCTCGTCGTCTGCCGCTGCAAAGCGTTCGTGCTCTTTTATTCTCTTTATATCTCTGTCATCTAATTCTGGAAAAGGAGCAGTAAGTCGACATCCTTTTTCTCCCTTTTCAAGAAGCCTTATTATTCTATCAGATGCCGCATCTTTATGTTCTGATGTTTTTGGTTGTCTTCTACCTCCAGAGGGACGTACTCTCTGGGAAAAGTCCCCAAAACCTTTGCCATCCGACATTACAAGAACCTAAATAGGGTTACTGGACAAGAAGGATGACCAATAAGATCCTCAAGCTTCTCTTGCATACTTTTAGTCAAAGTATCAAAATGACTGGCATCTATAACAGACCACCCACCAGGATTCGGATGGTTATTATCTAAATCTTCTTGAGCCAATTCTTTGCTAGTAAATGGACCATATGCAGTGGCATAGTCTAGCCAATCAAAAGCGTGTTTCGGAGCGTCCCAATGCTCTAAAATATAAAACCATCTGCCCTGACTTCTCTCTAGAAAAAGGCACTCTAATCCTGTGCTCATTGAGATCCTCCTTTATTTTAATATCCCATTTTTACCTCATGATACCTTTCCTTCGCGGCATCGATGCGGTCCTGCATATGTTCCTCTAAAAGGCGTACTAATTCCATCTTTCTTTTATCTAATCTGGTTTTTTCGATCTCCGGAACAACTCTCTTACCATTACACTCGTAACACTGTACATCATAAAATCCAGATGTATATCTTTCTTGGTCGTCATAACTCCATTCGCTATCCCATTCGTCCATTGTTATGCCATGAGAATCAATACTAGGATTTACGTGTGTGCCACTACCACCACAAGTTCCGCAAACTACAAACTTAAATGGTAGCAAAATACACTCGTCTTTATCTAATAATTTTAAAGTATCGTTGTTAATTTCCTCTCCAAGTTCTAATGCCTCAGAAATAATATCGGAGAAGGAAATTCTGACGAGACGTTTCGCTTTATCGTAGGACTCCCACCACTGCGATGTTGCTTTGGCCAAGTAACGGTAATCCACAACTTCCTCCTAAGATTCTTTACATCGCAAGGCCAGTATTCGCCTACCAACTTGTAATACACTACTTGCAGAGCAAAAAAGTATAGAGGCTATATCATCATGCGGGTTCTCAGACTGCTCACAAACAGCCTTGGTCTCGATTAGAATATAATCTCTCAATGGGCCAACTGGCACAGATTCTTCTACAACAGCAGTCATGGCACTGAAAAGTTCAGCCTGTTTCTCATTCATGTTTTATTATCCTCCATAAAAAAACTCTATTTATAAACTTCTTCCACCTGACGTTTAATATCGAAGACTAATGATTTCCTACGGGACTCTGAAAGATCGCAGAAAGCGTCTCCAAATAACATTAACGTACTAGCAATATCACAATCTTTATTATTGACACAATTAGATTCACTATAAAAACACATACATATTATATCACAAAAACATAAGTACCTATAATATTGTATTGTATCACCGGTAACGCATTCTTCTAAAGCACCACATATCATATGTGAATCTTGAAAACCAATGGAGCGTTGGCTACAAATCGTAGTTAGTTGTGTATAACTTGATTCGCCACAACCCACTAACGTTAGTATTGAAAAAATGACAATACGAAGCATCATATCTCTTTCTTACATATTCTACATACTTGAAATGCCAACCTACCAATACCTGTTATAGTTATATCTGGAGAATTACATATACATTTATCCGATTGTATATTGTGTACTAATGACGTAAAAAACTTGATATTAGTTCTACCATAGAAAAAGGTTCCATCGTTCCCAAGAAAAACACTATATGTATCATCTTTGTGCTGCCATCTTACTTTAAATTTGTCACCCCAATTCATAACTTCTATGATCTCAACCTCAGCATTTTCACATGCATGCCAACTCGGATCTCCAATTAACCGTATTGCTTTAATGTATTCTGGATTTATTCTTACTAGATCACCTCTTTTAGGGATCATGATTTGTCTCTTTTCTATAAACATAATATATTATAAGAATAAGAAAAACTGGTACAGTTATAGGCCATATAAACGCAGTCTTATAGTTCCACTTCAACTTAGTACTGGTAAGTGCGAAATGTGCAGTCAAAAATTGTATTACGGAAGTAAAGATTAAAGCGAGAATAATATAACAAGCACAAAAGAAAGATACTACTACCATACTACACCACGCGTCGCGTTCTTACAATGACTGTTACAAGAATCATGTACTACTGAAAATACACGTCGCATGCATTGGGCATCAATCCTCTGTTTTTTGTTGATCCTTGAGACACAGTTGGAAGCAGTGACTTCAAGACGTTTTATACCTTTAGTCACGCACTCATTATAACACTTTCCTACTGTCTGCGGTGTCGCATTAGATCCCTCAGTATAATGTATTGTCATACATATAAGGAACACAGCCGTTATAAGCATGACAATAAAGCCTACAAATAAAAGAGGCCGGCCTAGCATTTAATCCTCGTCTTTCAATAAATAGTCGTTGTTAATGACTTTAAAACTTACCCTGCCGCCGCGTAACACTTGGCTACGTACCTTGGTGACTGGTCTTACGACAATTCCCTCCCTGCGATTAATTCCGTTCGGATATTTGCCTTTTGCAAGGTCAATCCAATTCTCAAGAGAATAGTCGAAATTATCGGGACTAGCTACAACACGCTCGATTGGTACAGTCTCTAAGCCGTGTTCCTGGCAGAACAATTGCATTTGTGGCAGATCAAAGTATTCTACCCCTTTAATCCGTAAAACGTCAAATACAAATAATTCCGGCTCTTTAAGAGACAATCTGTTTTTCTGTATACCAGGACTACAGATTTCTCCTTGAATAGCTATACCTTCCGGAAGTTTCTTTTCCAAATTATATTTACGTGCGATCTCCCAGTAGACGTTGTCACCAGGTTTGACAATTCGATTCCTAGAACAGCAGAATAATTCATTATTTAACTTATAAAATGTACCAGATGTCCCATCACATTTAACCGAAATGTAAAACGGATGTCCCTTCAATTCGCTCAGAAGCCCTAGAGCCGATTGTAAGCGGATTTCGTCCGTTTTCGGGATGAAAGGAGGAAATGGAGCTAAAAAGCTCCCAGAATCGAAACCATGGCCTCTCACGGTGGGATCATGCTTCTTTATCTTAAGAGTTTTGGTTACGTCATCTCCAACCTTCCAAGGACTGAGTTTAGTTATCTTATAAAATAGCGTCCTAAACATGCCTGGTTTTCCAAGTATGCTCAGTGGGAGGGCAAGCCCCTGAGATAGAACGCCGCGCATCTTAAGGGTTTTAACCCTAAATTTTCGTGGCCTCATGAACTCTGCCCAAGGCTGACCGTCTGGCAGGATAGAATCTATCTCAAAAAATACGCATTTATCTCCCTCGGCGAATTCTCCTTTCTTTACAATGACTTTCCAGCCCATGATAGAAGCCAGCTCTATTCTATCGGCTCCAGAAATAGACTCTAGTTTGTCAACTACTTGAATTGAAGCTAGCTTCCTTAACATCCATTACCTCTCTTTGATTCGTTCCCTTATATCTGCTTCAAGCTTGTCAACGTCAAACTTAAGTTTGTCTACTATGATCATCTCATCTTCACCATTTCCATAAGCCATTTTTGTCTTTTTATTCCAATGATTACCTTCATTAGGAATATACCCTCTTACTTTTTTGCCATCCCAATATAGAATAAAGAATACTGGAAACTCCCAGTCTCCACCAGCAGACTGTCCCCAAAACGTCAAGCCGTTATTCAATGTTACTAACCCCATCAATCTCTGAGGAGTCCATAACTCCGGAGATACCTCATGGTTCTCAAAATCAAACTTACACTTTTTAAGGTCTTTCTTTACTTGTGGGATATCTAAAGGCCAAGCATAACCATGCAAACCATCTTCATATACTATTGATTCTTTAATTTCTTCTCTAAGTTCTGGTATTGTTATACGTTTAAAATATCGAGGCATTTTATCACCAATATCCTGGAGCATTTGGTAGACCAGCATAGTTTTTCTTAAGTTTGTTAAAAAATCCTCGCGACTCCGAATTCCATGGACAGACAGCAACCTTACTATGTTTAGCTATTACAGCTGACATTAGTATGGAGCCAACTCCCTTTCTTCTCATAGATTTACGCACGTAAAGCATTATAACAGGTCGTTTCATTTCGATGTTGACGCCCACTCTATTCACGACCACGGGATGTTCAAGCCATTTCCTACTGCATATAGCCCATCCTATCAAGATACCGTCCTCGTTTAAAGCAATAAATGTATCTATATCTGGTTCACTTTGGAATACAAGGCTCGAATGACCCTCTTTCCTGAGACTCAAGCTCTTAATGGCTTTTCTTATGGGTGTCGGAAATTCGTTAAATCTTTTGTTAATAACTCTCATTCATTAATCATTTCCGGCAATGGTCTAGGAACCAAGTTAAAGGTCAGATCGCGCAATGCGTCTACTTCGTTAGCTAAGGCAATAAATCCATGTCCTTTTAGATTTAAAGCAAAACTGGTACGTCTTTTATCAGGAAAACAGCTATGTATTAAATCTGCCTCTTCCAGTGACCCACACGGAACTACCGTTTCTGTAGTAACAAAACCATTTATATATGCATGACCATGTACAATATAATTTATCTCAGGGTATATTTCATAGAGTCGTAGATGAATTGGAGAGTCAACAGAAGGTTTGAACTGTCCGTGAAAACTGTATCCACGTGGTTGTAAGTTAGAGATCCCTACAAAATTTGAACAGTGTAAAGTAGCTTTATCGATATTCCTTCTAGTAATAAAGACCATGTCGTCTTTCTTAAACGACGCGTTACCGACAAACCTATGAGTAAGAGATGGCTGAAAGAATCTGCCGATGCGCTCAGCCGTACTCCTAACAAACTTTATAAATTCTCCGCTGTATGGCGTCTCGATTTTATGCGCAGCAGAGCTTGGAACCCTCGTAAAATCACTTATCCTTATAGCTCTACCTACCAAAGCCGTTGTGACCTCGGAAAAGTTGTCGCTCCAGCCGGAAAATTGATTACCTAGCGGATCTAGTACTCGGGCTATGTATTTGTCTGAGCGTTTCTGTAATTCTACAAACAAGTTGGCTTTTTGCTTTAACGCTCCTTGAACCATTTTACTGATACTGTATTTACAATCAATATTGTTCTTGGAGGTTACTAGGACGCACTTTTGGTTGTGGTTTTTAATAAAATCTACATATTTAATTCCAAAGCCTCGATCTGCCACGTCTGGAAACCAGAATATAATGTCGTAGTTGGGCCCGGAATCGCGTACCAAGCTCGGTATTAACTCTATTCTACCACCGTTTATATGCCTTACTTCTCTGAAAGCTTTGTTGTAAGTGACGATTGACTCCGCAACAATCTGGCCTATCTTCGATGGTCTGCCACCATAGGTATCAAATTTACCAGTCACAAGTAAACATCTCATAATGCCTCGACCTCCAAATATTCCGGCGGAATGTCATCAGACAACACGATCCTTTCATCTGCACTTTTATAGAAAGATACTCCGCCAGACACAGCCTCCTCGCTTTTAATTCGTATAAGCACTATGTTTCTGCTACGTCTTTTAGCAGCCTCGATAGTAATAGCTTTATCATATGACAAGTGTACCTTTTGTCTGTTCATAGCACACAAACCCGATCGCATGATAGAATCTATGACAGACTCCGTAGTAGCATGGTAAAGCGGTTGACTCGGAATCAATTTCTCGTACCCTTCTATTTTAATCGAATGCCCATGTCCAGCTCGTATAAAATTTCCTTCCAGTTCAAATCTAGTTTTAATATTTGGATCTTCGGACGGAATTGTAAGTTTAATCACGTCGGCGCGGGTAACGTTTAGCCTAGTTCTTCTATTAACGACATTTATTAAATCGTCTATTTTGCAACATCCCCTAGAGTCTAATTTTAAACTTCCTAGTTTATGTCGCAACACAAGACTCATAAACTTAGACAACTTCTTCTTGTCGCCGTCTTTCACTCTTGGTCCTCCGTCGTTGACTTTTCTGCTAGTTCTAATCCCGCTAAGGTCGCTGCCAGTATATTCTCGCCCGCCTCCTTTATAGAATCGCAATGATCGAAGAACTCCTTCTTCCATGCACGGAACAACGCGTTTGTGCTATCTTTGATACCATTTGATATATTAAAAAGCCGGTCACCTAGATCTTCGAAGCCGATCATGTGGGCGGCTTCGGCCAACATTTCTATACGTTCTGCATTATAAAGCAGCAAAGCTTTGGCTTTGTGTGCCCGATTCATCACGACACCTTCTTATATTTATACCCGCGACTTATAATAGAAAATACAGACCCAACACGCGCTCCTTTGACCCAAGACATTAGATCAAGAACGTTAGGGTGCTTTTCAATAATGTGGTCTCCATCTACTTCCTTTTGTCCTTTCTCGATACCAGTTCGAGTATCAACCTCGATCTCTAGAAACATTCTGTTTCTCCTTTTTCTTACGTCGTAAGTTCCAGTTTTCCATGCGTAGTCTGTAATACAGGAAGTTTCCTCATAATAAAGCGCATGGCCTTTATCAAAGTTTCGATTTCTTTATACACCTTAACTTCTAACAAATAGAAATCCCTAGAACCTTTAACTCTATCAGCAGATACTAATAACACCTTATTATATGCGACAATCCTAGTAAAGTGTAATGGTTGCGGCTTAGAATCGTTTATATATTTTCGGAGGAACTCTCCTGCCGTGCCTTCCAGTTCGGCAGGTGGATGCAACGAATCTAACTCGAAATAGATCTTCTCCTTTCTAATTGGGAAAAATCTTGACTGTTCTAATTTATTTCGATAGACTTCTCCAGCTCTAGTATATATAATCTGTGCGGAACGTACGAAATTGCCCGCCTCATTTGTCCGTTTCCTTAACCTGAACTTCACCGTCCTATCGGAGTATTCAGGAAACTTGCTTTCGAAGTAGGTATCACTATACGCCATTTCATATGTGGTGTTAAGCTCGAACTCCTTCGACACGAGTTTCATCGCTTGGTCTGGGTCAACAGTAACGTCGACGAGGAACCTGGATTCAAAGTACTTCTCTACTTCAAAGCCAGCTCTGCCAGCTCTCCACTTAAAAAAGAGATAGCGCCCCTCAGTAACGCCTACCTCTATAAATGCTACTACGACTACGGCAATTACAAAACTTATAGCAGATAAAACCCATGCCGGTGTCCCACTGTATGCATTTAAGCCCAAATACATCAAGACAATATATACAGGATCATGTACGAGCACGTCTTCTACTAGGCTGACCGTGCCGCCGCGTGCCGCTCTCTTTATATAATGGAAAAGATTTCGCCGTTGCATCTCGGACGTTGTCTTATAGATTTTCCATGCTTCGACGAAATGTGCCGGGAAAAATCCAATCTTTTCGACCACCGGGCCAACGGCCGCTAGCAGCACCGCACTGGCCGAGAACAGGCTCATTATGGCTGTGCCAAGCACATTGACAGCCATTGCAATTATTTCATCTCTTCCAAATCTTTTAAACACATTCCAGAATGGACTTCCTGGAACCGCTATTGGCCTTTGAGATAAAACTTCTGGGGGAAGACTCATTTGAAAGACTCGTGAAGTTTCTTTGCCGTTTCGATATCATATCCTTGGAGCGACACTGTACGTGGGTCGAATAACTTGCCATGCATGACACTTTTAGGATCGCTGGAATGCGGCACTCCCAACAAATGGCCCACTTCATGTACTACTAACTGTTCCATCTGTCTTCCATGTAAAACGGTAGAAAAGATGAATATGTCCCCTGGATATAGCATTGCTAGCCCTATCGTACCAGAAACAGTTAGAAGGGTCTTTCCAATATACAACTTCCATGATAAAAATGACGAGGCGTCATAGATGGTCATAATGCCATCTTCCTGCCACGTTAAGACATCGCCTAAACCTATATCATCTACATAGAAACCGAACTGGAAATACCCGCCGCTAGAAAGTTCCCAGTTCCATAGCGCCTGGGCAATCGCCTCTTGTTCTGCTTTGGTAAAAGAACTATCTACTCTAAAAATAATAGACTTCCTATGTTTGGCCGTTTTGGTGTTTTGCACTTTAGTACTAATATCACACAGACCTTGAAATACACAGATCGAGATAGAAAATATCAGGACAAACCACCCATAAACCTTTGATAATGTCATGAGTTACATACCATAGACCCCCCCGACACGATCATGGCCGTCCCGACAACTATCATGGCTAGCATGAATATCTTTTCAACAAGACTCATCTCCTTCCATGTATTCTTATACGCTACTACTTTCTCTCTTAGTTTCTGATTCATCTTTTTTCTCTGCATTACATTTACGACACATTGTCTGATAGTTATTTATATGATCAGGACCGAACTTAGACCTGGGAACGATATGGTCCTTGGTCATTAATATCTCGTTACCGTCGTCGTCTATTGCATATAGATTAAGATGGAAAGCCGGTTGTCCAGAACACCTTTCTTTAACAAGAAAGGAACCTTTAATGCCACATCGAACACAGGTAAGACTTTTCTTAAAGATGAAAAGCCTATCGGACGTAATCTTGACCATGTCACCATCGAGGTCGATTTTCTTTTTCCAACGTCCGGCGGGATAAATACGGACGAGTACCTCATCTGGACTATATTTTCTTCCCTTTCGAATGTATTTCTGACTTGCCAAGAATTGCTCCTTCTATGTACTCTTTAACTATCGATGGAGTAATGGCTTCATTCCTAGCATTATACCTGTAAACTTTACCATCTGGACTTTTAATTACTACATCACGACACCTAGAAATGCCAGTCTTAGTAATGGCATAATACCACACCTCATTGCCTATATGTATCTTCCTTTGATGTTTCCAGGTCATTTAATTCCACTCTTTCTCACCTTTTTTTTCTTGCGGACCAGCTGCTATCTCCTCATCCATAATTTTCTCGAACGCAAGACTCGCGGCACCAGAGTAAATCAAATACGACTCCAGTTGGACAACAGGTAGCTTCTCTACAATGCTAATCCCACTTTCGGATCTATAGAAACTCAACAAATCGTCTACCTCGGTCTCTGAAAGGTGACGATCATAGACAGCGACAATTTGATCCTCTGTAGTGGATAAAACTGTCGGCAAAGAATCAGCAAACTTGTCCAAAACCCTCTTCAACAAATCGGCATCTATAGTAGGGTCACCATTAACAGCCATCGCATGGAATTGTTCCAAGAGTCCCCTAACCATCTTGTCCCTACCTTCATCTCCCAAAACATTAATAATTTCTATAATCTTCTCTTTTTTGTCCATGTTTCTCTCCTTAAAAATAAATAGAGTACCCGGCAGGATTTGAACCTGCGCATCTTGAGAAGGGTCGCGATCCCAGACCCCAAGATCAAGTGGCTCTAGACCAGACTGAGCTACGGGTACCTATAAATCACAAATATCCGTCTTAGATTTATATGTATTTAATATTGCTGCGACCTCAGCAACTTTTACTATTGCATCAAACAAATTAACTGGCATGGATACAACACCATGACATGCCGCAGCCATATCTTTAGCAGATTTAAGCGTCTCTATAAGACGGCGCGTTCCTGCCTCGGAACTGGGAAATTCTTGGAGTACCCTTTCTATTACATATGCAGCATCAAGGTCGCGTTTCAAACATGGTTCTAAGATACTATCAAACAATTCGTCGAGTGTGCGTTGTTTCATTAGACAAACACAGTAACCGTAGTTACGGCAAGTATAGAGGTGGCTAGAACCAAACCATTCCATTTATCCACTCTAAATAGTTCTGCCCACGACTCTCGATGCTTTCTCGCAAACAGGGCATATACTAGATAGTATACCGGCGCTGCAAGTGGTACGAGCCACAAATGTTCAAAGCCTATTCTGTTGCCATGTGGCGCACTAAGTACCACTACCAGCGTCGCCAGCCCGGCTATAAACAATATATGAAACATGTTTGCGAGCTTAGAAATATTTAGAACTTCTAAGGACTTAGACTCTGCTATCCTCATCGATAGCATCCATGCAAAGAACCCAACACCAAATAAGACTCCACCGATCATTTTGACCTCCTATCTTTATAGTCGAACAATTTTGCCCAAATCTGTTCTATACTGCTAACGTGTGATTTCTCGCCATCGCGCCCACACCCGTGGGCTATCTCATGGATTAGTGTCTTCATAGTCTCAGACAAGTTGCTCAGCACCTTGCGGGCTATTAAGTATCGGCCACCTCTGTACTGACCTAATGTATTAGAGGCGCTAAAGTCCACGATGTCTATCTTGAATCGCAGGTCTGGACAATTTAATATCTTAGATAGCAGTGATGCAACTTTAAATAAGTTAACTTTTTCCACTCCGTCTAGCTCGTTGGATTTATACTCATATTTTACTGACGACGCCAGTTGCTTTTTAATTTCGTCAGTATCCCCAGTAACTGTCTGGATAATTTGCACTAGAGCGTTACAGCTGACCACCACACCTCTACCACCAAAATGACTAAGATCTTTAACCTCCGACTCGTAAAGTACTGGGTACGAATTTTCGCCGTATTTATCCTGAAAGTCGTCGGTTATTTGTTTCGCAACACACTCTGGGATCCCACTTGAACTATACATAAAAAAGTCAGTATCTCTTTTGTTGTCCATCAACATGTTCCAAAACGCACGGTAGAAAAGTGGACCCTCTTCGCAGGCAGTCCCCCAAATTTTCCTGACGGCCCTCTTCGCGTCCCACTCATCGACCATTTTTCTATCGCGGTCGGTCTTTACGTTATGCAAATTGTAGCCATATTCTAACTTGTCCATCTTTTGGACGAATATATCTTTCACATATACTCTGCCCTTATACCTAGGTTCAGTCAGAATTTCTCCACTAGAACAATGAAATGACTCGTAGTCTACGACTGTCAAAAAGTTATACTTTAGCTCATTCCATTCCATTTGAGATAGCGGCACGACAACGCTAAGCACTCCGTAATCTTCAAAGCCATCTACAATCTCCACGGCAAGAACTTCGGCGTTGTAGACGTTACTCTTGACTATTTTTGGAACCCACATCTCCGTGCCAAATCTAATCTTTACGTTCTTCCCAGACCTAGCCAACACCAGCGATCCTATTTTTAGGCCTTCGCCAAAACATCCGGCTTGGTCTTCTTTATCGACCTTCGTCGTATATCCTATCAAGAGAGCCTCTCGCGGAAGAGAGACGCCAGTGTTTGAGAATGTAACTGCGTCCGGCTCTACATTAATATGCATATCGTAGCCTTCCAAATGGCCGTCTCTCATATTCTGAAATATTTCCCGAACTCCCTCAAAAATTCCCCAGCTCGGATAAGCAGAGGATATCAACGATGTCTCAATAAGCACATGATTCTCCTATCGGTGCCGGAATTCTCTTTAGGTGGCGTAGACGAATGTCGTAGCCGTACTTTTCTCTAATATAGTATAGGAGTTGAAGGATCTCGTCAGCGCTGCCGCATAGCAGCTTGCTCTCGCTGTGGACCTCTCGGGCCCGCGTCTGAATGTGTTTAAATTCCCTATAGAATCTACGGCGTTGGGACGTTTCACTAAAGGTGTTGCAGACATAGTCTTTAATACTCTTGTAAGAGTACCATGCGTTCTCAGTCAACCGCCGGTCAAACTGGCTATCTTTTTCACAGTTACACTGGCAGCATAAGACCTGTAGATTGTGGAAATTGTTTGAGCCGCCGTGCGACTGCGGAATAATATGGTCGCAAGTCATGAGTACTTGCGTCCCATTTTTGTCGCCGAATAGGTTGAGGTGCACTTTATCATCATGTAATACCGAACGGAAAACCGTTCCAGTAAGGCCGCATCTAGTGCAAACTACTCCCATGCGGTAAAAAGTCCGTAAAGTTCTCGTCAACCTAATTTGAGTCTCGTCTGGCAGACTTATGCTACCACGTTTACGTCTAACCGCCTCCGCAATTAGATCCATTACAACAGTTACTGAATACCTCATTCTTCGCACTTTCTACGCATATATTCTATAGGGATCTTCATTCGTCTCCCCTTACGGGCGACTCCACTTCTCTCTGCCACAGCGAGTGCATCTAAGGAGTTTATCCGGGCCGCAAATGTAGACACAATGACGAGCTAGTTCATAGTGGTGAAACCCAAGCAAACAAAGGATCTTGCCTATCATCTTTATCTCCTTATTCGTTTCATATATGACCAGAATAGAGTTACAATACGAGAAAACAGAGATCTTTTCCAGTCAGGGGATTTCCAGAATGAACATACAGAGGGTCTGTGAAAGTCTTCTAGACGACTGTAGAAAGCAAAAGTCCTAGGTTGGATCCTACACCGACATCACACATATCCTCCACCGTTATCTCCTAGCTCTCCCGTGTACTTATAAGTTGAACAATCTGATGTTGTCCAATAGTTATACCAGGTTATCGTCATGGGCTTCACGAAGGTTCACATGCGAGATTGCATGGCGCCGGGTGATCGCATCCTTCTTCCTCAATAAGGCTCATACAATCCAGCACATCACGTAAGGAACTAATTTCTTCACGCATTCTATCCAATAAGAATTCCGGGAAAACTGCCGACTCCTCCGCTCTTTTACACCTACCCTCTACATCGTTACATTGCTCTGATACATATGCTTTAAGTTTGGCCCATTGCCTCGCTAATTCATAAGCTTTGTTCTCGGCTTTTCTCCACTTTTCCTCCATCTCTTTACATATTCTTAGTGCGTCTTCAACCGCATGCGTCTGTTCTTCCGCCACATGGACATTAGCTTTATGTAATTCTCCTATTTCTCTAGATAGCTTTTCTATACTAGCTTCCGCCTCCTTATTGTCATAGTGCAGTGTATCTATATAAGTCTCAATATCAATCGCTAGTTGTCGTCGCCAGTCTAGCGGACGGCCAGGAGTTAGAAGCTCGTTGTAGACTTTGCGCACCAGATCTTTACCTATGACTCGAAACGCTTCACTCATCTCAATTCCCTTCTCTCATATTTCTTTAATCATATGCGACGCCAGTGATAGCGCCACACACGCGGACGCCAATTTGGTATCGATCCTTTCTAAACGGAACTTGATCTCTGTGTATACATTTGTATCTACACTAGAAAACCCAAAGAACACAGTGCCAACTGGCTTGTGCTCAGTGGCTCCCCCAGGTCCTGCTATCCCGGAGACGGCGACGCCATATTCAGCTTTAGATAACAACCGCACTCCGTTAGCCATCGATAGAACGCACTCGCCGCTGACCGCGCCGCGAGTAGTTAGAATATGCCGTGACACTCCGAGTAAGCGATGCTTGGCATCATTCGAGTAACTAACAACACCAATCTCAAAGACCGACGAGCTGCCGGGGATGTCGGTTATAAGGCTTCCGATTAAACCACCAGTACAGGATTCCGCGACTCCTATTTTCTCCTCTCGCCGATTAAGCTCCGATATCAGTCGCAGGGCAAGCCCTCTAGCTTCAACAATGGTTGGAAGTCCGTCTACTTCTATCATATGCGTGGAGATATTATTGGGGCGGCTCTCAGTCCAGAGATGATTGATATGCATAGCAGCTCCTTTTGGTGGGACGGTTGCCCTGGTATTTGACACGCCCCAGGGCCAGGCGTAACTGCTTGGTGGGATTAAGGATTACTAGTCGGTGAGACCTAGCAGTTCCTTGGCAAGGTTGTCAGCCTTGGGAGCAGACTTGCTCTTTTCGGCGTCTACCTCGACCAGCTCGAAAGACTCGATCTTGGCGCCAAAGCGAGCGGTCAGAGACCCCTTGCTGCTCAGCTGCAGCTTGCCGCTAATCACTACTTCGTTGCCCTCGGCGTCCACCAGTACCGCACGGACAGCTTTCACCTTGCCTTCGGCAGCCTTGAGCACCTTCGCCTTGTCCTCGTCACTCAGCTCAGAACTCTTCGCGATCGTGACAAACCCAGTAACCTGCAATCTAGCCATGATGTCCTCCTTTGGACATTGCTCCTATCGACCCCACTATTTTCTTTGTAGGTAGGTTCAGAGCGTAACCTATGAGTCACGGCCTGGTATTTTAATATACGCCCCAGACCATTGGGCGATTCGTTGTTAGAGATTCGTCAGTTCTCTGGCGAGGGTTTTCGCCCTCTCCTTTGCCTCGGCCTCCTTGTCCTTGGCTTGCGGCCTATCGACCTCCACCAGTTTAAAAGATTTGATAACGTTAGCAAAGCGAGCCATCAGAGAACCTTTACTGGATAGCTCCAGTTTCCCTCTCAGAACTATCTCGTTGCCTTCATGATCTTTCAAGACGACGCGGATAGCTTTCGCTTTACCTTCACTGGCCGACATGATTTGCTGTTTTACCTCATGTGGCAACTCTTTGGACCCGATAATCGTTGCGAGTCCATTCATCCTCAGCATAGCCATGATAACTCTCCTTTACCTGGCTGTCGCTCCCTATCGACCCCAGAACACCTGGGTAGGTTCGGAAACTCTGTCCTATTTTTGCACCAATCATTGGCGACTTTCGGGGCGCTGAAATCGGCAACGCCGCGCAATCTGAGTTCACGCGCACGACTCTATCACGCGCACGTTTTTTATTCGTCTACTTCCCAGTGTGCCTCACAAGGCCAACACTTGCATCCGTGTAAGCGCTCATCGCAGGTGTTACAATAATATCCACCATCTACGACTTCACAAATGGGAGACATTGGCTCCTCTCTACGTCTAATCGATGGCATTTTAGCTCCACAATGTGGGCAAAATTTAACTATTAGTCTATGAAACTTGGGGCAGTGCGGACTTACATAATCTCCCCACGACTTTAACACCTCCCATTCGGGCTTGCAGTCAGCCTGTCCAACTTCGTTCTCATAAATATCCTCGTCGCCTAATTTCAAACCCACTGTGGCAAGTGTTTTAGACTCTACACAACAGCCCGGAACTATCAGTAAACGACGTTCGGTCTACTCATTGTCTTCTTCCTCATCATCTACACTGCTATATCCCTCAGTCCATTCATTCTTAAGATCCATCTGTTAAATATCCTTGATCTACACTGTCCCAAATTAATCTGACCGCCCCGTTTTTAGGATTGGGCTCAGCATCAAACCACTCAGGGCTAAGGTGGCACCACATCATTACAAATGCTCTAAGTGTAACTCCATGACATACCACAATAATATTTTCTACTCCATGTTTATCATGGTCTCTGTGGAACGTCCCAAAAGCTTGATGTACGCGAGTAGCAACGTCGAATCTACTCTCTCCCAAGGGCATCCTAGCCCAAAATTTGCCTTCAAATCCTTTACACTTGGAATAAAAAGCGTACTCATTCGGATATAAGGAAGCACGCTCCTCTCTGGAAAGACCATCAAACAGCCCAAATTGCTGTTCACATAAAAGCACATGTTCTTTTCTATCAATAATAAATTCCCCGCAACTTTTCATAATGCCGTCCGCCGTTTGTCTCGTTCGCTTATATGGACTACACCACAGACGGCAGCAGGGATCTGCAAACTCAAGAGACGAATCAAGATAGTCGCATATCACTTTCCCAGCTTCAATTGCCTGTATAACTCCTTTATCTGATAAGGGTATAGCATGGTCAGCAAATCCTTTATGCACGGAATGATCTATGTTACTAATAGATTCTCCGTGCCTAACTAGAAATATTCTCATAACACACAACCTAAATAAACAATAGTATTAGTTGAGACACATAAAAGTATAATACCACCCATCGCTACATCACTGCTATCATAGGCAGCAGCCCAGAAGATCATAATTATGAGAAATAGTATTAAAAGTATCATAAATATGATGGATAAAACTCCGAGTGGCACTATAGTTATCCCAGCAAGTGCTAAAGAGGCAAACACCGTGGATATTGCTAACGGACAAATAAAAGCTGCTGCCGTAGCGTTGCTTTCCTTAAAACCAATATAGGTCAAGAAGATAATAGTAAACCCTAAGATTACTATAGTGACTATACCGAACGCCAACATATCTCCTCCTTTAGTACACTTCGCCACACTTTGGACACCTCTGACCAAGGTTAACCCAGATTCCCTCGACTCCACAACCCTTTGGACACAGTTTGTCTGTCTCTAAAGATTTACCTATACATTCATTAGGAGCAATCAAGAGAACTGGACCATCCTCCCAATGTCCGAATTGACCACTGCGCATAACGCCGAAAGTCTCGCTTATTTTATCTGATTTGTTTTCAAACGACACCTCTATGTGGTTATCGTCACGTACAACTATATTTCTGATAACAAAAACCTTCCCAATGTGGCCTTCTGCCTTCAAAAACCATCCGAGGTCTTTTATAGGGCAGTAGAGACATTGGGGTTTGTACTTGGTTTCTTTAGCGAGCCTAAAGAACTCTGGATTATAGCACACATTCTCTCCAAGCTTAAAGAACATCACTTTGCCTTCCTTCCCTCTATACGATAGAAAGAAAAGCATTGGTGTCCGCCAAGTCTCATGCGCAATATAAGAACTCCTACAAGGCGTTCCGGCATGGTAATCATTGTGAGCCTGTTCTTGAATGACATATAGATGTTATCTGCAACAGCTTTTTCGGGTATTTTACGGTGTTCCTCACCTATGTGTACATTACCACACAACAATATATCAGACCCAGGTGGTATTTTTACAGTAGCTCCCCATTTGTCCCCCCATGTGATAACATCTTTAGGACACGAATTAATACTTGGTATCTTAGGATCGTAGGCAATATTAGTAAAATGATAGTTGCCAGGCTCTAAACATATGCGATCTTTATCGCTATTATTATCTTTATTGAGTGTAGCACACCCAACTGTCATTGCCATCACAATCACTAATAAAATAAACCTCATTTTTCATTCTCCTCTCCAATATGGTGACCACATGACTTCAGCGGAACTTTATATGTAGCTTCCTCCGCTAAGTGCGAATTACCACATTTATTACACTTACAACGTTTGGAAGGTGCCTTCTCTTCAAGTGTCACGCATCCGTCTACACGCCCATCCATACACCATTCGCATTCTTCAACACCGTCGCATGCTGTACAAGATGAACCATTTGTAACATCAACCAGGTTCCACCAAGTAGCGTTAGCTCCACAATGACATTTCCACGGATACCTCGTTCCGAATTCGTCTGTCTCCTCTTTCCCAAAATGTGGGTGGTCGTAGCAATCTACACAAGTCTCATGCCCATTACTGCAAAGGATCTGATAATATCCCTCAAACGACATTTTACTTTCCTAAACCTTTCCTGAGATCCATAAGGCGAAATTTAGCTACAGAGATAGCATGGGCAACGTCTCGTGTCAGCTTCTCCATCACCGCGATCATCCTATTAGATTTTTCTTTATCTACTCGCACTATTTCCCTGTATACAAAGGTTTGGGGTGGTTTAGGTCCCCTTCTTTTAACGTGTTCGACTATCGGCCGTTTCTTGTTGCCCATTCTCACCTCACTTGAGCCATCTTCCATCATCTAGCCCGCCACATACGTAACTAGGCTTTACTTCCGATGTTTTCCTAATCCCCCAACATTTGTAACCGCACTTCGCTCCAACACTCCTAGCTTCCTCTAGACTATCCGTTTTTCCAACTTCGCACCAATCAATCCAATTGGGAGCTGTCGGGGTCAAAGCCCAAACAGTGAATTTACCTGTACTCATTTGCAAGCTCCAATAATTTTTCCTTTTCGTTTAGTAACGGTTGCTCAAGTACCTTATTCATTAGAAATGACAAAACTTGCCCGACGCGCGGGCCAGATTCAATGCCCAAATGCTCCATTATGTCATTCCCAGACACGGCAAGGTCTCTCATTTCCAATGGATGTTTCTCAGCTAATATCCTATCAATCCGCTGCGATACGCCATCCAAATCAAAAAGTAAGTGATCTTTATTAGGCGAGTCGAATAGATCTGCCCTTCTAAGTGCTATAAAGTCATCAATATGCTCACGCCCCAATTTCCTAATCATTTTCCTCAGCCCAGCGTCAGACTTTGGCGGTGCCGCTAGTCTCATATGATAGCGCACTAAGTGTGTAAGCCTTATAACATCTTCTCTAGAGAATTTAAGCCGCTTAGATATAGCCTCGACATATAAAGCTCCGACTCGTTCGTGTTCTGGGAACTTAAATGCACCATTCCGATCCCTGTCCAGTACAGATGTATCAGGTTTTCCAATGTCATGTAACAGCCCGGCCAGTCTTAGGATGTAATCTTTTTGTACTACTCCAAGGAGAGTAGCCAGAGAATGGCCGTACACATCCTTATTATGGTATCTGTTCTGAACGCATCCCTGCATCCGTGAAATGGCCGGTATGATATGGGCCATTAGTCCAGATGACACGAGTAACTCGACTCCATAAGTGCGATGCTCTGACTCAAGTACCTTGATCAGCTCGTCCCTGATACGCTCCATACTTATTTTCTCAAACACGTCATACGAGCGCTTAATAGCCTTGAATGTGGGAGCCTCTATGGTAAAGCCTAACTGTGCAGCGAACCGAACAGCTCTCATCGCCCGCAAGCCGTCTTCGGCGAATCTTGCGGCCGGATCTCCTACCGCCCTGATGCGTTTGCTATATATATCTGACTCTCCGCCGAATGGGTCGATAACTCTCGATTCTCCGATCGGGTCGAAGGCTAGCGCATTTATTGTGAAATCCCGGCGAGCCAAATCTTCCTCGACCGAATTTGCGAACGAAACTTCGGACGGCCTTCTACCATCTAAGTACCGACCATCTGATCTATATGTGGTTACTTCTATTTCCATGCCGCCCAAATGTACAGACACTGTCCCAAACTGTAACCCAGTAGGGACCACTTTCTTAAATAATGTTGTGACTTTATCAGGTAGAGCGTTTGTAGCTACGTCGTAGTCTTTAGGTACGCGACCAACTATATGATCCCTTAAAGCGCCACCTACCAAATAACTTTCGTATCCGACATCTCTGAGGCGACGGCACACTTCTAAAACTTGACTAGGTATGTCTATAGCATTTATATCCATACGATTATCTCACCTCAAGTTTACAATTTCTGCAGGAACGAATTACCAAAGGACCGATGCCCGTGACAGCTAGGTTTGGTGTGGAACACGTACAATAAACGCCAGACTCAACAACCTGAACGCCGTTCGGAGGTCGATATAGCGCCCTAGCTGAGAAGTCTGGTACGTATGTCTCTCGCGAGTCAAAAACAAACGCTCCAGTTATGGGATCCATGGTAAAGAGAGGAGCAGTATTCTGCCACTTTTTAGTCATATCGCTGAAAAAGTAATACAGGTCTCCATCTTTATATGTATGCTGCAGGAAATCTGGAATTGGCGGACACCCAGGTTCTCCCGGCAGACGGTATTGGGCTGACACTTCAGACTTAGACACAGCTGTCTCGACATACTGTGTCGTAATGACGCCTTCTGTATCTATTAACATCCAAGCTGTATTAACCCACCTGGGGTTCTGATCTGGCTCGGCAAGCCGCCACCATACACTACGACCCCTCAGCGAACGCGAACCATATATTAACATCCCCGCAAACGGCTTGGGTCTCGTAGAGAAAAATAAATCACTCATTAGTTGGTCTGTTCCTTTTCTTTCCAATAAAATGACAGGGACGGAGGATTATATTGCAATGGACCTACAAGTCCTAATTCCTTTACCAGTCCTTCAACCTCTTCAACTGTGCACCTAAGAAACTTATATGTGCTGTTCATGGTCTTAACAAGCCAGCCTCCTTCTTCTAGAGGTGAGAAACTATCTACCGCGCTAGTGATCAAGCCGCAGCAAAAGTAACTCTTGCCAATACACGGCTCCTGAAGATCGCCCTCTCTGAAAGGCTTTGCTTTTATAATTTTTTGCGGCGCATACTTTACGGCCACAACAAGCACCTTTTCGTTATCCATTACCGCTCCTTAATTGTAATCGTCCCTTCAAGCACACCCCAGGAGCTACTTTCCTGAAACTTATAAGTCTCCGGTTTTTCATTATTTCTGCGAGTACGAGTAAGTAACCACAGATCATCATCTTTCCAGGTCACGATTACTAACTTCTCACTTTGTGGAATATTAATTGTAGCGCTTCCACCAAACTTCTTTGCCCTTTGTTGCGCCGTACAGCCAGCAAAGCCTACGATAATACAAGCAGTCGTACAGGCAAAGCCAAGTAAAAATATAAGGATAAGAATGGCAAATTTCTTCATGGTAACTCTCCTTCACTCTGGGACCGGATACGGCATTCCCAATTCTTCTCGATACTCTAGATAATCTCTTACAGAGTTTCTAGCACTTACAACTGCAATAAGGATATCTGCACCCTGTCCCGTACAACAGGGAATCTCCACGCATCTGGCATAATAGAGTCTATCTTCACTATTCCATTCTATATTGAAGTGGTAATCTCTAGATGAGGGCCTCATGACTTTTTCCTTAGTGCCTTTTCCATCTGCGCCGGAGTTGCTTTTACCGGAGCTTTTCTTTCGCCAAAAACAAACTGAGCCTTACGCAATGTCCTCTGTTTCGCTTTCCCAAGAAATTGTTCAATAAACTCTTGATCCGATTCCTCTGCATCCTCATTTTGTCCCTCCCTCATCGACATAAGTCGACCTAGAGTTTTACTGTAATCTTTTCCAAACACTACTACGGACACGACTAGCTCTTTAATGTGTCCAAAGGATAAACTATTCGTATCACGTGTCCATTTATCTATATCTTCTGTCTCGGCCCGACTCCTTAAAGATCGCGTTATAAAATCCCTTCTCACATCGTCGCGCGGAGGCATGATTTTATAATGAACATCGAAGCGCCCTGGCCTATCCATAATGGCGTCGTCCAAGTCGTCAGTACAATTAGCCGTCGCGACGAACAACACGCCGTTAATCGCCGTTATCCCATCCATAGTATTCATGAGATATTGTGGACCACTATCAGGCAACCATCGATCCACGTCTTCCATAACTATAATCAACGGCATCGCGGGATGAATAGTTCTAACCTCCTTTACAGCACTCGCAATAATGCCGACATTCGACCCAACGTCCAAGAGTGCGCCACCCCTCTTAATTAGCTTCTGAGCAGCTAATTTAATGATGCATGTCTTTCCAGATCCTGGCGGGCCAGACAAGAAAACTCCACGTTTATATGGAAATTCATACTCGTCAAACAAAGCTCTCGCATCCCAAAATGTGTCGATGTCCGCAATGATCTCGTGAGCATTAGGAGATCCAGTCAGAAATATGCCGGTAGTAGAAATGTCGACTTTCTCAAACCGAAGGCCGTTATAGGTACTAAAAACATTATAGTAGCCAGGCGGCAAACTGCTGACAGTCGGCTTGGCCGGAAAATAGATGTCGCCAAACTTATGCCATTGCGTGGCTTGAGTTTCCTCAATTTCCTGCTCGATGTCATCATCGTCGCGTCGTGTCATAGCCTTCTCCTTTGATCATCACTGTGACAAATCTTCTTCATCGTCCTCTATCACGTCAAACCAAACTGCGTTATAGAACTTATCTGGCATGCCATGCCACTTGTCATTATCTTTATCCCATGCTACACGGATGAATTTCTTATCGCACGTAAGTTCAACGCCTAGGATCGTGCCAGTCGCCCCGGCATCTGCCTGAGGAAAAAAGTCCATTGCGAGTTTTACACGATCAAGCGACTGACCTTTAGGGTACTCGTGTGTACCGTGACATATTACTCCGGTCCCAGTTTCGCCCTGCGCCGCTACGCCAATATATTCACAATGCACTTTATCTTCTGTCGTGTATCCGGCAGCTGACAGAGCTTTGATCGAGTCCTCTGCAACAACCACGCACTCATCCCAGGATTCATCGTCATCATCAACCCAACTATACACGAGGCGATATATCTTTAAGGGTTCCTCATGAAGAAGGTTTAGCATTACCCTGTATACATGCATGTTGGGCAGTCTAGCTGGTGCGTACATGCCAGGACCCTCAAAGAATTCCAAGTCGTCGTCATTGAAGAACTTGGCCAAGGCCGCCGCCAATCCGACACTCCTACTTTGACCCGCTTCACACTGGCACACTACTATCTCAGCAGAAGGCCACCCGTATATAAAATTCTTAATCTCTCTAGCTAAATTCTCATTAAATACTACTTTGCCAGGCTCCTCCAAATCCACGTCATCGAACTGGAAAAATTTAGTGGCCAAAGTGTGTTCGTTAGTCTTTAGCTTTGGTGGCTCGTCTCCAGAGTTGTAGATTGAAATAATGGTGTGTGAGTCCCGGATACAATTCTCCTTCTCAACCTGCGCTCGATTTAGTGTGATGAGCTTCATTTCTTTTCCTCTCTCAATAGTGCTACAGCATTCTCGAGCAAAAACATAAGTGCCCGGCGGTCTCCGTCGTCAAAGTCTAACTTTCCGTCTCTAATAGCCCAGTCAGCCAATTGCTTTGCAGCATCAAAGTTACGATCCCATGAAAAGCTGGACCAACCATCGCCAATAAAGTCTTTAAATTGGCGCACAAATGCCGCCTGTAATTTATCCATGACGTCGCATGGTCTCTTGGCTATATATTTCCTAAGCATCTTCCATCCCCTCGATTTACTCTAATAAGACGACTTATCATTAGATCTTTTTCACGTACGTATAAGGTTACTCCCCGATATTTATCGTCAGATATATCTTTATCTTAATTGTTTTTCCGGCTGTTCTATTTTACAACAAGGTGCTATCGTATGCCGTTTTTCTTGAGAGTATACGTCCTTCAGGTTTTTCCTCTTCTTCTTGATAAGTTTAAAAGTCCCTAACACGACCAATATAATTCCAACTATAGCTTCTCCAATTCCGAGACATATACAGTATAACATTACAACCTCCTAGCGCATCCGTAGGGAATCGAACCCAATACAACTGCTCCCCATGAGCTACGGACGCAGGTGGGCCGCAGCATAGACTGCGGCCTTCGATTATACTGTTGCCTCCTTTTGCTCAGCAAGCTCACCAGTATGCCTCTGCACTACTTGCAGATGCTCTGATTTTAATGGATACGGTGCGATGTTCCTAGAAGTCTGTTTCCAGTAAAACCAATTGTCTAATTGGCGCTTGGCAAGCTCTTCCTTCAAATCAAACAACGACACTATAAAAACCTTATCTTGCACTCCAAATTGCGTAGCAGTAATATCTATAATATTATCAGAATACATACAATAGACGTGGCCACTGCCGACGCAGATATCCACGCCGTGAATTCCCAACCTTTTAGCAGCCTCGGCAAGGTGAGATGAGGCTGTACCACACCACCCTGCGAGGTCGCAATTACAGGAGCCTATCTCCTCAAATGCTGCTCTTACTTTTTCTGCCAGTTTAATAAGATCGTATGGAACCATGTCGCTAACCGTATGACTACACTGTAGCCTCGTCAATGCTGTCAGTAATCAGCTCACCTGTATGCTTAAGCACATAGTGCATGTCGTCTGCAATTGTTTGTTTGTCACAGACCCACCAGTTCGCCCAACTGCCTATACGCTTGGCAACCTTATACCCATCTGCAAGATCATGGAACCTATTTAATTGTTCCCAGCTAGAGTGTCTTCGGACGCCATCTTTATTAACAGTCTCTTTCAGGTCTAGTATCTTTGACGTAAACACCTCGTCCTCTATACCAAATTGTGTAGCGGTAACGTCTATCACTGTGTCATTGTACATGCAATAGACATGACCTTGCCCTATACATATATCTACTCCTCTTATACCCATTCGCTCAGCTGCTAAATGTAATTGTATAGAAGCCCGCGCACAGAATCCGCCCAGTCTTTTGTTTTCACCAATCTCTTCGAACGCGTTCCTAACCTTCCTTGCAAGTGAAAGTACATCGCTCAAAGATGCCATGTGCAACCTACCTATTAGAAAATATGGCTATTCCCCCAATGACTAATGTCCCCAGCCAAAATATGAGTAGGCCAACGAATCCAGCGCCCAATACACGGACGATTCCAATAGCTACTCCGAGAGCATCAACGGGAGACACACCTGCAGCTTCGATAATCTGAACAATGCCGCCAACTAACATCACCCAAATACCGAGATAACCCGCCAGAAATATGACGGCCAAGATGCCTATCACAAGAGCAATTATCTTAAACGTTCTCATACTTCTCCTCCATATTTCTCAATCAGGTAGCTCCAAGTAGCTCAGTTGTCTACTGAGACGGCCTTGTGCCTCGACTAGACTCAACACTGTTTCCTCGGCCCGAAACGAGTCAATACCACGCAGGGAGAGCTTCTCCTTTAAACTTCGAGCCCTATTCTCTAACTCTGCTATAGCAGCATAAAGTTCGTCCGCTTCCTCCTTCAATTCTGCTAAAGTCGACCTCTTATCCATTTATTTCTTCCCCTTGTATTTAGTTCTTTGCTCTGCCTCAGCTAATTGCGCCTGCTCAATACGTTTACGCAATGCAGCATCAATGGCTAGCTTTTTAATACCAAATTTCTGGTTGGTATGATCGGTATAGGGAATAAAACCCCAGTTATTGTTACCCAACGCCGCCTTGCTGAAGACTTTAAGCTGCCACCACGCCAAATATTCCTGAGACAACGAGGAGCCAATAATTTTATTGGCGTCGGCGATCATAGCCGCCTCAATTAACCTACGCTTATACTCGAGCTGAGCAGTCTTGATCTTATTCTTAGCGATCACAATGCGTTTTTCTTGTTCCGCCTTCTCGGTCTCGATTTCGACACGGCGTGTAGCTTTAAGTTCCTGGGCCTTAGTGATAGAGTCCGGAAAATCCAAGTTAGTAACGGAAATCCGTTTAATGTTCATAATACTATCACCCAAAGCCTCCTGAATCGAGGCTCCTGTCTCTTGAATTACCTTGAGCCTGTTTTTTACCAGTTGACTAGTGGCGTACTTACCTACAGCCTTCCTTGCCTCTTGGTCGACCACCGGGCGCACATACATATCGTAGAGCTGCCTCGCTGTTACAACCCCACCTTCTGAAGGCGTAACATTCTCGAATACACTCTTAATGAGTTCCTTCTTAGATTTATTTACAGATGCTAGGATGTGTACAGAGAAACCAAAATTTAGTTCATCCGTACAGAGAACATTCATCTTCTGTTTGTAAGTTTTATCACTTACTTCTACCAACTGCATCTTGTCTCTGCCCCAACAAGTATGTAATCCAGGCGCCAATACGTCACCTGTTAATCCCTGAGGCGTCCGCACCATTCCAACGTGACCAGGAGGAACCGTATCGTTACATCCAAACACACCGAGCAGCGAAATAAGACCAAGAACGATTAGATATTTCTTCATTGTTGTTCTCCTTCGATTTTCCTTCTGTTCATAATTCTCTTACGGAATTCATCCATAGATTCTATCGCCTCTTCCTCATCCTCCCTCTGCTTTTCCTTGTCGACCTTTATCTTTCCTTTCTCCTCTTCAACTCTTTTCTTTGCCACTTCGTCTGTTCTCCGTTGTGTTACTGTCTCTACAGTGCCGCTTCCACCAACGTTAATCGACTCCTCTGACATCCTCTTCCCATAAGACATTATTAGAAGAATTATAGCACACACTATGAAAGAACCCTTAAGAAAGACGAAGGAAAGTCGCCTTTTTCCATTTATGTAATTAATAAACTCTGTGATAATGTGCCAAATAGCCATTATCACTAATATAGAGACAGACATCCACAATAACAGTTCGCCACGCATTTTACCTCCATAAATACTTGCTAATCAAGCGGTCGATGCCAGAACGGATGGTGTGAATAACCACTAGATGTACTACACCCCAAGCACATATCCACAGTCCTTTAACTCCTTTGCCCAATAGATCCCCCAGCAGTAAAGTACATGATAATTTCATACACCGAGTCAGCAAACTGCCGCCCCGTTTCAATCCCTCTTTCTCTACAAAACTCTTTAAGACTTTCTATGGGAATATCTATACCCATTCTTGATAAAGAACTGGCAGCAGCTTCCCAATCAACTGGACCACCCATCAAGATCGATTCTACACTAAACGGCTGAAATCTCATATCTTTTCTTTCCTGCCCTTTGGAACCTTTAAAAGCCTCTTTCTAATCATCTTTGTCGCGGCGTCAGCTATAGAGCCAAATATAGCATAATTCTTATCCATCTTTTTAAGAATAGTATCCCTCTTCTTCTTATCCCTAATTACCTTACCCGGTAGCATTCTAGCCAATGTATAATAACTCTCCAGATCATTAATCGAATTTAGAAGGAAAATTATTATAACCTTATCTTTGATCTTAGCCCCACCATTTCTAAGAATAATATGTACTCCGAGGAAACTAAGCTCCTCGAATACGATAGCACCCGCAACATTTACCGCCTCAATTGCCGCCCGAGCAGTAGCTACCTTGGCTTTTGGAAGCGCGGTCAACTCCAAGGCAACATCTGTAACAATGAGCGATAAACTGAGCGCGTGTCCGTTAAGAGCTAGTGCAGTATCACTACACAATCGCGCCAGTCTTTGGTCAGCAAAACTTGTAGACGCCACGAAAAATGTGAGCACGAACGCCAAGGATTTCATTGGCCACCCGTGAGGTCTTTCTCGGTGAATACCCTGCGTCCTATGCATATTTTGTTGCCTTTAGAATCAAACGCAAATGTCAAGACTTTAATACCATTATCGGTTCTATGAATTTCCACCACGGCACCACAAGATAGTTGCTTCGACAACATGTTATTACTACCTGAAACAGGCTTGGAAACTTCTGGTTTTACAGACATTCTATAAATCTCCTAACTCGATCTACAATCTGCTTTAATTCTTTGAAAGCGGCATCTATCTCTGCTACTATTACCGGATGTCCCTTTTCTCCCAATTGCGCGGCTCCCCTTAGTAAACTGCTTAAGTTACTGGCTTTATCGGCCAAACCATTTAATTCGGCCATTTGATCAACGCTTAAGCGCATTCTTTTATCGCACATCGATGGCAACATATTTACTCCTTAGCCCAAGTGTGAATGCCGTCCGATAATTATTTGCCGCCTTCAACCTCTGCCTCGGCCGTTATCATAATCCGTTTCCCCTCCTCACTTATGAATACGGATCCAATAGGCCCTCCAATGCACCTACATTTACACACCCTATTCAGACGACGACTGTCAGCACCCCAGTCAAAATCAATGCAACGCCCCGTAACGCTACAGTATTCTCCAATTTTGTACCCGAATTTCCTTTGACACGCATGTTCGCACATCCCGTGGTCGTACGTTTCCATACAGCCGAAAATAGCTGCTGACAGTACGATCAGCGTAGCAAATATAATGTTTCGCATCTCTACCTCCTCTACGGTTTGCACTCTTTCTTGCACCCTCTGCAATAGTTGAAAAAATCCCTGCCGTTTACCGTCGTCCGAACCTTCTCTCCAGGACACGAACAAAATTTCGACTCTACGGTAACCTGCGGTTTCGCGACATCTATAGGATCCGCCAGTTTTACCCCAAGATCCCATAATTTTCGCGTTATCTCTTTTACACTACCTCTCATTATCGTTCCGATAACGCCGCTGTCATTGATAGCTTTTTGAATCCTTTGCTTTAACAGAACATTGTTAATGATCTGCACATGGACCTTCCCCTTTCTGTATACCAGGTCCGTGAGAGCATCGGTATAGTCGCCTGAAAGTACTATTACAAAACCTTTTGACTTGAGATATGAGTTGATGGAAGCAGTATTCTCAGTAAAAAAGTCGAAGTCTGATCGGCGTTGCCACGACCCAAAGTATCTACTACCAGTTAGCCGAAACATATAGCTAGCAACGTGAAGGTGCTTAACGGCCTCCGCCGTCTCCTCATCAACCAGCTGCGAAGTCTCATGCCATTCAAGCATGTCGAAATCTGCGATCATCTCTAGACTCCTTCGTGAAAGTTTTAGCCTTTCCAACCACCAGTTTTGGCGATCTGCTTAGAGACACACAGCAAAAGTTTTGCTGGTAGGAGAAGTAAGACCAAAAATAAGAATGTTGGCCACACCAAGCTAAACAAGAACCAGGGCACGCTGCTGAGTGTGTCGTCGAGATCCCACCATTCCTTTATATACAGTACTGTAGATGTTACCACTACACCTAAGATATATACGACAATTAGGAATATCATTAGAGAATCCATCTTGCTCTTCCTTTCATGTACTCGGATTCCAAATGCAGAGATGCCTCTTAAGCTTTCCCACATAAAACTCACTCCAGCCATCCGGAATTGGCCCATGTTTCCAGTTCTTTCTAGCTTGAGTTCTAGATGGGAAAGATCCCAGCATCACCAGAAGATCGAAGATATCAATCTCAGAAGATAAGAAATGGACTTCCTCATTAACAGGAAACAAACTACTACGGTCTGATTCCCAAACATTCCCGTTATCAAGTATTACATTGAGGAAGTCCATCTCTCACACCTTATTTGCCTTTCCTTTTAAAATCCTCTCGGAGTTCGTCAACCCTTTCCGCAAGCTTATCCGCTTTGTCGCTGCCATCGGTGTCTTTGACGCGCTTTGCTTTCCTGCCTGCACTTTCGATATACTCTTTAGCCGTCTTGAGATCGCCATCAATGTCTTTCAAAACACTCATCTTTTCCTCCTGTCTGGTGGTTTCTCGCGTTCCTTATGGACTTGTCCTAATCCCAGTTAATATCTTGACCTAGAGCAGTTAAACTAAACGACCCTGTTCTGGGGCAGTGTTCACATGGCACATCTATGATAATCTCTGCACCTCCGTCGTCAACTAAATGTTCCAGCACCAATTGAGCACGATCCCAATCCGCCTCGTGTTTACATTTTGGTCTAACTTTAACAAATTGCACGGACTCGTATAAACCACAATCTTCCTCTTGGCTAAAACCAAATTTGCATTCAGGATCTTTACCAACGGCAACATAAAAGTTTCTGCATGACTCACACGCTCCCATTATTGCCCTCCTCTGCATCCAACGCCTCCAGATGCATGTTACATAAGTCTCGAAGTCTCTTAACGTTCTTCTTATTTAGAAGAACGCAGTCAAAGGCCCCATATCCAGATTTAAAACCGAAAATATACTTAATGCCATACCATATTCTTTGAGGTAAGCTCATATAATTGGACAAATAAACATCTACGGTAAGCATCTTATCGAGTTCATCAAGGCCAGAGTATCGAGTAAATCTTAAGATGTGCTCAGCGTGATCGCAGTCACATTCTATATATGTATGTTCGGCACTATCGTTTAGTCCCACATTTCCTCCTATACACTTAATAGGACGATACCTATTATTGCCAAACTAACTCCGATTCCTTGAAGCCAGGTAACACTCTCCCCTAGCAGTATAAATGCAAAGAAATAGCTAAGTACATATGAAGTATCGAAGATAACTTGCGCTACGGCTAGTGACATGACAGTAAATTTGGCAAATAAAATCCAGGCCCAGCCAACAGCAAATGAAACCAAAGGCGGGATGAAGATGAATCTATTCGATACCTTCGTTTTTCTGCTGGTATATGCCCCTAAAAAAGCAAGACCAGGTAACGCTAGAAACAGCAGGTATTCCATACATTATCCTAAAACAGCAGTCGAACTTATATGCTCCATTTTCTACTTCACTGTGGTCTGGTTAGCGGAGTCCTAATGCTGAATTCGCAGAATATTTTCCAGTCCGATTCATAGACTGTACAGTCTGACCACGATTCTAGGCCATCTATAGTTACCTCCATATAATTCCAACACAACATAGTCCTGTCACCGTCCAGCGTCGCACCGTCATCCCAAAAATATGTCCCACACCAATATGATTTGTGGAACGAGGGTTTAGTCCACCATGAGTTTTTCTCTATAATAGACTCAGGACAACTATTACTCATAACCCTGACGTACATGACGTAATAACCAGACGGAGAGCATTTGTGTGGCCCAGCATCTGGCCTGAAATTTAACTTCCCTATATCAATTCGGTGCACGTCCAGTAGCGCCGGTACTACCCCACCATCTGGAGGAGGCACATATATATCCGGGCCGGCATCCCAAGTATGTACTACCTCTCCACATCCGATGACCAGAACGCACAAGATACTAAGTAACCTCACCATCGTACTCCTCTCATGACGCAACGTATTGAATGAAATAATGGATTCCTGAACCAAGTAAAAGGGTCACTGCTACGATCAATGCCGGTAACATGAAGAACAACATCCACGCGATTCCTACTTCAAAATGTTCGGCCTTACGAAACATGAACGTACTCACCACAAGCGCTACAACTGCTATACCGCCAACGACGAGGGCAGGAATTGCAGTACCATATTGGATACATGCTACTAATGCCAGCACTATTGGTATGACTACTAACAAGACGATCTGAAACATATCCTACCTCCTAATATTTTATGGCCATCTTCCCTCGTGACACCCATGACAACAGCACTGGGGACTCGGCTTCTGCAAAATGCCCCAGGCTCCCAAGATATATTCCGATGGATGTAAGAAGCGTTCTCTAGGCTACCGTGAAATACTACCCGCTCGCCTTCTAGCACTGGCCACTTCCGTGTTTCTATCCATTCATCGTTCCACGCTACAACCCGGTGGCCAGCTGCTTTCGCGGCTTCCTTCAGCGCTTCCTCGTTGTCTCTAAAAGCCTCTGCCTCAAGCACCCAAGTTATGTTCATTACGTTCTCCCCAATTAGTAGCCGGGGCGGGATTCGAACCCGCACGCCCTTACGGACATCAGATTTTAAGTCTGAGGCGGCTACCAGTTACGCCACCCGGCCAACACTTTTAACTTGCTTCTCTCCTACATTTCCTGCATACATAGAATTTTTTGTCGAGGGCAAAGTTCTCAACTAAATCTTTGTTTTGACATTGGCAAAACAACGCATCGCCAGCTCGCTGAGATTCATTTCTCCGGTCAGTAGTATTCTCTACTAGCTCAAAAACGCTCGGATTGACTCCTTGCCCCGGTGTACCATCACACCACTCTACGACCACCCAATGACAAGGACCAGGCCCATAGTCTCTGCCGTAGCCGTAGCCAATTACTGTAGCCTCCCCGCCTCCGCCCTTTTCACGAACGATGCTACCCCTAGGAAAAGGACTGTTACATTTATGACAAATATAGTATATTTGTGCGTTACCCTGAATTGTGGTTTCCCACATTCCAGAACCACATCCCGGACAATCAGCCATAGCTTGCCTCCTTTTCACGTATTCTACATTGGTAGACTTTTATATACTAGGGAAATAGAATGTAACGTGTGGCAAACTAGGACTGTCAAGCCACCACCACAGCTCTTCGCCACTGTCGATATCTTCTTCACGGTTAGCGAGGAAATCGTTAATGACAGAATGCGCCTCGCCGTCCAGCGGTATCGCAGAAGAATAGAACCGTTGGTCATCAGCGTCCATCGTTACAATCACATAAAACAGCCTAAGACCGCCAAACTCCTCCATTTCGATACTTATATCCCAAAAGATCAACCCATCATTGGCCGCCCATTCCGGCAAATAATCCTGTGGATAATTAAAGAATTCATACGAAGTGTCGCTGCGTTCCCATGTTCCAGTCCATACTCTGGCCCGGCTGATGAGCTTCATACATTCTTCCGCAGCGATCAGTGCTTCTCTGCGAGTGCTAAAATATACTGCACTGTCATGTCGTACTTTCATAACTCAACTCCTAGTTCAGCTGTCCAACTTCTTTTGACATCAATATACCACCCTTAGGATTTATGATATAGGTAAACTCGCTGTACTTTTTTCTGCTTAACACTATATTAGCTACCTCTGGTGCTGTTTTTAATACTAGAGACTTCTTATCCTTTATTTTACACAAACACCAGAGCCCACTATGTTTCTCTGGATCGTAAAACTGGTCCGTTGACACTGCCGGAAACTTCGCAACTTCCTGGGCTATCAGAATATCGCCAATTTCGCCAACGCGCTGACCTACTGTCGAAGTATAGTTCCACTTATGCTGCTTAATTGCATTATGAATGTACTCAACAATTACCAACACCTTAGCGTTGTGTAAGTTTAAATTAGCGCCACATTCCTTGCGATAACTGCCGCCACTGATCTTATACTCAGTAAACTGAACTCGTACGACCTGTTCAGACTTTCTCTGTTTTGGATAAACAGACAGCAGCGGCTCGAACATGCGTTTCAAGTCAGCAGCGTGCACCTGATAAACCACGAAGTTGCCAGTCTCACCCCGCACGTTCTTTGATTTACGTTTCAAAGTAACTTGTATACGAGTCTTTATCTCTCCTACCGTAGCGTGAGTCCCCGGCTCCTCCGGCTTCGGAGACTCGCGAAGCCTTGTCTTTTTGGTCTGTCTAGGCGCCTTTTCCATTTCTTCGTAATCGTATTGGCCCCAACTACACGCCACAGTAGCCATATAGTAAACGCCGCCACGCCACGTAGTCCTGCGCTGTAAACGTAGACATGTTTCAGCTTTCCCGTGATCATTAATCGCACCTTGAGGAAACGCGGTACAAGCCAGCTTCTGCCATTCTTGCATGTCTAGCTCGTCTTGTAAGTGCGGTCCATATTGATCCATAGCAGGATCTATAAGGTTGGCGGTGCCAACGACATCCCCCCATACGATTTCTTGAGGATCTTCTGTCAGCTCTGTGAACTCGCCCCACACCTCTTGCACAAGTTCCTCTTGGTCAAACATCTCAGCCTCCAAGTCTTTAGCGGTTATCGTTTCAGCTTGATTACGTCACAACCCTCGTATCCTTCAAGCTGCTTGATCATGCTTTCCAGTATTTGGACTGTTATGCCAGTATCAGAATCTTTCGACTTCAAGTATCGTCGTACGCTCTTTAATTCTAAAGCCCACCTAAATCTTTGATCTTTGTTTAGCATCATGATTTTTTCACTTCCTCTACCCAGATAGAGGTCCACAAGGCGATGTCTGTACGAGTATATTCAGTGACACTAAATGCTCTGCTGGCCTGCCCAGAATGGTTCCAATCTGGCGACATACCGGGCACTTGTACTACCTCTTGCACTGTAAGCCATCCTCCATTGTCTGCAATACAACGTGGATAATCTGAGTACGCCAGAATGGGATAACTATACAATCCCGGATATTTCTTCAGATATTCTGCTTCTTCCTGATCCATGCGTGTGGCAGAGTCATACTGCCGCATTTTAACCCTATCGCCTACTTCCACCATTGGAGCATAGGGAAACTGTAGTACTTCCTTGGCCGCATTCTCTTTGTCGTAGTTTTGGCAATCTGCATTATTGCAATGAAAAGTGAATATAAGGACACCATCGCCGCCGCATAACGGACATCGCATGTTATCTCCCTAATTTAGTCTTTTAGGACTCGCTATGTGAATGGTAGCAAGAAAGCTCTCAGCGATCTTTACCAACGTCTTGAAAAACTGTTCGTAGTCGGTACCCTCAAGCACCTTAGCCGCCTTCTTAGACCTTAATATGAACTTGAATATATGCTCGACCGCAGCATCTAATCCGTGTTCTACAGCCCCCCAACATAAAGAAAGTAGCAAACCATCTGCTTGTCCATCCCACATTAAAACAGATTCAACTAACGCATCAACGTCACTTGTACTCATGTGTCGAGATAAGAAGTCTCTAACCTCGTCAACATCCATCTCTATCTCCATCAGGGATTACGTCATTTACCACTATCTGGTATACTCTCCCATTAAACTCCAAAATCAACTTATTCTAATAAACTATAGATTCCCTTATACTATCTGCAAATTTCCTTCGAGGCAGCCCTCTACGTTCCGGATACATCTTGACTAGCTCGGTTATCCCACGCTCGCTCATTTGCGGCTTCCAGCACTTTGTCAAGGCCATCCAAATAATTAAAGCGCCTAAGTATTCTCTTTGCCAGTAGTCCTGGTATATAACCGTGCCTAGTCGTCGCTATGGCCTCCAAAAACGGTCGCATCTTGTGTTTTTCCAAACGTATTACCGTATGTATCCCGTATCTTTTCCCATTCGCAACAGCAATCGCTAGTGCCTTACAACAATGGTTAATTACGATCTGCCGTCGTTCATACTCAAGCATCGAATGGGTCTCCAGGTCCTGTGATGTCGGCATATGTCTCTCCAGTCTCCTCGCCCCACTGCTCACGTGGAGCGAGTCTTTGTCCAGCCCAGTTATAGTCGGCCTCGCAGTTATCGCACGTGCTCGTGAAACCATGACACATTACCTCTTCTCCGCAATCACACTTCACTATAACATAACCAGGAGTTCTATCAAAGCGTTCTACGATTCGAACCAACCGATGTCCGCTGCAACTAGGACGCGGACACGGCCCTTCCGTCATATCCTTCGCGTTGCCACATCCGCATTGATTGCATTGATATATCTGCTCTTCTATCCTCGTTACCTTTGCTGGAATTCTCTCAAGTACTCTAGACATTTAAATTTCCTAATTAATCTGTAGACCGAAAAATGTAGGATCAAGCTTAGGTCAGCTCATCTAAAGAAGCTCTAATAACTTATATCTCTTCCCGTCAATCTCTACAATCTTCCCAGCACAATTATCAGGAAGAGATTCTACCCGCTTTCCCTCTACCCAGTACTCTTTAGTACCACTGGCCATTTCAACAGCCGGACCGTCGGTCCTGTGCAGCTTACCATTCTGGTACCAAAGCCTATCACTATTGGCGTACTCGATAGCCGGACCGTCGGTCCTGTGAAACTTATCATTCTGGTACCACTCTCTATTACCACTGGTCCATTCAACAGCCGGACCGTCGGTCCTGTGACGCCTACCATTCTGGTACCAAAGCTTAGTACCATCGGCCCATTCGATAGCCGGACCGTCGGTCCCTCTAAAGGTTTTCGTGTTATTATGATTGCGTACACCACTGGCACGAAGAAGCACAGCCCGCCCACCAGAGCAAGCATTAAGTACAAATCACGCATTTCCCAGCCTCCTGAGACAACGCCTACACACCTGAGCCCTCAATCCGTGAGGAGGATTTGGGCAACGGACATATTCCCACCCCGACTTTGTAGGCGGCTGCAAAGGCGCCCAACCAGTTACCTCTCCAGTACACAAGATAGAATAATGATCACCACATAACGCACCTAATGGCGTCACAACAATGTGTCCAGAGGCATACCGCCTCTCGATCACATGTATTTTCTTCTTCTTGGGATGTCGATACCACCTTATCATATTTCCTCTCTAGCATAATATTACTCTTAATGAAAACGCGATTATGATAACAATAACTCCTATGAAAGTTGTGATTCGCTGGGACGTGTATATTGGCCTACAATGTTCTTCCATCGTCCCCTTAACCGGATGTAAAGCCACTATAAATACATAGATAAGCGGAACAATCAACCACCACGCCAGTACTATTACCACCAACAACTCTGCAAACCACGGTTCACACATGCTATGTTACCCCAAAAACATAGGACCAAAAATAGGCGATCCCGCACAACGATGCCGCAGCACCACAGATCGCTATTAAAAAGGCTGTCCATTTAATAGGTGCCTTGAAGTAGCCCTTATCTCCCGTAACCAATGCAATTATGCCGCCAATCACAATTAACAAAAGCATTATGGTTAATATACTCGCCCCGCCCACGCATAAACTCTTCATCGTAACCTCTCCTTATCTACACCCGTGGTTCTTGCAGCAGCATTGAATGGCCAGCATAGTCTCCGGATGTTGAATCTCCCTACCATCCATGTCCTGTACGAGAACTCGACCTACGTCTGTGCCCAATAAGATCTTTTTGACTGCCACAACCGCCTCCATATCGCCGATGAGGCGGAAGACGGACTGGTTTTCGTGCTTGTAGCACCATATAATTTGATACATTTTGCCCTACATCAAGCTCATAAAGATCCAGGCGAACAGCAATGTAAAAGCTACTTTAAGCACCCAACGTATCACCAGCTTCAATAGAACTATCTCTTGTTCGATATACTGATGGGTGATAAATGTGATCAACGAAGATATGCCCAATGCATGTGGAATGCTGACTGACTTCAACCCCAAAGGCACCATGAACCACTCCCACAATAGATAAAGCACTCCCCCATTGACGATAGTGGTCAGAGTGATGAATACTAAAAAACCTACAAATCCAAATACGGCTCCCATATTATTTCTACCTTTCCTTTGAAGACGATAGCATAGAATATTATTACTTAACTAAGTCAGCCGCTCTATGCGCCTCTGCAAGAAGTTCGTTATGGGTAGATCGAAAAATTATTTGGAGTCGACTCTTCTGCGGAGGAGTGGTCTCAATTTGTTTACCGTCAAACCACAACCACCCATCTCCATCTATTCTAAAATACTTTTCAGCTGGAGTACAACTACATGCATAGCTACCTTTTCTAACCCATTTTAGGCCTTCTAATTTATCTATAAGACCATCAACTGTTGGCTCGTCTTCATCTGGTTTACGGCCAGGTGTCCTGTACGGACCGCACCATGGTGCTCCCATATTATTTCCCCTTTCTAGGAACGGAGATATCTCTATCTAATCGACTAATCGCCTCATCGATCATTACAGCACAAGCAGAGAAGCCTGACGCTCTTCCCATCTCGCGGCACTTGAATTTGGTATCAGGATGCCAGCGCTCGCTGGCCACGATACTGCTTCCAAAGTTCCTGAAAGATTCTCCAATAATATGTAGATGCCAGACTAACTCAGCTGCCGGAAATTTTGTCACCTTATTCCTCTCCCGATTCTTCTACTCTCCTGATGCTAACCCAACGACACGGAAAGACATGCCAGTCATTCTCTGACTCCGTAACTAGTATCACCCTATGTCCGTCGTAGTATTTTAGAAACCCAGTACTAAGATGTACTGCGTCAGGACCATAGAGTTGCACTTTTTTTCCTATCCAAGACCTAATATAGGAATCAATTGATTCTTTATCCGACTCCTGTAAGGCGTGTTCTCTTATATTCATGTATCACCCTTCATCTGCCACTAAATACATGCTAAGTTTCCTCCGACTCCGGTTTGTCCAGCATCAGTTCCGATCTCCTCAGCATCAGTAGCCTGCCCAACCAGTTCTTCCCTGTGCCAAGGCACTCATCCCTCCCGCACTGGCAATTGCCCCAGAAGTTATCGTGCCAAGTGTTACCTTCGATGAGAATAGCGTCGCCTGTGTCCACGAGTTGTTGAGCAAGTAGGTGATAAGGATCCTCTTTTGTACCAGGGACCCTGGTCCAGTGGAACTTATCCCGAAGACATTTCATCATCACGGCTAACTTGACATTATCCCAATCTTCCCTCAGCTCTATCTTCCTGCCAAGTCTCCTAGATTTGCCTGAAGACGAAGCAAGTATCTCGCCTTTCAAAGGATCCCCTAGCTTGCATTTGGCCGCCTGATACCGCTGTTCCGAACGTCCCACCTCCCAAAAATTGGACAGAAATCTATATTCGCCGATGAACTGGTCAATCACTTTTCTCATCACTTATCTCTCATTGGGCCTGCGCCTTCTACTCTCAAGTCTGTTGACATCGCGATGGTAACTATTACAGATGCTGCATTTACCAGCGTGCCCTGTCACAAAAAACCACCACGGAAACGCCAGCCAATGGCCACAATTGGGACATTGGGCCTCATAATTGCACATCTGTGCTACGTGATGATGCTCCGTTTTCATCTATTTTACCTGTCCGTTCTCAAACGACAGCTTTTCTTCGAGGAATCTGGCAGCCTTTTCGAAACCTTCGTAGGCGTCGTCCTCATCGTCGTAGGACACCTCCTCATGAGGGACTAGGCTCTTACGCCATGCCACTTCGAATGCTTTGCCATCACGGACAAGGATAATGTCCTGGTCATCTCTCAGCCTCGTAAACGCGAGTACTTCCCTCTTGGCTTCCATTCTTTTACCCCGCGATAAACTGCGACATGCATGAATTAGGCGGCTCTACGTTATATAGATCATCACAAGACATGACGATGAGGGCAGGAAAACACTCCTCGTACAGCACGTCGATGTCTCGAACACCGGTTACAGTGGGACAATCTAACAGAGCCTCTAGATCCTCCTGCCACTTGTTCGATAGATCCGGGTCCATCGTGCACTCAAACATCTTATTACCAAGCAAAGCGGCAAAGTCGTAGCACGCTTTTACAGGATCGCCCATCGTCGGCAGAGAATCTGGCTCCGGAGGCGACGAGTCAGGCAGCTGAGTCACTTCGCCTCCATCAGGAGGCGCCTCCACCTCGGCACCGCCACAGCCGCTAAGCAGGAAATAAAGAGACGCCAAGACGATTCCAACGACGAGTCCAGCAATAAAGCTCTTAAGTTTCATGGTCTTACTCCTCTCTAGCGCTAGCCGCGCACTCCGGGCAAAGCGCAACTTCCTTAACGGTTTCTCTCCCGTGGCCGCCCTTGTCTGGTTTCTTGTCGATTTTGCCGCCAATCTTTCTAACATTGGCGTCTTTGCGGTACGGGTATGTTACTTCGCGAGTCTCGATGGTTACTAGCGTCCGAGATGTGCGAGGCTCAACAACACGCTTGCATCCTCCACAGATAAACATCACAGCACCTCCTCAAGCTTTTTCTGAAGGCCGCGAAGCCTCTTCTCTAGACCTTGGATCCCCGGGATCATCTCTGCTGCACTTGTATACAGCGCTGCGCACTCCGCCATGTCAGCGTCTCTTACGACATTCCCGGCCTTTCTTAGGTCGTCTCTCTCTTTGCACAGCGTTCGGAGCTTCTCTCTCACGCTACGTATCTCTTTCTTGAGCTTTAAAGCCTGTTGCCTCTTCTCCTTTTCCTCCAGCTTTTCTCTGTGGAATTTAGCCTCCTTCGTGTCATTGACGCGACAGTCAGCGACCTCTCCGTCCGCCTCGATAGTTAGATGCTTTAATTGCTCTTTGATGTTTCCAGCCATCTCTGGCCTCCTTGTTAACCGTTGCTCCATTGCAACGTAGAGGGCTTGCCGGGAATCGAACCCGGCAAAAACCATTAGCCCTGTAACTAATTAGACTACTCCCACCTCCTTCTCTGATTCCTTATGGAATCGTGGGTAGTCAGGGTGGAAGTTCCACAGCTGCGGCCTTATGCAGGTGTGACCTACACACTCCTCGGTCGTGTCCTTCCTCTTCTTGTCTGGAAGCAGCCCACCGCAGATGTTGCATCTCTTCTCTTCTTTCATCTCTGTTCTCCTCGTCTGAAGGTTTATATGTATAAACAGATAAATATGATAGTAAAGATAAAGATAACTGTAATAAGGGTAAGCCTAGAAAGTAGAAACGATCTAGCCAATTCAGTTCCTTGTTCACCCAACTTGTTATACAACCTGCTAATTATAGCCTTCTGTACTTTTATGTGTTCCAGCGCAGCATCTAAATTGCTTCTGTACATGTACCTTCCTTGCAACAAAACCGGCCTATGGCCTTCATCTCTAGATAAACGTCTCGTGTCAAAATCGCATTTATGACTGCCCCGGACATAAACATAATCACAGTAAACATCGCTATAGCTAGGTGTGCAACGTCTAAAGGTCGATTATATATTGCCGCAACAACTGGAAGTAGACCAAAAATTATGCACAGTATAGTGAAAAACAGTTGTGCCGCTAATCGTGGTAGTAAATCCCTAATGGCACGTATTAACACAAGTTTGCCCACTATCCAATTAAGTCTAGCTATCATGCAGTCATGTCGTCTTATCTCTCTGTAAACGTCCTTCAAACTATGCATCACATTTCCTTATATGGACACCGTCACGGCATTGGTTAACTAATCCATACAAGCTACCATATAGCACATGAAGCTGCCAACCACCAAGAAATACCCTACCTAGATCAGGTACATGCGGATCGATAGCATATCTCGGCCTTTCCCACCAAGCCTTGATCACTTTAGCGTGGTATTCCTTTGTAAACATACGGCTATTCGGATAAGTGATGATAATTATACAGCCAGGTTTTAGTCTTAAAGATCTGTACCTTAGCCACCATTTTATGCACTCAATCCAACGACCTATCATATTTTCTCTTTCCTACACAAGCGGCAAAACTGGAATTCCTTCCCGCAGGCCGTGTTCGTCACTAGGTCGGGAAAGTCACAATTACAGAAGTCGGGATCACTGGACTCGACAGGAACACTAATAGCACTACCTTTGATTACACTCCAGTAGCTATTAGTCGCCCATCTGAAAAATGGTTCATCACCCTTCAGCCAATGTGCATACCACATCCCATCATCTACCCTTATCACAGCATCGTAGTCCCAGTTACTAGGTTTATTAGGACCAGGATACTTGTCTATGTCTTCTTTGCGTACAACTACCCCAGTTATATGGGCTTTGTCACTATCTGTGCAGCGTACACGCGTCCCGGTGGGAGCATCTGAAACCTTCATGACTTCCTCCGTCTTCTCTTCATCTGCCGGCTCAAACTGTTCGTCTCGGAACCATAAGTTGTGTCCCTCTATGTACCACCCTACATTCAGCACACGTTTTTCGACTATCACTACCTTGCCGTCGTGGGCCTTGGCCCAATTCGATCCGTATGCACCGGTACGCAGGATTGCTTTGTCTCCGGGTTTCAACGTTGCTCCATACGACATCATGTCTTACACCCTTTCCTTTTTACAATGACGGCAGAATCGGAACTGATTGCCGCCAGCAAAGTTCGTAGTAAGGCTCGGAGATGCACACTCGCAGTAGCAACCGTCCGATTTCTCATCACTGGGCGCACTCGTTGTAACGTGACCGATGGGCTTGAAGTATTTCTCGTCGATCCAGCGAAAGTGGCCCTCTACGCGCCATCTCTTGGCATGATCGTCGTATGTCTGTAACCTAACTTTCTTGCCGTGATGAGCCTTCGCCCAGTCCGACCACCACGGGTTGTTTAAGTGCTCTGCTATATCAAGAATTACCTCGTCGCCAGGCTCCATGCTTTTACTCATATACCCACTCTCTCTTTCTTGCACCTTGTACAGTAATAAAACTTCTTACCACTGGCATAGTTTTCTTTAAGACTGGGTGAGTCACATCTACAGTATTCGCCGCTTGCTGGAGCACTGCATAGATCACGTTTATTGTATGACTCCGGTACTGGATGAAAATGCTCGTGAAAAAACCACATCTTTTTTCCTTCAACCCACCAACCATCCTTGCAATCGGTCAGCCTGCATACTATCACTACGGTGCCACTTATCTTTCGCGCCTCTGCACTCCATTTCTTCGCAACGGAATCTGGTGCCTTCAGCAAGGCTTTATCGCCGGGTTTCAATGTCTCGCCGTATCCCATGTTCCCGCCTTTACATAAATCAAAGGGTACACTCCACTCCCTCGACTCGCTCGCGTCTATGAATCAAAACCCACTAGTCCATGACCCAATGCGCTCAGGGCCAAAAAGACTAAGAGTTGTATCAACTCGTAAAATACCTTTACAATAAAGAATTGAGGCTTACGGTTCATACGGTTCAAGTGCCTCAATCCTCTATTGTAAAGGTCTGGTGCGAACTAAAGGAGTCGAACCTCTCATCCATATGATGTCTCGTTAGCTGTCCAACACACAAAGGCAGGAATCGATTATTACGGCAGTCGCGCACAGTCGTATCCTCAGCGGCGCCTCACTTGTCGTGTCCATGTAAAACGCACTGCCAACTGCCACTAACAGACAGAGCATATTGCAGATGTCCCACCACGGGAAGTCCGCATAAGACTGAGAAAATGGCTCTCCCAGAACCCAACCATCTCCTCAGTCTCTGGCAACACTAATAGTAATCCCTTGGGTAAGGGAACTGGCTCATAAGTGCACGACAAATGCCAACAGGAAAGACCAGGAACCTTCCTGCGGTCCATGCCTCTTCTCTAACCGTAGTCTGGGACACAGAAAGAGCGTAGCCCATCTCACCTCAGGGCGGGTCACGCTGGCAACAGCCAGCATATCATGTTAAAACATTCTCGGCAAAGTCGCAGGCGTGCACCAACTCCCTTGCCTTCGGATCGTCGATGTCGAGAACCCCGCGAGCATCGGTAAGCGCCTTGTCTAAACGGCGCTTGGCCTTCTTGATTCGCTCGTTCCCGCCAACAAGTCTCGGGTACAACGCCAAAGCTCTCTTTCTTAAATTGATCATTGTTGTCTCCTTTCCATAGGGTTAGTGGGCCCTCTGGGAATCGAACCCAATCCATGTGATCATATGCTCGCCATCGAGCTAAGAGCCCAATTGGGGAAAGTAGCATTCCTAGTTTTTTTAATGTGAATAAAATAGAAGGAAGAAATACCATGGCCCCAAAGAAGTATGAGGAAGTAGAACCCCTAAAGTTCCTTACGATGAAAATAGAAGGAAGGAGAACTATGGCCTCACAACTGTAGAACAAGTGGGGGAAATGATATCCCTATAAAATGCCTCTTGTTTTTAGAAGGAAGGAATATCATGGCCCCAAAATATGAGGTAAGTAGTACTACTAAATAATCTCCCAGTGGGAGATCAGCATATAAAACACTAAGAAGGAAGTAGTACTATGGCCCCAATTATAAACGAGGAAAGTAGCATCTCTGAAAACGATAAAATTTAGAAGGAAGAGATACATAGGCCTCGTAACTAGGAAACATGGGGAAAGTAGCATTCCTGGTTTTTTAATGTGAATAAAATAGAAGGAAGGAATGCAATAGCCCCAAGGAAATAGCGGGGTAGGCGATATCTCTGAAGTCGAATTTAGAAGGAAGAGATATCATGGCCCCACAATTATAATGAGGAAGGTAGCACTTCTGAAAACGATAAAATTTAGAAGGAAGAAATGCTATGGCCTCAAGTTGTTTACTTCTTTAACAAAGCGTTGATATCTAGCTGGCGGAACTCATTGTCTCTGTTCCGTTGCATAAACACGTACGCATCACCCTGAACCTTTTCACCAGTGTCATCGTAGAGTATTGGTACACCGTCCTCCGAGACTGACACGCCCTTGAACAGGTCGAAGACAGAGGGAAGAGAATCGAGATATTCCACAAATGCTGGCATCTTTGCTGCTAACGTCTTTTGGTTGCGGAAAGCAGTGGCAACGGTACCATAGAGGTTGGCGTCGATATATATCAACTTTCTCTCTTGCACGTCAATGTACGCGATATACTTTGTCATGTTTGCACCGCGCACTGGAAACGAAAAGACGGACCTTGAAGGTTCGAAAAGCCTGTTCTCCTGCGGATATTCCCCCCACTGGAGCGCAGCGTGAACTTCTTCCGACTGGTCAAATGAACGACGAGAGTAGCAGAGGATATTCCACACGGCATACCGTACCCCGCATTTCCCTAGTTTGTTGATGTACAAGTCGATCATTTGACAAGCCCTACCTTCGAGATCTTTAGAATTCGTGGGGTCACCCGAGAAGATGGCAGCACCGCCGTGACAGTTCACGTTTGTCCAGCAGCATGCGCCGGTCGGCTTCCATTCGGAATCGAAGAAATTCCAACCGTTGTCGTACCAGATGTTACGGCCAAAACCGCCACCAGTTTTCCAATAAGAAGCGCTACGCAAGAAAGTAATGTTCTCGGGAATGTCGAAGACAGTTCCTCTCCCATAAGGAGTCAAATCACTGTCGCTTGTCTGTAGTTTGACCTTATCGACGTCAAGAGATATCTTAACACTAGGAATGACCTCGCTGACTCGCTCTTTGATCTCTACGGCTACTATGTCGGCGAGCTGACTAGCCCATCCAGCATCCCAACGGTCCTTGGCTTTAACTACCTGCAACTTCGTCCAATTTCCCTTTGGGGGAAACGTCCTGTATTGGCGGCCGTTGGCCGTCCGCAGGTGCCTCTCGATTTTGAGGAGCTGGTGCACAGTCAAACGCGGCAGAACCTCGCTGAAAGCTCCTACGGCACCGAGCCCATACTTCGACACGGCGACCCGCAGACGACGCAGGAACTCGCCTGGCCTGGTCTTCAGCAAGTCTAAGGCACTAGGGTTGCAGTCTGCGAGCAGACGTTCGATTTCGGAGTTGAACGTCCTGATCTTCGCCCCGCGATATAGCTTATCGTAGGCGACCGACACCCTCTTGAAACGACCCTTGTAATCACCTGGATGAAGCTCGAAGAATAATCGTTTGAATTGTCCGCGCCTCCTGGCTACATCTTCCTCAAGGTTCTTGCAGTTCTCAAGAAGGGACAGGAGGAAGCGTCTCTCCGGACGACAGAACCGACGCAACTTGCTGTTTGTGCGCAGAGAGACGTCGCCGTCCGACATACCAACGGCTAGGCGTAGTACATCCGTAGCCGTCTTCACAGAAACGTCGTGTCCATTCTCTATTAGCTGTTGCGCCAATAGTACCATGTTTTCCTTAAAGGAAATGGAAGAGACATCGACTGTGTCGAATCCGTCCAGGAGTTCCTGAACCACCTCCCATTGCCTGTCTGTCCAACGTACAGAAGACCGCAGCAGAGACTCGAAGATGCCGGCGAGGCTCGTCTCATTGGCGAGCTGAAGCACCTTGACCGGTAGCTTCTCGATTGCAGTCTTTCGCTCCTCCGGCTCCTCTGTAAAATGCTCGTTCGGAAACCCCCAGTACATCAGGATCTGTTTCAACCAGTACTCAGCCTCCGTCATATCAAGTACTTCCTTAGGGAAGTTCTTATAGACCACGAAGTCTGCCATCTTCTTGTCGTCTCCAGTGATGACTTTGAGAGCCAACTCCAGCGAACTCCACCACTCATTTAAAGAAGCCGCGCTCATCTTCGTCATCTTGGCGTACGCAGACTCCGACAGCATAAAGCCGTAGTACGTAATGTTACCCAAGATGGTCACGATCTGCTGGTAAGTAGGGCACTCCACTCCGTCCGAAGGGATGAAAACCAAGCCATTCTCGACTAGTATTCTCTGATGTTTGAAAGCATCCATTTGTCACCCGTTCCGTTGTTTATCTCACGGAGCTTGCAATCCCCATGAGTTCGTTTGTGAGTCTGTTCACATCCGTGATGTCGTATATTTTCACGGTACGCTTAGGCGATAAGCATCCGAGATCTTCATACTCTTCAACCGGATCGTGTCCGGTGAGTTCTAAAGGCTCGCAACATGGCATCGCGATAGATCCGGTCCTCAACGACAAGGCAATGCACATCGAGAGACTTGAAAAGATGCCGGTAAAGATTGAGGATGTGCATTCCGATCCACGGTATGGGACGATTGACCCTCATCATTTTTATGTATCCCTTTACAAGCTCGCCCGGTTTCATTATTAGCTCCTTATGGCTCACATTTCGGACAATGGCTAAGATTAGTGTTACCTATCCACAACGACGCAAGTGACCCGCCACACTGAGCACACTCAGTCCGACCATCTGTGTTGAGTTCCTTGAGACCCTGTACGTTAGTCGTCGAATTGTTGGGAAACACAATGCCCTGATCTTCGCCGTATGGAATAATCAAAGTCATATGTCTCTGAAACCTGATAGGACGCTTCCATCTCTGCCACAAGCCGTCAACGTATTTGTAACTATCGCCCCAACAATACGCGGTCTCAAGCTCATCTAGAAAATCGTTGCCCATCGGTGGGGCATCCTTCTCCCCAGGTAAGATGAACTCCTTAGTATTTTCGCTCCCATATCCATGTCTTCCAACCGGCCAGTCTGGAGATTCCTCCCTATAAGTATGAAGTCGCAAGCCGTGTGTAGAACCAGCAGCTCCATCCCCGCGAACCTCCATCACGAAGCCCCATTCGCCGCCACTGCCAAGATACCATACAGGCATTCCAATCCATGGCACAGGACGATTAAATATCATCATCTTGTAGAAGTCATTAAGTAACATTATGATCTTACTCCACTTAACTAAAACTAACTACACGGATTATTCTTCCTCACTAGCCGACGGCAGAACATAGCCACCGACATAACTGAGTATTAAATCTTCTAAAACAGCCAGTTCATCGGGATTCCTAGGAACCGTCGTTATAATCAGTTGCTCTTTGCCTTGGCCCACTACCCTACGCTTGAAGGAAGCCGAGCGCAACCTAGATGTCTCGTTATTATCGGTACCCAGAGCACCTCGTTCCACGAGTCGCGCTATACATAACCTGCACGTGACCAACGAGACGTCGTCTGTAAGACGCCACCTAGGATCCGGATACACACCGACAGCCCTTATTAGGCCGCCGCACTCAGAAAATCTTCGCCACCATCTCCCAGCATGGTAGTATTTTACGTTTTCCACGGCAAAATGTATAGGTTTTCGGCCCATCTTACCTCCTAAAATAGTGCGGGGGAAGCCCCAATGCTTACGCATCTCCTTGTCTCCGCATCCCCGCAGAGTCGTCCTCGCTTCTCTCCTAGTCTTTCGTTCAAACGACTCCCCATCCATGATTGTGGAGGTAGCCCCGATGCTTACGCATTTCCTTGTCTCCGCATCTCCACAGAATCGCCCTCTCTTCTCTCCTAGTCTTTCGTCACGGCAATTCCCCATCCATGTGTCCCGCAGCAAATCCGGGACATGGAAGCTGCGCTTTCGCCGCCTCTTTTGCCGGCCCTTCACCTAAGCCTTTAATTCGCCCTCCAGTTTCCTGGCTAGGCTGCATATTCTCTCAGGTCTTCCCAATCCGATGCCATCCGGCACCAGCTTAAGGGAATTGTCTGGCCGACAATACCTGCCGCCTATTCGCCTACCTAGACTATCACCTGACGACCGTCAGGCAATAACCCGGTTACGACTTCGCAATCGGCAGGCTTTATATCACATCAGCCTTCACAAGCTTGACAGTAACTTAGATTGGTGTTACCAATCCACAGCGGCGCAAGAACCTTTCCACATCTGGCACAAGTAGATCGTCCGTCTGTGTTGAGTTTCTTCAAATCCTGTGAGATCGTAGGCTTGGCTCCGTTATTTGGCAAAGCTTTTGCGAAGCTAACTCCAGCTGGAAGTATAAGTGCAGTATGAGCATCGCACCTATTGGGTATCTCCGTTGAAACCCAGATACCATTCACACACTTGACAGCTTTTCCCCATTCGTAGGCATCAGCATAGATATCCGTGAACTCGACCATCGGCGGCGCTTCTGGCTCTCCTGGTAGAGAAAACCTATCCATACGCTTATCATGGTTTATATATGAAGAAAGGATATTCTGACCGCCGTTAAAGCAAGCGTAACTGTGGCCGCCGCTAATTCTCACCTGGCCCTCTACTAAAAACCACTTCCTCTTTTCAAAGCACACCGGCATTCCGACCCACGGTATAGGTCTGTTAACCGTCATGTTAAGGTAAAATTCAATTAGTATCAGCTCGCCCGGTTCCATTGTTAGCTCCTTACGGCTCACATTTCGGACAATGGCTAAGATTAGTGTTACCTATCCACAAAGACGTTAATGGACCGCCGCAGGAGGCGCAACTGGTCCGACCGTCTGTGTTGAGCTGTTTTAAGTTCTTCTCTTCGGTCGCTAGTGGCGCGTTGTTGGGAAACACAGTTTCTATAGACTCGCCAAGTGGTAAAATCAAAACTGTGTGCATCTCGTTTTCACGAGTCGGAAGCAACTCTACGCGTTGCCACACTCCGTTAACCAACTTGGCCCCGATACCCCAGTAATATCCAGCATCTATTCTATCGATAACATCTGTGGGCATCTCAGGAGTATCCGGTTGGCCCGGAACAAGGAAAGAATTCCTTGCACATGTGCCAAGATATGACACGAGGCTGATTCCGTCACACTCGGCATAGCCACAGTTAACCCCATTGACCACTAACCAAAATCTGCCAGGTTTGTACCAAACTGGCATACCAATCCACGGTATTGGTAAGTTCATTTGTAGCTTTTTGTACCTCTCGGTAAACAACTCACCAGGTTTCATTATTTACTCCTTATGGCTCACACTTTGAGCAGTAGCTAAGATTAGTGTTACCTATCCATAACGGCACAAGTAACTTACTGCACTTAGCACAACTAACACGCCCATCTGTGTTCAGCATCTTGAGGTCACAGGGTGCTAACTTAACTTCCCCATTGTTCGGAAAGAGATCACGCATTTCCCAACCGTGCGGAAGGATGAGGGCCTCATGCATTGAACATAGTGGAACTTCAACCCACAGGTCACCATCACGTCTGACTCGTTTATCAGCCCATGCATAGGCCAAAGAAACTCTGCTAATAAATGATGCACTCATCGGCGGAGCATCTGGCTCACCAGGAAGCTTAAATGCATTAGTATTAGACCTAGACCTATATGAGCTAAGTGTAATGCCCATGCCGGTCGAGGCTAGTTTAGGTTTGTAACTGGAAGCACACGAAACTAACATCCAAATACCGCCGTAACACACGGGCATACCAAGCCATGGTATAGGCCGGTTAGCCTTCATTTTGGCGTATCCTTCCGCAAACAGTTGTACTGGCATTGACGTCTCCTCGGTAGGTTGTATGGGAGTTGAACCCATTAGACCAGAGAACTCTAGCCCGCGACATCCGACTGCCATGTCGACACAACCTCATTGGAAAAGATCGCTACTACTTGACGACGATGCCCTCCTCCTTACAGGCGGCCTCGGCGAGGATGCACAACTCGGTCAAGCCCTCGTCGTCCTCCTTCTTCATCGGCAAGATGTCCTTCATCTTGAGCTTCAGGTCCTCCGAGACGCCGTGGTTCATGTAGGCGATGAGGGCCTTGATGTTGCGCTTCTTCTTCACTTCCATGTTCATCTCCTTGTATGAATACCTCCGTCATACCCCGGAGGCTCGGGTCTACAACCATGCAGAACTGCTTGGAAATATTGATCCTTTCTCAGGTTTTGCAGC